>MDTD01023718.1_pt1 | contig 405403 bp, 347 predicted proteins | sample 811221 | NCBI WGS metagenome assembly MDTD01 (sample SAMN05326646, study PRJNA326480) | marine metagenome | isolation source: seawater | place: Pacific Ocean: South West | collected 2011 | reverse complement strand
CATTAAAGTTTTTGAAATCCATTTCCCCTGCACAACTTTTAGCCTTTTCAACAAGTTCCAGTGCTGCCACATTACCTATCACGATGGATTGTGTAAAAAATAAAGTAGGAATAAATGAAGAAGTGTCCAGTTTCGTTTTGCCTCTTGGGGCCACAATTAATATGGACGGGACCAGTTGTTACCAAGCTGTAGCAGCCGTTTTTATAGCGAACGTCATGCAGTTTGACCTTACACTTGTTGATCAATTAAGCATTGTATTAACCGCAACACTAGCCAGTATAGGTTCAGCTGCCGTTCCAGGTGCGGGAATGGTTATGTTGGCCATTGTACTCGGGCAACTCAAAGTACCCATGGAAGGGATAGCCCTTATTTTAGGAGTTGACAGAATATTAGATATGTGCAGAACAGTAGTAAATGTAACAGGTGATGCCATGGTTGCTACAGTAGTTGGCTCAAAAGTTGATACAGTAGCTTCAAATAACCCATGAGTTATTAAAATAAAGAACAAACTAAAACATACGATTATTCGTAAAACCTTGGTTTAAAATGTTACTAATTATAAAAAAAGCGTTATTAAAAAGAATTGTGTATAAACGAGTTGTTATAATAATAGGATTCATCATTAGTTCCTCACTTGTAGCCCAGGAAGGAAACTGCATTGAATTCAGTAATAAAAAAGCAGTAAAGAAATTCAAAAAACTAAGGGATGTGGATTATCCTATGGACCGTTCTGGAGTCATTAAAGAACTCAAAGAAATGGCCGAGAAATACCCAGAGTACCCAGATTTAATTGGATTCATTGCAGGCCATTACCAAGACGCCTCTTACAAAGCGATGATGCCCAGTGTAAAACAAAAAGTAAGAGCAAACGCAAAACAATGGTTTGAAACATTATCTGAAGTTTGTCCTTCATACCAAGGACATTTAGCCTATTATTGGCTCGGAAGAATGAACCACGAAGATGGTCAGGATTCAATAGCAGCGCATTATTTTAAAGACTATCTGGAAAGTGAAGCAGAACCACCCAGGGAATACAGTGAAATAGCCGTTCAACTCAAAGACGAATATTTCATTATGAAAGAATTATTGGAAAATCCCGTTGAATTTAACCCGCAAAATGTGAAAGGAATATCTACTGAGCATGATGAATACCTTCCCATGCTTTCTCCAGATAACGAATGGGTATATTTCACGCGGAAAAGAAATACCCCACCAGATATAAGACTACCACCAAACACACCAGGAAATGATGATAAAGAATACTTTTCCAAAAGTAAATCCTTTGGAGTAGATACCTTTTCAAGAGGAATGTCCATGGCGGCACCATTTAACTTGCACATGAAACCTTTAATGGATATTCAGGCCAATAACAAATTAATAGGACTTGGAGGCGCCTGTTTAACCCCCGATAACAAAACTATGTATCTCACCGCCAATATTTTAATTGTACCCTTGAGAGGAAAAGGATACCCCAATACCGAACTCATGAAATCCGAGTACAATAATGGACATTGGGGTCCTTTGCGAAGTATAGGCCCTGTAAACAATGAAAACGGCGAACCCACCTGGGAAGGACAACCCACCATTTCTTCCGATGGCAAACTAATGGTTTTTTCATCAGCTCGATTGTCCAGCCTGAGTTTTGGAGAAGGAGTCGATGAAACCTTCACCCTCGATTTATTCTACTGCACAAAAGACGAAAGAGGAAGATGGAGTTCACCCAAAAACATGGGACCCTTAATTAACACCAAAGGACAAGAAAAAACCCCGTTCCTCCATACGGATAGTAAAACCCTCTATTTCGCATCCAACGGACATCCAGGAGTAGGAGGTTACGACATCTATTACACTCGAATGGACAAAAACGGCAATTGGATCCGTCCAAAAAACATTGGCTACCCCATAAATACAGAAAAAGATGAGCACGGACTCATTGTAAGCCTCGATGGTAAAACAGCCTATTTTACCAGTGGAAACAAAGGTTCTGTAAAAACAGGAGGACTCAATTTAGTATCCTTTAACCTCCATAAAGATGCAAGGCCCGAAAAAGTAGTGATGATGAAAGGAACCCTGAAAGATGAAAACGGAGAACCTGTAAAAAATGGTAAAATGTCCGTAACCAACAAAGAAACTGGAGAAGTCATAGAGGGATTGGTAGATAAAGAAACAGGAGAATATGTAGTTGTGATGCCCGTAAAAGACCCCAGCAGAAAAGAAATAGAGCCCGAACAAATCACCCTACAGGTAAATGGAGAAGATGTTCAAGCCGATTACGGAAGCGAAGTAAAAACCATAGGAGGGAAGGAAGTCATTATTCCGCCAGGAGGAAAAATCGTAATGGTAAACAAAGAAGAAACCGTTTTAGCCAAAGACGAACGAGTAGCCGAAATTAACGGAACAGAACAAATTATAAAAAAGAGTGATAAAGTAAGAAATATTGACGGCGTTGACATGGTAGTTCCAGTAGGGCACGAAATCGTAGACCTAAAAGGCGAGGCGGTAATCATGAAAAAAGACGAGGCGCAGGAAATCAAACAACGATTTGTTTTAAACGCCACAGGTGATGGAAAAGCATTTTCCACCAAAGTAGTTGAAATCAATCCCGACTCCGTAGATGGTGCCCAAAAAATATACGCCAAAGAGGGCATTACCGTAGAAACACTCGCCAAGGATAAGCCTATCCGATTAAACGAAGTGAACTTTGCCACCAGTTCCGACATCCTTAATGGAATGAGTATGGATATTTTAGATGAGCTGGTTACATTTTTAAAACTGAAACCAACAATGACCATTGAAATCCACGGACACACCGATAACCGTGGAGAAGTGAGTAAAAATATCGATTTATCAAAACGAAGAGCTAAATCCGTAATGGAATTCCTTATATATAACGGTATCGATGCATCAAGACTATCCTCTAAAGGATTTGGGCCTAATAAACCAAAAGCATCAAACAGCACCAAAAAAGGAAGAGCCATCAACCGAAGAGTAGAGTTTGTTGTGGTTAAATATTAATCACATTTATTTTATCGACTCATCCGGCCTTATCGCGTAGTTTATTCCATGAACGTTTAAATCACTAATTATGGCCGATAATCCATTTTTGCAATTCAATTTTTTGCAAAGCAAATACTCCCCCCTTTATTTTGTTAACCCTTGTTTTTCGGCCCATTCCGTCCAAGAACCATCGTAAACAAATCGACTTTGCTTAAATGCCAATTCACAAGCCAAAAGGACAATACAAGCAGTAAGCCCAGAACCGCAACTAAATACAAGCTCATCTTCAAAAGAACAAGAAGCGTTAAAAATAGCCTTTAATTCTTCTCTATCTTTAAACTTACCGTCTTCTAAAACATGCTCATAAGGAATATTTACAGAGTTGGGAATACATCCACTTTTAAGATGGGGGCGAGGCTCATCATCAATCCCATTAAATCTTCCTTCAGAACGTGCATCAACAACCGTAAAAGAAGGAGTTGAAACGTTACTTAAAATATCTTCATAGCGTTTAACCAAATCAGCATCAAAAAAAGCGTTGAAATCACCTTTTAAATACCCACTTCCTTCCACATCAGCAGTAGGGTAATCGTTTTTCAACCAGGCCGGTAAGCCACCATCAAGAACCGCTACATTATGATGTCCCATTGCAGTAAACATCCACCATACTCTGGGGCTGGAGTATACCCCTTTGGGGTCATACACCACCAACTTTGAATCCGTATAAATCCCAAGACGTTGACATTCCTTCTCAAACCGCTCAATCGTGGGGAATGTATTAGGAAACATGGCTTCCTGATCCGAAAATTTCCCCTTCAAATCAAAAAAACGAGCATTCGGAATAAAAGGATCATTTGAAGGCGATAACCGCGCATCCAAAACAATTAGATTATCATCATCCAAATGATCCTTAAGCCAATCAACAGAAACTAAATTATTCATGCGCTAATTCTTATATAATTAAGTAACAAATTTTCAAATTATAATACAACAAATAAAAATTGTAGAATTACATTTTTTATTGATTTAAGATTACTTTTAAGTATCTACTTATGAGGAAATTTATTGTTTTCGTTTTATTGTTCATTAATGGCTTTTTTGCAAGTGCTCAATTAGTCTGGGGAACCTCGAATTTGAATCCGATGTATTTACCCAAAAATGATTTCTTAGGCTTGTCAACACGTGCTCTGGCAAATGATAGTGTGGCATTGCATCAACAGTTTTATCGTGCCCAACAACAATCGCTCTCACTGCTTTCAGGATGGTCGGTTTTAAATGTGGCTTACAGTCCTTTGGCGTCTCAAAATTTGTTTAATCCTACTACAACTTTGGAATATTTTCATTTGGGGAACTTTAACTGGAGTTTATTGAATATTGGTATTGCAGGGTTAAGCCATTATAGTGTTTATCGAAAAAGTACTCAACCGTGGAGTATATCGGGTTTAAAAACTCAAAAAAGAAAAGTTAAACGAACCATTAAAATCAATATGGCTTTGGACTGTATGTATATTATCGCTGGCGCTTTACTTAAGCAAGCTGCTTCAGTGAATAGCGAGGATTATCAAAATTTTCAAGGCAATGGGAATTCGATTATTCTGCAAGGCAGTTTCTTGCTGTTTTACGATTCTATTTTCCTTCGTAAAGTTAGCCGAGTACAGATTTAGTTTTTAGTCTTTTTGTTTTTATTAGAATGTGTATACTTCTGTTTATTCAATCAAATGAATCTAAAGACGTACTGTTTTAGTAAGCGGTATTTTTCTTTACTTAACGGATATTTTATCAAATCTATTTAACCACTTTAACTACTCCTGAATAATTCCCTGATTTTAGGTAAACAGTGTATATACCAGATTGAAGTAATTCAATATTTACAGGTTCATTTAAATTAACTGTTGTTCGCTTAACCAAGCTTCCTTTTGAATCAAAAAAAGAAGCAGTGATTTCAGTTGAATTAATTAAGGATTCACTAGAAAATGAAACGTGATCTAAAGCTGGATTTGGAAAAGCAATTAAATCTGTAATTGATTCTATTTTTTGTGTGTTAGTTATGACATTCTCATCTGCAAAATGAACGAATAGAGAAGCTTTTACGTCTGTTCCATTTAAGGAGTAATCAAATCCATCCTCTTCGTTTATTACGAAAGATTGAATAGAGTTTGATGCATTAAACAAGGGAATACTGTGGTCAAAAACATTTGTTAACGACAAACTAGATTGACTGAAGCAACTTGAGTTGAATAAATTTCCGTCCCATGAAATAGTAATTGGCCAGTTTTGAGCGTGTATGTCTATTGCAATTGGGTCACTTATTTTATCCCCCTCAGCTGATAAACAATTTGAGAAGTTAATGATTTGTCTTTTTGTTAAGAATGAAGGCACAAAAGGACCAGAAAAATAATCATACTCATAAAAATTAGAACATCTTACGTCTAAGATTTCATCCCATGAATTATAAATTAAATCTTCTTCACAAAACTCTTGATCTATTTCGGTAGAAGCCTCTTCTCCAAATCCGATTACAATTTGATCTTCATTTCCAATGGCATCTGTTACAGTTATGGTGAACTTAAAATCAGGTTCAGAACAATAGTTGTCTTTAGCACATCGGGTTGTTACAAGATTTGATTGGTAACCATTTAGGTTAAAATTACTCATTGTAGCGTTATGATTTCCAGTTAAATCAGCGATATATTCTTGATCAATATTGTTGCTGCTTGGTGTTCCTTGATTAAAATTATAATATGCAATTAAATTAGTTTCGCTTCCGGTTAATTCTCTTTTAGAATCGATTAGGATCTCTTCTGATGTTTTAGCTACATTCCATATCATGATATCATCTAAATTTCCCTTGTAAAAATCAGAGGTAGAATATCCGTCATAGTCCTGCCCAAAACTTACTCTATGATTTTTAGTAATATTATAGTAAATCTGGTGTGTTCCTATTGAAACACCATCTACAAAAGCTTCCCCGATATTTCCGTTTTTCACATATGCAATGTGATGACAATCTCCTGTTATATCATTCGGGGATTGCAAAACGAAAGAATGCACAGGATTGTATTGATCATAAATATTTAATTTCTCATCTCCTGAAGTAAAAGTTTCTCCCAGAACTATTAAAAATTCATTGTCTCCAGAACCAGGTTTGTTAACGGCAAAAAGAGTTGTTCTGATACCGTTTTGGATTTCGATATCTGCTTGCATCCAGAATTCTATTGTGAAGTTATCGTTTTGCGCAAGCACAGAAGCCAAGCTGTTAACATTTAGAAAATCATTAACTCCATCAAAGTTTAATGTATTGTCTTGAGCTTTCAAAGTTTTTGAAAACAATAAGAAAGAAACTATTAACAAACATATGATTCTCATTTTTAATTTTTTAAAATATTAATGGAGTATTATTTTCGTGTCTGTATAATTCAGAAAAAATCGATGTAAAATATGATTTAAAGTTCGGATTTCAAAAAAATAAATCACTCTTAATGGTGACTTTATGTAATTACCTATGTGTTGTACACCGTTTTTAATTGAATTACCCTTCAAATTTAATTCCAAGCCGAATATGTTCTAAATGGTGATTGTTAATGTTAATTTATTTCTGGAAATTTTCGATACAATTAAACCATTTTCAGTAATCTAAATCAATGAATTATTGGTGTTTTTTTTAATTAAGAAAAATAATCGAGATAATATTTCTCGAATTACTAAATTGTTAGTTTTCAAAAATATCATCTTCGAATTTTTTTGGATAGATATTTTTAATGTTATTATGTCCAAATCGTCTTATTTCTCTAAATAACTCTATAGTTGGATGAACAACTAGTTTCACCTTATAATATTCACTCCCGTCTTTAGGTTGAATTAAAGTTTGAGAACGGTGTATCGGCATACTTTTTATATAGTCTATGTTATTGTGTCTTTTGCCATTTTTAAGTTCAAATGAAAACTCTATTGGTTTGCTGTTTAATGCGATAATGCCTACTGAATGCTTCCATCTTGTCATTGGATCAAATTCTTTAATAGGAGTAAAGTCATTTTCTGGACTCTGATTTTTTATTTTTAGTCGATCCAGAGCATAAACTCTCCAGTTTTTCAATTTTATGTTCCATCCATAAACATACCACCTGTACCTATATTCTTTTAAATAATAAGGGTTTATTTTAGTAATGTGTTTTGGACCCTCAAAAGGCGTATACTCAATTTCCAAACTTCTATTCTCTTTTATACTCCAGAAAATGTCTTCAAAAAGATCAACACCTTTATATTCTACCGGTGCGCCTTCAAAGCAAACTATCTCTTTTTCATTGTGTTTTCTGTTTAATTTTTGTGTTAAAAATTTGAGATCTCTGAAAAAAGGTAATGATTCATATTTGCTTGCTGCAGAAGCTAAATTTTCCAGTACCTCTACATCATGGTCGAGAAGTCCTATTTCCTGGAATAAGGAAAAATTCTTGTTGTATGAATATTCTCCTCTATTTGATGCGTTAATTGGAGCGCTCAATTCCTTTCGCATGAACTCTATATCTTTTTTAAATGTTCTTTCACTGTAAGATCTGTTTGTTCTTTCTTTAATAAGTTCAATTAAGCGTTTATAATCATAACCTCTATATTTTAATAGGGAGTGAATTTCCAATATTCTTTTCCCTTGGTTGCTGAGAAGGCTTTCATAGTCAGTAATCATGGTTTTATTATGATTTTGGTTTATTTGGTGTTTTTAGGTGGGCAAAAAAAATGCGCACCTGTTACGTATTATTGCTGTAACCTTTAAAATTTCCTTTATGACAAAAAAAATGAATTTAATGAGTGGTGATTTTTCTCAAAAAGTCAATGATCTTAAAAATGCAAAAAAGAAATTAAAAAATCAATTCATTGGTATAGATGATATAATCGACTCATTAATCGATAATGTTAGATCGTGGTATACGATGAATATCATTCAAGAAAAACCTGCAGTAATTAATTTGTGGGGACTAACTGGAGTAGGTAAAACATCCTTAGTGAAAAAACTTATGGAGTTACTGAAATTTGATGATAAAACATATCGAATTGATTTAGGTGAGAAGCATGGGGAAACATCATTTACAGGAAAGATGAAGGAACTTTGTAAAGTAAGAGATAATAATCCTAAAGTTATAATGCTAGATGAGTTTCAGCATGCTCGAACAATCACCGGGCCTTTTAGGGAGGAAAATATTTTTGAAGAAAATAGAAAGATTTGGGAGTTAATTGATGAAGGGGTAGTTAATTACAACAGTATGAATAGAGGATTTGCCCATTTCGAACAACAAATGGGCAGGCTAGAGCGGTTAATTGGTTTTGGTGTTAAAGTAAAAAATGGTTTTGTTGTTGAAGGAAAAGATCTGCATGTTTCTGAAATGGGTGGTTTCAGTGGGAAAGATGAACCATTATTTTTTTTTCCACTAAATGACTATCAGCTTATTATTGATTTGGCGGGGCAAGAACTCAATATAGAACTTCAGAGAGACTTAGCAAGAAAGCTAATGAAAATGAATGAAATCGAAACCATGTCTTTTTTGAAAAAAGTGCACAGTATTGCGAAACGACCTAAAGTAAAATGTTTTAAGCGTTCTATCATTTTTGTTTTAGGTAATCTAGATGAGGCTTTTACAATGAGTGGAAATTATAGTCCTGATATGTCTGCTGATGAATTCCATCGAATAACTAAAAAAATCACGGTGACAGAAATAAAAAAAGCCTTAAGGGAAAGGTTTAGAGATGAGCAAATAGGAAGACTTGGTAATATTCACATTATTTATCCTGCTTTATCAATAAATTCTTATCGAAAAATTATTCGCAAAAATTTGAATGAAATAGGCAAAAGACTAAAGCAACTAACGGGTTTAAATTTAAAATATAATGAGTCTGTAATTGATGCTATTTATCAGGAGGGTGTTTATCCTGCCCTGGGAACAAGACCAATTTTCAGTACAATCAACCAAATGATCAAAAGTAAATTAAGTGTTTACGTGGATTACATTTTAAATAAAAAATTAAAAGCGGACACTTTGTTTTTATGTATGGAAGATGAGAAGTTGAAGTGTCAAATAATAAGTAAAAAGGAACTAATGGATGAAGTTAAAGAAAAGGTTGTTTTTGAATTAAGAAAACTAAAAGAACCGAAAAAAGACGAAAAACAGGCCATTTCCGCTGTTCACGAAGCAGGGCATGCTGTAGCTTGCCAGGTTTTATTTAATACTGTGCCGGATGTTGTGGCATCAGTAACCGCAAGCCCTGAAAATGATGGATTTGTATATGTTAGGCCTGTAAATGAATATGTTAGTAAAAAGGATGTCATTCCTCACGTGGCAATGCTATTAGCAGGAATTACTGCTGAGGAATTAGTTTTTGGTGAAGACCATATAACTTCAGGGTCTTCATCTGATATTTCTTCAGCCACAATATTTGTAACGTCTCTTTTAAAAAAGCATGGTTTTGGTAAAACCAAAATTGCGATAGCAGATAGTGTTACCGAATCATCAAAATTTTATCATAAAAGTGAAGATGTTGAAGAACATGTGAGAGAAATTATGAACGAGGCAAAGGCGTTAGCAAAGAATACGCTTATTAAAGAAAAACCTTTCTTAATCGAGTTGGCATCTTATTTATCTGTTCAGCCAAGAATTGAAAAGGATCAGCTTTTAAAAATGAGTAAAAAACATTCCATTTCAAACAGAAGAAGAGGAGAGGGTGGAACTTTTTACCGAGATAAATTAAAAAATGAGGCGAGAATAATTTTGAATAAAAAAAACTTTAATAATCAAATTACTCATCTTGTTGATATTGCGCAGTGAATGAATTAGACGCCGAATGGAATAGGTAAAAACGTTTAAATCAAAATTATTATTAAAAAATTAAACTTAGGAAAACTCATTTATGAATAACATTTTAATTTACCGATCGGATTGTGATGATCTATCAAGCTTCGACCAACTTATTCTTACCAATTTTGTGACATCAAAAGAAGAAAATATAAGAATTAAGAAAGTACATAAGGGATTAATTTTTTTAATTAAAACTAATTTAAGCTACAAGTTTGTGCATAATGAATTCCACCGAATACAACAGGAAAATAATCAATCATTATCCTTTTTTGTTTGTGATCTATCTGAATTCAAATTAGAACATTTAAATGCTGTTTTTAATTTCAGCACGATTAGAAGTAATCACGACAATAACCAAGACACAACAGGGATTAGTGGCTTGTTTGAAAAAAAAGAACGAAAAAAATCTTTAAATGAATTATTAGATAAAATAAGCTCTAAAGGTATTAAAAGCTTAAGCTCAAATGAGCTGGAACAACTCCGGATCTACTCTGAAAAGCTTTAAAAACACAATTGATATTTAAATTTAAAATTTATACCTGAACCAGTGTAGGTAGCTTAAAAAAGTTTATGGCTGGTAAAAAATCATGGTTGATATTTTACAACTCCCTTTCGTTAAAAAAAAGATTGGTTACGGTTTCCCAATTTCTGGTAATATACTTCATTTCTATGTTGGTCCCGAAGAGGGCGGTAATTATTCTGAGAATATTATTAGAGCTAAATTATTTGATCAAATGAACAATGAAGATGGATTTCTCGATGTGGCAAAATATCATCTTAAATTAGGATTAAAGAATGCACGGTTTTTTTCCGGAAGATGTAATATTCAGTCCACATGGGGAAAACTTATAGCTATTGATCACGGAGTAAGAGGATTGGATGTAACTAATAAAGAAGTGATACGCGATTATCAAGTGAATCATTTTGCCAGAAAAGGGAATCACATGTGCCTATTGGAGTTATCGCCATTTTCATCAAAATCCTTAAGTGATTCTTCCTGGACAACTAAGGAAAAAGACTTAAATGAAATAAGCGATTCAAGATTGAATTTAATTACAACTAAAATAAAGAAGTATACACCAAAATTATGTGTTTTTTATTCGTTATCTCATTGGGATAAATACAAACAAATTATTCAATCTTGCGAGTCTGCGAATACCATCAATTATAAAAATTTATTAAATGATAATAAAGCTCTTTATTACCAAGGAAAAAAAACGCTCTTTGTTTTACTTCACCATCCCGTGGCTCCAACGTTTAATAATATGACTAATCCTGTTGGAAAAAGAATTCATGAGTTACTTTTCAAGTCCCAAAGGAAAGTAAATAAAGAGAATCAGAATTAAAATTTAGCGCATGAGCCTCAATAATCACATTACAAAAATTGGATTTATTCAATCCTTTATTTAGAGAACTTCCAACAAAGGTGATGAGTTAATATACTAATAAACACCTATGTAAAAAATGGGATTTAACGTATCTTTACAAATTAACCATTTCTAAAGAAACTAAACTTTTAGAATTATGATAACAACTAATAAAGATAACCTTCCGCAGTTAGTTAATGCAATAAAAAAGGCAACTAAATCAATAGATATCTGTTCAGCATGGATTCGTTCTGAAACACTTAAAAAGGTATTTACCGAAGCAGTAAAAAAACGTATCAAAGACGGAAAGGTAAAACTTAGAGTTATTGTTCGTTTAGGAGAGGAAGTTGATGTTGCAATTACGGACCCAGGAGTATTTGCTTTAGTTAATGAATTAGGCGCTGAAATTAAATATCATCGCAAACTACATTCAAAAATATATGTTGTTGATGGAAAATTCGCCATGTTGGGTTCGTTTAACTTAACAGGCGGTGGTTTTGGAGATGCTCAAAGAGCAGGTTCTAACCCTGAAACAGGTGTAGTCTTTAAATCAATTGAAGAGGTACTGCAAATTCAAGAAAACTTTAATCAAATTTGGGCGTTTGAAGCCAGGCCTTTAAAGAAAACTTTATTAGGTTTTGTTCTTAATCCGTCCGCACATGATAAAGTGTTTATTGTTGGTACAAAACCACTTGAATTAAATCGATACGTTGAAATTCCAGTAGGACAAAATGAAAAGTTACTTGGTAAGGTTGCGCTAACCGAGAACTATGGAATGGATTTTTATTCACATCCAACTCAAGAAGGAGAGAGGTTATGGGAAATGAAAAGAGCCTACTCAAATAATGATGAATTGGCTGGTTTAGCTAAAGCGATTGCGTCTACCCAAGCCACTTTTGACCAGATGTACATTGCACAAATTGATATTGTTTGTAGATTAATTAAACAAAAAGATAAGTTATATCGTGAAACAAACACACTTCCCCCAAAGGTAGGTGAGGAGGTGTTTGACGCAGACCCGAATACGTTAGAGAATATTTACAACAAACACAAGTTTTCTCCTGCCACACTCCTTGTAAATAGGAATATAAAAGCTGGATTCGACCCTATTGAGTTAACTACCAAACATATGGCTATTTTTGGTTCCACGGGAAGCGGGAAGTCTTACTTTGCAAAAAAGTTGTTGTTTAATCATCTTAAAGATTGGTATTGTTCAAAGGAAAACAATGGCAGAATAATAATACTTGATCCGCATGGAGAATACGCTCAAAGTTTAAAAGGTGAGGGATGTGATTCGAATTTTGAACAACCAAAAAAAGATTACCAAATAATTAATTCATCAAAATACAACCTAACCTCTAAAGTTGTTCAGGATGTTGAAGAATTAATTGATGCTTGTGAAATCAAACCATCACGTTCAGAAAAGCAGTATTTATCTGACCAGTTAAAGCAGTTTTTAACCCTTGGAGATAACGAAGATATTGATTTTGTTAATGTGTTGAAGAAATCCAATAAAAGCGGAGATACGATTAATTATAAAAAGGAATTTAGTCATGTTGAAAAATCGATTGAGAATTCACTTCCTCAATATTTAGATGCATTTCTAAAAGTTGCTGAGGCCGAAATAGAGGAGAAAATGAGGACAACAAAGAAAGAAAAAAACGGAGTAGATGCTGACAAGAAAAAGAAGTCGGCAACTGAATTAAAAGCAGAAAAAAACGAACTGGTTTTTGCAAGAGCATTAGCGTTATTCAATGGCCTAAATAATGATGTTAAAGCCCAAATAAAAGCTCAAATAATTCAAAAAAACTTCTATGACAAAGTAGAGAACTATTTTGAAAAAGAAGTTAAACTCCTTTCCACTGCTATAATTTCAGCCATTGAGGAAAATATTCAGGCCAATAAAATTACATTTAAAAAACTTGATTTGGTTAGTAAAATGAATAAACCGAAAATCTACTGTATTGATCTTTCCGAGGTTCATGATGAAGATGTTCGATATGAACTATCCGCCACAATCCTTAAACAAATCTTTAACGACAAAAAAGAAGGAAAAGGTATGAATACGATGTTTGTAGTTGAAGAAGCACATAATTTCGCCCCGGAAAGAAAAGGAAGTGGGAATGCTGCCAGTAAAATACTACAAAAAATTGCTGCGGAAGGACGAAAATTTAACATTGGATTGATGATTATAACTCAGCGGCCAGCATCAGTTAGTAAAGGGGTTCTTAATCAATGTTCAACACAAGCAGTGTTTCGTTTAGTAAACCCAAATGATATTGGAGCCATTAAAGAAAGTATTGAAGGTATTACAGAAAAAGAATTGGAAATGCTACCTAAATTCCGTCAAGGAGAAGGCATATTTACCGGAGTAGCTATTGAGGAATCTGTATTAGTGAAAGTTTAATTTTGGACAATCAAAAAGAATAGTAGAAGCTAATGGAAAATCTTAAAATTAAACCCGAAAGATAAAATCATTAAGAACTATTTCGACAAAAAATGTCTTGGGTATATAGTTCTAAAGCCAAACACAAAGTCTTACTATATAATTCCTATTTCAATTGATGGGAGCGAGGGGTTAGTATCTCAAAGACTTTTTAGAAGTCCGCATCATACCATTTCAAGTGTTGCCCTAATTGGGAAAGGTGTCAAATATATAAGTAGTTGAGAAATTACAAAAGCAAATGATAAAATAACACTAGTAAATGATAAAACCACGAAAGAAGTTGATAAACCAGAACACCCAATAATCACAAACAACTAATTTTAAAGCGATTACAAAAAAACCAAAACCTAATTTAACACGCTTGTAAAGCGTTTCGAATCATTCGAAAAACAAAAACCACTTTTATTCTTAAGGCATAGACTATCAAAGGCACTGGAGCTTATCCTTTTGATAAAAACGGCAAAGATTGTCTTGAATTACATAATCTTTTGAAAATATTACAAAAGATGAGTTAAATCACACAAGTAAACATTTAAACAAAAAATTATAAATAAGTTTTATTTTTTTTTATCCTTGTAACTTGAAAATAAATTGAAAAATTTAGCACTAAATAATCTTTAAAATGACAACTAATAAATTTTATATAACAACACTTTTAATAAGCTTATTTTTATATAGTAAATCCCAGTTTGAAATCAGTGGAAAACTAGAAGAAGTTACAATTTGCAAAGGTGAAAGTGTTCAATTAGGAGTCTCTGCAATCATAGAATGCGACAACAACATCAAAGGTTCAGGTAACATTACCATTAATGAAGGTGAGATTTATTGTATTTCTGAGGGAGATGTATTCTCAGGGCAATTAACTCTAAATGGAGGAAGTTTAGTAATTATTGGTGAACTTAACTCATCTAATGTAAATATTTATTCAGGATTAATTTATAACGGTGGAAAATGTAACATCACTAGTTTTAATTTAAATGGAATTAACTCTTTTTTTAAAAACTATGGAGAAGCAAACTTAACCACTGTCATTACTCACGGTATTATTGAAAACTTTAGCATTTTAAACTTTAATTCCTCTATTGCAATTAACGGGCAATTAATTAACAACTCAAAAATAAATGTAAATGGGAATTTAACATCATATTCCAACATAATTAACAAAGGCTATATAACGGTTTCCAACTCTTTTACTCTTCATTCAGGTGAAATAACATTAACAGATGGATCTAAATTATCTACAACTAATTTTTCATCATATGGTAAAATAATTGGTGGAAACGTTCTTTGCTCAAAGGTTGAAGTTACTGGAAATTCAACAATCAATAATGCAAATGATTTTTCAGGATTAATAAGTTTTTGTGATTCTGATGGAGTAGAAACTGTTGGCATAGGAAATCTTAATGCGTCTGTTTCGTTAGATTGTGATTGTCAAACTGTTGAACCTACTGTTTTAAATGGAAGCACTGTTAGTTACGAATGGTTTCCAAAAGAAGGACTTGACAACCCATATATATCTTCCCCAATTGCCACTCCAAGTCAATCTACAAATTACACCGTAATTGCGAAAGACATTCTTGGCAACACTGGAACATTTTCTTCAAAAGTGAATATCTCGTCTTTAGCAGGAGACGATGTTTCAATCTGTAACGGAGAAACTTATCAATTTTCTGCTGATTTGTCTTGCATTGATATTTCGAACACAACAAATTCATATGAGTGTTACGACGTTTCAACTCATAATGACGGTTCAAATTGCAACATTCAGTTAGTAGGAAATGGGTATTTTTCATTATCAAATGGTCAAAATGCATGTGTTCCAAAAGGAACAGTTTTCACAGGTGTTGTTGACCTAAATGGCGGGACATTAATTATAAATGGTACATTTTCTCCAACCATATTTAATTTTAATAGTGGTGAAGTCATCAACAACAAAGATTGTAACTTGAATTACCTTAATATAAATGGAAAATTTTCTAACTATGGTTCTTTAATTGTCGGTTCTATTACCTATATAGGATGGAATGGGGAATTCAATAATTTCAATTCAAGTTCCTTTCAAAGTTTAAACAATAGTAAACAGATCACGAACAAAGGGTCCATAACAATAAATCAAACGTTTGATAATAACGGTGTTTTCGAAAACTTATGTCATACGACAGTTGAAAATAATTTCATAACTAATAATCAATTCATAAATAAAGGGGAAATAATAGTTAAAAATAACACAAGCTTAAATAGTGGAACGATTACTTTAGGCTCCTCAAGTATATTAGAATCCAATAATATAACATTAAGTGGTAATGTTTCAGGTAGCGAATTAGGTCAATCTTACGTTAAATCTAATAGTCAAACCATTATTAATAGCGGAAATATGTCTGGAAACATTATTTTCTGCGATGAGAACGGAATTGAAACTAACTGGGGGACCCAAGGGAATAACGTTGAATTCACTTGTGAAAACAAGGGACATTCAGTCGACATTAATAATTTAGTTTATAATTGGACTCCATCTATCGATTTAGACGATCCAACAAGTAATAATCCTACAGTATCACCAACAGCTTCACGGATTTACACTCTTGAAGTTTCAGATCAAGAAGGAAATATAATTGCCTCTGACCAAGTAAATGTTAAACTATTACCGTCTTGTACAAACACAACACCAGAAAATGCAATAATTATTACTTTTGAACCTAGTGTAATTCAATTTCAAAGCATTGATAACGTTTCCTTCCAAGAAGGATCCCTTGAAGATTTTGTAAGTTCATCTGCAGTTAATGAGGTTACTAATGCTATCGGATACGAAAGTAAGAATCTTGTCACAAGAAAAGTATTTAGGAATCTTACATCTGATATGACACATTCTATATCAAGAACAGGTAGGTCAATCCCAATTCCTGAGCACTTTAAATCCACTTTTGTCGTTGAAGTACCTGATAGTCAAACTGTTGACAGCACAATTTTAAAGCTAAAATCATTAAATATGATCTCTGTATCTGGTGCTCAACATGCATTACAAACGCTTTCATTTCACAACATCCCAAACGATACTGAATATGCAGCTGAAAATCAAGCTTCTTTAACTAGCACCAGTGACTTTGCCAATGCTCATATAAACATGGAAGAAGCTTGGAAATTTTCAACTGGTTCAGGATTAATTAAAGTGGGTATATATGATACTGGTATATTATATAGACATGAGGACTTTGATAGGTCTTCTTCTGAGACGGGCTCAGTTGTAGAAGGAGGTTATGACTGGATTAACAATGAAGCAGCTATTGGAAGTTACATTAATGGAGAACATGGGACCCAAGTTGGTGGAATAGTTGCAGCAAACCGAAATAACAATTTAGGTGTTGCAGGTGTTGCAGGCGGTGATGTAACCAATACTGGAGAGCCTGGAGTGCAGTTATTTGACATGCAGATTGCTGATCAAGAAGGATTGATTCCTGTGGCTAAAATTGCAGATATCGCTAATGGAATATTTGAAGGAGCTACTTACAATGAAGATGGATTTGGTTACGGGTTAAACTTAATGAATCATAGTTGGGGAGTACCAAATTCAAGTTCTATTCTTTATGACGCATTTCAATTTGCTGCTAAAAATGATGTTGTGCAAGTTACAGCAAGGGGAAATGCACTAGGATATGAAACAGGGATAATTGTAACAGACTACCCATCATGTTATGATGACCAAATTATGATTAGCGTTGGTGCTAGCGGAATCGATGGAGACTTCTTAGAAGCAAATAACAATGGAGTTAGTGCAACTTGGTCATCAGTTTATGGTAAAGAAATGGACTTTTTGGCTCCTGGTGCTAATCCTTTAATCTCAACAACAACTCTCGGAACATCAGGACTAAATAATTATGGCGATTTTGGGGGAACTTCTGCATCAGCACCTCATGTAACAGGTGTTGCAGCATTACTTATGAACTACTACAACTTTCAAAACGGTGCAGAAGCTTTAGCTATGGAGGATATTGAATACATATTACAAGCTACAGCAACAGATTTACGTGAAATTGGATATGATGAAAAAACAGGATGGGGGCGAATAAATGCTGGTGATGCTATTAAATATATTGAATACCCTGCCAATCAAATAAAGCATTATTCGGCATTACCAACCTCAATCCGAAGAATCTCTGAAAATGTCACACTTAGCATGACTGGACGAATAAATAATGTATCTCCAGGACTATATTTCGGTGATGTTTATGAAGTAAAAACAGTTATATATCATGATCTTTCTTCAACTGAAACTATTCATGATAGATGGCCGCTTAAAAACTGGTCTGATGGTTACCCTTATTACACTTTAATTAATGAAAATCCTGGATTTACTTCAATAACAAATATGACTAGCCAATCGACAACTTTGGTAAGCTATGTTTACCGTATTAGAACAAATATTGGTGGCCAACCAGTTGAAAGATGGGTCCCTAATAATCCTGAAGGTGTTTCTCAATCCGTTTCTGTTCACGTTAAAGATGAGTCATTAACATCACAAAATGAATTAGAAAACGATGTTCAATTTACAGTTTATCCCAACCCTACTAGTGGTAATATAAATATTAAGATTAATTTAAAAGAAACCTCTGATATAGAAATCTCAATTCTTGATATAAGCGGGAAGGTCATTGAAACAGTTTATCAAAAAGGAAATCAATTAGGTAATAAAAATTTAAATCACGATATTAATTCTATCGCAAAAGGTTTTTACTTTGTTCAATTAAAAACTGGTGATAAAACCTTTGTCAAAAAGATAATCAAGAATTAAAATGGTCAAAGCAACCTCTTATTTAGCTTTATTTTTAATATTATTTTCTTGTAGAAAAGGTTATGACAGTAATGAATGTGAACCTCCCAGTTCTTTATTGAATGGAAACGTCTCTTACATCTCAAGTACCGAGAATTATAGTAACCCATGTTTTAACCCCAATAACCAAGATGAATTCTCTTTCATTAAATGGGATCAAGGTGTACCTGAATTATGGGTTGGAAATATAAAAACTAACGAATACTTTTTTTTAGATAGCGGCGTATATTATACTCCAAAATGGGGTAAAAATAATTGGATTGTATATAATTTACTGAATAATGAAATATACATAATAAGACCTAACGGTTCTAATAAAAAGCAATTAACCTTTAATAGTTCGATCAACACAAACCCTAATTGGTCTCCAAATGGCGATAAAATTGTATACCGCAGCTCTAAAGACCTTAGCAACGGTTATTTATACATTATGGATACTTTAGGAAATGACCTAGAGCGAATTGAAATAGTTAGCGGAAATAATCCTAGCTGGAGTCCTAATGGAGATAAGATAGCTTTAAAAAATTATAATGGAATTAACATATATAATTTAGTCACCAAAGAGAACAAGATTATTAATGCGGATGATAATTCTATCAATTTTAATTGGATTGGTAATGACACGCTTCTCTGGGAAGGCTCAAGCGGAATTAGTATTTCATGTTTAAAATCTAACAATATTACCTTATTAAGTAAAGACTGTTTTAAGAAAAGTTATGATCACCCGACAATTTCAGTTGATGGAAAAATCATGTGTCGTGAGTATATTAACGAAATTATAGATGATAACAATGTTTTTTTCAAATCAGATCTAGTGCTTTTCCATAACATTAGATTCGACTCTAAAGAAATCATTTCAATAGATTAGTCATATTTCTATTGCAGCTAATCTTGGCTTCCAAAACCTTGCCTATATACCTTAACAAATAAGGTGTAATAAGTTTAGAAAGCTTATTTGATAACGTAAAAATTCTACTATTTTAGAATTGGTATCCATTTCAACAAAGTATCAGAACACCTAAGAAATAGTGAGAAACCTAAATAAATAATAATAAGTATTTGATTATAAACTGATACAAAAGGTGTCAATTACACAAGTAAATGACAAAACAAGGAAGTGATAATATCAATTAAGCCTAATAAAGGTATTGTTTCATCTAATATGAAACCCTTGAAAAATATAATAAGTAGATAACCTAAATCATATTCGAAAGAAAAGAATATTATAAAAGTTGAAAAGAATGACAAAAATTAAACCAACCGAACAAGACATTGTTGATTTTCACATAAATATGTTTATACATCTTCTAAGAGGTATAGAGACTGGTATAATAGATTATAATCAAAATTCAGATAATGCCCCTCCAACAGAAAATCAAATTGTCAATTACATTACCAATATCGATATCGATATCGAATATAATCAAATTGTCGATTTTAAAGCAAAAAGCATTTTAGATGTGCCTCTGTGGAAAATAGTAGAAGCTAATGGGAAATATAAAGTAGATTATATTTCATCAGGCATTTGGCAAATTGCAAATCAACTTGATAATAATAATTATTCAAATATAAAGCCTTCACAAATTGAAAGATTTTTGAAAGAACATTTGAGTGAAAATGAATGTTATTATCTTGAAGAATCAGATATTTATATTAAAAATATAGAGGATTGTAAAGTACAATTAGATCACGTAACACCAAGAAAGATAATCATTAAGGAAATCTTAGAATTAAAAAATGATGAGGATATTAAAAAATTTTTAAAAGAAAAATGTGTTGGGTGTATAGTTCTAAAAGACGAACACAAAAAATTAAATGACGATTATAATAAGTATGATAAGGATGATTTATGGAAACGCTATAAAGATGCAAATATAGCTGTGTACGATCGGAGTGTAAATAATTGGGTTGAAAATTAACCATTACAGGTGTTAATGTTAATTTATTTCTGGAAATTTTCGATACAATTAAACCATTTTCAGTAATCTAAATCCGGAATAAGTTAAAAGTAGGTAGTTAAATTCCGGAATTTATATTTTTATGGGCGTTGTTTTTTGGTAGAGTTATTTGGTGTTTTTTTTGATTTCATAGATAGTCGCACGAACAATATCTTAAATTTGATTAGATTTTGTTGGAAAAGATTTTTCTATTCTGAAGCAGAATAGCATTGTTAGTATCTTTTTATTTTTAAACAATTAAATCCGTATCATAATCATCTTTCATAAAAGCTTAAAACAAGTTCAAGAAGTAACAAGAAACCTCAAAAATAATTGACAAAATGAAATTATGGATATTAAAAACGATATCGTTGATCGCTGGTGCAACAACAAATATTATACTAATGTCATTATTTGATGTATTAAAGCATACCTATGAAATAGATTCTGACATATATGAAGCCATCAATTTAATGGCCCCAATAAGTATTTGCCTTTTCGTTTACGTATATACTTTTAATTCATTAAAAAGAAGGTCCAAAACCAAACCCCACCAGTTGTTAGATAACTAATTATAGTGTCAATTACACAAGTAAATGAGAATACACCTATTCACCAAATTCGTAAAACAATAAAAAAGAGAAACCGTAACAAACGAAAACAATGAGTAAAATATGAAGAATAGCCAACACACAAGCGAAATTTGCAAAAGAGCAATTTCTTGCCAAGTCTGGTTTCCTACTCAGCCTTAGAATAAAGACAAAACCAAATTAAATGGAAAAGGCAATATACATTCCAACTAGACAAAACATAATAATAATCAAAGAAATAGATTTGTATTACGAAATCTTCTTAGATGGAAATTACAAAACTGTACCTAAAAGTGATGTAAGTATTGCTTCTGATGAAATAAAAGTATCGTCGTTAGATGATATCAAAGAAAACATCTTTATAAATTGCGCTCAACGTCCACTTAATGATATTTTGTATTCGCACAATGCTAACCGATTCATACCAGAGAACCATCAATATAAACCGTTAATTAAATTTTTACATTCAGCAAATAACAGAGTACTTATTGCTGATGAAGTAGGTTTAGGAAAAACAATTGAAGCTGGAATGATATTTAAAGAAATTAATAGTCGAGAAGAGCTACGAATTTCTTTAATTGTAGTCCCTTCATCATTAACTATCAAGTGGCAAGAGGAGTTAAATGTCCGATTCGATGAATATTTTCAAATATACAATTCAGCACAATTCATTTCATTAATAGATGAGTTTGACAATTATAGTTCCTCAAAATTGATGAGTAAAAAAGTAATTATCAATTACCATACTTTGAGAAATGAGAAAGTAATGGAGAAGCTATCTATGAGTATGTTTGAGGTTGATTTCCTTGTAATGGATGAAGCCCATAATATGAGAAATAGAGATACTTCTACTTTTGAAAGTGCCAAATTGATAACAAGAATATCTGACCACATTGTTTTTTTAACAGCAACTCCCGTTCAAAACAATCTTTCAGATTTATTTAATATCCTGTACTTGCTTGATATGGACTATTTTATGGATTATGATTATTTCCTAAATATGATTGCGCCTAATCATATTATCCATAAAACAATTGCTCTCATAAGAAATGGTAGTAGTATTGATGAAATTAAAAGCTATATCACTACTCTGGAAATTGAAAATTTTGAACAAAACTTACAGGAAACATTTCACTCGATATTAGCACTCGATAGACTCACAAATCAACTCAAAGTTGAGTTTATTGATAAACTCTCAAAATCAGATAAATTAAGCTATATCATTAACAGGACAAAAAAGAAAGATGTTGGGCGTTTAATTCCTAGAAATGCAAAAACGGCAATTGTTGAAATTATCGCAGAAGAGCAAGATTTCTATAATGCAGTCATTGAATTTGTCAAATTTCTTAATCCTGAAACACCTCAGGGATTTATCAGTATTATGCCAGAAAGGATGGCTAGTTCATCTATGATTGCTTCATTAGAAAATTTCAAGGAAATAAGGGATTCGGGACGCCTCTTTGTACAAGACAATAACGATAATGAGGGAGAGTATGTAGAAATCAGAGAAGAGGCACAGGAATTTCTTGACCTTATTATTGACAAAGGAGATAAAATTGGGAAAGACGACTCTAAATTTTTAAAATTCATTGAAATTCTACAAGACTTAAAGAATCAAAACATTAAGCAATTAATTGTTTTCTCCTTTTTCAAATTCACTATTAACTACCTTGATAAAAAACTAATTGACTTAGGATATAAAGTCGGTAAAATTCACGGAGATATTTCCGTTGAAGAGAGGTATACTAAAATAAGACAATTCAAAAATGGGGACTTTGATATTTTACTTTCTAGTGAAGTGGGAAGTGAGGGACTTGATATGCAGTTTTGCAATGTAATTGTTAACTACGATTTGCCTTGGAATCCTATGAGAGTCGAGCAAAGAATAGGTCGAATTGATAGGATTGGACAGAAATTCGACAAGCTACACATCTTTAATTTATGCATACAAGGATCTATCGAAGATAGAATATACAGTCGCCTTTATGAAAAGCTTAACATTTTTGAATCAACAATAGGAGAATTAGAGCCAATTTTAGGAAATCTTGAAAAGCAAATAAACATTCCCGAATTAATTAATCTCACACAAAAAGAGATTGACGAAGTATTACACCTAAAAGAATTGGCTCTTAAACGCAAGGAAATTGAGATAAAACAGCAAAACAGTGATGTTGAAAAGCTTTTAAATAATGATTATAATTTTGAAGATGAGAAGGAAAAGCTACTTCATACAAATAAAGTAGAAAACCTACAGAAAATTACTAAGGCTACATTCCTACACTTTCTGAACAGCAATGGCATTTCGTATTCTGAATTAAAAGGCGGATTAATAAAAATTTCTTCAAGTAATTTTAAAATTCTCTTCAATATGCTAAGAGCGAGTATGAGTGATAAAAAAACAGACGTACACAAGTACAATGAAGAAAGAGCCGTTTTGCAAAAGATTCACAAATACAAAGATTTAACAATTAGTTTCACTTCAAATTACAATGAAAATTTTCAAACTTTACACTTAAACATAAATAACCCAATTATTGGTATTCTAACAAAAGAGAAAAAATATAAAACTTTGTACGGAAGTTCAAGAAGCAATCTTTACAGTGATAAATATGCCGTTGTTTATAGGGTTGATTTTAAACAACAGAAAACAAAATCATTCATTAACACATTGATACTTAACAAAGATTATTCTTTGCTTGAGGAAATCGATTATTTCAATCTTATTGAAGAGTGCCAAGAATCTAGTAATAATGATTCGGTTGATTTTGAAAGTGTAAAAAACAATGTCTCCTCTGTTGTAATAAATAAAATCAATAGGCAGGAACAAGAAATATCTGAGAACTTCAATGCTCTTATTGATGTAAAGATAGAATCAATAAATGAACACTTTAATAAGCAAATCCACAGGGCGAAAAGACTAAAAGATAAAGTTCAGCAACAAGATATTAATAGGATGCGTATAGCTGAAATTGACAACTTAAAAGCTCAAAGGAAAAGCAAAATTGATTTATTGCTTAAACAGAAGAAAACGAGTAGTAGTTTTGAAATATTAGCAATTTTAACTCTTGTTTAATTATGAGTAAAAATATCTTAGAAAGATTAAAGACTGATGGAGAGGAACTATTAAGGGCATTACGTAAAAAAAATGCAGAACAAGGATTAAGGAATCTTCTCACAGAACTTTATCCAGATAATGCACATTTTATTTATGAACTTCTTCAAAATGCAGAGGACACCAACGCAACAAATGTCAAATTCGTTTTAGAAGAAGATAAACTTACTTTTATTCATAATGGTAGTAGGCTATTTATTGAGGATGATATTGTTGCGATAACAAATATCGGGGTAGGAACAAAAAAAGATGACGTAAACACGATAGGTAAATTTGGTGTTGGTTTTAAAGCCGTATTTGCTTATACTGAATTGCCCAAGGTTTATTCGGGCGAGTATAATTTCGAAATAAGGAATCTGTATATACCTCAAGAAATCCCTGCAATAAAAAAAGATGATTCTGAAACAGTATTTGTTTTTCCCTTCAATAACAATAATAAACCAAGAGATAAAGCCTATAAAGAGGTAAATGATAGTTTAAGCAATATTAACAGAACAACGTTGTTGTTTCTCAACTCTATTTCAGAAATTGAAATAAAGATTTCGGATGAGTCATATAAAATTAACAAACATACTGATAGAGGTAGTAAAGTAACAAAAATCAGAAATACAAGGTTGAATAAAGAAACTAAGTTTCTTGTTTTCAATAAACACTTGCCCAAAGAAGATAAACTTTATGTTTCGATTGCATTTAGATTGACTAAAAAAGGTAATATTACTATTGATAATGAAGCTAAAGTTTCAATATTCTTTCCAGCCGAAAAAGAAACCAGTAATTTAAAGTTTCATATACACGCTCCGTTTGCATCAACAGTTGCTAGAGATAGTATTACCAATCGAGATGAAAATAATGAATTAATTGAGCTAATTGCTGATTTGTTGTGTGAAGCAACTGAATGGATAAAAAACAACGGTTTCTTAGATGATAATTTTATTGGTTGTTTACCTATAGATGATGATAATCTCAGTGATTTTTATAAACCTATTCAGACAAAAATTATTGACTTATTCAATACAGAACCCTTTCTCCTGTGCTTAAATGATGAATATCATCCTGCAAAAGATTGTTGGCAATCTACAAATCGATTAAAATCTATCGTCTCAACCTCTGACCTCAAAACACTTTTAAAAGGAAAAATAAATAATGATTGTTTTTGGACGACAAGACCATTCCAAAGAAATGCAAGCGGAAGAGTTAATACTTTCCTAAAGTCATTAGAGCTTAACACCTATAGTGAAAATGATTTCAAGAAAAACATTGTAAGTTTCGCTAAAAATTTTATTGAACATCCATATGATTTAAACAAAGAATTGAATGAATGGAAAGCGGAAAATAGCTGGCGAAATAGAGAATTATCGGCAAAGATTGGACACACATTAAGTTCAGGTATGACCAATAAAAATATTGCAATCAGATTGTTTTTGTTCATAGAGAATGACAATAACTTTCATTCATACTACTCGTATCAGAGTGATGAGATTAAAGATATTATCAGAGCAAATTTCAGTCACATTGTTTTAACTGAATTTTTGTCTGATAAGGATAATGATTGGCTCAAATCGTTTTATGAATTTCTAAATGATACCCTAAATCCAAAAGATTTCTATGAAGAACATCAGGATTATGACGATTATTACGAACCATTAAAGGTGTTTGTAAAGTTTCGGAATGGGATGTTTAATTTTTCAAAAACTAATTCTTATTTCCCTTCAAAAACAAATATTAAAGACATAAAAAGCTATATTGTACATGATGCTGTTTATGATAATGAGTTACAGAAAAAAGGTGAGCTATCTAAATCAAAGGAATTTCTTAAGCATAAAGTTGGAGTTAAAAAGATTGAGCTCGAAGACGAGGTAAAACATATTCTTGAAAAATACCGTCACAAAAAAGAGTTTGAAACAGAAGAGAACATAGGAGACATTAAACATTTTCTAGAATATTTTAAAAAGGAGAAAAAGCATTTTGAAAAAGCAATTTTTGATAATTTCTCTTTTCTCATTAGTTCCGACAATAAGTTAAAACCAGCTAAGCACATTTTAATTGATACCCCATACAAAAACACGTCATTAGTCCAGTTGGGAATGGACGATTACAAACCTCTGCATAAATTATATGAAGATGAAAAATACAGTATTGATACTGATTTGCTAGGAGAGTTTTTGGTGGCAATTGGTTGTTTAACTAAGCTGCCAATAATACAAATGTCACATCTTGATGAGAAAAAGAAAGAGACTTTGAGAAATAACTACTCTAAAGAAACACTTTACAAAACCGAGTCAGACTTTAAACTCCCTAGAATGGAAGCATTGGAATCTCCACAAATTGAATCAAGTCTTATCCTGTGGAGAGAACTAAGTAATATCCCTACTAGTAAAGATTATTTTGTGGCTACATACAGTCCTAATAACAGTGCACCAATAAGAAAGTGTGACTCTGATGTTATTTTAGAATTAAAGAAATACTCTTGGATACCAAATAAGGAAGGTTGTTTTTTTAAACCTGAAGAAATGTCCTATGAAGATTTGCATTCTGATTTTAAAATCAACAATACAAATGGTTGGTTGGATAAAATTGATCTAGGCTTAAACACGAAAAAAAGCTTAGAAAAGCAAGCAAAGAAGAAAAAATTAGAATCTATAGGTCTAAATGAGTCCCTTGCAGAAGTACTGCAAGACAACACACTCACAGAGGAAGAAATGGCAAATACCCTTAAAAAAGAAATATTAAGAAAGAAGCAAGAGGATTTAAACCTGAAGAGAAGTATTGAAAATCACAATCGAAATATTGACACGAATAATTATTCACTAAGCCCATCCATCGTTTTAGACACAGAAGACTACAGGGAAAGAGCACAACAACAACTCTATAAAAATATAACACGCTCAGAGAAAAAAAAACCGTCGTACGACTATTCAAAAAAGGTAAAAATTGGCAAACCTGAAACTCGTGAATTCTTAAAGAAACAATATCAAGGTCATTGCCAAATCTGTGGATTTACCTTTTCTCAATCAGGTGGTAAAGGAAATCATTTTGAGATTTTTGATTGGCTAAGCGAAAAAATAAGTAAACAAGAATCAAACATCATTGAAGCAGGAACATCATTAAGTTTATGCTCTCGCTGTCATTCCATACTTAAACACGGAGATTTTGAAGCGAAATTTTTAGACAGCATTCAAGAAATAGAAAATACTAATTATTCTGAATTTGCACAGCAATTCGATTTGATTTTAGAAAGTGAAGAAGTTCCAAAAGATTTTGATTTTATTGAGATGGATATGTATAAACTCCCGATTAGAAAGTTGAATACTTATGAACATATTTTCTTTACCGAGGAACATTTCATTCACTTTCACAATGTGTTGACTTTGAGTGAGAATATTGAAGATGAGGACTGTGAGGAACAAATCGAGAAAAAAGAAAACTCAATTGTGGTTGAAAAAGAGTCACCTGAGATTGAATCAAAAATAGTAGTTGAAATTGGAAATATTGTTACAGTTAAATATAGCAACTCAAATAACCCTTTTAAACTAAAGATAGTTTCAACAGCTCAAAATATAACAGACAAATATGGAAATAACTTAATATCTGCTTCATCTCCTTTTGGTAGAAAAATTAGAGGTAAACCGGAGGGGTATATCTTCGAGATGGGGAAAAATATGGTAGAAATCATAAATATTGAATAATGTAATGGTTAATTTAAATCTGGAATAAGTTAATAAGTCTGACAATATAATTCTCAATTTAACCCTTTGCGACATTCTCATTTTAAAATGTCATTCACATTTCATTCTCAATTTCGGTACAAAAGATTCATATTTTGTTTTAGGTATAGCATATTTCGGTACAAATTAATTTATAAAACGCAAGGTTTTAAGTACATAAAAAAACAAATAAGATGTTGTTTTACAGCGCTTTATTATATAATCTTGTTTTTTTCTTTCCGAATTTAACATGATGTGATATTCCAGATTTAAATTAACCATTACATACAAATTTCCCAAACCTTTGTATTATTTATATTCACCTGCTCCTTGCTTATAATTAATATTATGTTAAATAAAGTTTTTATGAATGTCCTTCAAGAATATACATTTAACTATTGTGAACGTTAACTAAAATTGAGAATGATGACTCAGTCTTATTAAAAGAGTAAGTATGGATAGACAAATTTAATATAGAAGTTTATTCTTCCCCGTCCCCTGTAGTTTATAACTACTGGGAACAAGGAAAGGTTTGTTGCGATAAGTTGAAAAGACGAACTTAAACCTTTACTATAGGGTTTAAAACATATTTTAAAGCTATTTAAGAGGTTTTTATTCAAATTAGACAGTTCCTTTAGGTTGAGTGATTTTAGTAGCTTATAGAATTCTTTAATTGTTCTATCTATAACTAGTATTGTTAAATTGGTTACTTCAAAAGGATCAAAACTTTAGCAACATAAAGAATATGAAAATTCACTTGTTATTTCTTAAAATGAAAAGATTTTTCATACTGACAATCATTGTCCAAATTTGTAGAGTTAGAAAGCTTTAAAAATTCAATATTACCAGACTTATCCCACTTTAAATTAATAAAATGTAAAGAATCATCGTCACCATCTTCTAGTCGCATGTATAACCCTGTAAACAAACCATTTTCCTGAAAAGATTTGGTAAAGTTAAATTTTACTCCATTTACTTCTGAATCGTATATGATTGATTTTAAATTGCCATTTGGATATTTTACAAAAAGAGTATCATTGGCAATAAATGAAGTTTTACCTCCAGATTTAGATAATTTATTCATTCCTCTGTAAAAAAAACAGCCTTCTTTGTTGTAGTATCCACTAATAGAATCTTTTACAGAGTTTGTAATTATTGAATCTAAAGTGTTTTCATTAATTGATTTCGTAAAAAGGTCTTTAACAACCTTGGATCCTTCAAATCCTTGAATTCGTCCAGTAAGAAAAAGTTTATCGTTTAAGAACACAGTGTATTTCCCAGATACTATAGAATCCTCAACTGTAATATTATACTCCAAACTATCGAATCTAAAATTTAAAACTTCTGACGTTTGAGAGAATCCTTTCCCAAATAAACATAATAGTAAAATTGAATATATTGTTTTCATCTATTTTTTCTTTTCCGGCGCTGGTTTAGTTATTGTTTTCCCCTCTTTATTCAGCTTTTTCGCAATTCTTTTCTTTCCCTTTCCTTCATAAACTTTAGGACTCTTCCCTAAAGCTCTTGAAGCCTTTCTAAACATTTTTGTAATGTTTTCATTTCCTGATTTATACAGGAACATTCCTCTTACTTTTATTTCATTTTGATCATTAACAGCTGTTCCTGTTATTTTCGCTTGAAATTTAACAATGTTAAATGGTTGATCAGGATAGTTTTCATCTAGGATACCTCGTTTTATATAATCAGCCTTAGTCTCATCATAATTTTTCATTCCAGGCTTTATAATTTCACCAGAGGTATATTTCCCTTTGTTTGCGTAATATAAACTATTGACATCATCTTTTAATGGGCTATCCGCAGTTGGATGAAAATCTGCTGCAATTTGATCTGAGGTTGAGTATCTCTTTTCTTGAATCCCAGTATTTCCTTCGTTAATATTATCGGCTTGAGATTCAGAAAACTCAATTATATCCTTCGCTCCAACTGACATTAAAACGGCTATCCTGTCTAATTTTTGCTCGGAAGATAACTCTGAATTATTCCTAATAGCTTTCACACTATACATCCTTTACTACGGTCCCTATAATCTAAAATCATAGCTGAATTTCAATCCTTAATGCAACGTACAGAGAAACCGTAAGCTCGAGTACTGGTGAACATGCCGGCAGAGCTACTATTGAAGTAAAGGCGGCTTGCATTTGTACCACTAGCCGTACTACTCCAATAGTAGCCGAGAGTACCTACATTGTAGAGCCAACCATTGCTGTGGATACGCCATCCCGCTATGGGTAATTTTAAAACAGAACCGTAAGCTCCATCTGAATTTTCACTAGTCCAGGATTCAATTTCCTCTTCCCATTCTGTTTTCGTTGGAAGCCTATATCCATTAGGACACGGGTTATTGATTCCGTCAACTCCTTGCCATAAATTATCGTTTTGTGGTTCTCTCCAGTCATCTGTTGGATCAGGAGCGTCATTAGTAATAATATAATTTCCATGTCCAGGCGTATCAGTAGAACTTTTTGTTGAAGTAGTAGTTGATTCTCTACACTGATGTCCATCGGATCCTCGCCCCCACTGATAGAGATCGCCGTAAGCCAAACTATCTGTGGAACTCGTTGCTAATCGGCTTGCTCCGAGGTTCCGATCCATCCATGTTTTACCAGTCGTAGGATTGGTCACATCGTTCCAGGTAAAATCGATTTCATTACAAGTTTTCGTCTCCCCTATAGTAGATTCATCATTATTATCTTTTTTCTTACATCCAGAGATTGCAATCATTACGAGGGCTAATGTTCCTAGTAGTATCTTTTTCATTTTTCAAATGTATTAAATCAATCCTTAATGTAACGAACAGAGCGATAGATATCGGCGGGATTCAATACCATTCTCAACTCAATTTGAATTTTTGACGCTATTCTCATTTTAATAGTACCAAAATGACCTAATATGGGGGGTTCATTCTCAATTTCAGTTAAGTTCACAAACCTTTTTCCTAGATATATTAACACGAGTTGTGTTTAGAAGTTTTTATAATTAAAATCCGTAATGCTCCCAATAGATTAAATCCAACCCACCACTTTCAGATAATGTAGAATTTAGAAGACTTAATATTTCAGCTGGTTGCGCTGTTGGCACGTACCAATTGTTTTCATACTTTCCCTCTAAAATCCGTATGGGATAACACGATTCATTTGTTTCGGCATGTTGTATTTGGTAAAGATTACATCTGTGATTTGAGGGCACAGAATAGCAATAGGTAATACTATCAGTTATTGCGCTGTAATCCTCCATCATTGTTAATGAGATAGAATCCGCTTTTAGAATAGATGAATTCGATGTTTGGTACATATCACTTAAATAAGCATCATCAAAATATTCTATTATTTCCTCATAGGTACCCGGTGATAAAATATTTGAAATTGGATGAATAAATTTATATTCAACTATTTCTCCTGATCTTGTTATTATTATTCCATTTGTGGAGTCAATTGAATCACGATATTCAATGATAAAGTTTATGTTGGGAACAACTGTTGGATTTTTTTTAAAGTATGCTTTCCCATTTGCTCTTATTCTTTTATTTCTGCTTAAATCCTTGCTGCATGATAAAATAAAAAAAGCTAAAAATAATGCACTTACAATAAGCGTAGTTTTACTTGAGGAAAAAGAAGAAGATTGTTTCCGTGTCATAATAGTTTTTTAGTAATTGAAGGACTCTAAATAATAGTTTGGGTTGCATGGTAAACGAACTGCCGATTTTATTAAGATACCAATTATATGAAGATGTTCATTCCTCTTGCATAACTGTTCGGCCAATATTTTTTAATATAATTCCGTATAGCTTTTGAGCTACCAAAAAAAGGAGCGCTTGGCTCCTTTTTTGTTAAAATGCTTCAGATTATTTAGGGTAAGTCGTTAATCAATTCCTCTAATTTTTCGGAAGTGGTGGTCTTCATAACGATGTCATAATCAATTCCTTCTTCAGGCGTTACGTCAAGTATTCCATAATATAATTGCTCATCTACTACAGCAATAGCTAAAACATTCATTGGTACATCTGCTAAATGTGTTTCATGGATGACATTATCACTAATTGAACCCCAACCTTCACCACATGGCCAAACTGTATTTTGATCTTTGAAAATACTATATACGGTTAAATTATTTTCATTTAATCCTTCTAAACCTGTACAAGTAAATGTGATATCAAAATAGTCTACCCATAAAAACGCATCTATATTCCCCCAACCTAATTGATCGATATTAATAGAATATGTTCCACTTGCATCCTGAAATGTGAAACCTGAGTAAAACCCATTTCCCCAGGGCTCATTCTCCCAACCTTGGTTATTTGGCTCATCCTCCCAAACAAGAACAGTGTCCATTGGATCTCCCCAATCAACTGAATCCATAAATTCTTCTTCTCCTGCAAAGAATAGTTCCATATTTGGATCTTCGGCTTGTGCTGGAATTTCAAGCTCTATATCCTTTCCGTCTGCAAGATCTAAAGCTGCACCTCCTTGAAATGCTTCTGTGAAAAATTCTCCACCAGAATTTAATGGGTTTCCATTGGAAATCGGGAAGATTTCGGAAAAAATGATATCACTTGTAGAGAATACTTCTTTAATTTTAAAATCTACCTCACCCGATACGATTTTACCATTTTTGTCTGTAAATGCATTGGCGGGAATTTTAACTACTGTTCCTTTTTCCGTTTTGAATTCAAATCCTTCTTCTGCATTGAATGTTTTTGTAACAGACTCAACTTCCTGACTTTCAAAAAATGATTCCAAGCTTTCAAAGTTTTCTATTGGCTCATCGATGTTTTTTTCGGTTTCATCTTTTTCACATGACATTAGGGCAACTGCAGAAATTAGTGCAATTGAAAAAATAGTTTTTCTCATAATAAAATTGTTAAGGTTGTTTATATAATTACAATTGAAATGAAAACGAAGCAATCATTTGATGGTTGCTCTGGTTTGTTTTAAAACGCTACTTTTTAAAACAAAATACTCTTCATTTCCAACCTTAACGCAGAAATACTACACGGGTAACACGAAAAAAACGTTTTAGAAAATAATTGTATTAGTTAACCAGGTATGGATACATGTCCTTTTCTTTAAGCTCAAATACTTTACATGCATTGGCAATGAACTCTATAGAATATTCCCACACGATATCTTCCTCTTCATCCACTACTTTTATGGTGAAATCTTTTTCTTTGAGTTGATCTAAATCTTGTGTTGTAGATACTGCAAGTTCTGCTTCGCATAAAGGTGCAGATGTAAAGAACAAGGTTGATGATGTTGAATCAATGAGCTCATTGTTTACATAAAATCGTAGTGAATGAATATTATATTCAGAGAATAGATCTGTGCTTGCTTCGGCATACCACAAAGTTAATCTTCCTTCATATTTGCAGTTGTTACTTTCTACTTCTGCACTGCCATCAAAATTGATAGCGTCTGGATCGGTACATCCTGAGTTATCAATCTCACATGCATTTATAATAAAAAGAAGTAATACTGGGATAAGATAGGCGATCTTTTTCATGATAAGTAATTGTTATGCAATAATACAAAAATTCGAGAACTGAATTAACGTGGAATGTGAATGGTGAAAATTAACGTTATTTACATTTTACAACCAAGCCTCTTCTCTATTTGTCATATTCTTTTGCACGAAGTATGGCCGTGATAAGAATACTGGGTAAAAATGTGATCATTAAAAAGATTTGAATGCCTGAAAATATCCGTTTTTTAGGTTCTAAACTCTTATTTAAAGTTGTATTATAATTGTTGGTTTGTGCATTGTTTAATTCGCCTTGTAGTTGAGCATGTATAATTTCATGAATTATTTGATCCGACACCTCTACTCCCTTCTTAGAAAGTTCATCTTTGAAAAAATTTTTTGTTTTTGAATAATTACGAATAAGTGAGGTGTCTTCATTGGAAAAGGCTTTTAACTTACTTTTAAGGACTTCCATTCCTTTATATTTTCTTTTTGGATCGAATATGAAATCATCACAAAATTTCACAAGAAAAGAATCTATTAATAGAAGTTGCTTTTGAGAAGTATGATGAGTTTCGATATTGAATCGCAACTTGATGTGTTTAAAATTGCCTTCTGCTGGTGCTTTTATTTTAGTCACAGAACAATTAAAAAGTCCATTATTTGGAATTGTTAATCCAGTTCGTTTATATCTTTCAATGGAATCACTGATGTTCACATTTTTGGCAAGTTGCTTTAATTGTTCTCCAAGATCATAAGCAAATTCAAAATGAGGTGCTACTTCAAATTTTGCAGAATATACGGGTTTATAGTGCAACTCATTAATGCATGCACCAATTACAGAAAGTATCAATACAATTGAGAGAAACACCTTATAAGACTTTATGGTGTTAAGAAATGTTATGAACGTATCAAACATAAAAAAGCGCCTCGATTGAGGCGCAAATTTACTCTTTCTGCATTATTTGCTTCTATTCTCCTAATAATTTTTTATTGATTTCTTCTACTTTTCCTTCATCGCCTTTGGCTTTGTATATCTTTTTTAAGGCATTCAAAGCGCTTCGATCACCAGGCTCTAACTCAAGGTATTGATTAAAGTAAAAAATGGCTTTATCGAAATTTTTGTTTTGTTCTTCCAATGTTCCTGATTTTGCGGCTTGATCTGAAGCTGAATTCCCAACTCCATTTAAGCTATTTACGTATTCATTAGAACGGTTGATGTAATAAGCTCCTAATCCAAAAATGGCTAACTTGTTTTTATCATCGATTTGAAGTGCTTTAGTGTATGCGTCGTAACTTTCTTTAGTGAATCCTTTATTATTATAGATTCTTCCCATAATCACGTAATAGCGTACATCATCAGTAACTGTTTTCGTGAGTTCTACTAAAAGATTAAGTGCTGAATCATCATCGTTAACTTCTGTATAAATTTGAAGCTTTTTCTTTTTAATGGGAAGACTTGTTGGAAATACTTTTTCTGCTGAATCAAGAACAGCCAATGCTTTTTCAACATCTCCTGCATTGTTTAAGTATTCAGACTTTTTAACCAGGTTAACTTCCTGATTGTTTACTTTATTTGCAATTTTTAATTGTGGGTTTTTGATTAATACATCATTATACTCAATGGCTTTATCATATTCTCCCAACGCATTTGCAACAATACTTGCACTTTGATAGGCATGCAGATCTAAATGATTCACACCTAATTTTGCTTTGTTGCTTATGCACTGTTCTAATAATTTAAGAGAGGTTGAATAATCTTTTTTACTGTAATAATCCACCGCAATGTTTTTTTGATTATTTGCAATGGCTTCTAATTCCGTAACTGCCATTACATTGTATTGTTTATCTTGGTAGTTTAAAGCAAAAAACTTTTCAAAAAACTCTTGTGCTTTATCCAACATACTTACACGATCAGCCAATTCTTTCGGTTTGTTGTTTTGGAAGTTGTTTAGTATTGAACTCCCTGAACCATAATAGTACTTGGCATAGCATTTATCTTCTAAAGGTTTTTTATCATTTTCGGCTTGCTTTATTTCCACGCCTGCTGCCTCAAAGTTTTTCTGCGCACCAGCAATATCATTTGTCCTTAGTAACCTTATTCCTTTATCGACAGATCCACATTGCGCGTGTATTGTTAGTGCAGCAGTTATGATTGATAATGATAGAACTACTTTTTTCATTTGGCTTGTTTTAATAAAATGACCTTGTCACTTTGTGTATAAAATATTACTCTTATACGTGATTTTTAAATTTGGTTACAAAAGTCAATTTTGGTGATCTTATTTTGAAAAAGCAAAAGTAATACCAAAGGCTTATTCCCTATTTAATAATGAGTTTTTGATGCGTTATTGCTTCATTCATTTTAAAACTGACTATATACTTCCCAGCCCTCAATTCTTCAAGATTGATCAAATCAAAATTAGCATTCACTTCTTGCTCATGAATTATTTTTCCATGGAGATCGGTTATGGTGAGGGATAAAATCATTTCCTGACTAAAGAGAACAACAGTTCCTGTACTTGGATTTGGAAAAAGCATGATTGCCCCATTATTCAAAGACTTTTCTTTTGCATTCAAATACTGAAATGATTTTTCGAAATCAGGATAACCATACCCCATAATGGAATCTGGGTGATGATATTGATTGGAACTGATTTCTAGAGCTTTTTTAATTTCCCAATTTTTTGCTTGAGGGAACGCCTCCATTAAACAAGCCACAAAACCGGCGATTTGAGGGCTTGAAAAGGATGTCCCGTTGCTCTGAACTACTACTCCATCTGTTTGCACTACCGATACTCCTTTTCCAAGCGCTACTACATTAGGCTTTTGAGTTTGATTCACAGTTGGGTTACCCTTGCTAGAAAATGAAGCTGGCGCTAGGGCTAAATCTATCGCTCCCACACAAAACACGCTGTCAGCGTTAGAAGGAGCGGTTAAAACACCCCAAGAGGAAGTTCCTTCATTCCCTGCACTGCTCACAATAAAATTCCCGAGTGACCACGCGCGATTACAGGTTTTATTTAATACAGTTGAGTCTCCTGTAAATTCATTTTTATTGTGTGAATAGGCAGAGCTATTAAATGTATTATATCCCAACGAGATGTTAATGACATCAACTCCTGCACTGTCACAATATTCTATTGCTTCGATAAGGTGGTATTCTTCAATTTTATTTTCCTGTGCAATATCTTCTGATATAAGTAAATGATAATTAGCATGTGGCGCTGCACCAACATATACACCAGGTTGATTGCTTAATAATACAGATGACACAAGTGTGCCATGTCCATGTTTGGTATATGTGAAAACAGTATCATCTACAAAATCATAGGTAGATAAGAGTCGATCTGAGGTAAACATGCTGTCTGCAATGGATAAGTTGTTCAGGTTTGTAAATCCTGCGTCGATGATAGCGATATCAATATTTTTACCGGTATACCCTCGCGTATGACCGCTCAAAAGGTTTAAAAGCTGATTTTGATCCCTTGACTCTCCGTAATCTAGTTTATCCTCATTTCTTTTATTGGTTGTATTGTAACCTATAGATTCAATGGTGTTTACAAAATCCCAAGATAGTATGATTTCACGAATACTTGAATCGGGGGTGGAAACCACCACGCAATTGTTCCATTTAGATCGACATTCAATGGATAAATTAAGTGTTTGCAATGAATCTAGAAATGCCACTTCAAGCGGCAGATCTGTCGAATCAATTTCAAAACCATATTCAGCTCTTCTTAGTATCGTTTTTTCACTCAAGTATTCTTCAGGAGAATTCAGGTTATGGGCTTCGCTTTTTCGATTAAATTTTACTAAAAAATGATATTCTGTTTGAGCGAAAGACAGGAGACTGAGTAAGAAGAAAAAGCAACTGGTAAGCCTACTACGCATTATTCAGGTATGAAGTATGAATCAAGAACTTGATAAAATTTAAACCCTTTCTCTGGCTGACTCAACACTTGCTGCTTTTGAGATTCAGTATCAATTCTGGTTCTACTGATTAAACCTATTCCTTTTGCATAGACCTCTTTGTAATTTTGATAGAAGTATTTATCATCGGTAAAAAACTTTTGATTAACAATCAGCGTTTCATCGTACTCATCGTAAACCTTGCCAACATTCTCATAGGTAAAGTCCCAACTACTTATATAATTAAATGCGTTTCCATCCCACTCCTTCCCTTCAGCTATAGGATGCATGAGCGATACATAAATGTTGTTTTCTTCTACTCGCTCAATATTTCCATTATTCCTTCTCACCCACCACACGTCGGAGACCTTCCACCCGTTATTTGTATTTATTAATGAATCATCTAAAGCTCTTTTTGATCGGGTAATTCGATAACATAAATTAGCTTCCAAATCATAAAACGTGTCTGTTAACTCTTCTTTAACTTGATAGGAAACAGAATCTATCGTTACAGGGTCTGTAAAGTCATTGTAGGAAATAGAATCCACATTATAAATGTGATAGGACCCCACTTTTAAGGGGTAATAATCCAATGGATTTAGTAATTCAACAGGGGTTTCTGGCTCTTTTTTACAGCATACCGTGATTAAAGCAATGGTAACGATGGTTAATACACGAAACGATTTGTTCATAGGTTTATTCCTTATCAAAGTCTTTGGTTTCTATTAACTGACCTTGTTCATCATAAAACGACCACTCTCCTGACTTATTGCCTTTTGTGTAGTTTCCTTTTACACGTGTTTTTCCATTGGGATAAAACTCATAATATTCTCCTTCTCTACGGTCCAAATACCACCCCTCCTCTACTTTTACCTTTCCATTTGGGTATTTAAATGTCCATGCTCCTTGACGTTTACCGTGATGAAAGTTCCGAACAGTGTCTAATCTTCCTTCGAATGTATAATAATTCCAAGTGCTGTCTTTTGCCCCCTTCCAAAAATACCCCTCGCGGTGTAGTTTTCCATTTGGATGATAGGCTTTAAAGTAACTTCTCCCGTCTTTATCATATTTTTCTCGAGAGCGAATGATTTCAAGAGAGTCATTCCAATAAGTAATCAGTTCCTCTGATGTATACGTCATATTCCCTCCTTCGTACTCCTCTGTTTTAACCACTTTATTCATTCTTGTTTTGTACTTCCATGTTCCGTTTTTAATTCCTCTATTGTATCTCCCCATAACTTTTGGCACTCCATTGTCATGAAAAAACATAAATATTCCATCGGGATTACCATCAATAAATGTCTTCTTTATTTTAAGCTGACCATTTACATAATATTCTTTAAAAACGCCTGTTAGCGTTCCGTTTTTATAGATTTGTTCAACATGCAGAGAACCATTAGAGTGATATTCTTTTGACACTCCGTCTTTCACGCCTTCTTTGTATTCCTCTTCTAAAAGCAACATTTCGTTTTTATCATAAAATTTCCAAAGACCATCTTTTTTTTGATTGAGGTACATTCCGGTTGCCATGGTTTTTCCCATATCATATAAATGTGCTGCAGCTTTTGAACCACTATCAGTATAAAGAAGGGTAGATATTAACTTTCCCTTCTCATTGTAGCGTTTAAATTCTCCAACTGGGACACCATTTTCAAACTGGCCTTCATACTTAATATTACCGTTTGCATGCTTTTTTACCCATCTTCCATGTTTTTCTCCTTTGGAATTGGATTGATTGATTTCTTGATTGTTTTGAGCAACAAGACCGATAAAGAATGAGCTGAATAATATGGACATGAAAATCTTCATAGCGAGTTTATTTGAGATAACGGAAAAATAAGCGTTCGTTACAAGATAATACAATACTGTGCCAAGAATTTATTAACAGCGAATTGAGGATTTTCAACTTCATTCAAAAAATTCGTTCCTTTTAAAAGAACATTTTTGATCATAAATAGAATTATGATTGTAATAACTCCTCCGCTAAGGCATCAAAATCAACCCCATCAAAATTGCCGCTGCTCATAAAAAGAAGATTGGTGTCCAGCCATGATTTCGACTTTAACTCATTGATTAAAGTTTTTGAATCAGTAAAAACCTTTAAGTCGCTCCTATTAAAGAAGTTAAGCACTTGAACTTCTGATATTGGATCGAGCTTCTTATGGGCTATGGTTGCTGGATTAAAATAGACATAAGCTTCATCTGGGCAATCCATGGTATTGGCATACTCCTGGAGAAATTCTGCATTTAAACTACTAAATGTATGTAGCTCCATACAGGCAATTAATTTGCGTTGATCAAACTGCTTTTTAACGGCATTTGATGTTGCTTTAAGTTTTGATGGTGAGTGTGCAAAATCCTTGTAAATATTACAGGATTGATTTTTTGCTACAAGTTCTAATCGCTTTGAGGCGCCTTTAAAGGTTTGAATATGGGTGTAAAACACCGATTTTGGAATTCCAATCGAAGTACAGATTTTTAGTGCGGCATTCAAATTTTGAAGGTTGTGATCACCAAAGATGAGTAAAGGGTACTCTTTATTATCATCTACAAGAAAGGTTGTCCCATTAATTGTTTTATTTGGATGACTACTATAAGGCATTTGACGCCCAGAAAAAGAATTACCAATTTTTGCTATCTGGGAATCGTCCTTGTAGTAAATTAATGTTCCATTGCGTTCAATTTTATTGACGAAGATTTGAAACTGCTCCACGTAATTTTCAAATGTTGGAAATACATTGATATGATCCCATGCTATTCCACTAATAACAGCAATATGAGGATGATACAAATGAAATTTTGGCCTTAAATCAATTGGAGAACTTAGGTATTCATCGCCTTCCAATACAACATAATCTGCATCTTGGGTTAGTTTTACCATGGTGTCAAAACCATCTAATTGCGCTCCCACCATGTAATCCACGTTTTTACCTGCTTTCTGCAATACATGCAACGTCATAGCAGTTATGCTTGTTTTTCCATGTGAGCCACCAATAACAATTCGAGTTTTATCTTTTGTTTGTTCGTAAATGTATTCGGGATAGGAATAAATTTTCAATCCTAATGCTTGTCCTTTCAATAATTCGGGATTGTCTTTTCGCGCATGCATCCCAAGGATAATAACATCGATTTCTGTTGTCACATTAGATTCATCCCAACCCATTTTTTCAGGTAATAAACCATAATGAGCTAACCTTCCTTTAGACGGCTCAAATATTTCATCATCGCTCCCTGTCACCTTATAGCCCTTTTTGTGCAAGGCGATAGCCATGTTATGCATAGCACTCCCTCCTATTGCGATTAAATGAATTCTCATGTTTGTAACCTTTTTTGTATTATTCAAATTTAAAGGGAAGGTGTTTTTATATTTATACTAAACCCAAAAGTTTATGAACGTTTACCCTGTTGAAACTGGCAATTTTAAATTAGATGGTGGAGCGATGTTTGGTGTGGTTCCAAAATCGATATGGCATAAAACTAATCCTGCTGATTCCAATAACATGTGTAATTGGGCAATGCGATGTTTACTTGTTGAAGACGGGGATCGGCTAATCCTTATTGATTCAGGGATTGGTGACAAACAAAACGAAAAGTTTTTCAGTCATTTTCATTTAAATGGTGATGCGTCGCTGGAGAAATCTTTAGCTAAACTTGGCTTTCATTGTAACGACATTACAGATGTGCTCATTACTCACCTTCATTTTGATCATGTTGGTGGTGCTGTAAAAAGAGCGAATGGAAAATTTACGCTAACATTTCCCAATGCTCGGTACTGGTCTAATCAACAGCATTGGGACTGGGCAATTAATCCAAATCCTCGTGAGAAGGCATCTTTTTTAAGTGAAAATATTTTACCTATCAAAGAATTGGGCCATTTGAATTTTATAAAATCGGGGAACGAATTGGGTGAACACATTGAAATCCTAACAGTAAATGGGCATACTGAGGCTCAAATGATTCCTATCGTTACTTTTAAAAATAAAAAGATTGCCTTTACAGCGGATTTAATCCCATCGGTTGGACATTTAAAAATTCCTTATTTGCCGAGTTATGATATTCGACCTTTGCGCACTATGGAGGAAAAAGAGCTTTTTCTTCAACGCGCCATTAATGAAGATATTCAACTTTTTTTTGAACATGATGCGTATCATCAGTGTTGCTCTGTAATTCAAGATGAGCGTGGTGTTAAACTAAATCAAACGTTTAATTTAAGCGAACTCTAAAAATTAACGCTGAATTCTTACTTCATTTTGGTGATATTCGTTTATAACACACGATGTGCACTTGCTATCAGACACAAATACCTCTCCTGAAAAAACAGGTACTAGTCGCTTACTTACTTTATGATTTATTGGATTAATGTACTTTTTAGTTTGATAAACCTTAATCGAATGTTCTCCCGATTCGACATTATTCAATTGGAATTTTGAACATGCATCGTATTGATGACCGTCAACCGACACAACAACTTCCTTGTTATTAAACATACTTAATTCTAGCTTCCCTAGCTGATTTTTTTGTGAAAACATAAACAGTGGGGTACAACCTAATATGATACCTAAAACCTTCATAACCTTTTTTTTATGATTTATCAATTGGTGTGCCAAATTCAATTAATCATTCAGCTATGCGTGTGTATATCCTAAAAAATCATTCCATTAGTGAATCTTTTTGAGGTGTTTTACTTTCATGAGTTTCGGTTATATTTGCTCAAAATCACATCCATGATCAATAAATCTTTACTTAAAACTCTTGGGCCAGGAATTCTTTTTGCCTCTACCTGCATTGGTGTGTCGCATTTGGTTCAAAGTACGCGAGCTGGAGCTATTTATGGTTTTGACTTGGTTTGGGTAATTCTTCTGGCTAATCTATTTAAGTATCCATTTTTTGAGTTTGCCTCTCGATATGCAAACGCTACTGGCACCTCAATTATTGATGGATATAAAAAGCTTGGAAAAGGTGTTTTATGGCTGTACTTAATAATTACAATCGCTACGATGTTTTTTGTTTGTGCTGTTGTTACGGTTGTAACGGGTGGCTTCATGGATAATTTATTTGCTATTACACCTAAAATGATGAATTTAGGTGTTCCTTCACCTTATCTCTTTTCCTCTTTGCTCATCTTGTTGGTTTGTGTTGGTATATTGTTTGCCGGTAAATACAAGTTATTGGATAGTATGATTAAAATTATTGGTGCTGTCTTATTAGTTTCTACTATCCTTGCTTTTGTTTTTGCTTTATTAAATGGTGCGAAAGGTGATGTTACATTTAGAATAATAAATTTTGAAGACACCTTACCTGTTGCTTTTATTATTCCATTAATGGGTTGGATGCCAACCGCCTTGGATTTATCTTCATGGAATTCATTATGGACTGTAGCTCGAATTAAACAAACAGGTTATCACCCAACTCTAAAGGAGACTATGTTTGACTTTAATTTCGGTTACTTAGCCTCTGCCATTTTAGCTCTGTTTTTCGTTACACTTGGAGCGTATTTAATGTACGGCACGGGAGAATCTCTACCCAAAAGCCCAGGTCTTTTTGCTGCAAGCGTAGTAGATATGTACACATCTGCTCTTGGAGGCTGGAGTTATTGGATTATTGCACCGGCTGCATTTTCCATTATGTTTGGAACAGCCATTGCTGTTTTTGATGGATATTCACGTTCAGTGGCGCGTATTATTGATTTATTAAAGCCTGTAAAAAACGAAGTTAACTCATCAATGGATCAAGCACATGGCGACAGTATACTCAAGGACCTCCATAAAGATTCCGAAAATTCTAAACTATTTTACAACGGGACATTAATTGTTTTAGCTAGTGTGGCATTTGGGATTTTACTATACACTGATGTGCTTAATCCTGAAACAAAATCCAAAGGATTTAAATCATTGGTGGATTTTACTACAGCGCTTTCATTTATAGTTGCTCCTGTTATTGCAATTCTTAATTTTATTTTGGTTCAACGGAAGTATGTTGGAACGGATTTTGAGCCTCCAAAATGGAAAAAAGGATTGAGTATAGGTGGAATAATCTTTTTAATGGCATTTTCCATTTTTTATTTTGTGCACTAACTCGTTTCGTTAGGGATTCCGTGTAATGGAATGTTTCTCTATACGCAATGTTTCGTAAACCCTTTTTTTATTAGTTCTTGATACGCACTGAGTACTTTTTTAGGGATTTCTTGATTGGTTAGTGCCTCTATTTTTGAGTACTCTATCAGTTTTTGAATATCTCCTACCATTTCGTGAATTAAATCTTCAAAAGTATGATTAAAGGCTACAGGTTCGGTCAATTCCCGGTCTATACACGAACTAAACCACTTGATATCTGGGGCAGTAATTTCTGCAGTAGCTAAGGCATTTCGCAACGCATTGGGTTGAGCAACAAGCATAGCTGAAGAAATTGGTTTAACAAACTGCAGTGCATTTTCTATTTGCTTATTTAATGATGTTGATTTTGTTTCTAGATGAATAGCGTCCCATGGAACCCCTAACTCAATTGCTTTATCGGTAAAGGCTTCTGCATCTGGCTTACCCCATTGCCTTACGCTTGGATCCCCTAATCCTCCAGTAAAAACAATAGTATCTGCGACTTTTTTGTAGTATAATTCAGCGCAATGAAGTGCTGTTTGTATATCATAACTCCCCACGCCTATAATAACATCCACCGATGATGATTTTATGATTACCTGGTGATAGTTCCAGAGTACCTGCGCCAGTTCTGTGATATTCATTGAAGTGGTTTTCATTATTAGAAATTTACGAATAAATAAAAACATTTAGTAATAATTCCTCTGGCTGAACAATTCAACGGAACCTGATTGAATCCAAAATAAAAAGCTATTCAACCTTCATATTCATTTACTTATATAGTTTACTTATCTTAGAAAAATATTTTTGGCGGCTTAAGGCTAAAGGTAATTTTGAAATTCGACTTTTTGATACGATGAAATCGTAATCGGCGTTGAAACTTCAATGAATTGTATTCGTAATACGACTGATGAAAAAAAGAACTTTATTTATACTCCTTGTTATTGTTTCTTGCTCTGTATGGAGTCAATCCAATACGTATTCAGATTCCTGCAGCATTAAAAAAAATGGGGTTTATTATGCCTCATTGGATAAAGAAACAAACATTTATCTTCGCTTTTATGAAAATGACACTGCGGTTACAACGAGTTCTATGAATAACATTAAAAAGGCCGCAACATATATTGCAAAGGAACTGGGAGATAAATTAATGCGAGGGAAATACTTTATAAACCCGTCTTCTTGCAATATCCGAGTAAAAGCTAAGAATGATTTCGGTAAAGTAAAAATGGATGGAATAATCTCTGGCGATAAATTGGTTTTGGCAGTAATCAATCTGGATGATCGAACGGCTTCAGACTTTGTTTTCAACTTCTACCCGATCGCAAAGCCATAATCATTAAACCAAACCTTTTAAGATTTCTTTTAAAGGTTGTATCGATTTGATATCTTCAATGGCCGGACCTGCGCACCATACAGTTTTATATGTTGGCTTTTTTGCTGCATTTTTTACTTGGTTCATCCCCCTGACTGCCATAATTAATTTTACATATTTTTTTAGCCATTTGTTTTTAAGTAATAATGACTCCCACCAACTGGCTTTTGTTCCTACTTTTTTCACATAATCTGTATTGATAACGGTTAGGTGTGAACCCGAAATTTTTGTGGATAGTACGATGTCTTTCTCACCATAATCAATTAGAGCCTGCTTATACTCTTTTGATATTGGAGCTTCTTCAGAAGCTAAAAATATAGTTCCTACGGATACTCCACAGGCGCCTTGGGCTAAAGCATCATCTACGTCTGATTTTTTAGTGACTCCTCCTGCTGATATTATCGGAATGTTTATATTTTTAGATAATTCTTTTAAAAGCATTGCTTGACTTGTGGGCCCGCAATGCCCCCCTGCCTTGTTATTTACAGCAATTACCGCATCAGCCCCTAACTCTTGTACTTTCAATGCATAATTTAAATCCACAACATCACAAAATACTTTTATTCCTAAAGGCTTACATTTCTCGATTACTTCTTTTGGGTTGCCTAAAGAGGTAATAATGTAGGCGATTTTCTCCTCCATTAATACCTTTAATTGTCCTTTATATTTTGGATTCGACTTATTGACAATTAAGTTAATCCCGAATGGTTTTGACGTTCTTTTTTTTATTGCTCTTATTGCTATCCTAAGTTCATCTTCTGATCTATAATTTAAAGCTGGAATCGCCGATGTAGCGCCTTCGTTACAGGACTGAACGACCATTTCAACATTGGACACTAAAAACATGGGCGCGACAATAATTGGATGTTCAATATTAAGAATCTCCGACAAACTTTTTTTCATAGCTCTGTTACGTAGGTTAAGGTCAAATGTTTAATAAAACTATTCGTATACTCTTCCCGTAATTAAACTAACGCTTATCCAATGTGGTTTAGGTAAGTTCTTTAAATGTAAAGTTTTGTCATGAAGAAAAGAATTTTAATTACAGGTTGTAATGGACAGGTAGGCACAAAGCTTTATGATTTTTTAAACCATAAGGGGAATTGTAAAATTATAGCATCAGATATTGCCGAAAATAAATTTGACCTCCCAAACTTTGAACGTTTGGATGTGACCAACTACGCTGAAATTGCCAATGTTGTGGTGAAGCATCGAGTCACACAGATTTATCACATGGCGGCAATTCTTTCCAGCAAAGGCGAGATTAATAACCAACTTGCATGGGATGTTAATATGAATGGATTATTAAATGTGTTAAATATTGCAAAAGATTATAATATTAATAAAGTCTTTTACCCAAGCTCCATCGCTGTTTTTGCTGGTCCTTTTGATGATGGTATTGTTTATCAATCCTCTATTTGTACGCCAAAAACGATGTATGGCATTAATAAACTTGCGGGTGAAAACCTATGTAATTATTACCATACTAAATATGGCTTGGATATTCGCTCATTAAGATACCCTGGAATTATTGGTCCCGAAAATAACGCAGGAGGCGGAACTACAGATTATGCGGTAGAAATTTTCCACCACGCTCTTGATGAGGGTTGTTATGATTGTTTTCTATCTGCACCTACTACGCTTCCAATGATATACATTGATGATGCAATTCGAGCGACAATAGAACTAATGAAGGCACCGAAAAAACTAGTGCAAATAAGAACAAGTTATAATATTGGCGGTTTATCATTTAGTCCTTTTCAATTGTCTCAAGAAATTAAAAAACATATTCCTGATTTTAGAATCACTTACTTTAAAGATCACCGTCAGGAGATTGCTGACTCATGGCCTTTTTACATCAAGGATAATGAAGCAAGATTGCATTGGGGCTGGAAGCCTCAATTTGGACTAAGTGAAATTGTTGAAACTGTCATTTCAACCCTAAAAGCAACAACTTATACTAATAGCAATACCGCCTAATGAAAAAAATTCAACAACAAATTCAAGAAGAAATTAATCAACTCCGAGCGGCGGGATTGTATAAAAAAGAACGAATCATCACTTCTCAGCAGGCATCTAATATCGTTTCTGCAAATCAGGAAGTGATCAATTTATGTGCGAATAATTACCTGGGCTTATCTAATGATCCTTTCGTGATTCGCAAGGCTCATGAAGCATTGGATATGTGGGGATACGGGCTATCTTCCGTACGATTTATATGTGGGACGCAATCGATTCACAAAGCACTTGAAGAAAAAATCTCCACGTTTTTAGGATTTGAGGATGCCATTCTGTTCGCCGCTGCATTTGATGCTAACGGTGGATTGTTTGAACCATTAATGAGCAATGAAGACACCATCATATCGGACGAATTAAATCATGCTTCAATTATTGATGGAATTAGACTTTGTAAGGCAAAGAGACTTCGATACCAAAATAATAATATGAATGATCTTGAAAAGAAATTAATCGAGGCTCAAGGATCTAGAAGAATTTTAATTGCTACTGATGGTGTATTTTCCATGGATGGTATTATTGCAAACTTAAATGCTGTTTGTGATTTAGCTGATAAATATGGAGCATTGGTGATGGTTGACGATTCTCATGCTACGGGATTCATTGGAAAACATGGCAAAGGTTCTATTGAACATTGTTCGGTAATGGGAAAGGTTGATATTCTTACAGGTACATTCGGTAAAGCTTTAGGCGGTGCAAGTGGTGGATTTATTGTAGCGAACAAGGAAATTATTGAATTGTTACGACAAAAATCGAGACCCTATTTGTTTTCCAATTCTTTAGCGCCTGTAATTGCAGCAACAACTATTGAGGTGATTAATTTGATTGCCACGAATACTGACGTTATTAAATCTCTTGAATTAAAAACAAACTATTTTAGAGCCGCAATGAGTGATGCTGGCTTTTCTATTCCAAACGGGACACATCCCATTGTTCCTGTTATGCTATATGATGCGAAAGTTGCCGCTGAATTTGCTGACCTCCTCCTCGATAAGGGAATATATGTAATAAGTTTTAGTTACCCTGTAGTGCCTAAAGAAAAGGCGAGAATTAGAGTTCAAATATCTGCAAAACATACCAAGGAACAACTTGAACATGCGATTCGATCCTTTATTGAAATTGGAAGGAAATTAAATGTAATTGATTAATTTTAATTATGTTTTATTCGATAGTTGCTTTTTCTGCTTGTCTTATTTTTTTCGTTGCATTAAGGAGAAATAAATTAAAAAGGTCATACAGAAAACTGATGCCTCAAAGCTGGAAAAATTACCTTGATCAAAATGTTCGCTTTTATCAGAAACTTTCACCGGAAGAAAAAGAAGAGTTCGAAAGAAGAGTTCTTCGTTTTTTAAATACCACTCGAATTGTTGGTTACGGTGGTTTAAAGGTTACCATTCAAGAACGCCTTTTGGTTGGTGTGAGTGCAATTATTCCAATTTTTCGTTTCCCTGATTGGGAGTATAGTTTTTTACATGAGGTCATTATTTACCCTAAAGCTATTCCAGGAGGTGGACGATATAAAGGATCTTACATTAATGGTTTAGTTGGAGAAGGCCCCATGGAAGGCAGAATGATTTTAGCAAAAACGGCATTAATGCATGGGTATTCCAACTATACAGACAGAAAAAATGTGGGTGTGCATGAATTTGCACATATTGTTGATAAACAAGACGGCAAAATTGATGGAGTACCAATGGTATTACTGGATGATGCACAAATTGGACCTTGGCTAGAATTAATCCGATCCAAATCAAAAGAAATTAAAAATAGAAAGGCAAAAATTAATTCGTATGCACTTACAAATGATGCTGAGTTTTTTGCAGTAGTTACCGAATACTTTTTTGAACATCCTGAAATGATGAAAAAAAAGCATCCTGAATTATATGACACTCTTGGAGAAATTTTTTCTTCAAAAACGATTAGTTAAACTTTTCTGAAGATATCTTTTTACCATTTTCTCCATAACTCACCCACGCCCCTATTTTTTTACCTTCTTTATACTCCCCTTTCGTTTTCACTTTTCCATCCAGATAATATTCTGTGAACTTTCCATTTAACACACCATCTTTATAGTTTTCCACTTTAATTACTGCTGTTCCTTTTGGTCCGTAATACTCTGCTCTACCATGTAATCCTTTAAGATTGAACCCTTGTTTAGAAAACAACCTTCCTGTTTCTCTGTAAGTTATTCTTTCTCCTGTTCGAGTGCTTTGCTGAAGTTGACTTTCGGAGTCTGATTCTTTTTTTTGTGTAAGCATCCCTTGTTGATAGGTTACCAATGTTTTCTTTTTTCCATTAGAATAATACTCTTGAATAGTTCCTGTTATTTGTGCGTCTACACTTGACTTTTTCAACCCTCCAATACCTTTATCAAACACCATTATCCGATGGATTTCATATTTATGCCTGAATTTCTTGATTCCATTCGTGTAAAAAGACTCAAAACGCCCCGTAATATTTTCCTCCCAATCATATTGAAATTGATATTTTGAAGGATCCGTAAATTCTTTGGAAGCAGGATTTATTAATGTATAATAAATAATACTTCGCCTTGCTTCATGATGTTTATAGGTAACACCTGTTATTTGATCATTACTGGTGAAATCTTCTTTGTAGGCTACACTTAATTTTTTTTCTTGATTCAACCAGGTTAAATCTTCTTCAGGCTTTTTAATGGTTATAAAATAATCGTAAACCCTCAACACATTGTTAAGCCAGTCTTTTTGAATACTGTCTCTATGAATAAAATATTCATAATTAATAAAGGGGTTATTATCACAAAGCTCTATTGAACCATTATTTACATTTAAATTTTCACAAACATATCTTGTGGTATCATCTCGTATTTGGAGCAAAAGAGTTCCTTGTGCTTTTGGATCTTTGTAATCCGATAGTATTGCCTTTTGCGCTAAAAGACTGGTTGAACAAACCATAAGTAATAACAATACCCTCAAACTCTTAAATGTTGGTTGAATTCTCTACGCAGAAAGCCTCTTATAGTTTCTAAACAATTAAAAGGACTCGTTAACCGAATCCTTTTTTTCTATCTTCTGCATTGTCGTTTATGTAAATCTACATTTCGCACTTCTCCATTATGAAGGGTTAGTTCAGCTTCCGCATCGCAGTCTCCTGATCCAAAATCCAGCACACTAATTCGTCCATTTTTACGCGTAATCTGAACCTCTCCTGAAATTGGATATATACATCCCCCAATTGCTCGGTGTATTGGTGTTATAATTTCTGTTGATATGGTTCTGTTATTGGTTTTAATTTCAGAACTGCCCAAAATCAAAAATTCATCATCCGAACGATCGCATGTTTCAGAACCTGCTATCCACTCCTTAACTCTTGAATATGTTTTTGTTCGAAGAATTAATTCTGAACTTATCGATCGATTACCAGTAACAGAAAATTCTATATTGCCATCCGTATTTTTACCAAGGTTTTCGACCCTCCTTTCTGCCTCAACAAATCGATCATTTATTTTAAAGTTTTCAGTTGTAATGGTTTTTAAAGCTCCCTTTGCTTTCATGTCTGCTGAAATTTCTATGATTATTTGACCCGACTTCACTCTTCCGTATTGATCAACTACTCCAGTACCGTAATCAATTAGTATACTTTTTGGATAATCCTCTGATGTATCAATCACTTCTACTCCTTCAGGAAAATATTGGACAAATTCATAACTTGAGCAGACTTCACCTCCAATTTCGTCTTCTATTTCAAAATCTCTCTGCTCTAACTGTGTATCAATCACATCATCATAAGACTGAATATCATCGTTTTTCATTTCTTTTTCGCAAGCTGTTATAGATAACATCAGAACTGCGGCGCCAAAGGCTTTAATTGTAGTTTTCATCTTTTTTGTTTTAAGTTTCCTTTTTGATGCACTGTTTTCGAAAAGGTTTAATCCAAAAAAAAAGCGAAAACTATCTGTTTTCGCTTTTTCAAATTCCATTTAAAAATTTAATGATGTTCTCCTGGTGCATGATTATGACCATCGTGAGCACCAGCCACACTAATTAATTCTACTTTGAAAATCAATGTTGAATAAGGAGGTATTTTTTCTCCTGATCCATTTTCTCCATATCCTAACTCATAAGGAATATATAGCTCTATCGCTCCACCTTCTCCAAGTAATTGCAATCCTTCAGTCCACCCTTTAATTACTCTATTTAATGGGAATTCTACTGGATTACCTCTTGGGTACGAGCTATCAAATATTGATCCATTTATTAATTTCCCTTCATAGTGAGCTGTTACCTTATCCTGAGGACCTGGTTTAACATCTGATCCTTGTCGGGTAATTTTATAAGCAAGTCCAGAAGGAGTAAATTTCACACTATCGTTACCTTTTAAGGAAGCAAAGAACTTCTCACCTTCGATTTTGTTTGGAAGAAACTCTGCCATTTTCTTTTCCTGTGCTACTTGACGCATACTATCACCTAAAGCAATCATTTTTGCTCGTACCTCTTCTTCTCCTAATCTATTTGTGTCTCCAATGAAAATATCCTGAAAAGCAAGTTTGAAATATTCAATACTCAAGGAGTCAATTCCATTTTTCTTCATATCAGACGCAACAGTATATGCCAATGCATATGAGGTTTGATCAAAATTGGATAATGAATCAAGTTTTACTTGATATATATTATCACAACACGCTGCTGCATTTAAATTCTCAGGCGATTTACAGCTAGACAGTGCTACAAAACCAGCCGCAATATAAAAGAAGATCTTTTTCATAATTTGTGTTTTTTGGCGCTAAGATAAATATTCAATTTGATCAAAGTAGGCTGCCTGACCAATCTTTTCTCCATCTTCATTAAAAACAGTCCAAATTATTGCATCTTTAATTCGAAAACGCTTTCCTTTTGACGATATCCTAATGCCCTCGTACCCCTCAAAAAAACCTTTCTCTTTTGCTTTTTTAAGCATCTCCTGCCTTTTCTCTCTCAAATCGGGCTCGGCTGTTTTCCTGGAGGGTGTTCTTATAAAAGTATGCCAATCCATTTCCCACAGTGATAACGCAAACTGATTACCATAATTCAACACTGGATCCTCTGCCCCATTATGAGAAACAACAACAAACTCTCCATGCTCCACCTTTTTGTAGTCAAGTTCAGGTGACGATCTTTGAATAAGATTTTTACCTGTTAAATTTTTAAAGGAGTTTAGTAACTGCTGTACATGAGAAACTTTATTCATATTACATCTTTCTTGAAAGATACTACCTATTCAAAATAAATTACACTGTCAACACCAACTTGTTTGTACAATTTAACATAAACTTACCTTATCCTTTGTCCTAGTTTGTATTTTGTGCACTAAATATCGTATTCATTCGTTGGATTACCACCGTGCGTCTTTTATTTTTTGCAGCCATATTATTATTCACTCATTTTTCTTTTGGAAAAAAGAAGGAGATTGAATTTACTTTCGAGCAAAAAGTTGATTCATTGGTTGTTCTTGCTGATAGCTTATTAAATTCTCCTACTATTTTAGGGAAAATTCATTCTAATGAGAATTACAAAAGAATACTTGAATCGATTTTAAAAGACTCATTAAGTATTTTTTATGATTTTAGTCGTGTCCCCAACCTATCGGTGGTGACAGAAAACAGAAACCATTTCCGTATTTACACTTGGACTGTGCGGGTTGGGAATTCAGAGTTTGATTATTTTGGATTCACTCAATTTCAACGTAAAAGACAAAAAGGACTATTTGGACCAACCATTATAGAAAACTATATTCATGAACTTCACAATAAATCAGCCAAAATTGGTGATGATGAACTTAAAACCCTTGATGCATCAAATTGGTGGGGATGTGTGTACTATGAACTTGTTTCCTCTCCTAAAAAAAAGGATAAATCGTATTTAATCATTGGCTGGGATGGTTTTGGTTATCGATCCACCAAAAAAATAATTGAAACGCTAAAATTTAATAATAAAGGTGTTCCAACGTTTGGACACAAAATACTTCGATATGATAATAATCACGGAACAAAGTCACCACCCAAATTTGTAATTAAATCGAGAATTATTTTTGAATTTAGTGGTAAGGTAACAATGTCCTGTTCCTTTAACCCTCAACTAAACATGGTTGTTTTTGATCACCTTGCACCTTCCAATCCGTCTTTAGCTCGTTTAAAATTCACATATGCTCCTGATTTCACCTATGATGGTTTAACCTATTCAAAAAAAACATGGATTTATAAAAGAGATTTAGATGTTAGAAATCTAGAAGATGTAAAAGCAACTAAATGGAAACCCAAAGACACTAAAAATCGCACAATCGATACGTTAATCCCAATGAGAAATTAACGTTTAATAATATTAACGAATCAAATAATAAAGAAAGTGCATTTCGTTTCATCCTACGTGTTATTTTTACCAAAATAAATTGAACGAACAAATGAAAAAGCTAATCTTCACCATTTCAGTCGTTGCGCTAACATTTGCATGTACTGAATCCTCTTCTAAAAAAGAGTTTGAAAACACACAAGAATCAACAAATCAAAAAACGTCACCAACTTCTGACCAAACTAACGATCAGATTAACCCTAATGCCTTTGAGCTTAATTTAAAAGCATTTCAAGATTGTAAATCTTCTTCTACGAACAGAGCTCAATGCAAAGAGTATATTGCTAAAGCGGTTTGTGAATATTATGGAATTACTGACCTAAAAGAAGGAGGCAACTATGTGGACTATGATAAAATCCCTCAAAAACTTGAGGAATTGTCCACATGGGAAAAAGTAGGTGACTTTACAGAAGACAATATTCAATTCGCATTAGAACAGGTAAATAGTTTTGGCAAACCTGTTTTGGTATTCAATAATAATGATTCCTATGTTCATGTAGTTGCATTAACGCCCAATGGTAGTACCATCAAATCCCGAAAATGGGGAAATATATCTGTCCCATCGTGCGTTAGCTTCTTTCCAACTAGAGCTCCCGAAAAATCATTTATATCAAAAGGGGTAAACTATGCGTTCAAATCTGTAAGTGGACTTGAAATATGGACAAAAAATTAATGTTCAACTGGTATTTTAGATGTAAAACAATACCTGCTCAAACATAATAATCTTTAGTTATTAACAATAAAGGGGTCGCTGACTCCTTTTTTTTATTCAATTAAAGATGCTTTTCAATTTTGACACGGATATTCACACATCCAATAACACGCATTAACAATAGAGAAATCAAAAAACACAATTAACTGATTAACAATTACTTACAAAGAAAAGAACCCTTTGTTTTGTTTTTCAAACTCGAAAACGCGTCAAATAATTTAGCTACAGTCAATGAATATCGAGGTCTGGACCATTTTAGTAACATACTAATTGTTAATTACTTTTTTTAGATTAACCACATAGAATCGAGGTTTTACGCTAATTTTCAATCATATTAACTATTAATCATTTAATTATTTTTACAATGGGAAAATCAGAAATTGTAGACGCAATCGTTGCTAACGTAGAAGGATTAACTAAAAAGCAGGCTGGAGAAGCTTTTGACGCAGTAGTTGATGCTATTTCAACTGGTGTTAAAGGAGAAGGTAGAGTTGCTCTTCCTGGATTTGGATCTTTTACTAAATCAAACAGACCTGCAAGAGAAGGAAGAAATCCATCTACAGGAGAAAAAATTACTATCGCTGCTAAAAATGTTGTTAAGTTTAAAGCTGGAAAAGCATTAAACGATTCAATCAACTAATTCGTTAGTGATACAAAAAATTAAAAGCCTCGCATTGCGGGGCTTTTGTTTTTTACTGTTTTTGAATTTAATTCTTTTAAAATGATCTTGTATTTTGCCTATGGTTCCTTAATGGATCTACACTTTATTCAAGAGTTAGGAGTAACGCTCTCAAATCCTAAAAGTGCGGTTATTAAAGGTTTTGAATTTGAAACTAGTGTTAAAAACGAACTCAATCCTTCCTATGGTTATGCAAATATTCGATTAAATAAGCACGAAGAAGTTGAAGGTATTCTCCTAGAAATTAACGAACATGATTTATCTATTCTGGATGAATATGAAGGATATCCTGAATTGTATTCTCGAGAAAAGTTGTCAATTAACATCACTCATTCCAATGAATTAGTTTTGGCATGGGTTTACCTAGGATCGTTAAACTACACTGTTAATAAAAACCTACTACTTTCTGATATTCAAAAAGATAGAATAAAAAAAGGCTTCCCTTTCCTTTCTAAACGTTATCAAAGAAAATTGAGTAAATTCTTAATTTAAAGGAATTCCTATCCTCCAATTAGATTGCCTTTACTTTATGGATTTTAAATATCAAGATAAATGAGATAATTATTATTCTCTCTTTTACTCTACCCCTCCTCATCACTAATTCCGTATCTTTGTATCAAATTATCGTTATGTCCTATAAACTAAATACCATCGAGGAAGCTATTGAGGATATCAAAGCTGGTAAGGTAATTATTGTTGTGGATGATGAAGACAGAGAAAACGAAGGTGATTTTCTTTGTGCTGCCCGAAGCATAACACCTGAAATTATAAACTTTATGGCCACACATGGTCGCGGTTTAATTTGTGCACCATTAGTAGAAGCAAGATGTGAAGAGCTAGGTTTGGATTTAATGGTGCAATCTAATAATGCAGCCTATGAAACTCCATTTACCGTTTCGGTTGACTTAATTGGTCATGGGTGTACTACGGGTATTTCAGCTCAGGACAGAGCAAAAACAATTCAAGCGTTAATTGATCCATCTACCAAGCCCGATGATTTAGGTAAGCCTGGTCATATTTTCCCTCTTAAGGCCAAGCGCATGGGTGTGTTAAGAAGAGCGGGGCATACAGAGGCTGCTATTGATTTTGCACGATTAGCAGGTTTTGAGCCAGCGGGTGTTATTGTAGAAATCATGAATGAAGACGGGACAATGGCTCGCCTACCTGATTTAGTGAAGATCGCCAAGAAGTTTAATTTGAAAATTGTATCTATTGAGGATTTAATTTCATATCGTCTTAAAAACGAATCTTCTATTGAACGACATATTGATGTTAAAATGCCCACTAAAATGGGTGATTTTAAGCTTATAGCATATTCTCAAAAATCTGATGGACAGGAGCATCTTGCTTTAGTTAAAGGCGAATGGGAGGAAAACGAATCTATCTTGGTGCGTGTTCACAGCTCTTGTGTTACGGGTGATATTTTTGGTAGTTGCCGATGTGATTGCGGCCCTCAACTTGAAAAAGCCATGGAAATGGTGGAAAATGAAGGTAAGGGTGTGGTTTTGTATATGAATCAAGAAGGTCGTGGTATTGGTTTAATCAATAAGTTAAAAGCCTACAAACTTCAAGAGCAGGGTAAAGATACTGTAGAGGCAAATCTTGAACTTGGTTTTCAGATGGATGAACGAGATTATGGTGTTGGCGCGCAAATTTTAAGAGATTTAGGAGTGAAAAAAATGCGCTTAATGAGCAATAATCCTAAAAAAAGAGCCGGTTTAATAGGTTATGGACTTGAAGTTGTAGAAAATGTAGCCATTGAAATCGAGTCTAACGAATACAATGAATTCTATTTAGAAACAAAAAAGAATAAAATGGGGCATGAATTAAACCAAAAATTCCCCAATAAATAGTTTTAAAAGTAAGACATCGGATTCCCTCCGTATTTCTTTGAGATATTACCTTTGAAAGGAAAAAATCAAATGCCATTCAATCCTGTTACGTGTTTTCAACCTTTTCAAACCGACGTATCCACTATTCCCTTACCTGAAAAATTCACCTATCCATTTTTTTACGAACCGCATGAACTTAGTTTAATTGCAGTAAAAGAGCTTGAAGTTCATATTGAAGAAAGTAACTGGGAACATAACTTTTATGATAACCGACCAGACCTCACACCTATTGGGAAAATGTTTGGGGTACTTGTTGTTCAAAAACAGACCGGTGAGTTAGGATACTTATCTGCATTTTCAGGTAAAATGGGAGAACGCGTTTTAGTTGAACCTTTTGTACCGCCAGTTTTTGATCGCTTAACAAAGGATAGTTATTTCCTGGAAGGTCAAGAGGAATTGAATAAAATAAATACTAAAGTTGCTCAACTTGAAAATGATCCAGATTATGCCTCGTGGGTATCTCTTTTTACAAGTCAAACAAAATATGCTGAAGGTATCCTTACGCAGGAAAAAGAGGCAATAAAACGTTCAAAAGCAAAAAGAAATGCTGAAAAGGAAAAGGAAAAGGAAATTAATCCATCTTTTCTTGAGTTACTTAATGAGCAAAGTAAATCAGAACAGCTTAAATTAAAACGATTAAAGCGCTATTGGAAAAATAGACTGGCATTTATTCAATCAAAAATACTCACCTATGAGGAAGTTATTTTGCAGTTAAAAAAAGAACGAAAATCAAAATCAAACGCGTTACAAAAAAGATTGTTCAGTGAGTATAAATTCCTAAATTACAACCAGGAATGGGAATCATTATGGGATATATTTAAACATACACCAACAAATACTCCTCCTTCGGGAGCTGGTGAATGTTGCGCGCCAAAACTTTTACAATTTGCTTATTTAAATCATTTGAAACCAATTGCAATGGCAGAATTTTGGTGGGGAATCTCACCAAATTCCATCATTAGAAAACATAAACATTTTTATCCGGCATGCAAAGGTAAATGTGAGCCTATCCTGGGGCACATGTTGAAGGGCCTAGAAGTTGATTCCAACCCATTACTACACAAAACAAAACCAATGGGGAATGTTGAAATTGTTTTTCAGGATGAACACATTATTCTGATCAGTAAGCCTTCTGGGCTTTTGTCTGTCCCTGGAAAGGAGTTAAAAGATTCTGTTGAACTAAGGTTAACTGAGCAATTCAAAACAGAGTTCACGCCTAAACTTTTACATCGCTTAGACATGGCTACCTCGGGAATTATGATTTTTGCAAAAACTAAAAGAGCGCATAAAAATCTTCAAAAACAATTTTTAAATCGAACCATTCAAAAACGATACATTGCACTGTTAGATGGTGTATTACCTCAAAAAAGCGGTGAAATCAACCTTCCTCTTCGTGTAGATTATGAAAATCGTCCAAATCAAATGGTGTGTTATGAACATGGAAAAAAAGCAAAAACAGTTTATGAAGTAATTCATGTAAGTAATGGAAAATCATTGGTGTATTTTCACCCTGTAACAGGAAGAACCCATCAACTTAGAGTTCATGCTTCACACCCAAAAGGATTAAACACTCCTATTGTTGGCGATATTCTTTATGGTAAAAAGGATAAAAGACTACACCTTCATGCGGAAAAAATTACATTCATACACCCTGTTTTAAAAAAGGAAATGACTTTCTCCGTTGAATTGAATTTTTGAACTTTTGTTTTTATACTCAGTGAAACAATTAATCCACAAACTTTTTCATATAATACCCCCAAATTGGAAGTGCCATATTAGCACCTTGACCCAATGCCCCATTTCGGAAATGAGCGCTTCTATCTTCACATCCTACCCAAACACCTGTAACGATATTGTTGGATATACCCATATACCATCCGTCTGAAGAACTTTGAGTGGTTCCCGTTTTTCCTGATATTTTTACCTTTTTGGGATACCCCCCATATTTCCTTCCTGTTCTAAGGCGATATCCTGTTCCTTGAATCGTTTTGCCATTATCCTCAAATCTAGTCGTATTACCTTCCATAATTTCCATCATTTGACTCGCCGTTGATTCACTAATTACTTTATGCTTTTTAGCTTTGGCTTCGTAAAGTACTTTTCCGTTTTTATCTTCTATTCTCAATAATGTAATTGGCTCAAAACGCTCTCCTTTATTAGGAAAAGTAGTGTATGCGCTAACCATCTCCCATAAGGACACATCAGCTGTTCCTAAGCATATTGAGGGTACAGGCTCCAGTCTCCCCTCTAATCCAAACCTTCGTGCAAATTCTATTGCGGTATATACTCCTAGCTTTTTAGTTAATCCTGCAGCTACCCAGTTTATAGATTTGGCTAAACCTGTTTTTAATGTAATTAATTCATATTCTAGATTTTTTGACCCAGAATTTTGTGGTGTCCAAGATTGAGGAATACCGTACTCCCCTTTGTAAAAGGTCACTTCCTTATTCATGATTACTGTAGATGGGTCCATACCGTGCTCAATTGCTGCAGCATAAATAAACGGCTTGAAGGTTGAGCCCACTTGTCTTTTAGCTCGAATATGATCATATTTAAAATGTTTATAATTAATTCCACCTACCCACGCTTTCACATACCCTGTAGTAGCGTCCACAGACAACAGACCACCTCTTAAAAACTTTTTATGATAGAATATGGAATCTAATGGAGACATTTCTTTGGTAATTGTTCGTTTATCCTTCCATGAAAACAATTTCATTTTGACTTTTTTGTTGAACACTATTTTCATAGAATCATCAAAAGGCTTAAGCAATTCTTGATATTCAGCATACTCCTTTTTTAATTCTTCTTTTAAATCAGCGACTTCTTCTTGATAACCTTCATATTCAGAAAGTAAATCATCAAATTCCTCCTGATATTTATCTATTAATTGCTCTTCATAATATTTTAATGTATCCTTTCTCTTAAGTAGTTTCAAATCAAACTCTTTTTCATGCAAAGCTCCTTTATATTTCTCTAATGAATCCACCATCATATCATGTGGGATTTTTACTTTTTTGTACGCGTCATATGCATTCAACAAATGTTTTTGGCGATAATAAACAGATTGATACCTGTTGCTTCTCCGCATACCATCATAAAGGATTTTCCTCAAGGACTTAGCCTCTTTTTCAGCGGAATTTGTTTGAAAATCGAATGGGCCATTTTTTCTTTTTCGCCATTCTTTCTCAAAAGCAGGCTGAAGCTCACCCTTTAAATGCTGAGTCATTGCTTTTTCAGCCTCTCTCTGCATTTTTGAATCGATGGAGGTATAGATTTTTAAGCCATCAGTATAGAGGTTATAATCATTTTCCTTCGCCCATTTTTTCATGAAACCGCGTATATGCTCTCGAAAATAAGCCGCATATTCATTCCCGTCTGAAATATCTAATTTAGCAACCTTTAAGGGCTTGTTCTTTAATTCTTCAAAGGCTTCTGAAGTGATATAACCTGAATTTCTCATAAGAGCCATTACAGTGTTCCTTCTTTTTTTGGATCGTTCAGGATACTTTATAGGGCTATACAAAACAGGACTCTTAAACATGGCCACTAACGAAGCGCATTCTTCTGTGGAAAGGTCTTTTAAGTTTTTTCCAAAATAAACTCTTGAAGCATTGTAAACGCCAACTGCAGAATGTAAAAAATCATATTGGTTAAAATACATGGTGAGAATTTCCTCTTTGGTATATAAATTCTCTATTCTAACAGCCATTACCCACTCTTTTAATTTTTGCTTTATTCGATCAATAATATTAGGGCTGGGGTTTTTAGTAAAAAGCATTTTAGCTAATTGTTGGGTTATTGTACTCCCTCCTCCCTTTCCTCCTATTGCAGCCCCTAGAATAGCTCTTCCAAGTCCTCTAAAATCTATTCCTGAATGGGTATAATAACGCTTATCCTCTGTAGCAATAAGGGCGTAAACCAAATCATTTGGCAATTCATCAAATTCAACATTAATTCTATTTTCTGTGTAGTAAGTCCCAATTAAAGCACCGTCAGAGGAATAAATTTCAGATGCTTGATAAAATTTGGGGTTTTCCAACTGCTGAGTACTAGGTAGTTCTCCCAACAAATCCCAATTGGCTATTCCATAAAAGAAAACCCATGAAAGAGTAATACAGGAAATAAAGAAAATCCAAAACCGAACAACAAATTTTCGCATAATGATTGTTTGTTCGAATTTAAACCATCTATTATATTATTAACAAGTAGTCTATTAATTGCTTGTTAACACTTATTATTTGATAAGGGATGTTTAATTTTACGAAAAAAATAAATTCGTGCGTTTTATCCTCTTTTTATCCGGGTTTTTTATTTTGATTTCCTGTTCGTCAGAACAAACTGCTGGAATGAAAAAATCATTTGATGGTAAATTCACCCTTACACCCGCTGAAAGCGCCTTGTTGTGCTTTGATCGATATGCAGAATTAAAAACCAAAAAAAGTGAAAAGCAAGCTGTTTTAAAAACACTGAAAAACTTAGACCTTTACAATAAAAATAATTCTTTGGCTCTAATTGTTTCTAACTCAAAAACAGAGAGAGCCAAGTTGTTTATTCAGCAGCACAAGGAGGAATTACTCCTTGAAGAAAACTTATCCTTTATTTGGCAGAAAAGAGATCGTTCATCGCTCTTATTTTTAAAAGATCTCGAAAAATCAATTGAAATTGGAAGTTTAGTATTATCAGTTAAGCAAGAAGATTCAGCAACTGTTATTCAATTTGCACCTTTTGCGAAGAGAATCCTCTCAGGATTTACAATGAAACACCTTAATCGACCAATTTTATTAGAAATTAATGATCAATTGATTACCACTGTTAAATCGTTTGGAAAACTCGAAAATGGTATATTAAAAATTGACAACTACTAAAAAACATGAAGCATACAATAGCTACTATCATCATTTTATTTGGTTCTTTTTGGGGTTTTTCCCAAGAAGTTAACCTTGAACCAAATTGGAAAAAAGGAGCAAAAAAAAGCATCTTGATCAAATCCGAAACAAAAAAAAGTCGCAAAGAGGGAAAATGGGAAATTGAATCAAATGAATTCAATGCAAATCTTTTAGTGAAGGAAGTAAATAAAGACCATTACATTATTAAAATCACTTATAAAGATTTTTTTCTAAATACATTCAAACATGCTATGGATAAGATTGGAAATAGTCCAACAGTACAAAAAAAACTAAATCTATTTTTTAAGGTTTCGAAAAATGGAAAGGAATTTGAACTAATAAATTGGGAAGATGCCAAAGCTGTTATGAACACTACATTTAATGATTTAAAAAATGCATTAAATAAGAAATCAAATAATGACACTCTTTTCACGCAACTAATTAATCCGTTTTCAGCATTATTTACAAAAAGTACTGTTCAATCTATGTTTAGCAATGAAATGGAAGCGTTGCTTATTCCTTATAACACATCGTGGTCAAAAGACACTGTAAAACAAACTCGTTCGGAGTTAAATCCTTTTGGAAAAGGAAAAAAAGATTCATTAACAGTTCATACGAACAGTTGGATTAAAGATCAAAATGGAACGATTTTAAATTTAGGGTCTGAACAAATATTCGACACCGAAAAATTTGAAGAAATGATGAAGACAATGATGAAAACAATGTTTAATGGTTTTATGAAAATGGCTCCAGATACCACAAGTTCCAAGTTCACTGAAAAAAAGAAAGAACTTGATTTGCTTCTTGATAATATGTCTTTTAATATTGAAAGAAATTATTCTATTTCATACGACCAAAAGAAAGGATTCGTCAAAAAATTTAGAAATGATAGAAAAATGAACGGATCATTAATGGGTAGACCAATCAAAACGATAAGTTGGTCTGAAGTTTCTTTCGATTAAAAAATTTATTCCACTTTTAACCCGCTGACTGACAGTTAATTGTGTTCTTTTTAAGAAAAAAAATCACAGGTGTATTAAACCTTTTTCATTAAATAGCATCAAAGTTGTAAATAACTTAAAAATTTTTAAAAATGAAAAAGCTAATTATTCTAGGAGCATTTATCTTAACAGCAGGACTTTTAAACGCACAAACTCAAACTAAAAAAGTTAATCAAAGGCAAAAAAATCAAACAACAAGAATAGCTAAAGGTGCGAAATCTGGTGAGTTAACAAAAAAAGAAACCAAGCAGCTGGCTCGTCAACAACGTGACATTCGTAAAACAAAAAGAAATGCGAAAGCTGATGGTGTTGTGACCAGAAAAGAAAGAGCTGTTATTCACCAAAAGCAAAATGCTGCGAACAGAAACATCAAAAGAAAAAAGAACAACAGCAGAAGCAGAAACTAGTAAATTGTTGTAAACTCTAAAAAAAAGCCATTCACTTAATGAATGGCTTTTTTCTTTTTTAAGATTTTAGAATTCTTATTCTACTGATTCATCATTTTGATCAGTCTGCGGCGGAACATCTCCATTTAAGTCGATACCTTCACCATCTTCCGATTCCAATAATTCCTCGTCATCTTTAGAGGTTGGAACTTTAGCTACAGCTGCGATTTGATCTTTTCCTTTCAAGTTAATTAATTTAACACCTTGAGTAGCTCTACCCATTACACGCATATTTTCAACAACCATTCTTATCGCGATACCAGATTTATTAATAATCATAAGATCATGCTCGTCGGTCACTGATTTTATAGAAATTAACTCGCCTGTTTTATCAGTAATATTAAGCGTTTTCACACCCTTCCCTCCTCTATTTGTAATTCTGTAAACTGGCTCACCATCTTCAGGGTCATTTAAATAAGTACGTTTACCATACCCTTTTGATGAAACAACTAATACAGTTTCTTCTTCAGGCTTTTCTATACAAATCATCCCTACAACTTCGTCCTTTGGACCACCTAACGTAATTCCACGAACCCCTGTAGCTGTTCTACCCATAGGCCTTACCTTTCCTTCAGGGAAACGAATACATCTACCTGACTTCAACGCCATAAGTATTTCGTTTTCTCCATTAGTGAGTTTAGCCTCTAATAACTGGTCATCCTCACGCACATTAATGGCATTTATACCATTTGTTCTAGGACGAGAATAAGCCTCTAAAGACGTTTTCTTTATTACCCCGTTTTTAGTACACATGATGATGAAGTTATTTTTTACGTACTCCTCATCTTTGAGATCTTTAACATTAATATACGCCATGACCTTATCGTCACGTTCAATGTTAATTAGGTTTTGTATTGCTCTACCTTTTGCAGTTTTGTTTCCTTCAGGTATATCGAATACTCTCATCCAAAAACATTTACCTTTTTCGGTAAAGACAAGCAACCAATTATGGTTTGTGGCGAAAAATAGATTTTCCAGGAAATCTTCATTTCTTGTAGCCGAACCTCTAGATCCAACACCTCCTCTGTTTTGTGTTTTATACTCGCTTAATTCTGTACGCTTGATATATCCAAGATGAGAAATGGTAACAACAACCTCTTTGTCAGGAATAATATCCTCTATTCTGAAGTTACCTCCGGCAAAGTCAATTTGAGATCTTCTCTCATCTCCATATTTATCTTTTACATCCGTAAGCTCTTCTTTGATAATATTAAATCGTCTTGATTCATTTGCCAAAATATCTTTAAGGTCCTCAATCGTTTTCATGATTTCCTCATATTCAGCTCTTAATTTATCTTGTTCAAGACCTGTTAATTGACGAAGCCTCATTTCTACAATTGCCCGAGATTGCACCTCAGACAATTCAAATCGCGCCATCAATTTTTCACGTGCTTCATCTGGGGATTTTGAACCTCTTATTAAAGCGATTACTTCATCAATATTATCCGACGCAATGATTAACCCCTCTAAAATATGGGCTCTTTCTTCCGCTTTCTTTAAATCAAACTTTGTTCTTCGTACGATCACTTCTAATCGGTGATCAACGAAGTGTACAATCATATCTTTCAAGTTCAGAGCCTCTGGGCGACCCTTTACAAGAGCAATGTTATTTACTGAAAATGAAGATTGTAACTGAGTATACTTATAAAGTTTATTTAAAACTACATTCGTGATTGCATTCGTTTTGATCTCGTACACAATCCTCATACCGTTTCGATCAGACTCATCTCTGATATCTGATATCCCTTCAATCTTCTTATCGTTTACTAAATCGGCCGTTTTCTTAATCATTTCAGCCTTATTCACGAGGTAAGGAATTTCTGTGACAATGATTCTCTCTTTACCGGTTTTAGTAACCTCAATCTCTGCTTTTGCTCGAATAACAACCTTACCTCTACCTGTTTCAAAAGCATCTTTTACCCCTTCATAACCGTATATAGTCCCACCCGTTGGGAAGTCAGGAGCTTTAATATGGGTCATCAATTCAGGAATTTCAATATCCTTATTATCGATGTATGCCACGATACCGTCAACGACTTCAGTGAGGTTATGCGGCGCCATATTGGTAGCCATACCAACTGCAATACCACTTGCTCCATTTAAAAGTAAGTTAGGTATAACCGTTGGAAGAACAGTAGGCTCCATGATGGTATCATCAAAGTTCAATTCATGGTCTACAGTATCTTTATCAATATCTCTTAAAGTTTCTTCGGCTATTTTATTCAGTTTAGCTTCAGTATATCGCATAGCCGCAGGACTATCTCCATCTACTGACCCAAAGTTCCCCTGACCATTAACAAGTGGATAACGTAAACTCCAACTTTGCGCCATACGAACCATTGTATCGTATACAGAAGAATCACCGTGTGGATGATATTTACCCAGCACTTCCCCTACAATTCTGGCTGATTTTTTATGCGCTCTGTTAGAAAAAACCCCTAAATCCATCATACCATACAACACCCTACGGTGAACAGGTTTTAAACCATCTCTTACATCAGGAAGCGCTCGCGACACAATAACAGACATTGAATAATCAATGTATGCTGCTTTCATTGTTTCGCCTATATCGACTTTTACTATTCTTTCTCCTTCAGCCATGTTTTATAACGAATTACAGATTTTTATTAGATTACAAATTTTGCTCTTAAAAATACGGAAGAACAAACATCTAAAATAACAAATAAGAATCTTTCTAAACCCTTAATTTTACGGTACTTTCCAACAAAATTATGTTAATAAGCATACTTTTTAAAAACAAACCCAAAAATAGTCGCGTAATTATAGTTAAGGACTTATCTTTTCGCTTTGATTTTACCATAATTTCATTAGATTAGTAAGGAGATAATAATAAGTGTATGGAAGCTAAATTTTCACCAAGGGTAAAAGATGTGATCACGTACAGTCGTGAAGAGGCGCTAAGACTCGGTCATGACTATATTGGTGTAGAGCATTTATTCCTTGGAATTTTGAGAGAAGGAGAAGGAAATGCGATTAAAATTCTAAAAGCCATCAAAGTAAATTTGCAAGAGGTTCGTAAATCAATTGAGGCCGAAATTAAACCTAAATCAAATAATTTTAATCAAAGCGGAAACATCCCTTTAGTAAAGCAAGCAGAGAGAGCACTTAAAATTACTTATCTGGAAGCGAAACTATTTAAAAGTACTTTAATAGGAACGGAACACTTATTGTTGAGCATACTAAAAGATGATGATAATGTCGTAACCAATGTATTTGAAGAATTTAACGTTGATTACGAAACTGTAAAGAATGAAATGGATATGATTGAAGAAGAAACTGACCCAAAGGCAGAATTCCCAGGCGGTCCAGCTGAGGGAGATGAAAATACGGACTCTAACGGAGGAAATGAAGGTGGAAGTGGATATTCATCCAAGAAACCAGGAGATTCAAAAAGTAAAACTCCTGTCCTTGACAATTTCGGAAGAGATTTGACGCAAATGGCCATGGATGGTAAATTGGACCCTATAGTTGGAAGGGGGGGTGAAATTGAGCGTGTGTCTCAAATTCTTTCACGTAGAAAGAAAAACAACCCCATACTTATTGGTGAACCGGGTGTAGGTAAATCGGCTATTGCAGAAGGTTTGGCCCTAAGAATTGTTCAAAGAAAAGTATCAAGAGTTTTATTTGGCAAACGAATTGTCACCCTTGATTTAGCTTCTCTTGTTGCTGGCACCAAATACAGAGGTCAGTTTGAAGAAAGGATGAAAGCAGTAATGAACGAATTGGAAAAATCTCCAGAAATAATTTTGTTCATTGATGAAATACATACGATTATTGGCGCTGGTGGTGCTTCTGGATCTTTAGATGCCTCCAATATGTTTAAGCCTGCTCTGGCAAGAGGAGAGGTACAATGTATAGGAGCTACTACTTTAGATGAATTCCGTCAATACATCGAAAAGGACGGTGCATTAGAAAGAAGATTTCAAAAAGTATTGGTTGAACCTACCTCTATTGAGGAAACTGTTGAAATTCTTAATAATGTCAAAGAACGATACGAGGATCACCATAATGTAGTGTATACCCCTGAAGCGATTGATGCCTGTGTAAAAATGACCAATCGATTTATAACTGATCGTCATTTACCTGATAAAGCTCTTGATGCCCTTGATGAAGCCGGATCAAGAGTTCATATTACTAATATCAATGTACCTGTTGAGATTATTAATATTGAAAAAGATATTGAAAATGTTAAGGAGGAGAAGAATCAGGTTGTAAAATCACAGAAATATGAAGAAGCCGCTCGCTTAAGAGATACAGAAAGACAATTAAATGAAAAATTGGATGCGGCAAAGACTAAATGGGAAGAGGATATAAAGGATCATCGAGAAACGGTAACTGAAGACGATGTTGCAGAGGTTATTGCAATGATGACAGGTATTCCTACCAAAAGAGTTGCTGAAAAAGAACAAGGAAGATTGGCAAAAATGTCCGAAGACCTCGAAGGTAAAGTCATTGGTCAGGATGAAGCCATTCAAAAAGTTGTAAAAGCGATTCAAAGAAATAGAGTTGGTTTGAAGGATCCTAATAAGCCAATAGGTTCTTTTATTTTCCTCGGTCCAACTGGAGTTGGGAAAACTCAATTAACAAAAGAGCTTGCGAAATTCATGTTTGATAGTGAAGATGCGTTAATCAGAATTGACATGAGTGAATACATGGAGAAATTCGCAATTTCAAGATTAGTTGGTGCACCTCCTGGTTATGTTGGATATGAGGAAGGTGGTCAATTAACAGAAAAAGTGCGGAGAAAGCCCTACTCTATTATTTTGTTGGATGAAATTGAAAAAGCTCACCCAGATGTATTCAACCTTTTACTTCAAGCACTTGATGATGGTCATTTAACAGATTCATTGGGTAGAAAAGTGGATTTCCGTAATACAGTGATTATTATGACATCCAATGTTGGAACAAGAAAACTTAAGGATTTTGGAACTGGTGTAGGATTTAATACAGCTGCCAAAGCTTCTGCCGCTGATGAGCATGCAAAAGGTGTTATTAGAAACGCATTAAAGAAATCTTTTGCTCCAGAATTCTTAAATAGAATTGATGATGTTATCTTATTTAATTCATTAAAGAGAGAGGATATCCATAAAATAATCGATATTGAATTGGCAAAACTATTCGCCAGAATTAATGATCTTGGTTTCAACATTCAGCTAACGGACAAGGCTAAGGATTATATTGCGGATAAAGGGTACGATCAAGACTATGGTGCTCGACCTCTTAAAAGAGCTATTCAAAAGTATTTAGAAGATGCTCTTGCAGAAGAAATTCTTACATCTAAAGTTTCTGAAGGTGATACTGTTAAGGTAGATTATGATGAGAAAAATTCAACTATTACTATGAAAGTGCTAAAGCCAAAGAAAAAAGTAGTTAAAAAAGACAACGAAGAAACAGAATAATCAATTATTCATAATCAATAGTTTTTTAAGCCCCGTTATTCGGGGCTTTTTATTACTCCTATTCTAAAACACATAAAAAAAAGAATTCCAGTACCTTTGTACCATGATTTCACAAAGAGAACTGTTTTATTCTTACATTGCCCAAACATCTCCAGAGCCAATGGCTTTAGAAATAGAAAAAGCGGAAGGCTTATATTTAATTGATCAATCTGGAAAACGTTACGTAGATTTAATTTCAGGGATCTCTGTTTCAAATGTTGGGCATTGTAACCCAAGAGTTGTAAAGGCCATTCAAAATCAATGTGAGAAATATATGCATTTGATGGTTTATGGTGAGTATATTCAAAACCCTCAAAATAAGTTAGCAAAAGCAATTTGCGAATTATTACCAAGCGAATTGAATAATGTTTACTTTGTGAATTCAGGAAGCGAAGCGATTGAAGGCGCACTAAAATTAGCAAAACGACATACTGGTAGAACCGAAATCATTTCGTGTAAAAACGCTTACCACGGAAGTTCACATGGCGCACTAAGTATAATGGGTAATGAGGAATTTAAAAACAATTTCCGCCCTCTTCTACCTAAAACAACGCTTATTGAATACAACAATATGAATGATATTGAGCGTATCACTCATGAAACTGCGGCTATTGTAATAGAGGCTTTCCAGGCTGAGGCAGGTATTATCTTGCCACATAAAGGATACATAGAAGCTGTTCGAAAGCGATGCGACGAAGTTGGCGCGCTTATGATTGTTGATGAAATTCAAACAGGTTTTGGAAGAACAGGTACTTTTTTTGGATTTCAACACCACCACATCGTTCCTGATATTATAACATTAGCAAAAGGAATGGGTGGAGGAATGCCAATTGGAGCATTTGTTGCGAAAAGAGAGATCATGAATAAACTTACACACCATCCTGTTTTAGGTCATATTACCACATTTGGCGGAAATGCAGTTAGCTGCGCAGCCAGCCTAGCTTGTTTAGAAGAAATTCAAAAAAATCAATTAACTGAGAATGTCCAAAAGGTGACCAATGTGTTTTTACAAAAACTTAAACACCCATCAATTGTTGAAACTCGGGGAATTGGCTTTTTTCTTTGTGTTGAGTTTAAAGATCAAGAATTCAATTTTGGAGTTATCAAAAAATGCGTTCAAAAAGGAGTAATAACGGATTGGTTCCTTTTTAATGACAAATGTTTAAGAATTTCGCCTCCATTAATATTGGATGAGAAAACTGCACATGAATGTTGTGAAAAGATTTTAGAAGCAATTGAGGAACAAGCAAACAATATGTGAAATTCTTTTAAAATAGAAACCCCTTGCAAAACCAGGGAGGACAGCAAGGGGAATCAACACTAGCAAGAACAATTATTGGTATTTACACAACACTTAAAAGACGAGCTTTTTTTTAAGGGTTGCCTTAATTAAAAAAACTTTAATCTCTTTTTTATTATTAATATGCTAATTATGAATTAAATTTGGCAAAAAAAGAAATGACCCAAATAAAAACATCTTCAAAAAGAAATACTAAACAAAACGTAAGAAAAAACACACCAAACAAAGCGTTAAAACGGAATGTTAAAAGAACAAACAATGCACTAAAAAAAACTTCAAATAAACAATCAAATAAAAACAAATTATTTGATATCTATTTAACTATCCTTTTGATGGGGTTATTTTTTGGCGTGTTAATGATTGTTTATTTTTTTCCTGACCACATAATTAAATTATCAACGATAACTAAGATGATTTTATTAATTGGTATTGTTCTTAATTTAGTTGCTCTTCCATTAGGATTTAAAAAGAATAAAAAGGGTAAAACCTTAATATCAGAAATAGGAACTGTTTTCTATATTCTTTTAAACTTTTTCGGCGGAGGTGTATTCATAACTGGATTAATACTTATGTTAAATTTTGCAGGCCGATCTACAGAAACACATTCCGAACATTATAAATTTGGAGGTAAAGACTCGCACTATCGTGCTAGCTCATACAGCGGTGTTGTTTATACTCTAGAAAATAATAAAAACCCTGAAGAGGTTGACCATAGGTGGTTTCAATTAAAAAACATCTCCGCAATTACCAAAAAAGGCTTTCTTGAGATCAAATATTCCTCAGGTCTTTTTGGAATTGATGTTTTCGAAGAAAGAGGAATAACATCAGACATTAACGGTAGTGATTATGAAAAAATACCTTTAATTGGCTCAGGATATTAATTTTTTATTTAAACGTCTAAAATATCTTTCGTAGTTAGCTTTGGTTTTCGTTTTATTTTTAAAACTCCGAGAAATAAATAAATTTCAAACGATAAAAAGAAAATAATTATAAAAAAAGAGAAACCACTTATAATTACTAGAAGAAGTCCAACCAAAGAGTACAATATAAAACCTATTAATATGGACCAGAATTCTTCATGTTTAGACCATATTGCTAAACCAATGAAAACTGCTCCAGTTGTTAACGGTAAATGAAAGAAAAAACCATAACCTCTTGAAATTGCAAAAACAGTAAAAAAAACACCTATAAGGGAGAAAACCCCACCAATAATATAAAGAACAGCCGCTGCATTCCAAACTGTTTTTTTATCATCAAGAGCTTTTGATTTTTCTCTTCTCTGAGCGACGATTTTTTGCCCATCAGGAAACAATGTATTACAATATCTGCAACGATATGCACTTGGGTGGTTTTTCCCTTTACATTTTTTGCAAATTTTCATTTTCCATCATAAAAAAAATTATTTTGCTATCCCCACAGCTCTTACTTCTCGTATTACAGTTACTTTTACCTGACCAGGATAGGTCATATCTGTTTGAATTTTTTGAGAAATATCAAACGCTAATGTTTCAGCCTCCTTGTCACTAACCTTCTCACTTTCTACAACTACTCTTAATTCTCTACCAGCCTGTATTGCATATGTTTTAAGCACACCAGGATACCCTAGCGCTAATTCTTCTAATTCTTTAATTCTTTTAATATACGATTCTAATATTTCTCTTCTTGCACCTGGTCTTGCACCTGATATGGCATCACAAACTTGTACAATAGGCGCTATCATTGTTGTCATTTCAACTTCATCATGATGAGCTCCAATTGCATTACATACATCAGTCTTCTCTTTAAACTTCTTGGCCAAGTTCATACCCAAAATAGCGTGTGGTAATTCTGGCTCATCATCAGGCACTTTACCAATATCATGAAGTAGCCCTGCTCTTTTAGCAGCTTTTACATCTAATCCAAGTTCAGTAGCCATAATTGCACAAAGATTAGCAACCTCTCTCGAGTGTTGAAGCAGGTTTTGACCATACGAGGAACGATATTTCATTCGACCTACCATTCGAATTAATTCAGGATGTAATCCATGAATTCCTAAATCAATGGCTGTTCGCTTTCCAACATCTAAAATTTCTTCATTTAAATTCTTTCTAGTTTTTGCAACTACCTCTTCAATTCTTGCAGGGTGAATTCGGCCATCATTTACTAATTGATGCAACGACAGCCTTGCTATTTCTCTTCGAATAGGATCAAAACATGATAAGATAATAGCCTCTGGTGTGTCATCAACTATTACCTCTACACCTGTTGCGGCTTCAAGTGCTCGAATATTACGTCCTTCCCTACCAATCACCCTTCCTTTTATTTCATCAGATTCAATGTGAAATATGGATACTGAATTTTCAATAGCTGTTTCAGTGGCGCAACGTTGTATACTTTTAATCACTATTTTCTTTGCCTCCATATTCGCACTCATTTTTGCTTCCTCTATCGTATCTTGAATATGGGACATCGCTTCAGTTTTTGCTTCCGCCTTTAATGTTTCCACTAACTGCTTTTTCGCTTCTTCGCCACTTATCCCTGCAACAGCTTCTAATTGCTCTACCTGACGACGATGTTGCCTGTCTAACTCAACTTCTTTTTTTTCGTTTCGCTTAATCTTTTCTTCTAATTTATTTTGCAGACGTTGTACCTCCTTATCTTTTTTATTGTACTCGTTCATTTTTTGATTAAGACTATTTTCTTTTTGCTTGAGTTTATTTTCGGTCGCCGACATCTTCTGATTTCGCTTATTTACCGTTTTCTCATGCTCTGACTTCAACTGAACAAATTTTTCTTTCGCTTGAAGAATTTTGTCTTTTTTGATTTGCTCCCCGTCTTTCTCGGCAGCATCAAGAATTTGCTTGGCTTGCTTATTGGTTATCGCTTTCAAAACGAAGATACCACCCAATAAACCTACCACAACACCAACTAATCCATACACTATTTCAATCATAATAAAATTGTTTAAGTAGTTTAACTTAAACCGTATTAAGAACTAAAAATCAATGGATTGAGAAATATCAAATGCTAGACTTCAGATATGTGGAAACAAAATCCTCAAGGTCTTCTAATTTTTCATGAAGTACCCCATCCCCTTCTGTGAAAGTGGTTTTTTCTTTAGTTTTATTTGCCATCATATATTGAAATAAAAACATGGCTAAAAGATCTTGTTTATCATTTACACCGTAGTTCGTCCTTAACTGTTCTATATTTTCTTTTATTTCTCGCTCAATGGCAAGGACATCTTCTTGTTCTGAAGCATTTACCTTCAAAGGATACTCCTTTCCTGCGATATTAACCTTTATAGATACGTCGGACATTCTAACTACTTACTTGCGCTATACATTTGTCAATTTCCCGAATTAACTCATTGATTTTCAACTTAATTTCGGTTGATTTTCCATTTTTGCCAGAAAGTGATTTCGCCAGCTTTAATACTTTATTCTGCTCGCTTAAATCTACTACCTGGGCTTTTGCTTCAGTTAACTTATTCTCTAAGAATGCATTTTCTTCTTTTAATTGAACGAGGTCTTCTTTTGCCTTTTTATGTTGAATGATAAGCTTTTCAACTTTGGACTGTAAACTGTCAACAATTAATGAAGTATTCTTTTCTTCCATAGATTTCGTAACCATAACAAATTTAACTTTCAGTGAGCAGTTTAACAAATTAAAAAGATCATGTTACTAACTTTAAGATGTTTAAATTGATTCCTTTTCTTGTTTTGCCCGATTTTTGTAATCTATTTTAGATGAGAAGTTGTTTGTTCTGCATATTAATCTGTTTCGTTTTTGCTCTAAAAAGTCAAAATGAATTCCCTAAAGGATATTTTCGCCCTCCTTTGGACATCCCTCTTTATCTTGCAGGTAATTTTGGCGAATTAAGATCCAATCATTTTCATGCTGGAATAGATATAAAGACTGAAGGGGTCATTGGGAAAAAGGTATATGCCTCAGCAGAAGGTTATATCTCAAGGATAAAAATTCAACACAACGGATATGGTAAAGTCCTCTACATTGATCATCCAAATGGTTATACAACAACCTACGCTCATCTGCACAAATTCTCTGATAAGCTAGATGATTTTATAAAAAAGGAGCAATACAATAACAAATCGTATACGATAGACTGGTATCCTGATTCAGGCGCTATACCAGTGAAGAAAGGCGAAATAATTGCCCTTTCTGGTAACTCTGGAGGATCAGGAGGACCACATCTTCATTTTGAAATAAGAGAAACAGCCTCTGAACATGCACTTAATGCACTTTTATTTGGATTACCCGTTAAAGACAACATTAAACCAATTATTCGAGGAATAAGAATATATCCTTTAGATGACCAATCTACCATTAACCACCGTCCTGAAGCGCAATACTTCACAGCTCAAGGAAACGGATCATTTTATTCATTGCAAAATACTCCAGTAGTTTCTGGAAAAATTGGATTTGGTATTGAAACGCTTGACAAAATTAACGGAGCATCTAATCGATGTGGAATTTTTAATATCAAACTGAAAATTGATGGCCAACTTATTTATGAGCAAAAGATGGATCGTATTCCTTTTGAGGAATCACTTTATTTAAATGCTCATACGGATTACCACTACAAGAAAACCGCTAAAAAATGGATTCATAAATCATTTATTGAACCCAATAATCATTTAAGTATTTATGATGTTTCAGAACAAAATGGTGTGCTTATTTTCAACAAATTCGGTAGTCATGAATTAGAATATATCGTTACTGATGTTGCTGGTAATCGCTCTACAATGAAATTCAAGATAAATACAAAACCTCAACTTGGATTTATTAAACGGCCTCTTCATGAAAATTTTGCACAACACATGCAATATCACCATGAAAATGAGTTTAGTGCTCAAGGATTTTTAATTCAAATACCTGATAGCGCCTTGTATAATGATATTGATTTTAAGTACAGTACATCACCTCACCCAAAAAGAAGATGGAGTAATATACATTATGCGCACACTGATCATACACCTCTTCATAAAAAGGCCGAAATTTATATAAAATGTAATTTCCCTTCAGATATCCCAACAGACAAGTTGATTGCAATCCGTAAAACTTCTGATGGAAAAGTACGAGTTCATGTGGGTAAATATGCCGCTGGTTATTATTATTTTAAGAGTAAATATTTTGGTGATTTTTATATTTACCATGACACGATTGCCCCTACAATCAAACCGTTAAATGTTTATTCAGGAAAAAATATTGCACAACAATCTAAATTCGATTTTAAAATCACTGATAATTTAGCAGGTATAAAGTCTTATAACTGCTATATTGATGATAAATGGGTTCTTACAGAGTACGATTATAAAAAAAATCGGCTAACTCATTTCAAGCATAATGTAATTACTGAAGGAAAACACGAGATGAAATTAATTGTAACAGATGCTGTTGGTAATGAGAGTGTTTATAAATGCCATTTTTACAACTAATTGCTCGACTTCGTAAGCCCTACTTCCACTTCATTAACTCAACTAATCGCTTGCCTTTTAATTCGGATATCAGGTTGTGTTTTGGGCTACCTATAATTTGTGCGGTATAAATTCCGGTATGACCACTAAAAAAATACGCTACAAAACAAGCAATAACAATATAAATGGCTGAATCTCCTCCAAATAACTCAATCCCCATTAAACTACACGCTATTGGTGCGTTTGTCGCACCAGAAAAAACAGCTACGAAACCTAACCCCGCAAGCAACCCTAAAGGCAGTGGTATAAATAAACTTAACGCGCTTCCTAATGTAGCTCCTATAAAGAATAAAGGAGTTACTTCACCCCCTTTAAAACCTGCGCTTAAGGTCAATACCGTTAAGATTAATTTTACAGCAAACACCTCTAATCCTTGCTGAACATTAAAAGATTCAACGATAGTTGGGATACCTAATCCTGCATATTTAAATCCTAACAGATAAATGCAAAGAGCAACAATAGACCCTCCAAATAGAGGCCTAAGAAGAGGGTTTTCGATAAAGCGCTTAAATTGATGAGATAGCCAGAACATACCAGAACTAAAACCCATAGCAGTGAAACCAAAAAATATACTCGCTAAGAAAACCCAACCAATATTTTTTAAATTAAAGGAAGGAACTTCACCTATTTGATAATGAGTGTGATGAATAGGCCATAAATCGCAAACATAATTCGCAATTAAAGCAGAAAATAGTACTGGAAGCAATCCTTCATAACGTAATCTTCCAATAACAATTATTTCTAGTGCAAATACTGTTCCGGCAAGTGGGGTTCCAAACAAGGAAGAAAAACCTGCTGCCATACCGCACATAAGGAGAATTTTTCGGTCTTCCTCTGAAAATTTTTTCAGGAAATTAAATTGATCCGCAATAGTAGCTCCCATTTGAACAGCTGTTCCCTCACGCCCTGCTGACCCTCCGAAGACATGTGTAATTATGGTTCCAAACAATACAAGAGGGGCCATTAAAAAGGTAATTACTCGAGATGGATTTTGAACCTCTTCAATAATAAGGTTATTCCCTTTGGAAGCTAACCCCCCAAAATATTTATACCCGGCTGCAACGAACACGCCACCTAATGGGAGAAAGAATAACAACCAGTTGTATTGATCTCGAGTTTGTTTCGCCCAATCCAACATTAATAGAAAAACAGCCGAAGCACTACCTGATAAAGAACCAACAAAAACAGCAACAATAAGCCATTTTAATACAAATTGAAGGTGTAGTTGACTTTTAATTCTATGTCTGAATGTGTTTGAAAGCATGGAATGCAAATATACTCGTTACGTTTGTCATCACATTATCGTTTAACCCAATCAATTTTGGTCCAAAGATTTTAGAAATAACATAAACTCTTCTGCAAAATTTGACCAGGTGTGCTCATCTTTCTCTGCTTTTAATTGAAGCGAGAAATCTTCAAGTAAATCTAACGATTTGTGAATACCCTGTGCGATATGAATAGGTTTTGAAGACTCACAAACAATTCCAGTTTTATCTGGAATTACTTCATTAGGCAATTCACCAACAGGAGTCACAACCATAGGTAATTGATAATATTTAGCAATGGAAGCTATTCCACTCTGCGTTGCTGTTCTGTAGGGTAAAACACAAATATCTGAAACAGAAAAAATTTCTGACACCTCCGAATCTGGAATATACTTCACCATTTTAATAACTCTATCTTCCAGTCCAAATTCATCAATTATTTCTTGATACTGATCGAACTCCCCATAACATTCTCCGGCAATTAAAACTACCGTATGTTCATCACAGTTTTTCAATGCCTTTAACAGGAGGTCTAACCCTTTATATTTTCTAATAAATCCAAAAAACAACAATATCTTTTGCTCTTTTCGTATACCAAATTTCGCTCGTATTTCCTGTTTTGATTTGGGCTCCCCAAACTGTGCATATAATGGATGAGGGCGCATCATCGTTTTGCAATTAGGAAGAAGGATATTAAGATCGTTCCTAACTGTTTCACTCATTGTGACAAAAGCATCCTGCTGTTTGAAATAAAATTTAGAGAGTTTGGAATCTCCGAATCGTCTTTCATGTGGAATTGCATTATGTACAAATGAAACATTAATTGCTTTCCCTTTAAGCTTCTTACATACCATTCCTAATGAAGGTCCAAAAAATGGCATCCAGTAAGCTGTTACCAGCACATCAGGAGCGTACTTTTTTATAGCATTCGTTGTTTTTTTGAAGCTTAATGGATTAATTGAACTTAAATATCTTGGAGCATCAAAACCAGGAGCTTGATCTGTTTCACTAACGTACTGTGTTTTACCAGGAAATAGTAAATTAGGATATTGGGTTGTGAAATTAAACGCTTTTACCTCTGCTTTATGTTGTAGTGCTTTAAAAAGCTCCGTATTAAACTGGGCTATCCCTCCTCTAAATGGATAAAAAACAGATAAAAAGGCTATTTTTAATTTCTTAGACTCCAATTAAATCCCGTCAGTATAAACACGTTCAATTTGAAATGATAATTTCCTTAATTTTTCACCCCACTCTTTGTATTCTAAGAGTTGTTTCTCGATTTCTTTAACTCTTCTTTTATTGAATCCTGTCCTAAAAGGTGGAACAATTGAATACAAAAATTTAGTAAATCCACCCTTCTCTTTGAGCGAATCTTTCGTTGAAAGTGGTTTTTTAAATACGAGCTGAGGTAATTTACTTAATGAATCTCTTAGCTCTTTATCAATCACATCTTTTTGATATAGGTGCATTTTGAGGGTTGAGTAACTTTTCAACCAACGATTAATATCTAAATAAATCGGCTCATCTGAAGACAATCCCTTCCAAACACTACCGCTTTTAAGTTCCTTTAACGCCTGAGCGATCCTTTGTTGAAAAGTATCTAAGTAATTAACTTGATTCTTGATATACTCAATATCCTTTTCTATTGTTAATTGGGACATGTTACGAATGTAATACAAGCATAGAAATATTAAATCACTTCTACAGTAAACTTTTAAGATTTAGACTGTTAATTTCTTACAAAAAGTCAATTTTTCCATACTAATGTTCTTAATCACGATTTTAATTCAATATTATTACTTAATGTAACAGAATTAATTTTGATCATTTAGTATGATGTTTAAAGGACTGAGATTTAAGAAATGCTTCTATTTCTTTCACTCTTCGCTCATCACTTGGGTGTGTTGATAAGAATTCAGGCGTCTGAGCTCCGTGAGCAGCCATTCTTTTCCAAAAATCAACAGCCTTAGATGCGTCATAGCCTGCCAGATGCATGAATACTAAACCGAGCTGATCAGACTCTAATTCATTTTTTCTTGAAAAAGCTAACCCACCTAGTCCGCTTCCTAATCCATAAGCTTGATTAAACAAACGTTGTGTTTCTTCCGCTTTATTACTTACAGCCACGCTTAAAGCAACTCCTCCCATTTGTGCAGCAATGGCCTTGCTCATTCGTTCATTTCCATGGCGAGCAATTGCATGAGCAACTTCGTGACCCATAACAACGGCCAAACCTGTTTCATTTTGAGCAACGTTAAGAATACCAGTATACACGCAAATCTTTCCTCCTGGCATACACCACGCGTTAATAGTAGGATCATTAACCAACTTAAATTCCCATTGAAACCCCTTAATCCGCTTACTATGCCCATGTTTATGCATATAGGACTCCACTGACGATGCAATTTTTTTTCCTACACGCTCAACCATCCTTGCATTTTCGGTTCCTATTTCAACATCAGAGGCTCGGATAAATTGAGCATATTGCTGTTTTGCCATACCGATTAAATCAGATTCGGGCAGTAAATGCATTTGTCTTCGCCCTGAGATAGGGACTTTACTACATGAAATGAGGACAATAAGTATTGTGGTTATAATGGTTAGTCTCATGATAAAAAAGGATTGTCTTTATTTACGCAGAATAAAAATATATTTTTAAAATTATTTTAATTGGGCATCTTCGAGATTAATTCCCTGTAAAAACTGATCAATCTGCATTCGTTTTTTCCCTGCTAATTGTACTTCCAATACTTTGACTGCACCTTTTCCACAACCTACAATAAACTCTTTTTTTCCATCCGTTTGTATTAAACCTGGAGACAATTGATCATTTATAATTTCAGCTTTAAATATTTTTAAGCCTATCGTTTTACCATTACCTAATTTTAAGCTTGTAAAAGCGGCAGGATAGGGACTTAAACCACGAATATGGTTATGCACATCTTTTGCCTCTTTTTGAAAATTAATTTCACAAGTATTCTTAAAGATTTTATAGGCTAGTTTTGGCTCTCTACCATTAAGCATTTCGTGTTGCTTTTGGGTAGTAACCGTTCCTTCCATTATTTTTTTAGCCGTACTTACTACTAATTCTGCTCCTACATTCATGAGTTTATCATGTAATACACCGGCTGATTCGTTTGGACCAATCTCAACTTTACGATTATCGATAATTTCTCCTGTATCAATATCATGCTCAAGAAAAAAAGTTGTTACACCTGTTTCTTTTTCTCCATTCATTATGGCCCAATTAATTGGTGCTGCACCTCTATAATCTGGCAACAGGGATCCATGCAAGTTAAAAGTTCCATGCTTTGGCATTTGCCATACAGCATCTGGTAACATCCTAAATGCTACAATTATTTGTAAATCCGCTTCTAAAGCTTTTAATTCTTGCTGAAATGTTACGTCTTTCAAGTTGTGAGGCTGCATAATATGCAATCCTTTTTCAAGGGCATACTGCTTTACTGCCGACTGCTGAATACGCATGCCTCTCCCCGACTTTTTATCGGGCATTGTTACTACACCAACAATATCAAACCCTTCTTCAACAAGGGCTTTTAGTGAAGCAACTGCAAAATCTGGTGTCCCTAGGAAAACAACTTTCATTTAGTAAAGATAATACAATTGGACAGGATCTTAAAAGAGTGAGATCATTGAGAAAAGTACTAATCCACTTCATTAATAAACTCCACATTAACCTCTCTCTTTAGTACATTTGCGAACATATTCCAATCAGTTTTATTAGAAAAAAAAGTAGAATCAAAAACAGCAGGTCCGTTTGAGGCCTGAATACGAACAGAGCAATACTTACCTCCTTCATCATCCTTCCATACATGAACTTTCATAAGACTAATTCTTTCATAAGGCACATCAAATCCATTATGTATTTTTAGCCTTTGTTTTTTTTTGTCAAACACAAGAAAAGGCTTGACCTGTGCTTCATCTCTAAAAAAAATGCTCAATGAATAACACAGGGCTATAATCAAGCATATAACCCCATATAGAATGAAGGCCCACTCAAAAATAATATTGACGAGAAAAAATGCTCCCAGAGAAACTAAAGCAATAAGAATTGAAAAAAACTTAGTGAATATAGTATTAGGCGGAAGAATTTTTTGAAAAAGGATTGTATTTCCTCTTTCTTCTAAACTATATACATCGCTATTAATCAGCATTTAGGTATATACGCATTAAAGAAATTATAATTATTACCTAAAACTCATTTTAGACTTAGAAAATTTCTTTTTTCTAAAATTAAACAAGTTATTTTCCTTTATTAAACGGGCAACAATTGGAGGCACCATTTTTTCCCACTCTTTATTCCCGTCAGTTATTTTCTCCAATACTTTATGGGAGAAAATGTCTAATGTTTTAGCATCATACTTTTCATAATCAACAATTTTCCCACTCGTTTTTAAAAACTGATAAAGCTCTTCATATTTTTCGGGAATAATCATATTTTCTGAAGTGATTACTTCATCTCCAAAACGATAAGGGTATAAATAAAGCCTAACATCCTTATGAAAAAGGTATCCAAAAGCTTCCATTAAGCTACCATTCAAATTTTCATAGAACTTTTCATTGAACACATTTATCAATGAATTCGCCCCAAGAACGATTGCAAGCTGAGCACCTGTATTATATCTAGTAAGGTAACGAACCAACTTGTAGTACTCCTGAAAGTTAGAGACCAAAACTGTCTGACCTAGAGCGGTTAATATATCTACTCGATCTAAAAAATCTTGTTCATCAATACCCTCTTCCCCACTCAAATCTTTTAACGTTAACTCGGTAATAACAGTAATTTGTTTTTTATCCTTAATTCGATCATCTTTCTCAAACTGCTTCATCCCGTTTTTAAGCATATCTAAATGGACTTTTGTTACTGGACGAAATCTTCCACGAAGCGCTAAAATCTCCTTTTTATACAAAACCTCAGTTGGGTGTATTGTTGACCCATCAGGTTGAAACATTACAGCATCGGCCATTTTGTTTTTAACTAACCATAAACTGAGCAATCTATTATCCACATTTTTAAAAAGAGGGCCCTTGAATTCCACCATGTCAATTTGCATTCTCCCTGGTATTAATCCATCATTCATATGTTTAAGGATACTTTCAGGAGAATGATGTAAATGATAACATCCATAAAGCAAATTCACACCCATTTGACCTAAAATTTCCTGTTGCTGAAGATTTTCTCTATCCAAAAGTCGAATATGAATAATCACATCATTAAACTGTTCTCCTGGATTAATTTGGAATCGAACACCCATCCAACCATGAGATTTATTGGATCGATCATAATTAATTGCCTCTACAGTATCCGCTAATGCAAAAAATCTTTTTTCAGGTTTTTTTTCCGAAAGCTCATTAATTAAGCGATTGTACTCGTAGGTTAACATTTGCTCTAAACGCGCTTTGCAAACATATCGTCCCGGCTTTTCACCATAAATAGCATCACTCATGGCCATGTCATAGGCACTCAATGATTTTGCAATCGTTCCTGAAGCGCCACCCACAACAAAGAAATTTCTTGCAATTTCTTGACCTGCACCAATTTCAGCAAACGTACCATAAATTGTTCTGTCTAAATTTATTGATAATGCTTTTTGCGAGGCGTCCAGTACTTGTCCTTCCATGATAAATGCTTTAAGGCTATATAAAACCTGATTGTATCTAAATTTAGATCTTAAGTTAATTATTTTTTACTTGAATGATTAATTATTTAACCTTATTTCAAGTAACTTTAAAGCTTAAGTATTTTAAAAACCAATTGGCGATTAAAATCTTAATGTGCGTTATTTACTTTTAGTGTAATTAAGGTTTTAGAGTTACAATAAAAGTAAATTCGTTTTGTCCTGTATTTATTACAAAGTAGATTAAAATTCAATGAGCAAATACCCGGAAAACTTAACTGAAATCACTACGTTCATTTTGGACATAGATGGTGTTTTAACCGATGGAACTGTAATTTTAGAACCCACAGGTGATCAAACTCGAACGATGAACATCAAGGACGGCTATGCACTCCAACTGGCTGTTAAACGAGGGTATAAAGTTGCCATAATATCTGGAGGGAAAAATGAGATCGTACGAAAAAGATTTACAGGTCTTGGTATTCATGATGTTTACATGGGGGCAAGTGATAAATGGGACGTATTTGACGAACTGAAGCTTACCTATAACTTAAGCAACGATGAAATTGCCTACATGGGAGATGATATTCCAGACTATGAAATAATGAGTAAAATAGGACTTCCTGCTTGTCCAAATGACGCGGCAACAGAGATTAAATCAATTTCCCAATACATTTCTCCCATTAATGGTGGTAAGGGATGCGTGCGAGATTTAATAGAAAAAGTTTTACGTGCTCAGGATAAATGGTTTAATCCGAATGTAAATGATGAGGCAAAAGTATGGTAAGTAGTCTTCTTAATCTATTTCGCTGGAAAAATCTTCTTATTGCTGGAGCAACAATATTTTGTAGTAAATACGCCATTTTTGAACCGGCTATCACACATCTTTTCCCCGAAAGCCATGCTACGATGAACTTATGGGAAACACTTCTTTTATCTCTCTCCGTAATGATTATAGCAGCAGCGGGGTATGTAATTAATGATGTTCATGATTTAAAAGCAGATGAAATTAATAAACCCAAGAAAGTAATTGTAGGTAAAACCATCTCGTTAAATGCGGCTAATAACCTTTATATCTTTCTTAATGGTTCTGGTGTTTTACTTGCCGCTTATACCGGAAGTTTAGCAGGAAATTACCGACTCGCTATTCTCCATGTAATGATTGCTGCCCTTTTATGGATTTATTCAAGTTATGTTAAAAACACTTTTCTAATTGGTAATGTAATCGTTGCTCTTGCTTCTGCAGTTGTTCCGATGACTTATTTCTTTTTTGAAAGTTTAGGATATATTGAATCCTATGGGAATGTTTTAGTAATGACTTACAAAAGTATTTGGGGCGGACCATTAAAAGTACTTTTCTATTTTTCGTTGGGACTTGGTGTTTTTGGGTTCATTATTTCCTTAATTAGAGAAATTATTAAAGACATGCAGGATTATAAAGGCGATTTTTCAGTTGGAGCGAATACCATCCCTATTCTTCTTGGTGAAAAGTGGACTAAAATCCTTATTCAAGTCCTATGTATTGTACTTATAGGGAGCATACTATTTGCACTTTATTTTTGGATTCCATTATTGAATATTGGAAGAACTTCATACTCGCTTTACTCTATCATTTTTATTTTCCTTTTAATTGGAATTATTCGGTCAATTTCAAGAGCAGAATCTCATAGCGATTATCAAACACATAGCAATAAATGTAAATTAATAATGTTAGCTGGGGTTTTAAGTCCCTTGATTTATCTATTAAGTATCTAGCGATGATTCAACACAAAAAAGTTATCCTTGGGAGTGCATCACCAAGACGCAAAGAGTTACTTACTAAACTTGGTGTAAAGTTTGACCAACAAGTATTTGAGATTGATGAAACATACCCTTTAGATTTGTCTCCTTATGACGTTCCAGAGTATTTGGCAAAATTAAAAAGCCACTCATTTTCAAATTTTATAGATGAAAACGCTGTGGTTATAACCTCTGATACAGTAGTGGTTGAAAGCAATAAAATCCTTGGCAAACCTACTGATGAATCGGATGCACTTCAGATGATCTTAAAATTAAGCAACAAAGCACATGATGTTGTTACTGGCGTTTGTTTACTGTTTCATAATAAACGAATTTCCTTTAGTAATACATCAAAGGTATATTTCGAACCCATATCCGAACAAGAAGCTAAGTTTTATATTGATACATTTTCACCTTTAGATAAAGCGGGAGCATATGGAATTCAAGAGTGGATTGGACAATCAAGAATTCGAAAAATTGATGGGTGTTATTACAACATAATGGGCCTCCCTCTTAATGCGTTATACAACCAATTCATCAAAGAAAAAATAATCTCCTTTTAATGGATAATTCTAAATCATTAAAATTCATAAACGAATTAGCCGATTATTTTAATGCTCTTCCTGGTGTAGGAAAAAAAACAGCTCAACGGTATGCGCTACAACTCATTAAGCAAGATGAGGATTTTTTGGAAGGTTTTGGAAAAACACTTTCTGAACTGAAAAATAAAATTTCAGAATGCGAAATATGTCATAATTTAACTGATGAACCGATATGCAGTATATGTTCCTCTTCTTCACGAAGTAATGAATTTATTTGTGTAGTTGAGGATATTCGTGATGTTTTAGCCATTGAAAACACGCATCAATTTAATGGAAAATATCATGTTTTAGGTGGTGTGATTTCACCAATGGATGGAATTGGACCCAGCGATTTAAATATAGAGTCTTTAGTGAATCGAATTAAAGAAACCCCAGAAATTAAAGAAGTGCTTTTGGCCTTAAGAATAACAATGGAAGGTGATACAACGAACTTTTTTCTTTACAAAAAACTGAAAGATTTACCTGTAAAGATTACCACAATTGCACGAGGAATATCATTTGGAGAGCAAATTGAGTATACCGATGAAATCACGCTCGCCAAAAGTATATTAAACAGAGTCCCTTATGAAATATAATACGAAACCTAAAGACCATAATATCCATACAAATACAAAACCACAACCAATGGATTTAGAATTCAATAAAAACGAAGACAAAATGAAAATGTTGGTTTCTGACCTAAACAGAAAACTTCATGAAATCCAGCAAGGTGGTGGTGCAAAAAAGATTGAAAAACATCATTCAAAAGGTAAGTTAACAGCACGAGAGCGTATTGAGCAATTACTTGATCCTAACAAACCTAAACAAGAAATTGGTGCATTTGCAGGATATAATATGTATCAAGAACATAAAGGTTGTCCAAGTGGCGGTGTAGTAGTAATGATTGGATACATAACAAACAGGCAGGTAATTGTTGTTGCAAATGACGCCACCGTTAAAGCGGGCGCATGGTTTCCAATTACGGGTAAAAAGAACCTAAGAGCACAGGAGATTGCGATAGAAAATAAAATCCCAATCATTTATTTGGTAGACTCTGCAGGAGTTTATCTTCCGCTGCAGGATGAAATTTTCCCTGATAAAGAGCATTTTGGAAGAATCTTTAGGAACAATGCTATTATGAGTTCAATGGGAATCCCCCAAATTGCGGCTGTTATGGGAAGCTGTGTTGCAGGAGGTGCTTACCTTCCTATAATGAGTGACGAGGCGCTTATTGTTAAAAAAACAGGTACGATTTTTCTCGCAGGGTCCTATTTGGTTAAAGCTGCTATTGGTGAAGAAATAGATAATGAGACATTAGGTGGATCTGTTACACATTGCGAAATATCTGGTGTAACTGATTATGAATGTGAAACGGATGATGAATGCCTTTCCACAATTCGGGAGCTTGTAGAAAAATTCGGAGAACCACAAACGGCAGGTTTTTCCAGAGTTGCTCCTGTTGAGCCTAAATATGAATCCAAAGAAATATATGGATTACTTCCTTTTGATCGGGCAAAACCATATGATTCAAAAGATATTCTCAAACGTTTAATTGATGACTCAAAATTCACTGAGTATAAAGCTGGATTTGGTAAATCTATCATTTGTGGATATGCCAGAATTGATGGCTGGAGTGTTGGGATTGTTATGAACCAACGCAAAGTAGTCAAAACCAAGAAGGGCGAGATGCATTTTGGAGGTGTGATTTATAATGATTCTGCCGACAAGGCTGCTCGATTCATTATGAGTTGCAATCAAAAAAAGATTCCATTGGTATTCTTCCATGATGTTACAGGTTTTATGGTTGGTTCAAGATCAGAGCATGCAGGTATTATTAAAGATGGAGCAAAAATGGTAAATGCCATGAGTAATAGTGTTGTCCCTAAATTCAGTGTGGTGATTGGCAATTCCTACGGGGCTGGAAATTATGCCATGTGCGGAAAAGCATTTGACCCACGCTTAATAGTGGCATGGCCAACTGCAAAAATTGCAGTTATGGGAGGTTCGCAAGCAGCAAAAGTTTTACTTCAAATTCAAGTAGGAGCTAAAAAAGCGAAAGGAGAAAAGGTTTCTAAAGAAGAACAACAAGAAATGTTAGCAAAAATCACTGCTAAGTATGACGAGCAAACAACACCTGAATATGCAGCTGCACGTTTATGGGTGGATGCTATAATTGACCCTATTGAGACAAGAAAAGTTATTTCAATGGGAATTGAAGCTGCTAACCATGCTCCCATTGAAAAAGGATTTAATCCAGGTGTTATTCAAACGTGATTCATATACTATCTTCAATGTTCAAATAATTTATTTACTAACCATATCATGGTTTGATTTTGATTAATCTGATTTAATATCAATGATTTCATAAAAATATTTTTAATAATCATCTTATTTGAACAACACGAAAGAATATAGAATAAGTAAATTTTGGAGAATTATTACCATAATTTTCGCTCCATTCGTTGCAATTTGTATCCTTTTCCTGTTCGCATGGCCATTTTTTATTGAGGATTCCAAATTTTACATCATTTTAATGATTGGTCCAGTCTCTTTATTCATGATTGGTTACAGTTTAATAAATATAATGGATGTTTTTAAAGGGAAAATTATACTAACCGAAGATAAAATTATCCAACGATCTACCTTAATTAATCGTTCACTGGATTTTGATGATATAAAAGGTTTCTTCGTTTCTGAATTACAAACAATTATCATTCCCAAAGACGAAAGTAAAAAACGAGTAATTATAAAGTCCTCTATTGAAAAAAGAAAGGAATTAGGTGAATTTCTAATATCAAACTTTGCAAATCTTAATGATCTAGCTATTGAACTTGAAGAGGGGGATATTGTTTCAAATCATAAATTTGGAAAAACAGAAGCTGAGCGTGAGTTACGCTTAAATTCTGCTAAAAAAACTGCTAAAATTTTAAATTGGGGATCTGGATTAATTGCAGCCTGGTATATTTTCAATCCTCTCCTCTACAATTTAGTGACTTGGATATGCATTTTGATACCAATATTAATTATAGCATGTATTGTATATTTTAGAGGACTTTTAAAAATACATGACAGAGATGACCAAAGTGCATTCCCTTCTGTTTTTAACGGTTTAGCATACTGCTGTGCTGCAATCTGTTTACGATCATATTTTGATTATGATTTACTCTACTCAAATGAGATTTATTTAATCGCATTCATATATAGTGGAATTTTAACATCAATTATATTAATGATTACTCGTAACCTTGAGCTCAAAGCAAAGAAAGATTTAATTGTTGTTCTATATATAGGCTTGTTCTTTTTCGTTCACGGGATAGGAACCATAAAAACAATTAATTGCACTTTGGATAATTCTCCTCCTAAAGTTTATGAAGCAAAAGTGCTTAGTAAAAGAAAAGACCAAGGCACAAAACTTACTACATACAAGTTTAAGTTATCACCCTGGGGCCCTTTTCAAGACAATAATAATATCAATGTGAATAAAATTTTATTCGAAATTACCTCGCCGAATCAAAACATTCATGTATGTGTTTATGAGGGTTTTTTTAAAATCCCTTGGTACATTGCGATTGAATAATGTTCCTTTTGTGCATCATACTTATTACTACTTAAAGAAGTAAACAAGCAAATAAACCCGACTACTTTCTAGCAATAACTTTCTTAACTGCGTTCACTACATCAACTGTTCCTAACCCATACTTATCCATAAGTTGATCTGGAGTACCGGATTCACCAAAACTATCTTTAACCGCAACAAATTCTTGAGGAGTTGGATTATTGGTAGCCAAAACTTGAGCAACACTCTCTCCCAACCCGCCATGAATATTATGTTCCTCACAGGTAACTATTGCACCTGTTTTCGCTACAGATTTAAGTATCGCCTCAGAATCTAATGGTTTGATAGTATGGATATTAATTAAATCTACCGAGATACCTTCTTTTGCTAATTCGTGACCAGCTTCAATCGCTTTCCAAACCAAATGACCTGTTGCAACAATAGTCACATCTGTCCCCTCATTTAAATGAATTGCTTTTCCAATTTCGAATTCCTGATTCTCTGGAGTGAAAATTGGCACAGACGGACGTCCAAATCGCAAATATACAGGGCCTTTATGTTTTGCAACCGCAATAGTTGCTGCTTTGGTTTGATTGTAATCACAGGGGTTTATCACTACCATACCCGGTAACATTTTCATTAACCCAATGTCTTCCAAAATCTGATGCGTAGCGCCATCCTCACCAAGGGTTAATCCAGCATGAGAGGCCGCTATTTTAACATTTTTACCTGAATAGGCAACAGTTTGTCTAATTTGATCATAAACTCTTCCTGTAGCGAAATTGGCAAAAGTCCCAGCAAAAGGCACCTTACCACCTATCGTAAGACCTGCTGACATCCCTATCATATTCGCCTCAGCAATACCCGTTTGAAAAAAGCGATCAGGAAATTCATTGATGAAATCTTGCATTTTCAACGAACCAACTAAATCGGCACATAATGCCACGACATTTTCATCGTTTTTTCCTGCTTCTAAAAGTCCAGCTCCAAATCCAGAACGTGTGTCTTTTTTTCCAGTAATTTCAAACGTTTTCATGAGTTTTAAATGCTTAAATTATGTAACAAAAATACCTTTTATAATTGGACAATAGTTGATTTTCCCGAGATAATTGTGAAATCTTTTTCAACAGTATAAAAAGCTCTCTGGCGGTTTTCACCTCGGAATACATATAGGTATTTACCAGGTTGTAATTCTACTGTTTTGGTTACTGCGTCTGGAAGAAAGGAATACAACAAGTTCATTTTACCCTCTACCTTTTGATAAATACTTCCAAATCCTTTTCCAGGATTTTTAAAACTAACTATACCAGGAGCGGGAATTTGAAGAAGAACGTTTTTACTTTGCTCCACATCCACTGTCATTTTTATCCTTGGTAAGGTTAGTATTTCCACATCATACGTTCCAACAATATAGTTCACTTTGTCCTTAAAACTCTGGACGTTTACTACTTCACACTCCCCTTCCTCACGTACCATAAACTTTAATTCGCGCATCCTTCCCTCGGAAAGTTTCAACTCGATACTCCCTTGAGGAGTCTCAATCGGTATTATATTATGTTGTCCTGCTATGAGTTCTACATTCTCCTTCCAAACCTCTGGAAGAGTATGAACTTGAATATTATACTTAATGGATGGGTCGATAGATAAGGTATCAGGAATACCCTTGTAATTCATCGTATGATAAAAATTATATTTCACTTTTCCTGTATGCGCTTCATAGAGGGTCATATTCACATTTGTTTCTTTTGATTCACCATCTACATTTAGTAAATCTACTTGGACAGATGTAGAATTCAACGCTTCCTCAAGTACAAGTCCAAGAACAGTTTTAAAAGAGTTTTCATCTTTAGCATCATAAAAATTACCAATACAATAAAAATGCTTCTTATATTCCTCTAAAACTCCTAAACCAATAACAAAAGGCTTTAGAAAAATTTTGTTTTTTCGCATTGCACGAGCTATAGCACATGGGTCTCCATCACACGCTTCAATTCCATCAGTTATCAAAACAACCACATTTCTGCAATTCGAACACGGTGTAAAATCATTAATTGTGGCCTCTAAAGAGCGAGCTATAGGTGTGGTTCCTTTTGGATAAGTTGTTTTTAATACCGTTTTAATTTGAGGTACGTTTTCTGGACCAAAAGGAACTTCTAGATGAGTATCTTCACAATCCTGATTTCCAGGTGTTATGGGGCTTCTATTTCCATAAACTCTTAAAGCAAGCTCTACGTTTGGCATGTTTTTCAAACTATCAACAGCTTCACTTAACAGGCGTTGAGCAATATCAATTTTTGGTTTTCCTCCAAAGTGTCCAAACATGGATTTAGAGGCATCGAAAATGAACAAAATTCTTGTTGTTTCCGTTTCTTTTTGAGCAAAATTGCTCAATGAAAACATAAAAAGTAATAAAAAGAGAAGAAACTTAAACATGCGCTTTTTAATAGTCGCCCAATGTTTCTGGATTCTGTGCTAACGCAACAGTTGTTTGTTCGTCGCTTGGAGCTTTACCGTGCCAACCATTTGTTCCCATCATAAAATCAACACCATTCCCCATAATTGTGGTCATTATAATCATGATTGGCTTCTGATTTCCTAAAGCTGATTTAGCTTGAGCTAATACGGCAAGAACTTCTTCAAAATCGTTACCGTTCATTTCTAACACATCCCAACCAAAGGATTCATATTTACTTTTTAGGTTTCCAAGCGAAAGAACATCATCAACTGCTCCATCAATTTGAGCGTTGTTATAATCTACAATAGCGATCAAGTTGTCAATTTTATTGTGAGGCGCGTACATCAAAGCCTCCCAAACTTGACCTTCTTGTTGTTCGCCATCTCCCATTAAACAATATACCGTTTTGTGATCATCGTTTAATTTTTTGGCTTGTGCTGCACCAATAGCAACAGACAACCCTTGACCTAACGAGCCAGATGCAATTCTTATGCCAGGTAATCCTTCATGTGTAGTTGGGTGACCTTGTAATCGAGAATTCAATTTCCTAAATGTAGCTAACTCATTCGGAGGAAAATGTCCTGAATGTGCCAAAACACTATACCAAACAGGTGAAATATGACCTTGAGATAAAAAGAACATATCTTCATTTTTTCCATCCATCTTAAAATTAGCAGGATCGTAATCCATTACTTCATTATAAAGAGCGACAAATAATTCAGCACAGCCCAAGGATCCTCCTGGATGACCAGAATTTACTGCATTAACCATTCTAATAATGTCTCTTCTAACTTGAGATGTAATTGCCTGTAATTTTTGGATATCGGCCATTGTTCTTTTTGTAAAAATAATTGCTTCAAAAATAACGCTTTTTCCTTCCCTAAAATCGTTTTACACCTAAACTTTATCATTTTTTTATAACTTTTAGTTGTTTTATTCTTTCAATGTTGTTCTATTTTGTTGCTTTATCATGGAAGAATTAGTGGCATAAATAGTCTTCATTGTTTTTGACTCAAAACAAATGCCTAATTTTGCAACTGAATGAATCAGTACAAAAAAGTTGCTTTTTACACACTCGGGTGTAAACTTAATTTTTCAGAAACCTCTGGAATTGCACAAAATTTCGAAAAGGGTGGTTTTGCGCGTGTGGACTTTGAAGAAAATCCAGATGTTTTTGTGATTAACACTTGCTCAGTAACCGACAACGCAGATAAAAAATGTAGAAATATTGTTCGTAGGGCAAAAAAAATAAACCCAAATGCCTATGTTGCTGTTATTGGATGTTATGCTCAATTAAAGCCTAAAGAAATATCTACCATTGAGGGTGTTAATCTTGTTCTTGGCGCAAACGAGAAGTTCAACATTTTAGAACATGTGGAACAACTTGAACAAGATCAATCTTTAGAGGCTGTTGTTATGGATGGTGATATTAATGAGGTTAACGAATTTTTCCCTTCTTACTCAATTGGGGATCGTACTCGTACGTTTTTGAAAGTACAAGATGGTTGTGATTATTCATGTTCATTTTGCACTATTCCATTGGCTAGAGGAAAAAGTAGAAGCAATACCATTTCAGAAACAATTGATGTTGCTAAACGTGTTGCTCAAACTTCTGCAAAAGAGATTGTTTTAACAGGGGTTAACCTTGGTGATTTTGGAAAAAATAATAATGAATCATTCCATGGTTTAGTGAAGCAACTTGATTTGCTTGATGGAATTGAACGATTTCGAATTTCTTCGATTGAACCTAATCTTTTAACGGATGAAATTATTGAAACCGTTGCTCACGGAAAAAAGTTTGTTCCACATTTTCACATTCCTCTTCAGTCAGGGTCACCTGAATTGCTAAAAGCTATGAGAAGAAGGTATAAACGTGATGTGTACACTTCAAGAGTTCAAAAAATTAAGGGGTTGATGCCACATTGCGCTATTGGAGTTGATGTTATTGTTGGATTCCCGGGTGAAACGGAAGAGCGTTTTTTGGAAACTTACAACTACCTGAATGAATTAGACGTGTCTTATTTTCATGTTTTTACCTATTCAGAAAGAGATAATACTGTTGCCCCTCATCTTGAAAATGCAGTAGATAAAAAGACCAGAGATGATCGTAGTAAAAAATTAAGAATACTGTCAGCAAAGAAAAAGCGTGCCTTTTACGAAGAAAATTTAGGTAAAACTTTCCCTGTTTTGTTTGAAGCTGAAAATAACAATGATGTTATGTATGGGTTCACGGAAAATTATATTAAAGTGAAAACAACATTTAACGATTCTTTAATTAATGAAATTAAAACCGTGACGCTTAAAGAAATTGATAGAGACGGATTATTTTTAATAACTTTTGATTAGCTCCTCGATTTAAAGGAGGTATTTAATCAATTTACCCCCTTTTGTATTTAATGTTTAGAGGAAAATAAAAAATCCTTGGGACTTACTAATTTTTCTTTTACAGCAAAAATAACAATTCCTGTTGCGTTACTCACCCCAAGTTTACTCATGATATTTTTACGATGAGTATTTACTGTATGCGTACTTAAGAACAATTTATTCGCAATTTCTTTATTAATAAATCCTTCTGCAATCAACTTGATTATTTCAACTTCCCGTTCTGAAATATTTAACTCTGCACAAGTATTTTTAAACGCCTGCTGGGGGTTAAATTTTAGACGTTCCTCAATAATTTTATCGTGAAAAAGTTCAGTATTAATAATACAATCATAGAGTTGACTTAGCTCATGCTCTTGTAATTGAGAGGAAATAAAATGACGAACACCTACTTTGGTTAAAAGTTCATAACGTTCTTTTGTTAATTTGTCACTTAACAAGATCATTTTTGCCGGTTTGGTAAAACTTAAAAAAGCGACTGTTTTCTCTACCTTAAATACTGACTCAAACTCATCAACAATTACAATTTTAGGTAATTTAGATATTAATAAACGCTCTAAGGCATCTTGTGTAGAATTTACAATTGAAACAGAATATCCTAAAACTTCGAAATACGAACTTATTCCTGAGGCAATTAAAAACCTCTTGGATGCGATAATTATGTTGGATTTTTCAATCACGAGCGCAAAAATACTTTAGAAATCCTAATTAAAAATACCACATTTATGGGATTAATATATTTTTGAAAAATTAACAACTAATTTTTCCTCGGCTAAAATCACTTTAGGAAATAAAATTTTTGCCTCTTCTAAAAGTGGACGAACATCATGATATCGCGCAGAATAATGCGAGAGTATTAATAAATCTGGATTGACTTCTAATGCTAATTCGGCAGCTTCTTGTGCTGTAGTATGAAAGGTTCGTTTGGCACGCTCCAATTCATTGTGTAAAAAAGTAGATTCATGATAAAGAACAGTAACTCCTTCTAATTTTTTGTGAAAGTCTTTTTTAATTCTATTATCACTACAAAATGCATAAGTATGTGATTTCTTTGAGTTTTTAGTTAATTGGAAATTCGGAATTTGTTCTCCCTTTTCGTTTATGAAATCCTCCCCTCTTCTTAAATTTTCCATAAAAAAATGAGGAACTCCTGCATTTTTAACCGCCTCACCATTTATTCTTCTGGGTTTTTCTTTTTCTTGTAAAAGAAAACCAAAACATTTTATCCTGTGATTCAATTGAATAGAACGAACAGTAATCCTCTCAGTATCTAATAAGCATCTCTCCTCTTCTACTGCATGAAATTTAAGCTCAAAACTGATTTGAGAATTGCTCAATCTAAATTGCAAACTAAGAATTTCCCATAATCCTGGAGGGCCATAGATATTCAATTCACGTGTTCTCCCTAAAAGCTGCATACTGGATATTAACCCTGGTAATCCCAAATAATGATCCCCGTGCAGATGAGAAATAAAGATGTGGGTGATTTTATCAAACGACAAGCTATTTTCACGCAGTCTTGACTGCGTCCCCTCTCCACAATCAATTAAAAAATACTTCCCATTATGCTCAATCACTTGCGCTGTTGGATGCCTTCCTGATGCTGGTAAAGCAGATCCGCAACCGAGTATGACTAATTTTTCCAAAATATTAAAAAAAAAGCGGTTGAATATTCAACCGCTTTAGAGTCTTTTTATTTGCACTTTTATTCTTCAGACGATAAATCTTTCTCTACTTCTGACATGAAAACGTAATCAACAGCCTCCTTGTGAGTAGGTGTAATATTCAATATTGTATCGAGTTGGGAAATTTTAATTAATTTGTTGACAGACTCTTGAAGTCCTGTTAAAACAAATGTCCCGTTTACATTTTTACACAATCTATTGGCTACCAAGATAGCAGACAATCCAGAAGAATCACAATATCGTGTTTCCTCTAAATTAATAATTAAATTAATAGCACCATGCGCATTTAACATAACTAGTTCAGATTTTAATGCAGGCGCGACAGTAGTATCTAATTTTTCTACATGAACCTTTATGGAAGTGTATTTTTCTTGCTTATCAATTGTAAAATTCATTGTGGCTCTTTTTTCTTTAATTACAAATATAAGAGAAAATTTAATTGTCGAAAACAATCAACCCTTATAATCATTTATCGATTAATCTTACTAGCCAAGAGATATAAAACAGCCATTCGAACAGCCACTCCGTTTTCAACTTGATTCAATATAATCGATTGATGAGAATCAGCAACTTCAGATGTTATCTCAACCCCTCTATTAATTGGACCAGGATGCATTACAACAATCTCTTTTTCAAGTTTATTTAAATGATCTAATGTTAATCCATATTGCATAGTGTACTCTCGAATAGAAGGAAAAAATTTTGAGTCTTGACGTTCTAATTGAATTCGTAACTTATTGGCGACATCACACCAATCAAGAGCCTTTTGTAAATTATGCTCAACATGAACTCCTAATGAATGAATAAATTTTGGAATAAGAGTAGCGGGCCCACAAACCATAACTTCCGCTCCTTGTTTTTGTAAAGCATAAATATTACTCAATGCAACTCTAGAATGTAATATATCTCCAACAATAACCACTTTTTTTCCCGAGACCTCTCCAAGTCGTTCACGAATAGAGTACGCGTCTAAAAGAGCTTGAGTAGGGTGTTCATGCGCGCCATCACCAGCATTTATAATTTTAGCATCAATATTTCTGCTCAAAAATTGATGCGCACCTGGATTAGGGTGCCGCATTACCACCATATCAACTTTCATTGATAAGATATTATTTACTGTATCTACAAGTGTCTCCCCTTTTTTAACAGAAGAAGATCCGCTTGCGAAATTGATCACATCAGCAGACAATCTTTTTTCAGCTAATTCAAATGAGAGTTTAGTTCTAGTAGAGTTTTCGAAAAATAAATTAGCAATTGTGATGTCACGCAGAGATGGAACTTTTTTAATTGGTCGATTAATCACGTCCTTAAATTCGTCCGCAGTGGCAAAAATTAGGTCAATATCAGCTTTGGTCAAATCTTTAATTCCTAATAAATGATCTACACTCAAAGTCTCCATATTCATTAATTTTCTGATGTATGCAATAATACTTTGTCTTCTCCCTCAGATTCTTTCCATTCAACACTTACCTGTTCAGAGGTAATTGAATCAATCACTTTACCTACATAAGAAGGTTGAATAGGTAAATGCCTTTTGTATCTCCTGTCAACAAAAACAAGTAATTCAACCAATGAGGGTCTTCCAAATGCTAACATAGCATCCAATCCGGCACGTATAGTTCGACCAGTGAAAAGCACATCGTCAATTAAAATCACTTTTTTCCCTTCAATGAGAAAATCAATTTTTGTTTCATTCGCCACTAAAGGTTTATTCGACCTTCGAAAATCATCTCTGAAAAATGTAATATCTAAATACCCAACATTAAGGGATAAAGAAGGATTTATATCGCTTAAAATCTTTTTTAACCGGTTGGCCAAATGTACTCCTTTGGACTGCAGTCCTATCAATACAGTATCCTCAAAATAATCGTGATTTTCAATCAATTGAAAGGCGAGTCGTTTCAAAATAAGATTAAACTCAGTAGTATTGATAATTTCTCTTGGTTGCATGTATTGTTCAAAGATATATATTTCGATTTTATTCCGTGTTGGCTTTATTCATTTGTTGAAAACTTAAAACAAGGTAAAAAAACTTATTTATCGTAGACCGGACTTAAAATTAAAAACCGTCTTAAAACTATCTTTTGCAGAGACCAACAAGCACAATAACCAAACTATTGCAATTGATCCAGCCTGTTTTTCCATCATACTTTCAACACTTAAGTTTACAATAATTATTACACCTAGTAATATATATACTGTAGTAAACTCTCCCACAAATCTAAATGTTCCTAAACTGATAATAAGAAGTAATAAAATCAAACCAATTAATCCAATAGATAGAGTTGTTTCTAAGAATTGATTATGTGAATTATAATTTTTATAGAGTACAAATTCCTCACCATTTTTAGCAAGTTGATCCTGCAATTTTTGTTTACCATCACCTAAACCATATCCCATGTAATTTGAATTTTCAATAGCGATTAAACTATTCTCCCATAGAACAAGTCGAGTTGCAGAAGAAGACATCTTTGCAGATTTATTTCGAATACTGTTTTTATTTTTTAACGATCGTCCCATTTCACTAAATTTAATCGCTGCTCGTTCACCAAAAAGAAACACACCACTTCCCACAAGAAGAACAACACAAAAAGAACCTATTAAAATCATGCGTCTCGATTTAAAACAATAAAATGCATAAAAAAGCATAGTAATGACAGAAATTGTTAAACTCAATAATCCTGATTTTGATGAGAGCATAACAATGTAAACTGCAAACGCAATAAGAAAAATCAAACGGATAAAAATATAGAAGGCTCGCTGTTTCATTTTTATTAGTTGAATGATACGAGCGCAATTTAATATGAATCCAATACTGATAAAAAATGCAGCGTATGAAGGATGAAGATTGAAGCTCAATTTAGTGTAATAAAACTCTGCAGGGTTATATTTCCAACCCGATTGAAAGTAGGCATCAATGTAACTAATAAACACTTGTAAAACACAGCCTACTAAAAAGAAATCAATAACTCTGATTAGTTTGTCCTTGTCCCATTTGGTTAATGAGAAGATCAACGGAAAATAGATATAACATGACTTAAGAATAATCTTTCCGCCTGCATTTTCAATATCTTCAGAAAACAGTAACGAAATACAATAAACAAAAAAGAGAATAACCATGAAAAACATGGCGTTTCGTTCTTTAATAATTTTTAAAAGACCATCTCTTAAAAGATTATAAGGTAAAAAATAGTAATCTTTTTTTGGCTTACCTAGTCTTTGATATGCACGAAAAAAATAGACTATACCAATACAGGCCGTTATTATTATTAAAATTGGAAACCCTTTGACCACAAGCGGCATTAGCAATGCCAAAAAAGCTAATGCATAATCGTAAAATTTTTTCCTTTTGTATACTAAATGATTTTCTATCGACTTCAAGTACGATCGTTTTGAACAAATGTAATTAATTGTCCAGAATTAGCGCTATTACTTGGTGGTGTAAACCCCTTGCGATATCTCGTAGGTTTTTGGTGTAACCCTCAAGATCTCCTGAGCCTTTTGAAGTTTTAAATTATAGGCTTTCATTGCGTCTTCATATATAGGTTGAGTCAATGTAGGATACGCATTAAACCTAAATTCATTTTCATGTGCAACTAAAGTAATATTGTACACCCCTTCTATATTTGCTGAAGTAATTGTCGCGTCTGTTAACTGTGTGTTATTATCCAAAAAGTCATTTATTCTTTTTGCATCTTTATTATCAACAGGCGTCCATCGAACATCAGTATACTTGCTTGCCGGACCATTAAAATTAGTAAATGTAAATTCATAGGACGGATTGGATGACTTATACAATAAAGGCTTTTCAATATATGGCATTGAAACAGGATTAGAGTTTACTTTTTTCCATTTGCCATCGTCATTCAAGCGATATAATTCCTGTGAACTTAATAATTTAAGCGATTCTTCACCTGATGTTTTAAACACCAATGAATTTTTTACAAAATCAGCATCTGACTTTTTAATCCCTTTTAATAAAAGTTCTATCTCATCCTGATTTTCAAAAGTGAAATAATCTACTCTGTCTGCCGATATTTCATTAACAGCAATTACTTGCTCCACAGATTTCTTTGGAGTACGGATTATTGTTTTCCATTCCACTGATTTTTTTACCAAAACTGGTTTTGATTCTACAGAATCTTTATTTACCGCTACTGCGAATTCAGTAGGCTTATGGATAATTTCCTGATTGAGCTCAAGCTCTTCAACTGAAGTGGTCACTGAATTATTCAATAACAACAATGTTGTTGTGGCAACAGCTGCAACAATTCCAACAGCCCAAAAGATCATCGAATTATTTGATCCAGGCTTAATTTTAGCTAAATCCTCAGTTGTTTGAGCGTGCTTCCTTAGGATGGATTTAAAATCTTTGAATGTAGATATTTCCTCACTGGATATTGGATCTCTATCAATATTAATATTTCTCATGCTCTAATATTAAAATGCTTTTTTATTTTATCTAAGGTTCTGTATACTTTAACCTTAGCATTGTTTTCTGTAATTCCCATAATGTCTGCGATATCTTTAAATGATCGTTTTTCAAAAAATCTCATTTCTATTAAACTCAATCGCTCATCACTCAATGTTGCTAAAACTTTTGCAAGTTTCTCTTTTTCTTCTGCATATATCTCCTCTTCAATCTCCTCAAATAATTCTCCAATAGTACCTGTATCAATGTTTACTGTTCTATTTTTGGATTCCTTCCTGAAATGCATATTCATTTCATTAAAAGCAATCCGATATAACCATGAAGCAAATGGAACACCTTTAAACGTATAATTATCCAAATTTAACATTGCTTTATAAAAAACCTGCGATGTTAAATCAGATGCGATATGTTTATTGTCCAATCGAGCATAGAGATACCTGAATATTTGCTCATGATACCGATTGTACAAAACCTCGAATTTCCTGGAGTCTTTCTTTGCAGCCTCAATCTCCTCTAACTCACGTTGGATATCTCCTTTTGTTTTATGAAACTCTCGATTTATCATCAAATTTATATGACTTCGAACATATAATGCGAAGAAAATAAAAAGATACAGTTTTACCAATTTTTTATTTTTTTAATCCTAACCTCTCTAAACTATTTTTAATCAACGTATTACCCTATTTAATTAAACACTTATTAACATTTGTTGATAAGTCAATAAAACATTCTCTTCTTATATATCGTTAATGAATGTCCCTAATCACTCTAAATAATGGACAAAAAAAAGTTTAGAAACTATGAGAAAAGACCTTGTAAATTCATTATGAGAAATGGAAATGCAATATTTGGAGTGATTTGGGAAAATAATTTAAATAAGGAAAGTTGTTATTTTTTCACTTCTAACAGAGAATTTGAAGAAAAAGTATTAAACAAAAATCAAATAACTGGTTATCCTGTCAATTTAGCGGATATTATTCACGCTGAATTAGTATTTTAATAGCACACACACCACACAATTAATAGCAACTATGGAAGGGATGTCAATTTTTGGCATCCTTTTTTCTTTAACTTCTACAATTTTTTATACTTTTCACATGTATTTATTCATTTGTTATTTATGAAAAGAATCCTCTTCTTATTTATTCTTTTAGGTTTAGTTGGTTTTACAGAGACTGAAAAAGTACGCTTTGAAAGCAATGATGGAAAAACAAAATTAACTGCCACAGATCAATGGAAGGCTGCAGGTAATATGAAAGGTGCTGAAATTTTTATTTCTCGCCGAAACAGGCTTAGTGGCGTTCCTGCCACAATTTCAGTTACAAAAGATCCAGGATTGTTAGAAGGTACTGATCTGAATACATACAGTGCGGGAAAAATTTTCCTTCAAACTGCTGTGCTCAAAACTTCTCCAAATGTAATGGGAGAAACAACAATCAATAGTCGCACATATTTATTCTTTGAATATGAATACAATAACAAAGAACTTATGAAAATGAGAAGTCTTGTTTACCATACTTTAATTGGAACTACGGGGTATCAATTTGTGGTAACTACTGATAGCAAAAGTTTTGATCAAAACAGACCTTTTTACATTGAAATACTTGAATCATTAGAAATCTCTAACTAATTTTTTTATAAATGGCACAATTGCAAACGCAAAGCTGTTTTAGGCATTCCAAGCAATTAAACTCTTGCTTTCTACCTATTTTAAACCATTTATTCTCCGTTGTTTTTTCTAATGTAAACCCAAAGTCTTTCGCACAAAATGGTTGAGGGTAATGTTTTCGAATCCAATGATTAATCCTTATTTCGGTACTAGTTTTTAGATCCGTTAAGCGTTTTTTAAACAATCGCCTTCCCACTCCTTTTTTGCGAAAATTAAAGTGAACTACAATCATATCCAACAGAGTATAGTCCTCTTTTTCTACAGCCGAACAAAATCCAACAACTTTTTGCTTAAATAGGGCTACAAAACTTGTAACACCGGGACCAATAAGACATTTAAGCTCTGCATACCCATAGCCAAAGTTTTGATTTATTAATTCTTGTACATCTTGAATATGTTTAGGCTTACACCTCTTTATCTTGATCATAACACCAAATGAATTTAACATCTTCACCAGGTAGTATTTGAGCCAAAGAACCTATATCCTCAGGATGAACAACTGCAAATCGCGGATATCCACCTGTGCATGGGGAGTCAGCCATTAAAACTATAGGATAACCTGAAGGAGGAACTTGGATGGTGCCCGGAATTACTCCTGCAGAGATAATACTAAGGTTTTTAACCGAATCCAATATTTTACCATCCAATCGATACCCCATTCGATTAGAATTTATTGAAACGTTAAAAAACTCCGAAACGAAATGAGTAATATCATGAGCAGAAAATAAATTAAATTCTGGACCCGGATATACTCTTATTAACTCTTTTTTTACAGGAAAGTTTACTTTCTGAACAGTTTCAGGTGTTTTTTTAACACTTAATACATCTCCCTTTAAAAGACGCCTTCCTTGGTATCCGCCTCTCTGAACAAGTTCATAAGTTGAAAAACTACCCCAATAAGAGTCAGCCTCTAACCTGCCCTGAGTAACTAAATAAGCATAACGCGTTTGTAAATGACCTACCGATAAAACGTCTCCTTTTTTAACCTCCATTTTTTGATTACCCAGTCGAGTAACACCGTTGAGCAATATTGATAAACTATTTCCAACAACCGCGCAATGGCCGTCATTTAAAAATTTAAATTTACCTCCTGAAATTGTCAATTCAATGCCAGGGTATGAAATTGGATTCCCTACCAAAGCATTTCCATATTTAAGCAGCAATGGATCCATGGCTCCACATTTTGGCACACCATAAGCAAGGCCATTTAATCGCCCTAAATCTTGAATTGTAGAGCTAACACCTGGATGGAGGATTTCAATGTTCAAATATTTCTCGTTTTATTCTTCCTGTGTAGTTATCATATTCGTCTATTGAAATCGGTTCAAACACAATTGTATCGCCCATTTCAATTTGATTTTCCGCTTGATCACTTATAAAGTTAACAGGGGTTTTGCCTATAATTTGCCAGCCACCTGAAATTTCTGCAGGATAAACTCCAGTTTGTTTATCGCCAATTGCAACGGCACCTTTTGGGACTTTTAAACGAGGAGTTTCTTTCCTTGGAATTGCAATTCGCTCATCCATTCCTCCTAAGTAAAAGAAACCTGGGACGAATCCTAACATGTACACCAAATACTTTGTTTGACAATGAATCTCCACTATTTCTTCCCAACTTAAGCATGTATGTTTCATTAAATCAACCTTGTCTAGTGCAAATCGATCGGCATAACAAACCGGAATAACTACACGATATGATGAATATGTTTGGCTTGAAAAATTTGTTTGAATTGATTGACAAAGCTCGATGAGTTCATATTTAGAAAGCTTTTTAGGTTCAAAAAGAATCGTTAACCCACAATAACTTGGAATTACTGCCACCACACCAATTTTCGCATGTTTTCTTAGTTCTCTGTACAGAAACTTAATTTCAAGGTGTGTATCTTTAGAAATCAACTGACCAAATTCTAAAAACACTGCATTTTCACCGTATGGCTTAACATTGAATTTCAATCCCTCTGCTTTTAAGTTCCTGAATAGTTGCTTGAATACTTTCAATAGCTCCTTTAGAATCACCATGAAAACATATGGAATTAACAACAAGTCTTAATTCATTACCCTCAATTGTTTTCACCTTCTTAAACAGAAAATTAATCACTTGTTCAACAATTCGCTCTTTTTGTTCTAACACGCTCCCTTGTAAATTCCTATCCATCAATTTCCCATCAGCTTCATAAGACCGATCAGCAAAACCTTCTGCTATATATTCTACTCTATCTTTCAAACACAAATCTCTAAGAAGACAATTTGGGAGTCCCATTATTTTCAATTCTGGAAAATTTTGGTGAATAATTTCAATAAGCAACCTTGCATAGCATTCTTCGTGGCAAACTAAATGATATAATGCACCATGGGCTTTTAAATAGCGCACACTTATGTGATGTTTATGAGCGATATCAATGAGCCTTTGAATTTGACAGAAGATACTCTGCTTTAAATTTTCTAAAGAGATATCCAATGGTTTTCTACCGAAATTTTCTTTATCCTCAAACCCGGGGTGAGCACCAATTCTTACATTAAACTTTTTCGCTAACTCCACAGCCTCATGCATACTATTGTAATCACCTGCATGGCCTCCACAAGCAATATTTGCGCTAGAAATGAAAGGGAAAATTTGAGATTCAATTCCGAATCCCTCACCAACATCAACGTTTATATCAATTGTTTTACTCAATATGTTTCGATTGTCAATCCATCAAAAGCTAAAAAAACATTGTTTGGTAATTCTTTTGATACATCTTCATGCAACCCCATATAATGTGATATATGCGTTAAAAAAGCTCGCTTAGGATTTAACTCCTTTATTAGCTCTAATGCTTCCTCTAAACAGTAATGGGAAATATGCTTCTCTTTTCTGAGTGCAGTTAGGATCAAAACATCCAAATTCTTCAGTTTTTCTTTTTCTTTGGGTGCTATATAATTCACATCTGTACAATACGCAAAATCACCTATCCGATAACCAAAAACGGGAAGCTTATAATGCATTAATTGAATTGGATTAAATTCAACACCATGCACAGTAAATGGGCTGTTATGAATTTGATGAAGTTCTAATCTTGGAACTCCTGGATAAGGATTTTCCTTAAACGCATAAGAAAACTCTTTTTTTAAACTTGCCTCAACATTTGTATTCACATACAAATCCATTGGTTTTTTTTGTTTAAAATTAAACGATCTTACGTCATCCATACCTGCAGTGTGATCCTTATGCTCATGCGTATACACAACAGCATCTAATGACATCACATTAGCATTTAGCATCTGCTGACGAAAATCAGGACCTGTATCAATGCATATCGTTTGCCCTTTGGTTTGAATAAGAATAGAACTTCTAAGTCGATTATCTCTAGAGTCACTTGATGAACACACTGAACAATCACAACCAATAACCGGAACTCCTTGAGAGGTTCCAGTACCTAAAAATGTAATCTTAATTTTTTCCATAGAACACTATTTTGATGCGTTCAATGCCTGTTCTATATCTGCCAAAATATCTATAATACTTTCTAATCCACATGAGACTCGAATCATACCAGGGTGGATGCGTGCCTCTTTTCTTTCATCATCAGAAAGCTTTGAATGCGTAGTTGACGCCGGATGGGTAACAATTGTCCTTGAATCTCCCAAATTTGCTGTAATGGACAAAGTCTCGATTTGATCGATAAATCTTTTTCCTCTACTAAAACCACCTTTTAGCTCAAAAGTCACAATACCTCCACCTAACATCATTTGCTTCTTTGCCAAATTATAATGGGGATGAGATGGTAAAAACGGATACTTAACATGTTCAATTTCACTGTTTTTCTCGAGCGCTTCAGCAAGCTTAAGAGCATTATAACTGTGTCGTTCATAGCGCACCTCTAGGGTTTCAAAACTCTTTGCCAACGTCCACGCATTAAATGGAGATATTGTTGGCCCAGTGGATCGACAATATGTAATTACATCCTCAATATAAGTCTTAGGGCCTAAAATCAGTCCACCGAGCACTCTCCCTTGGCCATCTATATATTTAGTTGCTGAATGCGTAACGATGTCTATACCAAATTCAGCAGGTTTTTGCCCGAAAGGAGTTGCAAAACAATTATCTACATTGGTTAAAACACCATGTTTTTTACCCACTCGAGCAATCATTTCCAAGTCAACAATCTCTACACCTGGATTGGTAGGAGTTTCCAGAAAAATCATTTTAGTGTTGTCCTGAACAGCAGCAATCCACTCCTCCTCTGAAGCATTCACATCAACAAATGTATGTGTAATTCCAAAACGAGGAAGAATTTTTGTAATGATAGTATGGGATGAACCAAATACATTTCTGCAGGAAACCACATGATCACCATGCCCCACTACAGAAACAATTGATGCATATACAGCCGCCATCCCTGTTGCTGTTGCATACCCATCCTCAGTACCCTCCAGCGCACATGCCTTATCAATTAATTCCCTGAAATTTGGATTAATAAAACGAGAATATATGTAAGCATCATCATCTTCACCAGCAAAAGCAGCACGCATATCTTCGGCGTTTTCAAACGTAAAACTGGAGGTAAGAAACATAGGGGTACTATGCTCATTGTATTGTGTTTTTTGGTTCCTAACACGAATCGCTTTTGTTGCATCTTGCTTTTCCATATCTAATTATATTACGCGTTCACCATTTATCCTTGTTTCATATGTAATCTCACATGATTCTTCTAATATTTTTGTTACTGAGCAATATTTGGTTATTCCTAAGTCTACCGCTCTTTTTACCTTTTTAGATTCTAGGCTCCCTTTAAATTCATAAACCACATGAATATGCTTAAATGTTGCAGGTACTCTATCCTCATGCCTTTTCGCTTCTAAAATAATTTGCAAATCCTCTATGACCTGCCGCTGCTTTTTTAAAATCAATACAATATCCATCGCACTACAACCTCCTAACCCCATTACCAAAAGCTGCATGGGGCGAGCACCTTCTCCACTTCCTCCTATCGCTGGAGCGCCGTCAATATGTACAATATTCCCATCTTCGTTTTGAGCTTCAAAGTGAAAAGCGTCATCTACCCGATTTAAAATAATCTTCATTCCTCTTTAATTTAATTTTAAAGTTAACGATTCCTGTCTATATTCCTTTATGTAATTCCTTTATTTAGAACAGTTAAAGACTTATTCACATCAATATATTGGAAGTTTAAGCGCTAATTTTGGACGAAGGCATGCCTTTTTACTATTTTTGCTACATAATTTATAATTATTGAGTACGAAACAATATTATACATCTCCTAACGATCTTTTACTTGAATGTGGAGAGACGTTAAAGAATCCAACTATAGCCTACCACACCTATGGTCAATTAAACGACAAAAAAGATAATGTTGTTTGGATTTTTCACGCGCTAACCGCAGCAAGCAATGTAGACGAATGGTGGGAAGGTTTAGTAGGTGATGGTAAACTTTTTAATCCATCAGATCATTTTATTGTATGTGCGAATATGTTAGGTTCCTGTTATGGTTCAACCGGACCAGACTCTATTAATCCTGATACAAACAAACCCTATTTCCATTCATTTCCCGACGTTACGATTAGAGACATCATACATTCTTTAATCGAATTACGTAAGTATTTAGGAATTGATAAAATCAAAATGGCTGTTGGAGGTAGTTGCGGTGGTTATCAAGCATTGGAATGGTTATTAATGGAGCCTGAAACGATTGAAAATTACACGATTTGTGTTACAAGCCCTAAAGAAAGTGCCTGGGGAATTGCTGTTCATACAGCTCATCGAACGGCAATTGAACTGGATCCGACATGGGGTGAGAATCATAAAGACTCAGGTCTTGAGGGAATGAAGGGAGCTCGTCAAATAGGTCTTTTATTCTATAGAAATCATCAAATTTATCACCAACGTCAAAACGAGGAAAGTAATGAAAAAACAAGGGATTTCAAAGCTACCTCGTACTTAAAATATCAAGGGGAAAAATTAGCTAAACGTTTCTCTCCTATATCTTATTACAAGCTCACAGAGGTATTAGATACTCATAACATTGCTCGAGGAAGAGATACTGATATAAAGGATACGCTGAAAAGAATTCATCAAAAAGGTTTGGTTTTAAGTATTAGCTCCGATTTATTATGCCCTCCAGCAGAACAACAATTTATGGCAAAACACCTTCCCAATGCTCAATATTGCCTAATTGACAGTCTTTATGGACATGATGGTTTTTTGTTAGAGTTTGAAAAAATCGGAAATGTAATTCGAGAAGCTTTTCCTGAATTATATATGAAATAAGTATTAAATCTCTCGCAGTAGAGAAAAAACTTCATGGTAAATAGTTTTCACCAATCATATTCTTAATAACTAAAACAGATTCAATCGTTGGACTAACGTGTGATGTTTAATTTAGAACAGGATAAGCTTTTTCAATGTCAATAATTACTTTAACCACCGACCTAGGTTTAAAAGATTATTATGTAGCCGGAATTAAAGGACATATTTTGTCACAATTGCCGAATGCTACTATCGTTGATATATCACATGAAATCCCTCCTTTTAATATTAGTGTAGCCGCATTTTGTTTAAAAAACTGCTTCAAAGACTTCCCGCTGGGCAGTATTCATATTCTGGGAGTAAGTCCCGAAGCCAATGAGTATGTAAGGCATTTAGTTATAAAACATAAAGGACATTATTTTATTGGAGCTGACAATGGAATGTTTTCATTGTTATTTGATGAAAGCCCGGATGAAGTATACAATATAAATATTGTCCCTGATGAAAATCACAGAACTTTTCCTACAAAAGATGTTTTTGTTCAGGTAGCATGCCATATAGGAAGAGGCGGAACATTGGAATTAATCGGTTCAAAAGTGGACGATATTACTAAAAGAACGAACTTTCAGCCTGTTATTGAGGAAAATGTAATTAGAGGAATGGCGATGTACATTGATGCATACGGAAATGTAACAACGAATATTACACGATCGCTTATTAATTTTGCAGGAAAAGGTAGAAAATTTTCCATTGTGTTTAGAAGGTCAGATTACAACATTAATGAACTCAAGCAAAACTACAGTGAGGTTCCAGAGGGTGAAAAGCTCGCGCTTTTCAGTACAAATGACCATCTTGAAATTGCAATAAATAAAGGAAATGCGAGTAAGCTATTTGGTATAAAACTTTCAGATATTATTCGAATAGAGTTTAAGGATGCATCAGGATCTGATCAATCAAGCGGAATGTTTTAGTTTAGTTAGCTTGCTGCTTGATTAACTCTTTCCCGTTCTTAAAAAACTTAATTTTTGAAATCACACTATTTTTTATCAAGTTATTTCCACACCCATCACTAATTTCACTTTTTGATAATTCTACCTTTTCATTTAGAATTACGATGATCTCCTGTTCATTAGACAACACGAATTTTACTGCAAAAACATCTTTAAAATACGCAATTTTAGGTTCGCATGATTCCACTTTAAAATCATCATAGAGTACATTTACTTTTTGTCCGACATAGTTTTTTAACTTTTCTTCTTTTACAAACTCCCTTTTTTTCTCTTCCTCGGCCTCAGGTGGAAGAGATTTACAGCCAACAAGAAAAATTACAATCAAAAAGAAAAAATACATTTTTACCATATTTCAAATATAGGAAAACTATAAATCGAAGTTGAAATCAGCACATAAAAAAAGGCCACTCAAAAGAGTGACCTAAATTAATTTAGTAGTAAAAATATATTTTACTCTGCTGTTTTTTCTGCAGCTTCTTCGGTAGCTTCTTCTTCGGTAGTTTCTTCTGCAACAACCTCTTCTACAGATTCTTCTGTATTAGATTCCTCTGCGACAGCCTCAACTTCAGCAGCTTGCTCTTCAGCAAGTTTAGCAGCTGCAGCAGCTTCTCTTTCTTCTTTAACTTTTGTTTCAGCAGCTAATGCTTCTTTCTTCTCTTTTGCCAATGCATTTGCAGCAGCCTTAACAGCAGCATCAAGTTTTGAACCTTTTTCTTTCAGCCAAGTCTCAAACTTTTTGTCTGCATCTTCTTGAGACAAAGCGCCTTTTCTAACTCCACCATCTAGGTGATTTTTCAAAAGTACCCCTTCTTTTGAAAGGATTGATCTTGCAGTATCTGATAATTCAGCACCTGTAGCTACCCACTTCACTGCACTATCAAAGTCAAGTTCTACTTTCGCAGGATCATGGTTCGGATTATAAAGTCCTAATTTTTCAATGAACTTACCATCTCTTTTTGAACGAGAATCAGCCACTACGATATGATATATCGCTCTTGATTTTCTCCCGTGTCTTTGCAATCTAATCTTTGTTGCCATAATGTTTAAAATTCGGTTACACGTAACCTGTTATAATAATTTAAGGATGCAAATATCTAACATTATTCCCTTAGAAACAAAGAAAAGTATGATTATTACCACTGAGAAGGAATGGTACAGTTTATCTTTGGATTATAACGCCCCGTTTTCTCTTGCCAAAGCTTTCCATTCAAAAATAAAGAGATTGTTACCTCTGGTCCATAAGAATCTTTTGTTTTAAGCTCGCAGCTTAATTTTCCACCAGAGTAGGAACTGAAAGAAAATTCATCCTTTTTTTCATCCAAGACATTCACTTCCTTAAAAATAGTTACTGCTTTTTCTTTCGCTTTTGAGAACAATTTAAAACTCACGTGGGGAGCTTTTCCGTGAACAACAACTTTTATATTACATGGTTTACCCATTAATTCTTCAAACTTAGCCATCTCTTTATCTGACTTTCCACAGCCCAAAAGTAGCATAGAAAGTAAACAGCTTATGTATGTCAAGTTTCTCACAATCACAAATCACATCAAAAATACATAATCGGTAGCTAATATTCCCAATTCGAGCATTAACTTTGTATAAACAAACGTTAATTTTTCTTATGAAGCAAGTACTGGTTCGATTTCTAGTGTTATTTCTTTTAGTTTTTACTGGAGCCTTTATTGTTTATTTAACCTTATACGCAGACAAGCCTCTTCCAATCTATAACCCAAGTGATATTAACCCTAAACTTGTTGATGAATCTATGAGGGGCGTAATCAATAACCACACGATTGGCGATTTTAGTTTAACGAACCAACTTGGACAAACGGTTACGCCGGCTAACTTCAAAGGGAAAATTTATGTAGCCAGCTTTATATTTACAACTTGTGAAGGAATGTGTCCTGCAATGACAGGAAATATGGCGGGAGTTTACAACCACTTCATCAATGATGATGACGTTATGTTTATTTCGCATTCAGTCACACCAGAAATCGATTCTGTACCTGCTCTTTATAAATTTGCCCAAAAGTATCGTATTGAAAAACACGACAAGTGGCATTTTACAACAGGATCAAAAAAGCAAATTTATGAGCTTGCCCGAAAACACTATTTCGCTGTTGAGTCAACAGGTGATGGAGGTCCTGAAGACTTTATTCATACAGAAAACTTTGTGCTCATCGATAAAGAAAAAAGAATTCGAGGTTTTTATGAAGGTACAAATTACGATGAAATCGATCGATTAAAACTCGATATAGAAAAATTAAAAAACGAATACTAAATTTCAAAATATGTTAGTACGACCCAGAAGAAACAGAGCTTCTCATTCCCTGAGAAATATGGTAAAAGAAACAGTACTTCGACCATCAAATTTAATTTACCCTTTGTTCATTGTAGATGGTGAAAACACAAAAGAGGAAGTAAAGTCACTACCAGGAAATTATCGGTGGAGCTTAGATTTATTATTGGAGGAAATTAAAGAATGTGTAGACCTTGGAATCCAGTCTTTTGTGCTTTTTCCTGCTGTAGAAGAAAAATATAAAAATTCAACAGCAACTTATAGTTATCATGCCACTAATTTCTATTTGAAAGCGATCAAAACGATAAAAGATAAATTTCCAGAGATCTGTTTAATGAGTGATGTTGCAATGGACCCTTATTCCAGTGATGGACATGATGGTCTTGTAAGGGATGGTAAAATATTAAACGATGAGACATTGCCCATTTTAGCCAAAATGGCAATAGCACAGGCTGAAGCCGGAGTTGATATTATTGGCCCAAGTGATATGATGGATGGAAGAATTGGTTTTATTCGACAAGAACTGGATGAGGCTGGATTCAAAAACACTGCAATTATGAGCTATACAGCAAAATATGCGAGCGCTTTTTATGGTCCTTTTAGAGATGCATTGGATTCAGCACCAAAAGCAGGAGATAAAAAGACCTATCAAATGGATCCTGCCAATGCCACAGAAGCACTCAGAGAGGCAGAACTTGATACATTAGAGGGCGCTGACTTCCTAATGGTGAAACCCGCTTTAAACTATCTGGATATTATTCAACTGCTCAAACAAAACTCAGATCTTCCAATTGCAGCTTATCATGTAAGTGGAGAATGTGCTATGCTTACTGCTGCATGTCAAAATGGGTGGCTAGAATACGAAAAAGCAATGCCTGAAGCATTATTGAGTATAAAAAGAGCCGGTGCGGATGTTATCCTAACTTATTTTGCCAAGGATTATGCTAAAATGATATTTGATGGAAAACTAACTATTTAACTTAATTCTCAATTTTCACAAATGATCTTCGCTTAGTAAGCACACAATGGGATCAATTTGTAAGCATTACATCTGTATTATAATCTTAAATAGGATTAATTCTTTAGTTTTGCCCAATGGAATCTACAACTATTCTACTTATTTTAATGTGGCTTGGTATCCGTATTGGATTAGGGCTTTTTTTTAATAAAGCAGGCACAGCTCCTTGGAAAGCGTTTATACCAATATACTCTACGATTTTATGGTTGGATTTAATAAAGAAACCAAAATGGTGGCTTATACTTACCTTTATTCCTGTAGTTAATCTTGTTCTTGGTATTGGTATGATCGTTGATTTACTAAATTCCTTTGGAAGAAGAAATGTGGTTGAACACGTCCTCGCATCAATTTTGGGTTATATCGTTTTACCCTATATCGCTTTAACGAAAAAAATTGAATACGTTGGTCCAGTAGATTACTCTGACCCAGAACAAAAAAAATCAAAGATCAGAGAATGGAGTGAAGCTATTTTCTTTGCAGTTATTGCCGCATCAATTATCCGAACATTTACCATTGAAGCGTTCCAAATCCCTACGTCCTCAATGGAAGGAACTCTTTTAAGGGGTGATTTTTTGTTTGTATCTAAAATGCATTACGGTGCGAAAACACCTAAAACACCATTAGCTTTTCCCTTCATGCATCATTCTATGCCAGTTCTGGAGGTTCCGGCATATTTAGATTGGATAGAACTCCCTTCCTTTAGATTCCCTGCATTTCAAGACATTAAAAGAAACGATATTGTTGTTTTCAATTATCCTATTGAAGATTATCGCCCATCCGATAAAAGAGAGCATTATATTAAAAGATGCGTGGGTATCCCTGGTGATAATTTAAAAGTAACCGATGGTATTCTTATTGTGAATGGAGATGCACTTACCTTCAGTCCAACAGGTCAAATGTCTTATAATTTTAATGTTCGTGACGAAAGAGCATTCTACAGATGGATTCATGAAAATGACTTAAACGAAGCTGAATGCGGATGTAATTTACAAGCAGCTGCTAATCTTCCTCACGATTGCATAGTTTATGCAAATGAAAATGTATTTTTAGACCTCCAAAAACAATCCTGGATAAGCTCATCAATTATTGAAGGAAAAACAGACCCTAGCAAGCCCTATTACCCGGGAGGAAGTAATGTTTTTCCATCCGAATTTGGAAGAGGAATAAATAAAAGTCAGCATTGGACAAGAGACTTCTATGGCCCGATACATATTCCACAAAAAGGAGATAAAATTGAACTTAATAAATCAAATTACACCATATATAAAAGAGTTTTCGATTATTATGAAAAAAATAAGGTTATCTCTATTGAAAAATTGTTGACCGATTATAATTTTCTTAAAAATCTGAACAACTTAAAACTAAGGAAAGCATCTTGGTACGAGTATCATTCATTGGCCAACAAAATAAAAAGCGCACATTCAAACACAAAGGTATCCAAAGAAATGAGTAGATGGTCGGACTACTACCATATCTCAGCCTATGTTAATTCAAAATTAGGAGGTTCAGATTTGAAGGCAAAGAGAGAATTTGAACAAATTTTTCAGAATTATTTAAACAATGAAAATAAAAATGAACTTGATAACACATTTAGCATCATTGATAAGTACAACAAAGAATGGACGTTGAACAACAATGTTAATGTTCAAAAAGCACTCGATGAGCTAAAATCCTCTTCCACCTACCCGTGTTTATTAAATGGTATTCTGTCAACTGAATACACATTTGATCAAGATTATTACTTTATGATGGGAGATAATCGACATAATTCTGGAGATTCACGAGCATGGGGCTTTGTCCCTTATGATCATGTTGTTGGTAAAGCGGTTTTTGTGTGGCTTAGTACGGATCCGGACGAAGGTAGTTTCCCTATGAATATTCGTTGGCACAGGCTATGTTCTTTTGTTTCTGCAGATGGAATATCTCGATCGTTTGTGTGGGAATTCCTTATTGGTGGAACTCTTCTTTATTTTGCTAATAAGTGGTGGAAGAGAAGAAAAGTAGCAAAAAAAGAACTTGAAGATTAATGCATTTACTTCCTCTCTCCTATTTTGGACCTATTGAAGAATACGCTTATCTCGCACAAAACAGTCATGTGTTGTACGAGGTGAAAGAACACTTTGTAAAACAAAGTTATCGGAACCGCTGTATTGTTTATGGCGCAAATGGTCTATTGAGATTAACGGTACCGCTCGTGCTAAAAAGTCGCGAGAAAACGGCTATGGAGGATATTAAAATTTCTTATACTGAAAATTGGCAAGCGAGACATTGGAAAACGATCCAGTCAGCTTACCAAAACTCTCCATTTTTTGAATACTATGAAGAAATTCTATTACCTGTTTTCTTTAGACAGTTTAAATACTTAATAGATTTGAACACCCAAACAAATTCGGTACTAAAACAATGCCTGCAGATCGATTGCACTACTGAATTTAATTCCGAGTTTTCGCCCTATAAAAAAAACGATTTAAGATGTTCTATTCATCCAAAAAAAGAAACTACTCTGAACTTACCTCGATACATTCAAGTTTTTGAGGAAAAACATGGATTCCATTCTAATTTAAGTGTTTTAGACTTACTTTTTAATGAAGGTCCATCCGCCTTACTCTATCTTAAAAACATTCCTATTACACCGTTTGAATTAATGTAGTTTTAATAACTCCTTTCCATTGATTATCGGGAATAGATAGTAGCTCTTTCTTTTTGAGAAACGATAAACAAAAAGGAGGTTTAGTAAGATCAACACCACTTTTTAATTTCAATCGTATTCCCCTACCCGAAATAATATCCTTATTTGCGACATAAGGTTCATCAGGAACATGTTCGGTGATAATAATGTACTTATAATTTAATAGCTTAATTGCTATACGGGCAATTTCTATATTAGATAAATGCTGAAGAACTTGACGAACAATTGCAACATCTGCCTTTGGAAGAGCTTCGCTACTTATGTCTAAACAATGGAAATCTATTTGTGGATATTTAAAGCGATTCCTCTCGATCAATTCAGGTACAATATCAACGCCTATGTACTTGTAGCAATGAGGATACAAAAGTGCTCCAATATTAAAATCGCCACAACCTAAATCACATACAACTAGTTTTTCCTCCGATGATTCTAAAAAAGATACTACCGAATTAATATATGGGGTCACAAAAACTGTATTATGAGAGCCATCTCCCGAATAAAAATCATCTTCCTCTTTACTCTCCCCCCATAAGTTCTCTTTATATATTTGCTTCATGACATCTAAAGTGGGCCATGGCTTTTTCCTTTTTTTCATAAGGCACAGTGAAATAACTTTTCCCTTTATGTTTGAACACATCAGTAATGTCGCCAAAAACATCAAAAAGATCAAAAGAAAATAATTGATTGAGGAGCTTTAAGCGTTTAATTTAGATAAATCATCCACTTTAATTGGAACTTCAACTGTAAATCCTTCTGCAAATTCTGTTTGAATTAAGCGCCCAAACTGTCGCGCTCTACCCTCTATAAAATCGAAAAAATGCTTGTCACTAATTGGAGTTTCAGGTTCTTTGCTTAAAGGATTATAGAATTGAGATTTAAATGAAGCTATTGATTTGATTTTCAAATCCATAAAACCTGTTATATCAACTATAATATCAGGTTTAATGTAATAATCCTGTATATAATGGTAAATGGCTTTAGGTCTCCATGCATGTTGATTTCGATCTCCACTTTTCGTCTTAATTTTAGAAAGTCCAGATAAAAAACAACAGTCACTCACCAATTTACTTGCTCTGCCATGATCAGGATGGCGATCAGTAATTGAATTTGCAAGTACTAGCTCGGGCTGATAAAAACGTATTGCTTGAATGATCTTTTTTTTATTTTCCTCGGAACCATCAAAAAAACCATCTTTCATTTTTAGATTTTCACGTGCGGCTAAGCCTAGAATTTTAGCCGCTTCATTGGATTCTTTTTTCCTAGTTTGAGCAGACCCTCTAGTCCCTAATTCACCTTGAGTTAAATCAACAATAGCAACCTTATACCCCATTTGTATATGTTTGAGTATAGTTCCTCCACAACTTATTTCAATATCGTCGGGATGGGCTGCAAATGCTAAAATATCTACTTTCATAATAAATTTGTTGCAACAAATATATGGTTTATAGTGGTAATTTTCAAGATGTAGTAAATAAAAGTAAATATTCCTTATTTTACACCATACGATATGCGTTAAATTCGTAGTGGAATTTATGAAGTGGAAAACTCGATATATTAGATTTAAACGATATAGTCGAAAGTTCTTTAAATGGAGCCTATCATTCCTCCTTTTAATAACCCTCTTAGCTTATATTATTTTTAAAAGTAGTTGGGTACAAACCTATATAACACAAAAATTAGGAGATCAACTTTCAAAAAAAACAGGAACAGAAATTATAATTGGAGAGGTTGATTTTCAGCCATTTGACACATTTGTACTAAGAGACTTACTCGTTTTAGACCACCATAGAGACACCCTCTTATACTCGAGCGATTTTTATTTTGAAATTGACGAGTACGATTTGGAAAAATATCAATTCAATCTCGATCTTCTTGAATTAAATGATACATACATTAATATAACAACCTATTTTGAAGAGGAACAGAGCAATCTTGAACTGTTTTTAAACAAATTATCTTCTCTCGATTCCTCTAATAAAAAGGTAAAACCAAAATGCTACATTGAAGACATCGGTTTTGAAAACTTAAAGTTTAGATTGTGGAATGAAAATGATAGCATCATTTTTCATAAAGTTGACTTTAATCACATGCTCCTTACAGGATTAAACATGGATGCTGATGACTTCATCTTTAAAGAAGATTTAATGAACATCAATATTGATTTACTCTCATTTAAGGAGTGTTCTGGTTTTGAAGTTTTAGGTATGTCTGGGCAACTAATGATGGATGAAAAAAATTTACTTCTAAAATATTTTGAATTTGAAACAAACGAAACGGACATTAATGGAGACATCAGTTTTGAATACAAAAACTTCGACGATTTCACCAACTTTGTAGAACTTGTCTATTTAAAAACTTCTTTTGATGAAACAATTGTTCATTCTAACGATGTGGCCTATTTCATTGATGCCGTTAAAGACCTAAATCAATCCATTAAATTCCAGGGTGATATAAATGGTACAATAAGTACGCTCTCTGCAAAAAACCTTAAGTTCAACTACGGTGATATGACTTCATTCGAAGGTGAAATCAAATTTAATGGTTTAGGAGTATTGAAAAACCCTATAATTAATGCAAAGATATCCCATCTTATCACCTTTGAGGAGGATATTAAAAACATCCCACTTCCGCCTTTTAAATTAGGTAAAACCATTAAAACGCCCAATTGGATGAAAAACGTAGGGGAAATTGAATTTGAAGGTGATTTTAATGGGCCAACCTCAAACTTTGAAGCAACAGGTATAGTTAAAACAAGTGCTGGAATTATTAAATCTGATGTGTTCTTTACACGCGATTCGGTAGAAGATGAAACAAAAATTGTTGGAAAAATTATCACCGACAAATTCGATTTAGGAAAAACAATTGGCAACAGTAATTTTGGATTACTTTCCATGAACGGAGCACTTGATGCTCTTGCCCAATTCGAAAATAACCGTTTGATTTTTTCAGGAGAAATTCCACGAATAGACTACAGAGGATATTCATACAGTAACATCAACATGGATGGTTTAGTTAAAGATGAAGTTTTTAGTGGTAAATTAAGTGTGAATGATGATAATTTGGTTTTTGACTTTGACGGAGCTGTAGACTTTAGTACACCAAACCTTCAACGTTACGATTTTGAGGCTGAGTTAAGAAAAGCCAACATTGTAAAAATTAATTGGTCCCAGAGAGATAGTAGTACACAACTCAAAGGAAAATTATCTGTAAACCTTGTAGGTAATGAATTCGAAGATCTTGACGGTGAACTTAAACTAAAGGATATCTTGTGGAGAGAACACGGAAAAACCTACAATGTGGATTCATTTCATTTGACTTCAGTAAAAGAAAAAACCAGAGAGTTAATTGTACTTAATTCTGATTTAATACACGGGAAAATAGAGGGTAATTACAATTTAGGAGAAATTTACCCTACGATTATTAATGTTTTTTCAAACGGAATACCTTCATTAGTCAAAACCGTGGAACTAGAAAATTTTAAAGGTGGAAACAACTTCAATGTAATGTTCAAATTGTTTAATTATGAAATAATCAATAAACTCTTTACACCTGAATTAAATTTCGCAAATAATACGAGATTGAGTGGTCGATTTAATGACAATAACAAATCTTTCACACTCCAAGTTGCATCGGATTCTATCCAGATAAACCAACGGAAAATAAATGGAATAAAACTGTTTACAAATAATAGCGGAGAAACTTTAAATCTTAATGGAAAAGCAAGCTACATTCAAGTTGTAAACCAAGTAGGTATTGAAAATTTTTCTATTAAGTCTTCGGTAGACTCCAACATGATTGATTTTCAAATTGGATATAATAATTCAAACAGCTCCCCTACTTTTGGAAACATAAAAGGAAATTTAAATCTAAATAATTTAGATACAATAAAGCTTGGAATTGGCACCTCCAAAATTGTTTACAGGGATGCCTTATGGAAAGTTGACACAACAGCCTTTGCTGAAATTTCATCCAATTACATTAATGTTCAAAATCTGAATTTTAATTCCTCCGATCAGTTTTTTAATATCCATGGCATTGCTTCCGAAAACAGTGAGGATCATATTGATTTTACTATGAATAATTTCCAAATGAGTGGAGTTCAGTACTTTTGGAATTATTTAAATTTAGATATTACAGGAAGAGCTACTGGAAGCCTTCGTTTAAACGGAGCATTCGACGATCAACTTTTTACTTCAAATTTAGAAGTGAATCAAATGACCTTAAACACGCAAGAATTAGGAAAGGTTCTTTTGAGTACCCATTTTTTACAATCTGACGGAACAATTAATGTAGATCTCACGGTAAATGGAACAAGTAAAACAAATCCCTTAAAAAATCTTGTTTTAAAAGGAAAATACTTTCCTTATGAAGGAGATCGATTAGAAATGTCTGCGAATTTAAAAAACACGCAATTAAAGTTCCTAGAAAAATACTTTGATGGTGTACTTTCTAAATTTAATGGAGGAAAAACATCAGGTAAACTAGAGATTAAAGGGACAGTTGGTCATCCTGAATTGTATGGCTCTTTAAAGGTTGATCAACTCGAGTTCAGTATTGATTACCTGAATGTTACAGAAAGTGTTAATGGTCAAAAATTAAACTTCAACAAAGACTTCATTATCTTCTCCGATTTTGAATTGTCAAATAGAACACATCCCAAATCAAAAGCTAAGATTAATGGATATGTCAACTTAAACGGATTTAACTCAATTAGCTACCAAATGGACTCTATATTTCTAGAGGAATTTTTCTGTTTAAACACGAATATTAATACAAATTCTACATACCATGGAAAAGCATATGTTAATGGTTTAATGCAACTTCATGGCGATGAATCTTCACATTTCATAGGAGGACGAGTTTCTACTACCGCATCTACACGAATTGATTATAAAACAGATAAAAACGGAAAAAAAAGTCCTGTTCGAGTTCCTGTTGTAACCTCACTTGAACTTCCCCTCGACGATAATGAAGACCTTGAGATCAGTGAGTTTGTTTCCTTTGTTAATCTAAATGACACTTCAATTAAACGAAATAAGAAAGAGGAAGAATTTGACTTTTCTCACTTGGATATGGATTTCAATTTTGAAATCAATCCTGAAGCCAAAGTGAAAATTATTTTTGATCCTACTGTGGGCGATGAAATTAACACCAAAGGTCAAGGAAATATTGGAATGCGTATTAACACGAACGGTAAATTTAATATGTATGGAGAATACGCTGTAACAGAAGGGAATTATTTTTTTACGCTTCAAAATATCATCAGCAAACGTTTTTTAGTAAAACCTGGTAGTAAAATAAGTTGGGATGGAAATCCACTCGATGCAAAAATTGCCATGAATACATATTATAAAAGTAGAGCAAATCTTATGGATCTTGTTGATTCCAATCAAGTAGCTGCAGATTTTGATAATCTTACCAGACAGTTTGACAATAGAATATCGGTGTACAGTAATATTGGGTTGTACGGAAGTTTATGGAAACCTGATTTAAAAATCGGTATCACATTACCGAATGGAACACCAGAGGAAAAAAACTTCCTTACCGAACGAATTTTTGGAGAAGATGAAATTAACAGACAGGCTTTTTCATTGATCCTCACAAGTAGATTCTTGCCCCCTACAAATGGTGTTGAATCGATTGTTTCAGATAGATCAGCCGGCTTAAATAATGGGATGCAATTTGTGGAAGGGCAAATTAATAATGCACTAAGTGGTTTACTTCACCCAAATTTAGACTTAGGCCTGGATTACAATGATGTTCAAAACTCAGGAACAGAGGAAAATTTAACGAAAGATGAACTAAGATTACTTGCTGGTTTTCAGTATAAAAACTTAAGCTTTAGAACAGATTATGATATTAATAACCAAGTAGGAGATATTGAAGCTGAATTCAGAATTACCGCTGCACTTAAAGCAAAGGCATACCATAAATCAATTAACGATATTACTGCTGTTAATAACCAGACTACCACCACTACTTATGGTTTAGGAGCGGCCTATCAAAAGAGCTTTGATTCATTCAAAGATTTATTTAAAGCAACGAAAAAAAAGAAATAAATTATTAGTTAGCCTATTGAAGTTTTATAACACGGCAATACTGCTATCAGTACATTCCTCTGTCCATGTTTTACAAAAACCTTCAGAGCAGTCGTAAATTTTCCGAGTAATTACTGGCTTTACATATAAATGTAAGCTTACTGTTCTTGATTCATAATCATTTACGTATTTGTGTATACCCGTCTTATGTAAAAATGAAAACTCCGAAGTTTCAACCCCGAGGGAACTTACCTTAACTAACCCTGTACCATTATCACTTAATAAATATCGTTCTTCTTTCAATGATCCTTTTATGGGATGAATCCAAGCCATAGCTTCTCCATAATCATGGATAAGTGTTTCCTGACCAACTTCCCAACACATTAACATCAATTCAAAATTTTCTGTTCGAGCAAGACAGTTTCGGGTATAATTTTGATCGTTCCATGTAAAATAACTCTCAAATTTTTCACGGGTGATATCCATCCTTTGAAGGACTTCAAAATATCCAAATTTTGAAGTCACTTGCTTTAATTCTTCAACCAACTCTTTGGGAGTATTTATATTTTTTACAATCATATCTGAAGTTTAACAGTTTAATCTACAAATTTTTCTGATAATGTAAAACCAAAAATGTTAATTAGTACCACATAATTGTTGATAAATCGAACAACTACCATACATTCAGGAATACAACCAACCTATATATTTGTAAAGAACAAAATTATAAGCATGAACTTTATCGTATCTAGCGCCTCTCTATTGAAGCAATTATCATTAATACAAGGTGTATTAAACTCAAGCAATACGCTTCCAATATTGGATAACTTTCTATTCGAAATTAAAGACACTCAACTAAAAGTTTCGGCATCAGATTTAGAAACTACAATGAGCTCTAAACTTCCTGTTGAATCCAAAGAAGATGGCTTGGTAGCTATACCTGCTAAAATGCTTATTGATATTTTAAAAAATCTTTCCGATCATCCTATTAAATTTTCTGTAGATAAAGGAAACTTTCAAATTGAAATATCTTCTGACTATGGTAAATATAAATTAAGTGGTCATAGTGGCGAGGAATTCCCTAAAGTTCCTGAGATCGACCAAACAAACTCGCTAACCTTGCCTTCAGAAATTATTTCGAGAGCAATAAACAAGTCATTATTTGCTGCCGGGAATGATGAGTTAAGACCAGTTATGAGTGGTGTTTTTTGTGAGTTAAATGATGATAATTTAACTTTTGTCGCTACTGACGCTCATAAACTTGTTCGATACAGAAGACTCGATGCGAAAAGCGCTAACTCAACCTCTTTTATACTTCCAAGCAAGCCGCTTAACCTACTTAAAAATTGTTTGAGCAGCTACCCAGAAACGACTGTGGAATATAACCAAAATAATGCTTTTTTCACAATAGGAGATATTCATCTGGTTTGTAGATTAGTGGAAGGAAAGTACCCTAACTATGAAGCTGTTATCCCTAAAGAGAACCCTAATAAATTAACTATAGATAGAAGTTTACTTTTAAATTCAGTAAAGCGAGTATCTATTTTCGCGAACAAAACGACTCACCAAGTTAACCTTAAACTTGCAGGGAGTTCCTTAAATATATCCGCGGAAGACTTAGATTTTGCAAATAAAGCCGATGAAAAGTTAACTTGTAGTTACTCTGGTGAAGACATGGAGATTGGTTTCAACTCAAAATTTCTTATCGAAATGCTTAATAATATTGATACCGACGAGGTTTCAATAGAAATGAGTGATCCTAGCCGAGCGGGAATTATTCTTCCGGAAAGCACTGAGACCTTTAATGAAGATATATTGATGCTTGTTATGCCTGTAATGGTTAACTAAATTGATTACCAAACACACATTTAACCTCATCAAATGATGAGGTTTTTTTTTGATTGATCTATGAAATTTTTAGTCGTTGTTTTTTGTTTATTTTTTTCATCTCTTAGCAGTCAACATCTTCTACCCCAGCCAAGCACTTACAATAAAAACGTTGGGAAATTTGTGGTATCCCCACAAACTTATGTTTACCTGAAACATTCATCCGAAGATTTAAAAAAGTACACTGAGCGATTTATTCGTAGACTACAAAATCGATCTGGAATTACATTAGAATCACTTGTAACTCAAGACACCAGTCATACTCATGAAATAATAATTTCTTACACAAAAAATATTGATCAACTAGAGCTTCATATAGATGAAAGCTACACTATTCAAGTTACACCAAACAAAATCTCCATTGAATCCCCTACTAATATTGGTGTTTATCGGGCAATGGAAACACTTTTACAACTTGTTAAAACAAATGAAAAAGGTGCATACATAGGCGCATGTACAATAACAGACCAACCAAGATTCCCATGGCGAGGTTTGCTCATTGACGTATGTAGGCATTGGATCCCCCTTGAAATTATCCTTCAAAACATCGATGCAATGGCCGCGGTAAAAATGAACGTTATCCACTTGCATCTTACCGAAGACCAAGGGTTTAGAATTGAATCAAAAAAATTCCCTCTTTTACATCAACTTGGCAATGATGGGAATTACTATACGCAAGATGATATTAAAAAAATTATTCAATACGCAAAAGAACGCGGGATCAGAGTTATTCCTGAAATAGATATTCCTGGACATTCCACCAGTTGGTTAGTGGGTTATCCTAGGTTAGCTTCAATAGAACGAGATTATGAGGTAGCTACCCGTTTTGGCTTATTTAAAGGATCGATTAACCCAATAAATGACTATTCTTATAATTTTCTTGATACGCTTTTAACAGAGATTTGCGCCCTTTTTCCAGACCGTTACTTTCACATTGGCGGGGATGAAAACAATGGGTTAGATTGGGAGGCAAATCGAAAAATCCAGAAATTCAAGATAAAAAACGAACTATTAAGTAATCAGGAACTACAAGCGTATTTCAATCGGAAAATACTGGATATTCTTTCGAGAAATAAAAAAATCATGGTGGGATGGGATGAAATATTTGACGCTGAACTCCCAAATACCATTGCTATTCAGTCTTGGAGAGGAAAAAAATCATTGTACAAGACTGCTGAAAGTGGCTTCGAGAGTATTTTATCCAATGGATATTATTTAGATAAGGTTCAACCTTTATCTCATTATTATAAAAATGATCCTGTTCCTGTGAATGCAGTGATTAGCCCTAAAGCTCAAAAGATGATCCTGGGCGGAGAAGCTACTATGTGGACAGAGCTGACAGACCACACAAATATAAATTCAAGAATTTGGCCATCAACATTAGCACTAGCAGAACGTCTTTGGAGTACCCCTTCTAATTGTAATACAAAATATTTTTATGAAAAAGTTCCTTACATATCAAATCAACTTCAAGAATTTGGATTGAATCACATCTCGTTTCAAGCTACAAAATTGAAACAAATGTCTCATCATTTCACGATTTCAGAATGGAAGCCATTTATTGAAATTTTAGAACCTGTTAAAGGATATAAAAGACATGGTTACATGAAGAATAATACTACAAACTATAATACAACAGCATCGTTTAATCGAATAGTTGATGCATGTTATGTTGAAAGTTTTCAGGCAAGACAATTTAACGAATATGTTAAAGTAAACTGCAAGGATGGCTTTTGCAAATCAAAAGACAAAATAATGATATGGCTCTCAGCTTGGGTAGAGGCAACAGGTCACTTCCATAAAATTAGTAAAGAATCACCACAACTTTTTGAACTTCATTTCTATGCAGCCCATGTTCAAGAGCTTTGTGAATTAACATGGCAAAAGTTAAACAGTCCTGGAGAGTTTTCAAATATCAATCTGGAAAGGAGTCATCAACTTATTGACTTAATAGAGAATTTCAATACTGATGTGTATTTTGCACCAATAGAAGGATTGAAATTAATTCTGAATAAAAATGAGCAGTAATCTTTGAGAGATTGAAACAATAAAAAAGCCATGTGAAGACATGGCTCTTGAATAAAACAGTATCGTTGTTGTTATAATAACTTTTCTAACTTTTCAGCTAAAGCAGCTTTAGGAGCAACACCTAATTGCTTATCAACTACTTCTCCATTCTTTAAAAATAAGATAGTTGGTATATTTCTAATCCCATATTTAGCAGAAATTTCATTATTAGAGTCCACATCTAACTTTCCTACAACAGCTTTACCTTCATAATCATTGGCTAATTCTTCAACAATTGGTCCAACCATTCTACATGGCCCACACCATTCTGCCCAAAAATCAACCATAACTGGCTTATCACTGTTTACTGCTAGCTCCTCAAAATTTGCATCTGTTAATTCTATTGCCATACATCGAAAGTTTTTAGATCTTTAATCGTCTTGTAAATTTAACGTTTAAAAGTGAAACTTCATCTTGTTCTATCGAATTTGTACACTGAAATGTACTTTTTGTTAATAATTTTAACACAATTAAGGTTAATTGAACTTATACGACCCTTTTAAAATAAAATCTTTTGCTAAATCTGATGAGATATCCTGTTGCTCTTCATACATGGTAGTTTGATATTCATCCAATGCATCCAGAAGCTTTTTTAATTTTTGAGTTTGATCTTTATCCAAAAATGAGAGTTCCAGAAGAACATCAATTTCTTTTAACACAGAATTATATTGATTTTTAGTCTTGATTTTCATTTAAAAGGCTTTTTATGTTAATTACGTTTTTTACATAAAAAAAGTTTAAGAAAAAACAATTCATTCTAATTGGAATCAATGACAATAATGATTAACTGATCGAACACAAAAATCCAAGCTAAAAAAATGAGAACTGAATGCTAATCAATCTTTATCATTGCCATTCATCTGACGTTTTAAACGCTCCTCATCCTTCAAACGACCTTGAAGTTTAGTAAGATAAACTTTCGCTTTTTTATTTCCAGCATACATCGACTCCTTTGCCCAGTTCACGGCTGTTTCATAGTCACCTTTTGCTTCATAACCTACTGCAAGATTAAATGCAGATCTACTCTTAACTTTTTGTTTCAATGTTGAATGAAATTCAGATTCCCATAAATCAATAGCGGCATCATAATTTTTTGACAACATTGATTTTTTTGCTTGTTTTAATTTGAATGAGCCTTTACCATAAAAATAACGAGTAAGATTAACCCGCGTAGGAGAAATTCTTCGCGCATATTGAATACCAAGATTTTGTGCACCCTGCTGAACTAAACCCTCTACTCTATTTTGATCATTATTTGCATCTAGTTCTGTTCTCCATGAAGTATTTCCACGCTGCGTAATCTGATCGTTGTAAACGTCTAATATTCGCTTCTCATTAGGATAATATATCCTCCAACCAATAAACACCTTGGCCCTTATATCAGATTCATATACTTTTTCTGTTACTCTTACACCATTAATAGTTCGCGTAACTTCTTTTGGAGTAATATTCTTATTAATATCAGAATCAAATGCTTCAATAACAATTAACGCCTCGGTATTATTTGCAGCACATATTTTTTCTACTTCCTCCCAACTTAACGGCTCTGCCATTGTCATTGTACCAGTTCCATAAAATTTTTCATTCATAATCACTTGTTTAATTGAAAATCGTGGAGATTTGCTTAACTCTAAAATTAATCCCGTAGATGAAAAATTAGCTGAACGCTGATCCAAACCAATTCGTTCTCCACTAACCATACCTTCCCAATTTTTTTTAAATCGTTTCCCTTTTGGAGCCTCGTGTCTTTGTACAACAGAAAAAGTTACGATTTCTGAAGGTATATCAATATCTGCAGGCCGAACAACATTCAATACGGTGGAATGCATACAAGCGCTAAAAAGAACTCCCATTAAAATGGAAAAAGCGATAAATTTTATAGTAGGAATCATGATTCGTTTTTTATTGTCTATTGATAAGCACTAACAAACAATTCTAATGCCAAATTACATATTTAATCAACTATATTTTTAGTAACAAAAATCTGTTAGTTATATTCTTTATAATTTTTAAACTTTATTTCACGATTAAAGTTATATTAACTAAATCAATCGCGAATTAATGACGAAAAAACTATTTGTACTAGATACATCGGTAATTATATATGATTACGATGCAATTAAAAATTTTGAAGAACATGATATTGCTATTCCAATTACTGTTCTGGAAGAATTAGATAATCTAAAGAAAGGGAACGACACCAAAAACTTTTCTGCTCGAGAATTTTCTCGATTTCTTGATCAAGCTTCAGGTAAACAATCTTTGCAAGAATGGATTCCAATTGATGGTAAAAACAAAGGTGAATTTACCATAGTAATGAATGAACTGAAAACCTCAGTAGATGCAATTGAAATTTTTGGAGACGATAAAGGAGATCATCGAATTCTTAATGCTGCTTTGTATTTAAAAGCTGAATATCCAAAAAGACAAGTAATTATGGTGTCCAAGGATATAAACCTAAGGATTAAAGCCAAATCACTTGACATTACTGCAGAGGATTATGAAACAGGTAAACTGAAAGACTCAGAAATTCAAGCCGATACTGTCCCAACAGGAAGATCTGTTATTGAAAATGTAGATACGAGCCTTATTGATGAGCTATATACAAAAGAAGAAGTAGAAAATACAGGAGTTGTCGATAAAAACGTGAACTCCAATCAATTTTTTGTTCTTAAAAACGGTAAGAAATCAGCACTGTCTTTTTTCAACAAAGAAAAAAACGCCTTATCAAGAGTAGAAAAAATCAATTGTTTTGGAATTAAACCAAAAAACGCGGAACAAGCATTCGCAATGGACGCTCTTACCAACCCTGATGTTAAACTGATTTCCATTCAAGGTGTTGCAGGTACAGGAAAGACACTTCTTTCTTTGGCTACCGCTCTTGCTCAACATCATGATTATCATCACATATTTTTAGCTCGACCTGTTGTACCACTCAGCAATAAGGACATTGGATATTTACCTGGCGATGCTGGTCAAAAGTTAAATCCGTACATGGAGCCTCTTTGGGATAATTTAAGCTTCATAAAAAATCAGTTTTCTTTTGACAATAGAGAATATTTGGAAATAGAGGAAATGCAAAGGATGGAAAAAATAGTTGTTTGTCCACTAGCCTATATTAGAGGTAGAAGCCTTTCAAATGTTTTTTTCATCATTGATGAAGCGCAAAACTTAACCCCTCATGAAATTAAAACCATTATTTCGAGAGCAGGTGAAAACACTAAAATTGTGTTTACTGGAGACGTTTTCCAAATTGACACACCATATTTAGATACTTATTCAAATGGTTTGTCTTATCTCATCGAACGAGCAAAAGAGCATCCTTTATACGCTCATGTAGCGCTTGAAAAAGGGGAACGCTCTGATTTAGCAAATCTTGCAAACGATTTATTATAATAGGAGGAACATTAAAATGGGCGACAGAATTCGCCCATTTTTTTTTATAAAACATCTTTTATTTGGCTCGCTTCTTTAGAACATTAACTACATCAGTCAATTTGTATCCTTTTGCTTGCAACAATACAAGATAATGAAAGAGTAAATCAGCAGACTCATTTAAAAATAATTCTTCGTTATCATCTTTCGCCTCAATAACAACCTCAACAGCTTCTTCCCCAACTTTTTGTGCTACCTTATTAATTCCCGATTCAAAAAGAGACTTTACATATGATGTTCCTTCGTCTGCATTCTTTCTTGATGAAATAGTTTCCTCTAAAGACTTAATAAACCCAAGTGAATCAGGTTCATTCTCTTCTGCCCAACAGGTCCCATCACCTTTGTGGCAGGCAGGTCCCACTGGATTCACTAATATTTTCAATGTATCATGATCACAATCATTTAAAATGGAAACCACATGCAAAAAATTTCCACTCTCCTCTCCTTTCGTCCATAATCGATTTTTACTTCGTGAAAAAAAAGTAGCTTTCCCTGTTTCCTTGGTTTTATCAAATGCCTCTTGATTCATGTACCCTAACATCAACACATTTTTAGTTTCAGCATCTTGAATAATAGCTGGTACCAAACCATCTCCTTTGGAAAAATCGATTTTCATAATTTAAATTTACGCTAATTTACATTAACTATATTAGATAACAGAAAGCATTTATACTTACTTCATGAAAGATAACATCTTTCCAAGTGCAGTCAATATTGTTTTCTCAACTACACGATCTCTTATTTTACCCATTTGATATCGTTCACTTACCACCCCATGTGGAGTAGCGATTCCTATCCAAACAGTACCTATAGGTTTTTCCTCTGAACCCCCAGTAGGCCCAGCAATTCCTGAAGTGGCTATCGCGTAATCTGTACCGAACATTTTTTGTGCACCCAATGCCATTTGCTCCACACACTCTTGGCTTACAGCCCCTTGAGTAGAAAGTGTGTTATCAGTGACCCCTAGAAGCGTTTTCTTTACATTATTTGCATAAGCGACTGTACTCCCAATGAAATAGCGGGAGGCACCAGAGACTGATGCAATCCTTGCAGCTAAAGCACCTGTTGTGCAAGATTCTGCCGTGGATATTGTACACCCCTTTTCCAATAGTTTTGTACCCAAGACTTCCTCAACACTTACCTCCTCTCTCGCATACACTTCTGCTGAAACCTTTGCTTCAATTTGATCAAATAGATGATCGATAGTTTCTTCAAGGATATTTTTTTGCTCTCCTCTGGCAGTTAACCTCAACTTCACCAAACCTGGAGATGGTAAATACGCAATTTTAACATGTTCAGGAAGGTTATTCTCAATATCTCTTATTTCCTCAGCAATATAAGATTCGCCAAGACCTAAGGTCATCATTGTTTTATGCACAATTACAGGCAGATTGAACCTTTCAATGACTCTGGGAAATACCTCATATTCCATCAAATACTTCATTTCATAAGGAACACCTGGCATACTTACAAAAACAGTATTGTTTTTTTCCATCCACATTCCAGGGGCCGTACCAACCTTATTTAATAGCATTGTACACTCTTTTGGAACTAAAGCCTGTAAGCGATTAATTGGTAACATTGGACGCTTATAGCGTTTAAAAAAATTCTCTACATGCTCTAATGCCTCTTTGTTCTCAACAAGAGGGACATTAAAATAGTCTGCAAATACTTTTTTTGTAATATCATCTTTCGTGGGACCCAAACCTCCAGTTAAAAGCACTATAGATGCTCTTACTGATGCATAGTCAAGCGCCGACTTTATCGCATCTCCTTTATCTGAAATAGTAAGAACCTCAGTGACTTCAACACCAATCTTGTTGAGCTCCTTTCCCATCCAACCCGCATTAGTGTTAATCGTTTGACCAATAAGCAACTCATCACCTATACTAACAACAATACAATTTATCATTTTAAAGAATTATAAAATATTTCGATGGTATGCAATGCTTTTCTACCTGTTCCATCTTTTATTTGATGCCTACATGACGTCCCAGGCGCTGCAATAATTACATCAATTGGCTGCTTTCGAACCGTTGGAAATAACACCAGCTCTCCAACTGCCATACTCACATCATAATGTTCTTTCTCATATCCAAAGCTTCCTGCCATACCACAACATCCACTAGGTATATTATGAACAGTATAATTTTTAGGAAGCCCAAGAAATCGCTTGGAATGCACTACACTGGACAGTGCTTTTTGATGACAATGTCCATGGAGTTTAATTAATTTTTTTTCTTCAGTAAACAGGTCTTCAGTTAACACTCCATCTTCAACGAGCTTCCCTAAAAACTCATCCATTAAATAGGTGTTTTTTGCAATCTTTTGAGCAGCCTCATGATCTTTACCAGATGTTAAATCAAGATATTCGTCACGGAATATTAGTATTGAACTTGGCTCAATTCCAATTAAAGGAGATTTTTCTGAAACGAGATCTTTAAGAATATGTATGTTATCAATAATTGGTTTTTTTGCTTTAGCAACTAAACCTTTGCTTAACCATGTTCTTCCGCTCTCTTTTACCTGTGGCGCAATAACTTCATAACCTAATTTAGCTAAAGATTTAATAGCTACTTTCCCTTCGTGATCATCATTGTAATTTGTAAACTCATCAATAAAGAAAATCACCTTTCCTTTAGTCGGAGCAGGAAATCCAAAATTAGATGGTTTATTTTTCTTGTAGAACTTCTCCACAGTTTCAGAAGCGATCTTGGGAATAGGTCTTTGTTTTGCAAATCCAGTGATTCCTTTAATCATATTCCCTATGGCATTATCGCCATTTACAAAATTGTATACACTTGGGACAATTGCTCCTAATTTATTGGTGGAATTAACATTAGCGATAATCTTAGTCCTTAACGGAATAGGATTATCCTTGTAATATTGTTCGTAAAATTCTGCTTTCAACTTAGCAACATCAACATTGGAGGGACATTCCTTTTTACATCCTTTGCAGCTCAAGCATAAATCCATCACCTCCTTAATTTCATCGCTGTCAAATTTATTCGGCTTTTCAGAATTGGTTAATATCTCTCGCATGATATTGGCACGTGCCCTTGTGGAATCTTTTTCATTTTTAGTAGCCATAAAACTTGGACACATTGTTCCTCCACTTAATTCACTTTTTCTACAATCACCCGAACCATTGCATAACTCCGCTGCTCTTAATATTCCTTGATTTTTGGCAAATGAGAATTCTGTTTTAAATACTGGCGTATCTTGCCCTGGTTGATATCTTAAACTTGTATCCATAGGGGGAGCATCCACAATCTTATTTGGATTGAAAATATTCTTTTTATCCCAACTTCGTTTAACTGACCTTAATAGTTGATAGTTTTTAGAACCAATCATCTGCTCTATAAATTCGGCTCTCAACCTACCATCTCCATGTTCACCACTCAAGGAACCTTTGTATTTTTTAACAAGGGCAGAAATATCCTCGGCAGATTTTCTAAACAACTCATGCCCCTCTTTTGTTTTCATATTCAAAACCGGTCGCAAATGAATTTCACCACTACCTGCATGGGCATAATGAACACATTTTTGCCCATACCCTTCCATGATTACATTAAATTCTGCAATAAAATCAGGTAAATCTTGAACATCAACTGCAGTGTCTTCAATAACAGGTGCTGCATTATCATCACCAGGAATATTTGCTAACAAACCAAGACCTGCTTTTCTCAAGGTAAGGGCCTTTTTGATATCTCCTCCATATAGTACTGGAAAGTCATACCCTAAACCAGCCTCCTTATAACTAGCTTCTAATTCTTTAATCGCTTTTTCTAGTTCCTCTTTAGAGTCTCGATGAAGCTCAACCATTAAAACAGCCTTTGGATCACCATTTACAAAAACTCTATTTTCTCTTTGTTCAATATTAGATTTTGTACACTCAAGCACAATATCATCCATTAGTTCAACCTGAGAAGGATTATGCTTAAGCGCGACTAGTGTTCCTCGTAAAGAAGCATCTATCGAGTCAAAATGAGGACACATCATGGCCACATCTTTTGGAAGAACTGGGACGCAATTAATCTTTATTTCGGTAATTAAGCAAAGTGTTCCCTCAGAGCCTGCAATCAACTTACAAAAATTGAAGGGTTTTCCATTTGGATTAAAAGGTTCAGTATCTGTGAGAAGATCAATCGCATAGCCCGTATTTCTTCTGGGAATAGATTTTTTAGGAAATTCACGTTCAATCTCTTCTCTGTTTTCCTTATTTCCTAAAAGCGTATTTATTTCAGCATATATCTCCTGTTCAACTTCTCCTACAGCATCATAACCATTAACTTTATTATGAAACTCTTCAATTGACAAATCTTTAAAAACTGTTTTCGTTCCATCAGACAGGATAGCTGTAACCTCTAATAAATGATCCCTTGTGGAACCATAAATAACCGAACGCGCTCCACAAGCATTGTTCCCTACCATCCCTCCAATCATACACCGTGAGGATGTTGAAGTTTCTGGACCGAAAAACAAACCATGTTTAGCCAAAAAGGTGTTGAGGTCATCGCGAATCACGCCAGGTTGAACTTTTACCCAATTTTCTTCCTGATTCAATTCAATAATTGAGCGAAAATGAACCGAAACATCAACAATAATTCCATTACCAACTACTTGTCCTGCTAAAGATGTTCCTGCTGTACGAGGAATAATAGAGGAATTGTTCTTACGAGCGAAATTAACCAGTTCAAACAAATCTTGTTCAGTTTTAGGGATCGCGACTGCAAGTGGCATTTCACGATATGCTGATGCATCTGTGGCATATAATGTCCTCATCACCTCATCATAGTGCAACTCACCTTTTAACTTACTCTTCAGTTCTTCTAATTTTTTAATGTCCATTTTCTATTGGAATTATATCACAAAAATAACCAATTTCCATGAAGCAAGGTCTTCTAGATGTTCATATTAATCTATAAGATCTTCTTTCTTTTTACACCAAAACAAAACACGTATTTAACATCGTAATGCACGTATAAAATAACACCTACCCCCTAGTATAATTGGTAGTATTTTAAGGAATTGATGTTTCCCATTCAATTTCATTATTTTTGGATGCGCATGAAAGGAATTAATATTAAAAATAAAAAGGCAACATTCAATTTTGAGCTTCTCGACAAACTAGTAGCAGGTATTGTATTGAAAGGAACTGAAATTAAATCCATTCGAAATGGAAAAGCGAATTTAAATGAAGCCTTTTGTGCTGTTATCAATGGAGAGCTCTTTATAAAAGGAATGCATATTTCACCATATGAATTTGGAACCCATGAAAACCATGAGGCAAAGGCTGATCGGAAGTTACTTGCAAAGAAAAAAGAAATAAATAAGTGGGATGCCAAAACAAAAGAGAAAGGTTTAACAATTGTTCCGTTAAGGCTTTTCTTATCCGATAAAGGGCTTGCGAAAATAGAAATTGCGTTGGCCAAAGGAAAAAAAACACATGACAAAAGAGAATCTTTGAAAAAAAAGGATTCTAATCGTGAAATAGCTAGAATCAAGTCGGGTAAGTTTTAATGGATTTTTTTGAATCAGTAAAAAATCGAATTGATAAACAGGCAAAAATCACTGCTGTATCCTCATATAGCTTTATTATTGAAACGAATAGTATTAAAATACATTATGTCACGGTTGTCAATTTTGAAGAGGTCTCCTACAGATTGTTGGTACAGAATCTTATTGCCCAATACGCATTTTTTGTAACCATCTTTGAAGATCAATTTAATCATGCGCCATCTAAGATTATTGAACGATTAAACTACCACTCTGGAAAGTCGATTCGGATTCATGGTAGAAATACACAAGTTGAAAAGATTGATAAACCTACTGCTTTTTCATTCCTGGAAAAAAATCATAGTAATGTAGCGCTTAAAGCGAAATACAATTTTGCTTTAAAGGATAAAAACGGGCAGTTTGTAGCGGTAGCCTGTTTTGGCCAGGTAATTAGAATGCGATCAGGATCAATATCATCAGAACTCATTCGATTCTGCAATTTGTCGGGAACAAGAGTTGTTGGTGGATTAACTAAATTGATTAGTCATTTTCAAAAGGTCTTTGAACTTGATGAATTAATGACATATTGTGATTTGGAATGGAGCGATGGATCTAACTTTATAAATCTGGATTTTTCTAAAATAAGCACCTCTGCTCCTACTCGGTTTGTTATTAATTTAAACACCTGGGAAAGAACTCATATCGCCAAACCTTATAAAAACAATGCTTCCACTCAATTGAATCAAAACCATGTTAAAACCGTTGAAAATCTAGGATCAATTAAATTCATCAAATATTTCAATGATTAAACTTCCAGTTATAATAGGTCCAACAGCAAGTGGTAAAACTAAATGTGCTGTCCATTTAGCGAAAGAAATAAATGGAGCGATCATTTCTGCTGATTCCCGACAGGTTTATAAAAAGATGGATATTGGAACAGGAAAAGATATAAGCGAATATACTGCCCATGGAATTAAAGTCCCTTATCATTTAATTGATATTTGCGAACCTGGAGAAAAGTACAACATCAATTTGTTTTATCACGATTTTGTAAAATCACTTTCTGTTATTAAATCTCAAGGTCAATTACCAATTTTATGTGGTGGTAGTGGATTGTATGTGCAAACAGCCTTGGAAGGAAATGAATTATCATCCATACCAACTAATCATACACTTCGGGAACATTTAAAAAAATCAGATCGTTCTGAATTGAAAAAACAATTCAACGCTATAAATCCTAAATTAAAGAAAAAGCTAGACTCCTCTTCTGTAAAAAGATTAATTCGAGCACTTGAAATAGATGATTACTTAAAATCAAATCCTTATCCGAAACTACCAAAAACTGACATTGCCCCAATAATTATAGGTATTGATATATCCAGAGAGGAGCGTCGCCGAAAAATTTCAATCAGACTAAAAGATCGTCTCGAAAATGGAATGATTGAAGAGGTTCAAGAATTACTGAAATCAGTAAGCAATGAAGACTTAAAATATTACGGTTTAGAATACTTATTTGTAACAGAGTACCTTGAAGGGCAATACGACTTTAATGAACTTTTCCGAAAACTCGAAATTGCTATTCATCAATTCAGTAAACGTCAAATGACATGGTTTCGTAAAATGGAAAAGGATGGATATAGAATTCATTGGATTGAAGCCCATCTTACAACTGAGGAAAAAACTCAACGAATAGTATCAGTCTTGTAGAGATTAAATTCTATCAACAGTCTTTTTTTAAAAAAACTTAAAAAAAACATTTATCGTTCGGATATTATATTTATCATTGTCAATAGAAACATTTCTGTGTGTCTTACAGAAAATTTTTCCAAGTTTTTTCATAGTGAAAAAGTACAAAAATCAACAAATTATATATGTATAGCATTTTGGATTTAAACAAAAAGCTTGTTGCTGACATTCGTGAGATAGCAACTGTTTTGGATATTAATGGCGCAGACAAAATGAAAAAGTCTAAGTTAATTGAAGCCATTCTTGATGAACAAAATAAACATCAGGACTCCGATGCATCACAAGCGTCAGAAGCCTCAGAAAACACTGAAGTAAACAAGGAGGAGCCGAAAAAGAAAAGAAAAAGAGTTCGTGTTGAAAAAAAGGAAAATTCTTCTCCTGAATCAGCTCAACACGTAAATGAAGCATTCACCCCCCCTGTTGCTGAGGCAGACGATTCAAGTGAAGAGCGATTTGATAAAATAGAGCCTTCAGATAAAGAGGAAAAAATCGAGCGAAAGGATAAAGAAGACCGAAAAGATAAAGACGATCGAAAAGATAAAAGAGATCGCTTTAATCGTGATAACAATGATAAAAAATCCTCTGAACCACTATACAATTTTGATGGACTTGTAGATAGTGAAGGAGTTTTAGAAACTATGCCTGACGGGTATGGCTTTTTGAGATCATCTGATTTTAATTACCTTACTTCACCCGATGATATTTATGTATCTCAAACTCAAATCAAATTATTTGGTTTGAAAACAGGTGATACAGTTGTAGGTATGATTAGACCTCCCAAGGAAGGTGAAAAATACTTTCCTTTAGTTAAAGTAAAAGAAATCAATGGAAGAGAACCCGACGTTGTTCGAGATCGTGTCCCATTTGATTATCTCACTCCCCTTTTCCCAGAAGAAAAATTCACGCTTGTAAAAGGACAAAAGCAATCCATGTCTATGAGAATCCTAGATATGTTTGCACCTATTGGTAAAGGACAAAGAGGATTAATAGTATCTCAACCGAAGTCTGGTAAAACCATGTTGCTTAAAGAAGTTGCAAACTCTATTGCCGCAAATCATCCTGAAGTTTACATGATTGTTTTACTTATTGATGAACGACCTGAGGAGGTAACTGATATGGCGCGTTCAGTAAATGCGGAAGTTGTAGCTTCTACTTTTGATGAACCAGCTGATAAGCACGTGAAAGTTGCTAATCTTGTTCTAGAGAAGGCTAAAAGAATGACAGAGTGTGGACACGACGTTGTTATTTTACTCGATTCGATCACGCGTTTAGCACGAGCTTACAATACTGTTTCACCGGCATCAGGAAAAGTTCTATCTGGAGGTGTTGATGCAAATGCGCTCCACAAACCAAAAAGATTCTTTGGAGCTGCTCGTAAAATTGAAAATGGTGGATCGTTAACAATTCTAGCAACGGCACTGGTTGACACCGGATCTAAAATGGATGAAGTAATCTTTGAAGAATTTAAAGGAACTGGAAACATGGAACTTCAGCTGGATAGAAAACTTGCTAACAAGCGTCTTTACCCGGCAATAGATCTTAACTTATCATCAACACGTCGTGATGACTTATTAATGGAACCACACGCAATTAAGCGTATATGGGCATTAAGAAAATTCTTGGCAGACATGACTGCTCAAGAGGCAATGGAGTTCTTGCAAGAGAGAGTTCGCCATACTCAAAACAACGAAGAGTTCTTAATTTCAATGAATAGTTGATATTGAAAATAATATTTTTAAAAAGGCCTCCAAATTGGGGGCTTTTTTGTTGAAATAAATCATTATTCTTCACTATTTCAAATTAACTTTATACTACCTGAGGAAATATTTGGTTTTATCATGAAAGAAAATAAATTTTTAATCTTAGGGTGTTTGATCATTACGTTTTTGCTGTATTTTGTTACATATACATCCACAGAAGATCAATCTGCCTTTAATGAACTTAGCCAAGAGGAAATCGCCTTCTTTTTTAACACTCTTGATGATAAACAAAAAGAGGGAATTGCCATTACAATGCAAGATTCCTTGAAAAAGAAATTCTTTGAAGACACTTCAGCTTTCAATAAAATTGTAAAAATGCCTCTTCAAACCTACACAACGTTTCAAAAAATTAGTCAACAAAGTCTTAGTATTGAAGAAACACTTCATTTCTACAGACGTTTATTTCTTCTATTGTTCCTTGTATTAGGGTCCTACATAACATTTACCAAAAAATATAAATTCAACATTACGTTCCAGAAGGCCATGTATAACAATGTGCTTTTGAGTTTAATATTTTCGCTTTTCTGTATTTTCTCCTTTATTCTTACCCAAGCCTTGAGAGGAACAACTAACGGTCCCTCCTTCTTGATTCAATTTGCTTTTGCACACTTTATAGAGGTATTAAAGTCAACACTGATTTGGTTTGTTCTGGTTAGTTTTTTTATTTATTTCAACCCTCAAAATATCGATTGGTACAAGAGAAGAATGGAAAAGAAAAAGAAGAAACTTGAAAAGCAGAACAATGAATAGAATTGAAATAAACTCAATAAATTGTGTTTTTTCAATTCTATTAATCACCTATTTCAATAGCTAACAAAAGGTTTACACATATAAACGTGCGCCGTTTAAAAATTTATTATATATTAGGGCGCAGAATGAAATTGAGTAGTTGAAAATTAAAAGGTAAACAATGGATAACAATGAATTTGGACGTGACAGAAGAGATGAAATCTTTTCTAAAGCGGTTAGAGCAGGTAAGAGAACTTATTTCTTTGATGTAAAAGCAACAAAAGGTGATGATTACTATTTAACCATTACTGAAAGTAAAAAGAAATTCGCAGAAGATGGAAATTTCCATTTCGAAAAGCATAAGCTTTTCCTCTACAAGGAAGATTTTGAAAAATTTGCAACTGGTTTGAAAGAAGCTGTTGACTTTATTCAAGAAGAAAAAGGTGTGTACGAAGGGTATGAAGGTGAAGAATCTACAAGTAATAAATACGAAACCGCAGTTGAATTTGATGACTTAGGTTAAATATAACAGTTAAAAGAAGTAAAAAGCCATTCTTAATGAATGGCTTTTTTTATAGGGTTATTTTTGTTTGAAATCTTGCTCTTCATGCACAAGAAATAATTAATTTTATATTATGTCTGCAATAATGCAATTTGCAATATTCCCTATTGATAAAGGAGATCATATTGGCGAATACGTTTCAAAAGTGATCAATTTCATTAAAGTATCTGGATTAAACTACGAATTTGGACCTATGGGAACAACAATTGAAGCAGAAACTGTTCCCGAGCTATTAAAAATAGTTGAAGAGGCCTATGAAATTATGGATCCTATTTCTGATCGGATATATTGTGTAATGAACATGGATTACAATAAAAACAAAACAGATTTGATTAATAAAAAAAGGGAATCAATCGAAAAAAGGATTGGTAAAGTTTAATATGTTTTTCACCCTTTCCAAAATACTCACCTTTCTTCTATCCCCTTTTACGTATATCTTCCTTTTTATTTTATGGGCTTATTTTACTAAAAAAAGCAACAGAAGAAGAAAACTACTTTTATTCACGGTAATTTTCATCTTCATTTTTGGAAATCGATTTATTTTAGATGAGTGCGTCCGTTTATGGGAAATGCCTATTTCTGATAACACTTCCAAGCATTATGATGTTGCAATTATTCTTTCTGGAATGATTGAATACGATGCAAAAAATGACATCAAAAAATTCAATAGTAATGCAGATAGACTTTTACAAACACTTCCTAAACTCTGTAAAAATGAAATTGATTATGTATTATTTTCTGGAGGAAGCGGAGATATTTATCATCCAGAGAACAAAGAGTCGCTCCTATTAAAAGAATATTTAGAATCTATTCAATGGAATACAAGCCGTTGGTTGTTCGAATCTAAATCGAGAAACACGTATGAAAATGCACTTTACTCTGCGGAATTACTAAAAAGTAAGTTTCCTGATTTAAGTCAAAAAAAAATATTACTCATAACCTCATCTGGACACATGAGACGAAGCATAGCTTGCTTTAAAAAACAAAATATCCACGTTGAATATCTATCTACAAATCGATTTTCGGGCTCTCGGAAATTTGAGTTTCAACATTGCTTCATTCCGCAAACTAATGTATTTAACGCTTGGACACATCTCGGACATGAGGTTATTGGCTACCTCAGCTATAAATTCACTGATAAGATATAGTTCAAGTTCTACACCAATCTTAAATTTAAATATTACTTTTGCAACTAAATTGGTTGGGGAACACTTTTGTGTTAACCATTAAAAGGGAATGCTGTGAGATTCGGCAACAGTTCCCGCTGCTGTAAGCTTTTAAAAAATTAAGCAAATAGCCACTCTTTAATAAAGGGGAAGGCGCTTAAAATATGGAAGTAAGTCAGAATACCTGCCAATCATAAATAAACGATGTGCTTGCGGTGAACGAGTTTTCTGATGTAATTCAGCTTCCATACGGAAGTACTCTCCTCTTATATCACATCATAATTATTAACTAATATAAAATATTAATTATGAAAAAAAATGTACTCACTTTAGCTTATATTGCATTCGGGATAAATGCATTGGCTACTGGTTATGATGATGGATTTTCAGCCATCAGTAAAGACTCAAGTATTATTAAATCTTGGGCAACAGGAATTGAAATCCACAGAGGATTAGTTGACATTGCAGATCCTACAGCAATGGATAACGACACAAACGCTGCATCTTTTGGGCATGCATCAAACGCTTTAGGCAACGCATCAGGTAATTCAACAGATGTAGTTAGTTTAGGAGATGCTGGATGGGCAACTTTAACTTTTTCAAAACCTATTGTTAATGGTAACGGTCCTGATTTTGCTGTATTTGAAAATGGGTTCGAATGGGAGGGCGCTACATTCGGTGAACTTGCTTTTGTGGAGGTAAGCTCCGATGGTATCAATTTCACAAGATTCCCATCTCACTCGTTAATTCAAGACACACTTCAACTTGGTGGTTTCGAAGGATTCGATCCTAAAGAAGTAAACAACCTTGCAGGTAAAGATATAGCTGGCTACGGAACTCCTTTTGATTTAGAAGAGTTAAAAAACAGCCCAAATTTAGATGTAAACAATATCAGATTTGTTAAGTTAATTGATGTTATTGGAACAATCGATTCGCAATATGCTTCTTTAGATACAGCTGGAAACATAATCAATAATCCATACAGTACACCTTATGCTTCATCGGGATTCGATTTAGATGGTATTGGGGTTATTAATCAAAAAGAAGAACCTAATGAAATCATAAATCTTGCTGATGTTGCATTAGGAGAGAATGGTGTTTTCAATGGTACTTCTGAAGATGGTGATTCTTCATTTGAATCTGGGTTATTATCGTTTAACTACTCTAATACAGGCTTCTGGAATGGTTTCGCTGCATCAAATCATCAAGATGACACTACAGCTGGTTGGGCTAACGATAAAAGCGCAATAACAGCAAGTGGAATTGATAGCATTGGTGACACTTACGGGATTTGTAACGGTTCTGACAAAACTGCTTTTTTTACAAACGGAGGGGCACATAAAGTAAATGGAATGTATGTTACAAACTCTACTTACGCTACACGTTCAATGCAACAAGGGGATTCCTTTGCAAAAAAGTTTGGTGGAGAATCAGGGAATGATAAAGATTACTTCTTACTTAAAATCTGGGGAACTCAATTAAATGGAGAAGCTACAGAAGACACAGTAAACTTCTATTTAGCTGATTTTAGGTTTGATGATAATTCTGAAGATTACATCGTAACTAATTGGAGATATGTTGACTTAACTTCTTTAGGAGCTGTAACCGAATTAAACTTTGCATTAAGCTCATCGGACAATGGAGATTGGGGAATGAATACTCCTGCATATTTTGCTTTTGATAACATTAATGTAACAAAAGACTTCTCTCCTACTTCAAACTTATCTATTCCAGACGTAACAGCTAGTCAAGAAGCAATCGATACTGTTATAGACTTAACTGGATGGTATAGTGATGCAGACAATGATGATGATTTAATTGAATACTCGATTAAAAGCTCAGATAGTTCTTTATTTTCAGCTGAAATAACTAACAATGAACTATCAATCACATTTAATGACAGTTTATCAGGAACTGCTGATTTAATTGTTGAAATTAAGTCAAATGGTCAAACTATTTTAGATACAATCAGTATTGAAGTTTCTAACGGTAATTCTTTAGAAGAAATTGTTGCTAACGCTAAACTATACCCTAACCCAGCTATAGATAACTTTTTAATTGAAGGAATTCAAAACGGTGTAGCCGTTGACGTTATTATTTATAGCTCAAACGGTCAAGTTGTATTAACACAAAACAACTATTTAAACAATACTAGAATGGATGTTTCTAGTTTAGCTCCAGGAATTTATCAAGTTAAGATTGGTTCATCAACTCAAAAATTGATAATCAAATAATTCTACTCATAAAATAAAAGCTGGTAAAGAGAATCTCTTTACCAGCTTTTTTCTATGCGATTAAACGTAATCATCATATTAATACTAATATTGGCATCTACTTTGGATGCTCAAACAACCTTAAGTGACACTATAATCAATATAGGACCAGTTCAAGTTGATCAGAACCACAAGTTAGTCACTCCTGAAAAATCTGGAATGCAAACTACTAAAGTTGACAGTTCAGTACTTGCTGAAAATACAGGAACAGATTTAGGAGAACTTCTTAACTCCAACAGTCCAGTATTTATTAAAAGTAACGGTCGGGGGGCAATGTCTACAGCTTCATTCCGAGGAACAGCAAGTTCACATACTCAAGTAAGCTGGAACGGAATAAACCTTAATTCTCCACTTTTGGGAATGGTGGATTTTTCTCAATTACCAGTTTTTGCTTTTGACGAAATTGAAATCTTTCACGGAGGTGCTTCTGTTGAAAATAGTTCAGGAGGTCTTGGAGGAGCTATTCTTTTAAATCAAGCTTCTAATTGGGACACGTTAAATCACTTTAGCTATAACCAAGGGATTGGAAGCTATTCAACTCACCATGAATTAATTAAATGGGATATTGGAAATAAGAAGTGGAATTGGCAGAGTAAAATATTCAATATTCAATCCGCAAACGACTATACTTTTATAAACAGAGCTATTGGAGATTTAAACCCTCAAACTGGACAAATCGAAAACCCTTTAGACACTAATCACAATGCTCAATATGGACTAAAAGGGACTATGCAAGCCTTTCATTTTAAACCTAAAAAAAACCAGGTTATAAGTCTTTTTCAATGGAATCAAATTAATGATCGATTAATTCCAAGAGCAACGAGTTATGAAGGACCTAACAACGACAATCTAAATAGACAAGTCTTAAATGATAGCAAAACTCAATTAAAATGGAAAGGCCATTTTAATTATAATATTATAGATGTAACTACTAGTTTCACAAACCAAAACTCTAGTTACTTCGTAAAAAACAATGTTAACGGCTTAGGTGAAATACCAGTTATAGCTTCAATCATTCGTCAAAACTCAAGTTTCAACCGTGTTACGTACGAAAATCAAAAATGGAATAATTGGAGATTTAAAATAGATATAAAAGTGGATTATCATGTTTTATCAGGGGAAGACACTGTTTTGAAGTCAACCTTCAAACACAATCGTTATGAAATTAAACCACTTGCTAGAATTAATTACTCCACAAAGCAATTATCTGCTCAAGCGTTATTCAGACAAGAATTTATCGATAACGAAAGAATGCCTTTCTTACCTTTCTTCGGAGTAGACTATCAGCCTTTGAAGAAAATACCATTCAAATTCACGGGGAATTTTTCTCGAAACTTTCGATACCCTACAATTAACGATTTATACTGGTCTCCTGGAGGAAACCCTAATTTACTTCCTGAACAAGGAAACACATTTGAATTAGGTTCAACTTATTTAAACCAAAAGGAAAGATACAAGGTCAAAATTCAACTTCATTATTTCTATAACGACATTAAAAAATGGATTCTATGGGCCCCATCTTTTAGAGGCTATTGGGAACCACAAAATCTGAATAAGGTTGTAAGTAAAGGACTTGAAACCAATGCAAACCTTGAGTGCATCAAAAACAACTGGAAATTGCAATGTAATATGGTATATGGCTATACTAAAGCCTTAAACAAACATGAAAAAGGAAGTGAAACCTATAACAAACAACTTGTATATATTCCAGTGCATAGCGGAAACATAAATCTTAGAATCACCTATAAAAACTATCATTTAAGATATCAACACAACAGTTACAGCGAAAGATTCACAACTTCGAGTAATGAGATTAATCAAAGAGATTGGCTTTACCCTTATTTCATGAACAGCATGGCTTTCGGATTAAACTGCAAATGGAAAAACTACAAGTTCCAATCTAATTTTCAAATTAATAATTTATTCAACGAAACTTACCACTCTATTTTATATCGTCCAATGCCAAAGCAGAATTATTTATTAACTCTTAGAATTAATTATCAAAAGTGAAGATTACTGTGGTCATATCAATCATACTCACATTTTTAAGTTGTATGGACGACAATCTTCTTTGGGATCAAGAGAGTTTTAATACGTCAACTTATTCAGGAGTTTTTATTGGTAACGAAGGAAACTTCATGGCCGATAATGCATCATTGTCTTTTTATGACTTTGATAGTTCAAAGGTAGTTAACGATATCTTTTACAAAGCAAATGGAATCAGATTAGGAGATGTTGCTCAATCTATTACGATCAAGGACAATCTAGCCTATATTGTGATGAATAATAGTGGTAAAATTCAAATAATGGACATCGACAGCTTTACGTTCAAAGGTAAAATCACAGGCCTAACCTCTCCTAGACACATCCATTTCTTATCGGATGAAAAAGCGTATGTATCAGATTTATACGCTCAAGCAATCTCAATAATCAATCCAGAAACAAAATCGGTGATTGGCTCAATCAACCTGAATAATGGCAACTCTCAATTCTTACAACATAGCTCAGAAAAAATGATTTCTTGGAAGAAATACGTTATTGTTAATTGCTGGAGCAGAGACAACAAAATTCTCTTTATTAATTCTGAAACCGATCAATTAATAGATTCTATTACTGTTGTAAGTCAACCCAACTCTATGGTAATAGACAACCAAGATCGATTATGGATATTAAGTGATGGCGGCTTTGAAGGCTCTAGCTATGATCATGTCAAAGGGGCCTTACAATGTTATGATTTGAGTTCAAAAGCTCAACTTTTCATTAAAGAATTTGAACTCGATGAAAGTCCTGGAGATTTAATTATAAATGAAAATCAAGACACATTGTATTTCATTAATCACGATGTATATAGAATACCTGCATCTTTGGTGGATACAACGCTCGAATTATTAATTAAATCTCCTTACACAGTTGGTAGCTCAGGTGGAATTAATGGAATTTCAATTAACCCAATCAACCATGAAATATTCATCTCAGATGCCGTTGACTACAGTGAGAAAGGTAAAGTTTATAGATATAATCAAGACGGCGTTTTAATTGATGAGTTTAAAACAGGAATTATCCCAAGTAGTTTTGCTTTTAAGCAATCTAATGAATAAGCCCAAAAGGCAATTCGTAATTTAGTGGTATATGACAATTTGCCACTACAGAGGTTAACTTTTTTATAACTAGCACTTGCGCAATAATAGACTATCGAAACAAAGACCCATACCCCCTAAAAGTTTGTCGTTTATTATCAATAATATGTCTCTAAAATTAATTATCCAAACATAAGTAACAGTTTGGACTAGATTTCCTAAATAAGCACAATCCCAAGTTTCTTCTAAAGTACTTGATTCATAAAATAATTCTCCCCATCTATAACAAATTGTAAAGTTGTAATAATAAAATTGCCAATCTGTTCCTTCTAGGGTGAATGAATCATTGATCCCTCCTCGTTAGGTGTAAATACATTTGATACATAAAACGTAAATGACGGCACAATATATGTTGTGCAAATCAAACCTGTTTACAAATCACTTTTACTTGTAATGTCAACCTAAACATTATATCAACCATAATCTTAGAAATTATGATTTGGGTATTTAATAGAAGATGAAATTAGTTGTAAATTACAAAATTGTTTCAAAGCTTAAATTAGTTAATAAGATAGAGGCAGTCCACCATAAACAACTACACTCCTATTTTCGGCCAGCAAATAAACAAAACGGATTTCTAATCACTTTAAATAAATCTAATATCCAAGACGTAATCTACCGCCAAATCAAAAGAAACTCTGTTCATAAGTCCAAAAAAAATTCCTCTTCCCACTTTCCTCTTCCCACTCCCATTTCGTACTTTTGCACCTTAAATTTCAGCGTAATGATTACATTCTTTGGAAACCCTTCTCAAAAGGTATTTGCAGTACAAACTGCCCAAGCAATTTCAAGTGATGATATTTTAAAATTAAACTGGCTTTTTGGTCGCGTGGAAGCGATCGAAGGGAGCTCGATTGAAGGGACTTTTGTTGGTCCTCGTGCAGCAATGATTACTCCTTGGAGTACCAATGCTGTTGAAATCACTCAAAACATGGGTGTTGCTGGTATTGTTAGAATTGAAGAATTTGAAGCAATTGCAGCAGACAGCAAGGATTACGATCCAATGTTACAGCACAAGTTCTCTGGTTTAGATCAGGAATTGTACAACATTAACGTTGAGCCAGAAAAGGTATTAGAGATTGATGATATCGAAGTATATAACCAACAGGAGGGGTTAGCATTGAGCCCAGAAGAGGTTGAATACTTGGATGGATTAGCAAAGAAATTAGGTAGAAAGTTAACTGATTCAGAAGTTTTCGGATTTTCTCAGGTAAACTCAGAGCACTGTCGACATAAAATTTTTAATGGAACATTTGTTATCGATGGTGAAGAGAAACCAACTTCTTTATTCAAATTAATCAAAAAGACTTCTCAAGAAAATCCAAACTCAATCGTTTCGGCATACAGCGATAACGTTGCGTTTGTAAAAGGTCCTAAAATTGATCAGTTTGCTCCTAAGTCGGCGGATAAGCCAGACTTCTACCAAGTGAAAGAGATTGATTCTGTTATCTCTTTAAAAGCAGAAACACATAACTTCCCTACAACTGTTGAGCCCTTTAATGGAGCTGCAACAGGCTCTGGAGGTGAAATACGCGATCGACTAGCAGGAGGAAAAGGTTCCTTGCCTTTAGCAGGTACAGCGGTATATATGACGTCCTATTCTCGCCTAAACGAGAATCGACCATGGGAAAAAGGGATGGAAGAACGGGATTGGCTGTATCAAACACCTATGGATATCTTAATCAAAGCTTCAAATGGCGCTTCAGATTTTGGAAATAAATTTGGTCAACCTCTTATCACAGGATCCGTGTTAACATTTGAGCATGAGGAAGACGCTCGAAAGTTAGGATTTGATAAAGTTATCATGCAGGCAGGAGGTATAGGTTTTGGAAAAGAAAATGAAGCACTTAAAGATGTTCCGAACAAGACAGATAAAGTAATTTTACTTGGAGGAGAAAATTACCGTATTGGAATGGGAGGAGCAGCTGTTTCCTCAGCTGATACAGGAGAATTCTCTAGTGGTATAGAACTGAATGCAATCCAAAGAAGTAATCCCGAAATGCAAAAAAGAGCCATGAATGCAATTCGAGGAATGATTGAGACTGGAAACAATCCAATCATTTCAATTCATGATCATGGTGCAGGTGGGCATTTAAACTGCCTATCCGAACTTGTAGAAGTTGAAAATAAAGGAGGACGTATTGAATTAGATGCATTACCGGTTGGAGATCCTACGCTATCTGCTAAAGAAATTATAGGTAATGAATCCCAGGAAAGAATGGGATTAGTGATTAAAGATGAGCATTTAAACGCGTTAAAAAAAGTTGCTGATCGAGAGCGATCACCCATGTATATGGTTGGGGAAGTTACTGGTGATGGTAAATTCACCTTTGAGTCATCAACCACGGGTGAAAAACCAATGGATTTAGAATTAAACGACATGTTTGGCTCCTCTCCAAAAACAATCATGACAGATAAAACAGTCGTAAGAAATTACGCTGAAATAGAGTATGATTTAAATAACATTCTAGAATACACTGGTGCTGTACTAAAACTTGAATCAGTTGGATGTAAAGATTGGCTAACCAATAAGGTAGATCGTTGCGTAACTGGAAAAGTAGCTAAACAACAATGTGCAGGACCATTACAATTACCACTAAATGATGTTGGTGTAATGGCTCTTGATTACAATGGAAAAGAAGGTATTGCAAATTCGATTGGTCACTCACCTGTCTCGGGAATTATCGATCCCGTTGCTGGTTCTAAAAATTCCATCGCCGAAGCGTTAACTAATATTGTTTGGGCACCACTAAAAGAAAACTTAAAATCTATATCCCTTTCAGCCAACTGGATGTGGCCATGTAAAAATGAAGGCGAGGACGCTCGACTATATCAGGCAGTTCAAGCTGTATCCGTATTTGCAATCAACCTAGGAATCAACGTACCAACTGGTAAGGACTCATTAAGTATGAAGCAAAAGTACAAGGATATGGAAGTAATAAGTCCAGGTACAGTTGTTATCTCAGCTGCTGGACACTGTGATGATATCCAAAAAGTTGTTGAGCCAGTTTTTACAAAAAAAGCAGGTAACAAAGTATTCTACATCAACTTATCAAATGACGATTTTAAACTAGGAGGTTCCTCATTCGCTCAAGTGTTAAACAAACTAGGAAACAACGCTCCTTCTATCAAGGACGATGTTGCTTTCGCCAAGGGATTCAACGCTGTTCAGAGATTAATTAAGGACGGATTATTAACTGCTGGTCATGATGTTTCTGCTGGTGGTTTAATCACTGCACTTTTAGAAATGTGTTTCGCGGATACTAAATTAGGGGTTGAAGTTGACTTAACCGGTTTAGGTGAAACGGACTCAATTAAATTATTATTTGCTGAAAATGCTGGGTTAGTATTCCAGTCGGTTGAAGCAGATGCAGTTGAAGCAGCATTAAAAGCTGCAGGTGTTAAGTACAACATTATTGGAAAAGCTGTTGATGGTGACTTTGTAAAAGTGAAGAATGGTGACTGGAGTAACGACTTCCATATCTCGCAATTAAGAGACATCTGGTACGAAACGTCATACTTATTAGACAAAAAACAATCAGGAGAGGCACAAGCTACTCTGCGTTTTGACAATTACAAAAAACAGGCATTAAACTTCAAATTCAACGAAGCTTTTTCGGGTATTAAACCAAACTACACGGGAAAAAGACCAATTGCTGCTGTAATTAGAGAGAAAGGGTCAAACTCTGAAAGAGAAATGGCCAACTCACTTTACTTAGCAGGATTTGATGTGAAGGATGTTCACATGACTGACTTAATTACTGGTCGAGAGGACTTAACAGGTGTTCAAATGATCGCTGCAGTAGGAGGATTTTCTAACTCGGATGTATTAGGATCCGCAAAAGGTTGGGCTGGAGCATTTTTGTATAACGAAAAAGCAAACAAGGCCATTAAAGACTTCTTCGCTAGGGAAGACACTTTAAGCTTAGGTGTTTGTAACGGTTGTCAGTTATTCATTGAGTTAGGATTAATTAATCCTGATCATGAAGAAAAGCCAAAGATGCTACATAATGACTCGCATAAGTTCGAATGTACCTTTACGAGCGTTGAAATCCAACCAAACAACTCTGTAATGCTAGGTTCATTAGCAGGATCAACATTAGGAATTTGGGCTGCTCATGGAGAAGGAAAGTTCAATTTACCATACGCAGAGCAAGAATATAACATCGTAGGAAAATATGGTCACTCCGCCTACCCTGCAAATCCAAACGGATCAGACTACAATACAGCAATCATGACCTCCACAGACGGACGTCATTTAGTGATGATGCCACACTGTGAGCGTTCAATATTCCCATGGAATTGGGGTAACTATCCTGCTGACAGAAACGATGAAGTAACACCCTGGTTAGAAGCATTTGAAAATGCCCGTAAGTGGTGTTTGGAACATTAAAATGATATTTTTTACTGCAACGTATTACTAGCCAAATTTTATTTAAGAAAGTTTATTTTTTAAGTGTAGAAAATAAAAATCGGGATAATAAGCTTTAAAACGCTTCTCCTATGAAAAAGTAAAATCCATACCCTTCCGGATTTACCCCTACGTCAAACCGTGTAAAAACATCTCTTTTGGGAAATATAAGAAACCTCACTCCCCCTCCTGCGCTGGGTAGTAATTTATCAAAATTCAAATTGGGAGAAACAGATCCGATACCTGCAAAAACGGCTCCGCCGAAACGTTTGCTGAACGGAAAAGGAAGCCATCTATGTTCAGCCTGAAAACAAAGCATATTTTTATCTCGATATTTACCAAGATAATAGCCTCTCATCATCATTTCTCCTCCAATCATACTTAATTGATTAAAGGGCACCTCTCCTTTTGAGAATTGACCTAATGTTTGAAAGGCCAAAACATTTCGCTTGGTAATTTTAAAGTAGGCTCTATTGTCAATAAATAAAGTATTCAATTTATTTGTAGAGCTCCAAACAGGTTGATAGGTTAGGAAACCTAATTCAGCTAAATAACCATTCCTTACATTTAGAACATTATGACGAGTGTCATATACGATGCCAAGTCCAAGCCCTAGATTACTAAAACCATCCTCTCCTAGTATTGACTCTGTTTGCTGGACTCCATTTTTCCATTCAAACCGCACATTAGAGAGGTTAACATAATCAAGCTCTAAACCTAAATATAAACTTCCTTTTATTTTCCGTAGAGCTCTTTCTCTAATAAGTGAGTAATTGGCATGAGCAAGCCCGAGAGATTCTCCAGAAATAGATGGGCCTATTCCATAATAATGTAAAGGGTAACTTTGAAATTTTAGTTTTCCTAATGCAAACCATTTGTTTTTGTTGGAATATATGGCATGTTCAAAATGGGTTCCATACTGCCCTTCAAGGGTGAAAAACGAAAAACCACTTACTTCACTTAGTCGATTTGATGTGTCTTGCTTTGCATAAAACACTAAAACTGCTGCTGCACCAATCTCCCAGGCTGTTTCTGGAGCGTATCCTAGTATTGGATATCCAATCCATTTTGGTTTAGACCCTGAACTGGTATCATTAAACATTTTATTCAGGATCTTAACCGGAGCTATTTGAGCATATCCATTATGCTTTAAACAAAATAAAAAAAAGAGGAAAAGAGATACCCTTCGAATCCATCTTCTATAACTTACATTACGCTTATTGGAAGGCATGGCTTAGGTATGAATTAATCAGCACTTTCTAATTTTTTCGCCTTCTTGTCAATGTATTGATCTTTCCAACCTGCAAGCACTATCACAATTAATACAGCAATTATGGTTTGACTGATCCAAACGGGAAATACAGGAGGGTCACCTGCGGCGTATGAATGAATACTATTTGAAAAATAATAATTCACCCCAAAATAAGTCATACAAACTGTTCCGAAACCAATTGTTGAACCCCATGCGTTAAAGAAGAATTTTGTCCGCAATAGACCAGGAACAAATCTAAAGTGTAATTGCATTGCATATACAATTACAATAATTAATGCCCATGTTTCTTTCGCATCCCAGCCCCAGTATCTCCCCCACGATTCATTTGCCCATACACCACCTAAAAAGGTTCCTACAGCTGCTAAAACTACTCCAACGGTAACAACCATTTCATTAATATAGGTTAAACCAGAAATTGATAAATTAAGTCTTTTTGCATTTGATACTGTTTTAAATAGAGACATAAGGATGGCTACTAAACCAAGAATAGCGGCTAAACCAAAAAAACCGTAGCTAGATGTCATACAAGCTACATGAATAATTAACCAATATGATTTTAAAACGGGCACTAAAGAAGTTAGTTGAGGATCCATTGTTTCAAAACCTGCAACTAAAATGATAAAAAATGCAATTAATGCAGCGCCTGGTAAAACTATTTTTGAAAACTTGTAAAATATAAATCCAGCTAATACAGCGGTCCAAGAAATGAAAATTAACGCTTCATAGCCGTTACTCCAAGGAGCATGGTCCGTGAGGTACCAACGTAATCCCAAACCATATCCGTGATAAATAAATACCGCTAAACATGCTGCTGACAACAAATAAATTAACCAGCGGACTACCTTCATTATTACATTTTTCACATGGAGATTGAGTTCGTTAATAATGGCTAAAGGCAGAAGAAATAATGCAATTAGTATATAATAGATTTTGATTTGTTTGAAAATACTAGCGCGATTATAATCAATTTCCGTTTGAACTTTAGAAGGACTTGGTAAAAAACCCTCGGGTGTATATTTTCGCTGTATTTCTCCCAACACCACTAAAAGAGCTTCTGCTTCATCATACTTCCCCCCCCTTAAAAAGCTTAAATATTGCGCAAATAATTTCATGTAAGTGTAATTGGACAACTCAAGATTATTCCCTCCATTGCTTAGTGTACCCTTCAAAGGTTGTATAGACTCATTATCATAAATAGACACCCACTTACCTCCTTTCGTTGAATCTAACGTGGGGAATATCCTTAATAAATCACCTCGTTGAACCTGATAAAAAACATCAAGTTTTTCCGCAATTTTAATCATTTCATTATCCCACTTTGTTCTTTTATTGGCGGCCTTTTGAGTAGCCTCTTGGATGAATTTATTTACCTTACTATTCCCTTTGTCATCAAAAAAGTCAAGAAATGAAAGTCGACTCCCCTGCTCAACTCCCAAGAAACGTAATAACGTATCGTTTTTACTATCCAGATAAATAATTTTTTTATTCTCGAAATACTTACCATGAACCATCATTTCCAGAAGAAATTGTTCTGGACTATATTCCTCACCATGATATAAAACTATTTTCTCTGCATGATTCAACTTTCTACAAACGTCATAGGCTAACGTATTTATAGGCTCATATCGATCATTAAACCCTTGGACCAAAAGTTGTCCAAATTTCTTCGCATGTTCGATAGGAATTCTTGTAGCGCCATTGTATAATCCATCTTCTTTATCATCGTGATCATGGTCATGGTTATGGTCGTGATGATCATGATTGTGGTCATGGTCGTGATGATCATGGTCATGTAAATGATTATGGTGTTCTTTACCACCATGCATATCTATTTCACCTTTCTCAAGCGCAAAACCACTACTTACAGCGAATAAAACGAGTATGACCGTTAAATTAGACTTTCTTGCAATATTTGATTTCATATTCGAAATGAGACTGGTAAAGCGGGCATTTTTATTCATGACAGTTAATACGAAACCTAAACCAAGTAGGAAATAACCAATATAGGTAATTAAGGTTCCTGGATAATCATGATTAACCGATAAGCGAGTTCCTTTCTCATCTGGGTCATAACTACTTTGAAAAAATCTGTACCCACGATAATCCAAAACATTATTCATAAATATACTGTGCTGCTCTGTTAAACCATTCTCTTCATCATATAAGGTAACTTCAGATTTATATCCTGAAGGGTTGTTGGAACCGTTGTATCGTTCAAGAATAAAATCATCCAAACGGATGTTAAAAGGTAATTTAACAGGCTTAGATCCATAAGACAATCTCATAATATACCCCATAAAACTGAAATACTCGGGGATTCCAACTCGCTCCGGACCTCCAAAAAGTACTCGTAGCGTTACATTATTTCCTATTTTTACTTGAATAGTTAGAGCATCCCCTTTATCACTCTCTCCTTCAGCCGTTTCTAAATTCTTAACCGCATTTTCATATTTCGTTTTAAAAACAATCGTATTTCCATTTATTTGATGCATTTGAGCAAATTGCATTGATGATAGCTCATTAGGCTGGACAGTATCTTTCTCTTGTGATGCCATTACCATTCTCGGTATAACGTATGGAGAGAGTATCATGAAAGAGTCTCCTTTTTGCATCACATTAACAGCACCTTTTAAGGAAGGGTTATTGAATGAAATTAAAACACTTCCTACAATCTCTGCTTTCCCTGACTCTATGTATACATTTTCACGACCGTTTTTTCCTGTAGTCACGACATGCAATACATCTCCTCCGCCTTGAATATTTTCATAAAGTTTATACTCTGCATTACTCACATAAGAAACATAAGAGAATTCCACTTTTTCATCTGAAAACTGAAAAGGGATGTGAAATTCATTATCTGTGGTTTCTGCCATTAACATTTCTTGCGAATACCCTAAAGAACTATTTTCGTCCTCCGCGGGTAGCTTTGGATTACTAATTTCAATATTTAAATAAGGTTCCGAGGTATACATGGTATTTTCGGTTTGACCTTCTCGTATTGGCATCATTCCTTCATATCCAAAATACCTTGAAACACCAGCGCCTAATATGATGATAACAAACGCTAAGTGAAAAGTAAGGCTAGGCCATTTTTTCTCACTTAACATATTAAACTTCTTAATGTTACCTAAGAAATTAATCGCTAATAAGACCATTATAAGTTCTAACCATTTAGATCGGAAAATTTCTATTCGGGCAGTTGTGGTCCCATACTGATTTTCTATGAAAGTAGCTACAGCTATTAGATACCCAAACAGGAACAATAAAATTGAGGTAAATCTTGTGGAGAAAAGAAAATTAAACACTGATCGCATATAAGTTCTTCTTATGATGCTAATTTAAACAATAACATTTGATCTGAGGTAGTTATTACGTTTTGAAAAATCTATAATCGTATCGAGATTATGCGAAAATTAAAGCTTTTAGATCCTGAGCTATTTTTTGACAATCAGCTTTCTGTATAAATCCCGAAAACCCATCTGTATGATGTTGTTCTGCAAGGGCTTCAGCGTTTAGTGTTGACATCATTACCCATTTGGCATTAGTGTCTAAATTATTTTGAACACGAGCTTTAAGTTCAACTCCTGTCCCTATTGAACCAAGCAAATAATCAACAATGATGTAATCGCAATCTTTTTTTAATAACACTTTGGAAACTCCCTGGAAATCACTTGCAATTTCAACTTCTAAATTGGTATCAGCCTTATTTTCTAATAACTCTTTTAAAACCTCCAATTGAAAGAAAGCATCATCAACTATAAGTATTCTCTTTTTTTCCATTTTAATTTAATTTTATTAAAACTCCGCTCAACTTCCTTCCCAAGGTTCTGCAAAACAATAAACTCCTCATTGGAAATTTCATCTTCTTTATGTAATGTTTTGTAGGCATCATTAAGAATATCAGCATAATCGGAAGCTCCTATTGAAGCTGCAATTCCTGACAACTTATGAAAATTCGCCATTATAGAATCGAAGTTTTTTACTGAAAAATCAGAATTAAGTTCCAACCAAATGCAATTATTTTGATCAATGAATTTATCTACATACTTAAAATAGGTAATTTGATTACCAAAATTACGAGCCAGTTCACTGATAGATGATTCATTTAACGGAAAAAAATCTTCTGTGTAATAATTTGAAACGGACATGGATTCGTGCTCTCCATTTAAAAGGGCAAACTTTTCACCTACTATATTTTTTAAGCGATTCATGGTTACAGGCTTTAAAATGAAGTCGTCAAACCCCAAAGCATGACAACGACTTATATCTCCATCTATATTCTGTGCGCTTACTCCAATTATAACCGTTTCATAAGGGAGATCATCTCTCAATTTTCTAGCCACCTGATCACCATTCATTCCGGGCATATTAATGTCTACTAAAATCAAATCATACATGGATGATTGACACATCATAATAGCCTCCTGCCCCCCTGCAGCCTCATCAACCTGAAAACACATTTTTTCTAGCATTGATTTTAAAAGAGATCGATTAATCTCCATGTCATCAACTACTAATATGTTTAATGAATGTTTTACTTTTTTCACAATTTGACTAGTATGAGAAAAAAATGAAAGAGTTATTAATCTAGTTGCAAATCACTTCTTTCATTGTTGGCATATATTCAGTTATCTAAAAAACGTTAAAATAAGTACTGATTTACAATAATATGTTAAATATCCGCGTTTCGTGTAATTGGTTTATTTAATGATGTTACTTTTCATTTATATTGTGTTATACTAATAAACACACCGTTATTATGAAAAGACTTTTATTCATTTTTGCTTTCCTAATTGGCATTCATGTTAGTGTCAATGCTGGGGAGGCTAACCTTTTTCCCAATCCTGCTCACAATAACCTTACTATAAATGGAGTTGAAAACATCAAGTGCATTGAAATTTATGATTTCCTTGGCAGTAAATTGTTTACCGAAAACACTAGCTTACAAATTAACCAATCCATCGATATATCGTATCTATCACCTGGAAGGTATTTTGTTAAAATATATGATGATTCGGGTAATCAGCAGGTAATGCTATTGATTAAAAAGTAAAAGAAATTTATAAGAGAATTTCTCTCACATCTCATTGTTAAGCATTCTCTAAAACTTCCTCTTTTTCCGCTATTGTATTGTCAACATAAGGAAAAACATCTACCACATTTGTTTTGGTTATTGAAGGGATTTCCCAATCAACAATGGAGCCTTTTAATCTTTCCTCCATTTTATCATAGGCCTCTTTTAAACCATTCGCCTGAATGATGTAGTTTTCATTAATTTTTTTCTCTTTGCCACTATCCGGATCAACACTGATATAACTTACCTTCACCTTGAAGAAATAATCGAATGCTTCATCAACAATGACATCTTGAATATTCGTTTTAGCGCATGTTAAAAGATTATATTCAGGAATATATTCCTCTAATATACCTTGTAATCTTGCCTCCGCCTCTGTAAAACTCAATGCATTTAACATATACGCCTCACCCTTGGTTTGTATCGAACCATCCTCTGGATTCTGTTTTAAATACTTTATTTTCACTGTGAACCAATCCGTCATAATTTTAGTTTTTTAATTTTCAAAGATAGCGGCATAATCAAAAAAATGCCTTGCTTTCAAACATCGATTTTTAAACATATTGTTAACTTTTTGGAAAATATTTACATTTGAACAGCAACTATTCTGTCTTTAATCCGTCAGCATGTATAGCAGGACTAACATATTTACTCAAACATGTTGAACCAAGACCTCATAATTCAGGGTTGTATTGACGGAGATCGTCGCGCTCAGCAATCTTTGTATGAGCATTTTTATGGAAAGATGTTAGCAGTTTGCATGCGTTACGCAAATGGTCATGATGAAGCGCTGGATATGTTTCAGGAATCTTTCATTAAGGTATTTAAGAATTTACCCAAATACGGCAAACAGGGCTCGTTTGAAGGATGGGTTCGTAGAATTATGGTAAATACTTGTATTGATCATATTCGAAAAAATAAAAAAAACAACCAAATGGTTGAATTGGATGATAAGCATGGAAGTATTCAGGTAGATCAAGAAGAAGATGCGGGCATATTAGAACATGTAAGTTTTTCCGATCTCATACAAATGGTTCAACTTTTAAGTCCTGCTTATAGAAGTGTATTTAATATGTATATCGTTGATGGCTTTACTCATCAAGAAATTTCCGATTCTTTAGGAATAAGTATAGGAACATCGAAATCCAATTTAGCGAAAGCGAAAGGTAACTTACGTAAAATGCTAAAAGAAAAGGTAGAGAAATTAGCAGGTTAACCACTATGGGAGACTTTGAGGACGAAATAAGAAAGAAACTACAAGAAGGTGAGATGAATTACAACCCTTCAGACTGGGAGAAGATGAACCAAAATCTATCTTCTAACCCTCCTCATACCCCTTTTGAAAATGAGATTAATGACAAATTGAATGAAGGTTCCGTGGAAACTCCCCCCAATGCATGGGACGAATTCAACGACAAGTACAATTCTAAATCAAATTTTGAACAAAAGCTTAAAGAGAAGCTAAATAGTGACACATTTAAATATAATGCACAGCATTGGGAAAATTTAGTTGAGCAGTTAGAATTGTCCAAGTTAACTCCATTAGAACGAATTTTAAGATCTGTTTTCAATAATGGGAAATTAAATTATAACCCCTCTCATTGGGCTGCTTTGGAAAAAACCCTTCGCCGACGAAGTATTATGAAAAAGATGTTAAGAGGGGCTGCGGCGATATTAATTCTAATAGGTACTGGACTAGGAATTGATTCTTTGCTAAAGGATTCTGAAAATCCTGTGATCACTTCAAAAACCCACAATAAAAATACGAGCTCTGAAATAAATCAAATAATTAACCCTATAACAATACCCTCTAACGTTGATGTGATTTCATTGGATAATAACCTACCACCAAAAAATCATGAAGAAAACGTACAGAATTCTTTCACTCCCCAAAATACAAGGACAACTAAAGAATTCATTCCTGTTGGTATTCAAAAGCAAAATGATGTAGACTTGATAAATACCTCGAATAACTCACAAGAGTATCCTTACGACCTACTTATTCAGCTTGAAAATTTCCCTATTCAAGAATATTGTACTTCTCTTGATCTTTCAATTCATAAAATTTCTTTGAATCATTTATCAAAAGGCAGTTATCAAATCCATCCTGGAGCAACAATTTGGTTAAACTTTTGGGAAAATTCCTCCATTACGGGATTGTATGCCAATAATAATGCATCATTCTTTTACCACAATAATTGGGAAATTAATGATGTTGACCAAAATCAAATAGGTGAAATCAATTTTGTTCAACCCTTAACATATATTGCTGCTTTTGAGCGACGATTAAACCCTTATTTCGCAATTGGAGGGTTTTATCAGTATGAATTGAAGGAAAACTGGAACAACCGAAAAGGAAATGTTTCGATTAGTTTTACTAAAAATATTTTAAATCAACTTGATTTAAAAACAGGTTTGGCAGTAAACTTCAATAGTGATCAATTAGCAGTAAATCAGTTAACGTTAAGAGAACAATCACTTATTGGTGAATACATCCATCAAACTAACCTTGGTAGCTTCAAGTCTCAACAAGAGCAATATACTACAATGGATTTTGGTGTTTTCTTAAATCATCGAAGCTTTTACATAGGGTACAATAGAAATAATATGTTAGCATACAGTTTCACTAACGAACATGAATTAACCAATCAAAAACATACAATTGTCTCCGCAATTCATACTCCTGAAATAGCAAAATTCAAAACAAGCCTATTACTCAAATATGAACACGAATTATTTAATTCATATAGTCCGGGAATTGGTCTTACATACAACAATCAATTTTTTTCGGCATTAGAATATGAAAGTCTTTTAAATAAAAATATAACTGTTGGATACCAGCATGTTAATCGAATTAGATTTCAATTTACATACAACAGAAAAAACACCAAAAACCTCCAAAGAAATACAATAAACATAAATAACTTCACAGAAAAAAAAGGATATTTATCTGGAGGGGTTAACTATAAATTTTAATGAAAAAGCTCATTCCTCTTTTCCATATTTTTTTGCTTTTTTTTTCATGCTCAAACGATAATTTGAAGGATAATCCGGTGGAAGCAAAAAAATTATCACCAATTTTTGAAGCGACTACAACTCCTATTCATGTTTTGTCTAATTCAACGGATATTCGTGAATGTTTTTATCAAAATAACTTTGTGAAATTAGTTGGCTATGAACCTTCTGTATCGAAACACGAATGGTATCGCTCTGTTGGTAACGAAGAATATAAATTCTTATCATCAGATTCCATATTTACTACCTCTTTAAGAGGGAACTATCGCCTGGATATTGAGCAAGAAACTCCTGGTGTAGGCGAAAAAGATTCTTCTATTTACATAACGCTTGAATATTGTGATACTTATATTGATGTGCCTACTTCGTTTACCCCTGATGCAGACAATCAATTTGACACCTGGTTCCCTATACTTGTAGGCGTTTCTGACTTTTATGTGAGAGTTAGTGACGATATGAATAATGTATTGTTTGAGAGTGAGTCTTATAACACATTATTTGATGGATCCTTTGAAGGCAATCAACTTCCTTCTGGGAGCTACAACTACTACATTTCAGGAACATATAGAACAGGGTATTTATTTGAACAACAAGGCATTATTGAACTTGTTCGATAGTTCTCGTTCAACCACACAATACATCCATATAAAATTGCGTATTTTAGTGAAAACGCTTTTTTATGGATCTAGACAATATTCTTATGGCCTTTGTACCTTCTGCCGTTGTTGGTGCTGTGGCTTATCTTTTAATTAATAAATTTTTACAAGCCGAGAGTAAACGACATATTCTTGAAATCAAAAAAGAAAGCTTAAATGTTACAATACCAGTAAGACTCCAAGCATTTGAAAGAATCATACTATTGTTAGAGCGAATTGATGCGGTTCAAGTAGTCAAAAGATCCATAAAACCGGGTATGACAAGTGGTGAGCTGCGACAAAAGGCTGTGGCAGAAATTCAAAATGAATTCAACCATAATGTCACACAACAAGTCTATATCTCTGCGGCATCATGGGAAAAAGTTAAAAAAGCAAAAGATGACGCCATTAAATTAATAGGTGTTACCGGTACTCAAGTAGGTGATCATGTCGACGCTGTTGCATTTAGCAGAAAAATATTAGGAGTAAACGAAGAGCTTGAGATTAACAATAATGAGGCTATTGAATTTGTTAAACAAGAAGTGAGAAAATTATTCTAGTATAATCGCAACTAAAATTTATATTTATAGTATTGTACTTACTTAAGAAAAAGTAAATTACATGAATCCTTAAGAATGTTCCAAAAACTGTTTAAATATTTTTGTTGTTTAATTGCTCTTTCCTTTCTCTTTATTAGTTGTGAAGAGGAAAAGATAGAGAAATACAGAAAGTATTCATTTGGTGGTTTTACTCAAGGCACAACCTATAGTATATCTTATATCGATTCAACCAATAGGGTTCAACTCATCCAACAAAAGGTAGATTCAATTCTTAATGAAATCGATAATTCTGTTAGCACATACAACCCAAACTCAAGAATTAGTCATTTCAATAATTCAGACTCTTGTTGCCTAATTGATAATCATATTTTAAACTTGTTCCTTCTGTGTGATGAAGTGAATGCTATTTCAGATGGAGCATTTGATCCATCTGTGAAGCCATTAGTTAATTTATGGGGATTTGGATCAACACCTATGCAATTTGACACATTATTTAAAAATTTACCAGATTCTGTCAATCGTGATTCCATAATTGCTTTATACAGAGATTCCTTAGCCTATGACCTCACTGATTTTGTTGGATTCGAATACCTTATGTTAACAGGAGATATTGTATACAATTCGTTTGATGAGATGCTAAATGGACGTTTTAACGATAATTTCATTTGTAAAGACGACTCAATTGTTCAAATAACTTTTGATGCTATCGCACAAGGATATACAGCTGATGTAATTGGTGATTTTTTAAATTTCGAACTGAAGATTGGTGATTTTTTAGTGGAAGTAGGTGGAGAAATTGTAGCACAAGGATATAAAATGGATAAAAAGCCTTGGTTGGTTCAAATTGAACATCCCAACACCGACATTGAAGGAGGGGAAGACGAATTAGCAAGAGTAAGAATGGATTCAAGCTTTAGAGCCATTGCTGTATCCGGAAATTACAGGAAGTTTAAAGAAGAAAATGGCAAAACTATTGTGCACTCTATTGACCCTAGAAATGGGCAACCAACAGAAAATGGTATTTTAAGTGCGACTGTACTTGCAGATGAAGCTGCAATTGCAGATGCCTACGCCACTGCATTTATGGTTATGCGTTTAGAAGAAATTATTCCATTGGTTGAAACTGAAAAAACCGACCTCTACGTACTTATTGTTTATAAGGACGCTAGTGGAACATTGCAAACTTACATCTCTACGAATTTAGAGGATAAACTTCTATATCCTGTTCAACAGACCTCTAAAACTTAACGATTTATGGTAAGATTTGGATAATTAAGCAGCTTCTTGATTATCACCATCACATTGATCGCCAGGCTGAGCACCACACAAAGAACACGGCTCATTATTTTGATTTAACACTGGATTTTTTGATGCACATGTACCTTCAAACTCACCATTCTTTTTAACAAGAATTTTAATAGCAATACCTGCAAAGGCTAAAGCAAGAAATCCGATTGTGAGTAAAATTAATTCCATATCTGTATGCGTATATCAAATCAAAGATAACAAATCTTGTCCACGTTGCCTTTATACAACATATCAGAACTATAAATGACTAACAAATTTAATGAAAAACGATTGTTTTGTTCCCAACAACCATAACCTTCCTCTGAACATGAAGCTTAACAGCCTTAGCTAGTACTAATTTTTCAACATCTTGACCCATTTTCAACAAATCACTGACATAATGTCGATGTGTAGCTCGCACTACATCTTGCTCTATTATTGGACCTGCGTCTAATTCTTCAGTGACATAATGTGCTGTTGCACCAATAATTTTGACCCCTCGCTCAAAAGCGGCATGATAAGGTTTAGCTCCTGCAAAAGCTGGTAAAGACGAATGATGGATATTAATAATTTTGTGTTCGAAGTGTTGAATAAATAAAGGTGATACGATTTGCATGTATCTAGCTAAAACAACAAAATCTACATCATGTTCTTTAAGAATTTTAATTTGTTTCTTCTCCTGGTCTTTTTTATTTTCCGGAGTAATTGGTAAATGAACAAAAGGTAAACCAAATCGTTCAACTACATCCTTTAAATAAGGATGATTGCTTATTACTAATGGAATTTCAACCTCTAATTCACCACTCTGCCATCGTCCTAATAAATCATATAAACAATGTGATAATTTGGTCACAAAAAGAGCCATTCTAGGTTTATGATCAGAGAAATATAAATTGAAACGAAGTGAAAAACGCTTACCAAGTAATGTCTCGAAGTACTCCGCTATTTTGTCCTTTTGAATGGTAAAGTTTTCTAGTGACCACTCTACCCTCATGAAGAAATGATTATTATCATGATCTGTATACTGATCTAAATCAATAATATTTCCCTTATTACTGTATATAAACTCAGTAACAGAACTCACTATCCCTTGCTGATCTTTACATTCTATTTGAATGATTGCATTAGCCATAAGAAACTCTAATTAGGTATACTTTAAAATCTAAAAACACCGCTTCTAATCCAAAATTTAAGACTCTAACTTCATCCCAAACAAACAAACATCATCAATCTGTTCCTCATATTTCCTCCAAGATTTGTAGAAATTAACAACTTCTGTTTTTTGAACAGGAACAGAAAGTGATGCGATTTCTAAAAATTTATCGTGAAGACGCCTTTTACCTAACTTTTTACCTTTTGGTCCTCCAAATTGGTCTTTATAGCCATCTGTTGTAGCGTAAATTGAATCTCCCACTTTTAATTGCTTTTCAATTAGTGTAAATCTATGATTCGGTATAATGTGTTGACCAATAGGATTCTTATCTCCTTTCACCTCCTCTAAATGATTTCCCGAAACAATAACTAAACCATTCATAGCACCACTAAATTTCAAAAAGTTGGTTTTAAGGTTCAAACTAATAATTGCAATATCCATCCCATCACCCATTTGAAGATCAGCATTCTTATCTGTAGCAATAAGTTGAATCACTGAATTTCGTAATTCTTCAAGAATATTATGCGGTTGAATAATTTCTCTGCCAAAAACAATTTCATTCAAAAGCGATATCCCCAAACAACTCATAAAAGCTCCTGGAACACCATGTCCCGTGCAATCACCTATTGCCACAATCAACTCATCCCCCACTACATTACTCCAATAAAAATCGCCACTAACAATATCTCGAGGTTTGTAAAATGTAAAATAATCAACTCCGGAACCATCAATATGAAAAGAGGAATTCAACATAGCTTGTTGAATTTTTTGCGCATAATGAATACTGTCTGTAACATCCTTATTTCTAACCTTAAGTTGTTCATGAGTTTGATTCAATAAATCTCTTTGAGATTCAATTTCAGCTTTTTTATCTTCAAGTTCTTCATTTTTTTCTTTTAAAACGGCATTCTTTTTAGAACGAATTATACTAATCATTGTTAGTGCCAGAACTAATACTAAAAGAAGCGCACCAAGACCAATAAGTAAATAAATAAAAATCCTATTCCTTTCGTTTTGGGACTCCTTGAGCTCTTTTTCTTTCGCCATTAATTTCAACTCTTTCTCTTTTCTATCCAATTGAAACTGAGAATTAAGCTGTGTAACCTTTATTGTATTCTGACTCTCTATAATTTCATCTTTTATTGTTTCGAATTTCTTGAAAAAACTAAGAGACTTTTTGTAATCACCTAAGTTTTCATAAAGTATCCGATAAGAATTGTAAATACTTTTAATATATGGTTTGTTATCCGCGTTTTGAGCAATTTTCAACGCCTCTCCCAAGTAGAATTCAGATTCTTTTTTATTCGTCATGTGTGCAAAAAAATCACCTAGCTCGAAATAAATTTTTCCTTTTAAACCGATGTTATTTAAGGAATCCAGAAGTAAAACCGCTTTTTGAAGATGATTTAAAGCATCTTGATTATCACCCAACATTCGCTTTGCTCCAGCAATATTAATCAACGTAACAAACTGACCATAGAGGTTTTTTTGATTCTTAGCCTCTTTGTAACTCTGGTTAAAATGATCCAACGCCAATTGGTAATCTTTCATATCCAAAAACACATTCCCCATTCCTGTGTAAATGATACGATTCAATCGATCTAATTTATATTTTTCTACCAATTTTAATGCCTCATTGTAATACCCAAGCGATTTATCATATTGCTTCGTTTTAATGAGCACGTTACTTAAGTTGATAATAGCTCCAACTCTTGCGTAATGGTCATTATTTTGTTCAAAAATTGAGGATGCCTGAATAAAATTTTTAACACTCTTGGAGTAATTACCTACATTTTTATGATTTAAGGCCAAATAAAAATAACGCTGACCGTCCAAGGAATCATTATGAGGTATTTTAATGGATTGCTCAATATAATGGACTCCTTCAATATATTGTCCAACACCATATTTTCCTACTCCTTTATAAAACTTGAGCTTAGACTTAATCCCAGAAGATAATGGATGGTTAAGTGCTTTTGCAAAATCCTCCACTTGATCAATGTAGAACAAACTGGAATCTGGCATTTTTTTCACTCCTCCTTTAATAATATCAATATAAGCTTCAATAGTTGCATCAAAACCTTTCGCCCTACCTAGATCAACTACTTTCTCCTCATGGGATTTTTTGCCAAACGAATAACATGAAAACGAAAGAAATAGTATTGTAATTATGCAATATTTCACAGCACTGCATAATTACGATAAATACTTAAAAAACTCAAGAGAGAGCCTATAAAAAAAGCCTCCAAAGGAGGCTTTTTTTATCCGAGGTATTTTAATAGAATTGCACTTCTAGACGAATGCTTTAATCGCCTAATGGCTTTTTCTTTAATTTGTCGAACTCGTTCTCGAGTTAAATCAAATTTAATTCCAATTTCCTCTAACGTTAAATTGGATTTAACAGATTTTTCGATTCCAAAATAAAGTCTGAGTACGTCTGCCTCTCTTGGTGTTAATGCATTTAAGGCTCGTTCTACTTCTTCCTTTAAAGATTGGTCCATCAAATCTGAATCTGGCCTGGCAGAATCCTTGGAACCAAGCACATCATATAAATTACCTGCATCAGAGTCATCACCCAATGGAGCGTCCATAGAAACTGTTCTGGAATTATTTTTTAACGATGTTTCAACCTCTTCGGTAGATAGATCTAATGCCTCTGCAATTTCCTCAACGGACGGTTCTCTTTCATGCAATTGTTCCAATTCTGAAAAGGTTCTGTTTATCTTGTTTATATTTCCAATTTTATTCAACGGCAGCCTTACAATCCTAGCTTGTTCTGCAAGAGCCTGTAAAATACTTTGACGTATCCACCATACAGCGTAAGATATGAACTTAAACCCTCTTGTCTCATCAAATCGTTGTGCAGCCTTAATTAACCCTAAGTTTCCTTCATTAATTAAATCCGGTAAGGTTAACCCTTGATTTTGATATTGTTTTGAAACAGAAACCACAAAACGAAGATTAGCTTTTGTTAATTTATCCAAAGCTCGTTGATCACCAGCCTTTATTTTTCTTGCTAACTCCACCTCTTGTTCTGGGGAAATTAATTCCTCCTTTCCAATCTCTTGAAGGTACTTATCTAGAGAAAGCGTTTCTCTGCTAGTAATCTGCTTTGTAATTTTTAATTGTCTCATTTTTTTAGGGTTGGGGTTCAGTAAAATTACGGCACAAAGTCTATTTAGTTTCGAGATATTTGTTTTTTTAACAAATTTTTATTAAGCACTATTTTTGGAACCGCAATTGTAGTTAAAAGAACTTGAATTACAATCTTGTATCCTATTTTTGTAGAAAATAGTGTCTAATGGGTAATCAATTTCTATCTGAACGAATTCTAAATATGGAAACTTCTGCTACTATTGCTATGAATGCAAAAAGTAGATCACTCAAAGAGCAAGGTTTAAATGTGATTAGTCTCAGTTTAGGTGAGCCTGATTTTAATACACCCGATTTAATAAAAAATGCTGCTGTTCAGGCTATTCATGATAATTACTCAAAATACCCTCCTATTGCAGGTTTTCAAGAACTTAAAAAAGCAATCTCTGATAAATTTAAAAAGGAAAATAACTTAAACTATTCTCAGAATGAAATTGTCGTATCAACAGGTGCGAAGCAATCTTTGGCCAATGTGATCTTATCTTTGATAAATCCAGGAGATGAAGTTTTACTACCCGCACCATATTGGGTTTCATATGTTGAACAAGTTAAGCTTGCCGGAGGAGTTCCTGTTGCGTTGAACACAACTATTGAATCGAACTTTAAAATAACACCCAAACAACTCGAAAAAGCAATAAATGACAAAACAAAATTAATCATATACTCTTCTCCTTGTAATCCATCTGGATCCTTGTACTCAAAACAAGAACTGGAATTAATCTCAGAAGTCATCTTAAAAAAAGAAGGGCTCTTTGTTTTAGCCGATGAAATATACGAGTATATTAATTTTACAAAAAAGCCGCATTACAGTATTGCTTCCTTAAATAGCAAAATATGGGAAAGAACGATTACCGTAAATGGAATCGCAAAAGGATTTGCAATGACTGGTTATAGAATTGGTTATATAGGTGCGCCAAAATGGATTTGCAATGCATGTAGTAAAATTCAAGGACAATTTACATCTGGTGCAAATTCGATTGCACAACGCGCAACTATTACAGCTCTTGAAAATGGTAAAAATATAGTAACCTACATGATTGAAGCTTTTGAAAAAAGAAGAGATCTAGTGTATGAATTAATTAGGGACATTAATGGACTAAAAGTTAACGTGCCCGAAGGGGCTTTCTATTTTTTCCCAGATGTTAGTTATTTTTTCGGAAAATCATATAAGGGTAAAGTAATAAAAAATGCAACTGATTTGTGTTTATTCATATTAAATGAAAAGCTCTTGGCAATTGTGCCAGGACAAGCCTTTGGCTCACCAAATTCAGTCCGAATTTCTTATGCAACTTCAGAGGATATATTAGTAGAAGCAATGCAAAGGTTAAAAGATGCTTTATCGCTCTTGAGGTAATTCCAATTCACGCAAGACGAATTCCGTCCTTCTCAATCACGATCTTTTGGTCTCGATATAAGTTACCAATAGCCCTTTTGAATGATTTTTTACTCATTAAAAGTCGTTTCGAAATTTCTTCAGGATCACTTTTATCATGAAGATCTAAAAAGCCCTCACTTCTTTGCAGGATATCTAAAACCTTTTGTGCATTTGGTTCAAAACTTGCCACACCTTCTTTTTGAAGGATAACATCTATTTTTCCATCTTCCCTTATCGTCTTCACATACCCTTTAAGCTCCTGCCCTAAGGATAATGGCTGATTTACATCGCTTCTAAAAATTAAACCTTTATAGGTTTTATTAATCATAACATTTGTTCCAAGATGAGAGGAGTGCAACACCATTAAATCAACCTCCTCACCTTTTTCAACCTTAATATCGTCATTGGAAAGATATCGATTTAGTTTAGATGTACCTACAAGCCTCTTGGTTTTATCATCTAAATACATAAAAACAACATAGCTTCTTCCCTCCTCCATTGGAATTGCTTGCTCTTTATAAGGAACTAACAGCTGCTTAACCAAGCCCATATCCAAGAATGCCCCCATTCTATTTACTTGTTCCACGGTTAAAACAGCAAAATCATTTAATTTAATCTTTGGTTGAAGTGTGGTTGCTGTTAGTCGCTCCTCATTATCCAAATAAATAAATACATTAATTTCATCTCCTTCCTTAAATCCTTCAGGAACATATGCATTTGGTAATAAAACCTGGTTAAAAGGATCGTCACCTCGAAGATAAAACCCTTGAGGTTCTTTTCGAACACTAGTCAGTGTATTGAACTCACCAATCTTGAAATCATTCATGACTCAAAGGTACTCTTAAAAAATTCATTTCTCATGCAAAGCAACTAAAAGCAAACCATAGCGTCATGGGAACACTTTACAAAACCACCCTAAACCCTTATTTTTGCATCATGAAAAATTTTTCCTGCCTGATATTGATTTGCAGTATTCTTATTTCTTGTAAAAGAGATAAATACACCACATGGGATACCAACATGACTGCACCTCTTGTAAATTCAGAATTAACGGTTGAAGAACTTTTACAATCAGAAAACGTCATAGCTAATGAAGACAGTAGCCTAAAGATTGTTTATTCTTCAGAGTTGTTTTCGATAACAACAGATAGCTTTGCGCAACTTCCAGATACTACTTTCGAATTAAGTGCAAGTTTAGAAAATCTTGAACTTCCTAATGACACCATAGAGGTTAGAATAACTATGGGAGAAATAATGAGAAATTCTGATAATTTCATTATTCAAGCCTTGTACAATCTACATGGATCACCTTCTCCATTTTCTGCATCAACATCAATCGAAGTGAGCGGCGAATCTTTTGATTTTTCAATGGTTGAACTTTTTGATGAATTAACCTTGGATACAGGAGTTGCCGAAGTTGTATTATCTAATGAAATGCAATATGACTTAACAAATATTCAATTTCAATTAGGTAACGCTCCTCAACCGGGAGGCGATCTATTAATCAGCGACACATACTCTTCTCTCGCTAAGGGTAGCACTATAAGCGAAACCTATTCTTTGGATAGCGGCACAGTAATTTTATCCGATCTTGTTGGGCAAATAATTAATTTAAACGTAAGCGTTAATCTTATTGCAGGAGTGACAATTATAGACACCTCTGAGTATATTTCAGCTAAAATTATTGTTAAAGAAATTAAACCTTCCGAAGCTATTGCTGTATGGCCCGATCAAAATATAATCGAGGTAACAGATGAGGTTCCCTTTGCATCAAATGTGACAATTGACTTCAAAGAAGCTACTATCAGGGGTGGTGAATTATACTTTGAAATTGAATCCACCATAAATGATTCTATCTTTCTAACATATACCATTCCCAACCTTGTTAAAGACGATGTTGATACATTTTCAGTTGATGTAGTCGTGCCTCCAAGTACTGATTCAAGTGAAGGAAATAGGACAACTCTTATAAAATCATACCCTATGACAGGTTATCACTTTACCTTTAATGGTCTTGGATATAGTACCCCTACCTTAGACGATGACGAAATAAACAAGTATGTCACCAAATTAACCGCAAAAATAAAATACACCGGTGAGAAAAAACGAATATCACTTAGTGACAGACTTTATGTTAAAGCGCAAGTTCGTGATTTGCTGCCAACTCACGCAAGTGGATTTTTAAATAATAAAATTGTAAGCTCGGGTCCATCGGTTGTGTCATTTGAAGCATTTAACCAAATCAAATCCGGACAGTTTGATATTGAGGACGTGAATTTTGAAATTGAAGTTGACAATGGTATTGGTGGATCCGCTGAGGCAGAGTTTTTAGAAGTCAAAGGAACCAACTTTAAAGGAGAGGAAGTTTTACTTGATTTCATGGGAAATGAAACAATGGAAATTAATTCCGCAAAATACCAGGGGGATATTGAAAACTACCGAACAGAACATATTACTACCACAAAATCACTTGATCCAAATAATTCAAACATTGATGATTTTATTGAGAATTTACCAAAAGAAATCAGTTATAATGTAAATGTTGAATTAAATGCCAATGTTCCCAACCCTGGTGAGAGAGCCATTGTAGAAAATGACACTCCCCCTAACTTCATTCACTATTTGGATGAAGTAAAAGCACGTTTAAATATGGAAATACCTCTTTCTATTGTGACAGACTCTCTCGTATTAGTTGATACGCTAGATTTTAATTTAAATACAAACAATGATAATGAAGTTGAAAGCGGAAAATTCAAACTATTAGTAAACAATGGCTTTCCATTTGATGCAAATACATCGCTTTATTTTATGGATGAAACAGGATTAATTATTGACTCCCTATGGATTGACCAAACTATTACAAGAGGAACTGTTAACAATTCAGGAGTGGTTTCTAGTCCAGTTCAAAGTGTGATCGAATTTGAAATATCAAAAGAACAAATGGAAAATATACAATTAGCATCAAAACTATACATTGAGGCAGGGTTCCACACTTTTGACATCACTAATCCCGAAAAAGAATATTATAAAATATACAGTCACTACTCCTTTGGTGTAAAACTAGTTGGAGACTTTAAATATCAGTTCTCTAACTAACCTTTATTTATATGAAAAAGCTCGTTATTCTATTTTATATACTTGGATTAAGTATGACCAGTATATACGCGCAAAACAATTTCGTTGTGCCAGATTCAACAAATCAGATTGTTTTTAACGCCATTGGTGGAGTTGGTTCAACTAAGCTCCCGCAAGCATTTTTAAATAAATTTATTTTCCCTGACTACATCAATAATGAATTAAAAGATGCTGCATCTGAGCAATTATCTTCCACTAATCTCTTTGGAGGCGAGTTAGGAGGAAATCTTACTGCTCTATTTAATTTCAAAAGGAAAAAAGAATCAAAAACACAGTTTTTTTATGGTTTGAGTCTCGGGACACAGTTCGAAGGAAACCTAAATTTCACCAAAGACTTTTTCAACCTGGTTTTTTATGGAAACCAACCATTTTCTGGTCAGTCTCTTTCATTAAATGAAACATCATTTAAATCTATCTCTTACTCTTACATAGAAGGCTCTTATGGGTTTAAGCGTATACAGAAAACCGGTAATTCAAGTATATGGATTGATGCAGCGTTGTTAGTTGGACATGGCTTTTCAGATTTTGAAGTTGGTTCTGGATCTATATTTACAGAAGAAAATGGAGATTATATTGATATTCGTTTGAAGAAGAGCTCACTTGAGCGATCTGATTCCGTTAATACAAGTCTTAATAAGGGCCTTGGATCTAAATTTGACATCCACTATGCCCGGCAATCATCCTCCTATACATTCCTTTGCTCCGTTGAAAACATTGGAGGAATTCTCTGGAATAATGTAACACATGCTAACCTTGACACCACCTTCTCTTTTGAAGGAATTGAAGTTGGAGATATTTTTCAATTTTCAGACTCTGTTTTAAATCAAGTTTCGTCAGTGGATAGTTTCGTAGAAACTCAAGTAGCAAATAAGTTTAAATCATTACCCCTTAATATTTCTCTTTATTATAACGGTCAATTTGAAAAATTTGAATTTGATCTTTTCCTTAAACATCGGTTTTTAGTGAATTATACGCCATTTTTCCGAGCTGGACTTTATTTAAAATCATCTGTTTTTAGTCCGGGCGCTACTATTGCATACGGAGGATACAGTGGATTTCAAGCAGGAATAAACGGAGATCTTTACATCAATAAGTTAATCAAACTACAAGTAGGAACTAATAATATTCTTGGTGCTATATTCCCAAACCAAAGTTCCGCACTTGACATTTATACAGGTTTAAAATTCAGTTTCTAGCAATAAAAATACGTCCTTCAAACCTAAATTCACTATACATCCCCCCATCTCAACCTTTATAAGGTTTAAAATCGCTTTTTAATTAATCTCAAAAAGAAATGACTAGGAATACTGAGCAGGATATAATGTTTTTAGATTATAATCAGAAACCATCACTTCTCCGTAAGCACCAGCAGATTTAATTCTGAATAAATCTCCTCTAACTGTTTGTGGCAGCTCAAGATCTTTTGCAAAACAATCTGTGCTTTCGCAAATAGGACCAACAACATCATATTTAATGATTTCTGAAGAGCTTGAAGAAATGTTTTCCAACTCATGATGCGCACTGTAAAGCATTGGCCTTATTAACTCAGTCATTCCAGCATCTAGTATGGCAAAGTTTTTTTTCAAACCATTCTTAATATATAGTACTTTTGAAATTAATGAACCACATTGCCCAACCAAAGAACGTCCTAATTCAAAATGAACCTCTTGCTCGGGTCTTAGCTCTAAAAATTCATTGAAAATTCTAAAATACTCAGCGAAATCAGGAATTTGTCCATCTGGAGAATGGTAATCAATACCTAAACCACCACCTGCGTTAATTACTTTAACAATAATTTGACGAGAGTAAAACCACTGCTGAATCGTATTAATTTTAGATGTTAGATTCTTAAAGGAAGTCAAATCTGTAATTTGAGATCCAATATGAAAATGCAAACCAATCAGCTCAATGTGGTCGGATTTTTTCAACACCTCTAAAACATCATCCAGCTCCCACATATTTATACCAAACTTATTCTCAGACAATCCTGTTGTAATATACTTATGTGTATTGGCATTCACATTGGGATTAATCCTTAATGCTGTTTGTGCCGTTTTACCCTTTGCAGCAGCTAGTTCATTAATTACTTCAATTTCCTGAACACTCTCACAATTAAAGCAGAAGATATTTAAATCAAGGGCTGCGTTGATCTCAGCATCACTTTTACCTACACCAGCAAAAACGACTTCACTTGGTTTAAAGCCTGATTTAACCGCAGTTTCTACCTCTCTTCCACTTACGCAATCTGCACCAAATCCCTTCTCTGAAATGCACTTCAAAATAGGTTCATTAAAATTGGCTTTAACTGCATAATGCAAATGAAAATTGTACTTATCCGCTTCTCTTTTTGCGAAATCCAATGTTTCATTCAACAACTCCATATCGTAATAATAAAAAGGCGTAGGAAGCGCCTCAAATTTATTTAGCAATTCAGTGTTCATCATAAAATCTATTATACAGAAATGTCCCGCTTACTAGCGGGACATTTAATTATTTATATTGTTTACGTTTTAAAAATTAAACAACCCGTCATTTAAGGACTGTAGGGCTTTTTGTTTGTATTCCCCATCAACAACCAATGAAACATTATGCCTTGACCCACCATATGAAATCATTCGTATAGGGACATTTTTAAGCGCTTCAAAAATATTAATCGCCACACCTTCAGTTTCACTCACCATATTTCCAACAATACACACTATCGATTGATCATTATCCACTTCAACAATACCAAAAGCTTCTAACTCCGAGACAATTTTATCGAGATTAGAGGTATCATCAATCGTTAATGAAACAGCCACCTCTGAAGTTGTAATCATATCAATTGGGGTTTTAAATCGTTCAAAAACCTCAAAAACACTTCTTAAAAAACCATAGGCTAACAACATTCGGGCAGATTTAATCTTGATTGCTGTAATACCATCTTTTGCGGCAATAGCCTTTACTAATCCTTCACCTGTTTCCTTAGAAATTGTTGTCCCTTTGGCTTTCGGATCCATTGTATTCAATAATTTAACTGGAATACCTAATTCAGCAGCAGGACGAATAGATTGAGGATGAAGAATTTTAGCTCCAAAGTAAGCAAGCTCTGCAGCTTCATCAAACGACAATTTAGCAACCGGTTTTGTTTTATCCACTACTCTCGGGTCATTATTGTGCATACCATCAATGTCTGTCCAAATTTGAACTTCAGAGGCATTTACAGCATTACCAACGATTGAGGCGGTATAATCAGAACCTCCTCTCTTTAAATTATCAATTTCACCAAACGAGTTTCTACAAATATATCCTTGAGTAATAAATAGCTTGATTCCTTTTCTTTTATCAATTTCTTGTGCAGCATGCTCCCTGATGTACTCCATATCAGGTTCCTCGTCTCTATTTATTCTCATAAAATCCAAAGCAGGAAGCAACGCACTCTCTACACCTCTTTCCTCCAAGAACAAATGAAACATTTTAGTACTCAATAACTCACCTTGTGCCAATAGTGCTCTTTCTTGAAAAAGATTAAACACATTAACAACAAAAGATTTCATAAAATCAAAATGCTCCTTAATAATCAAGTTTGCTTTTTCTTTAAATTCATCCGCAATGTAAAGAGACTGTACCGTATCAAAATATTTATGCTCTAAATCAGCAATTGCCCTTTTGGCACCACTTTTATCATCAGCATATAATTTATCTCCAATAGCAACCAAACTGTTTGTTGTACCTGACATAGCAGACAAAACGACAATTTTAGGCTCATCATTCACAACAATATCTGCGACCCCTTTCATGCGCTCTGCAGAACCAACAGATGTACCTCCAAATTTTAAAACTTTCATATTACTTTATCTAAAGTTAGTCTTCTCTATAAAGATATGATATTTCAAGGATGTTTTCTAGGTCAATTTAAAAGAATTCTTAGGCCGTTTAAAATTTTAAAAAAAGAGCTAATCATTTAAGTATATTGACTGAAATTAATTTGAGAAAAGTAAGGATTGTATGTGATTATTCGTCCTGCGTCCTCATGAACTCGTTACGAACACTTTTGGTTCTCATCCCCCTTGTAAGTTTGTGCCAACAAAAAACCCCTTCGGTTTATGTACTGAAGAGGTTTATTTATTTTGCGGTGTGAGGGGGATTCGAACCCCCGGTACGAGTTACCCCGTACGCCAGTTTAGCAAACTGGTGGTTTCAGCCACTCACCCATCGCACCTTGATTCTGTTTCTAAACAAACAGGAAACCAAATTTAAGGTTAAGATTTGATTTGAACAATAGTCTTTATTATTATTTCAATTTTAAATCGAATTCAATAAAGAATCTATTCAACCCATATTACTTAGGGGTCCAAAATACTTTTTAACCGTGAAACTTATCCAACATGAACAGCGTCAATGGCCTTGGTCAATTTCTCAAATATTTCATCAATCTCTCCAACCCCCTGGATACCAACATGCTTACCTTGAGCTGAATAAAAATCTACTAAAACAGAAGTTTCTTGATTGTATACTGAAATCCTGTTTTTAATAGTGTCTTCATTCGCGTCGTCGGCCCTTCCTGATATTTTTCCTCGTTCTAATAAACGCTTTACTAGTTCTTCCTCTTCAACTTCAAGTGAGAGCATTACCGATACACCAGTTCCTTTAGCAACTAATAATTTATCAAGCGCCTCTGCTTGTGCTTGCGTTCTAGGAAAACCATCAAAAATGAATCCTTTCCCATCAAGATTTTCTGATATTTTATTGTCAATCATACCGATTACAACTTCATCTGGCACTAAATTACCTGCTTCTATTAAGGACTTAGCTTTTACCCCCAATTCTGTTCCGGCTTTCATTTCGCCACGCAAAATATCTCCCGTTGACAAATGAACTAATCCATACTTTTCCAATAATTTTTCCGATTGAGTTCCTTTTCCCGCACCTGGAGGGCCAAATAATACTAAATTCAACATATCTCTTGTAATTTTTTGTTCTTCAAAAGTACCACTTTTTATGAGATATAGTGCACACTATGGGTATTTACCTTAAATAGGTTAAGTTTGTATTATGGAAAAAGGTTTTTCGCCCAACATAAAGATTGGGGTTCTTGGAGGAGGTCAATTAGGAAGAATGCTTCAACAAAAAGCGTTAGATTTTGGTTTAGATCTTGCTTTTATAGATCCCGACGGCTCTGCGCCATGTAAAGAAATTAGTTCTCGATTCTTTAAAGGCGACTTTAAAGAATTTGACACTGTGTATGCTTTTGGAAAAGGACGTGATATCATTACGATAGAAATTGAAAATGTTAATGTAAAGGCACTTGAAAAACTTCAACAAGAAGGGGTTAAAGTTTTTCCTCAACCAGAAGTAATTAAAACAATACAAGACAAAGGTTTACAGAAAATATTTTACAAAGAAAACAACATTCCTACTGCTGACTTCTTTCTTATTGAAAATAAAGAGGAAATTATACAGTTCAAAGATGATTTTCCTTTTATGCAAAAGATGAGAAAGGGAGGATATGATGGCCAAGGAGTCACTCCTATTCGAACTGAACAGGACATGGATCAAGCCTTTAATGTTCCATCAGTTTTAGAAAAAATGGTGGACTTTGAAAAGGAACTTTCTGTTATTGTGGCAAGAAATGAAAACGGAGAAATTAAATCTTTCCCATGTGTTGAATGTGAATTTAATTCTGAGGCCAATCTGGTAGAATTTTTATTTTCGCCTGCAAATATCTCAGTAGAAATTGAAGAAAAAGCGCAATTAATAGCCAAACAAGTTATTGAAAAACTTGGTATGGTTGGCGTATTAGCTGTAGAATTTTTCCTTACCAAAAACGGAGAAATCCTAGTCAACGAAGTGGCTCCTCGACCCCACAACAGTGGACATCAAACAATTGAAGGAAATTACGAGTCTCAATACGGACAACTTTTAAGGTGCCTCTTAAATTTACCTTTAGGTGACACTGAAATTAAAAGACCTTCGGTAATGGTGAATTTATTAGGAGAAAAGGGGTTCATGGGAGACGTGGTTTACGATGGGATTCATAAAATTCTTGAACAACCTGGGGTTTATGTTCATTTTTATGGTAAGACACAAACAAAACCCTTTAGAAAGATGGGCCATGTCACGGTTGTAAATAATTCGTTGGAGGAAGCAAAGAAAATTGCCAAAAAGGTAAAAGAAGATTTAAGAATAATAGCTTAGTTAAATATGATTGCAAAAGTTGGAATTATCATGGGAAGTAAAAGTGACCTTCCCGTTATGAAAGAAGCTGCTGAATTTTTAAATGATTTAGAAATTCCGTTTGAAATCACGGTGGTTTCAGCCCACAGAACTGCAGAAAGAATGGTTGAATATGCGCAATCTGCTGCGGATAGAGGTTTAAAAGTGATTATAGCAGGCGCTGGTGGGGCTGCTCATCTACCCGGAATGGTTGCTTCTTTAACTGCATTACCTGTTATTGGGGTACCTGTTCATTCAAGCAATTCAATTGATGGGTGGGATTCAATCTTATCAATTCTTCAAATGCCAAATGGTATACCTGTAGCCACTGTGGCATTAAACGGTGCGAAGAACGCGGGTATTTTAGCAGCAAGCATAATTGGTTCTTCGGACAAAACTGTGCTTAAAAAAATGGAGAAATTCAAGGCTGGTTTAAGAGATAAAGTGTTAGGAGCGATTGATGAAGTAGAAAATGTAGACTTTCCAATGAACGTTACAAAAAAGTAACATTCACATGATGAAGAAATCCGAGGTAAAGAAATATTATGACGATTACATTACCGAACAATACAATATTGGTGTAAACGATCGTATATTCTTAATGTATGAAAAACTAAAAAACTTAGGCTTATCCCCTACCTCTGATGTTATTGAATTAGGTTGTGGTATTGGTGTAGTAACCCATTTAATTCGTAAAACAGTTACGAAGGGAAAAGTTGAATCAGTGGATCTAAGTGGCGCCTCTATTGAGTTTGCTAAATCTAAAATCAACTATTCAAATGTAGCCTTTTATGAAGGAGACATTACCGAATATCAACCTAAAATAAAGCAGGCAGATTTTGTGACATTATTTGATGTTATTGAGCATATTCCAATTGAACTCCACGAAAAGCTATTTTTGAATGTATCAAAAATGCTTAGAGAAGATAGTTGGTTACTTATTAATATTCCTAGTCCTTCCAGTATTGAGTGGGATAGAATAAATGCTCCAGAGGCCTTACAAATTATTGATCAACCTGTTCATTTGGAATATATTGTACAAAACTGTTCAAAGGCTGGACTTGAAATTATTTCCTTTGATAACTACTCAATATGGGCAGAAAATGATTACAATTTTTTTCTCATTCGAAAAAAGAAAATCTATAGTGGTAAACCTCTTAAACTTTCAAGTGTTCAAAAAGCAAAACGCAAAGTTTGGAGAGAGAAAATAAAACGTTTTTACAACTTTTAATTCTTTTGTTTTTCATTTCCCTAGAATTAATCTCTATTAGTACTATTTGCCTCTTAATTACGTTTAATGAACACCTGTAGATAACTTTCCCAAGAGTATTCATTACCATTAGAAACAATACATTAAATTTAATTAACGTGAAAGTTTGTATTGCAGAGAAACCAAGTGTAGCAGGAGAAATTGCTAAAATCATTGGAGCTAAAGCTCGTAAAAATGGGTATTATGAGGGAAATGGTTATCAGGTAACATGGACGTTTGGCCATCTTTGCACACTTAATGAGCCAGGAGACTACGACGAAGGATTTAAAAAATGGAACCTGTATGCCTTGCCAATTCAACCTACAGAATTTAAAATTAAGGTAATAAAGGATAAAGGTGTTCAAAGTCAGTTTGATAAAATCAAAAACTTAGTCCAAAATGCAACAGAAGTAATCAATTGTGGGGATGCTGGACAAGAAGGGGAATTAATTCAGCGTTGGGTACTTCAACACGCCGGTTGCAAAGCTCCTGTAAAAAGACTTTGGATTTCATCACTAACCGAAGAAGCAATTAAATCCGGATTCAAAAATTTAATGGAAGGAAGTGATTTTGATCCATTATTTGAAGCGGGAAAAAGTAGAGCAATATCCGATTGGCTTTATGGAATTAACGCTACTCGTTTGTTTACGCTTAAATTTGGTAAAAATAAACAAGTGCTGAGTGTTGGTCGTGTTCAAACGCCAACACTTGCAATGATTGTTAAGCGTCATTTCGATATTAAAAATTTTGTTCCTGGTATTTATTTCGAAATAAAAACTGAATACAAAAACACAACTTTCACCTTTGAAAAAGGAAAAATTGAAAAAAAAGCACAAGCTGATGCTTTACTTCTCAAAATGAAAGAAGTCCCTTTAACAATTAAAGACATTAAAATAAAAGAGGGAAAAGAACACCCTCCTAACCTTTTTGATTTGACATCTCTCCAGGTTGAAGCCAATAAGAAATTTGGATTGAGTGCCGAACAAACGCTTAATACTGTTCAATCATTATATGAAAAGAAGCTTGTTTCTTACCCTAGAGTGGACACAGTGTATTTACCAAACGATCAGTATCCTAAAATTAAAGGAATACTTCAAGGACTACCAATGTATAAATCACTAATAGATCCTTTACTTCAAAAGTCCATTAAAAAAAGTAAAAAAGTATTCAATGACAATAAAGTAACCGATCATCATGCCATTATTCCAACAGGTATTAACGCATCAAATATTAATGGTAACGAGGCGCATATTTATGACTTAATCGCTCGAAGGTTTATTGCTGCTTTTCATCCTGAGTGTAAGGTATCAAACACATCTGTATTGGCTAAAGTTGATAAATATGCATTTAAGGCCAATGGAAAACAAATTTTAAACCAAGGATGGCGTATTGTATATCAATCACAACAATCTGCTGCAAAAGAAGATAAAACATTACCACATTTCGAAAAAGATGAATCGGGACCTCACTCACCCTCAATTTCAAATAAAAAAACTTCGCCACCAAAGCCGTTTACTGAAGCCACACTTTTACGAGCAATGGAAACAGCAGGAAAAGAAGTTGAAGATGAAGAATTAAAACAGGTGATGAAGGAAAACGGTATTGGTAGACCTTCCACAAGAGCTAATATAATAGAAACGCTTTTTCGAAGGAAATACATCGAAAAAAAGAAAAAGAATATTCTCCCTACAGAAATTGGAATAAAGCTTATTCAGTTAATTGACAATCCAACACTAAAATCACCGCGATTAACTGGTCAATGGGAAAAGAAAATGAAAGACATTGAAGCCGGAAAATTTAGTGCCGATGAATTTATCCTTGGAATGCGTAAATTGGTGAATGATCTCGTAAGGGAAGTGTCTTCTGTAAATCCTCATGCCAGTGTTTTAAAATGTCCTAAATGTGAAGTTGGCAGAGTGATAAAAGGTAAAAAAGCGTTTGGGTGTACCGAGTGGTTAAATGGCTGCTCTTTTACAATACCTTTTCAAATTCATCATCATTCAATTGATTCAAAGCTGGCAAGTAACTTAATTCATTATAGAAAAGTTCTTATTAATAAAGACAAGAATGGAACTGAAACGACGGCCTTTTTAAACAATGATTTTTCATCAGAAATAAGAACTGAATCTCCACTTAAAGCAAATTGTCCAAAGTGTGGAAACGGAATGATCAAAAAAGGAAAATCGGCTTTTGGTTGTTCCCAGTTCAAAAAGAGCTGCGATTTTTTAATCCCTTTTAGTCTTTTACCTGAAAGCACACCAAATAAATCAGTTGAAAAGTTTATTAAGGAAGGACAAATACAAACTTCCGAGAGAATTCTTACGTTTACTAATGAATTTGGAATAGAAAGTGAATAATTCGTTATTCGGCAGCCATGGAATTAAGTGTTTCAGCTAAACTAGACAAAAGAGCTATTCTGTTTTCATCTTCTGTTTCATGTAAATGCTCATTAATGATTAATGAAGCCTCTGTTACCTCATCGTATGGAAAACCTGTTTCAATATTTTCAATAATTGTACAAATTTCAACAATGGTCGTATAATCTGAGATCACAGCAATTTCAACTAAATCAATTAATCGATCTTCTGCGTTGAGCCCAGCTTCCCATATGGAAGCGGCAATATCTGCTCGAAACTCAACAAATTCATCCGACTTTAAGGCATTAAGTAATTCTCCTACAACATTTTGATCTTTAATATTGAAAAGGATCTTTTTTCCTTCCTCCAATGCCTCAGCAGAACCGCTTTTGAATGTGGCCATCAAAAGATGATGAATCACAGCAGGTGATCCATCGTGTGCTACTCTTTTAATCGCAGCAATGACTTTCTTTTCATCTGCCGAAACTAAATCCTTTTGTAATGCTAAAAGCTTTTTATTATCTGCCATATTTTAAAGATAGCAAAAGCCGCTTAAAGCGGCTCTTTTACATAGTTAGATTAGTGTTTATCATTAAGAGGAAGTCCCCATACCATACTGGGTTGCAGATATCGATCCTCCATTCTTAAAATAATAATTTCCTCCATAGGATGTTTTTACCCATTTATATTCTGTTGCCTTCCCTTCCTTGACAACAACTACTATCGTAATTACCCTATTTTTCTCTTCAATCTTACGAGTATGTTTACCTTCGCCATATTTGGCGGCCATCGTATTTAAATACTCCGCTTTCTCTACTCCTTGTAATCGTGATATGTCTACCTCTTTTGGTTCTGAGGAGGTAACTAATGCTTTTGCACTTTGTTGTTGTTGTTTTTTATAATCCTCTACGGCTTTTTTCCTGCGTTCTGATTCAGCTAAAGCCTCTTTTCTTTTTGCCTCTTCGGCCAACTTTACCTTAGCAATACTATCAGCCTTTTCCTGTTCTCTTTTTACGGCAAGTTCAGCCGCAATTCGTTCCTCTTCTGCCTTTCGTTTAGCCTCCTCTGCTTTTTTAGCTGCAGCAGCAACCTCAGCAGCTATTCTTGCCTCTTCCTCCTTTCTTCTTTCTTCTTCTTCCAAAGCTTTTCGAGCGGCCTCTTCAGCTTTTCTTTTTTCTTCAGCTGCAACCCGAGCAGCCTCTAGCGCCTTTTGTTTTTCCTCTTCGAGTCGCTTGCGCTCAGCTTCAGCCTCAGCTTTAATTCGAGCTAATTCAACTTGCCTTAAACTATCCTCTATTGCTTTTTTTCTTGCCTGTTCAGCCAATTCACGCTGACGCTCTGCTTCCAGCCTTCTCTCTTCTGCTTCTTGTGCTGCTTTGCGCTCTGCTTTCAATCGAGCTCGTTCTTCTCGTGCTTTTCTTTGAGCTTCAAGCCGAGCTAATTCTTCTTCTTCAGCTTTTTTACGAGCTTCCTCTTCACGCTTTAATCGCTCCTCTTCCAACTTCTTTTGTCGCTCTTCCTCTTCTTTTTTAGCTAATTCCTCCAAACGTTTTCGCTCTTCTTCTGCTTTTCGAGCTTCCTCCTCTATTCTCTTTCGTTCCTCTTCTGCTTTCCGCTCCTCTTCTTCTTTTCTCTTTCGTTCTTCTTCTTCCTTTCTAAGTCTCTCCTCTTCTTCTTTTCGAGCGGCTTCTTCTGCCGCCTTGCGAGCTTCTTCTTCTTTTCGTAATCGCTCTTCTTCCTCGGCTTTACGTTTAGCTTCAGCTTCGGCTGCTAGCCTGGCCTCCTCGGCTAAACGCGCTTCCTCCTCTTTTCTTTTCCGTTCCTCTTCTGCCTCTCTCGCGGCCTTTTCTGCTTCTGCTGCTAAACGTTTTTCTTCTTCCAGCCGAATTCGTTCTTCTTCTGCTTTTTTAGCCGCTTCTTCTGCAAGCCTTCGTTCCTCAGCTAACTTTGCTTCCTCAGCTTCTCTTTTTAAACGCTCCTCTTCTGCTTTTCTAGCCGCTTCCTCTGCCGCTTTCTTGGCTGCCGCTTCCCGCTCGGCAAGTATTTTTAACTCAGCCTCTTTGGCTTTACGCTGCTCTTCTGCTCTTCGTTGCTCTTCCTCCAATCGTTCCTTTTCTGCCTTTGCTGCAGCTTTTGCCTCCTCTGCTTTTCTTTTTTCCTCTTCTGCCCTTCTCTTTTCCTCTTCTGCAGCTTTTCTAGCTTCTTCTCGCGCAGCTTCCTCTTCTGCTTTTTTCTTTTCAAATTCAGCTTTGGCTAAATCGTCTTCTTTTCCTTTCTGCTCGTCCTCTAACGCTTTATTTTTCTCTCGAATTTTCTTCTCTAAATCTCTTAAATCAGATGAAACTTCATCATCATAATCCCAATCAAAATCAAAAAGCCCTATTTTCTTTATATACCCTACTTTGGCAACGGGTTTATCAAACACCTCCTTAGAGCCATCCAACGGTTGTTCAATCATTTTTAAATCCAGATCGGATGTCATATTCTCTGCTTTCTCATCCTCTGGCAATTGGGCATTTACTGTGAAATTAATTGTAACAAACCCCTCTCTTTCCACAACAACTTTATAAATTTTACCAAATGGAAAATAAATTAAAGCTCTTCCTCCAGCTGTTGCTGCTATTTTCAAACTTATTTTAGCACCTGAATCATCATAAATAGAAATAATAGGGTCTTTGACCCTTGTTTTGGATTTAAGGAAGGTCGCAAGCTCTAATGTTGGCTCATTATTTTGAGCACCTACATTTTGATGTAGAGCGAACAACGTTATTAAGACTAAAAAGTATAATTTTTTCATAAACCAATTCAATGAATCAAATTATTCTACTAAACTGTTAAAATTTCTATAAATAAACCAACGATTATACCAGATTTTTCAAACAAGTACTCACTTGTTCTTTCTCCTGTGACAAATCCACAATATACTTTCGTTCTATTTTATCAATCACCACTAAAATACTATTTAAAAATTGCTTATTTGCAGAGGATCTGGGAAATAACGGCTTATGGTTCAGTGACCGATTCAACCCCTCCAATTCACATATCAATTCAATAAGGTTCTGAGTAATTAATCCTTCTTTAATTTTTTTCCAAATTTTATCTACCGCTTTGGTATTAGGATGAACGAAATCATCATTAAAAAAAGAATAATCTCTTAAACAATCTATTACATATTCATAAATCGGTAAATATTCAATATTTGCCTCTAATCGAGTCAAATGTTTTGCTGCAATCAAAAGTTCTGCCTTACTGATTTGATTATCAATTAAACTCTCTTTTACATGCCTAACAGGACTTATTGTTAAATAGACTTTTATTTTAGGGTTTGCTTTTACGATGAGACCTATGCATTGTTTCAATTTTTTAACAATCTCTCTTGAGGAGGTTATGGAACGTTTGAAAAGAGTTTGTGGTTGCTTATGACAACTCGCGACAACCTCTCCTCTAAATTTACGTTCGACCGATGAACCAAGTGTTAAAAACAATCGATTACAGCGCAAAAGAAACGCTTTTAATTCTAAAAGTTTGTTATTTGCATCATTTACTGCTTCTTCCTTGGTGAATCGAGCTAATGAACTACCCAACTCATAATTGAACCAGTAATCTTGAAATTCAAAAAAATCAGAAGCTTCAAAAAACAAATCATTCATTGCCCTATGAATTAATCGCACTATTGCTTCAGGATGAAATAAAACACCAAAAGGATTAATCATTGTATTCAATTTATTTTGCTGAAACCTCTTTCCTATTTCCTCTGAGAAACACGACCCCAAAAATAAACAGTTATCTGTCAGCTCTATTTTAGGAAAATGTGTTGATAATTTTAAATCTAAACGCTCCATGTAGTATGTTTGTAAAACAAATATAATTATGAAGATTGAGGATTGTTTTTATTTTGGTAAAATTGGAAAATCAAAAGGCTTTAAAGGCGAGGTAAATATCATTATCGATAAAGACTCCCCTATTCTTCCTCAAGATCTGGATGGTGTTTATATTGAAATTGGAAATAAGTTAATTTTCTACCCACTAGAGCGTTTTAAAATCACAATCAAAAACAATGGTCTTGGAAAATTTGAAGGGATTAATTCTGATAATGATGTTGAACGTATAAAGAATAGGGCAATTTATCTTTCTAAAACGAACCTTCCTCCGTTACAGAAAAACGACTTTTTCCTACATGATTTAGAAGGAACCAAATTAATTGATTCAATCCGAGGTGAAATAGGAAGAATAACTGAAGTCAATACCCAAACTGAACAAACTTTACTGTTTGTTAACTATGAGGGCAAAGAAATCATTATTCCTTTTGCAGAAGATTTCATCATGGATATCAATCATTCTTCAAAAACCATTACCCTAAATTTACCTGAAGGGCTCATTCATCTTAATGACTAATTCAAAAAAACCATTTCAATTCAAAAAATTTACAGTGGAGCATGATAAATGCGCCATGAAAGTGGGTTTTGATGGTGCTTTATTAGGCGCTTGGGCAACACATCCCAACCCTGACAAAATTTTGGATATTGGCACAGGAAGTGGATTAATCGCCTTAATTCTGCGTCAACGATTTCCCAATGCAATCATCCACGCTATTGAACCAAATCAGAACGCTATTCATCAAGCGAAAATTAATTTTGATCACTCTCCATTTGATAAAAGCATTGAATTGTTTCCGACCAAACTACAAAATTTTATAGTAAGCTATACGTATGACCTTATCCTGTCAAATCCTCCTTTTTTCACTGAAGACACTGGCAGTGTTGATGATAACAGAAATGAGGCTCGACAGGAAAAATATCTTCCACTTAATGAGTTATTAAACAGCGTTAAATCGCTTTTAAATGAATCCGGGAAGTTTATTTTTGTTTACCCTACTTGGGAAACAAAAAGAGTTTGTGAAGCCATTAAAAAAGAACACCTATTCATTGTCTGTCAAACTACCATTTATTCAAGCGTAAACAAACCTTCTAAAAGGACAATTTTTGAAATTCAAAAAGCTCCTTGCTCTACAGAGTACTCTGAGTTTGTTTCTGGAAATCAAGATATTGGATACACGCCTACCTACAAGAAACTGATGCAAGACTTTTACACTATTTTTTAGTTGTCCTGCGCTTGTCCTATGTTTTTATTTGGAACAATGAAACATACCATTATTTTAGCACTGTGAAGTATTTCATTGGTTTTATAGTATTTTTTGTTAGTCATTTAACCAAAAGCCAGTTAGTATGTGATTTCCAAATAATGAACGACACCGTAATTTGCGGTCCCTCTGAGGTATTACTTTGGCAAAAAGGCATTCATCTCGGTAAGTCGAAATGGCTTGGCTCTAACTTTACGAGTTCTGACACCCTGCCAATTACTTCCGCCTATATTGATCAAACAATGACGTTTTATGCGACGAATAGAGTGTTAGATCCTATTAACCTGATCGAAAATGGTAATTTTGAAAACGGCAATGAAGGATTCACCTCTATGTATGATCTAAGTTGCATAAATGCTATGATGCCGCCAGGCAGCTACTGTATCAATAATAAAACAAATATTTATTGGCCACTATGGAATAGTTGTATTGATCACACTTACAAGGACGGAACTGGCTTAATGTATGTTACTGATGGTGCTCCTGTTATAAACGAACATATCTGGTGTCAATCTATTGATGTAGAATCGAATACCGATTATGCTTTTTCCACATGGATTACCAGCGTTATATCTACCGAACCTGCAATACTACAATTTACAATAAACAATAAAGAAATTGGCTCGTCTTTTACTGCTTCAGAAAATGAATGTGAATGGAATGAGTTCTTTGAAATTTGGAACTCTGGTTTAAATACTTCTGCAGAAATATGCATCACAAATGAGAATACAGCCGTGAATGGCAATGACTTTGCTATGGATGATATATCATTTCAAAAAGTTTGCTATCACATTGACTCTGTTACTATTGAGGTCATAGACACTTTTGATTTTAATCTTAATCAAGACACTTCAATTTGCCCTGGAGACATTATTCTTTTGAAACCAGATACGGTTTTTAATAATGATTTCAATTATCGCTGGGACACAGGGGAAAGCACCTCTCAAATCAGTATTTCAGATATAGGAATACACACACTCACTATAACCCATAATGTTTCAGGGTGTGCAAAAAGCAAATCTGTTAACATAAGCTCAATAGACACCCCTGTAAGTCAACTTATAAATGACACCACAGTCTGCTTATCAATTAATAATGGTGTTGAATTGTATGCAGGAGAGGCCAAATGGATAAAATGGACGCACCCAAACGGAACAGACTCCTCTAAAACATTTATTGCCACTGAACCAGGATATTACGAGGTTATCTTATCCAATGGAGAAAATTGTGCCATTACCGATCGGATTACTGTAGAAAATTTCTGCGCGACGGATCTTTTCGTACCTAATTCCTTTACCCCAAATGGAGATTTCATTAATGACACATTTGGTGCTAAAGCTACTGCAACCTATTATTATCACTTACAAATCTTTAACAGAATGGGGAAAATCATCTTTGAGACCTATGATTTGAATCAAAAATGGACGGGTGAAAACTCTCCAGAAGGAGCCTATGTATTTTGGATTGATTATCATCAAGCTTCCAGAGAAACTGGTAAACTTGAAGAAAAAAATAAAGTAGGTACGGTTTTATTGATTCGGTAAATAGTTTAAAAGTCATCTTATATGTATGATTACTTTTTGTTGAACTTTTAAATTGATCTCATTTCTTACTTATAACTTTCCCATTATATTTGCAGGCTTAAACGCATATTGTTATGAAATCAAATATCTTATCTATTGTTGCCTTAGTTGCTACATTTATTCTTTACATCCTTCATTTTACAAATGACTCATCAAGTAATGTTGAATTGGATAAACCTGTAATGGAAGCAAAAATCGACTCACTTAAGAATCAATCCACTTTAGTTAAAGATAGTTTGTCATTGGATTCACTAGAAACAGCAAGTTTTAGTAGAGTTGGTGTTCTAGATGTTTTTGATGTTATTGAGGGTTGCCCCGTGTTAGCCAAAACGTTTAAGAAAAATCAGGCCGAATTAAAATCTTTACAGCAACGTCAATATAATATTGAAAAGAACCTTTACGATTATCAAGAAGCTAAACAAAAAGAACTCACTGAAAAACAATCAAAAGGAACATTACTTCCTTCAGTTTTAGAATACGAACAAAAAGTACTTTATCAAAAATCAATTGAAGCAGAACAAGCGATAAAAAGCCTTCAGCCTCTTTTCATAAAATTACAAGAGCGCGAAACAAAAAATGGTGCTGAAAGAAATAAGATTATAAAAAAAGCGATTGATATTGTGAATAATCAATTAAAACTAGATTACATTCTTGTGAATAATGGAACAATGAATAATGTTATTCCGCTAAGTGATACAAACAACATCACCAACGTAATTATTTCCACAATCAATAATAAACTTTAGGCTAACATGTTTATTGCTCAAGAAAAAAAACGAAACAACATTATTGAATATTTGCTTTATATGTGGCAAATTGAAAACATTATTCGTGCTTGTCAATTTAACATAGAGTTAATAAAATCTCAGGTTATTATTCAAATGGGGTTAACGGATAACGACAAAGATTTGGTAATTGACTGGTATAATGATCTTATACAACAAATGAAAAGTCAAAATCTCCAACAGAGTGGTCACTTGTCTTTTACAAGAGATATTATTTCAGAACTTTCTCTTCTCCATCAAACATTACTTAAAACACAAACTGACAAATCATACAATCCATTATACAGTAATGCGAGAGGAGACATTTATGACCTTCAACAAAAGCAACCTAATGAACCAACTGAAATCGAAGCGTGTATTAATGGAATATTTGGGTTATGGATGCTCAAAGTAAGCAAAAAAGAAATTAGTCCGTCTACCCAACAATCGTTTGAACGAATATCAAAAATGCTTGCTCAATTAGGGAAGAACTATCACGAAATGATGGGATCATCTGATTAAAAAATCAACCATTAATTTTTTGATATTGTACCTCATCAATAAATCCTTTTTTGGTTTTAATCCAATCTTTCTTCGTCCCAATTTTTTGATAATTCAAACGCTCAAACAAACGTAAACTTGGTAAATTATCTTCTCCAATGTTCGCATAAAGCTGATGAAGATCAAGGTGATTAAAACAATAGTCTTCGAGTAGTTCAATTGCCTCCCCTGCGTAGCCCTTGCCCCTTGACTTTGGATCAATCAAAATGCCTATTCCTGCCCGCTTATGTTTTGGATCAAAATCAAACAAGTCAATCAAACCTACTGGAACTTTTAAATAATTAACAACTACTAAACGCAATTGTTTTGACGTAAACACATCAAGATGCTGGGCATCTAGGTATTGACGAAGCACATATTTTGAAAAAGGTGCCAATGTATGAGATACTTCCCAAACTTTTGGATCATTCTCCCAAGTATAAATTAAATCCAAATCAGCTGGTTCTAAAGCCCTTAACGAAATAGCATCACCCTTTAACAACATAAAACAAACTTAGGGATTTTTTTAAATGCATAACACTTAAGAATGGGGATGTAAAAAAAGATCTTAACTTACAATTATATATTAAGATCAACTTAAACTTTTTGGCATAGCCTCGTGAATAGCCTCATTAACCTCAAAAACAGAGTATTTTCTCATCAATAATTCACCTTTAGACATCGCATCATCTAAGTTTAATTGGTAGTATCCTTCAATTATGCCTTGCGCATGTAATTTTGGAAGTAAGTCAAAAATCAAATGCACATCATGAACCTCCGTTTGATACGAAGAATGCACAAAATCTTTAATTGGACTTAAGCATGTAGCTGCTCCAATATCTACACGAGGATACGCCTTTACAACAGCTCTAACAGACGCCAACATCTCTTCATCAGTATACAAACTAGGTAGTTTTAGCTTAACAAATACACTCTCAATATGTTTTTGTTGAATGTGTTGTAAATATATATTTACATCCTTATCAAATGTAGGTCCTTTCGTACTGATCCCATATACCTTTCCTGAAACTGTTAATGACAAATGTGGAGGCACAGTTCTAGCATTAAGAATAAGTAAATAAACCCCTTCATACAATTGCTCTTTTACAAGAGGCTGAAGATTTAATATTTTATATTGTGACGTCAATAGTTCCTTGAAAAACAAATTCTGCTGGACCCTCTAGCCAAATATTTTGATAACCTGTTTTAGTTGGCTCAAATTTAACTTTAAGGTTTCCACCAAGTGCCTTAACATTGATTTCATTTCCTTTAAACTGTCCAGTTGCATGAGCAGAAAGTACTGCCGCTGTCACCCCAGTTCCACAAGCTAAGGTTTCATCCTCTACGCCTCGCTCATATGTTCTAATGTTTAGCACTCCATTCTCTAAACTTATAAAATTGACATTTGTACCCTCCTCTTTGAATCGAGCATTATATCGAATAGATCGAGCACGCTCCAACATATCAAACTTTTCAAGATTTGATTCAAAAGCGACATAATGAGGAGAGCCTGTATCTAAAAAACAATACCCAGGACCTTTTTCTAGATCATTAATATCTCCCATTTTTAAACTTATCCACTCTCCTTCCTCATTTAATACAGTGTTGGCATTATGAGGGCCATCCACAGCTAAAAAATAACTCTGATCATTTACAACACCCATTTTTTTTGCAAACGCAACAATACATCGAGCACCATTACCACATAAGGTAGATTCATTGCCATCAGAATTGTAATATATCATTTCAAAATCATAGCCTTCCTTATTTCTTAGAAGCATGAGTCCATCAGCACCAACACCAAATCTTCTATCGCATAAAAAACGTACAAGCTTGGTGTTTGAACGATCAAACGTATTCCCTCTATCATCAATAATTACAAAGTCATTTCCTGCACCTTGGAATTTAAAAAAATCCATTTTCATTACTTAGAATGTATTAACATTTCTTAACGAACAAAATTAACACTTTTTAACCGGAACAAAATGCCCTAAAGCATATTGACTCGTTAACTTTAAAACACATTAAATAAAAAGAGCGCTCTATGAGAAATATCACTCAAAATATCATTACTGCCAGTTTAGGTGCAGCAATTGCACTTGGAGGTTTTTTCCTTTTAAATAACTCAGAACCCCAGACGATAACTCCAACGATTGTAGAATCCCGTCCTCAAATCAAACTCTCAAACGCTGTTTCCTCCATTGCATCAAATGTACCTTCCTTTGAGGATGCTGCTAAACACTCTGTAAATAGCGTAGTTCATATCAAAACAATATCAACCAATAAACCACATCATTCAGTAGACCCCTTTCAGGAATTCTTTTTTGGACGACCGCAACAACTTCCCAAGCAGGAAATTGCGGGTTCGGGATCAGGCGTAATCATATCCAAAGACGGCTATATCGCTACAAACAATCATGTGGTAGAAGGCGCTACAAAAATAGAGGTCACATTAAATGACAAAAGAACATACAACGGAACAATCATTGGAACTGACCCCTCAACTGACTTAGCATTAATAAAAATTGAAGAGAATGAACTAACACCCGTTTTTTACGGAAACTCTGACAATGTCAACGTAGGTCAATGGGTATTGGCAGTGGGAAATCCATTTAATTTAAATTCCACAGTTACTGCAGGTATTGTTTCGGCCAAAGGACGCAACATTAACATTTTAAAGGAAGATTATGCCATTGAGAGTTTCATTCAAACAGACGCTGCCGTAAATCCGGGAAACAGCGGAGGAGCATTGGTTAATCAAAAAGGTGAACTGATAGGTATTAATACTGCAATCGCATCGAATACAGGCTCTTATACCGGATATTCATTTGCTGTACCCGTCAATATGGTTAAAAAGATCATGGGAGACTTAGCCAAACATGGAACAGTTCAAAGAGCTTTACTAGGCGTTCAAATTCGTGAGTTAAATGCTGATTTAGCTGAGGAGCAAGACATTTCAAATTTAGAAGGTGTTTTTATTTCCAAAGTATTAGAAGGTAGTTCTGCGGATGATGGAGGAATTGAAGAAGGTGATGTTATTCGATCTATCGATGGTGTTCGCGTTACTTCCCCTGCTGAATTACAAGAAAAGATAGGTCAATATCGTCCTGGTGATATCGTAAATATGGAGTTCGAGCGAGCAGGTAAATTACACAGTGCAAAATTCACACTCAAAAATAAACAAGGGACCACAGCTTCAGTTACTAAAGAAGTCTCTTTTTTAGGCGCTGAACTTGGAAAGGTTTCCAATAAGGAAATGAAGGAACTTGGTATTAATAGCGGTGTTAAACTTAAAAATATTACTTCAGGAAAATTTTTAAATGAAGGCTTAAAAAAAGGATTTATAATTACAAAAGTCAATCAAAAAAATATTCATTCACCCAAAGAACTTGTGAAAACACTAGAAGAAACCAAAGGTGGAGTTCTAATTGAGGGAATATATCCTAGCGGGACAAAAGCTTATTATGGTTTTGGCATGAATTAAATCAACAAAAAGACATACAAAAATATGTTTGTTCTCAATTAGCTGTAGTAGCTGATAAATTATAAACCTTCTGGTTTATAGTGTTCTCAATCCTTCCCAAATCGATGGGAAGGATTTTCTTTTAGTGATCACAGATTCATTTTGAAAAAATAGAACGAATAATTCACGCAATCACTCCATAATTTTATGCTAATTTTGCAAACCTATTAAAACGTGGAAAATGATTAACATAACATTACCCGACGGTAGCAAACGCGAATACGAATCTGGTGTTTCTGCACACGATATTGCACTAAGCATAAGTGAAGGCCTTGCAAGAAATGTATTGTCTGCTGAAGTAAATGGCGAGATTTGGGATTCAAACCGACCCATCACAGAAGATTCAAAGGTGAAGCTATTAACTTGGAACGATGAAAAGGGAAAGGAAACCATGTGGCATTCCTCCGCTCATTTAATGGCTGAAGCGATACAGTACCTCTATCCAGAAACTAAATTTGCAATTGGTCCTCCAATTGAAAACGGTTTTTATTACGACGTTGATTTAGGTGGGAAAACAATTTCTGAATCTGATTTTAAAAAAATTGAAGATAAGATGTTAGACTTGGCCCGTCAAAAAAATCCCTTTGAAAGAAAAGAAGTTCCTAAAGAGGAGGCTATCTCCTATTTCAAAGAAAAAGGTGATGAATATAAACTTGAACTTTTAGAAGATTTAGAAGACGGTAACATTACCTTTTACACTCAAGGAGATTTTACGGATTTATGCAGAGGGCCGCATGTTCCTAACACAGGCATCATCAAAGCTGCAAAAATAATGAGCACTGCAGGTGCGTATTGGAGAGGTGATGAAAATCGCCAACAGTTAACACGTTTGTACGGGATTACTTTTCCCAAAGCCAAAGAACTAAAACAGCATCTTCACATGTTAGAAGAAGCAAAAAAACGTGACCATAGAAAATTAGGAAAAGAACTTGGTTTATTTACTTTTTCTCAAAGGGTAGGTCAAGGACTTCCATTGTGGCTTCCCAAAGGGGCTCAGCTTAGAGATCGCCTGGAAACTTTTTTAAAAAACACGCAACAAAAAGCAGGATACCTTCCTGTTGTTACTCCACATATTGGTAATAAAGAATTATATGTTTGCTCAGGGCACTATGAAAAATATGGTGAAGATTCCTTTCAGCCAATTAACACCCCTGCTGAAGGAGAAGAATTACTCCTAAAACCCATGAATTGTCCTCATCATTGTGAAATATTCAATGCTACTCCAAAATCATATAAAGACCTACCTGTTAGGCTTGCAGAGTTTGGAACGGTATATAGATATGAACAATCAGGAGAACTACATGGTTTAACTCGTGTCCGAGGGTTTACCCAAGATGACGCCCACATTTTTTGTCGTCCTGATCAATTAAATGATGAATTTGAAAAAGTCATAAAACTTGTTCAATACGTTTTCAATGTTTTTGGTTTTCATGATTATGTTGCCCAAGTTTCTCTTAGAGATCCCGAGAATAAAACGAAATACATTGGATCGGATAGAAATTGGGAATTATCTGAAAAAGCAATTGTTGAATCCGCAGCGAAAATGGGACTCAAAACGGTTGTTGAATATGGAGAAGCGGCCTTTTATGGTCCAAAACTTGATTTTATGGTAAAGGATGCTATTGGTCGAAAATGGCAATTAGGAACCATACAGGTTGACTATAACCTACCTGAGCGTTTTGAACTAGAATATACTGGAAAAGACGATCAAAAACATCGTCCTGTAATGATCCATAGAGCTCCTTTTGGATCATTAGAAAGATTCTGTGCGATACTTATTGAACACGTTGCTGGAAACTTCCCGCTTTGGTTAGCACCAGATCAGATTGCTATCCTTCCTGTTAGTGATAAATACAACGAAGCAGCGTTAGAGCTTTTAAGTTTCCTAAATAATTCCGATATTCGCGGATTCGTTGACGATAGAAGTGAACGTGTGAGTAAAAAAATAAGGGATACTGAGATTAAAAAAATCCCTTATATGATTGTTTTAGGGGAACAAGAAACCAGTACAGGTACGGTTTCTCCCAGAAAACATGGTGAAGGAGAATTAAATAGAATGACTAATGATGCGTTTGTAGAACACATCAACAATGAAATAAAAAACGATTTAAACAAGTAAAAGCAATTAATGAACCCAAGAGGAAGAAGAAATAAGGGACGTCGTCCGATTAAAAAGGAAGACCCGCACAGAATCAATCAAAACATTCGAATTCCACAAATTCGTCTTGTTGGAGACAATGTTGAGCAAGGAGTTTACGAAACTCGTGAAGCACTAAAAATAGCTCAGGATCAGGAATTAGATTTGGTTGAAATCTCCCCAAAAGCTGACCCTCCTGTATGCAGGATCATTGATTATAAAAAGTTTCTTTACCAACAAAAAAAGAAACAAAAGGAAATTAAAAATAAAACGGTTAAAGTTGTTGTTAAAGAGATTCGATTTGGTCCAAATACCGATGATCATGATTTCAACTTCAAACTCAACCACGCGAAAAAGTTTTTAGAAGAGGGAGCAAAAGTGAAAGCATACGTTTTTTTCAAAGGAAGAACTATTGTGTTTAAAGATAGAGGAGAAATTTTATTGCTGAAATTTGCTCAGGAATTAGAAGAGATAGGGAAAGTTGAAATGTTACCTAAAATGGAAGGTAAAAAGATGAACATGATGATTGCCCCTAAAGTGTTAAAAAAGTAAAGTTTTAATTATTAATTAATATAAGTGTCGTATGCCAAAGATGAAAACAAAGTCCAGTGCTAAGAAGAGATTCAAATTGACTGGAACTGGAAAAATCAAAAGGAAGCATGCTTTTAAGTCTCACATCTTAACTAAGAAAGGGACAAAGCAAAAAAGAAACTTAACTAAAACTGGATTAGTTGATGAAACTAATGAAGGTTCTGTTAAGGCAATGTTGACTATTGGAAAATAATCAACGGAAAATCAGTAATTCAATTAATTTAATTGGTTGTTTGTTAAACCCGGTGTCTAGTAAAAAAAAGTGCTTTAAAATTATAAGCCACTAACCACCAAAAAACTTAAAATTATGCCAAGATCGGTAAACTCGGTAGCGAGTAGAGCAAGAAGAAAAAACACGATGAAATTAGCCAAAGGTTACTTTGGTAGAAGAAAAAACGTGTGGACAGTTTCTAAAAACGCAGTAGAAAAAGGACTTACTTATGCGTATAGAGACAGAAAAAACAAGAAAAGAAATTTTAGATCACTTTGGATCCAAAGAATTAATGCAGGTGCAAGACAACATGGTCTTTCATACTCAGAGTTTATGGGTAAAGTGAATGCAAAAGGAATTGAACTAAATAGAAAGGTTTTAGCAGACCTTGCAATGAACAATCCAGAAGCTTTCAAAGCTGTTGTTGATGCCGTAAAGTAAATTCTTTAACAAGAGAATAAATTTATAATGCCAGATGGTTTCATCTGGCATTATTTTTGGCCTAAACTTTGCTTTTAAAAAAGATTTATGGGTAGATATTACCATTAAATAATAAACCTCACAAAAATGATATGATTAAAATATTTATTATTTCACTGATATTTATCTTTTCCCAAAAAGCACTTGGACAATTTTATTCTAACCAAAAAGGCTATCGAGTTGAAATAAGAAACGATTCAGTATGGATCGATAATCTCACGGATTTTAAATACCTCAAGAGCAGATGGACTCGTTCCGATAAAATTATACCACTTAAAAAAAGGAAAGAAAAGGAAAATACTTTAGGTGCCTATTTAGAGGATAACAAGATCGTTTTATTACTACCTCAGAAAAACAAAAAAAAGAGTAAAAAAATTATTTTATCTGCTACAGATGAAGTTTCGTATAAAAAACAAAAATTAGAGTCAAATAAGATCTTTTTTAACAATAAACTTTTGCAAATTAAGGATAGCTTGTCTGTCGAAATAAACTTAGATGAAATTGCCCAACCTCCTTCCTTAATTGAGATGGGGATGTTTTTTTCTCCGATTATACCTGAAGACACATTATACAAAACAATTAATTTTTTGAATAAAGACGATAAGAAGAAATATCTAAATTTTTTAACCAAATCTTTTCAAGAAATGTATCATGTTGTAGACTCAATAACTAATTTACTTGAATCCTTAACGCACGCAGAAATTCGAGAGTTTTATACTAAACTTGATAATCTAGATAATTTGTCCTCTGAAGAAATAAATAAACTTCTGGAGTCGTCCGATTATAGAAAATTCCACAGTGAAAAATTACTAAATATGCTTGCTCAGCAAAAACCACATTTACTTATAGAATACCTGAACACAAGACCATCTAATGAAAAAGAAATTCTGCTTAATATTCGCAGAGCCTTTCATAAAAAAAGCAATAAAAATATTCGAAAAATAAAAGGTCGATCCAGAAGCAAGCGAAAAATCCTAAATCAAAGGAGGATTAGAATTTCATCAGACGCACTAGCAACAACCTTAGTATCTTCATTAGTTGTTGGAGAAATTGTAGGAATCACAGCGCTAATAATTTGGTTAGTTTAATAAATTCACACGAATCCGATAACAGGCAAAACTAAAATATTATAACAGGTTTGAACATACTAATATGATCAAATAAACCTTGCTGTATGACAAATAAACCCTTTCATTTCAAAAGGTTCTATTTTCACCTTTTTACCAAAAGCTTCAATTTCATTCTTAAGCACAGAAAATTCTGTTAAACCCATTGATATCCCCCCACCAAAAAGCTTAACTACTGCTTCTTTTCGTGTCCATAAATAGGTGAAGTCCTCAGCAGAAGAAATGAAATCTACTTCCTCATTACAAAAAACTCTTTTGTAAATTAATGGCTTAGGTTTCCTAATCTTTTCAATATCAACACCAACAGGTTGATTAGAAATCGCCAAAACAACTACTCCATTCGTATTGGATATGTTAAAATAAATATCAGCGTTTGGAATAAACGGTTTACCCCTATCCTCAAACGCTACTTTTGAAAGCAATTCTGGAGAAGGCGCATTTTCCATAAAAAGCTTCCAACCTATTAAACTGAGCATTCTTTTAGATGTCTTTTTATCGCTCAGAACTGCTTTTATGTTATTTGGCATTTCAGAATACAGCTTATCTTGAAGAGTATAATCAAAGTTTTCGGGCAATATTTTATGATATACGTTCATCTATTCCTTTTCGGCTAATTCCATCCATGATATTGTAAACTCTTCTATTTTTTCTACCACCATTCCTAATTCGATAGAGAGCTCGTTAATTTCCTTCCCATTTAAAGTACCCGTTGAAAGCCTCTCTTCTAATTCACCTTTACGCTGCTCTAGTAAATCTAATTCTTTCGCCAGATTATCCATTTCCAATTTCTCCTTGTATGTTAACTTTACTAATCCTGACTTTTCCTTTTGTTCTTTCGATTCAACAACCTTCTTTTTTTCAAGTACCTTATCTTTTTCATCCTTGTTTAATTTAAGATACTCTCGATATTCTGTATAGTTACCCGGAAAGTCTTTCACCTCTCCTTCCCCTTTAAAAACAAATAAATGATCACATATTCTATCCAAGAAGAATCTATCGTGTGAAACAATAACTACACAGCCATTAAATTCTAACAAATAATTTTCTAAAGCTGTTAAGGTTGCTAAATCCAAATCATTCGTGGGTTCATCCAATATTAAAAAGTTGGGATTCTCCATTAATACGGTCACCAAATATAAACGCTTCTTTTCCCCACCTGATAATAACTCAACATAAGTATGTTGCTTTTTAGGGTCAAATTGAAAATGCGTTAGCATTTGGCTAGCAGTAATTTTTGACCCATCTTTTGTTTGAACAACTTCGGCAATATCTTTTACAACATCAATGACTTTCATGTCCGATCGGAATTTCAATCCTTTTTGATTGTAATATCCAAACTTTATTGTGCTACCTGTTGAAACAGACCCTTGATAATTCGAATCTTTTCCAGTAATTATATTAAGAAATGTAGATTTACCTGTTCCATTTTTACCTATTATGCCAACCTTTTCTCCCTTTTTAAAAAAGTAAGTGAAATCGTTTAAAATTTTAATGTCCCCAAAGGATTTTGTGAGGTACTCAATCTCGAGAATTTTCCGGCCCATTCTTGTCATCACGGAGGAAATTTCCAATTCTTTTTTCGCTTTCACACTTTTGGATTTTTTCTCGAGCACATACGCAGCCTCTATCCTACTTTTACTTTTTGTACCACGAGCTTTTGGTTGTCGTCTTAACCATTCCAATTCCGTCTTAAAAAGATTTTTAGCTTTATTAGCCACTACAGAGTCATTATGCTCTCTCTCCGCTTTTTTATTTAAATAATATTCATAATCACCTTTGTAAGTAAAAACTCCTGTTGGAGTAAGCTCGATTATTTCGTCACATACATTATCTAAAAAATAACGATCATGTGTGATTAATAACAATGTTAATTTACTCTCAGAAATAAATTTTTCCAACCATTCAACCATATCAAAATCAAGATGATTGGTAGGTTCATCCATGTAAAGAATTTCAGGCTCATCAATTAACGCTTTAGCTAGCGATAACCTTCTTGCCTGCCCTCCACTTAAATTAGACAGAGATTTTGCCTTATCGGTAAACTTCAAATTTGTGAGGATTTCGTTAATTTTCACATCTACTCCCCATGCATTCACTTCATCAATTTGATCTATTAATTGAGCAAACTCCTCACTTTCTTCCCGACCATCAGCTAATAAAGCTTCATACTGATTAAGTAATTTAATCATTGGATTCTCTGAACAATAAATAAATTCCTCTATCGTTTTCGCTTCTCCAAAATTAGGTTCTTGATTTAAACAGCTCACCCTGACACCATCTCGATATGAAACAATTCCTTCATCTTGAATCTCTTTTTCCATCAAAATATTGAAGAGTGTTGATTTTCCAGCTCCATTCTTAGCCACCAACCCAACTTTTTGGCCTCTATTCAACCCAAAAGAAACATTTTGGAACAATTTAAATTCTCCATATGATTTTGATAAATCTGAAACTGATAAATAATTCATAGAACTAAATTAGCTTAAATAGGTTTCCAATACTTCATTAACTGACTAATTCGTATGATATTTTATTACATATATCTTCAACTTTCTAATTAAAACGAATAAAATAGTTTTTTAACTAAAATTCATTCATTTATAATTATTTTAGCTGCCGAATTCAATTACAGAAACTCCAATGCAAAAAAGAAACATTTTCAAAAGCCTCTTTTTACTTACATGCTTAGTCCTTTTTAATGCTTGTTCTAAAAAACCTGAACACCTCAAATTAATTCCAAAAGATGCAGGTATTGTCGCTAATATAGATTTATTAGGACTTGGGATGAAAATTGGAAGCATCGATATTGAAAGCTATGAATTTATTAAAGACCTTTTGGAAAAAAGTAAAAATGATTCAACCATCAAATTTTCTAATGTTTTAAATAATCCACTTGATTGGGGAATTAGTTTAACTGATGATATCTATACATACACAGAGAAAGTTTCTGGAGGATATACTGCCATTGCTCTGCGATTAACAAATTCAGAAAACTTCACAAAAGTAATTAGTGATCTTGTTAAAAATGATTTAAATGGTGAATTAAAATCAATAAGTAACTTATCTCTATGCCAACTAGAGGATATACTGTTAACATGGGACAATGAGTCTGCTTTAATCTTATTTAACTTGGACAAATCGTCAATGACTGATAATGAACTCAAAGAAAAAGCGATTGAATTATTTAACATACAACCTGAAAATCAATTTTACACAACTAATCTTTATAATGTTTTATCTGAAAAAAAAGGAGATATCAATTTAGTCGTAAATCAATCAAATCTTTACCAGGAAACATCTGAAACAAAAGAGCTATTGAAAGATTTTGAAAACATATGTAGTTATGGCTCTATTCATTTTGAAGATGATAGGATATTTGCTCAAGGAGGTACGGTTCAAAACGAAGCGTTCAAGAAATATGAATCAACATTTAATAATATTATTTCTGAGTATAATCAAGAAGTAATTAAACAAATGCCAGAAAATCACCTTGCGCTTTTTGGTTTCAGCTTTAATCTAGAGGCTGGTATTGATTCGATAACCAATAGCCTTCCATTAAAAACACAAATGGGAATTGCTGCAGCAAAACCTGTTTTAGAAGGGTTTGGAGGATCATTTAATCTTAGTCTCTATGATGTGGAAGTTGGTGAAAAAGAAATACCTTCCTATTCTGATACAGGATTTACTTTTGTTAAAAAAAGTATTCCTCTTCCAAAAGTGGCTTTAGGTTTTGATGTAAAAAAGAAAGAAGCCTTGGACCAAGTAATTGCGCCATTGAGTATGAGTCCGTTTTTAGAAACAACGGGGAATTATTTCACAATACATTCAAAAGAAATCCTTCGATCTAATTTTTACGCATATTACAATGATAAAATTGGGATTATTACAACAGATCAAAATGCTGTAGAAATACTTTCAGAGGGAAAATCATTAGACCGTTCATTGGCAGATAGCAAATTTGCCAAAGCTTTTCAAGCATCCAATTCATATTTTCATTTACATACAGATTTAACAAAATATCCCGATGTTGTGACATCAAGTCTGATTGATCTTATGCCGTCTCTCCCGAACGCTCAAGAATATTTAAACGTTTGGAACACTTATAATAAGGGAATAGAAGTGAAAATCGTGAACAAATATGATTATGAAATGTCTTATGTTTTCAAAGAAAAACCTGGAAATATCATTGAGAATTATCTTCAAATGATTGATGAGATGTATAAGCTCAATAAATCAAATTCTATATTATAATATTAGGGGCTATTTTAATTGCTCATTGTTGAATTCAAAATAATTTCAAGAGGATTATTTCATTTCATTCGACCTAAAACTATCCATTCATAAGTAAAAACAATAGAATAAGTTGTCAACTTCTTCTATTTATTTGTGATTTTGTTTAATCTTTTATATATTTTGTTAAACAAAAACAATTATGAATTATTTAGTTATCGGTGCTGGATCTGGTATTGGTCAGGCTTTAAAAGACTCTTTGTTAGAGAAAGGTCATCAGGTTTGGGCAACATATAATCAGTCTTTTATCTCAAGTGTAGAAAATTTAACATCATTTCAATTAGATGTGTCATCATCTGAAATAAACGTTGACCTCCCTGAAGTTTTAGACGGATTTGTGTATTGCCCTGGTGCAATTAATCTTGCTCCCTTTCATCGGCTAAAATCAGAAGATTTTTTAAAAGATTATGAGCTTCAGGTATTGGGCGCAATAAAAACCTTGCAACATGCTCTGCCTGCATTAAAAAAAGGAAAGGGAAGTATCGTTTTCTTCTCTACGGTGGCTGTTGGTACAGGTTTTAATTATCACAGCTGTGTTTCGTCATCCAAAGGCGCTATTGAGGGGTTAACTCGGTCGCTTGCTGCAGAATTCGCTCCTAATTTAAGGGTAAATTGTATCGCCCCTTCCTTAGTAGATACTCCATTAGCTGAAAAGTTTATCAATTCAGAAGCAAAAAAAGAAGCGAATGCAAAAAGGCATCCTCTTAACCGAATAGGTATTATATCGGATATCGTGCAGGGTACGGAGTTCTTATTAAATAAAGAAAACAGTTGGATCACTGGTCAAATTTTGAAAATTGATGGTGGTATATCATCCTTAAAAATATAAATCATGAGTAGCTTTTTTTCAGAAAGAGATTTGGATCGAATTATAGAAATGGCTTGGGAAGATCGTACGCCGTTCGAAGCAATTTATTTTCAGTTTGGCTTACCTGAAAAAGAAGTGATTAAACTAATGAGAAAAGAACTTAAAATATCCTCGTTTAAACGGTGGAGAAAAAGAGTTAATTCTGGCACCTCTCAGAAACATCTTTATAAACGAAGCCCTGGAATTACGCGTTTTAAGTGCAGTAGACAAAGAACAATTTCAGGTAATAAAATTTCAAAAAGATGATTTTTTCAACCTCAATATCAGATATCTGGGAAAGAATTGATAAAATAGACCCTATAAAGTATAGTTCTACAAGAAATTATGAGAATGGTGCTGTAAGCTATCTTTCACCTTACATTTCAAGAGGTATAATTCAATCAAAAGATATCATAAATGCCTTGATTGAGAAGGGCTATAAATCTTATCAGTTTGCAAAATTTGAGCAAGAATTGGCGTGGAGAGAATTCTGGCAAAGAATATGGCAGAAAAATAATCTTAAAATTTACTCCGATTTCAAACATGTTCAAAATCCTGTTGATTCGTGGGACTCACCCGCTTTTTTAGAGGATTCTTCATCCGGAATAAACGCTATTGACCGATGTATCACCAGTCTCAAACAGGATGGATACATGCACAATCACATGCGTATGTACTTATCAAGTTTAGTCTGCAATATCGGTAGATTTCATTGGAAAAAACCTGCAGATTGGATGTATTATTATTTGTTAGATGGTGATGTTGCAAGTAATTATTTGAGTTGGCAATGGGTAGCAGGATCAAATGCTTCCAAGAAATATATTGCCAATCAAAAAAACATAAATACCTTCTTTAATGATAACCAAAATCAAACTATTCTAGATAAAAGTTATGAAGCAATTGAACAAGCAATTTACAATCATAAATACCATTTCGATGATTCAATGCTTGTTTTAAAAACTAAACTTCCTGAATCAACTAAAACACATGGTCAAGGTGAAAAAATACGACTTTACAACTATTATAATTTAGATCCAACATGGCGAAAAGATGATGATTCCATTCCCATTTTATTGTTGGAGCCGTCGGTTTTTAAAAAACATCCTATTGGAGAAAACGCGTTAAACTTCATGTTAAAGTTTAATCAAGAAAATTTAAACGCTGAAATTTTCAATGGTGAATTCCATGATTTAATAAAGTTGTTTTCACCATCGGAAATATTTTATAAAGAACACCCTTTAAATGGTAATTACAAAGGGATAGAGGATCAAAGAAACTGGATGTATGAAGATTTAGGAAAATATTCTTCATTTTTCAATTTTTGGAAAAAAATCAAAAAACAAAAAAATGAAAAAAGGAGTTAAAAAAAAGCTAAACATTGTGTGGCTTAAAAGAGATATCCGCACTCAAGACCACCTGCCACTTTACATGGCCAACAACCATAAGACGCCTTACATTACTATTTATATTTATGATTCAGATTTAATTCAAAGAAAGGACACGTCAATTCGACATCTACAATTTGTTTACCAATCACTACTGGTTTTTAAAAATTCAACTTTAGATAAAAATGTAAATACTCATATTTTCAAAGGAAATACATTAGAGGTGTTTAAAAGTCTTATTTTTCAATTTGACATTCAAAATATATATTCCTATCAAGAAACGGGTGTAAAACAATCCTATGAAATTGATAAAAAACTAGTAGGCCTTTTTAATAGCCATGGTATTGTGTGGAAGGAATCACAACGAGATGGCATAATTCGAGGAAAAGGAGCTAGAGACCTTTGGGATAAAAAATGGTTCTCAACAATGGAATCCCCTACTATCATCAATAAATTTAAAGTTCAAGAGCGAATTGAAGTCAAAAATAATTTTGAGCTTGACCCAGACTTTCTTAGTGTGTTAATCAACTACCCTGATGCCTTTCAACCTGCGGGAGAGAACAATGCTTGGAAATATCTTTTGTCATTTTTAAATGGAAGAGGAAAAAATTATAACAACCACATTTCTAAACCAAGTAAAAGCAGATTATCTTGTGGTAGATTATCTCCCTATTTAGCATGGGGTAACATTACTATAAAACAATGTTTTCAAACCATAAGAAATCATGACAATTATCCTTTTTATAGAAATGCTTTTAATGGTTTAATTACTCGTCTTCAATGGCACTGTCATTTCATTCAAAAATTTGAAACCGATTGCAACTACGAATTAGAGTGTATCAATAAAGGATTTAATAAGATTGAACGTGAAGAAAATCCAGATTTCTTAGGCTCGTGGATGAATGGAAAAACGGGCTATCCATTAGTAGATGCTTGTATGAGATGCCTTCACGAAACAGGTTGGGTGAACTTTAGAATGCGTGCACTTTTAGTCTCTTTTTTCTGCCACCATTTACAACAAGATTGGCGAATAGGCGGATATCATTTGGCACGACTTTTTTTAGATTATGAACCCGGAATACATTTTCCTCAGTTACAAATGCAGGCAGGAACAACTGGGATAAATACTGTTCGAGTATATAATCCTATAACCAATTCTGTTAAACATGATGAAGACGGTGAATTTATTAAAGAATGGGTACCAGAATTAAAGGAAGTACCTAAAGAGTTCATTCATACTCCGTGGGAACTAACACCAATGGATCAAGCATTTTATAATGTACGAATTGGAAAAGATTATCCTCTACCTATTGTAAATGAAAAGGAAGCTGGTAAGGCGGGAAGAGATTTTATTTGGAAAATGCAAAAAGATCCTGATGTAAAAAAACATATTCCTGAAGTATTGGCCAAATTCACAAACCAAAGGCAAAAACGCAACTAAATTCATACGCACTTATTGACTTACTGGACAAAAAATATACTGTTACAGATCGTTTCTTTCTCTTCAGAGAATTTATTTTCCACAAGTGTTAATAATTAATAATGTAAACAAGTATTTAACATTGGGGCATAACTTTCTTTTTGTTATTTTTACCGCCTCTTTAATGTTGTTGTAGTGAGTGTTGAAATTCAAGAAAAGGTAACAAAGATATTTACCGAGTTTCTAGAAGAAAATAGCCACAGGAAAACCCCTGAACGGTTCGCCATACTCGATGAAATTTATTCCTACAAAAATCATTTCGATATCGAGACTTTGTATGAAAACATGAAGGCTAAGAATTATCGTGTAAGTAGGGCTACACTTTACAACACATTAGATTTATTAATGGATTGCAACTTGGTTGTTAAACACCAATTTGGATCCAACCATGCACAGTTTGAAAAAGCATTTGGTTATGCGAACCATGATCATTTAATTTGTCAGAACTGTGGAAAGGTAATTGAATTTTGTGATCCAAGACTTGGTTTAGTAATGGAAAACCTTAAAAAATTCACAGAATTTGAAATCAAATCCCATTCTCTTACGGTTTATGGGGTTTGCAACAATGGAGAATGTATAAACAAAAAGCCGTAAGGCAGTTTAAAAAAATAACATGAAAGTAGACGTATTATTAGGATTGCAGTGGGGTGATGAAGGAAAAGGAAAAATTGTGGACGTTTTTACGCCAAAATATGACATTATTGCTCGTTTTCAAGGCGGTCCAAATGCTGGACACACTCTAGAGTTTGATGGAATCAAGCATGTCTTACACACTATCCCATCAGGTATATTTCACGAAAACACAGTGAACATTATAGGAAATGGAGTAGTTATGGATCCTATCATCTTTCAAAAAGAAATTGAAGGACTTAAAGTATTGAATGTTGATGTAAAATCTAAACTTTTAATCTCTCGAAAAACCCATCTTATTTTACCTACACATAGAGTACTTGATGCTGCTTCGGAGGCTGCAAAAGGTAAACATAAAATTGGGTCTACTTTAAAAGGTATTGGACCAACCTATATGGATAAAACGGGAAGAAATGGTTTACGTGTAGGCGATTTGGAACTTGACAATTTCCTCGATAAATATAATGCCCTTGTTGCGAAACATGAGGAGATGTTAAAGCAATTTGATTTTGAATACGACTTCAAAGAAGAAGAAGAAAAATGGATGGCATCTCTTGAAACTTTAAAATCGTTAACGTTTATTGATAGTGAGCATTACATTGGAGAAGCTATGAAGGAAGGAAAGTCAATACTCGCTGAAGGAGCTCAAGGTTCTTTATTGGATATTGATTTTGGATCATACCCTTTTGTCACATCTTCTAATACTGTTTGTGCAGGTGCCTGTACTGGTTTAGGTGTTGCTCCCAATAGAATAGGTAAAGTTTTTGGTATTTTCAAAGCCTATTGTACACGTGTGGGATCTGGTCCTTTCCCTACGGAATTGCTGGATGAATCTGGTGAAGAACTTAGGAAAGCAGGACATGAATTTGGTGCTACCACTGGAAGACCGAGAAGATGCGGTTGGCTAGATTTACCAGCCCTTAAATACTCAATAATGCTCAATGGAGTAACCGATTTGATCATGACGAAGGCAGATGTACTTTCTTCATTTGGAGAATTGAAAGTATGTACAGCATATGACTATAAAGGAGAAACAATTGAACATTTCCCTTATAATATAGATGAAGACAATTTAAGTCCTGTTTTGAAGGCTTTACCCGGTTGGGATAAAGATTTAACGGGGTTATCTGACGTAGCAGAACTTCCTGGTGAACTTGTAGACTATATTACCTACCTAGAAAAAGAATTAGAAGTACCTATTACAGTAGTTTCTGTAGGTCCTGACAGAACGCAAACCCTAATGCGAGAAACTGTTAATGCATAAACATATATTATTTTTCACATTACTTTTTAGCAACCTTCTTTTTAGTCAAAAGGAGGTTGTTGAGATTTTGGGCGCTGATAAACTCAGTGCGGGCAAAACTGCTGACTATCAAAAACTCATTGGAAATGTTGCCTTAAAATATGACCAATCCGTATTGTATTGCGATAGTGCAGAAGTAAATGGCAAATCCCACGACTTTGAAGCTTGGGGAAAAGTGTTTATTAAACAACAAACTGATAATTTAAAAGCATGGGGCGATCATTTAATCTATCAAGGAGAAACCCAGATTGGAACATTAGATGGTAATGTAAAAATGCAAAGTGAAAACACACTTCTGAAAACAGAAAAACTCTACTTTGACAAAACGAATCAACAAATTTATTATTTAAATGGTGCTCATACCAATCAAGATGATTCTAAAATATTTTCTAAAAAAGGATTTTACGACACGTCCAATAAGTACTTAAAGCTTAAAGATTCCGTGGAGGTGAAAAATCCAGAATATATAATTAAATCTGACACTCTTGAGTATTCTACGAATTCAAAAACATCTTATTTTTCAGGACCTACTTTCATTGAATTGGAGAAAGAAAAAATCTACTGTGAATCAGGATTCTACAACAAAACGCTTGAGATTGGTCAATTTGAAAAAAATGCTATTTTAAAACAAGATCAGCAATCCCTTCAAGCAGATAGTATCTACTTTGATAAGCGAAGTTCAATTTCTGAAGCATTTGAAGATGTCGTTTTAATTGATGAACAAGAACACCTTAAAGTAAGTGGCGACTATGGTTTTTTCAATCAAAACGACAACTTCTCTTTTATTACTAAAAATGTGGTTTTTGCACAAGGTGCAAACAATAGTGATAGCTTATTTTTAGTGTGCGACACGCTTTTGTTAAGAGAAGAAAATGATTCAGCAAAAAGTTTTTTCGCTTATCGAAATGTTAAACTCTTTCAGGCTGAAATGGCCGGAAAATGCGATTCCCTTGCATACAATATGCAAGATTCGCTCATCAAATTATTTTACGATCCGATACTTTGGAACGGAGAAAGTCAACTAACCGGTGATTCTATTGAATTACTTCACTATGACAATAAATTGCAAAAGCTTTTTGTAAAAAACAATGGATTTATTTCTTCTCTTGTAGACTCTTCAAAATCACGATATGATCAAGTAAAAGGCAGAGACCTAATTGGATATTTCAATAATGGCAAACTTGATGTAATGAATGTACTTGGTAATGGCCAAACAATATATTATGCCCAAGAGGTTGACGGAAAATACACAGGAGTGAATAAGGCGATTTGCAGCAACATACAAATTCATTTTAATAAAGGAAAAATTGATCGAATAAAATTCATCACCATGCCAGAAGCAACTTTTTTTCCCATCAATCAGTTCCCAAAAAATATTCAAAAGCTAGATGGATTTATCTGGAAAGGAAATCAGCGACCAAAAACATTATCAGATATTCTTTCAAAAGAAGAAAGAAAAATAGATTAATTGTCTATTTCCATCGCTTAATAATAACAAAGCCCACTAACATAAAAACTAAGCCAATACTGAGAAGTAATATTGTTTTCTGTGGAGAAATCTTTTCATAGCGTTTGGGTACAAGTTCTTGAGCGTTTGTTACTTTTTTAGAGAAATTACGCTTCAAGAAAGATAAATCATCTTGAAAACTCGTTTTTCGAGCCTCGGTTGTGTAATCCTTTATTGAATCTGGTAGTTGCTGTCTGCTATGCTCACAGAAGTACACCTGAATTTCTTGCGCATTATTTTTTTTACCGAACACAACCCAGTATTCTCCCTTCGAAAAAGGAATTCCTCCATCTTCACAACTTGTATAAAGAGATATGCTCTGATTTCCTTCTCCTTTAAATACAGTGATGGGAGTAAAAATCACTTTACCAAGTTTACAATCCAATTCACCATCTATCCTACCAAAAGAAATAAAATCGTAATGTCCACATTGCTCTAGATCTAAAGCAGGTAATTCAGGACAAACTTTCCCCTCTACTATTGTTGAAAACGTAGCTATTACAATAATGAATAACCATTTTAATTGTATTTTCATTTCACACTCTTATTCATCTTTTACAAAGATAAGCATGTAACCCAGCATAATAACTCCATGTAAACTCAAATTATGGAAGCAATCAGCATCTTTGATATTTTTAAAATTGGTGTCGGTCCTTCAAGCTCACATACCCTTGGTCCGTGGAGAGCCGCATCAGCATTTTTGACTGAAGTTAAGGACATTCATTTTGACAAGATAGAAATTAGATTATATGGTTCACTTTCTAAGACTGGAAAAGGTCATGCCACTGATAAAGCTATTCAACTCGGATTATTAGGATTTCAACCCGAGACGATCAAAACCAAAGAGATCATATCTATAATTGACAAACTTGCAAAGAATGAACAGCTCACTATTGCTTCCAATACATTCTTCTTTAATCCTAATGAACACATTGTATTTACAAATGAAGATAAACCTGGGCACCCCAATACAATAAAATTTAAAATATATTTCGAAAAAACATTAGTAAAAGAATCTATTTACTACTCAACAGGCGGTGGATTTATAATTAAAAAAGGACATGAAAACAATACTCAATTGTCGAATTTCCCTTATAATATTCAAACAGGAAAAGACATTCAAACCCATGTAGAGTCTTCAGGATTAACCTTTCCTGAAATTATCATGAGGAATGAAAAGTCATTGATGCCGCAAAAGGAAATAAAAAAAAGAATTAAGGAGCTTTTTTCAGTTATGAAGGAATGTGTCCTCAGAGGATTAACTACAGATGGTATTCTACCTGGAGGTTTAAACGTTGTGCGCCGTTCTAAAGTATTATTAGAAAATCTCACTACATCGAAAATTAAAACATGGAAAGATCTTGAAAAGGCAATTCGTAAAAAAAAATGGAACTTTAATGAAATTAACCAGTGGGTTTCGTGCTTTGCTATGGCCGTTAATGAAGAAAATGCAGCAATGGGTCGACTTGTAACAGCCCCAACCAATGGATCTGCTGGAGTAATTCCTTCAGTGTTATTATACTACTATTTCTTTTGCGAACATCAATTTAAAGATGATATTGAACAATTTTTTTTAGTTGCGGGCGAAGTAGGAAGTTTGTTTAAAAAAGGAGCAACGATTTCAGCAGCAATGGGAGGCTGTCAAGCAGAAATTGGTGTTTCTTCAGCCATGGCTGCAGGAGCACTAACTCAATTACTTGGCGGAGATTATAAACAAATATTGATGGCCTCCGAAATTGCAATGGAACACCATTTAGGATTGACATGTGATCCCATTGGAGGCCTGGTTCAAATACCGTGCATTGAAAGAAATTCAATGGGTGCAATGAAAGCTATTACAGCGGCTAATTTAGCTTTATCGTTAGATCCATTGAACTCTAAGGTGAATTTGGACGCTGTAATCAGAACAATGTGGGATACCGCAAAATCAATGGATAGAAAATTCAAGGAAACTTCTGAAGGAGGATTAGCCTTAAACATTTCTGTCATTTATCCAGAGTGTTAATTAAACTATGTTAAAAAATACTTAGACACTAAAGTTTCAGTTATTTTAGAGCGAATATTACGTACAAAGTAGTCTCTATGTAAAGACTAAAATCTTGAAATAAATGATCCATAAATTCTTTTTGTTTTTTTTTCTGGCGAAATTCAGTCTTTTTTCAAAAAGTGACACCACACTCATTAAAAGACATTTTAATAAAATTATTGATACTCAACACCCTAGAAACTATTTGCATCCAAATACCTTGGACACAGTAGCGACGTATTTAGAAAACGAATTTAATAAATATGCAGATACAGTTTACTTCCAACCCTATATGGTAAATGGCAAAAAATATAAAAATGTAATTGCTGTTTTTCAACAAGAGTTTGAGGAAACAATCATTATTGGAGCACATTACGATGTTTGTGAAAATCAAACTGGAGCAGATGACAATGCAAGCGGTACAGTTGGCTTATTGGAAATAGCCCGTCAATTGAAAGATCAAAAACTTAAAAAACGCGTTGAACTAGTTGCATTCACATTGGAAGAGCCTCCTTTTTTCAGATCAGAATATATGGGAAGCTTTATACATGCAAAATCAATGAAAGAAAATAATCGAAATGTTATTGGTATGATTTGTTTGGAAATGATTGGCTACTTTGATGATTCAAAAAACAGTCAAGAATATCCAATTGAAGCACTGAAATTAAAATACGGAAACAGAGGTGATTTCATTACTCTTGTAAATCGCATTAATCAAGGTGAATTCTCAAGTGAATTCACAAAAAACTATGTGGAACTTTCAAAAATTAAAACAAAAAAATTTTCAGGACCTAAATCCTTACAAGGCATAGACTTTAGTGATCATTTAAACTATTGGAAATTTGGTTATAGTGCATTAATGATAACTGATACAGCATTTTTTAGAAATAAAAACTATCACCAAAAGACAGATACTTTAGACACATTAGATTTGCCTCGAATGGCACTTGTTATTGATGGTGTAATTGAAACTTTACTACACCTTTACAGGTGAATCCTAGACCTCCGAATGCTTTAATTCACTCGCAAAATGAGCAGCTAAAACGTTTTCCCTAAACTTAAAAATTTCGGCTAATTTAGGTTTAATAATGAAAGGATGAACAAGCCGTCCCAAAAGACCAAAAGGTGGCACGTAATCAACTAAATCAAGTATCTCTACCCCTCCATTAACCTCTTTAAAGAAATGTTTATGGTGCCAAAATACATATGGACCAAACCTTTGCTCGTCCGCAAACGAGTGTAACTCTTCTACATTTAAAATTTCGGTTACCCAAGTTGTTTTAAAAAATGGTAAAGGAGAAACACTGTATTGAATAATTTGGCCTGAATATATATTTCTATCCACTCCACTTAAAACTTTCATTTTCATTTGTGGAGGCGTTATTAAAGATAAATTTCTAGGGTTTGAAAAGAAAAGCCAAGCTTCTTTTAAAGAAATGGGAAGAAACTGTTTCGCTTCAATTCGATACACCTTACCGATACTTTTAAATTTAACTTCACTCTGCATTTTATCGGACTAAAATTCTTTTATCGCAGCAAACAATTCTCTCTTTTTACTGTCCTCTTTAAAAACACCGCCATAATAAGAAGTAAAGGTTGAGGAGGTATCGTCTTTAACCCCTCTAGATGAAACACATAAATGCTTCGCGTCGATAAGCACTGCAACATCTTCGGTTTGTAAAATATCTTTCAACTCACTTGCTATTTGATTTGTTAGTCGTTCTTGAACTTGGGGTCGTTTAGCAAAATAATTTACAATCCTGTTTAACTTAGAAAGACCAATAACTTTACCACTCGACACGTAGGCTAAATGAGCACGACCAATAATAGGAACAAAATGGTGTTCGCAGTTAGAATAAAATGAAATATTTTTTTCAAGTATTAGTTCGTTGTACTGGTATTTATTTTCAAAAAGTGCTATTTGAGGTTTATTTTTAGGGTCTAATCCATTAAAAATTTCATCCACATACATTTTAGCGACTCTTTTTGGTGTTCCTCTCAACGAATCATCCGTTAAATCAAGACCTAATGCTTTCATGATTTCTGAGAAGTGGAATTCTATTAATTCTTTTTTTTCTTCATCACTTTTAGTGAACGCATCCTCAGACATAGGGGTATTAATACTCGTGGAATGATGACTATCACCTATCTCTTCCCATTCACTTAATTCAAGATCAACCGGGGTATTCAGCAAAGATTCTTGGAGTTTCATATAATTTAATTTTTATATCAAGTTTTTCATCAATTTCATTTCTCAAACGATCATATATCACACGTGCGATATTTTCAACCGTAGGAATTGTTTCAAAAAATTCCTTTACCTGAATATTTAGGTTTTTGTGGTCAAATTCATCAATCACTTTTGTTTTAATCACGTTTTTAAGCTTTTTAGCATCGATTACATATCCCGTTTGCGGATCGCAAAATCCTGATACTTTTACTTCTAAATCGTAATTATGTCCGTGAAAATATTCATTATTACAGTGCCCAAAAGTTGATTTGTTTATTTCATCACTCCAATTCTCATTATGGAGACGATGGGCAGCATTGAAATGTTCTTTTCGTGTTATGGAGGTTTTAAGACTCATTTGTTTAACCTTTTTTTGATAAACTTAAACAATTAACCCGTTTTGAAAAATATAAACTTGACCATCGGACAGAATGAATAGCTATATGGTAGTATTCATACATAAGGTTAAGTTTGATCTAAATCAAAAAAATTAAGAATTCGCGAGTATATCTATAGCTTCAAGAATCTTCTCCTCCGTATCTCTCACTACAGGCACAAGCGGTAAACGCAAAACATTTTCAATAATTCCAATTTTACTTAACATTGCCTTTACTCCTCCAGGATTACCATTTGCAAACGTAAGCCCAATTAAATCAAGTAGTTGATAATGAATGTTTCTTGCATCATTAAAATTTTCCTCCAACGCAAAATTCACAAGACTACTTGTTTCATGTGGAAATGCATTAGCTATTACGCTAATTAATCCCGTACCACCTGCAGCAATTAAAGGCAGGGTAATACCATCATCTCCTGAAATCACTTCAAAACCTTCAGGTGCCTTGTTTATAATCTCCATCATTTGCGCCAAATCTCCAGATGCCTCCTTAACACCAATCACCTTATTAGGAAACGAATTGGCTATAGTTAAAGTTGTTTCTGCACTCATATTCACTCCTGTTCTTCCTGGAACATTATAAAGAATAACGGGCAATGGAGAGGCTTCAACAAATTTCTTGTAATGCTCAACCAGCCCGGTTTGTGACGGCTTGTTATAAGCTGGCGTAACTGAAAGTATGGCGCTTACACCATTTAAATCATAAAGATTTAAAGACTCGATAAGTAATTTTGTATTATTCCCTCCATGACCCAAAACAATTGGAACTCGCCCTCCTGCGACTTCTTTGATTTTTTGTAGAATGGCATTTTTTTCGGATTGAGTCAACGTGACACTTTCTCCTGTTGTTCCTAGCGCAACCAAATAATCAACCCCACCTTCAATGACATGGTTGACTAATTTTTCCAATGCTAAAAAATCTACCTCCTCATTTTTGGTAAAAGGGGTTACCAACGCTACTCCTGTTCCTTCTATTTTCCTTAAAGTCATACTATTCTTTATTTATCAAGTGCAAATAGTTATCTATTCCTTTCATTAACGACCGTAAATTATCTCCGTCTTGAAGTTTCAGAGCGAAATCTAAATCACTTCCATCTTTTAAACCTGAACCACCGACCTTAAAGCATGCTTGAGACTCTCTGGTAACGAATCTTAAAACCTCATCATCACTTACTGAAAGATCAATTAAAACGTCAAATTTCTGTTCGATAAAATTGGTTACCTCAGAGCTTGTTGCCTCTAATTTCCAATTCAAATCTTTTTTTAAAAAATAATCGTATTCTAATTTTGGTGTTACATAAAGTGGTAACTCATCTGCATTATAATAACCAAGCGTTTTACACTTTATATTGTAGGACTTTAAAAATTTCACGTAACGCTCAACCAACTCCTTTGCCTCATCATCATCTCCACGGTAAACTATTCCAACTGTCTGCGCTTGTTTAATATTAATTGCCTTCACTTCTCTATTTGGAGATTCTTTCCGTGAAAAAGAGAAGTCGGATAGCTTACGTTTTATATTATCCAATACACCCATTACAATCCAACTTCAAAAATAGCATTAGTTTTCGATATACGCTAAAAGGTTAAAACTTTAATTAGGGTTAAATATTATCTGAAATCATTTGGATAAACTCGTCTTCAGAAATTAATTTCACACCAAGTTTTTGTGCTTTTTCCAACTTACTTGGCCCTATTTTTTCTCCTGCAACTATAAAAGACGTCTTTTTGGATATACTCCCTACATTTTTTCCTCCATATCGTTCTATTGTTTGTTTTAATTCATCACGAGAAAATGTGTTAAAAACACCTGAAACAACAATGGATTTTCCTTCAAGGAATTTATTTACATTCAAATCTTTTTCAGATTGAACAATGCGCATTTGAACACCTGCTTTTTTTAGTCGTTCAACAACATCTAAATTTTTCTCTTCTGAAAAAAACTCCTGAATACTCTCTGCAATCTTCTGCCCTATTTCATCAACAGCAATCAAATCATCTATGGTTGCATTTTTTAAATGATCGATACTTTTAAAGTTCTTAGCAAGTATTTTTGCAACGGTTGATCCTACAAACCGTATCCCCAAAGCAAATAAAACTTGCTCAAAGGGAATGCTTAACGAGTTTTTAACGGCCTTGATTATTTTATTCACCGATTTATCAGCCATTCGATCTAAAGCCAACATTTTCAACGGATCTAAATCATATAAATCGGCAATATTTTTCAATAGTCCCGCCTTGTAAAACTGTTCCACTGTTTCTCCGCCAAGCCCGTCTATATTCATTGCTTTTCGCGAGATAAAGTGCTCTATTTTCCCTGTGATTTGCGGAGGGCATCCATTTTCATTAGGACAATAATGATTGGCTTCCCCTACTTTTCTTATTAGTGGTGTATCGCACTCTGGGCAACTTTCTATGAATACAACAGGATCCGCATCCTTTGACCTTAAGGCAGTATTTACGCCAACTACTTTGGGAATTATCTCCCCTCCTTTTTCAACAAAAACATGATCGCCGAAATGTAATCCCAGCTTTTCAATTTGATCTTTATTATGAAGAGAAGCTCTTTTTACGGTTGTTCCTAAAAGTGAAGTTGGTGCTAAATTTGCTACTGGAGTAACGGCACCTGTCCTACCAACTTGATAAGAAACTGAATTTAATTTTGTTGCAGCTTGCTCAGTTTCAAATTTATAGGCAATTGCCCAACGTGGTGATTTTGATGTAAATCCAAGTTGCTCTTGCTTTTCGTAACTATTTACTTTAATTACTATACCATCAACTTCAAAAGGCAAGTTGTGTCTTCGTTCATCCCAAAAATTAATAAATGATAAGATGCCATCAATTGAATTTGTTTTTTCAATCATTCGTTCCTCTGTTAACGGAACTTTAAATCCCCATTCACCTGCTTTTTGAATATTATCAAAATGTGTGGATTTAGGTAATGTTTCCCCTAATAAATAATAGAGATAACAGTCCAATCCTCTGGAGGCAACAAGTTTACTCGATTGCAATTTTAATGTACCCGAGGCAGTATTTCTTGGATTTGCCATTAAAGGCTCGCCTGCTTTCGCTTTTGCCTCATTTAGTTTTTCAAAGGCCTTTAAAGGAAGGAATATTTCTCCTCTGATTTCAAATTCCTTTGGGTAATCTCCTTTTAATTCAAGTGGAATCGACCCTATTGTTCGTACATTATTAGTCACATCATCTCCTTTTGATCCATCCCCTCTGGTAACCGCTTGAATTAACTTACCATCAACATAGCGTAATCCTATAGCTACTCCATCGTATTTTAATTCACAAACGTACTCTACGTCATCCTCAATTAACTTTTGAATCCTATTTTCAAAATCAATTAAGTCTTCCTTGGAATAAGAATTACTCAAAGACAACATTTGGTATTTGTGCATTACTGTTTCAAATTCTTTAGATACTGTTCCACCTACTCTTTTTGTAGGCGAATTTTCAGATGCTAATTCTGGAAACTCCATTTCCAATGCCTGAAGCTCTCTTAACATACTATCAAATTGAAAGTCTGAGATAGAAGGCGCAGAAAGCACATAATATTTATGATTATGCTCATGTAATTCTTTACTGAGAGTTTGAATTCTTTGCTGGGCAATTAACTTATCCATGAAAATAATTTAAAGTAGAAAAATACAAATGACTCGTAAAATGATGAACTCAATTTATAATTTGTTTTGAACAAATTCGTTAATTCATAATGATAAGGGAACCTTTTAAAAAATAAGTTGTAAAAACAGTAATATTCATATTAAAATGGAAAGCAAAGAAGATATTGTAAAAAATTGGCTTCCTCGTTACACTGGAATGGAACTATCTGAATTTGGTAAATACGTTTTATTAACCAATTTCAAAGGATACATGAACCACTTTTGTAAAATCACAGGAGTAAGTGTAGCAGACGAAACAAAAGGAATGACCGCAGCAAGTCATGAAGGAATTACAATGATCAACTTCGGTATGGGAAGTCCAAATGCAGCCACAATTATGGATTTATTAACTTCTATAATGCCTGAAGCAGTATTGTTTTTAGGTAAATGTGGTGGATTAAAGAGGAAAAATAATATTGGCGATTTAATTCTTCCTATTGCTGCAATTCGGGGTGAAGGGACGTCCAATGACTATTTACCACCAGAAGTACCTGCCATGCCGGCTTTTAGTTTACAACGAGCTGTTTCATCAACAATACGTGCCTATGATTTAGATTATTGGACTGGAACGTGTTACACTACTAATAGAAGAGTTTGGGAGCACGATGAGAAATTCAAAAATTACTTAAGAGACACGCGAGCAATGGCCATCGATATGGAAACAGCAACTTTATTCGCGGCAGGATTCCACAATGAAATACCAACGGGAGCCTTATTACTTGTTAGTGATCAACCAATGGTACCCGATGGAGTGAAAACAAGTGAGTCAGATAAAAAGGTATCCAAGAACTATGTTGAGAACCACATTAAAATAGGTATTGATGCGTTAAAAGAAATCAAATACAATCGACTATCTATAAAGCACTTAAAATTCGTTTAGTGTGTTCATTAATATAAAAAATAATATCACCTCGGCTCAAGCCCAGCTGTAGCGTGAGTTGAATTTTAAAATTCAGGAAGGAAAAATGTATGAAAGTTTTCATCATTGAAATATGAACATTCATTTTATTACTCTACTATTAAATTTCTGATTTTTTTCCTCTATTTTCGTTAGTGTAAAAATATATTTTTGGCACGCGTTTTGTTTTACACATGTCATAATTTTAAAAACATTTAAAATGAAAACTATTTCAAAATCATTATTAGGAGCATTTTTAATTTTAGGATCTATTGCACTTGTTGGGTGTAAAGGGAAACAAAAAGGAAAAGAACCATCAGTTAGCGGTGAAAAAGTTATTGAGATGTACTGCGATGGACCAGAAACATTATCCTCTAAAAACTATTTAAGAGCAACAGGAATTGGAGAGAGCTTGGATAAAGCAACTGCAATGAAAAAGTCGCTTAATGAGGCCAAAACTAAATTGGCAGGTTCGGTTGAAACACAAATAAAAGCAACGATTGACAACTATGTGAATTCAAGAGAAATGAATAACAGAGAGCAGGTTGAAGAAAAATTTGAAGCCTTGTCAAGAGAAGTAATCAATCAGAAGCTTTCTAAAGTCGTAACAATTTGTAAAAAACTTACGCAGAAAACTGACGGCTCACGTAAATATGTATACTATTGTGCTATTGAAATGAAAGCTAAAGATATTCTGGAAGCAATTAATGACAGAATCACAAAGGAAGAAACATTAAGAATTGATTATGATTATGAGAAATTCAAAGAAACCTTTGATAAAGAAATGGAAAAATTAGAAAAAGGATTATAAATCTAATAATGTTTAGATTTTGAAAAGGGCGCTCCAGTTTTGGGGCGTTTTTTTTGACGTTCTATGCGTTAAAAATAGCGTCCATCAAATTGTTTAGTTGGTGATGGTTTGAGTAGCGATCCAATACTTCATTCCTTTTTTCAATCGAAATTTCATGACATGACACCTCCATAAGCTCATTAATTTTATGCTGAAATTCCAATGTTGAATCTGCAATTTCTACTAATGATTCAACTCCAGTACCTTCAACCATTTTAGAGTTCACTAAACAATGTGCTCCATTAAACAAGGCGGCGAGAAGTTTTAGTTTTATTCCTGTACTTTGAAAGGTTGGTAAAATATTAATTTGTGCTTGATGAATAAGATCGTTTATTTGATCCACATTAATGTTATCTAAGAGCGTTACATTTTCAGCCTCTGTTGTCATTTTCTTTAACCGAAGGGAGGGTTGACTACCAGCAATAATAAGTGAATGACTAAGTCCCTTAAAAACCTTTTCTACAAGGAAACAGGCTGCTTCATTGTTCTCTCCAACGCTTAAATTCCCATGATAAAAAGCATACTTTTTAGTTTGGTTTGGAATGTTCACATTTTCAAATGCATGAAATGCAGAAATCAAAACCGATTTTTTATACTTTTTTTGCAAATACGACGTATCCTTTTTAGAAATCCCTAGAATGAGATCGGCCTTTTTGTAGGCGTATTCTTCAAACCGTTTTAATTTACGAGACTCAGTGTTATAGTAGAGACGCTTCATTTTGTTTGATTCTACACTTGCTAAAGCAGCATAGTAATCGTGCTCAAGATTATGCGAACGAACAATTTTAAGCCTATCCTTTAAACGTGGGTTGCCTATTGAATAACATGTATGCAGCCCTTCAAAGAGTATAGGTGCATCATCCGTTAATAAATTAGTCAATAGCGTTTTACTTTTTCTAGAAGAAACAATAAATGGATAAAACCCCAACAAATGTGCTCCAATCATTTTACGAGGGTAATAAAACACCTTGTCGCAATATTTCTCCAAAAGTTCAGCTGGAGGTCGATCATATTGGAAACAGTGTAATGTAATTTTCACTCCCTCCTTCGCCAAAGCTTTAATTTTATAAAACACATCTATGGCCCCTCCATAATTAGCTGGATAAGGTATTGAAAATGATATGATATGAAGTTTATTACCCAAAATTCTTGTAGCAATCAATTAATACATGTTTTTCATTTTCCCAGATTAGTTCATTTTTTGCTATTTGAACACGTTGTTTGGTGAAGTTAAAAAAAGATTCGTCGTTCAAATATGCGTTGATCTCTTCAGCCATTATCCTTGGTTGATGACTCGATAAAATCAAACCTGCATTATAATAATTAATAATTCTACGCACCTCTACTAGATCTGAGGCAATCACAGGTAAATCGCATTGAAAATAGTCAAATAATTTATTGGGCAGACTGTATTTATAATTTAAGTTGGAATCTTTATCTAGCGTTACGCCAACATGAGCAACTTTCGTATAGGCTATTAACTCGTCAAAAGGCACTCTTCCTGTAAAAATTACTTTTTCTTTTAAATCCAATTTACTTACGTATTCTTTAAGCTTAGAAATAACATCTCCGGTGCCAACAATAAGAAATACAGCATCAATCCACTGCATGGCTTCTACCATTTCCTCAGCCCCTCTATCTCTATTAATTCCAGAACCTTGAAGTAATATGATTTTTTTATCCGCAGGCAATTTCAGCGCCTTTTTTGTTTGCGAAGCAAGCAACTTATCGGTTGCTGATGCCATAGGTACATTTCTCATTACCTTCAACTCTACATTATATAACTTGCCGTAAATATTTGCAATGGATTGATTAACGGTAAAAACATGTTTTAGTTTTTTAAAAATGGCTCGCTCAATTAAAAGCCAAACTCTTTTCGCAAACGGATTGTCCTTTAATTCGGGTACCTCGGTAAAATACTCATGTGTATCATAAACCAATTCACCACCCTTGAATACTTGTGCCATTCTATTTGCTAAAAGAGTATCTAGATCATTAGCGTGTAAAACATCAAACTTTGTGAATAACAGAAATATAAATAACCTAATATTAAACTCAGCATAAAACAATATGCCTTTGTGAAAAAACATAGGCAACCTTTTCATGGAATAAGAACGTTTTTTAAGAGGAAGACTTTCTCTTTTTCTTCTACCTATAAGTAAAACATCAAACCCCTCTTCCACCAAAGTTTCACATGTGCGATTTACTCGTTGATCACTTAATAAATCGTTTGTAACAGAAACAACAACCTTTTTACTCACTCCGCAAAGATAATTCATTAACACTTTTAAACCTTGCACCAATTGGATAAGCTCACAATTATTTAACCTCTTTTTTACGATGTTTTGTTGAATGATGAAAGCAAACCTCATATATTAGAGAAATAAAATATTAGCCTTCCATGTTCGTCACTGTAATTCAAGAATTAAAAGCATTAATGTCCGCAGACTCTCTAGTAGATGAAAAAGTAAAATTGGACAACCTTATAAATACCTTTGAAAAATTAAAAGGCATTGAACATGAGGAAGAAGATGTCAATCAGTTGTTAGCGAATGACCTGATCAATGAGCTAAAAAGAAAACTTTCTCATGAAATTGAGAATCGACAAAAAGCAGCAGAGCAAATTAAAACTGAAAAACAGGAACTAATTACCCAACTGGACAAACTAATTGAAAACGAACAAAATATTGGTAAAGCTTTCGCCGAATTAAAAAATATTCGAAAAAAATGGTCTTTGATTAGTGAAAAAGCACCTTTTGAACAAAAGGATATTGATCGAGAATTCACGAAAAAGTTAGAGGATTTTTACTACAACATTAACATTTACAAAGCTATTCAAGAACATGACTTAAAAAGGAATCAACAGCTTAAAGAAATTATTCTTGAAAAACTTCACACCGCAACAAAAGCGCCAACCTCAAAAGATTTAATGGCTGAAATAAAAAGCTTAAGAGAGGAATGGGAAGGCGTAGGTCCTGTCAGCAAAAATTTACAAGATGAATTCTGGAGTAAATATCGAGGATATCTTGATCAACTTTATGGCAACTTCAATAATTTTAAAGCCTCGGAAAAAGAAGAGCAAAACGATAACTTAAAAAAGAAACAAGATATTATTTCTTATATAAGATCAGTGGATATTTCAAACCTAAAGTCTACAAAAGATTGGAAAAATAAGGGGAAAAAAATTATTGAAAAACAACAAGAATGGAAATCCACTGGATTTGTTCCCAAAGAATCAAAAGACCAAATATGGCATGAATACAAAGCTGCCTGTGATGTTTTCTTTAATGCACAAAAGGGGTTTTATGAAAGTCAGAAAAAGATCTATAAAGCCAATAAAAAACTAAAAACTGACTTATGTAAAAAAGCTGAAAGCCTTCTTGAATCAGAAAATGTAAACGAACTAACCCAAGAATTTATAGCTATACAAGATGAATGGAAAAAGATTGGACCTGTTCATCAAAAAGATGAACAATATTTATGGCATCGATTCCAAAAGTCCTGTAATGACTTTTTCAAGCAAAAGAAAGCGTCAAAAAAACAGTTAGATAGCTTGAAAGACTCTTTAAATATCCAAAAAGAAAACATAATCAAAGAACTCCGTGAGATGCAATCTCCTTCGGAAGATGAAATTCTTGAAATTTTAGTGAAATGGTGGCAAACAAATAAAGAGTATACACGAAAATCTAAACACCTTCTTTCAGATTTTCATAATGTTTTAACCACTAAACTTTTAGGAAAATCTCTTCAGGATTTTGAAAATGAAAATCACGCAAAAAAAATAGAAGTATATCGTTCTTTTGATGATAATGGAGATATTTTATTAAGAGAAAAAAGGGACCTCCAGGATAAAATAGCACTATTAACGAAAGAAGTAAATCAGTATGAAAACAATCTAAGTTTTTTCGATAAAGGAAATAAAACTGATGGTTTAATGGCTGATGTATACTCCAAAATGGATAACCTCAAAACTCAAATTGAAACACTGAAATTTCAGATAAAGGAAATAACTGCGGAGTTGAAATAGAGAAATATTGTTCGCAACCCCATGGGGTTAAAAGGAAATTAATTAACTTAAAGCCCATGTCAATTATAACCAAAATCCTATTTCTTTTTGTTTTTCCAATCGGCCTGTTGGCTCAAAAAAGTATTGATCCATTTCAAGTTTATGGTCCATATGGCGCACCAATTTTTGAAAGTTTTTCCCAAGGACTTTCTAACGCTAGCAACTGCTATCGACTTAAAAGTCATAATGAAGATTTAGGTAAAGTGTTAAAAAAAATAAAAAGACTCAGTAAACTCTATGTCATCGATTTAAAAAACAATCAAATTGATTCCATCCCGGAGGAGATTAGTACGTTTCAGAATTTAATGTATTTAAAATCTACTGAGAATAAACTTAAAAAACTCCCTGAAACATTTGGGAATTGCAAAACAATTAAATCATTAATTCTGCACCATATTAATTTGGACAGCTTACCGGATGGATTTAAAAAGCTCGGGAGTTTAGCTGAACTTGAAATACAAATAAACTACGCAGACACCTTCGATGTTAAAAGTGAATTAGCGGGTCTCTACAATCTAAAAACATTAATGCTTTACAAAACACCCCTAAAATGTTTCCCTGTTGGTTTAGATCAAAATACAAAACTCACAAAAATATTAATGGTTAACTGTGGTTTAAGTAAAGTTGACTCCTCATTCGCAAAAATGACGAATCCACGTACCTTAATCCTTGACAACAATAATTTCTCAGAATTCCCACCCGAAATTTTAGACCTTAAATCCTTGAAAGAATTAAGTCTACGAAATAATAAACTAACCAAATTACCCGAAAAACTTTCTTTTATTAGAGGATTAGAAATTTTAGACCTTACGGGTAATAACATTCCAATAAGTGAGGTTGATGTCCTCAGAGTACTGCTACCTTATTGTAAAATAATTATATAATGAATCAACTTACAAAAAAACAAACTCGATTTCTTCTTTTAAATGGTTGGAAGGGAATTTTAGGACTTACATTATTTGTTATCGGTATAGGTGTTTTTTTATATCAACTCCAATTTATTGATTTGGACGAACATTTCTATTTAGATAAAAACTCACCACTTGGCAAGGGTGAAATTCAGTATGTATTCCCCACATCGGTCAGTATAAATGAGGAAGTTATTTATGGATACGAATATGTTTTTTATTCGCCTATTGGTGATATCAACTGGGTATCCTACCAGGCTGGTAATTATTATGATATTGGTGAAAAAGTTGATATTCAATACAATTTAAAGCACCCGGAAATTAACAGAATAAAGGGAATGTCAAACACCCCGGAAAGTGCATTAAATTTTAGTTCAATAATCATTATATTAACGGGCTTAATTATTTTATTAATTAACCTTTACAAAGGAAGGAAATACCTAAACATTATACTAAAAGGAGAACTTGCTCAAGCAAAATTAGTTCGAGTCGAGGACACACTTATGGAAGTAAATGACCAAAAAGTTTACAAAATGTACTTTAAGTTCAAAACAGCTAATGGAAAAGTTTACACTTCAACGGTCAAAACGCGTGAAACCGCAAAATTTAGAGATGAGCGAAAAGAATGGTTATTTTACAATAAAAAGAACCCAAATCAATCTGTTTTGGTAGATAAATTACCCGGAAACCTTCCTAATTTTATTAAAAAGAATTGGACTACTTGCTTACCTTAAGTTCCCTACCTGCAATTAGAATCGTATTTCGTTTAATACCATTCCATTTACATATTTGATTTACAGTAATCCCGTATTGATTAGCAATTTTATAGAGGTAGTCGCCACCTTTAATTTTATGAAATAATGTTCCAGGCTGAAAAGCGACAAAACCTGATTTAGTTTTTCTTAAAACCAAAGAGTCAGACAAGAGTTTAAATCTTTTAAAATCAATTAAAGACTCTGGATTAACAGGCTTTCCTTTGTATCGAGTTTCGAAATGCAAATGACTTCCTCTCGAGGCTCCTGAATTCCCACCTCTTCCAATTGCTTGACCAGGATCAACAACATCACCAGCCTTCACAAGAAACTTATACAAATGCGCGTAAATGGTTTCTAAACCATTATGATGACGAACAACAACAGTTCGGCCATACCCTCCAGTCCATTTCGCTAAACGAACAACACCTCTAAATGCATTCACAACGGTATCGCCTCGCACTAAATCTATATCAATGCCATTATGATGACGACCATCCCTCCATCCAAAACGAGAAGTAACTACCCCTTTGAACGGGTGATTATATCCGCAGTCCATATACTGATCCGTTAAACAAACGGTTGATTCAGAATCATGCGAACAAATATCATTTTTGTACGGATGCGGTAACAATGTATTCCAAGAGTGATAAAGATTATGAGCAGGATATGGATTGGTATCGATTGGCCAAGGGTCACCATATGTTTCGTTTATCTTGGTGTTTAATAAACTTAAGATTTCTGGGTCTACACTTTCTTTTTCGAGCAAACTGTCAACTAGATGAAGTAAATCCTGTTTACCCACTCCTTTTTCAAATTTTTCTTTGAGGGCGTCAAAATAACTTAAAGCCAACCCCTCTTTTGAAACTTCAGTTGTTTCAAAGCCTTCACCACCTAGAATATTCCCTAAAAAAAGAATACAAAATACCGTGGCTATTCCATTCTTTGCTAAGTTCATTTCCTCTTTTTTATTCAAAACGGAGGCGAAAGATACGTATATTTTTATTAACAATCCAGTTTTTATTACTTTATAACTATTTGATAATCTGACAACAATGAGTCATCAACTTTGTTAATAATTAGGGCACTCTAAAGTAACTACTACGAGAATTACCTTATCTTCGCACAATGGGATTCATCAAATGGATACTAGTAGTTACTTCAGCCTCATTGGTGTGTGGATGCCATCATCAAAACACATCAGCTGATTTTCAGAAACAACATTATTTTTACTCCAATATCCAAGGAAACAATACAATAGAAGGTGAACACATCTTTATCAAAACGATAAAAAAAGATACAATAGTGTTTTACAATGAAATTGGAGATCTTTTAAATTCAATTAATAAAAGATGGATACTTGGTCAAGGTTCTGGAAAACCCTATTACGATACTGGTAAAGAATATTTGTGGCGCATTAAAGAAGTTATAGCAGAAAAAAAATCAATTATCGTTCATCAACCAAAATCAATTCAACTCGATCTACCTGTTGTTTTTTGGAAATCTCGACCTCTTCCTGTTTTGTTTTCAAATACACTTCAATCAAGTTGGGGATTTTCTAAAATCAATTACAATCCAACAGATAGCAATTATTCCACACATCTTTATCAATGCGACACCGCAACAACTGATATTTATTTGGCAACAAGCAAAAATGGATTAGAATGGAACATTAAACCCATCCTTACACCAAAAGATTTTGGATCAATTAAATGGAACTTTTCAGACGATGATACATTGAAAACATCGCCCCTAATTTCGGACATTATTCAATATCAGGGAACATATTATTCATTTGTCTATGGTGATGATGCTGAAAAACACACCTATATAGGCTTACTCACTTCAGACGCGTTGGAAGGAAAATATACTATTCATGAACATCCCATCATTGCACCCAGGAAAGAAAGTCAATATGCTTGTCATGATGTGTATCATCCGAAAGTAATTCAAATAGACTCCTCTTGGTTTATGTTCTACACAGGAAAAAATAATCAACAAGAGGAATTTATCTGTGTTGCCCAATCAAAAGACCTTTTAAACTGGACGAATCTTAAAGAAAACATAATCCCTAGAAACAAAGGATGGAATTCAGCCATGTTTAATCAATTATGCGCACAAGTGAAGTTAAATCAAGACACATTAATGATTTGGGTAACTGGAGCAAAAAATGTTGGTGATTATGATTCTCCCAATAAAGGAAATGCAATGGATGCATGCATTGGTAAATTTTTCACTGTTTTACCTGAACTAAATTTCAAGGAATGTCCTGGCAATCCTGTTTTTGGCGGAAATCCAATTTATAAGGTGGAAAATGATCATATTGGCGCAGCGTTTCAAGAAATTGATATTGATGGATACAAAACAACGTTTTATCACGGAAAAGGAATATCCAGTAAAAACTATACGTTACTGATACAATGATTCAAAAAATTAAGCACATAAAAACAGAGAATCTTTTCTTCAGCAACTGAAATAAAAAACCAGAAAGAAAAGGTAAACTATTCGTTTTTCAAAAATTAAGCGTCGCTGCACCAATTATACCAGCTTCGTTCTTTAATGAAGCTTTTTGAATCACTAAATCATTTGTATAATAATCGTCGAGATATGTTTTGATTTCATTCATCATAGGTTCTTCCATGTATTTAAATGCCTTTGATACACCTCCTCCAAGAAGAATAGTATGAATATCTAATACCCGTATAGAAGAAACGAGGTTTTTACCTAACCATTTTCCAAAATGAGCAAACACTTTTTTAGCTAATTTATCTTTTTCCTTCAACGCAGACTCGATGTCTTTTGTCGTTAATTCGTCAGCAGGTATTTGAGCAAGTATAGAATCTTGATATTTCTCACTGTTTTGAAGCTTATCCAATGCATATTGAACCAATGCCTTTTTACTGATATAATCTTCATAAACGGAGTTTTTATCGGCCAACATATGCCCCACTTCTACTCCATTTCCATGTCCACCATTAAATAATTTTCCATGAATAATTGCTGCTCCTCCTATTCCTGTACCCAAGGTCACCATAAGAAAAGTGTCAGGTAAATTGTGCTCAGAAAAATAAAACTCTCCCAAACATGCAGCATTCGCATCGTTCTCTAAAGAAAACTGAACACTAGGCAACAGTGCTTCTAGTTCATCCAATAATGAGGCTCCACTTAAAGACGGTATATTCGCTAATCGTAAAAGCGATCTTCTATCATTTGAAATCAATCCAGGAATACCAATCCCTACTTTATGAATATCAGGATACTCTAAAAGTATTTGTTTTAAAACCTTACTAAAGGCAGTGATATAACCATCTTCACTCGCAACAAGTTCTGCTGTTGGATACTTAATTTTATACAAAAGCTCACCTTCTCTTGTAACAATTCCAAACTTTGTATTTGTCCCGCCAATATCTACGCCAATATATCTTTCCACGTGTAGGTAAATTTAATTCTCTTGAAAAATACACAGATAGCAGGAAGTCTCCAAAACAAATTCTGAAAATCAAAAGGTATTTATTAACACTCTCCTCACATCAAATTATATTATCTTTAAATTTTATGATTAAGGCAACGAATATTCGAAAAGCATACGCAGAAAATATTATTCTTGACGGGCTAGATTTAGAGATTCAAAAAGGAGAACTTGTCGCTATTATTGGCGCCTCTGGTGCTGGAAAAACGAGTTTACTTCAAATTCTAGGGACATTAGACAGGCCTGATTCGGGGGAATTGTATATAAATAATCAGCCTATTCACAGGATGAAAGACAAAGAAATTTCTAAATTTAGAAATTCAGATATTGGCTTTGTTTTTCAATTCCATCACCTCCTTCCAGAATTTACCGCTTTGGAAAATGTTATGATGCCTGGATTAATTAAGGGGAAAAAAAATAATCATGTAAAAGAGAATGCCTTAAAATTACTTAAAACACTTAAAGTTGATCAAAGAGCCTCCCATAAACCAAGTGAAATGAGTGGTGGTGAACAGCAACGAGTGGCGGTAGCAAGAGCGTTAATAAATTCTCCGTCTGTGGTAATGGCTGATGAGCCATCGGGTAATTTAGATTCAAATAATGCGAATGACCTACATCAATTATTTGTTGATTTAAAAAAGGAGTTTAACCAAACATTTATTATTGTTACACACAACAGGCAACTGGCAAACCTTGCCGACAGAGTAATTGAAATCGTGGACGGTAAAATTGTTATGAATGACTAATTTAGAACTAAAAGAGTTTCTTGATGAAAAATATATTCAATTTAACAATTTGGATTTTATCCCCAACGACCCTATTTTAATTCCTCACCAATTTAAATACCATAACGATATTGAAGTGGCTGGTTTTTTTGCTGCCGTAATAGCATGGGGAAATCGAAAATCCATTATTAAGAATGCGTTAAATCTCATGGAGAGAATGGATAATTCACCAGCAGATTTCATTCTAAATTTTTCTCAAACTGATTTGAAAAACTTTGAAGGATTTAAACACAGAACATTTAATGAAATTGATTGCGCATCCTTTTGCTTTGCGTTGAATAAAATTTATCAAGAACATAAATCATTGGGGAATTATTTTAAAGTACTTTTTCAAAAACATGAAAACCAAGCATCAGTAATTAGTGAATTCAAAACCGAATTTTTCACCAATTCATTCGCAGATAGAAGTAAAAAACATTTACCTAGTCCTCTTAAAGGTTCAGCAGCAAAAAGAATGTGTATGTATTTTAGATGGATGGTAAGAAAAGATCAATTTGATGTAGATTTAGGCATATGGAGAAATTTAATCTCTCCTTCTTTACTTCATTTACCTCTTGATGTTCATACCAGTAACGTTGGAAGGACTTTAGGTATTTTAAGGCGCAAACAAAATGACTGGAAAGCAGTGGAGGAAATCACCAATAATTTGAAAATAATGGACCCCAAAGATCCCACCAAATATGATTTTTCACTTTTTGGCTTAGGTGTTAATGAGCATTTTGCGCCCTCTATTTAACTAAACTTTTATATGAAATCGATTTTATACACGCTCATACTTTTTTTAACTCTTGTCTCTTGTAGCAAAGAGAGTACAATTTACAATGGCTTCATTCAAAACAATTCTTTGGATAGCATAACGTTTACTGTAAAAGCCGATAGTGCCGTTGCAGATTCTTTTATAATTGATCCGCAAACAAAGCAATTAGTTGTCACCTATCAAGAGGATGGTGATTTTGAAATTTTTGATTGTAATTCTTTTTTTGACACCATATACTTCACAAAAAATGATACAGACTATATTTTCACTTCTGATAGTGTAGATATTACCGGAACTACTAGTTTAAACTCATCCATAAGAACTCACCATTGCACTATTCAAATACAATAAATCAAAAAAAATCATTCAAAATTGAGTAAGGGTAATTTTGATCCTCGTAATTATTCTCACAACTTTGTTATCATAAATGAGCTACCAAAACATTATAAAAGATATCGCGAAAGGCAGTTATAAGCCCGTTTATTTTTTACATGGTGAAGAGCCTTATTTCATTGATTTGGTAGAGAAATTTGCCCTCCGTACAATTATTGATGAATCAGCTCGCGAATTTGACCAAAGTATTTTTTATGGAAAAGATACCGAACTACAACATATTGTAAATTCTGCAAAAAGATTTCCAATGATGGGAGCACATCAAGTAATTGCTGTGAGAGAGGCACAACACATCAAAAAGTTTGATGAACTCATTCATTATTGTAAAAATCCTCAGCATAAAACAATTTTAATCTTTTCATATAAAGGCAAAAAATTAGATGCTCGAGTCGCTAAAAAAATCACAAATACAGAATTTTTAGACTCCAAAAGGTTATACGATAATCAAATACCGGGGTGGATTGTAAATCAAGTAGCGAGCGAAGGATTAAAAATTGACGAAAAATCAGCTGTTTTAATTAGCGAGTATCTTGGTAATGACTTATCTAAAATCGCCAATGAACTCAAAAAATTAGCAATCGCTGTTCCTAAACAAACGTTTATAACTCCAGAAATAATTGAGCATCACATTGGAATCAGCAAAGAGTTTAACCTCTTTGAGTTATCAGCAGCCATTGCTCACAGAGACATCGTAAAATGTAATCGAATTGTAAATCATTTTGCCGCCAATGAGAAAAACTATCCTATTGTCGTAACAATACCAAGTCTTTACAGACTCTTTTCAAAAATAATGGGCGTTTATTTCTCTCCGTCAGATCAACCGGATATCATCGCAAAAACAATCGGCGTGAATAAATTTTTTATTCGTGACTATACGGCTGGAAAAAGAAATTACAGTAAACGACAAATATTTAATGCCATAAGCCTATTAAATGAATATGACCTAAAAGCAAAAGGCTATGGCAATGTTTCAGTAAATGAAGGGGAACTTCTTCGTGAGCTGGTTTTTAAGATAATGCATTAGCAACCAGTTTTGGTAATCCATTTTCTGTTGTTGAAAAATTAATTAAATAGCCACTCCTTATTTACCCCTAACTACCTTTTTCTTAGTAGCTTTGTACCCTGTTAAATGAAACAGACCAATGTCCAATACTAAGTACATTTTCGTAACCGGTGGAGTTACTTCCTCTTTAGGAAAAGGAATCGTATCCGCCTCTCTTGCAAAGTTATTACAAGCCAGAGGGTATTCTGCAACCATCCAAAAGCTGGATCCTTACATTAATGTAGACCCTGGCACATTAAATCCATACGAACATGGAGAATGCTTTGTGACAGATGATGGGGCTGAAACCGATTTGGACTTAGGCCATTATGAACGTTTTTTAGGTGTTCCAACCTCTCAAGCCAATAATATTACAACAGGTAGAATTTACCAAAGTGTTATAAATAAGGAACGAAAAGGCGAATACCTAGGTAAAACCGTTCAAATTATTCCCCATATAACCGATGAAATTAAATCTAGGATTCAGTTATTGGGGGAAAATGGAAATTGGGATTTTGTAATTACAGAAATTGGTGGGACAGTAGGTGATATTGAATCCTTGCCCTACATTGAATCAGTAAGGCAATTAAGGTGGGAACTTGGTAAGGACTCCTTAGTTATTCATTTAACCCTAATTCCCTTTTTAGCCGCGTCGGGAGAATTAAAAACAAAGCCAACCCAGCACTCTGTAAAAAAACTTCTTGAATACGGGCTTCAACCCGATGTATTAGTATGTAGAGCCGAACACGACATCCCTCAGGATGTAAGAAATAAAGTTGCTCGTTTTTGTAATGTAGAATCTGAAGCAGTAATCGCTTCTTTAGATGCAGAAACAATTTACGATGTGCCACTCTTGATGATGGAGGAAAAATTAGATCAGGTTGTTTTAAAAAAGCTCGATTTAAAGGTAGGTGAAGATCCTGCCTTAACTACTTGGAAAACATTTCTTACAAAACTGAAAAACCCTAAAAACTCTGTAACGATTGGTTTGATTGGGAAATATGTGGAGCTAAAAGACTCCTATAAATCTATTGCTGAAGGATTTATACATGCAGGTGCACACAATGAGTGCGCTGTTCAAATAGAGTGGATTCATTCTGAAAGCATTAACAAAGAAAATGTTCAGGAAAAACTAGGCCATTTAAATGGTGTGCTCGTTGCACCTGGTTTTGGAGAACGTGGAGTGGATGGAAAATTGGTTGCGGTTCAGTATGCTCGAGAAAGCAAAACTCCATTTTTTGGAATTTGTTTAGGCATGCAATGTGCAGTTGTAGAATTTGCTCAAAACGTGCTTGGTTTATCCTCATCTTCAAGGGAGCATAATGATAATACACAACACCCTGTTATTGATCTAATGGCTGAGCAAAAGAAAGTTGAAGATAAAGGAGGCACAATGAGATTAGGAGCTTATCCTTGTAAAATAGAAGAAGGTTCTTTTGCGCATAAGGCATATGGTGAAACCGAAATTTCGGAGCGACATCGACATCGATATGAATTTAATAGCGCCTACAAGGAAGAGTTTGCTCAAGCGGGAATGAAAGCATCTGGGATTAATCCAGAAACAGGTTTGGTTGAAATTGTTGAGATTACTGATCATCCATACTTCATTGGGGTACAATTTCATCCTGAATATAAAAGCACTGTTGCTAAACCACATCCTCTTTTTATTGAATTTGTAAAGGCTACACTGGAAAATTCATAATAACTTAGTATAAAATTAACCTATGGATAAGAATCAAGTAATTGGTTGGATATTAATTGTTGGAATTGTAATTAGCTTCCTCTTTTTTACAATGAATCAGCAAGATGAAATTGTACCTGAAGCGCAAGAAAGCATTACACAACAAACTAATTCTGTTGAGGATAAAAAAGAAAACTTATTGCCTCAAAAATCTGGGCCTGTTTTCATTCAAGATATTGATACTACGCTTCCAATTGAAAAACAAGCTGAAATTAAAGCCAATAACAATATTGCAATAAACAATTATGGCGTTTTTGCTGGAGCTGCGAATCACCCATCTAAGGAAGTGATTGTTGAAAATAATTTAATTCGATTACACATTAATACGAATGGAGCCTACGTATCCAAGGCTGTCCTAAAAAAATACAAGTCTTATTCGGATAAAGATCAAACTAAAGCTGAGCTAATCCTTTTTGAAGGTGATGGAAATAGTCAAAAATTGAAATTCAACCATTTAGGCAGAGATCTAGAAACAAGTCAATTAAGATTCACCCCATCCATTGAAAGATTACATGTAAAAGATGGTGAAGGAAGCATTACGTTCTCATTACAAACTAACGATGGAAAAGGGAAAATAGATTATGTGTACAGTTTAAAAGCGGATGAATATTTGATAGACTTTAATATTAATATGGTTGGTTTGGGTAATAATGTTACCAAAACTGATAAAGGTCTTCAGTTGCTTTGGGAACAAAAACCAGTATCAATAGAAAAAAGTTTAAATATAGAACGCCAAAGTGCCTCGGTATTTTGGCATTCACAAGAAGATGGGTACGATTGGTTGAATGAGCGTGGTCCTGACAATGAAACCGCTGAGTTTAATACAGATTGGGTTTCTTTTAAACAACAATTTTTCTCAAATATTTTAATTTGCAAAGGAGGTGGATTAAATAAACCTTATATGGAAATTGATTACGCTGACGAAGACACTACATACCTAAAAAAATACAGTGCAAACACTACACTTGAATTCAGTTCTACAAAAGATAATTTTTACACCTTTCAATGGTTTTTTGGTCCAAATGATTTTGATTTATTGGCCTCTATTGAAGATGGTGATCTAGCCTTGGAAGATGAGATTAATTTTGGTTGGGGAATTTTTAGAGTAGTCAATAAATACATCTTATATCCGCTTTTTCAATTAATTCTTGAATATTTAGGAGTTTCAATTGGTATTGGAATCATTTTACTCACTTTTGCCATTAAACTTCTCCTTTTCCCAATTACATATAAAAATTATTTAAGCTCCGCGAAAATGAGAGTAATTAAACCTCAATTAGAAAAGCTTAATGAAGAAAATAAGGATGCGGATCCTATGAAAAAGCAACAAGCAACCATGGCTTTATATAAGCAAACGGGTGTTAATCCCTTAGCAGGTTGTATACCAGCGTTGCTTCAAATGCCAATATTAATTGCCCTTTACCGTTTATTCCCTGCATCGATTGAGTTGAGACACCAAGGTTTTCTATGGGCAGATGATTTATCTTCAGTAGATGATTTTATTAATTTAGGATTTCCAATACCAATCTATGGAGATCACGTAAGCATTTTCACACTCCTGATGGCTATTTCAATGTTTTTTTACATGCGATTTAATCAGCAGATGACACCTTCTCAAAGTGGTGGTGGTGAAATGCAAGAAGCGATCCAAAAGAATATGAAAGTCATGATGAATCTCATGCCAATTTTTATGCTTTTCATGTTTAACAATTATGCTGCAGGTTTAAGTTTTTATTACTTCCTAGCAAATACAATTACCATTTTCCAAACGATAGCGATTAAAAAGTTTTTCATTGACGAAAAATCTATTTTAGCTAAAATTGAAAATCAAATGAAACAGCCAATGAAAAAATCTCGTTGGCAAAAGAAGATAGAAGAGATTCAAGCAAAACAACAAGGAAGATAAATGATTAATCGAATTAGAAATATAGGAAAGGCAATGCTTATGACATTGCCTTTTTTATTTTTGAGTTGTAAAAACACAACCAATAACGCTGTGGTTCAAAACAATGATGCCCCACGAATTATATTAGAAAAGACTAAGTGTTACCGAAAATGCCCCGCATATACTGCCAAATTCTTCCAATCCAATGTGGTTAAACTTTATCCTAAAGAAAATTTCGTTGTCACAAAAAAAGTGAGGGTAAACTAAAAAAAGGAAGACTAGAGGAACTTTTAAAGGAAGCTAATCGCATCAATTTTTGGCAATTAAATGATGAGTATGATAATGAAAATTTAATGGACGCTCCCTCAACATTTATTACTGTAAACGACAAAAAACAAAGTAAAAAAATTAGAGTTCGTGCGAACGCTCCTAAAAATTTAATACGCTTTATTCAACAAGTAGAAAAAGAATTAAAAACGCTAAACTGGACAACAATTCAATAATTTAATTGATCAGCCCCAAAATCCTTTTTAGCCAATGTAATTCTTTGATAATAAATTTGGTAAAAAACTTGATAAGTCGAGTAAATAATCAGAAATTTGATAGATTAGGAAAATAAGAACAAAATGACACAAGTATTTACGAACTGCTCTATATTCAATGGCGAAACTTTTGTGGGAAACCGTGCCGTTGTTACAGAGGGGAACAAAATCAAGAAAGTCGTACATAAAAGCAACCTAGTTGGATACGACAATATCTTTGATTTAAAAGGAGCTCTCTTGGTTCCTGGTTTCATTGATTTACAAGTAAATGGCGGTGGAGGAGCTTTCTACACGCAAGAAGCTTCTGTTGAAAATTACAAAGTAGCCAATAAAGCCCACCTTGATTTTGGTACAACTTCCTTATTACCCACGCTTGTATCGACTTCGCTAGATAACATCATTGCACAATGTAAAATTGTAAAAGAAATGATGGAAGACCCTGATTCTGGAGTAATCGGTCTTCATGTAGAGGGTCCTTATTTTAATCCTGAAAAAAAAGGTGCCCACTCACTTGATTTTATTCGTCATGCCACTGATTACGAAATAGAAAAGATAATTGAGCATGGTAAAGGGATAATCAAAATTTTAACTTGTGCTCCTGAAGTTGTGAAGGAAAAACATATTAAAATGTTAGTTGAAGCTGGAATCCCTGTGTCAGCAGGCCATAGTAACTGTACGTATGAACAAGCTATGAAGGCATTTGACGCTGGTGTTACAAAGGTTACCCATCTTTACAATGCACAATCACAGTTTACCAGTAGAGCTCCTGGTTTAGTAGGTGCTTTTTTAGATTCACCTGACAATGTGTATGGTGGTATTATTGTGGATGGCGTTCACTGTAATTATGCTTCTGTTCGAATTGCGCATAGAGCTAAAAAAGGAAAATTATTTCTTGTTTCTGATGCTTCTTTCGTAAAACACCCTGTAAATAATTTTGAAATTGATGAATTCAAAATTTTCTTTAAGGATGGTATGTATTTAACTGAAACAGGAAACCTTGCAGGATCTGCTGTTTCAATGTTAGACTCTGTTCAAAACTGTTTTAGAGAAGCAAATATTGAATTAGCTGAAACATTAAAGATGTCTTCCCGTTACCCTGCAGAATTCTTGGGTATTGATGACGAATACGGATACATCAAAAAAGGTTATCGAGCTGACTTCAACGTACTAGAAAGAGATACATTAAAGTTAATTGATGTATACAAATCTGGTGAGAAAGTTAAATTTGATGAAGTTGTAAAAGCCTAATAAATTATAAAGACATTAAAAAAGCCGCTTAATGCGGCTTTTTTAATGTCTTTATATTCTCAATTTATAATTGTTTTCTCTTTAGTAGATTCTTTTGGTACTTTCCTTGAACAATATCAATTAAAATAAGAATAGAAATCACAAAATAGAACGTCCCAGTATTCATTTCCTGAATTTCTTGGTTAAACACTTTCATGTGGGCTAAATGTCCTCCTTCTGTCAACAACATAATCCCAACGACTAATAAAACAAAAAGTCCCAATACCTCATACATCCTATTTTTCTGTAAAAACTTGCTTACCCCATCGGCTAACCAAATCATAAGTATACCCGAAATCACAATAGCCGTTGCCATTATCCAAAACTTTTTAGTTAATGCCATTGCACCTAAAATAGAATCAAATGAAAACAAAAGGTTCATGAAAACGATCAAACCTATAATTTTAAGTGGACTTGAAGATTCCTTATGGACTTCCTCATTTGGATCAAAATTCATCATATGCCAAATTTCCTTAACTGCTGTCCATAAAATAAATCCGCCACCAAATAATAAAATTAAAGCGTGGCCACTCATATCCCCTTCTAGATATCCTTTAAAGGAAAAGTTAAAAATGGGATCCTTTAAATAATCTATAACGGAAGTTATGAGGAATAAAAGAACTATTCTTAAAAAAATCGCTATTCCAATACCTGTTGTCCTAACCATCTTTTGTTTTTCAAGAGGAGCTCTCCTACTTTCTAAAGAAATATAGAGCAGGTTATCAAATCCTAAAACAGCTTGAAGTAATACGAGCATCAATAGTGTACCTAAATCCGAAATCATTTTTAAATTTTTTTCTAAATTAAAAATAAACTAGTACAAAAAAAGCTACTTACTTATAGCTTTTAAAAAATGAGTAGAATTTTTTTACTTCGACACAATAAATTTCATTACTTCCGAAGAAGTATCAAACTTTATAAAATAAATGCCATTCTCAACATTACGTAAATCTAATTGATTGGTAGTAAATGTATTCACAAGAGATCCCTTTTGATCGTATAAAAATCCTTGAGAAAAATCACCTTCAATAGTCGCAAAATTTTGAGCAGGATTTGGATATATTTTTCGATCATTCTCTTTTACTTTATTAACTGTAGTTAGGTTGGCGAGGATTTCGATGTAATCAACATTAATATTACCTTTTACAAAACTTAATTTAAGAATATGCTTACCCTTTTCTAAATACAAGCCACCATCATATCGAAATGTATCATACATTGTCCAACCGCCTGTAAAGAAACCCTCCGATTTAGGCATCCAACCAATTCCGTCAATGAATAACTCAAATTCTCCAACAGGTGAAAACCCATCATTATTTTGAGCAATACGAATATTAACATTATACCAACCGTTCGCCTGAACATCTATGGTATATTCCAACCATTCACCAGCTACGGTATAGCCAACTGCATAGCCTCCTGTAATACTTTCTATATCCACTTCACCGTATGGACGATATGATGAAGCATTTGGAGCTGGTGCCCATTCTGAATATTGCTCATTATACGCAACCCCACTTCCACCTTCATCATAATCTTCAACTTCTATTTTACCAGGAATATGAACCGCTGTTCCCCCGAATGGCGTTTGCCCCTCAAACAAATCTGACACAATAAGAGAGACATTCTCCTCAACACTTAAACCCTCTGGGTCTTCTGCTCGAAAACGTATACTTGTTTCCCCAGACCAATTCGAAGGTGCTGAAATTTTTGCAGAACCACCTTCAATTGTAATTGTTATTCCACTGTATCCAAATGCAGAAAACGTTAATTCATGATCACTCGACTCATAATCTTCAAACACATGAAATAAATCAATTGTAAATTCATTAAACCCTATAGCTTTGGAAATATTATTAAGACTATTTGCAACTACAGGGGCTGTATTAGTAAGTTCCCCTACTTTAAAGAGTTCTAAACTCCCCTCATGTGGATATATATCAATATACATTTTTCCATTTTTCTGGTGAAATAATGTAGGTGAAACAGATAAATTATTTTGTTTAACATCATATGTTCCGTCCAACCCATCTAAATCTATTACCAAAGTAATAGGCTCTTTTATGACTAGTTCACCTAAGTACGAGGATATATCAATCGAATATTGCGGATTTATCGAATTCCACGTAATTACAATCTTTTCTGTTTGATTATCATAATTAACAACAGGTTGAAATTTTAATTTTTGCATTTGGTATGTGAAAATTTCAGAGGCTGTACCCACCCATAAATCTCCTGCTTCAACTTTTGCTTTAAGGTAATCCATATGACCTCTATACGCATCAACTTTTACATGTCCCCAGCCAGAATTTCCCACATTATGGAATTCTCTATTTGCATATAAATTATTGGCAATAATATGATCGATTTCATTGTTCAACTCAGTTAACTGATCCTCCCAATCCATATTTGCGTCGTTATCATCAAAAACTTGGACACCATTTCTAAAAAAACCATTGCTGTTTGGATAAAAACTCGCTAAATCACTCATTTCATACCCTTCTCTGTGATATCCTGCCCAATAATCGTCCGATGAAGGAGAACTCCACCCTGTTCTGGAACCCAAGTAACCTAAATCCTCTAACCTTTGATTCGTTGCATTAGTAAAATTATCATAAGGGTAAACATAGTATTTCGGGACAAAGCCTGTTCCTGTGATAATGGAATTATGTGCCTTGTTGATTTCCCTATCCAAATCAGCACCTAACGGAGCCTCTCCCCAACCGCTTTCACCATCTGAAAACGTACAAGGCTCCCAACCTCGCTCAACTGCACAGGCATGAGATGAAGAGTGATTAGCGATCTCATGACCATGTTTTGCCATCATCACATTCTTTGCATAATCATACAAGTTGGCATATCCATGCGGTTGAACAAATCTAGATTCACATAAATCAGTATATGCACCAAAAACGAATTTTATACCGCGATTGTAAGCAATCGTATCTCCATATTGCCATATACCATCGGCACCTGACAGGCCATAATCATCGTGAACAATTGAGTATGCTGCTCTAGCATCGCCTTTCCAATCAGCAATATACCCCGTTGGAGTTTGACCATGATGTATAAAAGGAAAAAGAATAATCAAAAGCAGTGAAAGTATCTTTCGAGAGAAAGAAATGTTGTGAGTCATAGTTAAAGTCAAATAAGGTTGGTTAGTAGGATTTATCTATTAAGAAAGAACTAAATCCTTTTCTAATATACCAATTTTAAATGTGACAATAAAAGGTCAATCAATTTTTACACACTTATTTTATGGTGTAAAAATGTAATTTAAATCCAACCTTACTCATAAGCTTTATCCACAAAAAAAGCCGCAAAAGCGGCTTTCAAGTATATTTTTAATAAACTAATTAATCTCTACTCATAAATATTTGAAGGATATACCAAAATAAAAGCATAAAAGAAGCAAAAAGACCAAGAGCAGCAGCTACGTGCTGAGACGTATGATAATCATGTACAAGTCTGGATGTTTGATAAAGAATTGAGCCTGATGCAAGTAAAACCATTGCAGCACTAAACCAAACCCCTAAATCAAAACCGAAAATCATACCTGCAAAAATAGTTGCTAATGCTACTGAAAAACCTACAATCAGAATACTTCTAAGGAATGAAAAGTCCTTTTTAGAAAATAAAGCCACTGCACTTAACCCTGTAAACAAACCAGTAGTTACTACAGCTGCTTGACCTAAAATATTAACTGCCTCACCATAAAATTGTTCACTATATAACAAATAATAAAAAACAGGCACAAAAATTATTGCCTCCAAAAGTGCATATAATAACAATCCTAAATATTGCTTTTGAATATTACCTGGCTCAGCAGCCCATTTATTAGCAATCCATGCTCCACCCATAAAAAGAAGTATAATTAACCACCAATTAGATAAAAGAGGGATAGCTATTGATTCTGCAATACCAGAAATAAAAAACAATGTTTCAAAACCAACAAATGCTAAAACTGCTAAAGCGACATGCGCATACGTTTTTCGAATGAACTCTACTCTGCTCACCTCTTGAACATTATAGATATTAAAATTAAATCCTTGATCCATGTGTAATAATAATTTTTAACAAATATATTAATTCATTTGTAAGAGTCAATCTTAAAAAAGATTAAATATTTATCTATAGATATCATTTGTGGTATCTTTATCTAAATTCGTGTAGGATGGAAATGAGTATTGCTGAAATTATTAGCGCATTCTTTTTGAGTGGTGTAAAACTCCTTTTTACGCCCATGGGTTTCGCAGGTGTCTATGCTGATAATTTAAATGCACTTTTCCAAATTGCTGTAATAAGCGGACTAGGCTCTATTTTTAGTTCTGTACTATTTTTCTTTTTGGGTAAGGGACTGGATAAACTTCAATCCAAGAAAAAGAAGACTAAATCCATCAATTTTAAACGAAACAAAATGATTATCCTAATCAAAAATAAATTCAAACTCTTTGGAACAAGTATGACAATAGGAATTATTTCAGTTCCATTGGCCTCAATTTTAGTTGGGAAGTATTTCGGAAAAAACAAAATGGCTATTCCAAGTCTTGTTATCTCTTCGTTTATTTGGTCATTTGGGATTACCTACATTACAGCCTTTGTGGTAAATGTTATTAAACCACTTTTCGCATAGTCTTAAAAAAATCAAGCACTTTTAACAACACGCTCTAATTTCTTAAGTTGAATGATTGTTTTTAGAGGATTACTGGATTTAAAAACGCTACTACCTGCCACTAAAACATCTGCACCACATTCCACTAATAATTTTGCATTATCCGTTCCTACTCCTCCGTCTATCTCAATTAATGTATCCGATTCCACTTCAAGGATTAATGCTTTCAACTCCTTTACTTTATTAAACGTATTTCGAATAAACTTCTGACCTCCAAATCCTGGATTGACACTCATTATACATACGAGGTCTAAGTCCGGTAAAACATCCTTTAATAAATGAACAGGAGTATGCGGGTTAAGGGCAACTCCAGCTTTCATCCCCTCTGCTTTTATTGCTTGAATCGTTCTATGTAAATGTGTACATGCTTCATAATGAACCGTTAACACGTCTGCACCTGCTTTTTTAAACTCACTAATATAACGGTCAGGATCAACAATCATTAAATGAACATCCAACGGCTTTTTAGCGTGTTCTTTTATGGCTGACATCACAGGAAAACCAAATGAAATATTCGGCACAAAAACACCATCCATGATATCTATATGAAACCAATCGGCTTCACTTTTATTTATCATTTCTACATCTCTTTGTATATTGGCAAAATCTGCTGAAAGCACTGATGGTGCAATTTTGTGATCCATTTAAAAAATGTTTAGAATTTAATTTGAATAAAATTAGTTACTTTCCTTCGTTAGTACGTTATGAAATAACGTCAGGTTATAAACATTTTTAGTTAATAAACTATTTCGAATTAGTGCAGAGGTATTACATTTAAACAATAATTTAGTTTTAATGTTTGCAATTTTTAAAAAGGAAATTCGGTATTTTTTTAGTTCCCTCATTGGCCCTATTGTTCTGATCCTTTTTCTCTTGATTAATTCTCTTTTCATTTGGGCTTATTCTCCCAATGACTATATGAATGTGTTAACTTCTGGATTTGCCACTCTCGAACCACTATTCACCTTAGCTCCTTGGATGTACCTAATTCTTATTCCAGCAATGACGATGCGGGCATTTGCAGAAGAAAAAGCGAATGGTACTTTAGAATTGCTTTTAAGTCGTCCATTAACTGAATTTCAGATCATTACAGGGAAATTTTTCGCGTATTTCTCTCTTCTTATTCTCACGTTAATACCTACATTAATTTATTATTTTTCAATCCAATACCTTTCGCACCATTCCATTGATAACGCGGCAACTTTAGGTTCATATATTGGTTTACTATTTCTTGGATCAAGCTTTATTTCCATTGGTCTTTTCGCCTCTGTTATTACAAAAAATCAAATCATTTCCTTACTTGTAAGCTTACTTTTTTGCCTGTTGTTTTATTTTGGATTTAGCTTAATTGCGGATGTTTCTGGCGAAACATCTATTGGCTTTATTATTCAACAATTTGGAATTGAAGAACATTATTATAGTATAAGCAGAGGATTAATTGACACACGAGACATTATATATTATTTCTGCTTGATTGCGACCTTCATTTTGATTACTAAACTAGCGCTATCAAGTCGAAAATGGTAAAAAACTCATGATAAAACACAAAATAAAAGATATCACTAATTTCTTAACAGGACTTGTCGCTATTCTTCTGGCTGCTGTTTTGAGTTATTTCATTTTTCTAAAAATTGATTTAACCGAAGATAAACGATTCACATTACACGACAGTACTGTTGATCTTCTGGAGAATCTAAATGATGTCGTTGAATTTAAAATTTATTTAGATGGTGAGCATTTACCAGCTGATTTAACAAGAGTAAGAAATTCCATATTGGAAACAATGGAAGAAATTCATGATATTGCTGATGGATTTGTTGAATATGAATTCATTGATATCTACCACTCAATTGAAGATTCTAAAACGCAACAAAAAACCCTCTTTAAGCTTCAAAAGAAGGGAATTACTATTCTTCCTATCCCCTACAAGAACGACAAAGGGGAATTGTCAAGAATTTATATTCCATTAGGCGCTGAAGCTTTTCATAATGGCCGTTCAATCCCTGTGCCTTTTGTTAGGGGAAATAAAGGAGGAAAGCAATTAACTTATGAACGAGCAATAGAGGAATTGGAATTTGAGATTACTAATGCTGTAAGAAAACTCCAACAAGACACCCTTAAAACAGTTGGTTTTTTACAAGGACATGGCGAACTTGGTCAATACGACTTGCAAGACTATTCCAAATCGCTCTTTGAATATTATAATACCGGTCCTGCATTTTTAAAAGACTCAATCGGAAGAGAACGAATAGATGCATTAAATGATATTGATCTACTCGTTATTGCTAAACCAGTTCAACCCTTCACTCAAAAAGAACAATACATTATTGATCAATTTATAATGAAAGGAGGAAAAGTACTGTTTATGCTTGAAGGTGCCCAAGGTGCTGAACTTGATTCCATGCAAAAGCAAGGGTTGATTTTTGCCTCTCCACTTGAAACTGGACTTGATAAAATGCTTTATAAATATGGTGTTCGTTTAAATAAACATATAGTAGAAGATCTGCAATGTTCTAAAATACCGATTCAAACTACAGCAAATGGAGACGGACGAGGATTTCAATTGTACAGTTGGATGTATAATCCATTATTAAAATCAAACAATAACCACTTAATTAATAAAAACCTAGATCCAGTAAAAGTAGAGTTTTCAAGTAGTTTAGACACTCTACCCGTTGAAAACATAGCATTCACAACGTTGTACAATACCTCTGGAAACAATCGATTTAAAAAACTTCCTTCTCGCATCTCATTTAGAGAAACAGCAAATGAAAAGATCTTACCTGAAAACTTTAAGGAAGGGAAAAAGCCAATTGCACTTCTTTTGGAAGGTACTTTCGAATCGTATTTTAAAAATCGAATACCTCCTAAATTCAGTAACAATCTCGCTGTTAATTTTTTAGAAAAAAGTCAATCAAATGGAATTGTAGTAATTGCTGATGGCGATATTGGTAAAAACTGGTTTACTCCTAAAGGGGAAATGATACCAATGGGTACTGACCAGTATACAAACCGGTATTATGACAACAAAAAGTTTTTGATTAATTGTGCCAACTACCTTTTAAATGATCATGAGTTAATTGCTGTGCGATCAAAAAAAATTAAAATGAGATTACTTGACTCAAAACTCGTTCAGAAAAACAAATCACTCATACAGGTTATTAATATAGGCTTACCAATTATAGTTATTGTTCTAATTAGCTTAGTGTTTATTGTATTTCGCAAATTTAGATTTTCAACCAAATGAAAAAACAACTCTTTGTATTTTCATTGAGCCTCTGCGCTTTACTTATTGGATTATTTTTTTTCTTTTCCAAAAAAGATGGAGAGCAAAATGATCTTGAAGCAAGGCAGTTTAATATATCCAACATTCAATCGATAGATAAAATATTTTTGGCAAATACCAAGGGTGAAAAAGTGACTTTAACGAAAGAGGGAGATATATGGAAGGTAAATGATCTTTATGTTGCTCGTGATCGACGTATTCAAACTTTATTAAAAACAGCAAAAAATTTAGAGGTAAAACAAAGAGTACCTAAGAAACAACAAACAAGAATAATTAAGAACCTTGCAACAAATAATATCAAAGCAGAATTCTTTAGTAAAGGTGATTTAATAAAATCCTACTATATCGGGTCTGCGGACGGATTAACCACAGGAACTTACATGCTTTTAATTGATGAGGATTCAGGTGAAAACTTCAACACCCCATTTTTGACTTACTTGTTAGGTTTTGAGGGATATTTAACTCCACGATATGAACCATCTCCAAGTACATGGAGGGATTTAAAAATATTCTATTTTCCTAAAAATGCGATTCAGTCTGTAAAATTAGACTTTCCATCTTCTCCTCACGACGGATTTACAATTAAGCTTGAAGACGGCACATATAATTTATACCACGAAGACACGTTGATTTCCAAAGATTCCGAACATGTTAAAAAGTACCTACTAAACTTTAAGTCTGTGGCTGCTGAAAGACTATTGGATAAACAAAAAAACGATAGTTTACTGAACGCACTAACAAATAAGCGTCCCTGGTTTCACCTTTCGGTTACAAATCTATTGGGGAAAACATCTAAAATCACTGGTTATAAGAAGGACATGCCAAAAGGATCAAAAAACGCTATTGGACTCCCACTACTTTTAGATCCTGATCGGTTTTTTGGATTTTGCCTCACAAATGAATTAGCAATACTTCAGCATTATGTTTTTCAATCTATCCTTGTAAATAGAAAATCACTCGAATGAAATACGGATTTATAGAGGATGTTAGTGACATAAACTTTACGCTTCCTCAGGCGCCACCTTACTCAGCACAATTTATACCCAAACCCTCTCATGAAAACATTGAATTTTATATTGGGAGCTCGGTATGGGCCGACAAAGATTTCAAGGGTCATTTTTATCCACCCAAAACAGCGCAAAAAAACTTTCTAGTTGAGTATGCGAAACAATTCAAATCTGTTGAAGTAAATGCAACTCGCTACGGAACACCAAAAACATCCACATTGGAAACATGGAAAAATAATGTTCCAGACGACTTTAAGTTCTCCTTTAAAATGCCTCAAATTATTTCGGTAAGAAAAAATTTACTTGAAAAGGATGTTTTATCCCGCTTGGAAGAATTTATTCTTGCCATGGATAGTATGGGGAAGAAAGCTGGAACCACATTTATACTACTTCAAAATAGCTTCGGAAAAGAAAGGCTTTCAGAATTAGAGGGTTTTTTAAAAGAGCTTCCTCAAGAACAAGAATTTGCAGTTGAAATTAGGAATCCATTTTTTAATCAATCCTTAGAATTGGGAGAATTACTTAATCAATATAATGTAGCTAATGTAATAACGGATACTGCAGGAATGAGAAACGTGGTTCATCAGATGCCCACAAACGAAACACTATATATTCGATTTGTAGGAAACGGGCTAGTAGAATCTGACTATGCTCGGATGAGTGAATGGGTAAAACAGTTTGAAATTTGGATAAAAAGAGGGATTCGGAAATTTTATTGCCTGCATCATCAACCAAATCAACACCGAAGCTATGCTGGTTACGCAGCAAAATACATGATTGAAGAAATTAATAAAACGATACAAGGAATAAATATTTCCGTTCCAAAACTTCACCAATCACCTTCCCTTTTTTAATTTGAAACAGTAAAAACCTTTTGTGAAAAGTTTCGTTAAAATTAAAATCATTTTTACTTTATAGTTTAACAAGTAGTTGATTGAATTTCCTTTTAGATTTTGAATAAAAATGGACAAAAACAAACATTGTTAACCACCTGGATATTGTTAACAAATTCTATCGGTATTAATACATGAATAGTTATTACTTTTACCAATTATTTGATCGCATGAAGAATCGAAATATTATTTTATTTATTAGTTTTTTCCTCTACCTCACAAATGGTTATTGCCAACCTTATGTTGTTAACGAAAAAATTGAAAAAATTTTCTCGGAGGGTTTTACGGATTTTAACGACAACTTTGAAAGCACCTCCAGTTCTGACCGTAAATTTTGGGGGAAATATGCAGATGGTTATTACTATATGGAAAGAAAACTTCCTTCTCCTCGTGCCATCGTTGTAAAAACAGAAGATGTAAACAAAAACTTTTCCATTAAAACAAAATTAACACTAGGGCCTCTTGGAGGAATGGACGCTAGTGTGGGAATTATGTATTTGGTACAATCTTCGGGCAGAGGCGGCTTTGTTTTTGAAATTAACAAGAAAAGGAGTTTTAGAATCACTGATTTAGGTACAAGTGCTTATATTACAAAAGAAGGGAATGATGGGTGGATTAGATCCAAAAATATTGCACCAGCAACAAGAAGTAATACAATTGAGTTAAAGTCATTTAGGGGAAAATTTGACATTTTCATCAATGGTTTTTACATCTATTCATATATTAATGATTCGTATAAAAAAGGTAAATTTGGTGCCTATATTGGACCCCGATCAGCGGCAAGCCTTTATTACTTCAATGTGTATCAATTAGACATCCCTGGAGCCGAACCAGAAATTAATCTCGCTGATTTACAAGATCAATTATCGATCCTAAAAGTAGAGAATGATTCCTTAAAAAGACTCGCACTTCAAGCAAAATATGGAGGAAATGATGATGCCGCTATTTCGGCTATTCAAATATTAGAAGATCAACTTAAAACAGTGAATGAGGAAAATCAACAATTGAAAAATTTGTTAACCGATTATGAAACGGCTGAGCCAGCTTCTAATCCAGAGGAGATAAAAAAAGATCAAACAGCTATGAATACACTCGCTGAAAAAATTGATGCATTATCCTCAGAAAGAGATTCTATTTTCAATTACTCAAGTTCTCTAAAAAATAAATTGTTCCAAACCGCTTTCCAAAGGGATTCTTTAAGAGCAGTTAATTTGAAAATGGAGAAAAAAATCAACTTTTTAGAAGAGCATATCCAAGAAGTTCAAGTTAAAATTGATGAAATAGAGCGTGAAAAGAACAACCCCCTTAGTATGGTACAAAATGAAAAACAAACCACAAAAGAAGACACCATCGATACTAAACCTCCTTTAGCCCCCTCTGAGATAGTTAATGCTTCTGAAATTGCTGTAACCCTTCCAACAGGATCTGACGCCTCACCTTTGGAGTTAATTGAAAAAGACTCTACCTATGATCATACGTTAGATCTGGATGCTATTTTTAGCGAGAGTGACAATAAATCTTCACATGTAAACGACTCATCTCAAACACAAGTTAGTGATTCAACTGATCAATCTACAGTGGCAGATTTATCTTTAAGTACTGAATCAATAATTGATTCAATCCCAAAACTTAAAAAGGACTCTGTTCAACATCCATTAAAAACAACTGAAGAAATTAACCCTGTTGTTGACACATTAAATATTTCAGAAGTAAATACGAATCCTGTTGACACCTTGGAACAAATAAAAAAGCTAATCCCTTTACCCAAACAAAAAATAAAGGTTAAAAAGGCTGTAAAAGGAGCATTCAAAGACTAATTAGTATGTCGGTAAATTTTAACACAAAAAAAAGAATCACCACAAAAACGCTTCAAGAAATGAAAGCGTCTAAGCATAAAATAAGTATGTTAACTGCATACGATTACACCATGGCTAAAATCATTGATGCTGGAGGCGCAGATGTTATTTTAGTTGGTGACTCCGCAAGTAATGTAATGGCGGGACACGAAACAACTTTACCAATTACGCTCGACCAAATGATTTATCATGCATCTTCGGTGGTTAGAGGTGCGCAAAGAGCTATGATTGTTGTTGATTTACCTTTTGGTTCCTATCAAGGAAATACAAAAGAGGGATTATCTTCCGCTATTAAAATTATGAAAGAGTCTGGAGCACATGCTGTAAAACTTGAGGGAGGATATGACATTGTAGATTCAATTAAACGAATTCTAACAGCAGGAATACCCGTAATGGGACATCTAGGATTAATCCCTCAAAGCATATACAAATTTGGTTCCTATACAGTAAGGGCTGAAAGGGAAGATGAAGCTAAGCAGTTAATAAATGAAGCTAAAGCACTGGAGCAAGCTGGAGTTTTTGCTATTGTTCTTGAAAAAATTCCAGCAAGTCTGGCATCGGAAATCGCACAATCAATAACCATACCCGTTATTGGTATTGGTGCGGGAAATGGTTGTGATGGCCAGGTACTCGTTTCCCACGACATGTTTGGAATGACACACGAATTTTCTCCGCGATTTTTAAGAAGATACCTTAATTTATATGGAGAAATGAAAGACGCCGTAAGTCAATATTGTTCCGATGTTCAACGTGGAGACTTTCCCAATGAAAAAGAGCAATATTAGAAATGGACGTTCTTTACGAGGACAACCATATTATTATTGTAAATAAAAAAGCAGGAGAAATCACTCAAGGAGATAAAACTGGAGATCCTCCCCTATCTGATAAAATAAAATCCTTCATTAAAAAAAGGGATAACAAACCAGGAAATGTCTTTCTAGGCACTGTACACCGATTAGACCGCCCTGTCTCAGGTGTAATTTTATTTGCTAAAACGAGTAAAGCACTTAGTCGTTTGAACAAAATGTTTCAAGAAAAACAAATTCAAAAAACCTATTGGGCAAAATGTGTAAACCCGCCCAAAATAAAACACCAGAGACTTGTGCATTTTCTTATTAAAGACGCCAAAAAAAACAAAAGTAAAGCGCACAAAAATTCAGTTCCAAATGGAAAAAAATCAGAATTGATTTATACGCATCTTAAAGATCATAAAGTAACTAACTTAATAGAAGTCACACCACTTACGGGAAGGCCGCATCAAATAAGAGTCCAACTAGCATCTATTGGGTGTGTAATTTTAGGTGATTTAAAATACGGTGCCTCGTATCCTAATCCAGACAAATCAATCTGTTTACATGCGAGAAGAATTGAATTTATTCATCCTGTGAATAAAACTAAAATTGATGTAACAGCTGCACTTCCTGACCTCGAATGGTAAACCACATGTTCTCATTGTATTCGATCATAATCTTACAACATTCGTCACTTTATTAATTCAAAATTTCAACCATGCAACAGTATACCGTTACTTTACCAGCTTTCCCAAGAGGCTTTCATATTATCACAAAATATATTTTAAATGCAATTCCTTCAATGCCATCAATTGGATTAGTAAATATTTTTATTCAGCATACTTCTGCGGGTCTTTCAATCAATGAAGCCGCCGATCCTACCGTACTAACCGATTTCGAAAATAGTTTCAACCAATTTATCCCAGAAAACCAGACGTTTTATACCCACCTTGATGAAGGCAGTGATGATATGCCTGCACATATAAAAAGCTCTATCGTAGGCTCTAGTATTTCCATTCCAATCAGTAATCATAAATTTAACTTAGGAACCTGGCAAGGAATATACCTTTGCGAGTTTAGAAACTATGGAGGACCGCGATCCCTTGTGATTACAGTTTTTTAATCGCCCAAATTTATCTTCATTAACATTTTTTCACTTGTGCTATAAAATCTATCACTTTACTCCTCGTTGAACTGATAAAACAAAATGAACAGAAGAAAATTTATATCTACCTCTGTTAAAGCAACGATGGGAGTTGGTTTACTTTCGGGTTTATATGCATGGCAAATTGAACCTTTTTGGTTGGAGTTTGTGAAAATAAATATGCCACTTAAAAATCTTCCTTCCAATTTGAAAGGCAAAACAATTATGCAAATAAGTGACCTTCATATTGGAAACCGTTTTGATTATAATTATATCATTGATGCACTTGAGGAGGCTAAAAATTACAAACCTGATATTGTCGTTTATACTGGAGATTATGTGAGCTATGAAAATAGTCAACAAGTAACGCAACTGAGGGAGGTAATGAAACACTGCACAAAGGGTACTCTAGGGACTTATGGTATTTTAGGAAACCATGATTATGGTAAAAATTGGGCAGAGCAGAACGTGGGTGACCAAATCACACAAGTATTAGAAGATAATGGCATTAAAATTCTTAAAAATAATAGCGTTGATATTGGTGGTTTAACTATCATTGGAATGGATGACTATTGGGGACCAAATTTTAACGCAAAAAAAGCCTTATCACATTTTCACGCTGATAATGCAAATATTGTATTATGTCATAATCCAGATGTATGTGATCTAAATATTTGGGGAGAATACAATAGCTGGATTCTTTCTGGACATACTCACGGAGGGCAAGTGAAAGCACCATTTCTAGATCCTTTTGTACTTCCTGTTAAAAATAAAAGATATACACAAGGACTTATTTCACTTTCTCAAAACAGAACATTATATATTAACAGAGCAATTGGTCATTTATGGCAAGTTCGATTTAATGTTCGGCCAGAAATCACCTTATTCCATCTTTCCAATGCTAAAGATTAATACATAAACTTAATGTTTTAACTCAGCTCCAAGATTGATTTTTTTACTCCTTTACCATTTGAGAATATTCACCTCCAACCGCATGATGTGAAAAACAAAAATAATTTTTGAAACCTGAATCAAGTGTAATTGGTAAATTGGAATAAATCATCATTATTATGCGAAAAATTAAACTTTACATTGCAATGAGCTTAAATGGAAAAATTGCTGAAAAAGACGGTTCAGTAGATTGGCTTTATGTGAAAGACAATGATGATAATCCAGATCATGGTTATCAAAAGTTTTATGACTCTATTGATACAACTATCCAAGGATCAAGCACTTATAAACAAGTTGAAAGTTGGGGTATTGACTTCCCTTACCCAAATAAAAAAAATTATGTAATCACTCGTGATAAAAGCCTTGAGAACAATGAAAACGTAACCTTTGTAAACACCAATCATATTGAGTTTATTAATGACCTCAAGCAAGAAGAAGGAAAAGATATCTGGCTTATTGGTGGGGGCTTAGTGAATACGATGTTATTGAATGAAGGTCTGATTGATGAACTTCAAATCTTCGTGATGCCAATAATTTTGCAAGATGGTATTGATTTATTTCAAAATTTACCAAATCGAACTGATCTAAAAAAGATCAAAACAATTAATCACGATTCCGGAGCCGTTGAAATCAATTATCAGATTTTGAAATAAATTATGGCTGAAAAATTTAAGAAATGTGGTTTACTCTGAAAATACTTTTTGAAGAATATTCGAAACTCGGGCAGCAGGTTCTTCTCTTATTTTTTTCTCTTCCTGAGCTAAAAGTGTAAACAACCCCTCCATGGCTTTCTTTGTGGTATAATCCTCTAAATCAGGGTTGACTTTTGTAGTAAGAGGAATTTTATTGTACCGCGATGCCAATGGAGTCCAATACTGAGTAACCTTAACTTTCCTTAAAGCATTTTCCACAATTGGTTTAAATACTTCATACAAGGAACTTGAAGTATTCTTTTTTAAAAAATTTGTTGCTGCATCATCATTTCCTTTCAGAAGAGTTAACCCGTCATTTACACTCATATTCTTTATTGCTTGAATAAATAAAGGAGCTGCCTCTCGTGAGGCTATTTCCGCAGCTCGATTTAGAGCAAGTTCAAAAGAGTCAACACGTGCACCCATTCCAATCATTCTAAGCTTATCCTCCATCCTCTTAGCCTCATGAGGAAATGGAATTCTTATATTTTCATTTTTATTAAATCCGTCTATCGAACTCGCTTTACTCCCTGCTTTTTCAATTCCAACTTTTAGTGCTTCCTTTAATCCACTAACGATATCTTCATTACTAAGACTACTAACGGATTTTACTTCCATTGATTTCTTTGCTTTTTCTTTTACAGCCTGCAAATTCATTTGAGCGTTTCCTAAAAATGGAATTAATATAAATAGTACAAAATGTATGCTTCTCATATCTTATCTTTTAAATTCTTGTTTTACCTATCAACTTGTGTTCCAAAATTAATTGATAAAATTAAAATGAATAATCCTTTAATTATTTTTAAATATATGATTTTATGTTACTTTTCACTCCTCTTCTGCATTATTGATATATGAGAGTAATTTACATCTGTTTTATCGCCTTTTTATTTCATTCTTGCTGTAGCCCTCATTTTACTGGGCATATTGATCCTTTATATCTTGAGCCAGACGGCTATGAAGTGTCTTGTTTACTTCGTCCATGTAAAACAGGGGAAGGATGTCGTATTCTACCATGGTTAAACACAGAATTTGAGCAGTCTAATTTTCAAACAGGAAAAATAGGACTCTCCTATTTAGGTTACAGTGATCATTTCATGATGAGTTTTACATCAAATTACATCTCAAATTATTCTTCTACATCTCCCCTTAATGGATTGGGTTTTGAAGCTCAACTGGGCACATTAGGATTTAATAATTACTTCACAACTTTTGCTTCGGTAGAATACAATAGACTTTGGAACTCTAGCGCAACGCATCAATTTCACCCTACTATTGGATTTGCAGCACCATTAAAAGTTGCAAACGCAATCCAAATTAAGGGAGGATATCAAGTTAATCACAACACACCAAATTATTGGACTATTGGTGTAAATTTAAAAACTCCTCTTCTTCATTACCTCATTAATTAAAAGAATTTAATTTAATCCTCTATTGCTTCATAGATGGCTTTTTGAATGTCAGTTCGAATATTCATTCTGATTAACTTTTTATTATCAGCATCTGGATATATTCTGTTCGACAAAAATATATAAATAAGATCCTTGTCAGGATCAGCCCAAACGAGTGTACCTGTGAACCCCGAATGGCCGTAACTACTCATTCCTACATGTTGATAAGTTGGGCCAACTGTATCGCCAGACGGTTTGTCAAATCCTGCCCCTCGCCTATTGTTTTCGTCAGGAAATTGAACTTTAGTGAACTCATCAATTATTTTGGAATCAATGAAACGTTCACCTCCATATTCACCTCGATTTAAATACATTTGAAACATCTTCGCCAAGTCATTTGCATTTGAAAAAAGGCCTGCATGACCAGCGACACCTCCAAGCATAGCTGCACCAGGATCATGTACTGTTCCATGAATCAATCGTTTACGAAAATGCATATCATTTTCAGTGGGTATAATTTGCTCGCGTGGAAATTTCTCTAATGGGTTGTAGGTTAATGTTGTGGCTCCAAGCGGTTTGTAAAATAAACTATCTGATAAAAGATCTAACGATACATCATTTTGATTCTCAATAATATCTTTATAAAAATAATAGCCCAAATCACTGTATCGGTAATCGTGCTTTTTATGAATTCCATGATGTGTAATCCACTCTCTAACGGAATCTTTAAATGCTTGTCTAATGTATAAATCATCGGACACTTTACAAGGATAATCATCGGATTGAGTATTACTATAAACATCATATCGCAACTGCCCTCGTCGCATTGTTCTTTGATAAAAAGGAATCCAAGAAACCAACCCTGCATTGTGAGCAAGCATCCTACGAATATTCATATTGATGTATTTGGTCGTATCTACATAATCTAAATAATCACATAAATTATAATCAAGATTTAGCTCCCCATCTTCCACTAATTTCATGAGGTTAGGAACAGAAGCTGTTACTTTCGTAATAGAGGCTAAATCATAAATATCAGTTGATTCGACTTCTCTTTTTTTATCATAGGTATGGTAACCAAAACTTCTGTTATATATAACATCCCCTCTTCTGGCAATTAAAATCTGACATCCTGGATATGCTTTTTCCTCAATACCAGTAAAAGCAATGGAGTCTACTTTTTTAAGTTTTTCAGGATTAAAGCCCTGTTCAATAGGTATTGAATATTTTAATCGTTTTTTTTTTGTGACAATACCCGTTCCTGCAGTATATCGTTCGGAGGCTGATACAGGAAGTTTTCCTTTTGCTTCAATACCACCAAATATTAATTGGGCAGCGTACTCTTGTGAGAGCAACGCATTTTCATAAGCCATAATCAGAGCTTCTACATTATCTAATTCAGGAAACTGACCTAGCACATATGGATTTGCGAAAAGAGCTAGGATAGCAGGATGTGATTTTCTAATTGAAGCAATTGCGTCTACCATGTTGGAAGTTATACCAAATTTTTTTCGAGGTGATCTACTATTTCCATGCACACCTACAACGGTAAGATTGTAGTCTTTTAAAGACTCCATAAGCGTTTCTATTTCATCTTGAGAAGCGTTTCTTGACAAGGTGAAATGTTTAAATGAAGCATAATTATCAAGCATATTTTGGAATGGGGTAATCTTACCTTCTCCAATGCTAACACTAGCTAACTTTAGTTTTGACAATGCCTTCAGAGGAACTATGTCATTTTCGTTCTTGAGCAATGTTAATGCATTCTCAACTAATTTTCTTCTTACCAGTTTTGATTTCTCAGTATTTAATCGAGCCAACAAATTTTGTGTGGAAAGCGGTTGAAATTCATCAAGATTAAGCCATTTTTTTAATTGCAGTACCTTCTTTACGCGTTTCGTAATCTCTTTTTCTGATATCTTTTTGTCTTGAACAGCTTTTGAAATATACTCAATGGCCTTTTTTACATCTTGGGAGAATAAGAGAATATCATTTCCTGCTAATAGGGCAAGTAAATCAACTTCACCCGTTTCATAATACTTGCTCACTCCATGCATATTAAGCGCATCTGTGAAAGCTAGCCCTTTAAATTTAAGTTTATCTTTCAATAATTTTTGAACAATTTTTGGTGACAACGTGGAGGCTCTATTCTTTGTTTTGTCTAATGCAGGAATATATAAATGCGCAACCATAACACTCCCCATACCGCTGTCAATAAGAGATTTAAAAGGATATAATTCAATATCCATCAATCGCTCTTTTTCATGATGGATTACAGGAAGTCCTAAATGAGAATCTACATCCGTATCACCATGTCCGGGAAAGTGCTTAGCGCATGCAAGAATATGATTATCTTGCATTCCTTTCATGTATGCATTTCCAAGCTTAGAAACATGCTCTTTTAACTCTCCGAAAGATCTAGAATTAATAACAGGATTATTCGGATTCACATTAATATCAACAACAGGAGCAAAATTAACATGAACGCCCGTTAAGGAACATTGTTTAGCAATCTCAACACCCATATCGTAAACAAGTTGCTCATCCTGAACCGCACCAATTAGCATTTGTCTTGGATAACGGATAATAGAATCCAAGCGCATTCTTAATCCCCATTCACCATCAATAGACGTTAGCAAAGGAACTTTTGATAAAGCCATTAAACGATTGTGAGCCTTCACCTGTCTAACTGGCCCTCCTTGCATATAAATCACTCCGCCTATCCCATGATTTTCTATAAGCGATTCTATTTTTTGTAATTCTTTTTCCCCTTTATTGGTATATACTGGATACATGATTAACTGGGCAATTTTTTCCTCCAGAGACAATGTGTTAAGAATAGAATCAATCCAAGGTGATTCTATTGTTGTAAACTCAGGAACTTTTACAGTTGGCCTAGCTTTTCTCTCTCTCATTTCAGCTTCTGTGTAAAAACCTGATCCTAAGACAATAACCAATAAAAGAAGTGATAGAAGTACTTTTCGCATAATAAATGAACGGGTTTCTCTTAAAATTATTAAGAGACTTGGAGCAAAATTGATTCCAATTCAATTTTGTATTCACAAAACAGGTGTGAACAGTTTAATTAAGCTTAAAAAAATAAGAGTAATTTGAAATTAAAAGAATGAATATCAATCCTTCACGCAGTCGGCAGCATTTCGCTTATTCCCTGATTTCTCTTTTCGAGCGCACCCAGGACGTTTACCCAAGAAAAATCTTAAGTTAAAATAAGCATCCGTACCATAAAAATCTCTTACATTGAAAAAACTCAAAAGTTTATCGCTACCAACCGTTAAATAGCCTAATCGAAAAGCGACACCGAGCCTTAAATTATCATAATCATATAAAGATAAAACAGCTGATCCCTCATACCATTTTCGTTGATACCTGCCTGAAAGAGCCCACACATCTGGTCGTTTCACCCCCAATGCATTTGTTCTAAAAAATCCATGCATAACCTGAGCACTCAAGAAATAATAATTTTCATAATTAACATCTAAACCAAGATTCAGAGCCGCAGGAGTAAGCATAGTAAAGCTTGGAGACGATGTAGAATTAAAATTTTGACTCGCAAAAGATCCAAAACCGTCAAATGTAAATTCATTTCCGGTTAAGGTTGCAGAATTCATGGTAGACTCAATATCATATAAAATTGCATCTCTTTTGTAAGCAATATATCCCAAATCAATTATGGCTGCGGTTATTTTGTATTTGTAATCATACGGTTGACAAGCTGATGCTTCTGAGTATGGTTCATAATGGGTAACGTTATGAAGGGTCTTCTTATAAACAAACCCTAAATCAACAGCAAAACCACTTCCTGTTGAATTTCCATTAACACCAGTTGGTGCAGCATAGCCTACAGCTCCATTTAAAGCCAGAAAATCGGTATTTACTGGATTCTGCACATTATAGTCTATTTCGTCAATTCGTATCCCAGCTCCCGTAATACCTACTAAATATTTAGCTGTTATCCCCGCCCCCATGGTTTTATGGGCAAAATGATAAAACATATTAGAATATGAAAAGGCAAACTCTGTATACGCCATTTGATTCATAAACATTTTATTTGCTGAAATTATTTGATCATAATAATCCGAATAATTTTCTGTACCCTGTGCTATTAGAGTGGCCACCTCCGGTGTAATTCTTCGAAAATCGGCATACGTTCTTGCTCGTGAGGAAAAACCAAAACCATGTTCCTTAAACTGTGTAGCGAATGAAACGAATTGTATATCAGCGTCTTGAAAACCTGATTTCCGATCGGTTCCTGGGTCATATTGATAATTTGGCCATTCTTTCCCCTGAACAAAATGAGGTACTAATGAAAATTCATCTTTCGGAAGAAACACATAATCATTATATAAGTATGTCCCTACACCTATTATATTTACATCCAACCAAACTTTATTATCAAGCGTATTTGTTGGATTTATCAGAAATGTTTTGGAAGGAGCGTAATTAGAATGCGCCAAGGCGTACTCATCTTGAGAAAACCCTAAAACAACTTTCAGCAAAAACAAAGAAACAATCAACAACTTTTTCAAAACGCTGTAAAAATAAACAAAGGTCATTCATTTCATGCATCTTAAATAGCATATTTACTAACAAAACTCTTCCTTAATATATTTTTTACCTTTTAAAAACAACCTTTTTATACCTTTGTAGTCTAACAACTGAACCAGAACCAACCTATCATGAATTTGCTCAAAAAAACATCACTCTTCCCATTCTTTTTTTCATTAACATTTCTTTTATTTGGTTGTCAAAAAAACATTGATGAAGATGTTGAACTTGACTTGGATACAGAAATTATAATTGCAGACGCAAATGTAGGAGTAACAGTATCAGAAATTGATAATATCGCTGACCAAGCAGAGGTTTTATCGTTTGTATCAAAAAAAACATACGATATCACTGATGTTTTAAATGATTGTGCAACAGTTGAAAAAGACGATACACTTTTTGGCAATAATTACGACACTTTATATACACGAGTGAGTTTTGGTGAGGTAGAATGTGAAGGTATAGATGGTAGAAAAAGAAAAGGGAAAATTGAAATTATGAGTGTTTATAATAAACTAGGTTTTCGAAAATTCCGAGAGATAAACACAGAAAATTACCATGTACAAGGAAAAAAAGTAAGGCTCCAAAGAAAGCTTGAATATGATACGTTAAATGACCTCAATCAATTCGTTTGGAAATTAATAGGAAATGTTGAAATCACTTATTCGAATAATGAAAAAACTACTGTTGATTTTGATAAAAAATACACTTTAGTTTCAGGAGGAGATACACCTTTGAATTTGGAGGATGATGAGCTTCAAATAACAGGCTCAGAGAATGGAATCCGAAAAAACGGAAAAAACTTTACAAATACAATTATAGAGCCTCTCAAGGTTTCTCGAAATTGTAGATATGTTAAAGAAGGAAAAATAAAATTTGAAATTGAGAATGAAATCGATTTTGTATTAGATTATGGAGCTGGTAGCGATTGTGATAACAAAGTGGATATTCTCTATGGCGATCAAAAAGAAGTAATTGAGCTAGATTAATTAGCTAATAAGAAGACTATTCTTAAAAATGTTTGCTACTTCCTACTTATACAATGGATGGGATCAAAAAGATAAAAAAATGATAAATGGATTTCTCCAAAGACTTTATTGAGCGATTTCAACGAAATATAGACAGGTTAGGGAATTAATTCCCTAACCTAAAAAATTTATATTTTCTCTATAGTTAGATTTACCAATTCTCCTGGCGTGGTTACCGTAAGAAGAAAACCATTATTTTTCTTCTCTAAATCATAAGAAATCTCTTGCTTTTTTTCCGGTAATAAGAAAGTTACACCACTATTCTCAATTGCAATTCCATACTGACCCTCTAAAATGGGATTACCAGTCTCCGATATTAATTTAAAATTCGGACCTTTTTCAAATTGAAAAACATACCCCTCTTTATATTTTTCATGCATTGCAGATAAAATAAATTCCTCTTTGTTAATCATAGCTGCAGCATCATCTACAGCAGTAATTCGCCATTTACCAACTAACAATTCATTTTCTTTATTCGGCGTAAAAGGCTGTGAACTGCAAGCCAAAAATAACGCCATAACTAATCCATATACTATTTTTTTCATTTCTTAAATGTACTGTTAAAAATTTGATATTATTGATGATTTGAAAATTAATCGAATTAGTTTTTGTTTTTTTCTTCAATCCATTTGCTCATATATTTTGATGATCGAAGCGTATTTAGTTTCAAAATTTGACCAACCTTGTTCGCTTTCCTGTGTTGCGAGAGCTGTGCTTTTAATTCAAAAAGCTTCGATTTTAATATTTGATGAAATTTTGTTTTTGAAAACTCCTCTTCAATAACCTTGATGCCTAAATTTTGTTTTTGACGCCAAATATTTTCATCTAAATATAACTTAACCGCTTTATTTGCTATTTCTGCTGGATCATCTGAAATATATCCAGGCCAATGATCACCGTTCATCATTCCCTCAGCACCTATTGAGGTTGTAACGATAGGTGTTCCATTTTTCATTGCATCAATAAACTTCCCCTTTAATCCTGCACCAAAGCGCAAAGGAGATAGACAAACCTTCGCTTGACTCATCACATGAGAGGCATCCTCTGCCCAGCCTTTTATTATAAACCCTTCCGTTAAATTGGTTAATTGCTCAACTTTTGAACTTAAATAACTACCATAAATATGCATTTCAACATGGGGTATTTTTTTTCGAATTAAAGGCCAAATTGATTTTTTCAAATATCGTATCCCATCTACATTAGGATCGTGTAAAAAACTTCCAATGGTAATAAAGTGCATTCGATCACCTACTTTAACAAACTTATTCCCTTTAATAGAGTCTTCCATGAAAGGAACATATAACAATTGCGAATAAGGTATTCCTTTTTCTAGTAAATAATCCACCTCGAATTTGGAAATAATCAATGATAAATCTGAACGATATATACTTGCCAGTTCGCGTAATTCCAATTCATCATTCTTTGAAGAGGGCTTTGAATTTAGCTCCGCTTTTCTTTTTTTTCGCAGTGAGTGTAAATCCTCTGTATCAAGAATTGTAATCGCATTAGGGCATTGTTCTTGAACTCGCCATCCAAATTGTTCTTCCATCATATAGCGATCAAAAAGAACAACCGATGGTTTAAGTTTGGATATATATTCATCAAAGGAAGAGTCATTCACCGCAATGGGTTGAATAGCCACACCAATTTTTTCCAATGGATAAGCATTTTCTGTTCTTACGCAAGGAGTTGAAAAATGAACATCATAACCGTTTAATTTGAAAAACTCAATGAGTTGCATCATTCTTCTACCTGCCGCAGACGACGTAGGCTCAGGCCATACATAACCAATGATTAAAACTTTTTTACTCAAACCTCAAAGGTTTACCTGTCGTTCCATTAGGAAATGAGACATTAATTAATGACGATATAGTTGGAGCGATATCTTGTATATAAACTCCTTGATTTGAATCACCGTGTTTCACCCCATACCCCATAAACAGTAAAGGAACATGAGTATCATAAGAGTATCCAGAACCATGTGTTGTGCCTTTTCCCCGCTGATGAATCCAACCTGGTTTTAGTAAAATGTAATATTCCCCAGACCTTCCTTTAAAATAACCATTCAAAACTTTTTGATCCATAGCGGAATTCGCACCTTTTTTTACATCCTCTATAATTAAAACATCTTTAACACCTGAAAAACCTCGAATTATTTCAATTACCTCATCCTGAACCTTTTTTAATTGAACACCTTTCTGATGAAGTCTTTGTTTAGAAATGATCAGTTGGGAATTACTGTAATTTTCAACCACAGAATCGATATTAAACTTTCGACTAATTTGGGTATTAATAAGGTTTACACATGCCTTAGCATCAAAATAACCAGAAGGCACTTTTTGATCTGTTAAATATTTAGGAACATTAACAGCGCCATGATCGGCTGTTAAAAAATAAAGTACTTCAACCCCCACATTTTTTTGAACAAATTGAAAAAATGACGCCAGCTCTGCATCAAGTTGAATAATCGCATCTTCCATTTCAACAGAGTGTGGTCCATAAAAGTGTCCAATATAATCAATTGGGGAAAAGCTTACCGCGAGTAAATCGGTGTATTTATCGTCTCCTAGTTTTTCTTTCAAAATTGTTTTTTTAGCGAAATCTATAGTCATGGTATTTCCCATTGGAGTATACTTGATAAAACTATATCCTTCCTTTTCTGTTAAACTTGAATAATCATGTGGAAATACAGGAGATGTTTCCCAAAGATGAGTTTCTTCATACTCATTATTATCACTGAAGCTTTCTTCATATTCCATAATAGGAAAAATAGGTTCCCATTTCGTACCCAGATAGTGCTTGGCAGGTAGTGTCTCATTAATTGCCTCCACCCAACGCGGTAGAGTATTCATATAATACGAACTCGAAATCCAATTCCCTTGTTTATCAATCCAATAAGCAGCATCTGCTTTGTGACCACCAGGCAAAATTGCACTACGATCTTTTAATGCAATTGAAATCACTTTTGAATGATTATTATTCATCAATTTCATTTCATCACCGAGGGTAGTAACCAGTAAATTCTTCGGACTTTTATCTCCTTCTTCTGTTGTTGTCCCAACTGAATTATATCGATAATCGTCAACACAATAGGTCATCTGTTGGAAAGACTGATCGTACCATTCATTTGCTGTAATACCATGCTCAGAGGGAGTACATCCTGCATAAATAGTAGCATGTCCAGGAGCAGTGTATGTTGGAACGTATGAATAATTAGCATTTTTAAACAGATATCCATCACTAATCATTTTTTTAAATCCACCGCTACCTAATTTATCCCAGTATCTAAACAGGTAATCATAGCGCATTTGATCAACAACAAGACCGATTAATAATTTCGGATTAATCGACTTTTCAGATATTTCTTGACTCCTACTGCAAATGCTTAAGAACAGTAAAATTACAACGACCCAACACTTCATCATTTTATTTTTTCACGATTTCAGAAAGTACTCTTAATGACTCTCTTACGTAATGATCCTTCTCAGTGTTCTCTTTAAATTTTTTCAGTCTTGTTTTTAAAATCGTATCTGTTTGCGCAGTAAAAGCATCCAGCTTGTTAAAATCAATAATAATATCATCAATTACAACCTCTTTAACTTCAGATTCATCATTCATTTCTTTCCGCTCTTTTTTATATGCTTGGTATTGTTTTAATCCAAGAGGAAGCTTCGTAATATCATTGGATATTTTAATTGCTTTCGCATTCTTAATAACAGACCTAAAATAAGTTGAAGTATCCAACCTCGATTGCGAGTTAGCATTCAACGCATCTAAATCATAATTATTCGAATATGTTGAATAACTGGCTGGAGGAATAGATGACCAAGGTAGCGCATAATCATACTCTTTTTCCCCTACATCAATATATTGATAAATACTCGGGAGTTCCACATCAGGCTGAACACCTTTTAGCTGAGTGGCACCACCATTAATTCTAAAAAACTTTGCAATTGTTTGTTTTAGAGCTCCATAGTCCTCCTCTCTTGAACCCATCGGCATAATATCGTTTAAAGGAAAAAATCGTTGAACGGTTCCTTTACCAAAAGTATTACTTCCTACAATCACACCTCTTCCGTAATCTTGAATAGCAGCCGCAAAAATTTCAGATGCCGAAGCACTAAATTCATTAACCATAACTACTAAAGGCTTTTTAAATTGTTGCTCAGGATCCTTATCTTTATAGCTTTGAGCAGGCTGTCCTGCCCCATCTACTTGCACAACAGGTCCTGTTTTAATAAAATAACCAACCATGTCAACGGCGTCACTGAGCGACCCTCCTCCATTACTTCTCAAATCAAGTATTATGCCCTCAACTTGACTAGACTTTAGTGCCTCTATCTGTTTTAAAACATCAATCGAGCAACGCTTTCCGTTACGTTTTCCAAATTCTGCGTAAAAACTCCCTAAATGAATATACCCGAAATTTATAGAATCTCCTTTTTCTTTTATCACCAAGGATTTAGCATAAGTTTCTTCAATGATTACGACATCTCGAATAATTGGAATAACGCGAATAGTCCCATTCACTTTTTTCACTGTAAGTTTTACCTCTGTTCCTTTAGGCCCTCTAATTAAACGAACAGCTTTGTCTAAACGCATATTTACCACATCAACAGGAACTGAATCTCCTTGTGCCACAGCCGTGATTAAATCTCCTTCCTCTAACTCTCCTTGTTTCCAACTTGCACTTCCCGCAATAACTTTTGAAACTTTTATGTAGCCATCCTTAACTGTTAAAGTTGCACCAATCCCTTCGAGTTTACCACTCATGGAGATGTCAAAATCTTCTTTGTCTTTTGGTGGGAAATAACTTGTGTGTGGACCATAAACTGATAAGAGCGCATTCATAAAAATAGAAAAACGATCCGCTCTTTCCATTTGTTCTAATCGATTAAACCAATCCTTGATTCGCCCACCAACCTTCTCTCTTGATTCTTTCTCTAACTCTTGAATTGATTTTTGAGGCACTGTATCGTTCTCCTCTTGGTTTTTGATCGCAAAATAGAGTTCATTAATAACCCTTGACTGAATATAAGCCGTCCATCTTTCTGAGAGCTCTTTTTTAGAGTCTACATAATTATATTTGTCTGAATCAAGTTCAATTGAATCTTTGGAATCTATTGGAATAGGTTCTGTTAATATTGTTTCAATAATTTTTTTACACATACTCTCCCTTTTTTCAATAATTCCAACATATTGATTAAAAAAAGTTAAGTCTTTACCCTTTATGGCATCGTCCAATTGAAACTTCATTTTACTCAATAGCTCAATATCTTTGCTTAAAAGGAATCTTTTGTTGGGATCTGCACTTTCCAAGAAAGCATCAAATACATTCTTAGAAAATTCATCGTTTAATGATTGTTGATTATAATGAATTTCCTGAATTAACTTATTCGTCAAATCAAAAACTACAGGCTCCTTATTCGTATCTTTCTTCTTAGCTGAAACAGCACTGCATGCGACAAAAAAACCAATTACTACTGCACTGAAAATATAAATTACTTTCTTCATAAACTTCGAAACTTTTTAAACTCACTCAAAAATCAAACGTCCTCTCCAAAAGTATCAAATGTAAGCTTTTTTTCATCGGAACAAAGGGCTAGAAATTGAACACGAATAAGTGTTAACATTGAAAAAGAATTTAGCATGACAAATTTGTATACTTAACTCTACCAAATTTAGTTTGAATAATGTCTTTTTTATTAATAAATCCTATTGATTGTAACGTTGCTAAGAAACAAAATAAAAAAGAGGCCGAAGCCTCTTTTTTATTTTACTTTTTTTTGCTGGTGAAAAATATCTAATCGTTCTCTATTACCGATCTGCTTAGGATTTTCAGTAGGTCCAGATTTACATGAGGCAAGTAAAATACCTAAGGTCATACCCCCAAAAATAATTTTCTTTACCATAACAATTACGTGTTAAATTTATTCTGTACGAATGTAAAAATAAAATTTATTTCAATCTCTAAATTCAATTAGTTAGTTTTCAACTGTATTTTTATTTTTTGACATGTGTAACGTTTGGAATTACATTCGTTATGTGTGTAAAACAAGAAGAAATTTGAAGCAGAAAAAAAGTATATATCATCAAAGTGAGAATGAGATACAGCGAGAAGAAAAGATCTTGAAAAAGTCCATTCATAATCCTAATGCATTTGCGCCCATCTATGAAAAATATTATCTGCAATTATTCAAATTTGTAATTCAACGGGTTGAGAACAATGAAATTGCCGCAGAAATTGTAAGCGATGTGTTTGCAAAAGCAATATTCAATCTCAAAAAATACAAATTTAAAGGCATGCCTTTTAGTGCTTGGCTCTACCGAGTAGCGTACAACGAAATTGCCAACTTACATCGAAAAAAGAAAAAACGTCGAACTGTGAATATTCCGGATGATTCCTGGAATTTATTCCAATTAGAAGAAACCCATACAGAAGACCATAGTAGTTCTATAAACAAAATGAAGGTTTGTTTACAGAAACTAAAACCTCATGAGGTAGAATTAATTGAAATGAGATTTTTTGAAGAACGTCCCTTTAAAGAAGTGGGTGAAATTTTAGGACTCACTACTGAAAATGCAAGAGTCAAAACGCACCGCGCTATTAAAAAACTTCAAAAACTATTTAAAGCTTGAACGTGATGAATGATTTTAAATACCAAAAAACACCCAAGAATTCAGAAGAGGAAATGAAAGCTTTTAAGGACTTTAACAAGGTTTTAGATAAGCACACCTCTATTACAAAAAGTTATACCAGAGTTTGGAAACTAGCAATAATAGCGTCCTCTGCACTTGGTTTATGCATAGGTTATATATTGATTAATCCTTCAAAAAACATAAGCGAGAAAGAAACCAGTTTATTTAACCCTTCATTATCAAAATCTTTGGACATACAATCTGAGCAACAACTTACAGAAACTATTGAAATGAATCAACCAATCGTAACCCCACCAAAAGCTCCAGATGTGAGAAAAGTCAAAGAAGAGATAAATACAAACCATCCAGAAAAGGTAAGTAAACATGTTGAAGTACTATCTGTGGAGTCCAATGCTCAATCCAAGAAAAAAACTCAAGAAAGTACATCGATAATGTTATCCGCACAAAAAACAACTTCCCAAAATAATTCTTGGTTCACATTAAACGAGCAAGCCCCAAATAAAGACATTAAACTACCCACTTTGTTTGTATCAAAAATAGCCTGGCCAGAAAGATTGAAAAAAGAAGAACTCACAAGATTCCCTAATATAAATGCCATTTACAGGGAAGTATCAAGAGAAATTCCAATTGTTGATGGATATGCCTACGTTACGCAAGAAGGGGCAAAAATCAAACCAAAAGGACATCGTATTAAGGGAAATAATTTCCCACCAAGTCTTATAAGAGCCCTTCACCAAGCCGATGAAAAATCAATACTGTTGTTTAAAAACATAACTATTTTCATCCCTGGAGAGGGCTATACCAATATTGGTGACAAGCAAATTACTATTGACTCAAAAATGATTTCTAACTAATCCAAAACATCCTTTGTGTCAATTTTATGCTTCATTTAGAAGTGTGAGCCTATTGAAGTAATGATTCTGTTGCATAGATTTGGTGATCAAAACAACCTTCCGCATCTACATTTACGTGAATAGAAACCGTATCGGTTGATCGAATCTGAAACTCATACTCCCCAGAGTACTTTCTCAAATTAATATCAAACGTAACTGCATTATCTGCACCACACTCAGGAGCAGAATCATATCCACTGGCTGTACTTAACCTTTGAGAAGTTTGACCATTTTTAGTATCCCACACAATAGTAACATGTTCAATCCCTTCTTCATTTAAGGCAGATGCTTTTGCATTTGTCATCCAAAACACTTGTTTTGAAAGTTTATCTTTTTGACAACTTAGTGCCAATACAGCACAAGACAATACAATAAACGCTTTTTTCATTTTGTTTGGTTTAGTTTGTTAAAATTTGGTGGAGTCGGCGGGAATCGAACCCGCGTCCAAAAAAGGAACCAAAATGCTTTCTACATGTTTAGTTTACGATTAATTGTCGGCAGTAACCTGGGCATAAACACCCGAATTAAAGCGTATTCTGTTTAATTTCAACGCAACGTCCAGACACCGTCACATCTAGTTCGAATTCGACAACGCCCCGATTAGTGAAGGTATCGAACAAACGATCACCCGAGACGGTCAGTCCTGACACCTTGGTCAGGATTAAGCATAATGGTCTTAGACTCAATTACGCAGCTAACGCGAAGTTATTTTCTCCGTTTAAAAAAGTGGTATCCTGAATTAGCGAGCATAGAAACCAAAGCTCGACATGCTTACATAGTAATTGCACTTCCTGTCAAAACCAGTCGACCCCAAAAAAAGAACGTGCATCAAATATACAGGAAATGAATCTTTGTAACAATTTGAGTTTTAGAATAAATTCAATACAAAAATTCAAATGCACTTCGATAAGCACCAATTTCATTTACAAAATCTAAAAATGCATTGTAAAACTTATTTTTTGAAGCTATTGTAGAACTATCACCAATAACCACTAATTTTCGCTTAGCCCTCGTTAACGCAACATTCATTCGTCGCTCATCACTTAAAAAACCGATCTCACCAACTTCATTACTTCTTACCAATGAAATATAGATTACGTCGCGTTCCTGTCCTTGGAAACCATCAATCGTATTCACTGTAATTTTTCTTTTGAAATGAAAATCTGACTCGTCAACCATTTTAGTTATAAAATCAACTTGTGCTTTATAGGGTGATATAATCCCCACAGATTCAGGTAAATCATAACCATGATTAATAACCTCTGTTAAATACGTTTCAAAATGGGTGAATAGAAGATGCGCCTCATCCTCATTATAGGAACTTTTTGTTTCAGGGTGTTGAGTTTCAAAAAAACCTGTTCCAGCAGTATCAATAAATTCAATAGGCTTATCATTCGGAAATACAGATTGTTGAGCATTTGTTTCATTGGCTTTTAAAACATTACTGTAAAACATCCTACTTGAAAATGACATTATTTGCTCGTGCATTCTATATTGTTCATTCAAGAGAACATCTGCCTGATTTCTTTGAATCGCTTTCTCAAACAATGTTTCTTTCAATCCCTTTTCTCCTGCTTCAAATGATTTTACTGTTGGTGGCAGTTGAAGATGATCTCCTGCAAAAACAACTCGGTTTGATTTAATGATAGGAATCCAAGAGGCGGGCTCTAATGCTTGACCAGCTTCATCGATAAAACATGTTGTAAACGTCATACTCTTTAACCGGAGATGATTAACACCCACTAATGTAGAAGCAATAACTCGCGTTGAAAATAATACATCTTCAATGATTGTGTTATGAATTCTTTCTGCATCCTTTTTTAAAGTTCGTGCTTCTTGCAAAAGCATTTTTCTTTGCTCGCGTTCGGTTTGTCCAAAATTACGTTTCCACTTTCCTCCTAACTTAAAATACTCTTCGGCCCTCTTTCTTAATTCTTTTAACAACTTAAAATCCGAATGCTGGGCTATTTTTGATTCTAGTGTCTGATTTAAAATTTCCTCATCTACTCTTGCCGGATGTCCAATCCTTACCACTGAAACACCCTGTCGAATCAGTTTTTCTGTTAACAAGTCAACAGCTGCATTACTTGGAGCACAAACTAGAACTTGAGATTCTTTTTTTAAAGTTTCATGAATTGCCTCAACCAATGTTGTTGTTTTACCAGTTCCTGGAGGTCCATGTATAATAGCAAAGTCTTCTGCTCCTAATACCTTAGCAACTGCCTCCTGCTGACTTTTGTTCAAATGAGATAAATTAGAGTAAGAAGATTCGCGAAAACGAGGCTTCTCATACCCTAAAATCTTCTTCACCAATTCAAGTAATCGCGTTGATTCCGTTTTTACAAGTTCATTCAAAGCCCATTGCATCTCCTTATAACTTCTGTCATCAAACAATAATTGAACGCCTAACTTTCCGTATTCAATCCAATTAGGAAAATCATCTGCATTTAATGTGACAATCATGAAGTCATCTTTTACTCTATTAACAACTCCTTTTAATGATTGAGTATGATCGTTAGTAGAAAAAACTTCTACTAATTTTCCATTGGAAAAACTATGATTATATTGATGTTCTTTCGGTCGCTTAACTCTAATAATTAATCGCTCACCTGAATCATATTTTCGTTCCTCAACACTGCAAGGAGACCATAAAACACCATTAGCACGTCGCTCTTTAATAGACGTGCTCTGCATTTTTGATTGGTATTGTGCTAAATCCTCGTCTTTTTCTTGAACCAAAAGATTGATAAGATTTATAAAATGTTCAACAGGATTCAATGTCATTTACCAAAGATATATTGAATTCTTATGTTATATTTGATACGCTTAATGGAAAAAGGATTGATGACTTCGACAAAGCAAGAAATTATTGAACTTTTATTGAGTGGAACCGATGAAAGAACGACTCTCAATGACAGAGGTCTATCAAATTATGGAATCGATTTCGCTGATGAAAGCTTAACCAACAGAGGATCTTGCACCTGTAATCTTATTACATCTAAACACGTTGAATACTTATATGGAAGGTTGAACGACCTACATTCGCAACAAGATTGGATAAATCTTGTTAATGAGGTTCAGGATGGGATTAAAATGGAAATATCAGGCAAGGTAGAGACAAACTACGAGGTATTTTTAGGCCCCTCTGGAACAGACGTCGTGTACTACCCTCTTTTGTTTTCACGTGAAAGATTTCCGGAAAAAAAGATCTTAAATATTATTACCTGTATTGAAGAGTTAGGATCTGGAACGGTTAATGCAGGACAAGGGAAATACTTTGCTGGCACAAATCAATTTGGAAATAAAATTCCGAAAGGAGGAGCCATTATTGATCAGGATTTTGTTGAAACCGAATATTTAAGTGCTCGATGCAATAAAGGAACGATAAAAGACCCAAAAGATCAACTGAGAGAACTTATTCAATCCAATCCAGATAAAAGCATCATAGTCAGTCTTGTTATCGGCTCCAAATCAGGGATTGAAGATAACCTCCTTTGGATTGATGAGTTAGATGCAGACAATGTGCTATGGAATGTTGATATGTGTCAATTTCGACACACCTCCGAATTAATTGAGCGCCTCACAACTAAAGGGGTATCAGTAATGATAACAGGGTCTAAATTTTATCAGGCCCCTCCATTTTGCGGGGCAATCCTTATCCCAGAAAGATGGATGAAAAGGATAGAACATGTTGATCGTCTCACTCATTTTAATTTGTTCAATCAAATTTTCTCAAAATACGATTTACCAGAAGTATTTCGAAAAAAGACATCGTTACCAGAAGAAATTAACAAAGGTGGAACATTAAGATGGCTGGTTACCTTAAAATCAATTTATGACCTAAGGAGCATTGGTCAAGAAAATATCACGAATGTGATAAATAATTGGAATAAGTTTGTAAATAATGAGCTCAGTAAGTACGATGAATTCATTTTAATGCCCGATCAAGCCAAAACAAACCCATCCATCATATCATTTCAAGTAAAAGGTAAAAAAGGAAGACTTAATCACAATGAAATGAGAGAGTTATTCTTCTCAATGGTTGAGTCAAATCATGAAGGCCTTCCCACTGAAAGAGTATTCATTGGTCAACCTGTCGCTTATGGAGATAAATCCTTTTTACGTTTGGCCATTGGAGCAGATAATATTGTAAACATCCAAAACAGAGGGGGTGATACATTTGAAATTGAGCGAAGAATCATCGCGATCATTAAAGAAAAGCTTATAGAGTTTGAAAACAATCGCTAAATCAGTTGCAGAAGAGGTTATTGCAAAAAATAAAGCCGCCGGAAAAACCAGTTCCAAAGCAAACTATTTTTATTTAAAAGAGGCGCTGGATTTTCGTTTAAATTTACTTCTAGACCATTTCCCGTCAAACACATTACATGCAATTGCGATAAAAACAAATAATCACCCAGAGGTTTTAAAACATATTGTCTCCAGAGGTTTTGGATTAGAGGCAGCATCCATTGAAGAAGTTAAACTGGCTCAAGCTACCGGTATATCGGCCAACAAAATTGTTTTTGACTCACCTGTTAAAACACAGGAGGAGATTAATTATTGTCATCAGCATCTTCCTGGCGCATTAATTAACGTAAATTGTTTAGAAGAAATTGAACGTTATCCCTCTAATTTTTCCGGAAAACTTGGTTTACGAATCAATCCTCTAGTGACTGTAAATACGGACAAAAACCTTAATGTTTCTCAACTAAACTCAAAATTTGGAGTACCGATCACCCAAGAAGAATCAATATTACAAACGCTCACGAAATCAGATAAATTTACAGCCCTCCACTTTCACATAGGAAGTGGAATAGCGGATTATCAACCAAATCTTAAGGCCTTCAAAACAGTTCTTAATCTTGCTAAAAAAGTAAATAAAATACGAGAGCAAAAAGGGAATCAAAAGCTAATCGACACAATTGATATAGGCGGAGGAATTGACTTTGACTTAGACCATCAAACAGAAAACATAGATGATTTTACTAAATCTTTAAATAAAGAGCTTCAAAACTCAGAATACAAGATAGTTACAGAGTTTGGAAAGTTCATCCATGAAACAAATGCTTTTGTCTCTTCATCCGTGGAATACATTACGAAAAACACCTCGGAGTCTCACAATGCTTTTATACATGTAGGAGCAGATTTGTTTTTACGAAAAACCTATTCCAGCATGCAAATTCATTACCCAATCGCTGTTATTGGTAAAGAAGGAACACAACAAAAGTACCGAATAGTAGGTCCCCTTTGTTTTGCTGGAGATGTACTATATGAATCTGTTGAATTGCCAATATTAAACCAAGGCGACGAAATCATACTTTTTAATACAGGAGCAAATACATATAGTATGTGGTCAAATCATTGCAGCAGAGAAGAAATCAATTTTATTTTTGTTTAACTTTTTTCTAATTCCTTGACAAGTTTTTAGCGTTTCAATACAAACTGTTCAAAAATTTAAACATGAAGTCAGTCCTTTCTTTATTCATCGCTTTTATCTTGTTTTATAACACATTTGCCAACACCAACTCAATTGAAGAGCGATATTGGAAAGTAAACATCAATTTAAATTTTGGGTCTGCTTATAATCTACCAACATATTTAAAAATTCATCAAGAAGCCTTTGGAGAAATAGTCATTCCATGGGCACGATACTCTACAAGAGGGTTTCAAAGTCCTGTTTACTGGGACTATAAACTAGAATTAGAACTTAAAAATCACGTTTACGGACTTCGGTCAACACACCATAAATTACACCTTATCAACACCACTCCTGAAATAGCTCATTTTAATATTTCTCATGGTTACAACCTTGTAATGGCTTATTATGGTTGGAAAAAAAAATACGTTGACCTTTTAGTAGGAATGGGAATTGCATTCTCACATCCTGAAGGCATTATAAATAACCAATTAGTTGCTTTAGAAGAAGGCATCCCACTTTATGGAGGGGTATACAGATTAACTGCACCTAATTTTGAAATAGAAGCACGAAAAAAGGTTTACCTATATAAAAGGTTATTTTTTAATGCGGGAGTTCGATTTGTTGCCGGATATACTAAACCAAAAATTAATGACGGCTATGTAGAAACATACCCCCTAAATCTTCATTTTGCTGCAGGAATGGGCGTAGACCTTATTAAATCACTTATCAAAAACAAAAAATAAATTACTAGTTAGTGGTTGTCCTGTAATCCTTACTCAAAAACTTAATTAACTCCTCCTTAGACACGTTTGTTTTTAATTTCCCACCCTTTGCGTAACTTACTTTTCCTGTCTCCTCAGAAACTATAATAACAATAGCATTCGATGCTTCTGAAACACCAACTGCTGCTCTGTGTCTCATTCCAAAAGAAGCAGGGAAATTCTCATTTTCAGTAACAGGCAAAACACATCTGGCTGCTACTATTTTGTCCTTTGATACAATTACTGCACCATCATGCAGTGGTGAATTTTTAAAAAAAATATTTTCTATTAATCGTGTGTTTACATTAGCATCTAAAGCATCTCCTGTGGATGAATAAAAGCTTAAATCTGAGCCATTCTCAAGAACAATTAAGGCGCCCGTACTAGTTTTAGCCATATTAAAACAAGCATTTATTATGGGTTTAAATTGAGTCGTCAATTGACCTTTTTGCTTCAAAAAAGGCACCATCTGAAAAAATAATTTGGCTTGTTTACTGTTGTAACTTTTAATACCAATTAAAATTAAAAACTTTCGAATTTCTTGTTGGAATAAAATGATTAAGGCAATCGCTCCCACTCCAAGTATTTGACGAAATATCGTCCCTAATAACTTCATTTGAAGAAAATTAACAATCAGATTAATTAAATAGATTGCTAAAACTCCTATAAACACGTTCACAGCAACTGTTCCTTTAATAATCTTATACAACTGGTATAAAAGAATAGACACGAGAAGGATATCAATAACATCTTTCCAATTGAATAATCCACCTAGTGAGGCTGCAAAATGAAGCGATAACATGGTTTAAAGATAAAATAATTAGTAAACGAGGTGCAAAAAGGAACGTTTTATTTAAGGAATCATCGTTCATTTTACATATCCTCTCTATCCCTCATCAACAACAGTTAATAAGTTTTTATGGCATTCAGGACAAGAAAATTTAACTTTGTGGCAAATTTAGAGTTATGATTAAGGAGCACGTTAAATGTTTGATAATAGGAAGTGGACCAGCCGGTTACACTGCAGCTATTTATGCTGCAAGAGCAGATATGAAACCAATGATGTATGCAGGACTACAGCCAGGTGGTCAATTAACTGAAACAACAGACGTTGAAAATTTCCCAGGATATCCTGACGGCGTAAACGGACCTGAAATGATGCTTCAATTTAAAGCCCAAGCAGAGCGTTTTGGAACGGATATTCGAGATGGTTTAGCAACTGAAGCTTATCTAAACGAAGTTCCAAAGCGAGTAGTCATTGAAGATAAAGCTGAAATCACTGCAGATACCGTGATTATTTCTACTGGAGCTTCAGCAAAATGGCTCGGACTAGAATCAGAAGAACGATTAAAATCTGGGGGTGTATCAGCATGTGCAGTGTGTGATGGATTCTTCTACCGTGGTCAAGATGTTGTTGTTGTTGGTGCTGGTGATTCAGCCTGTGAGGAGGCTATGTACCTCGCTAAGCTTTGTAAAAGCGTTACTATGCTTGTTCGTAAAGATTATTTCAGAGCATCTAAAATCATGGCTCAAAGAACCTTAGACACTGAAAACATAACTGTAATGTTTAATACAGAAACCGTTGAAGTACTTGGTGATCAAGTTGTTGAAGGTGTAAAAGTAAAAAACAACCAAACGGGAGAGGAATCAACAATAGAAGCCACTGGCTTTTTTGTTGCAATAGGTCATAAGCCTAATACGGATATTTTTAAAGGACAGTTAGAAATGAATGAAGTAGGTTACCTTAATGTTCAATCAGGCTCTACAAAAACAAACATTCCAGGTGTATACGCTGCAGGAGATTGTGCAGATGACATTTATCGTCAAGCTGTTACTGCTGCTGGAACAGGATGTATGGCTGCATTAGATGCAGAGCGATACCTAGCGGATCAAGGTATTCATTAATTTATTTTCACTAAAAATATTTAAAGCCTCGAAATTTCGGGGCTTTTTTATTGATCACTTTTTTTATTGATTACTCTTTAATATTTGAGCTTCTTTGAATTAAAAAAATTAATAAAAAGCCGCGGAAACTATTATCAAACCTAACAAAAGGACCAATAAGGACATCATTACAGTTGTTAATACTCTTTTATCTCTTTTCTTTTCATTATCCGTTAAGTCCTCTCTATTTTTCTTATTTCTCCGCCATATTTTTATTAGACCCCAAATTAATAAAGTAACTAGACCCACTGTTCCACCAATGGCTAGAATTAATGCCGCAACACCATAGCCAGAACAGGCAAGACTACACGAGAGGAACAGCAGAGCGATCTCTAAAAAATAAGACACCACTAAAAAAAGGATTGAAAGCAACACTTTTCCAAACACCAGTAAGAGTCTATCTGACGTTTCATCAACCTTAAATAGGGAAGCTTGTATAATATCATCAGAAACCGATTTTTCATAAGAAACGTTGAATTCATTTTGATGAAAACGATCCGACAACTTACTCCCCATTGTATTAAATATCCCCACTAAGGACACAATAAAAAAGAACTCTTTTAATTTTCTTAATAAGAACCCTTTGTTGCTTTTATTATGTAAATAGCTCAAAAATGAAACTAGAGCTAGACCTGAAAACAGCCCCAACTTCATATCTAAAGCGGCAGCACTACCCTCTAACCATCCCTGAAAAAATGAAACAATCGGAAGAAGAACTCCACTTATACCGACTAGTAGCCTTGCAAAACGTTTATTTTCTTTCGCCCATTCGGCTAATTTCCTACCCTGCTTCCTAGTCGCTAAAAGGATAAGAGCCATTCCTCCTAAAGACCAATAAAGTCCTCCTCCTTTTTTCTCTGGAAGCGCTTCCTTTTCCACACGATATTTATGTTGGTTAAATAATTTATCCAATGAATTAGATCTATGACTAGGCGATTGTACATCAATGACTCCTCCTGTCATTTCGATATCCTCATCTGAATGAGCGATAATTAAAACAGAATCAGAGTCAGACTTTTCTTCATCCGAAAAACCAAGTACCTCCTGGTCCTCTTTTGTATATTTTAAGGTTCTTTTTTTTGTGTTTTTAATGGTTCTATTTTTGTGTTTTTTAACCATATCCCATTCAATATGGTAGCCACTTCTGTATTTTCGTTTAGTAACATTCGCGCAAGACCAAACGACTGATGACACAATCAATACAATTAAAATAGACCAAACTTGACTCTTTTTCATATCACGAAATTACTCGCTTAATTGAAAAAGAATGCAATTCTCGCGTTTATTTTTTGATATTACTTAGAATTTGAAAAAAGACCTTGATCCTTGATTAATATTTCCCTTTCCACAATTCCTTTAATAATTCCGCAATAGATTGTTCACGTTTGTTTGTTCCAGGCTCATAAAACTTAGTACCCGATAGCTCTTTAGGAAAGAACTCTTGATGAATAAAATTCCCCGCTCCAGCATGTGAATACGAATAGTCTTTTCCATAACCTAGATCTGTCATCAACTTAGTTGGTGCATTCCGTAAATGAAGGGGTATTGGCACGTCTCCCGTTTGACGAACTGTTTCAAGGGCTTGATTTATGGCTTTATATGCACTATTACTCTTTGGTGAAGTGGCCAAATAAATTGTACATTGGGACAGTGGTATTCTACATTCAGGATAACCAATATTTTTAACAGCCTCAAAACAACCATTAGCCATTACTAAAGCAGTAGGATTTGCTAAACCGATGTCTTCACTTGCTGAAATCACCAATCTTCGTGCTATAAACTTCGGATCTTCCCCTCCTTCAATCATTCTTGCTAAATAATAGACAGCAGCATTTGGATCACTGCCTCTTATGGATTTAATAAAAGCAGAGACAATATCGTAATGCTGCTCCCCAGACTTATCGTACATTGCCAGATTCTTTTGTACATGCTGCTGAACTTTATCATTTGTAACTTCCACTTTATCTCCTCCAATTGAATTTACAACTAATTCAAAGTTATTCAGGAGTTTACGCGCATCACCTCCACTTAGTTTAATTAAAGCCTCCGTCTCTCTTAACGTAATTTTCTTTTTTCTTATAATAGAATCTTCAATCATTGCCTTTTGCAGAAGCGACTCTAACTCTTCTTTTGAATGATGCTCTAGAATATAAACTTGACATCGGGAGAGAAGCGCTGAAATAACTTCAAAAGAAGGGTTTTCTGTGGTTGCACCAATCAATGTCACAACACCTTTCTCCACAGCCCCTAAAAGTGAATCTTGTTGAGACTTACTAAACCTATGAATCTCATCAATAAACAAAACTGGAGACACACCTCCAGTGAACAAACCATTCGATTCAGCCTTTTTTATCACTTCCCTCACATCCTTTACACCTGAGTTAATTGCACTCAAGGTATAAAAAGGGCGATCCAATTGATTCGATATGATATTTGCTAACGTTGTTTTACCAACTCCGGGAGGACCCCAAAAAATCATACTTGGCAATAAATCATTTTCAATAGCAAGACGAATAGGTCCCTGAGGACCAATTAAATGTTGTTGTCCTAAATAATCATTGAGTGATTTTGGTCTTAACCGCTCTGCTAATGGCTGATTCATTCAATCACTTTAATAAAAACATACTTATTTGACCCTCTATATTCGGAAACTTCTAATACAGAATCATTGAGCACATGAATTCTTGATGTATCTAAAGCTATTTTTGTAGGCAACTCAAACTTTTGAAAGAGCAGCGTATCCTCAATCCACCATTTACCTAACACATTAATCGCTTGCATAGAAAAAATAGAATCTTGATGATAAACGGCAAAAACTTTTTGCGTACTATTTATAGATTGACCATTGGCTATTTTTTTAGAAACCATCCACTTCCCCACTATTTGCATATTAGAGTCCGATTCCTCAGGTAATGCCACCGATTCTGTTATCGAGGTATACAAACTATCGAGTGAATGACTCGCAAAAGAACTTGTATCTAACTCCAGAGCAGTTGTATCAAAGGATGGAAATACATGCCAAACAGTATCTTCAACTACTGTATCCATATCCAACGTATCCGAAGAAACAATTAAACTATCCGAAATAGGTTCTAATGACTTTTTTATGTCCTCACTGGATCCATTACAACTCACAAAAACACACCCGCCTATTAGTCCCATTAAATAAACTATATTTTGTCTTAAAGATATCATATACATTTTCTTTTTTAAACATTCAAAACTCCACTTTACCTTCACTCCATTCATTAAAATAAGTTGTTAAATTTAGCCATTATTTCCTATTCCACCCCCTTAGTACATGAAGTAATCACAAGATAAATCTTCATATGATTTTGAGAAATAAGCAATAAAAAATTAAAAGAAAATTATCCGAAGCGTTTAAGCAAGGCACCAAGAGCCAGAGTAACATAAAAACTTGTAAAACTATAGGCCAACATCAATAATGTAAATGTTCCTTGTGACATGGAGGTAACTAGCAGCAAACCTATCCCACTATTTTTTAGCCCTGCCTCAATCGATATCGAAAGCGCATCTTTTGTGGACAATTTATTTAACTTACTGAATAGAAACGACAAGAGCATAGACAAAAGATTAATTAGCAGAACAGGTAGTAAAAAATCACCAACACTTAAGTGCTCAGATTTAGGTTCATCATATATCCAAATAAGAAAAAACACACCAAATAGTAATGTAGGTAATAACCATTTTAACATGGCTTTTAATTTTTCTACGAACGCCCTATTCCATTCCCCAATCAATGTACCAATCAATACAGGTAGAACGACAAATAAAGAGATTTGCCCAACAACCGTCAATGAATCAAACTCATTAATTAACTGAGTATTAACAATCGTTTCCGATAAAACAAATTGCATTCCAAGAGGCATCAAAATCAAACTTAAAAAACTACTTAGTGTAGTTAGCACAATCGATAATTCTACATTACCAGAAACCATCTTTGTAATTAAATTCGACCCTGTTCCCGATGGGCAAAGGGACAACAAAAAAAGTCCAGCAGCAATTTCTTCAGAAAAAAACAGACCTAAAACCAAGGCGATTATTGGCAACAAAAATATTTGAGAAAACACGCCAATTAAAGTGACTTTTGGCGAATAGATCAAGTATTTAAATGCCGTTATCTTAGTGCCAAACCCTATTCCAAGCATCACCATAAATAAAACTACAGGAAGTACTATTTCACCAAAAAAATTCAATTCTATTCAAAAGATAATATTGATTCCTTTATTATTTGTATACATTCATCAAGTTGATTTTTTGAAATCACTAAAGGTGGAGCAAATCGAATAATATTTCCTTGAGTTGGCTTAGCTAATAAGCCATTTTCAGCCATCTTTAAACATACATCCCATGCTTCTTTTCCATTTTTAGGTTGAATAACAATAGCATTTAATAATCCCTTCCCTCTAACCAAAGCAATCATTTCCGATTTGATAAGGGCCAATTCCTTTCGTAAATACTCACCTAAGACACTTGCTTTCTCCGCTAAATTCTCTTCCTTAATCACTGTTAGTGCAGCCTTGGCAACGGCACATGCAATTGGATTACCTCCATATGTAGAACCATGAGTTCCAGGAGTAATGACCTCCATTATGTCATTATTTGCTAGTACACACGAAACAGGATACACTCCACCTGATATTGCCTTACCTAATATTAATACATCGGGTACTACTTCTTCGTGATCACAGGCTAATAAACGACCTGTTCTACCGATACCTGTTTGAACTTCATCTGCAACAAAAAGAACATTCGCATTTTTACAAATTTGATAGGCTGACTTAAGATATCCGTGATCAGGCACAAATACCCCAGCCTCACCTTGTATAGGTTCAACCATGAAAGCTACCACATCATTATCTTTAACTGCACTTTTTAAGCTATTAAGATCATTATAAGGTATAGAATGAATACCCGGGGTGTATGGACCAAAGTTCCCACGTGAATCCGGGTCATTTGATGCGGATATGATGGTAATTGTTCTTCCGTGAAAATTATTTCCACAAACGATAATCTTCGCTCGATTATCTTTAACGCCTTTTTTCTCATACCCCCATTTTCGAGCTATTTTGAGCGCTGTTTCTACTGCCTCTGCACCTGTATTCATAGGAAGTACTTTGTCAAAACCAAAATAATTTGTTACAAATTCAGAAAACTCTACAAATTTTTCGCTGTGAAAAGCCCTGGAAGTGAGACTCAATGTATTCGCTTGTTCAGTAAGTGCACGAATTATTTTTGGATGACAATGCCCTTGATTAACGGCAGAATAAGCAGATAAAAAATCATAATATCTCTTTCCTTCAACATCCCAAACATACACACCCTCACCCCTTGAAAGAACAACTGGTAAAGGATGATAGTTATGAGCACTATAAAGCTCCTCTTTTTGTATGTGCTTATTTGTTAATCCGGACATTGAAAGTTTTTATCGTAAAAGTAAGCATTATGACTTCCTCGTTATTATATTATAAGCATATTGTAAATATGAAAAATTTTAAAATCTGCTTACTTATAATATTACTCATAAATATGAGTTCATGTCAAGCGCAAACTAATTCTACTAAAACAATTCAAGAAGTGAAAGAGAATAATTACAGAAAACTTACAGACGAAGAAGCGAGAGTGATTATCCATAAAGGAACTGAGTATCCGTTTACCGGCGAATACAACACATTTAAAGATCAAGGTGTTTTTCATTGCAAGCAATGCAACACGCCACTTTTCTCATCAAAAGATAAATTTAACAGTGGCAGCGGATGGCCCAGTTTTGATGATATTATTGGGAATAACGTTAGCGAGATTCCTGATTCTGACGGAAGCCGTACCGAAATAGTTTGCGCTACTTGTGGAGGCCATCTGGGGCATGTTTTTAGAGGGGAAGGTTTTACAGATAAAAACACGAGACACTGCGTAAACTCAATTAGTCTGCAATTCGAATCCTCTGATCAATCACCAAGAGACACTGCTGTTTTTGCCAGTGGATGTTTTTGGGGTACAGAATATCATCTTCAACGTTTAGAAGGGGTAATAGACACTAAACCTGGGTATATTGGTGGTCATGTTAAAAATCCAAGTTACCAGCAGGTTTGCTCTGGAAATACAGGTCATGCTGAAGCAGTTAGAGTTATATTCAACCCCAATATTGTCACGTATGAGGAAATTGCGAAGCTTTATTTTGAAACGCATGATCCAACCCAAATTGACAGACAAGGTCCAGATATTGGAACCCAATATCGATCAGAAATTTTTTACTCAAATGATATGCAAAAGAAAATTGCAAATGATTTAATCAAAAAACTCGAAGCAAAGGGGCTTAAAGTTGCAACAAAGCTTACAGTAGCCTCTACCTTTTGGGTAGCAGAAGATTATCATCAAGATTATTATATAAAAACAGGGAAGCAACCCTATTGCCACAAATACACCAAGCGTTTTTAAATGCGTATGTAGAACAAATTTCAACTCGATTCCTCAATACCTCTTATGGCAATATTAAAAGCTTAAGCAAAGTTAAAATCGAACTAATTTGGAATTTCCATTAAAATTGTGATATATCTTTTTGTCCCGTCAGACATGTTTAAAGTAACCCTTCTGCCTAATTTCCCTTTATATCCCTTTAAATCAAATTTCACATCTAGCGGTTCTGTTTCTCCAGGTTCAAGTTTCCACTTTTTTCGTTTAGTACTTAAGCAATGACAACTTAATTCCGCATCTGTAATGAATATCGTCTCCGATGAATTATTTTGAAGATTAAACCTCCATTCAAACTGATTTGTATCTAGTAACCCAAGATTAAACCTTGTCTCTAAAGAGTCTAAATCAACAGTAAATTGATCTTTGGGTATCAAATCTTCTATTAACTCCAACTTAACTATTTCAATTTTCCGTTCTAAGGAAGCCTCTTTACTGTAAACCGATAATTTAGTATTGTAGTAATTATCACTAACCGTAGAATCGGCTCTATTTTCTCCAAAAGGCACTTTTTTTATTCGAAGTACCCCACCATTCTCAGCTGTTTCATCTAAATATTTAACAAATGCGCCTTCTGAGTACTTTCTTAAATAGTTTTGAAGTGTATGAATTCTTCGAAGGGATAAATGCACATTGTAATCTGACTTTGCAAGTGGAGATGCATACCCTTTAACGGTAAGTATAATCTTCTGCCCACCTTCTAATTCCTGAAGTAATTCCTTTAAAAATTGTTTAAGGTCATTTGCTCCCTTAAAAACGTAATCACTAAAAAAACCATTGATTTTATTTAATGCCATTATTGAATCTTTACTCGTTTTCCTATAGGTGTTTTTAAGTTGGTAGGTAGGTATGCTATCCATATATGCGTCATACGTTTGAAAATAATCATACGGAGTTAATGTATCCCAACTATCAGGGTTTGGTCGATCATTATGAAAATAAAGTGTAACATGAAATTTTTTAAGTAAGTGTTGTAATCTATTTCTCACGGAATCTTTTTCAAAAGAAAGCATTAAAGAATCTTTTTTAGGTTTAGGATACTGGTAATAAAAAAGATCATTACAGCAAACTGCCTCTTTGTCTGTTTGTGCTCCCTGCCTAGTTGAGGTTAACATTCCATTTAACGAATCCAACGGCGCATAATATAAATCATTTGCTTTTGTATTGACCGGCACCCCTAAATTCGTAACTGAACTCGGAGTTTTCCAATTCCCGTTCACTTCAAAAACATCATACCCTCCCAATCCATAATGCCAATCTGAAGCGAAATAAAATTGCTTCGTAGAAATATGATAAAAAGGACCTACTTCGTTACCTGGGGTATTTATTTTTAATCCCAAATTTTTAGGTGTACCCCATTTCTTTCGTATTTCCTCTACATACCAAATATCCATTCCTCCTTTTCCTCCTTTTTTATCAGAAGAAAAAAGTAAATAGCGCTTATTATTATCTTCCAATATGAAAGGATTTCGGAAATTATACTGTTCGGTTTCATCGGAAAAACGTATGGAGACAATGGAATCCATACCCCACTTTTTTGTACTGTCATTCAGGATTAGTTTCGATTTACACAACTGATACTTTTCAAAATTATTTTTACGCGCAAAATAAAAGTTGCCAGCAGCATCAAAGCATCCATCAGTATATGAAACATCCTTTAAAAATGCTCCTTGAATTGGCTGAATGGTTTTCCAAACTCCTTTCTTTTGGGCTCCTAAAAAAATTTTCACGCCATAATGTTTGTCCTCTATCAAACCTTCAGGAGACGTATTCTTCGCTTTTAGAGCACTATACAAAATTACTGAATCGTTGATCCATACAGGATAGTATTCAGCTACTCCCGTGTTAATTTCGGGCCCTAAATTCTCAATCTTCACATCCAAAGTATCGTTTAGCAGTTCAATAATTTTATTGTAATTTTTTAATTCATTCTTTGTTTTTAAATACTTAAACGACCGAGCATCTTTATTTACCCTGGAATACTTTTGATAATATTTTTTCGCCCCTTCATAGTCTCCTTCGCTCTTATACAGTTCTGCCAAATGAAATAAATAATCTAAATGATCAATCTGAAGGGTTTTATCCAACTCAATCCTTTTAAAAAACTCGATTGCTTTGGAATTATAGTGATACCCTTTATATGCTAAAGCAAGTTTATATACTAAGTCCTTATATAACGAATCCTCAGACCATGCTTTTAGATAAAATTGAGATGCGCCATAATAATCTCCCTCTTGCAACGCTTCATCACCAAATCGCATCCAAACCTTTGCCTGACCAATGGATTGGATCGTGACACAAAAAAATATGATTGATACTATATATTTCATTAATAGTCTGGACAAATTTTGTAAGTTGGACGTTTAATTTTATCAGGGATGATGTAAATTACAGCAAATTCAAATCCTCCCCTAAAATTAGAAGCAGGAACTAATCCGGAATAATTAATATCATAACTTACACCTACTCTCCATCGATCATAATCCATTCCCATAATTAAATCACCACTGTCCACAGCTCTAAAATAAACGCCTGCAAAAAACACTTGTTTAAAGTATTCTGATTTACTTAGGTCATACCTATAAATACCACCAAAGTTAATTGCAGTATATGTCCCTTGTTGTAATAACTGAACACCTGGTTGAAGCACACTTTTTTTATTCATTTGAAACGCTCCATTAATTTGCCAACTATACCTTCTATCCAAACGAATATTGTTATTATTAAAGAAGCTCTGTTTCGGAGCGAACATATTAAACACAGCAAATGATGTTCTCAATTTCCACTTATCATTAATAATTTTAGAAAATTGCACACCACACGCTAAATCAAAATACCATCGTGATAATCGAGGCAGATTCTCTACAGAATTTAAATTATCATCATAAAAATATCCATTATATTGATTGTCAAATCTCAACGCCTGAAGATCGATTTTTTTTTGAGTAATGGTGGGTTGAATTCCAATTCGAATCTGACTTGATAGATCAGGTAGGTTTATTTTATATCCTGCACCCATATTTAAATGAGTTGTTGAAAATCGAGAATCTCCCGTCACATCATAAACAAATCCTCCAGCCGCAGACATACCTTTAACATATTGTTGAATCATATTCGATTCCACCATTCCAGCGCATGTAACAAAAGGAACAGAAACAGATGCCCACTGACTTCGATAATTCCCATGAAACCGATATTTACCGTTAAAATCACCAATTGATGAGGGAGAATATGTATGCGGTGCATGCATCCATTGGGTGAAATGGATATCCTGCGCAACAACACTTATAGCAGAAAGCAGAAAAAGTATGCCTAGGCGGAACCGAATCATCTGTGATGAAGATAGCTAAAAGAGGACAGAAATAAGGTAATGAGGCACTAAATTTTAAGCTATAAGCTACTCCAAGATATCATGTTTAATTAAGAACATCCTAAAAAGAAGCTTTAATCATTCGTTCTTTCCCTTGTAAATCCCTTTGAAGAACTAGATTAAATCCTTTTTGCTGTAACATATTACAAACTTGAGGTCCGAAAGACTCATGAATCTCAAAATACACTGCTCCTGTTCTCTCTAGGTATTCTCTCGAAAAGTCTGCAATTGCTTCATAAAAAATCAATGGAGATTCATTTGGTACAAATAAAGCCATATCAGGCTCGTAATCCAACACATTTGGGTGCATACTTGCCTTGTCTTCCTCCGGGATATATGGAGGGTTACTTACAATAAGGTCAAATTTATTTTCAAACTTAAACTCCTGCCAATTTAGGGCGTCAAATTGTTGAAATCGCACATCTAAAGAAAGGTTTTCAGCATTACACTTTGCTATCTTCAACGCTTCATCGGAAAAATCTAAACCAGTTACATTAGCATCAATTAACTTCGATTTTATAGCTAATCCAATACATCCACTTCCTGTTCCAATATCAACAATATTTTTTGCATTCTTATTAGAATTTGAGGTCACAATCCAATCAACCAATTCTTCAGTTTCAGGACGAGGTATTAATACCCCTTCCTCTACTCTAATTTCTAAACCATAAAACCAGGTTTGACCTGCCACATATTGAACTGGACGATTCGTTTTTAAATCTTTTATACCATATAAGAACTTTAATATTTCCGACTCAGAAATTTCCTTGTCTGGATTCAGAATTAAATCAGAACGAGTTAAGCCTAACCAAACTTCGCACAGGAAACTAAAAAAGGATTTTGCTTCTTTTCCTACAGTTGGCTCTAGCTCAGCTAAAAAGTACTTTTTTACAGATGATAATTTATTATTTGGAACTTTCATTATCCAACAGGTGATCCCGGTTCTATATACTCTTCAATCTCTTTGAGATTAACAGAATCTAAATTTAGTGGATTGACGATTATAGAGTCTAAATTTAACGTATCCACATCTACACGATAAGCAGTATCAATATAGCCATTCGCATATATTGTAATCGAGTCTGTCAATCCTAAAGAATCTCTTTCAAGCCATACTCCATCTCTATAGCCATACTCATTGAAAACACCTTTTTTTACAAGATCACCCACTTCATTGAAATACCTCCACACACCAAACTTATAGCCCTGCTCCCATTGCCCAAACGATTTCTTATTACCATTTCTATGATACGTTACACCTAAACCATGCTCGTAACCATAATCAAAATATACACTATCCTCAATTTGACCATTATCGTAATACCATACCCAAACACTATCTCTTAAACCATCAATAAAGACTCCGTTATAATTTTTAGATCCATTTGAATGCCAGGCTTTAGCTCTTCCTTTTCGGTAATCTCGAAACCAGTAATCCTCTGCTTTTTTCTGACCATTTTTATGATAACGAATTGATTTACCATTTGCATCATTTTCTTCAAAATGACTAGACTCTTTTAACTGTCCATTATTGTAATACCAAAACCAGTCTCCTACCTGAGTTCCAAAATAAAAATCTCCCTCAGACTCTTTAGTACCATTTTTATAATACCGCTTCCAAGGGCCATGCTCATACCCTTTATACATAACTCCCTCTGCCTTTAGCTCACCTGTTTCATAGTACACTTGAACGTTTTGATAACCTCCTTCTCCACAAGAAAAAAGTAGAGCAATAAGTAATATGGAAAGAAAGTTTTTCAATTAAAAACAATAATACTCAAAATGAGGGAATAAAAACACAAAAGGCGTTCTTATTGAACGCCTTTTACAACATATCCTATCTTTTATATTTATTCTTCAGTAATAACGATTTTTTCAATTTCATCTCCTTGACGAATATCATCAATCACATCTAATCCATCTATTACCTTACCAAAACAAGTATGATTTCTATCTAAATGGGAAGTATTCGTTCTTGAGTGACAAATGAAAAATTGAGATCCCCCAGTGTTTCTGCCAGCATGAGCCATACTTAACACTCCTCTGTCATGATATTGATTTCCACCATCTAATTCACATTTAATTTGATAACCTGGACCTCCTACACCGGTTCCTTGTGGACACCCTCCTTGAATCACAAAATCTGGTAATACTCTATGGAAAGTTAACCCATCGTAAAAACCTTCTTTTGAAAGCTTAACAAAATTCTCAACGGTTCCAGGTGCATCTTCTTCAAAGAACTCCACCTTCATCGTACCTTTCTCTGTAACTATTTCTGCAGTAATCATATCTATTATTTTAATTTTTAAGACGTTAAAGTTAGTTTTATTCTATTGTTTTTAAAAGTCAAATAATACGTAGAATGAAAATGGCTAAACAACCATCTTTTTCAACACATTAACTTTTAAATCCATTTTTAATAAAGTTGATGAACGCTATAAATTCTTGCTTGCTTTTAAAAACGCTCAACATAACTTTTCCAATGGAGGACTTCTCTCCTTCCTTTTCCTCTTTTTTGGCCTGCTCTTTTTCTAATTCCTCCTTCTCCTTCTCATACGCCTCTTTAATTACATTTTGAACCTCCTGTTGCGCTTCATCCTGATTCAAAATTTGTTCTCCCTCAGTGTTAAACTTCCCAAAAAACGGACTTTTTTCATCTTTACTTATTTCATCGGCTTTTTTGAAATGCTTTTCAGCCTTTTGCTTTCTACCGAACTTTTCTTCAAGCATTCCGAGATTATTATGAGCAACTGCGTCCAGCGGATCAAGTTCTATGCATTTTTTATAATCTTCAATGGCACCAGCCAAATCTCCAATCGCATCTTTAATATATGCCCTACTTGAATATCGATAAGGATTTCTAGGTTCTAATTCCTGAGCTTTATTCATATTGGCCAATGCATTCATTAATTGTTTCAAATGAAATTGAGTAACTGCCATTTCACTGTAAACAGATGCATTAGTTGGAATAAGGTTAGCTGCTTTTTGAAAATCCGCAAGAGACTCGTCAAACTTCTGTGCTTTTCGATAGGCAACTCCCCTTAAGCAAAGCACATTAGGATTCAATTCGTCTTGTTGGAGATAATCAGTAAACGATTTTATTGCATCATCAAACGCTCCATCCTTTAACTGCTTACTACCTTGATCGATTAGATTTTCCATTGAAATACATTAATTTTTTACATGCCTGCTCAAGGTAACAAAATCATTCCATGTTTTTTTAGGATAACGATCAAGTTTATTTAAGCGTACATCTCTTCTCTTAATCCCTTTATCTTATCACTTGCTAAATATTCATCAAAAGGCATCATTCTATCGATAATTCCATTAGGGGTAATTTCAATTATTCTGTTCGCAATCGTTTGCACAAACTCATGATCATGAGAGGTAAATAAAATCGTTCCTTTAAAATCGGTAAGAGAGTTATTCAAGGCAGTAATCGACTCTAAATCCAAATGGTTTGTAGGGTCATCTAATAAAAGAACATTCGGTTTTTGTAACATAGCTCTTGAAAGCATACAACGCACTTTTTCACCTCCTGATAATACATCGCACTTTTTCTTAACTTCTTCTCCTGCAAAAAGCATTTTTCCTAAAAACCCACGTATAAACTCCTCATCTTTCTCCTCAGAATACTGTCTCAACCAATCAACCAAGTCCAGATTTACACCTTCAAAATAATCTCTGTTTTCATTAGGAACATACGCAGTAGTAATTGTTTGCCCCCAATTATATTCTCCAGAATCCGCTGATTCAGTTCCGCTTAATATTTGGAACAAGGAAGAGGTCACTTTACTATCTTTTGCATAAAACATAATTTTATCCCCTTTTGCCATTCGAAAGGATAAATTTTTAAGTAAAGGTCCTTCATCATTATGAGAGTTTATTTTTTCTACCTCTAGGATTTGGTCTCCAGCATCTCTCTCCTGATCCCATATAAGCGCTGGGTAACGTCTTGTTGAAGCTTTAATCGTTTCAACATCAATTTTTTCCAACATCTTTTTCCGAGCTGTAGCTTGCTTACTTTTTGCAGCATTCGCAGAAAACCGCATAATAAACTCTTGGAGTTCCTTTTTCTTTTCTTCGTTCTTTTTATTTTGATCTGCTCGTTGTTGAAGCGCAAGTTGGCTTGATTTATACCAGAAAGTATAGTTTCCTGTAAAAAGAGAAATTTTCCCAAAATCGATATCAGCAATATATGTACACACCGTATCAAGGAAGTGACGGTCATGAGAAACAACAATAACTGTATTATTAAAATCCAATAAAAAGTCTTCTAACCAAGAAATTGTTTGAATATCTAAATCGTTAGTAGGTTCATCAAGCACAAGTACATCAGGATCACCAAATAAAGCCTGCGCTAATAAAACCCTTACTTTATACTTATTGTCTAAATCAACCATCTGCGTCCAGTGATATTGTTCTGGAACACCCAAACCACTTAACAACTGGGCTGCATCAGACTCTGCATTCCATCCCCCCATTTCACCATATTGCTCCTCTAATTCCGATGCTTTAATTCCATCTTCGTCTGAAAAATCAGGCTTCATGTAAATCGCCTCTTTCTCCTTCATTATGTCATACAACTCCTTGTATCCCATTATAACCGTATCTAAAACAGTAAATTCATCAAATTCAAAATGATCCTGCTTTAAAACTGCCATTCTTTTTCCTTGTTCAAGAGAAACCGTTCCCTTGTTGGCGTCCTGATCACCTGTAAGAATTTTTAAAAAGGTAGATTTCCCAGCACCATTCGCACCAATAACACCATAACAATTTCCTTGTGTAAACTTCAGATTAACTTCATCGAACAAAACTCTTTTTCCAAACTGAAGTGTTAGATTATTTACCGTTAGCATACTTGTTGAATTTAAAGCGCAAAGATAGAACATTTAAAGGAGGAAGCACCATGTACACTTGTAGTATTTACTCTTATTGAAACTTAGTTTTAAAGAAAACAACACCCTTAAATCGTTTTTTATCAAAGTTTAATTCTCTGCATAGATTACTAATTAAAACTCATGTGTTGGTATTTCAATCAAAAGGCTAACAAAGGAACAAGTTTTAATTCTTAAATTTGGCCTTCAAAAACGAATAAAATGGATTTTAATATCGCAGTAATAAAAGGTGATGGTATAGGGCCAGAAATTGTAACAGAGGCAATGAAGGTAATGGATGCTGTTGGATCAAAATTTGGACATGATTTTAAATACAAAGAAGTATTAATGGGAGCATGTGCAATTGATGAGACAGGCACACCTCTTCCTGATGAAACATTAGAAGTTTGTAAAGAATCAGATGCCGTATTGTTTGGTGCTATTGGACACCCAAAATACGATAATGACCCTAATGCTAAGGTAAGACCTGAACAAGGGTTACTTAAAATCAGAAAAGAACTTGGGTTGTATGCCAATATTCGCCCTGTAGCTTATTATCCTGCATTAGAGCAATTCTCACCATTAAAGCCAGAAAGAATTGAAGGGGCTGATTTTGTTGTAGTAAGAGAATTAACTGGAGGTATTTACTTTGGAGAAAAAGGAAGAAATGAATTTGGAGATGTAGCCTATGATAATTGCACCTATTCTGTAGAAGAAATCGAAAGAATCGCAAAAGTAGGTTTCGAAGCTGCTCAAAAGAGAAGAAAGAAACTGACTTTAGTTGATAAAGCAAACGTATTAGAAACTTCCCGATTATGGAGAGACACTGTTACTAAAATGGCAAGTGACTACCCAGATGTTGAGTTGGATTTCTTATTTGTTGATAATGCGGCTATGCAAATGATCTTAGCTCCCACTCAATTTGATGTGATCTTAACTGAAAATATGTTTGGAGACATTATTTCAGACGAAGGCTCAGTTATTGGCGGATCAATTGGATTATTACCTTCAGCTTCTGTGGGAGCAAAAGTTGGATTATATGAACCAATACATGGATCATTCCCACAAGGAGCTGGTAAAAATATAGCCAATCCAATGGCCACCATTTTATCTGCGGCCATGTTGTTAGAAACATCACTAAACCTCGTTGATGAAGCAAACGCAATAAGAGCTGCCGTTGCCAAAGCCATTGATCAAAATATTGCAACAGAAGACTTAAACAAAGAAAATCCAGTAGGAACTGATGCCGTTGGAGATTTTATCGCATCTGCGATTTAAGAAACGAGATATATCGTATTTAAAAAGCCTCGCAATGCGGGGCTTTTTTATATTAACCTCAAAGAAAAACAGCGTTTTATACAACCTTCTCGATAAAAAAACATCTATAATGTACCTTTTTCAATTGGTGACATTATAAGAATATGAAAAACGCATGTATAATCTTCCTTCTTTTTTTTGGATTAAACTCTAAAATGAATGCAAGTGACATCACTTGTTTCCCTTCCGTACGAATTGGATATGTATTCAAAGCTAGTTTTAGCATGGGATTTGATTTGGATATTTTACTAAAAACACCTTTAAATATACCAAACACGAGACATGGAATTAATTTTTCATCAACATATACAAATGTTAAAATACGAAGAGTTGATAAAGGATTTCACACGACATTGCAAATTAAAGGTATTTTAAGAACTCCTTTTTCAGATATGCGGATTGGATATGGAACTGTTGCGAATAATTGGGGGTGGGAAAACCGAAGTAGATGCACAACAAAAGGACTCTCGTATGAATTTTCATTCACTGACCCCAATCAACCTTTTGTCCCATGGGTAGGATTGAATATTCAGAATATTCAATGGGATTGGGAATGGTTTGACAACAGTTATTACCAATTGTTTTCCAAAATTGAAATCCCTACATCACAAACAGCATTTGAGAAAATTGAGAAAAAATTAATACCACCGAATAAATAAGGCTTGAAGCGCAACTAATATAGTTGCTTAAATTGAGAGAATGGTTTTTATTCAAAAAATAATGTAACGAAATCTTAAATTGGAGTTAATGAGATAAACAACATTTCATGAAAATCATCTCAATATATTGCTCCGCTATCCTCCTGATGTCTTGCGTACAAAATGATCTTGCAGAGCAGAGTATTACTATTACCCGTACAGATAGCACGAGTGAAGCCAAAACATATAAGCATACGGAAAAGAAAAGAGATTCTCTTATCTATTCAGTGAAAATGAATCAAACACCACCTGATTCCGTCATCCTAAATCCTACAGAACCTGAACCGAACGATAAATGGAATGAGGCTTTAAAATCACTTCAATCGAAGATTCAAACCTTTTCAATCATTCCCTCCGAAGATAATCTTATTGAGGGAAAAGAAGGCACTCAAATACTTATTCCAAGTAATACATTTGACAAAGAGAAGGAAATAACAATAACGTTGAAAGAGAGTTACTCCAAAAGCAGTTATATTTTTGATTGTTTAAGTACGCAAACAGATTCTGGAAAATTACTTGAAACTGCTGGAATGATTGAACTAAGGGCATACAGTAAAGGCAACGAAATACAACTCCCCAAAAACAAAAGGGTAACCATCAAATTCCCTGTAAAAGGAGAAAAAAAAGGTGATTTTAATCTTTTTAATCAATCGATTCGAAAAGACTCTATTGTAGAATGGAAATTATATCCAAATGGAAGAGACGGTATATGCTTATTTGAAATTGATCTCAAAGCTGGATTTGATCACATATATTTAAAAGGTAATCGAAAAGAAATCGATTTACTCACTCAAAAGGAAAGAGACCTCTTGGCTCGAAGACTTCAAAACAGTGTATCTCAACGATTCCCACTTGTTGTTTTATCATCTGAGGACAACAGAATTAATTTCAGTAGGCAATTTTATGAAAACGATAATGCATTTTTTGAATTACTATCTAAAATTGGCAACCACCTTGATTCCCTTGGATTTGATCTTAAAAATAAATTTACCCCAGGCCTTACAATCAACTTCACATTCGGAAACCCGAATTCAAAAATCGACATTGAGAAATATAATAAAATTGTTTCGGAAAGAGACAGAGTCTCTAAAGCGGAACGAAAACAAAGGCTAATTAAAGCCATATCCTATTACTCATTAGCTAGCGAGTCGCTTGGATGGATTAATTGTGATAGATTCATTAACAATCCAAACAAGCGGATCAATATGAATATTATAGCAAAAAGTAAAAATGAAAAATTCATGTTTTATTTAAAAGAGTTTAATGGAGCTCTTCAAAGCAGTCAAAAACATAGAAAACATCAAATTAAAAATATTCCTAAGGGAATTTTAGGCGTTATTATTGCGCTGAAATATGAAAACCAGAATATTTATATTGCTCGAAAAAAAGTTAAAGCTAGCCTTAAGAACATAGAGGACTTTCAATATGAACTCGTAGCTCTTAAAAATTTAGAGGAAAAAATTAACAAAATGGCGGAATTTTAATCGTTACCACTAAAAATAAAAAAGCCCTGCTCAATGCAGGGCTTTATATTTTAGATATGGATAAGGAATTATTTTCCTTCCATTTCAGACTTTAATTTTGCTAAAGCATCTAAATCACCTAAAGTAGACTTCTCTTGAGATGCATTTAAATTCTTAATTGCACTCTTTGTGTTTCCTTTAGCTCCTCCTTTCTTTTCACCTTCAACTTCTTGCTTGAACGTTTTAGTATGGGAAGCGATGATTTTTTTAGCATCCTTATTAAACTCAATAATCATAAACGGTAATTTTTCTTCAACAGCGATAGAAGAACCGTCTTCTTTTACAGAGTGATTTTTAGGAATAAATGCTTCAACTCCATATTCAGCAGTATTGATCAAGAATCCTTTATCCTGCTTTCCAATAACAGTTGCATCGTGAACAGATCCTTCAGTGAAAACAGTTTCAAAAACATCCCATGGATTTTCCTCTAACTGCTTATGACCTAAGCTTAACTTTCTGTTTTCAGCATCAATTTCTAGAACAATAACCTCCATTTCTTGACCTAATGAAGCAAACTCTGAAGGATGCTTAATTTTCTTATTCCAAGAAAGATCAGAAATATGGATTAATCCATCAATACCTTCTTCTAACTCAACAAAAATACCAAAGTTTGTAAAGTTTCTAACTGTTGCTTTATGCTTTGAATCTACAGAGTATTTAGCAGCAACCTCTGCCCAAGGATCTTCAACTAACTGCTTAATTCCAAGAGACATTTTTCTTTCCTCTCTATCAAGCGTTAATACTTCTGCCTCAACCTCATCACCAATTGACAAGAAATCTTGTGCTGATCTCAAGTGTTGTGACCAAGACATTTCAGAAACATGAATTAACCCTTCTACACCAGGAGCGATTTCAATAAACGCACCATAATCAGCCAACACAACTACTTTTCCTTTTACCTTATCACCAACTTTTAATTCAGCATCTAAAGAATCCCAAGGATGTGCCTCAAGTTGTTTTAATCCTAACGCAATTCTCTTCTTATCATCATCAAAGTCAAGAATTACAACATTTAATTTTTGATCCAATTGAACAACTTCCTCTGGGTGATTAATTCTACCCCAAGAAAGATCAGTAATGTGAATTAATCCGTCAACTCCACCAAGATCAATGAATACACCGTATGAAGTAACATTTTTAACTGTTCCTTCCAATACTTGACCTTTTTCAAGTTTACCGATAATTTCCTTTTTCTGAAGTTCAAGTTCCGCTTCAATAAGCGCTTTATGCGAAACAACAACGTTTTTAAATTCATGATTGATCTTAACAACCTTAAATTCCATTGTTTTACCAACGTAAACATCGTAATCTCTAATTGGTTTAACATCAATTTGAGAACCAGGTAAGAATGCTTCGATTCCGAAAACATCAACAATTAATCCACCTTTTGTTCTACACTTCACATAACCTTTAATGATTTGCTCTTCTTCAAGTGCAGTATTCACCTTATTCCAAGCAGTTAATGCTCTAGCTTTTTGGTGTGAAAGTACTAACTGACCTGATTTGTCCTCAGGGTTTTCAACATAAACCTCTATTTTATCTCCTTCTTTTAAATCCGGATCATATCTAAACTCAGAAATAGAAATCACACCTTCGGATTTATATCCGATGTTTACAACAACTTCTCTTTTTGTTTTTGTAACGATTGATCCTTCAATTACTTCGTGAGCAGCAATTGAGTTGACAGTATCTCCGTAAGCCGCTTCTAATTCAGCCTTTTGTTCAGCTGTGTAAATTTCGTCGTTCTTACCTAATCCGTCCCAGTTGAAATCCTCGATTCCAGTAACTTGTCCTTTTGACATAGTTTTAATAATTGTACGTTCAACTATGCGGAGTTAAACGGTTGTTTTTAAATAACTGTAAAACAGCATGTTACCGCATCAACACACCCTTTCAATAAATTGGATGGCAAAAGTACGGCGAAATCCCTTGAAATGCAAGGATTTATAGGTGTTTGGAATGTTAAATCCGCCATTTTAAATGAATGATTCCATATTTATCATTCAAAAATTCTTAATTTACTAAGACAGTCTTGATAGTGTTCCATCCCGAAATATTTGGGAAATACATGTTTTCAAATTTAACTGGGTTAATAGTGTACTTTCCTTTGTAACGAGCTGTTAAAGGAACATTGATGAATATGTCACCTTTCTTAACATGTTCATAGTATAGCACTACTTTGTCTTTATAATATTCAATATGATCATTAGACTGAATCGAGTTTTTATTCTTGTATGTTAACCCTGCAGGAATAGGAACCTCTACTCTAACATAATCGGTTTCATTTTTCACATGAATTTTCACTTTTAATGTATACTGTTCTGTTTTTATGAGTTTCGTTGCTTTTTTCTCTTTTTGTAAAAATTCTGTATCAATTTCAACTATATCTTCTTTACCTTTTTTTTCTGGTTTTTTCCATTCTTTCTTTTGAACAGACACAAAGCCAAAGGTTCCTTTGGACTTAATTTTTAATTCTATTAGAGAATCAATTTTAATAGAAAGTACTTTACCAAAAACAGAAGCATCCGATGATTGAATTAAATCCGACTGAGATGCACCCAGGTTATATTTTAAATACCCTTTTTTAACTTCTGGTTGATGAAGTTTAGTCATCAATAGAAATTGAGCTTTTTGAAGTGTGTGATATTTATTAGAATTTAAGTCCCAAACTGTTTTTGCTATTGCATTTAACTCCGACTGTTTAGCATGTGCTAATTGTTTTATTTGATATACCTGACGTGTTAAAAAGCCTCTATTACCAATCCATCCTCTTTCCTTGTCCTCCCAATACTTACCACCACGTTTTGTAAAAGAAGCGATAGAGTCAATAGCCGCCATGTCTATTTTTTCACCCGTTAGCTGCTTCAACTTGTTTAATAAAACGATCTGAGCTTTGTTTTTCGGCTTTTGATAAGTAATCATTGCAAAATCTTTCATTTTTTTAGTTTCCAATTCTGCTATTTGGCACGCAGCGTACAATCTTATTTCATTATTTAATTTATCATTTTGAAGTATTCGATTTAAAATATATGGGTTCATTTCATTCAATTTCCGAACATTAAACTGTAAATCATGTGCATATTTTAGTACTTCTATTAGATACGCTGTTATAAACTCATGCGTACTACCATTATCCCACCAGCCCCACATATATTCACTATTTGATCGTTTGGCGAGTTTCCTAATTACAGTATTAATTTGTGATTTTAATAGTACCCCTTTTTTAACATCAGCGCCATCAACCTTTTTAGATAAGTCATATTGAACCAGCATTCCCAATAGCTTACTTGTTAATTGCTCAGTACACGCATATGGGTAAGACTTTAAATCCTTTATTTGAGTTTTTAAATAGTTATTCCATCCGCTCGCTAACTGAATTTGATACTCTCCTGGCGTTAATTGAATGGATAAAGAAGTATCTTTTGACAAAAAATAATCTGTTTCCGTAGTTGTACTTATTCCCTTTTTATGAACTGGCAATTCTCTTTCCTCTGCATCCCAATATTCATTATTCAATAGAAGTTTATATCCTATTTTAACTGTGTCCTCTATATTATTAATGGTTACAGAATCCAAATGGATCTTATCAAGAGAGATAGTGTTTTTATTCTGACTGTCGCCATTTATGAAAAACTCTGTTTTACCTTCGTATTTATCTGATGTATAATTCATACACTTACCCAATGCCTGAAATTCATCACCCTCAACAATAAAACGAGGAAAGTCAATATTAGCAACAACCGGTTTATAAGACTTAATTTTTCGGCTCTCCGTATACAACTCCCCTTTAGGACTCCATCCAACAACTTGCATATGCCATTGTGTTATATCATCTGGAAAAGTAGTTTCAAATTTCACTTTTCCATTTTCATCTGTCGTGAGATTCGATTTCCAAAATGCATTATCTCTGAAATCTGTTCTTTTTAAAAGCGTATCTCCGTAGGATAAACTTATATTATTCTCTTCGCTTTTAGAAGATTCTTTTTCATCTAAAACTAAGCAACCATTTGAATCTGACACTGTGACAGTGTATGTCGAGGCAAAACCCTTATCAATTTCCTCTACACTAGCATGATCTCCTAGGGATATACTGCTTAAAAATTTGAAATTATTAGACTTTCTGTAATTCCTCCTTTTATTTGCTGAAATAGCCATAGAGGATTCTGCTAAAAGCTCGGTTCGTTCTCCCCTTACTTCAGAAGACGTCTTATCAAGACCTCCCCATTGGTAACTCATATTTAAATCATGAGAAAAATCATACGAAATAAATGAATTACTATACACCCAAAAAGGGGCGTTTTGAAAATTAAAAGAATAATTTACCCCTGCATTATTAAAATCCCATGGAGAATATGCTTCCATTCTGTTGGGATGGATTTGTATAGGAGTTATATTTAACGAATCTTCTTTTCTCAAAGTAACATGGAAATGGTAAGAGGTATTAGGAGCAACTTCATATTCTGAAATTACACAAGGTGTGTAGCCCTTTGCTAGAATAATAAATGACTTTTTTATAGAATGGTTTGCTCTATGCCCCTGAGCATTATAATTATATTTTGATTTTAAACTATATATTTTTGCACCATCTATTTTTTTGTTGAATTCATTGGTTGCATACACCCAAATACTAGGCATTTTATTATAATAGCTGTATGACCTAGTGTCAAGTTCATCTTTAGATTTAGATACTTCATACACCGAATTCCATAACACCTTCTTCAACACCCCACCTTGTGGCAAAGCGCTTATTTTAGTTAGTTCTTTTTCAAGATTTACATAAACTTCATTAAGTCGCTCAATGGGCTTGGAAAAAGGTACCGTTTTATAGAGCTCTCCACTGAAGGTTTTTAAAACAAGTATTTGTTTATTATTTGGTAATTGATATACTCCTGCACTTTGGTACTTGGTGTTATTTGCTATTTTAACTCCAATTCCATTAAAAATCCTGAGTTCAATATTTTCTGGTTGTTGTTTGTCGTTTTCACTTTTAAATACGTTCAGTTTATTTAAAAATTTCGTTGAAAAGAATTTTCTTTGCATTGGAACATAAGATATTCTTCCTTCTCCTAGGCTATGAAGAATTCCTTTTCTGTTCTTCCAAACATAGTTTAGTGTGTCTCCCTGATTCATTGTAGTTACCCAAACAGAATCGGTAACATCTGGTCCTATTTTGAATAACCAATGGGAAAGTACATTATCCCACTCGTAAGCTTTGTTTCTTGTTCGTATAATTACTTTATCACAAAACTTTTCAAAATGAAGAAGAACTGTATGGTCAAAAAGATATTTCGATTCATATTCCTGAAAAGCTCTTTTTTGCGCGCGCACTTGTTTATTTAGCGAATAATTAGGAGAATTCAAATGATGAAAAAACGGAGTCTCTTCATCAACATTTATTCTAACAACATACTTTATTCCCTTTTTAAATTTTAAATAGCCATGTAATTTAAAATAATTAGTCCCAACTCTAATTAAAGGCTGAATAGAATCATTAAATGCTATTGGCCAATCGGAACTGTTTGAAAAAAATTCTGTAAAATGAAATTTACCATCAACAAGGACATAATTAGGCGCAATCTCAATTCCTTTGGAATACAAATGCGGCTCGAAATAACAATTTGTATCCTGAACATGAACTTCCTCTAATTTAAAGCCCTTGTAGGGAATAGAGTTTTTATAAAATTCCGAATGTCTTAATTTAAATTCATCAATGGTTTCCTCATTAATGGATGAATTTATGGACTGAACAGCTGGGCTTATAGAAGGGTTATAAGTTCTTAAAGTATAGTTACTCGATTTTCGAGGGTACAAAATGTTATATGTATTTGTGTTGTTAAACTTATCATTATAGGCATAAGCTACTAATTCCACTCCTTCTTCTGGTTTTCCTTTTTTATTGATGGTTGTGAGTTCATAGGAAGTAGTTTTATGCGGGTAAACCTCGGAATCTCCTTTAATAATCAACTCATTTTTCCTTTTTAAATCAATGTTTTTGTTCGTTATTACTGTTTTACCTTTCCAATCATGTATACATTTAATTGTATAGCCTTCCTTATTATTGGGCAATTTCAATAAAGAAGGTAAATTCGTTACCGATTTTATCAATAGCTCCTTCTCAAATACATTTAGTGTTGCTTCTTTAAACACCGAAGTATCGATGTTTACTTCAATAGAATCTTTTACTATTCTATATTCCAAGGCTTGATTAAAGTTAGGATTATGAAAAGATGTTTCTGTTTTCATCCCATTCCAATTTGCACGAAAGGACATCCAATCGCTCTTTCCAAAAAATTTCTCTCCCAATTTTTTTTGTACTACCAATTCTGAGCCATTTAATCGCGTGACTGTAATATTTACATTGCTATCTAAATCTTTTGTAAGTCCTTTTGCTTCTACCCACCCTTGGTGATATAGTGTTTTTGCTACTAAAGAATTTTGAGAAGAGTTTATTTGAACATATAAATTCCTCTCGTCAATAAATGAGCCTGGTGCAATAAATGTGACCTTTACTTCAATATTTCCAGACATTCCCTGAAACTCCTCAATGGGTATTTCAAACCTCGTTTCACCAAAATCTTCCAAAGGCTTTTTAAGTGCTTCAAGATCCCTTTTGAATTCAACAACCCCTCGCTCAAATGAATCGAGCCTGTTTAATCGAATCTGAATTTTAACATACGATCCAAAAGCATTAAATCCATTGTAATCCTTTAACGAACCAAAAAATACAATAGGTTCTCCTTTGAATAATTCACGGCTCTGTAATCTCGTTTGAACTTTGTATTCAGGAAGTTCGTAATCTTCCAAAGAAACATACTGTTGAAAAAGTCTTTTTCCTTTTTTGCTGGATACCTCAAGTATGTAGGATGATAGATTTAAGGAATCTTCTAACGGGTAGTTAATTTCAATAACACCTTTTTTTAGAGTTTTTTTAAATTGATTAATATCTATTTTTTCTCCATAGTAGCCTCTTTTTAAGGTGATATTTAAGGAGTCATTATACCCTTTACCTTTTTTTCTAAATAAAATAACTTGTGCCTTTAATGTATCGCCTATTCTGTACTTGGGCTGACTGATTGCCAAAAAACCAAATTGTGGGTTGAATTTGTGTTTTTTATAATTGTACCATCCTATTTTTTGCAGTCGTTCTACTTTTTTTGCTTTTCGTTTAGATTTAGCCCTTGCATTTTTCACGCCCCAAACCTCTGAATACGCATTATATATAAACGTATCTTTTTCAAGAACCACATAAATTCTCTCGCCTTTAATTTTTTTGTGGTAGTGTTTTTCATCTATTTCAAAAGCCTTTCTTGACGAATTATAAGAAAAGGTTCTTTTTTTAGAAAAAATGGAACTTTGCGCTATTAATTTATCATTTTTCAGAGGCTGTACATAGAATTTATCTTGCCAGGTAAACGTATTTAAATTGGGTTTCCCTTTTTGAAACAATCCAATATTAACTTCATCATGATTTGGCTGAATAACAAGATATAATCCGTTTCTTACCGAAAAATCATCCAATGACTTATATGCACAAATCTTTACAGAATCAGCGGGGTTATTATTTGCCAAAAACCCTGTTAAAGTATTATCCCATCCATAAGTCTTGGCACCCAAGACTTGTTCCGCAATTTTGGTGTTAATTTTATAAATGTAGTTGTATTCTTTGCAATAATTAAAATGATTATAGTCTTGAGAAAAGATCAAATGGCACCATACAAAGGACAGAATAAATAGAATATTTTTCATAATCAAGGTGTTTTTTCATGGTAAAAGTGAAAATAACACGCTCTTTTTAGACTAACAATTATTTTCATTTTTAAATGGTTGATTCCTAATAGTTGCAAGTAGGGTGTTATCCAGTCCTAAATTCCATAAATCAAATGCATTTAAATAATTTTTTATCTATGATTTGCTTTGAACGCAGGAATTAGAAGTTTATTTTTAATAGACATGAGCAAAGATAAAAAGGTTGGAATTTGGGTATATGCATTTTGGCCTATGATTTTTCTGGCAGTCTGCTGGGGTGTTTGGCTTTATGGAATTCAAGTTGAAAACAGTGTTAAAATTGGTGTTCGACCAAGAACAATGAAAGGACTTTTGGGAGTTTTAACACATCCTTTTTTTCATAGTACCCATCTCCCCGACGGGTCTATTAATGTGAATCACATTCTGAACAATTCCATTCCTATATTACTCCTAGGATCAGCTTTATTTTACTATTATAAAGATCTATCGTATAGAATATTCATTTGGCTATTTTTAGGAACAGGGATTTGGCTTTGGAGTTTTGGGCGTAGTGCGAATCATATTGGAGCATCAGGAATAGTATATGCTTTATTTGGTTTCTTAACAGTAGGTGGTTTTATTAAAAAGAATAAAAATTTGTTGGCCTTAAGCATGACCTCTGTTTTTGTTTATGGAAGTATGGTTTGGGGTATGTTTCCTTCTGATCCTAGCGTTAGTTGGGAAGGACATTTATCCGGCTTTTTAATGGGTACAGTACTAGCATTTTATTTTAGAAAAAAAGGACCAAAACCAACGATTACAGTAGTTTCGGATGAAAATTTCATGAATGAATTGAAGTATGGTTCAGATTATTGGAAAACAGATGAGCAAAAAGCTGCCGATCAAGAGGAAATGGATAATTTTACACCACCTAAAATAGTTTATCAATTTAAACCTAAGGATGAAAAAAATTAAGATTGATACCTTGAATGAAGCCTAAATGGGTTTAATTAACAGTTGAAAAGTATGAAGTCTGCAATAATTCTTGGCGCTACTGGTTTAACAGGAAGTTATATTTTAAACAAACTTTTAAAGAGAAACGATTATTCTAAAATCATTGTTTTTTCAAGGAGAGAACTCGATATTGTTGATCAAAAACTTGAGGTAATTATTTGCGATTTATTGAACCTGGAGGAGCAAAAAGAAAAATTCAAAGCAGATGAAGTATATGTTTGCGTTGGAACTACCAATAATAAAACTCCAAATAAAAAGCTATACCGAGCAATCGATTTTGGAATCCCTGTTACTGCAGCACAACTTTGTAGAGAAAATGGGATAGAAAAAATTGCAGTAATATCATCTTTAGGTGCTAATCACAAAAGCACAACTTTTTACATTAAAACGAAAGGTGAAATGGAATCTTCAGTTTTAGATATGAATATTTCAAATACATTTCTTCTAAGACCATCATTAATTTTAGGACGGAGAAAAGAATCAAGAATGGGAGAAAGTTTAGGTAAGATTCTCTTTTTGTTAGTTAATCCATTTCTTTTTGGTCCACTTAAAAAATATAAGTCCATAAGATCAGAAACCCTTGCTGATGCAATGATTAATTTATGTAATCATAAGTTTAATGATCAAGGAATTATTGAATCAGACAGAATTCAAGAAGTAGGTAAGACGCTGAATGAATAAATTCATTCAACGTCTTTACAAACTACTTTACTACTACCCATTTTCCTTTTTTCCTTGAATTTATTGAATTATCATACATCGCCTCGGACTCTAGAGAGGGTAAATAAAATGTTCCCTTATAGGCAGCACTTAATTTCACAGTAAACGTTTTTGAGCTTCCAATTCCCAAACCATAATAAGTGTATACTCTGTCATCTCGAATATCTTTATAATCAGCTCTACTACCCTCTTCTGAATTGTATAAATCCATTCGTGAATTATGAATTTCCCAACCCGAAGGAAAAATTTGATTAATCGCCATTTCTCTCAGATATCCTTTTGTACCTGGGTTCTTTACAGTTACTTCTACTTTAAAATCTGTCCCTTGTTCTATCGTGTCAGGACTTAGGGGTGTACCGTCTAAATCTTTGTATTTAACGTTCATCATTAAATGGCTCTGCTGTTCTGTTCTATCGTCAGATAAAGGAGTTCCTGACTGAACAAGTTTTACAAACAACAAACTTTTCCCTGTATTTTTTATGGTAATCTGATCGTCTTCATCAGGGACGAGCTCCACTTGATAAACAGGAATTTTTGCGTTGATTGAAGATGAGTTCTTCCCCGCTAATAAATAATCGAACTGCATGTAGTCAGATTTATTATCTCCTAAAAACTTACTCACACCTAATAAACAATAAGCTGTTGTTTGTGTACTCATCCAAGAGTCTGATCCTAGTTTATTGGCTATATCTTTCGCCAAAAATACAGCTCGATCTTTCGCTTTGAGCTCGAGCAAGGTTTCTAAAATCATGGCCTTATCTCTCCAGCCCGAACCATAAGAATAACTTAATTCCATGTAATCAGGAATTTCAGTAGTAAGGTTACGAATCATTTCATTTGCTACTCCAGATTGTCCTGCCAATGCATAGGCTGCTGCTAATCTCCATTTTGACAACGTATTTATTTGGTAATTAGATTTTAAATAATTCATTGCTGCAAAATCTGGATGTCCTGCTTTTGCCAACACGTATAATCGGTAGGACTGGGTAGTGTATTCCCAACGGTTTTTCCCATTATATCGCCATCTTTTGGCCATATTTCTTTGATAATCCAACCAATTATTTATCAAATGCTGAGGAACCATATATCCTGCTGCTTTAGCTTCTAAAAGAAAATGTCCTGCATAATTACTTCCCCATTCACTCGGAGAGCTACCTCCTGGCCAATAACTAAACCCTCCACGATCAGTTTGAAATTTTGTGATACGGTTTATTCCAGCTGTAATATTTTCTATGATTTTAGCCTTTTGATTTGCTGTTAAATCAACTACGTTTCCTAAATGTAATTGGGGAAAAACACCTGAAGTTGTTTGCTCTATACATCCATGCGGATATTGTATTAAATACTTTAACCGTTTTGTTAGATTCATAGCTGGAAAGGTGGAAACCTCAAATGTTCCTTTATTTGTGCCTTCAATCCCTGGGAACTTAATGGCACTTTTCCATGTTTGACCGGGCTTAATAATTGCCTCAACAATGTTGTCAATTTCTGGATTTGATGCGCGTACATTGATTTCTATTTCATGTTTGGCCGTTTCTTTACCTGATTGAACAAATACTTCAACTTTTCCAAAACCAATCTTATTTGCCACCTCAACAGGGAATTCAACAATTTTATCCTCGGCTCTCGAGAAATTTATAGTTTTTGAAGTTCCATGAGTTGGCCTAATTAATTCATTTGTTTTAAGGGTTACCTTCACATCACCCATTCCATCATTTAATGCAAATACATTGACGGGAATATTCAATTTCTCATTTGGTCCCAATACACGAGGTAATGTAGCTAATACCATAAGGGGCTTTTTAACTTTTACGCTTTTTTCGGTTGAACCATAAGATTTTTTATTTCTTGCAACAACCATAACTCTTACCCGACCGATATAATTAGGAATCTCAATTTTATGATTAGCTGTTTCTCCTTCATCTATTGTATAGTCTCCAAGAAACTTCACCATTGGTTTAAAACGATTAGCTTTCTTCCCTCCTTTTTTGCGATTCATTCCATCTCCACCAATTCCTAAAATTTTATTTAACTCCGCACCATAGGCGCCAATTACATTATCATACATATCCCATGTTTTCACCCCCAATGCTTGTTTTGCATAAAAATAATTCCAGGGTTTAGGTGTTGGAAATCGAGTAAGGTCTAACAGCCCTTCATCCACCATCGCTAAAGTATATGTCATGCCTTTTCCGTCTTTTTCAGACACCTTAACTGAAACCGTAGATTCAGGTCGAATTTCATCCTCCATATCAATAATGGGATGGAGGTGTGACAAAGGATCTTCTACCCCTACCGGTACAGTACCGTACATTCGTATAGGCATATCATTAACTGTTTGTCCATGCGGTTGGATCAAAGAGATACTTACATACACATTGGGCGCCATTTGGGAAGTTGCTTCCAATTCAAAAGATGTTTGCTTTTCTTTTGTTTGAACCCAAAATGATTTTAAAACTGATGTTCCATTTTCAATTGTAATTAATGCTTTTTCTGCTCCCCCCGTTGGAAAAGAGACATTTATATTCTCTCCCACCTTGTAAGACTTCTTACTACTTTGAAAGTTTAGCATGGTAGCATAATCATTCGCTCCTCTACTCGATCGTTGCCAATATGGCCAATCAATGGTCACAAGTTTTCCAGACGAATGCCCACTCACAGGATCAGTTACTCGTATTAAATACCTTCCCCACTTTGGATATTCTTCGCGAATAGTAAAGAATGTTCCATTTTCGGCGACATCTAAAAGTGTATCTTTTATTAATTGAGTAGTTGAACGATTGATGTAATTAGCTAAATCGCGGTTGTAGTTATCCCACCACCAATTGTTCTCTATTTTGTATACTTTAACTTTTACATTTTTCCTTTTAAGCTTTTTTCCTTCTTTATCCACTACAATCACTCCAATTTGGTGATCTTTTCCTGTTTCAAGAGCATTCCCCCAACTTGAACCTTCAGGAACAGCTACACCCACATAAGAATCATAAGGTGAAAATTTAACAGAGAAACGATCCACACTAAAATCTCCTGTTTTTTCAAAAACTCGAGTTTTAAAATAGGCTTTCAACATACCAGGCACAAAACGTCCAACATCAAATTTCGGCTTAAAGTTTGCCTTACCTTCCTCATTAATTTTACCTTCAAAAACCATTTGATCGGATGCAGTATAGGAGTAGATAGGATCTTTAAAAATATAATCTCGATGCGTTGGAAAACTATTATAGTCGGATTCCAAGTGCATTTCAACCTTTGTTTCCAAATCTCTCGCAATGGCTCCATGTAACCATTCTACCTTCAAGTCTGCTTTTGGTGCATCATTTTTCGAAATAATTTTTTGATGGAAGTCCATATTGATTTTCAATCGATTTGGTTTAACCGTTTCCACCTTAATCCCTTTGTAAAAGGTTGCATTTCCTACTTTTGCTCTACAACTCCAGTTTCCAGTTGGATCATCCATATCCGTAGTGGTTCTGAAAACATGAATACCATCTTTATCTCCAATGGAAACTGCCTTTTTAATCACTTTACCTTTAGGGTTAATTAACTCAAAATGAACAGGATGCTCTTTTGGTAGCTTTCCGGTTTCATCCTCAATCATTAACGAAACGTATATAGAATCTCCTGGTCTTCTAACCCCTCGTTCAGTATACATAAATCCTTTAATACCGTTTTTGTTGGTTTCACCAGCAGTTTCAAATTTACTGGTTGACAAACTCAAGCCGTCACGTACTTTTAAATACCCACGCTGATTACCATTTTTTACAATCACAAGAAAAGGTTGCCTACTTGGGGATACTGTTGACATACCATTGCCATTTGTAGTTCCTACTCCCACAACTTGTTGTTGATAATCTAAAATCTCCACTTCCACATTTGGAATAGGTTGCGCTGTTAATAAATCCGCTACATACACATGAAATTTACGATCTAACCCCGATTTCACGGTAATCCCCATGTTACTGGCTAATATATTTTTGCTAGCCGATTTATACCTGTAATAAGAATCTGAACATGGATTATCTTTCTCACGATAATTGTATCGATAATAATTATAGTAACCCTCATAATCAGATTCTCCTTCATTCCATCCATCAAACTTTGTGTTGATATTAATTTCTGTTAAGTCTTCTTCTGTACTTGCTGTACCCTTACATGGGTAATTACTTCCTTTTTTATCCAAGGATATATTTACTCTGTAAATAGCACCTGGATCTACATTCACAAATTCGCTTAAATCTAAATTGAATTCATTCCATTCAGAAAGATTGACGTCTTTTAATGATTTTAGCTGAACCCTTCTTCTTAACACTTTTCTGGAGACACGATGCATTTGATAGGTTCCTGACAAATCATTAACCTGCAAAAACTGTCCAATGTTGTTGGTAAATACTTTTGTTATTGTAACTACTACCGAGTTTGCGTTTACAGCCTTGAAAGGAAAAAGTAAACCTTTATTTGAACTGGGGAGAATATTCCCTTTTCCTAATAATTCTAAAGATGGCTTTATGGCATAAAAGGCAAGTTTATGGGAGGATGCCTTTTTCATTTTGTCGTTGTTTGTGTTACTCAAGCCAGCAAGGATTTCAATATCAATTACTCCATTTAATCGTTTTGAAGGGTATAGCTTTACTGTATTCCCTAAAACAACCGCTTTTAAACTAGCTCCATCCATTCTGAAAAAGGAACTTATATTTTGATTATTCGCTACTGGATCCGAAAAATTAACAGTAACAACTTGTTCAATCCCATTATTCACATGGACATCCGTTACTTTAAAGTTTCCAACTGCTGGAATGGTAAATTCTTTCGTTTGTTTTTTATCGATTTCTAAGTCAGCTCCATTAAAATTGAATGTGATACCATACTCTTCATCTTTTCGAGGACAATTTTCTAATGTGAACTCATATCTAAGATCATTGATTAATTCCCAATGAATAGATGGATTATCTATTCCATCTATTTTAATGAGTGAACCTATTCGAGTGGTATCAATAACATCTGTAAAAAACACCTCACCAGCAACATTTACTTTTTGGTAAGTACTGTTTTTATCAAACCCTTTCATAATAACATTGTAATCCAGTAAGATGGTGTTAAAATCGAACGTAAATTCCTCAAATCCTTTTGGTACATCCGGAACGATTGATTTCAGATCAAATACAACATTATATTTTTCACCTGATTTAAACCATTTTTCTGGCACAAATTCAATCGTATATGGGTCAGAATATCGAGCGACACCATCCATGTTAGGAGTAATATCAAACAAATCATCTGGAAGAGCCTCTCCTAATCTATATTTTGATGTATCAATAGGCTGTGTTAAAACTACCTTTATCGACTTTCCTTTGGACACATCTCCTGATGTAAATGCGGTAACATAGCTGCTGTACTCAGGATTAACGTAGCTTCCCCTGTTGTTTTTTTTAGGTGAGCAACCTCCTAAAAGTAATCCAAATAAAACGATTGAAAGTCCTATAATATTTGTTCTCATCTTGTAGTAATTTTAACGTGTTCCAAATGTATTTAATCGAACACTAAAAATGGCATCTTTTTACTAATTACCTTAGATTAAATTATTTTTCGCTCGTGTTCATTTATTTTTTGTTTTCAGTCATTTACAATTTCCTTACTCTTTCTGTTTATTTTAATGCTAGGACTTATTCCTTTATTACACAGATCTCTGAAATTATTGTAAGAAATAAATTGTGACTGATTCTGTTTTCAAATATCTTTCTTTTATTATCTTTCGAAATAACATTATATGGACAACTACTTTAAGCTTCTAATTATGAGAAGGATTCTAATTATTCTATTAATTATTTCTTCGATTAAATCATTCTCACAACACTACACTCCTTTTTCAATGGACTCTGTGTATTGGATAAAAAATGTAAGTTTAGCCGGAGGGCCTAATGGTGCACCATTTTGTAGTAATGGTGGCGAATACACTGATTTATATTATGCTTTTGAAGACACAACTATAAATGACACTATTTATCGGTTGGTAAAGCAGTCTCGATTAAAAACTGAAATCATATATTCAGACTCCTGGAACAATGTTTATTATGATTTCGAAACTGTTTTTGAAAATGGGAAGACTTCGTTTTGTTTTAGAAATGATACACTTAACAAAAAGGTTTATGTACGCGAACTATCACGTGAAGTGTATTTTAATGAAGGTTCTCAAGATGGTATCAAAGAGTTTTTGTGGTATGACTTTAATTTAAATATTGGAGACACCTTAGGAGATAAAACAACATTTTATGATAATGATAGTGAAATTTTCACTGTTGATTCCATCGACTCTATTCCTTTTTGCGATGGATATCGAAAGCGTTATTTAATTGAGTCTTCAGGCATGAACTATGGAAATTGGGACACCATAATTGAAGGACAAGGAGCTGGACTGGGAATTTTCTGGGATAATTGGAGTTATTATTTCGAACCTTGTCAGTTTCCATACATAACCTACCACGAGAAAGGCTGCGGTGACTTTCTAGCTCCATTAAAACATATTACTTTTCGTAAAAGAATTCAAAAAGACCAATTAAAAATATTCCCTAACCCTGCAACTTCGATTCTTCAGATTAAATCAAAAGAAACTTTAGATATTAATATTTATGATTTCTCAGGTAAACTTGTTTTGACTCAACAAGGGGTTCAAAATTATATAAATATCGAATCACTTAAAACAGGAGCTTACCTCATATATGCTCAAAAGAATGACGGAAGTCTTGCACACTCAAAACTCATAGTTAAATAAAAAAATTGCTGATCTCCTTAAATCTGTGTCACAAAATTTCATCATAACCTCAATAGAAATAGATATCTTTAAATAAGATTTTTTTTATTTTGAAAAAAAAGATAGCCATACAAGGAATTGAGTCGTCTTTCCACGAGGTAGCTGCCTACAAGCACTTCGGAAAGGATATAGAAACGATAAAATGCTTATCCTTTCAAGACTTATGCGATAGTTTAAAAGATGGACAATCTGATTATGCAGTAATGGCAATTGAAAACTCTATTGCAGGTTCACTCCTTCAGAACTATACGCTTTTACAAGAATATAATTTTTCAATTATAGGCGAAGTTTTTCTTCGAATTAAAATGAACTTAATGGCTCTTCCTGGAACAAAACTGGAAGACTTAAAAATTGTGCAGTCGCATCCTATTGCTATTCGACAGTGCAGTAAATACCTTGCTTCTTTGAAAGGTGTGCACCTTGAAGAAAAAGAAGACACCGCAATATGTGCCAAACTAATTGCTAAAAACAAAGTAAAAGGAGCAGCTGCAGTGGCAAGCCAATCAGCTGCAGAGGTATTCGGTCTTGAGATTTTAGCAAAAGGTATTGAAACTAATAAAAAGAATTTTACACGGTTTTTAATTTTAAGTCGATCTTCCAAGAAAAGTCAATTAGATAATAAAGCCACTTTATTTTTTCAATTGCCTCACGACCCAGGTGCTTTAGCTAAAATTTTAAATATTTTAGCCGCCTACTCCATTAACTTAACTAAAATACAATCGGTTCCCATTGTGGGTAAACCTTACGAATACAATTTTCATGTGGACATGGAATGGGAATTACATTCCAGCTATAAAAAAGCAATATCGGTTATTGAAGGTATTGCTGTGAATTTAAAAATTCTGGGAGAATACAAAAAAGAACCATTAGACATTAAAAACGAAGAATGATTATTCAACCTGCTAATCGATTATCGGATGTTCAGGAATACTACTTCTCTAAAAAACTGAAAGAGATTCGTGAATTAAATGCATCTGGAAAAAATATTATTAACCTTGGAATTGGAAGTCCAGATTTAGCACCTTCGGAAGAAACTATAAAAGCGCTTACAGTAACCGCTGAGTCTCCTTCTTCTCATGGTTACCAATCATATACTGGTATTCCAGAATTTAGGGGAGCCATTTCTTCATGGATGAATTCGGTTTACGGAGTAAATTTTAATTCTGAGAATGAAATCCTACCGCTAATGGGTTCTAAGGAAGGAATCATGCACATTAGCATGGCATTCTTAAATCCTGGTGACAAAGTGTTGGTTCCTAATCCAGGCTACCCTACTTACACTTCAGTTTCTAACTTAGTTGATGCTAAAATCGAATTTTACGACTTGGATGAAAACAATGGCTGGAATGTTAACCTGGAAGCTTTAAAGCAAAAAGATTTAAGTAAGGTAAAATTACTTTGGCTGAACTTTCCGCATATGCCAACGGGTGCCCAAGCGGATAATGAAGTTTTAAAGGAGCTGATCGCTTTAGCGAAAGAAAAGGAATTTTTAATCATAAACGATAATCCATACAGTTTAATCTTAAATCCAACACCTCAATCTATCTTTAACTTAGAAGGTGCGAGAGAGGTTTGTTTAGAATTAAATTCACTGAGTAAATCGCACAACATGGCTGGTTGGCGAATTGGATGGTTGACTGGAACTCCTGAGTATATTGCAACTGTATTACGAGTTAAATCGAACATGGACAGTGGTATGTTTCTTGGAATACAAAAAGCGGCTATACAAGCTTTATCAAATTCAATGCATTGGCATAATGAACAAAACAAGATTTACGCTGAACGCAAAAAACTGATTGGAGAAATATTCGATTATCTAAAGGTATCATATGACAAGAATAGTGTGGGTATGTTTGTGTGGGCAAAAGTACCAGATGAAGTTAAAAGCGTGGAGAAATTGGTAGACGATATACTCTATAAAGCTAACGTGTTTATTACTCCAGGATTCATTTTTGGAAGTAACGGCGGACGATACATAAGAGCCTCACTTTGTGCGAACGAAGAAACAATAAGAGAGGCATTAAGCAGAATAAAAGCAAACGTATAAAATGGTTGTTGGAATTATTGGACTTGGTTTGATTGGAGGATCTTTAGCAATAAGCCTGAAGCAGAGAGGTTTTGCAACCAAAATTATAGGTGTAGATAAAAATGAAGCACACCTCGAAGAGGCCAATGAGTTAGGCTTTGTAGATGAGGCTTGTGAATTAAATGAAATTTTAAACAAAACAGATCTCGTATTATTAGCTATTCCAGTAGATGCTGCCCGACAACTTCTTCCTTTCTTATTGGATCAGGCAAAGGATGGTCAAACGATCATTGACATGGGCTCAACCAAGGAAGGCATTTGCAAAGTGGCCGATGCTCATCACAATCGTAAAAACTTCGTAGCCTCTCACCCTATCGCAGGTACTGAGAATGCTGGTCCGTCTTCTGCTATGGATGGATTATACGATCACAAGATTACAATAATTTGTGATGAAGAAAAGAGTCATCCTAACAGTATTGAATTGTGTAATAAGCTTTATGATGTGTTAAAAATGAGAGTTCTCAAAATGAATGCTCAGGAACACGACCGTCATATTGCTTATGTTTCTCATTTATCTCATATTACATCATTTGTTTTAGGGCAGACGGTATTAGAGATTGAAAAAGAAGAAAAACACATTTTCAATATGGCTGGATCAGGTTTTGCAAGTACAGTTCGTTTAGCAAAGTCGTCTCCAGAAATGTGGGCTCCTATTTTTGAACAAAATCAAGAGCATTTATCTACCGCCCTAGATGCGTACATCAAAAATCTTCAGGAGTTTAAGCGAAAAATTGATGAAGGTAAAAAGGAAGATCTTCATGATTTAATGAGTGAAGTAAATGATATCCGTAGAGTGTTAAAAGGAATATGAAACCTGTAATTATAGCATTGCTTTTAATACTTACCAATTGGGGATTTTCTCAAGACTACTATGAAGGTTTTGTGGACGCTATTCGCGCAAGAGATTCTTTAAAGCAGGATAGTATATTAAAAATCTGGACAAAAGAAAGACCTAATGACCCTGATTTACTAACAAGCTACTTTAATCATTACATTGTTCAGTCTAAACAAAGCGTCTTAATGATTGGAGAAACCCCGCCCTTAAATAAGGAAGTCCTTTCTGTTCAAGATTCCAATAAAACAATCAGTTACCTGTATGACGCTTCAATCTTCGAACCTGAATCCTATCAAAAAGCATTGTTGTATATTGACTCTGGATTACACCAATTTCCCAAAAGGCTTGATATGCATTTTGGAAAAATTCATGTTCTTGGGGAAGCCAATGATTGGAATAATTTTACAAAATCAATTCTCTCTGTTTTAAAACTTTCCGAGCAAAATAACCACAGTTGGATTTGGACGAAAAACACACCCCTTCCCGACCATGACAGCATTGGATTTTTCCTAGGAGCAATTCAAGACTATCAGCTTATGCTTTACAATACGGGAAATGACAGTTTATTAAAATATATGAGAGAAATAGGATTAGAAACTATTGAGATATTCCCTAACTATGTTGAAAGCTATTCAAATGTTGGTGTAACATATATGATTTTGGGAGACAATGATATTGCCTTAAATTATTTTTTAAAGGGAGAATCATTGCGTCCTAAAGATGAAATTATCGTTTCAAATATTGCCCAATGTTATTATCGTTTGAATAATAAAGAAAAGGCGATTGAATACTATCAAAAAGCCTTCAACATTGGTGATCACTATACAAAAGAAATTGCATCGCAAATGCTAACGGAATTGAACGGAGATAAATAAGGCCTTTAAATCGTGAAACAACTAAAATACGCTCCATTTTACCTTTTATCTTTATTTCCCTTTTGGATTATACAATGGTTTTCTTCAATGGTTTATTTTGTTTTATTCCATATCATTGGTTACCGAAAAAAGGTTGTTTTCGAAAACCTAAAAAATAGTTTCCCCAATAAAACTGACAAAGAAATATATGAAATCGGACGCAAATTTTACGCCCACTTTTGTGATGTATTCTTAGAAGCGCTTAAGCTTCTCACTATATCTCCAAAAAACATTCAAAAACGTTTTCAAATTAAAAACATAGAACTGTTCAATCAACTTTATAAAGAGCAAAAAAGCATTATCCTTTACAGTGCTCATTTTGGGAATTGGGAATGGATGACTTGCTTCCCTCTTCATAGTCCTTATAAATTTATATCGTTTTATCAAAAGCTATCCAATCGCTATTTTGATCAATTCATGCTTCACTTGCGCCAGCGATTTGGTAACACTTGCGTTGAATCGCAATCAGGTTTCAAAGAACTAATTAAAAATACACGCAATAAAAAATTAACAATCACTTATGTTATTGGAGACCAATCCCCAATGAGTAATAGCGCTATATTTTGGACCGATTTTTTAAATCAAGAAACCGGTTTTTTAACAGGCGCTGATCGAATGGCACAAAAGTGTAATCAAGTAATGATTTTTCCTTTTGTTCAAAAACCCAAAAGAGGGTATTATCAATTAGAATTCAAAATTATCCCGATGGACGAGGTGCAAGATCCAATTGAAACGTATGCACGTTTTTTGGAAATTAATATTCAAAAACAACCCGAACTTTGGTTGTGGTCTCACAGAAGGTGGAAAAGGAAAAGAGAACTGAAGAATTAGTTATCGCTCTGTAAAAGGAAGTTTTATCAATATCCTCTTGCTGCTTTCTATTTCTTAACAGAAGGTTTCAACACCTATTTCCATGGATAATCTTTGTAAGTAAACTCCATTAAATTTTGTAAAAATACAATTCTATTTTATTGAATAATAAACTACCTATGAGTGAGTTAAGTGTTTTTGTTTCCAAAAAATTAGGCTCTTCGCCTTGTAGTTAATTATAAAGTGAGCAAACATTCAACTAGGTTTAGGTATAGATTTACACAATGAACTCAAATAGTTTAAAAAGAAATTCATTTATAATTGCGTTCTTCGGGGCTCTCCTATTTTCATGCAAAGCCATTTTTATTAAAATGGCTTACTGGTATACTATTGATAAGTTATCCTTACTTACCCTAAGAATGGGTTTTGCATTTCCTTTTTATTTAGGTTTTGCAATTTACCAGTCTAATAAAAAAATAAATGTGAAAACTAAACCTTTTTTTAAGGATTGGATTCTTCTCGTAGTTTTAGGAATTTTAGGATACTATTTTGCTAGTTTTCTAGATCTATGGGGATTAAAATACATTTCTGCGGGAATGGAAAGACTAATACTTTTTGTTTACCCTACTATAACTACTCTTCTCGCTGCATTCCTTTTTAAGCGGAAAATTGGTAGAAAAAAAATATGGGCTATTATTCTTACCTACATAGGAATAAGTCTAGCTTTTTGGGATAAACTAACTTTTCAAGAAATAGAACACTTTTGGCTTGGAGCAATGTTAATTTTTGGAAGTGCTCTAACCTTTTCATTTTTTCTTGTAGGTAGTGAGCGATTAATTCCTAAATATGGGTCTATGAAATTCACGAACTATAGTATGATTGTGTCATGTCTCGTTACGTTACTGCATTTTTTCATAGTGAGCGATACAGACTTATTTTCATTTAGATGGGAAATATATGCTATTGCATTAGCAATATCTACTGTGAGTACAGTACTACCCTCTTTTATGATGAGTTATGCTATTAAAAATATTGGAGCTAGTAGCACTGCAATAACATCAAGCATTGGCCCAATTTGGGTGTTGGTTCTTGCTTATTTTATTCTAGGGGAATCTTTTTCTTTCTTTCAAGTGCTTGGCACTTTGATTGTAATTGCAGGAGTATGGGTTACCTCACAAACAAAAAAGTAATTGAGATTTAAAGACTTTTCACCATCGCCATCATATATCCTAAATGAAGGCCTTCATGGATGTTATTAAATATAATTGCATCGTCGATGTTATTCAATTCAACACCATAACTCGTTTTATACGGGACATAATCACGAAATATACCTTCTTGATAATCTCTATCTAAACGATCTATTGTCATTAAGGCTAAGTCTTTTATTTGCTCAATTTTTACTGGTAATAATGATGAATCCGAAGGAGATGTTCCCTTTTTAAAAAGCTCAACAAAATCATCCGAAATAACCATTTTATTATTACTCATTTTGTAACATAGAATTTGTTGTGTTACAATGCAATGTGCAAAATTCCATAGCAAGTTATTTTTGTACCCATCAGGAATAATAAGTCTATTTTTTTCATGTTTTTCAAAACATTTTATTAGATTTTCCCGAGTTTGTCTTAATTGATCAATAGCAGCTCTCATTGTTTGAAAATTCAAGACTTTAAATTTAACACTTTAGCCGCAAACTTAAAATTAAGTGGTTTTCAGCTTCTTTCTCCACCCAAAAAGAATAATTCCTGACAGCACAATAGCAACACCAATTGCTGATTGTAAACTTAGGCCTTCACCAAAGAAAATCCAACCAATCCAAAACGCATGAACAACTCCAAGGTACTTCAACACTGTTGCATTAGCGGCTTTATCTTGCTGCAATGCTTTGGTGAGGGCTATTTGAGCTACCTGCGTTAAAGCACCCAAAAGTAGAATAATTAACCACTCCGAGGAAGATGGCCATAACCATTCCTGAAAAAGAAAAACCAATAAAAGGGCTATTGGTGTACTTACAAAGGGAAACCAAAAAACCACTACTAATTCATGATCTGTTTCTTTACAAATTCTAACACAGTTGTATGCCAATCCAGCTAATCCTGAAGCTCCTAATCCCAATAGTAACATTTCAAACGTTAAACTAATTTCTCCTTTTTTCAATAACCAAACACCAAAAACACATATCACTAAATACCCCCACTGAATTGGTCTTATTTTTTCTTTCAACCAGAAAACAGCAATAATTGCTGTAAAAATTGGAGACAAGTAATTTAGTGTAATTGCTGTACCTAAAGGGATATTTTTTATCAAAACAAATCCCATAATTAAAGCTAATAAACCCGAAAATCCTCTTAGAAATAAAATTGGCTTATTTCTCCCCCAAGGCGATATTCGCATAAACTTCAACTGAATAATTGACAAAGTGAGAGAAACAATACTTCTAAAAAACACCAATTGAAACTCACCAAAACGATCTAAATACTTTATGATTGCATTCACGCCCGCAAATGCAAGCGTTGAAATAATCATTAAAAAAATTGTTTTTCCTTTCATAGTAAACCTTCCTACAAATTTCACGTAATTAATGCTCAATTTTCCTTTTATGAAAGAAAAAGTTTACATCATTTCTGCTATGCGTACTCCAATGGGAGCGTTTGGAGGAAAACTATCCACAATACCAGCAACTAAACTGGGTTCAATCGCCATAAAGGCTGCTCTTGAAAAGGCCGGTGTTACACCTGAAAATATTGATGAAGTTTTAATGGGTAACGTATTACAAGCAAATTGTGGACAAGCACCTGCACGTCAATCGGCAATTGGTGCTGGAATACCATATAATGTTCCTGCTTCCACCATAAATAAAGTGTGCTCCTCAGGAATGAAATCAATTATGATGGGGGTACAATCAATCCTTTTGGGGGATAATGATTTAGTTGTTGCTGGCGGAATGGAAAATATGAGTGCAGTACCTTTTTATTCCTCAAATTTAAGATGGGGTGCTAAACTTGGAAATGTTGATTTTATTGATGGACTAGTAAAAGATGGCCTTACAGATGTGTATAATAGTTATCATATGGGTAATGCGGCTGAATTGTGTGCTACAGAACATAATATTTCCAGAGAGGAACAGGATCAATTTGCAATCGAATCTTACCAAAGAAGTGCATTGGCATGGAAAGAAGGTCGGTTTCAATCTGAAATTGTGCCTGTAGAAGTTCCTCAACGAAGAAAGGATCCTATGATTGTTGATACCGATGAGGAGTTTACGAATGTCAAAATGGATAAAATCCCTCATCTAAGACCTGTTTTTATAAAAGAGGGAACAGTAACTGCAGCCAACGCCTCTACCCTAAATGACGGTGCAGCAGCAGTAATTATAGCGAGTGAGAAAAAAGTGAAAGAGCTTAATTTGAAACCAATTGCTGAGGTAATAAGTTATGCAGACGCAGCTCAGAAACCTGAGAAATTCACAACAGCTCCTGCTTTAGCTATTGATAAAGCACTAATGAAAGCAGAAATAACTAGGGAAAATGTTGATTTTTTTGAACTTAACGAAGCCTTTAGTGTAGTTGGAATTGCCAATTGTAAACTCTTAAATATATCTTCAACCATTGTTAATGTAAATGGCGGAGCTGTATCTCTCGGTCATCCTATAGGCTGCTCAGGCGCAAGAATTGTTGTCACACTAATCAATGTATTAAAACAAAATAATGCATCCATAGGGGCTGCAGGCATATGTAACGGAGGCGGTGGAGCCTCAGCACTAATTATAAAATCTATTTAAAAATTAACTTATGAAATTAATCTTATCAAGGCTAATAAAGTCTCTTTTTACGTTTATCAATTTGCAAAGTAATCAATCTGACAAATTGAAGAAATGCGCACATATTCCTGTTCGAATATATTCAGAATCAAAACCATTTTTTAAACAGTAAATAAAATCTATTCCTCCTTTTGCAATAGAACAGATTCAAGAAAAAATTATTTTATAGTTGTGTATCTGATCAAATGTCTTTAATTACCTAGACTTTAAATACGTTCACATCACCATTTCATCAAATAGTTTGAGGACATAAAGTCCAATTTTAACCGTAATTATTTTTTGTGTGATTTGATAAATTTCAAATTTATGAAGTTAATTATTTGTTGGTTGGGATATTTTACTATTTTTGCACCGTTGATTAACTGAACGGTAAAAACTGGATATTATGAAAAAGGTATTATTATCATTAGCTGTAGCTGCTTTTTTAGCATCATGTGGATCTGAACCAGCTGCTCAAGAAGGTGGAGAAACTCCTGCTGCTGACTCAACTGTTGCTGTAGAGGCTCCTGCTGTTGAAACTCCTGCTGTTGAAACGTCTTCTGAAAAAGCTGCACCTGCTGATTCAGCTGCTGCTACGGATTCTGTTGAAACTGCTCCTGCAGACACAACAGCTCCTGCTGAGGAAGCTCCTGCTGCTGAGTAATTACAGCTATTGAGAAAAAGATTTATTTCTTTGGAAAATGCCTTACATAAGATGTAAGGCTTTTTTTATGTCTAAACCTTACATCATAATCTAATCAGATAATGAAATTATTTTTTCTGTTTTAAATCGCACCCATGTTTCCAGCAATTTAATGTGATGCACTCTGTACTCATCGTACAACGCTCCCCTGATTTCTGAGCAGCTATACATCTACCCTCCTTAATTCGAGTCGACTTTATTTTGTAGGACACAGATAAATCTTTCCACATCCCTACATTTACTTTCTCCTCAATAAACACCTCTAAATATTCTGGTAATTCTGAAAAGAAATCATATCCTGTTATAGCCTCCAAACTATCTACTGACATTGAATATTGATTGATAGTATTTCCTGTCTCATTATTCGGAATAAGAAATGCAATTGCACCTAAATCCAATCCATTTTTTACAAGCACGACTTTAAATAGTTTATCCGGTACATTTACCTTATAGTCTCCAACTACTCTTGAGTCTTGAGCATTAAAAACTGGACCTGTAACAACATATAAACTATCAAAAATAACTGCCCATCCTGCAATCATATTATCCAAGATCCTCCATGAGCCTCTGCATAATTCCCTGTTCATTGGAACAACGTTTAGCATATTATGAACCGCTTTCATTTCCAACCTTGAGTTCCTCGCCGAACTTCTTGGTTTTAAAGTACCCAATGCGAATGAATGATTCCCGTAGTCAGTCCCTTTTGCACACTTTGACTCCGATGAATCCTTGTGAAAAATCACAAGCGAAGGCTCCGTTCCAACAACATCTTCATTGGTTAAGGTATATCCAATCCAATTGGAAACTTTTCGCTCATTATTGAAATTATAATAATAACCAGCTCTTTGTTTAACTTCTTGATTTTTTGGAAACGTGAAAGTTTGAGCCTTAATGATGATGCTTGTTAAAAAAAAGAATAATACAAAATAAGTGCGTACCATTATAGACTAACTACGTATGGATTATTCTTTTAGTTTACTTTAAAAAAAGGCGAGATTTTACTCTCGCCAACTGAACTAATTTAACACCTAACTTTACTTAACAAACAATTAAACGAGTTATTTAAATAAAAGTTTCGGCATGTCTATAATTTTTGGAAAAAATCATCAAATAAACAATCTTCCTGATGTCCAGAAAGCATATTTTTCACTCTAATCGTTCCAGAATTCATCTCATTCTCACCAATCATAACCACATGTTTAGCATTTCTGTAATCTGCATAACTTAGTTGCTTTTTCATTTTGGCTGCAGTAGGAAAAACTTCCACTGATAATCCTTTTGATCTTAATTGTTGCACAAAAGTCATAACATAATGTTCTTCTTTCAATCCAAAATTCACAAAAAGGACATCTAACCCATCCATATCATCCTGAGGAAATAAATTATTTTCTTCTAACACATCATAAATTCTATCTGCACCAAAAGAGATACCAGCGCAACCGATGCCTTTCAACCCAAATTGGTCTGTTAAGCCATCATATCTACCACCCCCACATATACTTCCCTTGAAATTTTTACAGGATACTTCAAAAATAGCTCCAGTATAATAATTCAGACCGCGAGCTAAAGTAAGGTCAAGGGTTAAACATTTATCAATATTCAATTCTGAACAATAATCAACAATATAAGCCAGCTCTTCAACACCTTTCATACCTGTTTCTGATGACTTCAAAAAGGTTCTTAAAAAACTAAACGCCTCTTGTTTTGAACCTTCAAAAGAGATTAATGGTTGCAATTGATCGATAGCCTTTTGAGAAAGGCCTCTTGAGGCTAGTTCCTCATTTACTTTTTCAATTCCAATTTTATCTAACTTATCTATAGCAACAGTGATATCGATAATTTTATCAACTTCTCCAATCACTTCTGCTATTCCAGCCAATACTTTTCTGTTGTTTATTTTGATGTTAAAATCAGGTATTTTCAATGCCGTAAGGACCTCATAAAAAACCTGAATAAATTCAACTTCACAGATAAGAGAGTCTGTTCCAACAACATCAATATCACATTGATAAAACTCTCTATACCTCCCTTTCCCTGGTCTATCTGCTCTCCAAACAGGTTGTATTTGAAACCGTTTAAATGGAAATACAATCTCATTTTGATGTTGCGCCACAAATCGTGCAAGAGGAACTGTTTGATCATATTTAAGTGCTAATTCAGCAAAATCAGATTCTTTTTCACCATGATCTACTGCCTTTTTAAATTTATCTCCTCGATTGAGAATTTTAAACATCAATTGATCTCCTTCATCCCCATACTTCCCTGTTAATGTGGAAAGATTTTCTATCGCCGGTGTTTCAATTTGCTGAAAACCAAATTTTTTAAAAACAATTTGCGCCGTATTAAAAATGTAATTTCTCCGAGCCATTTGTTTTGGCAAGAAGTCTCGAGTTCCCTTTGGAATACTAGGTTTCCCCATATTAATTCTTTACTAACTTTTTAAACTTAATTCGCTTCGGCCCTTCATCCCCTAATCTTTTCTTTCTATTTTCTTCATACTCAGAATAAGTGCCTTCAAAAAAGTAAACCTGTGAATCACCTTCAAACGCCAATATATGCGTACAAACGCGATCAAGGAACCAACGATCGTGAGAAATAATTACAGAACAACCCGCGAAATTTTCTAATGCTTCTTCCAATGCTCTTAACGTATTTACATCAATATCATTGGTAGGTTCATCCAACAGCAATACATTTCCGCCGTCTTTTAATGCTAATGCTAAATGTAATCTATTTCTCTCCCCTCCTGAGAGCACATCACATTTCTTATTTTGATCTGCCCCACTAAAGTTAAAACGAGAACAATAGGCACGTGCGTTAATTATCTTACCTCCTAAATCAATATTATCAAGTCCCCCTGAAATCACATCAAAAACAGACTTGTTGGGGTCAATCGATTCATGCTTTTGATCAACATAAGAAATCTTCACAGTTTCACCCACTTTGAACGCTCCTTCATCAGGTGATTCCTCACCCATGATCATTTTAAATAACGTTGTTTTTCCAGCGCCATTAGGCCCTACAATCCCTACAATTCCCGCAGGAGGTAACTTAAAATCCAATCCTTCATATAAGATTCGCTCATCAAAAGATTTGGCAACTCCTGTAGCCTCAATTACTTCATTTCCTAGTCTTGGTCCCGCAGGAATAAAAATTTCTAATTTATCGAGTTTTTCTCTTCCATCCTCGCTTAACATTTTATCATAATTTGCTAAACGCGCCTTAGATTTGGTCCCTCTTCCTTTCACACCTTGTCTAACCCACTCCAACTCTCTGGCCAAGGCTCTTTGTCGCTTACTTTCCTGTTTTTCCTCTTGAGCAAGGCGTTTACCTTTTTGATCCAACCATGAAGAATAGTTGCCTTTCCAAGGAATTCCCTCACCCCGATCTAATTCCAAAATCCATCCAGCAACGTTGTCTAAGAAATACCGATCGTGCGTAACCGCAATTACAGTACCTTGGTATTGAGACAAGAAAATCTCTAACCACTGTACAGATTCTGCATCAAGATGGTTAGTTGGTTCATCCAAGAGTAAAATATCGGGCTGTTTTAGTAATAACCTACAAAGCGCAACCCTTCTTCGCTCTCCTCCCGAAAGGTTTTTTACCGGTGCGTCTCCTTCAGGACATCTCAATGCGTCCATTGCCCTCTCTAATTTATTATCAAGTTCCCAAGCATCTAATGCGTCTATTTTCTCTTGCACTTTTGATTGACGGTCCATTAATTTTTCCATTTTATCTGGATCCTCTAAAACTTCAGGATCCATAAACTGGTTGTTAATTTCCTCATATTCTTTTAGGACATCAACGGTTTCTTGAACACCTTCTTGAATGATTTCTTTCACTGTTTTTGAATCATCTAATTCAGGTTCCTGCTCTAAATAACCTACAGAGTATCCAGGAGAAAAAACAACATCTCCTTGATAGGATTTATCAACTCCTGCAATAATTTTTAATAAAGTAGACTTACCTGCACCGTTCAATCCAAGAATACCAATTTTTGCGCCATAAAAAAACGACAAATAAATATCCTTCAATATTTGTTTTCCTGAAGGAAGTACTTTTGATACTCCCGACATTGAAAATATTACTTTTTTATCCTCTGACATGGTTTATTATTTTTGAGCCACAAATTTAAAAATTTGATTGGTTTTTCAGGTACGATCAAATAGAATTAGATGAGAATTCTTGATTTTGTCACACCATTTAAATACCGTCTTTAAAGGCATGACAAATAATCACCAAAAAGGAATATGTTTTGGATAAATATAAAAATATGACCAACTAGAATGTTATTACCCTATTTAGGATGACGTTTTTTTATCCAATTGTCTTTTTCTAATTTCAACAGCTTTTAATACCGTAATTCTAGTTTCACCTTGGACATAATTAAGAACCCCTTGGATCGTTTTATAGGCTCTTATTTTTGCAATTGCTTGGCGTGCCGTTTGGTCCGAACTTGGCCCTTTTTGATGAACTATTTTAATAGGAGGGCTATTTTTTGACTCTTTTTTAAATTCTTTTTTCTTCTCTTTCTTTACGTTAACTAAGGTTTTGGTGTGAGTCTTTTTATTTTTCCCTTTTGAAGATTTAGACTTATCATTTTTTAATTTCTTTTTTTTGTCTTTTTTCTTCTTTTTTGATTTTTTGTTTGCCTTTTTTATTTTTTTCTTCAACTCTTTTTCCTCTTCTTTCTTTGCTTTTTTCTTTTTCTTCATAATTAGGGGGTTAATAGAATATATATTTGAACAATGTTTTCATCAATTATGTTTCTTAAAATTCCAATAAATTAATGCGCACATTTTAGTAATTTAGCTATATGGACTCATCTGAGGTTAAGCCGTATAAAGATCAAGACAGTTCTAAAAAAGAACAAGTAGCTCAAATGTTTAATAGCATTGCCCCAAAGTATGATTTTTTAAACCATACCTTATCATTGGGCATTGATATCCTTTGGCGAAAAAAAGCAGTTCGGATTTTAAAGAAAATAAACCCCGAACGAGTTTTAGATATTGCCTGTGGGACAGGTGATTTTGCTATTGAAGATCTTAACTCTGGAGCCGACAAGGTAACAGGTTTAGATATCTCCGAGGGAATGGTTCAAGTAGGTATTGAAAAGGTGAAAAATAAAGGGTTATCCAAAAAAGTCGATCTTCAGGTAGGTGATTCTGAAAACATTCCATTTGAAGACAACACGTTTAATGGAGTTACTGTTGGATTTGGGGTTCGAAATTTTGAGAATTTAGAAAAAGGATTGTCTGAAATGCATAGAGTACTTACCCCAGGTGGTCAATTAATTGTTCTTGAATTCAGTAAGCCAAAAAAATTCCCCATAAAACAACTTTATTTTTTCTATTTCAAGTATATCCTTCCAAAAATTGGTCGATTAATCTCAAAAGACAAAACAGCCTACACCTATTTACCAGATTCTGTTCATGCTTTCCCTGATGGAGAACAATTTACGAATATACTCGATAAAATAGGGTTTAAAAGCACTAAAATTGTTCCCTGTTCGTTTGGTATAGCATCAATTTACATCGGTACCAAATAATTTTAATGAAGAGTTTACTTACTATCATTCTAATTGTTTTCTCTCTCATTAGTTTTGGACAAAGGAGAGTAAATCAAAACCTTGCTGGTTTTGACAAAGACAAACGCTTACATTTTGGTTTCCTCTTAAGTATCAATTATCTTAAAAATGATCTTTTCTTGAACAACACCTTGTACAAGGAGGATACCATTTATGCCTTAAACATTAAACCATCTCCTGGTTTTAATTTAGGGATTGTAACAGATTTTCATTTGGGATCACTTTGGGATTTTAGGTTGCTACCTTCACTTATTTTTGGACAACGAGATTATGAATATTTATTAAATACTGAAGATGGTTTATTTGTGGATAAGAGAACATCAGAATCTACTTATCTCTCTTTTCCTTTAGAATTAAAATACAAAGCTGAAAGATATGGAAACTGGAGGCCTTTCTTAACAAGTGGTGGTTTTTTTGCCTATGATATGGCCTCTCAAAAAAATACCGAAGAAGGAGTCGCTGTTGTCCGTTTAAAAAGTTGGGATATGGGATACAGCGTTGGTTTTGGCTTTGAATTCTTTTTAGAATACTTCAAATTCGCAACTCAATTAAAATGGGACAAAGGTGTTCGTAACCTTCTCATAAATGATAATACTCCCTTTACGGACATCGTTGACGGTGCTCGATCAAACACCTTTACTATTTCTTTTACATTTGAAGGATGATAAAAGAAACGAACATAAGAGTTGCGCCTAAGGATTTAAATAATTTTGAACAGATTAAAAAATGTGCAGCCAGTCAACTTAACGTGGCAGTTGAAGAAGTAAACGATGTAAAAATTGTTAAAAAAAGTATTGATGCCCGCTCAAAAAATGTAGTTTTTCAACTCCGAGTTTGTGTTGGGATTCATGAAATGTTAAAAGAAGACCTCCCGAATTCGCCTCGAAAAAGAGACGTTTCTAAATCAAGGTCCGTAATCATCGTTGGTGCAGGTCCTGCCGGTCTTTTTGCCGCTCTTGAATTAATTGAGCAAGGATGCAAACCAATCGTTTTAGAACGGGGTAAAAATGTTAGAGAACGTCGTCGTGACTTGGCAGCAATTAATAAAGAGCAAATCGTTAATCCAGAATCAAACTATTGTTTTGGAGAAGGAGGAGCAGGAACATATTCCGATGGCAAACTCTACACTCGTTCAAATAAAAGAGGCAATGTTGAAAAAGTAATCAATATTCTCATAGAACACGGTGCTGATCCTGGAATTAAAATTGATGCACACCCTCATATTGGAACAAATAAATTGCCTAAAATAATTGTCTCTATTCGTGAGTTTATTATTGAATGTGGTGGTGAAGTTCATTTCAATCAAAAAGTTGAGGATTTAATTATCGATGACAATAAAATTAAAGGCGTTACAACTGCTCAAAATGAGTTTATAGCCGAAGATGTTATTCTTGCTACTGGTCATTCTGCTCGTGACATCTTCAGATTACTTTATCGAAAGAACATCCTCATAGAAAGTAAACCTTTTGCCTTAGGCGTAAGGATTGAACATCCTCAGTCATTAATTGACACCATTCAATATAAGTGCTCCACTAAACATGAAAACCTCCCTCCTGCATCTTACAGTTTAGTTACACAAACAAAAAACAAACCTGCCTACAGCTTTTGCATGTGTCCCGGGGGAATAATTGCCCCTTGTGCAACAGCACCCGAGGAAGTAGTCACTAATGGCTGGAGTCCAAGTAAAAGAAATAATAAATTTGCTAACTCAGGAATGGTAGTTGCCGTTAATGAGCAAGATTTTGAACCGTTTGAAAAACAAGGAGCTCTCGCTGCATTGGCATTTCAATCCTCTGTTGAGCACAAAGCCTGGGAGTGGGGAGGAAAATCTCAATGTGCTCCAGCTCAACGAATGATTGATTTCGTAAATAAAAGAACCAGTTCGTCCTTACCTCCTACCAGCTATCAACCTGGTGTAGTAAGCACTAATCTGAATAATGTGCTTCCAAATGCAGTTCATACCGCTTTAAGAGAGGCCTTTCAAATTTTTGGACGAAAAATGAAAGGATATTATACCAATGAAGCAGTACTACATGCCACAGAATCAAGAACAAGTAGTCCTGTAAAAATCCCTCGAGATCATTCATCTCTTGAACATATTCAAATAAAAGGACTTTACCCGTGTGGTGAGGGCGCAGGGTATGCAGGAGGTATTATGAGCGCAGCTATTGACGGCCAAAAATGTGCTCAAATGATTGCTCAAAAGTAATCAATCGCATTCCAATATTGTTATACCTTATAATTCGTTTAGGAAAGCCTAAAAACTAAACGTTTGACAAAACAAAAGGCAACTTCACCACTTTTGCTTTGACCTTTTTATTTCGAATCTCAATATAAATTTCTGTATCTACTTTTGAGTATTCTTTCATAACGTACCCCATACCTATGGCTTTATCAAGCGTTGGTGACATTGTTCCAGAGGTTACCCTACCAATTACATTTCCTTCTTCTTCAACAAGATCATAATCTTTTCTTGGAATACCTCTCTCCAAAAGTTCAAAAGCAACCAACTTTCTTTCAACACCTTGCTCTTTTTGTTTTCGAAAAATATCAACACTTGGAAATTCAGTATTCAATTTGGTTATCCATCCCAATTTTGCTTCTATTGGAGAGGTTGAATCATCGATATCATTTCCATAAAGGGCATACCCCATCTCCAAACGGAGTGTATCTCTTGCAGCAAGACCGGTAGGTTTAATACCCTCATCTTCACCTGCCTTCATTATAGCGTCCCAAACCTTTAACGCATCTGAATTTTTCACATAAATTTCATATCCTCCTGCTCCAGTATATCCCGTTGCTGACACCAAAGCTCCCGATACATCAGCTATAGTTCCAACTTGAAATGTGTAATACTTCATGCTTTGCAAATCCATACTGGTGATTTTAGTCAATACTTTGGATGAATTAGGTCCTTGAACCGCAAATAAGTTCCAATCATCACTCACATTTTTCAATACAGCACTTGTATCATTTTTAGCATTAAGCCATGACCAGTCTTTTTCAATATTTGATGCATTAACAACCAATAAATATTTACTTGACGAAAATCTGTACACCAGTAAATCGTCTATAATCCCTCCACGATCATTGGGTATACAAGAATATTGAACTTGACCATCATTCAATAAAGTCACATCATTAGATGTTGTTTTTTGTAAAAAAAGCTCCGCATCCTCTCCTTGAACAATAAACTCACCCATATGACTAACATCGAAAACGCCGACGTTCTCTCTTATATTCTTGTGTTCTATTTTAACGCCCTCATACTGAACAGGCATTGAAAAACCGGCAAAATCAACCATTTTAGCCCCTAACTCTTCATGCACACTATTTAACACTAGTTTTTTCATAATACCTATTTAAATAATTGAATAAAATTGTTTTTATTCGACAAAACGGAATATTTGTCGATAATTTTTTTTCTTGAGTTCTGCGCCAGCTCCTTTACCTTTTCTCTATTGGACAATAAAGTTCGTAAAGCAGACTCCCATTCTTCCTTTGTATCACAAACAAACCCATTAATGCCATGATCTACAATTTGGGTATTAACCCCAACAGGTGATACTAGAGCAGGAACTCCCAAGCTCATATATTGTAATGCTTTAAATCCACATTTACCATTTGCCCATTTATCCATCGTTAGCGGCATCAGCCCTACGTTAAACCGAAGCAAATCGTTTATCTCTGACTCTTTAGTCCATTGTACAAACTCAAAGGAATTCAGTTTAAATTCAGGATTTTTGTCACTAATGACCACTAACTTAAAATCAAATTCCTTTTCAAGTGCTTGAAACATAGGAATCATTTCAGCTAAATACCTCAAGGTAGAATGCGTTCCCGTCCAACCAATGACAAACTCTTTAGAGTCTTGCTGTTTAATTTGGTTGTGGTAATTTTCAGTATCAATTGTTGTAGGATTAATGATAACATTTGTATTAAACTGCATACCATAGGCAGCCAAATAATCATTACCTACACTTAATTTATGCGCATATTTACATAGTTTTTTTACGTGCCCATAACTTTTGATGAACGCAAATTTGGCGTTGTTAGCCGCATAATTTGGTAACCAAATTGAATCATCAAAATCATAAATTATTTTTTTTCCAAAAATACGTGCAAGGACAAACTCAATAAACTGAGGCCCTAACGGATACAACTCTCTGTGAATGAATATCCTATCGTACTTAAACGCAGTAAAAACCAAAGAATAACGTCTAATCAAGCCTCTTATTGTTGCTAAGGTCTTTCCGACAACAGCGCCTTTTTTATACAAAATCGACCATGCTTTTTTATCCCAAAACGACGAAACGCGGTAAGAAACCCCCTCCTCATTTAAAAAATGCAAGTATTGCTCAAAGCGAAAGCGCTGACTAGCCGCAGTCCCCAATGGGTATGGTATTAAAAAAAGGACTTTCAATAGATCATTTTTTGACTTTCAAATATAGCTAATCAAATCGGCAAATATTGAACTACCAATTATACATTTTTTTAACTTTATAACATGACTGAATCAATTTCATTAAATCTAAATAAAATTAAAAGCTCGTTACCAAAAAATGTAACACTTGTAGCTGTGAGTAAAACAAAACCTATTGCGGACATTCAAGTTGCCTATGACGCAGGTCATCGAGTTTTTGGAGAAAATAAAGTTCAGGAATTACAAGAAAAAGCGCCCAATTTACCAAATGATATCGAGTGGCACATGATCGGTCACATGCAATCCAATAAGGTTAAATACATTGCTCCTTATATTTCTTTAATACATGGTGTGGAATCCTTGAAACTAATTAAAGAAATAAATAAACAGGCTATGAAAAACAACCGAGTAATCAGTGTTCTTTTACAATTCTATATCGCACAGGAAACGACTAAGTTTGGATTACACTACGAAGAAGCGATAGAAATTTTAGAGTCAGAGGATTTCAAATCATTGGAAAATATTAAAATTTCAGGTGTTATGGGAATGGCCTCATTTGTATCAAACAACGAACAACTTAAACAAGAGTTCGCTTCTTTAAAAACAATTTTTAATCGATTGAAAACAACCTATTTCAATCATTCCTCAGACTTTAATATAATAAGCATGGGAATGAGTGGCGACTATCCAATCGCTGTACAGGAGGGAAGTAATATGGTACGTATTGGCTCTTCTATATTTGGTGCAAGAAATTAGTAATAAGATTATTTAGTAGAAATCATTCATTAACAAATGTCCAACCGGAGAGAACGATACAACAGGGATTGGATCTTATCTAAATACGCTGAGGCCCCTTGTCAAACCATAAAAATCTATGGTTACCTCAGTTTAAACCCCAACTCAAAATGGGTCACTTTTACTCAAATAGAAAACGAGAATGGACTAAGAATTTCAGGGCACTTAAATTTCCCCAAACATAAAGTTTATGCACTTATAAAAGATGTTGAAAGGTACAACCATAAGCCATTTAGTATAAAGGGACATCCATCATTCTACTTATGGAAAGGCACTAAAAGAGGATCAATTAAAATCCTTGAACTTCAGCCCAAAACAAACTAGAGGCAACAATGTAGAGTTTTCAAATCGGTTCAATATTCTAATATATAAATTGAGTGTTTCGCCGTTTACATACCGGATCGTCTTCTTGGTCCATTTTGATTATTTTGCCCTCTCCTACCTTTCATGCGATCAAGCAGCTGCTTTTTAAATTTCCGCTCTGCTTTATGAAGCATTAAAATCTTCTTAACGGGAAGGACATCACGCAGCTCATTTTGAAATTCTTTATCTAAATCAAGTCGCTTTTGACGAAAATTCATCTCATTTGTAATCAAGTCTTCTGCTTCCTGATCCGTTAAATCATTTGGTGATTTCCCTCTATATTTTTGACGATCTAAACGATGCTCTTTTCTTATTTCTTGCCTTTTTTGTTCATACTTATCATAAATAGGCCAAAAAAGACGTTCTTCCTTTTCTGTTAATTCAAGTTCAGACTTAATGAAATTTCTTTTCATTTCCCTCATTCGAGCTTTTCGTTGCTCCCGTTGATCCTGATCAAAGCCATTTTGATTTTGAGCGAATAATGCACTCGACCCTATGAACATCAACAATAATCCAATAATTGCTATTTTGTTTTTCATCTTAATTCTTTTTTAATTTATAAATTATCCCACTCACCAGTACCATAACCTTCATCCAACATGTATTCAAAGATCTCTTCATCTGTAAAATCTTCTAGAGAAGGTGGTTTTTCGGTATCTTCTTCTTTTTTCCGAGGTATAGTCTTGGTCGTATCGTTTAAAACAATACCGCCTATATCTTGTTCTGTCACAACGTCTAATAATTCCGTCTCCGATATTTCATCAATGTTTTCCGAAAAATAGGCCAACAACTCCTCTTGTGAAAGTTCTGATTCTGCCAACGGTAAATTTTTGTTGAAATCAAATACCAAAATCACTGTTACTGCAATACAAGCAAAACCGGTAGCAAACCACCTAAACTGAGGAAGGTTCCACCGGTTTGATTTTGGATTATTATATATTCGAGCATGAATATTCTTTTGAAAACCATCAAAATACCCATCAGGAACTTTAAAGTCCTTATTTTTCGATGAATTTTTTATGAATTCACGAATTGCATCGTCCTCTATGTCTTTTTTATCATCCATTCAATTATTTGATGTTCTTCTCGTGTAAAGGTTTAATCATCTTTTACAAATTTCTCAATTTTTTTCACGGCATGATGATATTGAGCTTTTAAACTTCCAACAGAAACATCCAGTATTTCTGCTATATCTTTAAACTTCATTTCCTCAAAATACTTCATATTGAATACCAATCGTTGTTTTTCCGGTAACTTTAGCAAAGCTTTTTGAAGCTTTAATTGAATTTCATCTCCACTGTAATAATGATCACTTTCTAAAGATGAACTTAATTCATGTTCCACATCACCGATTGGTAAAAAAAATCGTCTCTTCTTTTTCCTTAAATATGTTAAAGATTCATTTGTTGCGATTCTGTAAATCCAAGTAGAAAGTTTAGCATCACCTTTAAAAGAACTTAAATTTTTCCAAACTTTCACAAAGGTATCCTGTGCAATATCATCTGCTACATCATGATCAATCACCATCCGTCGAATCACCCAATATACCTGCTCCTGATACTTGTCCATTAATAAGTTAAACCCGTAATTTACAGTTTTCTTATCCTGGATTTTCTCAATTATTTCTTCCTCAGTAAACAAATTTCAGCACGACCTCTTTATAGATTAAAATTAATCTCTTTTGCTTGTTTGACAAATTATATTCAAAAAGGTTTAATCGTTAATCATTTTTTTTCATCTTCTTTTTTATGGAGAAACAACTCGAAACATATCCCTACAAACCTTTGCTAAATCAGGAAGATTTACGAAATTTGCAGATTGCAAAATAATCAATCCTAAAGGACTGAAAATGGACAAATTACAACAACTATCAAACATCAGAGCTGACGAAGTAAACATCTCTAAAATCACTGATTTCTTTGAGACCATCAAAAATGTCAAAGACATTGATACTGAAGGAGCTGAAGACCACATTGTTAAATCCGATAATCTTCGTGAGGATGTAGTTCATAATTGCGATCCAGAGGAAAAGGCTTTGATCATGGAAAACTTCCCTGCTCAGCAAGGAACATATTTAGTTGTACCAAAAGTAATTCAATAGAGATGAGTCAGTCTACTATACAAGACATTCAAAATAAACTAAACAACAGGGAAATCACTTGTGTTCAGTTGGTGCAGGAAAAAATTGAAGCATTAAATGCCTCCACTAAAAATGCCAACAATACTATTCTTGCTGAACAAGCATTAAAAAAGGCAAAGTATTATGATAAGAAGTTAGCCGCTGGTGAAAAGTTAACAGGTTTAGAAGGAATTCCTTTTGGCGTAAAAGATGTTTACTTGTTGAAAGGAACCATTTCCACTGCAAGTTCAAACATCCTAAAGAACTATAAATCTCCTTACACTGCAACAGCAATTCAAAAATTGATTGATGCTGGAGCTATTCCTGTTTGTAAAGAAAACTGTGATCAATTTGGACATGGATCTACGAATGAAAATTCAATATTCGGAGCAACCAAGAACGCTCACGATGATTCTAAGGTAGCTGGTGGCTCATCGGGTGGTTCTGCTGTAAATGTTGCCCAAGGAAATACGATTTTCTCAGTAGGTGGTGACACAGGAGGATCGATACGTCAACCAGCTGGTTACAACAAAGTATTCGGTTTAAAACCAACTTACGGAAGGGTTTCTAGATATGGTCTTATGGCCTATACTTCCTCTTCAGATTGTGTTGGCCCCTTTGCAAACTCTGTAAAAGATATCGCTACTACGTTAAACGTAATGAGCGGGAAAGATGGAAAAGACCAAACAACAGTAGTTTCCAATGCGATTGATGTTGATTCTTTCTCAACTGAAATTAAGCCAGGAACTAAAATTGGAGTGTATAAATCGTTCATCGAGCATCCATCTTTAGAGCCTTCTATTAAAGCTAGTTTTAATACATTAATTGAACAGCTACAATCTAAAGGAATAGAAGTAAGTGAATTGGATTTCTTTGATGGTGATACACTTACAGCAACTTATTACATCATTGCTTTAGCTGAAACAGCGAGTAATCTATCAAGAATTGATGGCATTGCATACGGTAACAGAGCCATGGATAAAGATAATTTAGCCTCCACTTATTTAGACACTAGAGGAGAAGGATTCAGTGAGGAAACTAAAAGGAGAATCATTGCTGGAAATCAGGTTTTATCAGTTGGTTACTCAGATGAGATTTACAAGAAGGCCTTACTGGTAAGGAAAGGGATTGAAGCTAAATTTGCAAAAGATTTTGAAGAAATTGACTTTATACTTTCTCCTACTTCACCTCTGTTACCTCCAACTATTGGAGAATCCATGAAAGATCCATTAGCAATGTACTTAAGTGATATGTATACTGTTGGATTTAGTTTAGGAGGTCTTCCCACTTTATCAGCACCTTTTAATGTTCCAAATAATGTTCAAATTACAGCTGCCAAAGGAAAAGACGAAGAAATATTACGATTTGCATACGCGATTGAACAATCGCTTTAATTTAACATTCGATACGAATGACTGCATTAGATAAAAAGATTGAAGAGTTAGGATACGAAATTGTAATGGGTGTTGAAACTCATGTGCAATTAAATACTAAAACCAAATTGTTTTGTTCATGTAACAATGAAGAATCAACTACTCCTAATGAAAACATCTGTCCAGTATGTACAGGGCAAATGGGTACTTTACCTGAGTTAAACAAGGCTGCCGTTGAGAAATCGATCATCCTTGGAGCTGGTTTAAATGCTAAGATTCCAGATTTAGTAAGATGGGACCGAAAGCACTACCAATACCCTGATTTACCAAAGAATTTCCAGTTAACTCAACTAGACTACCCAATTATTGAAGGTGGTTACGTAAAATGTTTTAGAGACGATGGAAGTAACTTTACAGTTGAACTACATCACGCACACTTAGAAGAAGATGCTGGTAAGTTAGTTCACACGGATAAATACTCCTTAGTGGATTACAACAGATGTGGTACTCCCCTGGTTGAAATCGTTACTGAACCCTGTTTGCATAGGGTTGAAGACGCGGAGACTTACGCAAAATACATTCAAAAAATTGTTCGTCATCTAGGTGTTTCGGATGCCGACATGGAAAAAGGCCAAATGCGTTCGGATGTTTCAATCTCATTAAGAAGAAAAGGTACTAACGATTTAAACCCGCGTACAGAGATTAAAAACTTAAACTCCTTCGCTTTTATGTCTAAAGCGGTTTCAGAAGCAGTTACAAAGCAATTGAATTACTTTGAGGAGCATGGAGTTCCTTCTCCCGACCAGGTAACTGCTCAGTGGGATGCGGAAGCTCAAGTAACTCGTGTCATGCGTTCTAAGGAAGATGCTGCAGATTATCGCTTCTCACAGGAACCAGATATTCCTTGGTTAGATGTTTCTGATTTAAAAGCCAGAACATCTGTTGATGTTTCATTGCTACCAACTGTTGTTGAAGAGGAATTAATTACGGGTGGTGTCAGGCCTCAAGATGCTAAGTTCTTCTCTGGTGACAAAGAGCGTTCAAGAGTTGTAATTGGGCTAAACGAAGGGATTAACGACATTAAAGCAGTAGCTACTGTTTTAATGAATAATGTAAAAACAGAAGAATACTCAAAATTCTCAAAATTAAAGCCTTACAACTCTCTACTTAAAGAATTTGTTAAAAACGTAATCCCAGTAAATATTGTTAAGGAAGGTTTCCAAAAACTATTTACTGACGCTGGTTTTGATTACGAAGGATTCATTAAAGCCAACACTGTTTCGGAAGAACAAATTGATACTGCGGTTGCTGAAGTAGTTGAAGCAAATGCAGAAATCGTTGCTGCTATCGCAGGAGGAAATCAAGGACAAGCAGGTCGTTTAGTTCCTCAGGTAATGGCAAAGACTGGAAAAGGGGTTTCGGGTAAGATTATTCGTGAGAAAATTTTAGCAGCTTGTTCTAGCGAAGCAGTACATACCGAAAATGGGGGCGAGAATACTCAAAAAGGAGTAACAAAAGAAGCCAAGAAAAGAGATCTTAACGATGATACGCCCTCTAAATACCAGGATGTAAGAATAGTTAAGGATACTTACAGAACACATAGAATTCCTGAAGTTTCTAATGAAAACCTAAACCAGGAGTTAACACTTGGTGGATGGATTGCTTCTATTCGTGATCACGGAGAGCTAGTTTTTATTGACCTTAGAGATGCTTCTAATGAGGTTTTCCAAGTAAGAGTAACGCGTGATCAGGTGAAAGACATCGATGATATCGCAAGACTGAAAGACGAGTCTGTAATTGCGGTTAAAGGTCAGGTTATCGAAAGAGCTGCGGATGATGTTAACCCTAATACTAGGACAGGTAATATCGAACTTGTAGCAAGCCACATTGATGTATTAAACGTTTCGAAGAACTTACCTTTCGAGATTAAGAAAGCAGATAAAACGAACGAATCAGTTCGTATGGAATATAAATTCTTAGACCACAGAAATCAATCATCTAAGAAAGCCATCATCAACCGTCACAGAGTGATTAAGTTAATCCGTGACATGTTAGATGAACAAAACTTTATTGAAGTTGAAACCCCTATCCTATCGGGTGGTACAGACGAGGGAGCTCGTGAGTTCATCGTTCCATCAAGGGTACATAAAGGGAAATTCTATACACTTCCTCAAGCACCTCAGCAATACAAACAAATGCTAATGGTTGGAAGTTTTGAAAGATACTTCCAGATTGCCCGTTGTTTCCGTGATGAGGACTCAAGGGGTGACCGTCAGCCAGAATTTACACAGATGGACTTAGAGATGTCATTTGCTTCAATGGATGAAATCATCCAGTTAAACAGTGATATGCTTGTAAAAGTTATCAAAACGGTTTACGATAAATCTAAATGGCAATTAAAAGACTTCATTACGATCACTTATGCTGAAGCAATGGAGAAATATGGGTGTGATCGTCCAGACTTACGTTTTGGCTTACCAATGAAAACCATCACTGAAGTTGTTGCAGATACATCATTCCAGGTATTTAGAAACCCAATAGAAAATGGTGGAATTGTTAAGGCAATTAAGGTTACTAAAGAAGACATGGGTAACAAGCGTATGTCTAAAGGAGCTATAGAAAAACTCACCTCTCTTGCTCAAAGTCATGGTTTAGGTGGACTAGCCTATATCATTGTAAATGAACGTGATTTACAATCTCCAATAATAAAATTCCTAGGAGAGAATGTTGCAGCCAGCATCATCAAAACAATGGATGCAGATGTAGGAGACATCGTCTTCTTCTCTGCTGCTGATTTTGGAACAGCAAACAAGGCTTTAGATGCGGTTCGACAAGAATTAGGTGCAATGCTTAACCTTATTCCTAAAAACGTATTGCAACCCGCTTGGGTCATTGACTTTCCTCAGTTTGAAGAAAAAGAAGACGGTGGGTGGACGTTCTCACATAACCCATTCTCCATGCCTAAACCAGAATTTGTTGAACAACATATGAATGCTGAAAACCCAGGAGAAATCCTGGCACAACAATACGACTTGATTCTTAACGGTTACGAAATCGGCGGAGGCTCTGTTCGTGCCCACCGAGGGGACATCCTTGAAGCTACATTTAAAATTATGGGATATAACCACGAAGAAATGCTGGCTTCAGTTGGAAATGTATATAACGCTTTCCAATACGGAGCTCCTCCACACGGAGGAATTGCGTGGGGATTAGATAGACTCTTAATGATTCTAGAGAAGAAAGATTCGATTAGAGATGTTATGGCCTACCCGAAGACCGGTTCTGGTGAGGACTATTTATTTAACGCACCAAATGTACTTTCTGCAAAAAAAGTATCTGAAGCAAATGTTCAGTTGATTGAAGAAGCAAAGTAACTCGCTTAATAAAATACTGTTTGTTCCCTGGTATAAGGCTGGGGATCCCATACGTCCAATAAAGGACCCAACAACCTGACAAACAACAAATTAAACCCTCAAAAACTCACTTTACAAACCTTTTATTTTTTAATAAATAATGCGGTATTAGACTCAATTTTACTTACTTTAGAGTCGAATTTAAATTTACACTATAATGATTAAAAATCTACTTTTAACTGCATTGGGAACTGTAGCCTTAGCAGCTTCAGCTCAAATGAATCAGGCAGGAGACGGGTACACGTTAAATAACACGGATGCTTCTTCTAACTGCTATTTAAACTGTTGTACTAATGGTGGAGTTAGAACACATGGAGGAAACTTTGACAACTCAGGTATATACCTGCCAAGCTCAGGACCTTTTACACTTTCTACTACTGAAAGTGGTGCATGGAACACCTCTCCAGCTTGGTTTGACCTACCTACAGTTGTTGGTGAGGGAGCATCGGCTCAATGTTCAAACTTAAAGTCTACAGAAGGCATAGATATGTCTAGCAACTCAAAAATTACTTTAACTGTAAATGCAAGTGGTGCTGGTGATTTCTATGTATGGTTAGGATCTGGTGGAGATTGGTCTCCCAGCTCATCAACTTATGATATCAATGATGGTTCTTATGGAAACATTCCGTGTAAACATACATTTTCGGGAGCTGGAGAAGAAACTTTTACATTTGATCTTAATGAGATAGACGCTACTGTTTGGAGTTCTTGGTCTGGAAAAAGCTCTATTGAATCTATAGGATATGCTTCAGATGCTCAAGGAGTAACTTTCGAAGTAATATCAGTTCTTTTTGGTGCTGACGCTGGTTCAAGCGACAACGACGGTGACAATGGTGGTGACAACGGCGGTGACAATGGTGGTGACAATGGTGGTGACAACGGTGGTGACAACGGTGGAGAATCTTGCACCTCTGTTAATGATGAAGGAAAAGCTACTTGGTATGTAAACTTAGAAGATACTGAACACCATTTGTATACAGGACTTGTTAGATGTTCTTTTCAAAGAGATGATATCGTAGGATCTAAATATGGTGCACTAGATATCGGAAAATTACAAGAAGATGACGATGCTAAATACTGTGGGATGTGTGTTGAGGCTACTGGTGCTGCTGGTACTGCAATAGTACAAATCGTTGATGAATGCCCTGACTGCTGGGATAGAGATGCTAATGGAAATAAATTAGTTGGAACCAATACTAAATTCGGGGATATTGACTTATCGCCCGCAGCATTTAATGCCGTTATTGGAGATGAATCTGTAGGTATCGATGATTTTACATGGAAGGAAGTTTCATGTCCGTGGAGTACGCCAATTGATTTAATTGTAGAAGGGTCAAATCAATGGTACGCAAAAGTTATTGTGTCCAATCATGTAAACAGAATCAAAAATGTTGAAGTTCAGCAAGACGGTTCTTGGTTCTCTTTAACAAGAGGTACCGATAACGGCTGGGAAAGTTCAGGTGTCTCAATGAATGAAGCGACAAAATCATTCAGAATTACCGATATTTACGATCAAACAGTAACTATTTCTGGAGTTGATTTTTCAGCAGATCCAACAAACTCCAAAACTACCGGCACTGAAAACTTCCCTGCGTGTACCATTACATCAACTGGTGAATTAATTAATTCTTTAGATTATGTAACTGTATATCCTAATCCTGCAAATACTATAATAACTTTTGTTGGTATTGAGGATGTGAAAAATATTGAAATTGTTAATATTAACGGACAGGTTGTCACAAGCAATAATTTCACAAATAGTATCTCACAAGCTTCATTGGATATCTCAAATCTTCCTATTGGAATATACGTTGCAAAAATGACCGGAAAGTCTAATGCTGGAACTGTTACTTTCGTAAAGAAATAAATATTCCATAATTCAATATTCAAAGGGAGTCTTTTAGGCTCCCTTTTTTAATGATTTTGCCCTTGGAATAAAGTGTATTCTATAATTTATTATTATTTGATCCTTTATAAAGGAAACTTAAAAAAGGCAAGAACACACTCTTTTATTTTATTAAAAAGTAAATCCTTTTATTAAAAACTGATCCTGTCTGTTTGAGGCTTTTTTTAAAGTCAAACTTCTTATCAATTAGCAGCGGAATAAAGGAATCTACTCTTTCCATGGGTTTCCCATTGGGAAATAATTTAGCATGAATCACTTTAAGCTTATTAAGATGACCTTCATGTTTTTGTTTCTCAGCTTTCAAAAACCTTTTCTCCACGTTTTGTAGCGCAGAGATCGCTCTTTTCTCTTCTCCAAAAACAACTTTTTCCAATTGAGGGTTTACCTTTAGTCCTTTATTTTTCAGAGCTTCATAAAAAGACTTGAGTTGAGAATATTCTAGATCAAAAGATATTTCATCACTTGAAATTTCTTTCGTCATTTTATTCACTAACAAATCTATATCTTCAAATAACCTCTCTACCTCCACCCCTTGCTCCTCCAGCCAAGTGTAACTTTTCTCTGGAATAATAAAATATGGATTCCTAACTATAGGTAAAGGAAAATCAACATTAAAAGCTTTGAATACAGGTTTAAGCTCTAACCAGTAAGCTATTTCTCCTGCACCACCTATATAAGCCAAATTAGGTAACAATACTTCCTGATATACAGGTCTTAGAATAACATTAGGACTAATTCTCTCTGGAGAACTAGCTATTAAATTAACTATTTCTATGTCAGTCCAATTATGAATTGCATCTGGAGTCGAAAAACCAGAATTTGTATTTACAATCCTCTTCCTTACCTCATCCTCAATAAAGAAGAGATTTATATCTCTAGGTTTTACTTGAATTTTATATTCAACCCCAAGCTTTTCAATATGACTCTTGCTTGATTCGTGTGAGCAATTCTCTGTAAGCTCCTTTTCAAAAGCTTCTCTAAAAAGTCCTTTTAATTCAGGATCGTCTCCATCAATAATTAGTAATCCTTCATCTTTGAATAATTCACGAACGAAAATCCGTGTTATTTGAGACAAATTGGATCCATTGTTAAACGAGTCGTTAATTATAGACTTAATTTCGGCAAATTGCTCACCATCACCTAAAACATCATTTACAGTATTCAAAAATTCGGAGAAATACTCCTTTGGAATTCTACCTACAGGACCTTTATTGTCTCCTTCGCAAGATAATGTTTTACCAAAAAGATGAACCTTTGAAATCTCTTCATAATCATGATCTTCTGATGCCATCCAAAAAATTGGAACTACCGGCTGATCTGAAGTAGAAATCTCTTTACAAAGGTTTACCACATCCATAATTTTTGTATAGAAAAACATGGGGCCACCAATAAGCATTAGTTGATGACCTGTGGTTATTGAATAACATTCCTCCTTAGAAAACTGCTCAAGATGTTCCTTTTCTTTAATTGAAAGATCAAAACCATTATATTGATTAATTAAGGCAGCATGAACCAATTTTCGTGTTTCCGAACTATAATTTCGAGACTTATTCTTTGCTAACTGTTCAAGAGAATAATCCCAATCAACTAATCCTTTTTCTTTTAAATCGCCTGATAAATAATCCTTGATTAGTTTAGAGTAAAAATTTACTTCATCAAACTTAATCGATTTTACTCTCTTGTGTTCCATATTCCATAATTGGATCTTCAAGTATGCTATACCTAGAGTTTGACAACGTGATTATAGAAGAGGCGGAGTAAAATCCTATTCTCGATTCAGAATACTTGTAATCAATCAGTGTTAGCTTAACTATATTATCAATTGATAATTCGATATAATGCCCATATCGAATTAATTTAAAATCAAGGGCATAATTGCTGTTGGCAATAAACTGATTAGTTTGAAGATTTTTGAATACAAAATTATTTTGTGGGTCATTTGGATTAAATCCCCATGCCCTTATTTGCACATAACCGCTTTTAAAATCTAATGAAATATAATAACCACTCCCATCATCTCCTTCGGCAAGAAGCAAACCACACTTCCCCATGCCTTCCATCGTTATTGTACCTTCCCAAATATAAGCTTCTGAAATTCGTTCAAAAGTAAACAGTTCATACCCCGAACGAGATGTCATCCACCACTTTCCATTAATATCATCAAATTTTGATGTTGGATTATTATACATCCTCTCTACTTTGGGGAAAGCAGCCTGCGTGTAGGTTTTAATAATTTTTTCTTGCCATTTATAAAACGACTTTAAATAGAGCTTACCGTCCTCATTAACTGCTAATTCCTTTGGCGGTGGTAATACTCTTTTAGAATTTACCTGTCGATCCAAAAAATAAAATCCATATACTAAGTTATGTGTTCCATCCTTAACAACTCTTGCAGCATAATTCCCTTGTGGCATCAAAACATCTTGATGAAAGGACTGATATTCACCATCAAAAGAGTCAGCATACCAGTAGCGCACTTTTATGTCTTCTCGTATTGACCCTATTAAAAAAAACCTTCCTTGTAACTCTATTAAACAAGGGCATTCTATATCATCATATGCCAGAGGGAAAACAAGAGGTTTCACGGGCAAAAACTCGTTCTCTCTTCTTTCGTATGTTGCAACACATCCTCTTCGGTACACAGGTCCTGCGCTAGCTCTACCACAAATCAACAAGTAATCTTTATTCCCATGTTTATACAAAAAAGGATCTCTAAAACTCAACCAAGTTCTTGGATTATTTTCTAAACTTTCATAATAAGGACCTAATGACTCTATAGGAAGTTCAGTTGTATGTGTTTTTTTCCAAGTCATTAAATCTTTTGATACAGCTCTTCCAACTTTTTGATTAACACCTCGATCTTCCAACTGTAGTCCAGTGTAAAACATCTCAAATGATCCATCTTCGCAATCCACAACATCCATTGTCCAAAGCATATCATCATCCCACTCGCCTGGATCACCAACAAACAAGGCATTCTTTACCCTGCTCCATGAAATTCCATCTTCAGACACAGCATGGGCTATATAATCATGATTAGGAATAATTAAATGAAAAAGATGGTACAAGCCATCATGAACATGAACCTCAACATCTCCGATCTCCCAATCGGTAAATCCACTCCCGGTATACATAGTTTACTTTAATTTAAAATGCTCCAAGCCTTCTAATATTCCAGCTGCCGCAAATTCTTTGGCTACATACAACTTTTTTCTTGTTCTTAAGTGACTCAATTCTTCTGATGCATTCCCAACAACAATCCCATTAATTGGTTCTCGAAACATATCCATATCATTCCCTGAATCACCACATGCATAAACTTTATTTAGCTGTAGTCCCCATTTATGACAAAGATACAAGATTGCATTTCCCTTAGAGGCTCTTTTTGGAAGAATATCAACAAATCGATTGTGAGAAGAAATCACATTAATGTGATACCAGTCATTTCCAAGACGGTTTTTTATACGCTCTTCATTATATTTTTCCGGATCGCAATAATAGGATATCTTGTGTTTATTTTGAGCATTTTCCTCTTGTAGCTCAAGCCATTTTAAAGGCTTTAGTGCTTTTACAATTTTCTCCCTATCCCACTTAAAATCCAAGTATGCACTCCAATCCTCATCTTTACTATTAAGATCCGTATCATAGTATATTTGGGTACCTACAGAACATACAATAAAATCAACATCTAACTTATAATCATCAACCACTTCTTTTACTAGATCAAAATTCCTACCCGAAGACAAGGCAAAACTTATTCCTTTTGGACGATTTTGTAAATATGATTTCAAATCATCAATCCCTGGATCACCATGTTCAGGAGCAATTAACGTCCCATCAATATCTGTAATAATTAAACTTTTACTCTCTTTCAAATGCTTGATGTGTTCCTTTGGCGCATTGAGTTCTTTTGCTGTTTTTGGTTCGGAGCGACTTATACTTTCTTGAACCCAGCTAATATAAACCTCAATATGAGCATCCCAACTATAATGCTTCTTTGTATTGATGATTCCATTATCACTAAATCGTCTCCATTTTTCCTCATTTGCCAGAATTTTTTTGATACTTCTAGTTATATCGGCCTTGTCCATCGGGTCAACCAATAGTCCATTTTTCATTCGAGGAACAATTTCAGATGGCCCTCCATTTTTTGTAATCACCACCGGAAGTCCAGTACCACCAGCTTCTATAGTTGTTAACCCAAAATTTTCATGTAAACAAATATTTGCAAAAACGCCTCTCTTGTCTGCGCAGTATTGGTAAATAAGCGCAACCTCATTTTCAATATCGTGCCTTTTTGGGATAGCCATTTTACCATATAAATCATACTTATCCATAAGTAAAAGCAGCTCAGTAAGCACCTCTTTTTCTTGATTTGGCATAGTATTAATATCTTTTCTAATACCCGCAAAGATGGCCAAATTGGCTAATGCTTGTAACTCTTTATCCTCCCCATAAGCCTCAATCAAAAAATGTAAATTTTTTCGTCGATCCGGCCTTGAAAGAGCAAGAATAACTGGCTTATTAGGATTCGTTAGAAACTTCTCAATATTTTGCCCCACCCAATATCTTCTTTGAAGTTGCAAATAGTCTTCGTCATCTTTAAATGCCTTAATGTAATACGGTGAAAACTTTGCAACGTCTATTCCTGGTGGTTGAACATGAAATTGAGCTTTATCATAATTATTATAATGTTCCCAATCTGCAATCTCCAGATAGGTTGATGTTACAATAAATTCACTTAGAGCGAGCGCATTCTCCTCCGCACTAATCCTTTGTGTAAACTTAAATTTATTCTCCGCTTCCTCCTCGGTCATTCCTGCTGCCAACATTTTTTGTTTCTTAGCCAATCCCAATGAGTGTCCTGTATGGGCAAACGGAATATTCAATCGAACAGATAATCTTGCGGCAGCATAACCTGCATCACCGTAATGAGAATGAATCCAATCAGGAGAAATATCATATTCATCAATGTGTTTAAGGGTATTTTCTACAAATTCATCTAAATGCACCCACAACTCCTCTTTCATCTTATAATCAAAACCACCAAACTCAATTCGCCTGATATCAAATTTAGGATTGATTTCTTCAATGGTCGCTCCATATTCTCGAGAGACTTCCGGATCTTTTATTTTTCGGGTAAACAAATGAACATGTGTCACATCATCATGTTGTGATAAATATTCAGCCAACTCAAAAACATACTTAGTTTGACCACCATTATCGGCATCTCTTCCTATTTCGAGTCCACTTCCTTTGACTAATCCGTGAAGGTTAATTATGAAAATCCTCATATATTATCAATTTGTTGAAATCAAATATTGTATGAAACAAAAAATGAATATAACTAAAAAAGAACGCTTTACACGATCTTCTTACAATCTATATTATTTATCTACTCCTAACAATTCCTCTTTTAGATCACCAACAACAGGATCTTCACCAATCCACATTCCTAATAAGGCTTTTTGAAAAGCATAGCTTGGTGGGATTTTGACTTGAAGATTGGTTTCTTTAAAAATAGTTGTTGAGCCATCGGAGTCAAAAAACAGTGTGAATTTATCCCCTACATTAAAATCTTTCCCGAAACCTTTTTTCAACTCAGCGATCTCTCTAGCAATAGAATCAGTATTTCCATTGGTAGATTTCTCAAAACCATCATCCATACCATTACTAAAACGATCAGCGGTAATTAAGCTACTTACAACCGTTATTTTAATAAGCTTTTTAGAAATAGAGTTTAGAATTAAATTACCGTCTGTAGATTTCTCTTTTAAGTAAAGTCCTATTGTGTAGAGATCAAAAAAGAATTTCCCTCTTACCCCCGCACCGTTTAATACATACTGCTCATTTTTGAAGGAAAGCCTCGATTTATACGTCACATCTGAGACCTCAATATCTGCTGAGGTTAAAAAAGTGAAAACCAAAAAAACAAGAAAGATTCTTTTCATTGCGCCTTTTTTCAAATCAAAGGAATGAACCGTGTAATACTTATATTTCAATAAGTTTATGAACTATTGCATACTTCACAAGTTCTGCAACATTTTTAACCTTTACTTTTTGCATAATGTTTGTCCGATGGGTATCAACTGTTCGGTGCGAAATACCAAGTTGCAAAGCAATTTTTTGATTACTCAATCCGTCAGAAAGCAATCGAATTATCTCAACTTCCCGATTCGTTAAACCTGACTTTTTTGTTTTTTTACTTGTTAAATCACCCGCCTTCGTGACATAACTACTCACCATCAATTGACTCACTTCAGAAGCAAAATACTTGCCACCATTAAAAACTTCATTTATGGCTCTCAATAATTCTTCTTTTGGTGAGTCTTTAAGAATATATCCCGATGCTCCAGCCTGAAGACTGCGTTGAATGTAATCTTCCTTCACGTGCATAGACAATATGATCACATTAACATTTTTATATTTCTTACAAATTTCTTTGGTTAATGTTATACCATCTCCATCTTCTAAGGAAATATCCATCAGAACAACATCAGGTTCCCCATCATCAATTGCATTTAAAACATCTAAGGCTGAATGAACCTCACCGATTACGTTAATGTCTTCTTCTGTACTTAAAAGGGCATGAATCCCCATTCTTATTAGCTGGTGGTCATCCACCAAAAGAACTTTTTTAATGTCCATATTCTGTAAAATAGCGTTCACAAGATACAAAAATATACGTAATTAACCGTAATTACTTCATGATCTTCACTTCAGTAATTCGATTGAAAGAACGTGTTCTTGAGACGATTTCAAAACACTGAATTAACAACTCACTTATTTATCGATAAAAACGACATAGTTAACGTGAAAACTTATTACTCAATCCCATTTTAAGGCCCCTATAACCAAATTTGTTTTGCAGCGTAAATAATCTTGAAAAACTCTTACTATGATTAAAACTTTTCTAACCATTACGTTAACTGGATTACTTCTTATCGGTTGTGGTGAACAGAAAAACAAAAGAAGATCACGAGAAAAAGTTAGATCTAAAACAACACAACAAACAAATCAAGAGAAAACATTAATTGACCATGAAACTATGTTTGGGATTATTAAATCAATCCCTTCTCCATTAGAAACCTCCGACCTAATCAAAAAAATGGGTATTCCTTTTTCGGAACGAATACTTCATTCACCTGATAAAAAATCTAAATACACAACCTCTGACAAACAAGCGCTTAATTTAGGAATTTATGGGGCGGATCTTGGATACACAAATATTTATGGTGAAAAAAGCACCTCATTCAAATACCTAAAAGCCGTCAGGCAATTAGCTGCTGATCTTAAAATAGGTCAATTTTTTGACAAAAAAACGATCACACGAATGCGAGAAAACGAAAATAATATGGACTCCTTAGTTTATATATCTCAAAGAGGTTTTGAGCAAATGAGTAATTATTTAGAAAAACAAAACAGAGCAAATGTTGGTGCTCAACTTTTAATAGGAGGTTGGATTGAAGGTGTTTACTTAGTATCCTCTGTTTACAAAACTGACCCAAACGATAAATTAATGGAGACTATTGGTGAGCAGAAAGTTGCCATTAATGAAATCATGATTATAATTGACGCCTTTAGAAAAGAGCGAAATTTTAGATCGATAATTAAAGGGTTCGATGAACTAAAAACAGTTTATGATGAGGTTGAAATAGAATACATTCAAGAAAATACGGAAATTGAAGTAGCTCCTGGGGTTATGAAAAAAATTGAAGGCGAAAAAAGTTTTGTTAAAATAACACCACAACAAATAGAGCGTATCACTCAAACACTAGAAAGTCTTAGAGAAGATATTATTAATTAACTAAAAGCACATCCCATTATGAAAACAATTAAATATTTATCCTTGTTATCCTTTCCAATCTTTTTCTTATTCCTTACATCCTTTGTAGATATTGAAGATATCGAAGATTGTGAGGACGAAGACTTCCTTGACGAATGTGCAGAAGTCATTGACGGATATAAATTTTTAAAAGCGAATCTAATTACCATTGATGACGAAAGTAAAATAGAATATAAATCTGTTTTCAGTAAGGGCTCAACATACATGTTAACCGCTTGCAACATTGGAGAAGGGGCATTAAAAGTCACGCTATACGATCGAAACAAGAAGAGGGTAATGAGTAATTTTATCAGAAGCAAATACTACCCATCTGTAACCTATCCATGCACAGCGACTGGAGTATATTATTTAAAATATGAGTTTACAGCTGGAAATGGATGTGGTGTTGGTATAATTGGATTTAAAAAATAATAGCGTAATTCTAAATCCATATGATACTGAATTAAAAATAAGTGTTAAACACTTTTGCAGATAAATCCACTGCCTCATTTAAAGCATTATTATTAATTTCAATTTTGGTTTCTTTTTGAAAAAACTCCACGAGATTTTCCATAGCTAAATTTCCTGTTAGCTGATCAGTTGCCATTGGACACCCTCCTCGACCTCCTATAGCAGCATCAAAACTTTGACATCCAGCCTGAAACGCTGACGCTACTTTTTCTTTCCATGTATGTGGAGAAGAATGAAAATGAGCACTAATCTCAGTGGTGGGCAAAGCGTTAATCATTAAATCAAACAAAGGAGTTATGTTTTTAGGATGCGATGATCCTATTGTATCAGACAGCGCAAGTTCTTCAACACCTAATTTAACCAATTCCCCTGCCCAATCTAACACAATTTGAGGAGAATACTCTTCATTGTATGGATTACCAAAACCCATTGAAAGATAAACTCTTAATTTTTTATTTGATTGATGAGTAATATCCAATAACCTTTGAATAGTATTTAAAGATTGTTTTCGTGTTGATTTCGTATTTCTCAATTGAAATTGCTCTGAAACAGAAAATGGAAATCCTAAAAGATCAATCTGTTCATATTCCGATGCATTCTCTGCTCCACGTTGATTCGCCACAATTGCTAAAAGCTTAGAAGATTTAGAGGTTAAATCAAGTTTGGATAACACACTTGCAGAATCTTTTAATTGAGGTATCGCTTTTGGAGAGACAAAACTACCAAAGTCAATTAGGTCAAAGCCAACTTTTAACAGCGCGTTAATATACTCTACTTTTAAGGCAGTAGGAATAAATTCTTGTATGCCTTGCATGGCGTCTCTTGGACATTCATTAAGTTTTACCATATTAAATTATTCCATATTCGATTTTTCGAACTATATCTTCTATCATCCAATGCTTTCCATGGCCTTCGTAATTTAACTTCAAAGAATGACCAAATAGAACAGCAAGTCCCTGATACATTGTCGCATTAAAACTACCTCTCAATTCTTGAACCAATTCAAAGGTTGTAAAACCGGTTTGACGATCAATTAATAAGAGCAAAAGCTTACCTTGAGTGACTGTTAATTTTTTTAGCGCAGATCCATATCGCTTTCTCAATTCCCTTTCCACTTTTTTCATTGCTCGTTTTTTTGACTCAGGGTCTCTATTAATTTCAGCTTCGCATTCTTTTAATTTTTGAGAAGCCAATTGTGCATAAGGATATACTTTCTTGACATAGCGCGTTAATCGATTATATTTTATTGATTCTCTTTTTGATTTAAACTTTGGCAGCTCTTTTATACCTGGTATTATTACAACGGCAGGAAGATCAATCACAGGCACAGTATCTCCCTGTATAATTTCATAACGAGTAGCTTGAGCTAGGCCAATCGGTGTGATCAACAAAATAGAAAAAATAAGTAATATGAACTTTATTCCTTTCCTCATGCTTTAAACCTGCTAAATCTGTGCCATTTAAAATGGCTTACTATCGTTAATATAAGGTTTAAATCATTAACTTAAAATCAAATCTAAATATTGTTTTAAAACAATTTTATATTGCATTGCACGTTTAATTTTTGGACAAATTAACCGTAAATAAATCATTAAATTTGCGCCATGCGTCAATGGCTTCTTAGCTTCATATTCTTTTTGCTACCTGTAATTATACTTGCGCAACCTAACGCATTGATCAAGGGAAAAATTATTAATTCGCGTAATCTTCCTTTACAAAATGTTGAAATTAAAGTCTATCCTGTAAACTATTCGTCGATCTCAGACAGTGCAGGAAATTACATGATTAAAGTCCCTAGTGATAGCACCTTATACGTCACGTTTAATCTTCTTGGTTATCAATCAACGGGTAAAGAAATCCAATTATCACCTGGAGAGATTTACAACCTCTCTATTCAACTTTCACTTGAAAATATTGATATGGACGCTGTTGTTATTGAAAAAACAGAAAAAAAATCCACTACAATCAAAATCAATACAAAAGCTGCAAAAAATGTAATCACGCCCAGTGGAAATATTAGCGATGTAATAAAAACAATGGAAGGTGTAACGAGTAATAATGAGCTTTCTTCCTCCTACTCTGTGAGAGGAGGAAGTTTTGATGAAAACCTAATTTATGTGAATGGTATTCAAGTTTATCGCCCTTTTCTGGTTAGAGCTGGCCAACAAGAGGGCCTTAGTTTTGTGAACAGTGATATGGTTGCAGACATTACTTTTTCTGCTGGAGGTTTTGATGCCAAATATGGAGATAAACTTTCCTCTGTTTTGGATATTAATTATTTATCGCCAGATACAATTATGGGTGCTTTTAATATGAGTATGCTAGGTGCTAATGCCACGTTTGGCAACAAGCATAAAAAATTATCCTATATAATGAGTGGAAGATATAAATCAAATTCATACCTCCTTGGTTCTCTAGAAACTCAAGCAGATTATCGTCCTTTATTTTTCGATTATCAATCCTATATTACCTATAACTTCAGTCCCAAATGGACCTTTTCCTTTTTAGGGAATGCCAGTTTAAATCAATTTAGAATGGTTCCTCAAACAAGAACAACTCGTTTTGGCGGAATCAATCAAGCTTTTCAGTTAACTGTTAACTTTAACGGTCAAGAGATTAGTAGATTTCAAACTAATTTCGGAGCACTATCAACAGAATTTAAACCTTATGGAAATGACTCTTTAATAGTAAAACTTACAACAAGTATATTTAACACCAGTGAGGAAGAAACATTTGATATAGAGGGAGCATATCGACTGAATGAATTGGAAACAAATTTTGGTGAAGATGATTTTGGTAAAGAAGCCGCTTTACTTGGTAATGGTTCTTTTTTGGATCATTCTCGAAACTTCTTAAATGCGTTAATTTACAATATTGAACATTCAGGAAAATCTATCTGGAAAAAAGGTATCTTTTTATGGGGGGCTAAATTTCAACATGAAGAAATTCAGGACGAACTGTTAGAATGGAAAAATCAAGATTCAGCAGGATACAGTGTTCCTTTTATTCATAGTAATGAATTAAAGTTCTCTGAATATCTATTATCCGAAAATAGCATAAGTTCAAATAGACTGACAGGCTACATACAAAACAATTGGAATTTACTTCAAAAAAAGGGGAAAAGTCAATTAAACTTAAATACCGGACTTAGAGCAAATTATTGGGATTACAATAATCAAACTGTCATTTCACCAAGGGCCTCTCTCATTTACTCACCATCTCCCTTTAAAAGAGATTCCACAGGAAAAGAATATAAAGATTCATCCAATTTCAGTTATCGTTTAGCTTGGGGGTATTACTATCAACCACCTTTTTATCGAGAACTAAGAAATTATAACGGCGAAATCGCAACAAATATTAAAGCTCAAAAATCCATACACTATGTTGCGGGTATAGATTATGATTTTAGAAGATGGGGGCGACCATTCACATGGAGAACAAATGCCTATTATAAAGATATGGATGATATCATTGCGTTTGATATAGAAAATGTTAGAATTAGGTATTCAGGAGAAAATAATGCAAAAGCTTATGCGTATGGGATTGAAACAAGAATAAATGGAGAATTTGTAAAAGGCTTAGAATCTTGGATGAGCATAAGCTATATGAAAACAGAGGAGGATTTAAAGGATGATTTATATTATCGATATTACAATGCCAATAACGAACAAATTCGAAAAGGTTTTACATTGGACCAAACCATTGACGATTCAATCAGCTTTACTCGAGGCTTCATGCCAAGAGTGACTGATCAAAGAGTATCAGTTAAGATTTTCTTCCAAGACGAAATGCCAAGGTTTCAGCAGTTAAAAGCACATTTAAATCTTATTTATGCCTCTGGACAGCCCTTTGGCCCCCCAGGATCAGCTGAAGGGCGAAATACTGAGCGAATGTCAGACTATAGACGAGTTGACATTGGTTTCACTTATCAAGTTGTTGAAAACGGTCAACTTTATAAAAGGGATGGAAAAGTAAAAATGCCAGCGAACCACCCCTTAAAAAATTTCGAAAGTTTCGGAATTAGAATGGAAGTCTTTAATTTGTTAGATATCTCTAACACAATTAGTCACCTTTGGGTTTCTGATATAAATGATCAAGAATATGCAGTACCAAATTTCTTAACACCAAGACTTGTTAATTTTAGATTAATCGGGCGTTTCTAAACTGTATTAAAGCGTTGAGAATGATAGCGATTCTCCCTCTTTTTTATATATTGTGATCGTTTTATCACTTACCAGAGAAACAGAGAACCACCCCACTGCCTGATTAGAAGTGGTCTTACTTGAACTCTTAATATTCGTCTTCACATTTGCTATAGGAGTAGCAAACAAAGCACCTATACCTCCTCCTTGTATGGCTTGATTAAGTACCTCTGCCCAGAATCCATTTGTTCTCTCAGATATTGACCAAATTTCATAGGTAGCTTGATCACCAATAGTTAAAGTATCTTCATCATTGAACATTGGAAAAGTAGAAATAGGGGGTATAAATAATTGTCCATCTCCTTGTGATTCCGCACTAAAAGAGCCATCAACAGAGAGATTCAAGGCTTCTTTCCGTAAATCATATACTCCATTCTTCTTAAATCTAATCCAATAGTAGTCTGCTTGACCAGGTAAATCTCGAGCAACTAACTCAACCAAATATCCTCCAACTCCACCTGTTCCTATTGTTGCAGGTGCATACTCCCAATTTAAACTATCAATTATTGGAACAGGATAAGTATTTTCCTGAGCGGAATAGATCACATCACCTGCTTTAATTGTTAATTCGTAAGATCTTCCTTCGTGAACAAGAACAGAATCTTCCCATATATATTCTCCATTTCCTATATCGTCAGAAAAAATATACTTATTTCCAATGTCATCTGTAACATAAACAGAATCTGCTCTAAAAGGCTCCTGAGTCACCTCATCAAAAAACTGTTTAGTCGATAATAACTTAATCGTTTGGGATTTATCTAGACTATTAATAAAAGCATCAACAGATAGTTGAAGCTCTCCACTGTTTACCTCAACAGAAATTGGGTCTTCACACGAACTAAAAAGCAAAATTGTTGCTAAAATATAGATGATGTTTTTCATTTTCTTAAAATTTAAAATTATACGTTACTGATGGAATAACTGTCCCTACAATAGAGTATTTGATCGCCTGAGGAGCTTCATTTGATTCACTTTGGAAATAAACAGTGAAAGCATTTCGACGTGCATAAACATTATAAGCACTAAACACCCAGTCACCATGCCAAATTTTCTTTACTGTTTTCTCTTTCTTGGCTCCGTTTTGATCTTTAATTTTTTTGATTTTTTCCTTCTTACCATGAATTGTAAACGAGATATCCAAACGATGATAGTCTGGAACTCTTGAATTATTTCTCACATTGGCTGGGTTGTGGGAAACACTTACTCCTTGAATCGCATAATTAATTGATGATGTTGTAAATGGAGCTCCGGTATTATACACAAAATTAGCACTCGCCTCATAGCGTTTATTAAATTCATAATTTAACACCAAGTTACTTACAACAGGCTTATCAAAACGCGCATTGTAAAATTCATTATTATTCACTTCAGGAACTTTAATTTGGGTCTTGGAAACAGTAAAACTCCACCACCCTGTTAACTTTCCAGAATTTTTTCGAAGTAGAAACTCAGCTCCATATGCTCTACCCTCTCCTCTATATAAATCAGCCTCATACAAATCATTTAATTGAAGTTCCGCTGTAGGAATATACCCTATTTGATTGTATAACTTTTTATAATAGGTTTCAATAGATGTTTCCCAATTTAATTGCTTACCAAAATTTCTAAAATAACCTATTGCCACTTGATCCGCGAGTTGAGGTTTAACATTGTTCGTAGTTGGTGAATAAAAATCCAAAGGCGTTGCTGCTGCTGTATTACTCATAAGATGAATATATTGAGCCATCCTGTTGTAACTCATTTTAACTGAGGAAACACTATCTACATCAATTTTAGCAGCAAATCGCGGCTCTGGATTGAAGTAATTAGCTATCGCTTCACCATTTTCGTAATCTTTTATTTCTAAGAGCTCTCTACTTTCTGTCACACTTGGACGGTCACCATAAATATATTCTTTACTCGGACCTAAATAAGCGTAATGAGAGTATCTAAATCCATATTTTAAAACCACATTAGCACCTACTTTTTGCTCGTTACCCACATAAAGGGCATTTTCTAATCCAAATCTATCCTTTTGTGAAAAGTCAAACTTTTGACCTTCTGAATAAAATTCACTTTTACCTGGTTGAAATTCATATAAAATTGATTGCCCACCGAATTGTAAAGTATTGTTATTATTTAAGTAATATGTTAACGAAGGCTTCACAGAGTAATTTTTAATGTTACCAAGCCATTTGAATCCACCACTCTCGATATCGCCAACACCAATTTCAAAATCATAGTTTGAATAGTAAGCCGTTGTATTTAAAAATAATTTATCGTTAAAAATATGATTCCATCGAGCCGTACCTGTTGCGTTACCCCAATTGAAACCAAAGCCTTGAGAAAAAACATCTCTTCCAAAATAGCCTGAAAGGAACACGTTATTTTTTTCATTAATATCATAATTCACTTTAGCAGTTAGATCATAAAAGTAAAATTGAGCATCCTTAAAATCTTCTTGTAGAAAAGGTTTCGCTAAAATGTCTGCATAAGACCTTCTACCTGCAACTATAAAAGATGCTTTGTCTTTAATCAAAGGAGCCTCAACAGATAAACGACTAAATAAGGCGCCTATTCCACCTTGACCAGAAACTTTTTTAGAATTCCCTTCCTTCATCCGAATATCTAACACCGATGATAATCTACCACCATATTGAGATGGAATCCCACCTTTTATAAGTTTTACATTTTTTACAGCATCTGGATTAAACACTGAAAAGAAACCAAATAAGTGAGAGGAATTGAATACTGGAGCTTCATCTAATAATATTAGGTTCTGATCAATTCCACCGCCTCGAACATTAAAGCCTGTAGCTCCTTCTCCAACTGTAGAGACACCAGGCATTAATTGAACTGACTTTACAACATCCGCCTCCCCTAATAACGCTGGAATCTTCTCGATACTTTTTACATCGAGTTCAACGGTACTCATTTCAATTTTCTTGAAATTATCTGTATTTCTTTTTCCTGTTACAACAACAGCATCAAGTTCTTCGGCTTGAGGTTGAAGTTCGATGTTAATCTTCATATCCTGTTGAACATCGATTTCTTTGGTCACTGTAGTATACCCACTGAAATTGTATATTAATTTGTGAACACCCTTAGGTAACTGTAGCGCATAATATCCATATACATTGGTAGCAGCACCATACTTACCATCCTCGGTGTAAATCATGGCACTTATCATTGTTTCACCATTCGTACCATCCTTGACTGTTCCTGAAACTGTAAAATTTTGGGCGATTGAAAATAAAGGCAATGCCAATCCGAAAAAAAATATAATTTTCTTAAAACTCATTTTAAAGCAGTTGATTCCACAAAACTAATTGATTTATGTTTAACAAACTTTAAAATAGGATAAACGAGATTTTTTTTATCAATTTATACTAATTGAGGGGTATGAACGGTTATCTAAATAAAAACATACATTTTTTTGTAATTTTAGCATCGAATTTAATTTTAAGCACATGAGTAACTCTGAATCAACAGCAACAAAAAAGAATAAAAGTATTGTAATCATTCTAAGTGTATTACTAGCCGGGTCACTGGTGTTTAACATCTTTCAAATAAAAAGCTATACATCAAAAGTAGAACAACACGAAAACCAATACAGTCAACTTTCTGAGGAGCACACAGAAGTTAATCAACTACTTGAAGATTCAAAAGCATTGGCTAAAAAATTAGAAGGAGATGTTGCAGAAAAAGATGAAGAAATTCAATCAAAACTGGCAGAAATTAAAAGGATAAAGTTGGAAAATGACTCTTTGATCAAGTCCGGAATGAACAAAGAGGAGTTAAACCGACGACTTAAAGCCAACTTGGCAATGGTTCGAAAACTAAATAAGCAACTCGAATCAAAGGTGGATGAGTTACTCTTAAAAAATAAGAAACTTGAAACTAAAAATACGGCTTTGGCGCAGAATTTAGACTCTGTGAAAACAATAAACACGAACCTTTCAGAAAAAGTCGCCATTGCATCTACATTACAAGTTCCATCGCCAACGATTAATACCTATAAAAAAAGGAATAGCAAAAATAAACCGTGGAAAAAGACTTCTCTTGCAAGAAGAACAAACAAGGTAGAGGTTAAATTCACTATTATGGCAAACGAAATCACTGAGCCTGGTGAAAAAGCGGTGTCACTCAAAATAGTTAGTGCGAATGGAAGTACGGTTGGAACGCTGAATAAAGATGGAGAAGATTCTGAAGTTCAAGCAAATGGTTCTAAAAACTATGCAGCGCACAAAACATTTACCTATACCGGAGCTGCTCAAGACATCACCCTCGATTATATTACAGATGAAGCAGAACTTGAAGAAGGAATATACACAGCCGAAATTTTAATTGATGGAGAAGTTGCAAATAGATCAGGGTTTGAATTAAAATAACCCAATCAATAATAACAATTGAGCCATCAAGTTCAGCTTGATGGCTTTTTTTAAATTAGAAGTATGTTATTAAAGATTGAAAACTTATCGCTTTCGTATGAAAATCTAAAAGTTATCAAATCTCTTTCATTCGAAATGAGAAAAGGAGAGATTCTTTGCATTTTAGGTGAAAGTGGTTGTGGAAAAACCTCTCTCTTAAAAGCCATCAAAGGATTTATGGATCGCGATGAAGGGGAAATTTACTATCAAGGTGTTAGAGTTTTTAATAAATCTGAAAAATTAGTACCTGGTACTCCAGATGTTGCAATTGTTTACCAAGATTTTCAATTAGAACCTGGATTAACTGTTTATGACAACATTAAACACCATTTAATCCAATACAAAAAGTCTTACCAACACTCAAAAACGGAGGAACTAATCAAACTTTGCAAACTTGACAGCATCAAAAGTAAGTACGCTAAAGAGCTTTCCGGTGGACAAAAACAAAAGGTTGCATTAGCTAAGGCTATTATTGAAGAACCTCCTCTTTTGTTGTTAGATGAACCCTTTAGTAATTTGGACAACATTTCTAAAGCGGAGTTTAAAGATATTTTAAAAACAGTTGTAGATCAATTGGGTATTGGCTTATTGTTTGTTACACATGATTCCAAAGACGCCCTTACTTTTGCAGATCAGATCATTATCATTCATAATGGCAAACTTTTAAAGAAAGAATCTCCTGAAAAACTTGTAAGCTCTCCACCATCATTATACGCCGCACAGCTTTTAGGATTGATTAATTTATTGAAGGGTTCACAAATTACTAATTACTGCAGCGAAAAATTAAATCCCGATAGCGTTTATTGGGTTCCATACGGAAATATACAACTCTCTCAAGGAAATGAATTCTCTATTTCTAAAACTCAATTTCTGGGTAATGAATTCTGCTACACCCTTACAAGTAATAAGCTTAGTATTGAATTCAAATCAACAAAACCACTTACCTCCGAAAACTATAACATCAAGATTGACACTCCTGTTTTAATTGAGGACTAGATTATGCATTTTCTTTTTTAAATTAGTATAGTTTTTAAACCGTTGAAAATTCATTGGCAATGACGAAAAAGCTCGAAAAAATTATCATTGAGTTAAAAGGAGCAAAAAAAGAAACCGTTATAGATCGTCTTTACACTGAGAATGAAATTGCTAAAGAAAATCAAAAACTTAAACTCGCTTCTGATATTAATAACTTAATTTTTTACCTCAACAACCCAAGTGTAAAGCCTGGTGGTGTAAAACAAGAGGACCTGTCTCTATTTGAAGAATTTATGAGTTCATTAGAACACGATTTGAACTAATATTGCAATTCCATTCGATATACTTTTTTGCTGGTAATGGAATCCCCATATACAGCTCCAATGCTGTAATATCTTCTCTAATTTGAGCATAAGAGGTTGGATTAACGACTTCTTTTTTTAGCCAGACAGTTAATTTTTCTAGGGTAAGATTAAAATCAACTTCACTTTGGATCATAGTAGAGTTCATGTCAATCATAACGAGGCGATTGACCAGATGTTGCCTATCAAAATTCAAAACATTCATCTTTAAGCAATTTTTAATTAAATTGGCTCCTATTAAAACTATCGCATTCCAATAAATCGGATTCTGAACTAATTGAAAAATATAAATCAAGTCAAAATCCTATACACCTTGCAACATTGTTTGAAAGGTACTACCACTTGGTTTATGGTACATGTTTAAAATATGTTGGTCAGCCTGATGACGCCAGAGATGTTTGTATGGAAATATATGAATTACTTTCAACAAAGCTTCTTGAGCATGAAATAACCTATTATAAAAGCTGGCTTTACAGAGTGACATATAATCAAAGCATCCAATTTCTCAGACGAAAAAATAAAACGAATGAAATACTCAAAGAGTATCGTTTAGATCAAGAAGAAAATATGGAATTTAATCTATTTAACCATCCTACTATAAACCAGGAGCTTCTTGTAATTCATTTAGAGAATTGTATGGCTAATTTAAAGGAAGAGCAAAACCGAAGTTTGAAACTTTTTTATTTTGATCAAAAATGCTACAATGAGATTGTTTCAATAACTGGATATGCACTTAAAAAAGTAAAAAGCTATATTCAAAACGGCAAAAGAAACCTTAAAAAATGTATAGAGTCTAAAAGTGAATAAGGAACAAATAAATACTATTTTTTCTACCTCTGAATGTTTAACAGAGCAAGAATTATTAAACTATGTGAATAATAATCTTACTAATGTTGAACGAAATAAAGTAGAACAGCACACGATCAACTGTAAGTTTTGTTCTGAAGCCTTAGAAGGGTTTCAAGATCAAACTTTGGACAACTATTTCACGAACAAAAATGAAGTATTAAAGAATAAAAAGAATAGTTGGAAGAAATGGTGGAGTTATGCGGCAGCTGGAGCCGCAATTCTTTTAATCACAATTCTTTATCGGAATCTTCAACAACTACCCATTGACACGACAGCTGAAAAATCAGTTTCTACAACTGAATCAAAAACTGTCAGTACTAATCCTCCCATTAAAAACGATAAGTTGACATTGAAAAAAAATAAACCAGAAAAAAAAGAATACAAAGAAGATATAGTTTTTGACACCCTTTCTGAACCTCAATATGCAGCTAACCTACTTGATGAGGAAGAAATAAATTTTGAGGATAATAATAACATTCAAGTAGAAGAATTTAATGGACTAGAAAATGATAATTTAATGAATACACAATTAGATATTCAGCCAAAAGCCAAACTAGAAGATGAAAATTTATCGAAAAACACCCTAGTAATAAAAAGTAACGGAGCAATGTATTCAATTGCCTATGAAACCGATAAAAATGAAACTATTAAGGATACCAATAATGAATTAAATCAATATACTATTTCACGTGATGAAAACACTACTTATCAGTGGACTGAAATTACCAAAGAAAATTCAAAAAACAGATTTAAAAAACATCAAAATGACAGTATAGTACCTACAAAAGATTCATACATTAACAATCAACATTTTCTCTTAAGTGAAGCTGCTTTTGATCTCGAGTATAAGAGCTCAGATGAAGGCTTTAACTATTTTGAACAAGAAAAGTACAATATGGCCATTAAGGCACTGCGTGAAATAGGTGAAAAAGAAATACTCTTTTACAAAGCTCAGTTATATATTGGTAAAGCTTATATAAAATTGAATAAAGTTGAAAAAGCTAAGGTCTATTTGCAAAATGCACTTCAAGGAGATTCATTAATAGTTAATGAAGCTAAATCACTTTTAAAGACATTTAAATAATTATCTTTATTACATGTTAACACCTGGTCGTATAGTTTTTGCCATATGTTTCGTGATTATATTCGTGCTTTTACTGGTATTTGGTTACCGAAGAGATATCAGAGAAAGGGCTTCAAACTATAAAGGGTCAACTAAAATCCTAATTATCATACTTTCATTGTTAGGTCTCTTTATTTTAATTATCAACGCATTGAAATTTATAAGTTAAGCAATACGCTTTATTTGTTTTTAAAGGATAATTACTTAACTATTTTTTTGAGGTTTACTCTATAAAATCATACGCTTACATTATCTCCTCTCCTTGCTCCTCTAACGTTAAATCTATGCTTTATTTAAAACTAAATTCCTTGAATAAAAAACGTTATAAAACGCATAAACTACACATTCTTTATTCAATATTACTGGTCATATTATTATCCTGCCAAAAACAACCTCAAAAAAATTTCATTAAAAATATTGGCGGTAATGATTTTGACGAAGTTTATTCTATTTGTTTGGATTATAAGCAAAATATAATAGCCACAGGAATCTTTAATCATGAACTTCACCTTAATAATTCATCTATAAGTAAATCAAAGGGAGGGACTGATATTTTTGTAGTTAAATATAATCCACAGGGAAACTTTTTATGGAGTAAACAATTAGGCGGAAAGAGCGATGACTGGGTGTATAGTGTAAAATGCGACACGAATAATAATATCTATATTGCTGGTCAAAACTCAGAAAAGAAACCTGGCAGAGGTGCTATCACAAAATTTGATAAACATGGAAAAGTATGTTGGAATTACCTGCATGATTCATCAAGTAAGTTTTACGATGTTTTAATCCAATCTCAAACAATTCATTGTGCAGGTTCAGTTAATGGACATCCTGCTGTAATTACGCTCAACAAAAAGGGAGAAAAAATAAATGAAGTTTCATTTCCTGAGCATGGTGTTGTTCGAGGATTTACTTCACTAAACTCTCACAAATTCTATGCATTTGGAGAAAAAAAGAAACATGGTTTTATCGTTAAACTTAACTCGTCGTTAAATATTTTGTCTGAATCCTCTCTCTTTCACATTGACTCTGGAATTGTTCTCTCCTTGTTAGCGGATGAAAATGGTCTATTAGCAGGGGGACAACTTTACAGATCTCAAAACAAGGAATCTTTTGGAAAAGAAGATGCATTTCTGATCAGTTTATCACACGATTTAGAAATCAATCAATTCGTAATCAATGGTTCTAATGAAAAAGACTGGACACGCTCGATATGTAAAATAAGTAATCAACGTTATCTAATTAGCACAATTGTCAACAAAAATTCTACACTATTTAATACTCCAATAAATAACACAAAAGGAAACTTCGATATAAGCCTCTCATTAATAGATGAAGACCTCAATTTAATTGAAAACAAAACTTTAGAATCTCCATTAGAAGAAGGCGTAAATATAGTTCTTTTCAAGGATGGATTGCTTTATTTAGCAGGATGGTTTCAAGGAAAATTAATCATTAACAAAGACCTTCAAATTCATGATAACGGTAATGGAAATGGATTTTTATTAAAGATTAACTTTAATGAATTCCTAGATTAATTCAAGCCTGAAACCATACCCCTTTGTGATTCATAAAAGTAGAACCTTTTCGGTTTAAGTCTAATGCTTCACCCTTATAATCTGATGCCCTCAACCCAAGCTCATGAAAAATACAGGTGGATGCTGCAAAATCCCATATACTTCCGCCCCCCTCCTTGATTTTAGGAGGCTTAGCATAAACAGCAGGCGCATGCTCAATGCACCATATCGCATTCATAGCAGCTCCCCCGTGACTAATTACTTTTACTTCTGAAACACCTTTTGCCTTATTCTTTTCGCTTAGCTTTTGGAGTAATAGTTCGTAATCACTTGATTGTGAAAATGACCTGTCACAAATAAACGTAAAAACAGAAGATGTATAATTCAACTCAATTGGTATTGAGTTCTTAAAACCTCCGCCTCCTCGATAAGCCGAATATACATTTTCACCAACGGGATCATAAATCACTCCACAAACAGCATCCCCTGATTGTGTAACTAATGCAATTGAGACTGAATATCCGGCAACTTTTTCCGTAAATGGAAGTGTTCCATCCAAAGGGTCGACACAAATAAAAAACGCCTTATTAAATCGACTATTGTCATCTTTATGTTCCTCTGACAAAATACCAAAATCATACTTTGCTTTAACCTGTTCAATTTCATCAAAAATAAGAGTTTGTGCAGCCAAATCTATTGACGTAAGCACACGTGATGCGTCACTTAAATCATCCCTTTTAAAACGAACTGAAAAAGTACTATTAATATTTTCCTGAATATACTTTCCTGCCTTAATTGCTGCTTTTTTAAAACATCCCACTACCTCTCTAAACATTAGCTCTTGAGTGATTTCATTAATGGCTTCATCCGTAATTTCTTCTACATATGAGTTAATTTTCCAATGACCTGGACTCCAACCTTTCAAAAATCGATTAAAATCAGCCCACGCGAATTTATACAACCCCCTCCACTCTTTTTCCAATTTATTATTCTTACGCCCTATATAGCATCCTAGTTTTTCAAAATAATAATTTACAAAGTGGTCGTAATTCTGAATTAATTCATCATCTTGAATACTACTTAAAAAATAAATTACATCCTTTATACCACACCCTCTACCAACATATTGAAAATCTACTGCAGCAACTGAATCTGTTTTCGAAAAACAAAAATTAGCCATCTTGGCATCTCCATGAACAATGGTTTGATAACGAGCGTTCCTTAACTTGTAATCAATCACTGATGCATAATTTTTAAGATTACCTTTTTGCATATTTTCGAATTCTTCAGGTCGGGAATCTAGATTCCAATAAGTTCCTTCATCCCACAAACCGTCATTTGAAGATTCTAAAAAATATGCATGAAATTGAGCCAGCCAATCCAAACAAGAATTAATTTGTTTAAATGAGGGATGAACAACTCTTTGAGCGAATCCAGTTGAATTTAAATCCTCCAGTACCAAAAACTGCTCTCCATTTTTCTCATCCTTAAAAAGTAATTTTGGAAGTTTAGCGGGACAATATTTTGCATAATGCGAATACCAATATCGCTCTACCTCATAGGATCTTACTTTTCTCAAATGTCCAAATTCTGAATTCCATCCTCTGGAATGCATTCTTTCTGTTGGAAATTTTATATGTTTTACTATTACACGTGATTCATTAGACGCCCACCTTTGAATACTTCCATATCCGCTCCATAAATCTTGTATGGTTTCTACCCATTTAAACTGTTGATTAGGGAAGCCTTTCAATAACATATCAGAAATCGTCATAATTTAGCCATTAGTTATGTGAAACAATGCCGCAGACAATGCCTGAGTTACATTCATTGAGCTATTCCTGCCAAACATTTGTATATGAAAACTCGGATAGTCTTTAAGAAAAGAATCATCAACACCTGTATTTTCATTCCCTATGATTACGCCTATTTTTCTTGATTTCAATGAAAATGATTTCAATGGCTTGCTCTCTGAGGTACATTCTAAACAAAACCAATCACGTTCATCAAGCTTAAATTGTGATAAAAAAGAATGATTTACAAAATGATGAGTCCCTCTTGAAACAGATTTAGCTCTTGCAGAACATTGAGTAATCCCTTTCAAAAAAACAACCTTGGTTACACCATATGCATCCGCGAGCCTCATAACTCCTCCTACATTAGCTGGAGAAGTTATTCCATCACATAAAACAACAATGTCAAGTTGATGATTTTCACTGTTAAAATCTGAGTGAACCAATTGCATTTTACTAAAATTATCTACTTGTTAATCTATTTAAACCAACAAAAAAGGCCACCATTTGGCAGCCTTTTCACATTCAAAATATTCTGTTAGAGCTCATACATTAGTACAGGGTTCTCGAGAATTTGCTTAAATGTTTGTAAAAAAGCGGCACCAATTGCCCCATCAATAGCTCTGTGGTCACATGATAAAGTAACCTTCATAATATTACCTGGAACAATTTCGTCATTCTTAACGACAGGAACTTGTTTAATCCCACCAATAGCCATAATCGCACCGTCAGGAGAATTAATGATTGATGTAAACTGCTCTATACCAAACATTCCTAAATTTGAAACAGTGAATGTAGACCCTGCCCAATCATCAGGCGTTAATTTATTTTCTTTTGCTCGAATTGCATAATCTTTAACTTGAGCAGAAATATCTTGTAAAGATAATTGATCGGCAAACCTAACTACAGGAACAATTAATCCATTCTCAACAGCCATTGCAACTCCAATGTTCACATGATCATTATATCGAATTCGGTCTCCCAAAAATGAACAATTCACTCCAGGATGCTTTTTTAATGCTTTTGCAGTCGCCTTAAGCACCATATCATTAAATGAAACCTTCACTCCTTTACCTTCAATAATTGCCTTTCGAGCTGCGATAGCATTATCCATATCAATGTCTAACGTCAAATAGAAATGCGGAGCTGAAAATTTGGATTCAGAAAGTCTTTGTCCAATAACTTTTCGCATTGAATTTAAACCAACATCAGTAAAGCTTTCAGTTGTGTTTAAAACACCTCCAGGTATAAAATTCTCTACATCTCGCTTCACTATTCTACCTCCGTCTCCAGATCCTGGAACCTGAGAAAGGGGAATATTTTTTTCATCAGCTAGTTTTCTAGCCAATGGAGAAGCCACAATTTTATTATTCAATACCGAAGGAGCTGGCGCTGCACCTTTTGGTTCTTGCGCTACTGGCGCTTTAGCTGGTGCCGGTGGCGCCACTGACGTTTTAGGAGTTGGAGCAGAAACTTCTTTTTTTATTGGCTCTGGTGCTACAGATTCCTCCTCCACAACAGGAGCACTTTGTTCCTTTTTCTTTTTTGCTTCTTCAAGCAATGCTGCGATATCCTCGCCCTCATCTCCAAGAACTGCGAGTACTGAATCTACAGGAGCATTTTGACCAGCTTCAACACCTATATGTAACAATACACCTTCTTGAAATGATTCAAATTCCATAGTAGCCTTATCGGATTCGATCTCAGCTAATAAGTCTCCACTTTCAACCTTATCACCAACTTTTTTATGCCATTCAGCCACAACTCCTTCCGTCATTGTGTCGCTTAGTTTTGGCATTAATACTATTTCAGCCATTGCTTATACTTCTTTTAATTTTTTTAAAACTCTTTGATAAATGGGTAATCTTCTTGAGCATATACCCCATCATATATATCTTCATCTGCTGGAAAATCTCCTTCCTCTGCGAATTTTTCGGCCTCGGTAACAATATTTTTCACTCGATCTTCGATCGCTTTTAATTCATCATCCGAAGCATAATTATTTTCTTTAATAGTTGCCAAAACATCGGCTATAGGATCACGGTCCTTGTATGCATTTAACTCGTCTTTAGTTCTATATTTTGCAGGGTCAGACATTGAATGTCCTTTATATCGATATGTTCTAATCTCGAGTAATGTAGGACCATCGCCTTTTCTTGCTCGATCAACCGCTTCTTCAAATGCATCTGCGCAATCCTCCACTTTCATTCCATTAACAGCAAACGATGGCATTTCATATGCATGACCTAATTTATATAAGTCTGTAACGTTTGAGGTTCTTTCAACAGAAGTACCCATCGCATACATATTATTTTCAATCACAAAAATAACAGGAAGCTTCCAGGTCATTGCCATGTTCAATGCTTCGTGAAAGGCTCCTTGACGAACAGCACCATCTCCCATCAAACAAATGTTAACGTTCTTAGTCCCTCTATACTTTTCAGCAAAAGCAATTCCTGCACCAAGTGGAATATGACCTCCAACTATACCATGTCCACCATAAAATCCTTTTTCTTTGTCGAACATATGCATAGATCCGCCTCTACCTCTTGATATACCAGTTGTTTTTCCAAAAAGCTCTGCCATGATGATTTTTGGATCAGCTCCTCTTCCAATTGGCTGACAATGATCTCTATATGTTGTAATCACACTGTCATCTTTACCCAGAACGGTTTCATAACCTGCAATAATAGCCTCCTGCCCTATGTATAAGTGACAAAAACCTCTAATTTTTTGTTGAATGTAACAAGCAGAAGCTTTGTCTTCGAATTTACGGTATAAGAGCATTTCTTCATACCATTTTAAATATTGCTCTTTCGAGTACTTTTGAGCCTTAGCATTCTTAGCCATAAATGAAAGATTTAAATCTGACGACAAAAGTAAGAAAACTGATGGAAATTATACGATATATAAAAAGACTTTTCTCTTCAGAAATAAATATATTTCACTCTATCCAACTCATAATAAAACCACATACTAAACGCTAAAAAAACACCTTAATAACCACATAATCAAACACTTAACCTAAGTAAAACCACATATGCTCACCCACTTAAAACATCTAAAACAAAGGGATTACAGCATTGTGCAAAAACTAAAAAAAAATTACAATGTTCAAAACAATTAAAGATAGGACTCAACTTTCTCCAATTGAACACCTCTAGATCCTTTAATGAGAATATTAGAATTTTTTATCGTTGATAGCTCATCATCATGAATAAGTTCATCAACTGTACTAAAAACCTTTATTTGAGATGAATTATATTTCATAAATTCTGGTCCAACTAAATACACCTTGCACCCAGTATTTTTTAACTTATTAATAATTGATTTATGTTCACGTTCAGAAACGTTTCCTAACTCCCTCATGTCACCAACGATGAAAATTTTTGGTCCCTCCTTTTCTAAAAATTCATCAATCGCAAGATTTAAGCTTGTTGGATTTGCATTATAAGCGTCAAGTATTAGTTGGTTTCCTTTTTTGGATCGTTTTATTTGACTCCTATTGTTATTTGGAGCGTATGCCTCAATCGCCTCTTTTATACTATTTTCTTCTACACCAAACTCCAGTCCAACAGCATAAGCTGTTAGAACATTATTGGCATTATATTTACCAAATAACTGCGTAGCTATAAAATTATCGTTGATGATAAGACCGAGTTGATCACTTTTATTGTCGAATCTAAAATTTAAGTCATCTCCACCAAATTCAATCACATGAGGATAATCTTTAGTGTATTGAAGTAAGTAATCTTCATTATTGTTGACAAATAAAATCCCCTTATTTTCAATAATATAGCGATACATTTCCGTTTTGGTAACAACAACTCCCTCTTCACTTCCAAAACCCTCAATATGAGCTAGTCCAATATTCGTTATCATTCCATGAGTCGGATCTGCAATTTCACATAACTCTCGAATATCTCCGATTTTATTAGCACCCATTTCAATTAAAGCAAAATCGTGATGTTTTCTTAACTTCAATAAGGTTAAAGGGACGCCAATATGATTATTTAAATTCCCAGAGGTAGCCAGTAAATCATATTTTTTATTTAATACATGAGATACTAATTCCTTCGTTGTTGTTTTTCCATTACTTCCCGTAATTGCAAGAAAAGGCATATCAAATTTTGCGCGATGAAAAGAAGCAAGCTGCTGCAAAGCATCCAATGAAGATTCAACCTGAACTATCCCTTCACCCTGAATAGATTTATCATCACAAACAGCAAATTTACACCCATCACTAATTGCCTTATTAGCAAAATGATTTCCATTGAAGTTTGCTCCGGTTAATGCAAAAAATAAAGATCCTTTTTGTATTAAACGTGTATCAGTACAAACTTCATAATTACACGATTCATAAATTTTATAGAGGTCAGAAATATCCATGTTGTTAAAAATAAAAAAGCCACCTGAAATAAACAGAAAGCACATCAAATAAGTTTTCATTTTTTTTAATCCCATGAAGTAGGCTTACCCACCCTGTGCATCGCACACCTGAAACCAATATTATCTTGATCCTGATTCTCATCTAAAAACCTCCTTGACCCTGGAGCCATCCAATATGCTCTATCTTTCCAATTACCCCCTTTATAAACTCTTGTTTTGTTTGAAATTAAGGAATGAATATTCGTTTCATACATTAGTTTATTTTCTTTAGAAGGATCAGCCATTCCATCATCATTAAAATACACGGATGAGGAAAATTCACCATCTAAAAAATCAATATTTTGAGCACGCTTATAATTTCTTTTTTTATCAAGCTCGTCCTCAGGATTTTTCACATCAACATTTCGCATAACCATTTTACCTAATGAATCTTTTTCTAAATAATATCCATCAGCGTCTTTTGCATAGGTTTCATAAACGTTTCCTCTAAAAAATCTAAACTCATTAGCATCATTGAGCGTCTGAGGACGATAAACATCCATTACCCACTCCGATACATTTCCTGCCATTTGATATAAACCGTAGTCATTAGGCCAATAGGACTTAACGGGGGCTGTAATATCTGCGCCATCGTTTAAGCTAGAGGCTAACCCCATATAATCTCCTTTTGCTCGGGTAATATTTGCCATCATTTGACCTTGCCAAACATCTTTTTTGTTTCTTACCCAATGTCCATTCCATGGATAAACTCTTCGATCTAAAATACGGTCATCAATTGTATTCCCTATTAAACCTAATGCAGCGAATTCCCATTCTGCTTCGGTTGGCAAACGGTATCTAGGTAATAGTATACCATCTTCAATACGTACCTTTCTAAATTCATTATTGGGATTTAAATCTAAAATTTCATCCTTTACAAGCCCTTCATACTGCCCTTTTAAATAAGTATCAAGGTTGAAATTATCCTCGTTAACCTGATTTGGATTGGTTTTGAGAATTCCAGACTTAATTAAAATCCATTCGTTTACTCGATCAGTTCTCCAAACGCAATAATCAGTTGCTTGTAACCAGGACACGCCTACTACAGGATAAGAGGAATAGGCAGGATGGCGATAATACAATTCAACATAAGGTTCAGTGTAGGCCAATTCATCTCTCCAAGCCAATGTGTCCGGCAAAGCACTTACCCAAACCTGGGGGTAATCTGCACCATAAACACGATTAAGCCAAAATACATATTCCCGCCAATCAACATTCTTTATCTCCGTTTCATCCATATAAAAAGAAGATACCGATTGCGTTCTGGGTTCATTATTCCATTGATAAACAACATCTTGCTCAACAGCTCCCATGGTAAATCGACCTCCTTCTATTAATATTAATCCAGGACCTGTTTCCTGCTCATAAAATGGCACTACCTGGAACCCCCCATTTTTTGAGTCATTTAAAGTCCAATTGGTCGATGATGATACCTTTTTATTACACGAACTAAATAGTATTAGGAATAGAAAAAAGCTTACATAGAGTGTATATGTTATTGAACTTCTTTTCATATATATTGCATTTGTTGTAAATCATAACGCAATATTTACTTTTAGTAACATTTTTATTGAACGAGTTATAATCTTTGTTTTAATGCATAAAAAAAGCCCTCTGATAACAGAGGGCTTTTTAAAAATTAAACTTCTAAAATTATTCCCAGGAAGTAGGCTTTCCTACTCTGTGCATCGCACATCTAAATCCTATATTATCTTGATCCTGGTCTTCATCCAAAAATCTTCTTGAACCAGGAGCCATCCAATAAACTCGATCTTTCCAGTTTCCTCCTTTATACACTCTTGTATGATTCGACTGTAATGAATGTGTCTTTGTTTCATACATTAGCTTATTCGTTTTAGATGGATCTGCCATCCCTTCATCGTTGTAATATACCGAAGAAGAAAACTCCCCATCTAAGAAATCAATGTTTTGCGATTTCTTGTAATTTCGCTTTTTTTCTAATTCATCCTCAGGGTTTTTAATGTCTACATTTCGCATTACCATTTTTCCTAACGAATCCTTTTCTAAGTAATATCCATCAGCATCTTTGGCATATGTATCATAAACATTACCTCTAAATGATCGGAATTCATTTGCGTCTTCTAAAGTTAATGGACGGTAAACATCCATTACCCATTCTGAAACATTTCCAGCCATTTGATATAACCCATAATCATTAGGCCAATAAGACTTAACTGGCGCAGTAATATCAGCGGCATCATTTAATCTTGAGGCTACCCCCATGTAATCTCCTTTAGCTCGTGTAATGTTGGCCATCATTTCCCCCTGCCACGTATCTTCTTTATTACGAACCCAGTGTCCATTCCATGGATAAACTCTTCTATCCAAAATACGTTCATCGATAGTATTCCCAATTAACCCTAACGCAGCAAATTCCCACTCAGATTCAGTTGGTAGACGATATCTAGGCAAGAGAATTCCATCCTCAATACGTACTTTTCTAAATTCATTATTCGGGTTTAAATCGAGCATTTCATCCTTTACTAACCCTTCGTATTGACCTTTTAAATAAGTATCAAGGTTAAAATTATCTTCATTCACCTGATTAGGATTCGTTTTTAGTATCCCTTCCCTGATCAAAATCCACTCATTTACTCTATCTGTTCTCCAAACACAATAATCTGTAGCTTGTAACCAAGTCACACCCACAACAGGGTATTCAGAATAAGCTGGGTGACGATAATAAAGTTCTACATAGGGCTTTGTAAAGGCTAACTCATCTCGCCATGCTAATGTATCAGGTAATGCGTTTACCCATACTTGAGGATAATCTGCACCGTATATTCTTATTAACCAATACACATATTCTCTCCAATCCACATTTTTAATTTCCGTTTCATCCATGTAAAAAGAGGATACTGACTGAGTTCTAGGAACATTATTCCATTGATGAACAACATCTTGTTCAACTGCTCCCATAGTAAATCGCCCTCCTTCAACAAGAATTAATCCTGGACCTGTTTCTTGTTCATAAAAAGGCACAACCTCAAAACCTCCATTTTTAGGATTATTTACCGTCCAACCTGTAGTGTTTGAAATCTCTTTTCTACAGGAGCTTAAAATTAGGGCACCAATAAATAAATACACACTTAATTTAAACCACTTTGTAACCAACTTTCTCATAATTTTTTAAGTTTACTACAACATAAGCGTTTTCTAAAACGCTACAATTAACACACAACTATACATTTATAACTACTTAAAAAGAAGGACAACTCACAGGAGTAAATTTCTTCTTCTTTGGTCTACAGTTAAACTGAATTGTCATAGACAATTCATGAGACCCTGCAGTAGCATTACTCAGCCTTGATACGGTTACGTCATAACTGTATCCAAATCTAAAATTGGTAGTCATTAATCCAACCAAAACGATAAAAGCATCTTGATTTCTGTACCATAATCCACCAACAATTGGCCCTTTAGTAACGTAAAGACCCAAATTAAGTTGCTGAAAATCTTTTTGTTTTTGATAAAGTATATTAGGCGAAACGGAACTTTCCGGTAATGTGTTTGCGTTTCTTCTTCGCCTTCTTCTGTACTTTGCACTCTGATTCCCTACAGGAATAATAGCTCCGGTATGAGCAGTTATTTTCATTGGTAATGGACTCGTACCCTGAGTTATAAAAGCTTCATCTGGCTCTAATAAATGATGGGCCGCACCGCCTATAAAGAAAGATGAACTGTATCCTAAGATTCCCGCGGAAAAATCAACATTCGTTACTGTTCTATTTGGATTTACTTCATTAGTATTTAGGGTGAATCCAAATTTATTATCAATCATGTCACCAAAATTAAGTTTACTCCAGTCAACACTTTTTTGAGCATATGTAGCTTGAATTCCAGCTTTCACAGAGAACGTGTTAGTAACCGGTAGATAATATGAGTAAATCATACTTGCATTGGTCGTGTTAATAGTACCGTCACCTGCTTGGTCATTGGTTACCAACATTCCAAATCCACCAGAAAGTGCATCCACATGTTGATCATATGAAGCAGAATAGGTAATATAGGTATTATTTATTCCTGGCCACTGATTACGATAATTCATAACCATTCTAGGACATCTTGAACTTCCCGCGAAAGCAGGGTTTAAATAAAGTGGATTGGCGTAAAACTGAGTAAATTCTGGGTCTTGTGCCTTTACTTCATTTACAAAAAACACTGATACGAACAATACTACACACGCTAAAAGCAAGTTTCTTTTACACATATACAAAACTTTACAATGTACAATTATAATGAATATTTACCGAAATCAATAATTCGGAACCTTCTTCACTTTTTTTAATGCTTAACAAAGCAATGTTAAAAAAGTAACACTTAAAGCAATTTCTTAAACATAAACACGTATTTTTAAGTTGAACATTCTTTTCAGTTTAATGCGCACTCTCTTCGCTTACATATTGTTTTTAATACATGTTACAGTAATGAGTCAAATTGTTCAATGTGATTTTAACAATTATGCGCTAAAAAACATCACAAACAACAAGTCTATCTATCTATTTGATGATTATCGATTAAATGACTCGCTTATCCCGTATAAATCTTTATTAATGGATGGACATTTTGATCTCTATGCTATTCATTCACTTTCTTCCGAAACATTTTCAAGTAAAATAGAGAATTGGTATTGGCCGAATGAACCACATATTGAACTAAAAAAAGGGTTTGAAAAAGGTAGACCAAAAACAACAATTAATATTTACCCCTTTATAAGTGTTAATGGTCAACGCAAAAAAATAGTAACCCTTAAACTAAAACTAAATCCATCGAAAAATTCTAGCCTGCCATTCAAAACTACTGAGGAAATTATAAATTCTGTTTTATCATCAGGAAAATGGTTTAAATTCAAGATACCTAAAAGTGGGGTTTACGAAATAACCTATCAGCAGCTCAAAGAGTTAAATATTCTCAGTCAGCCTATAGCACACACTCAACTTGCCATCTTCTCAAACACATCAGAGATGCTTCCTTTTATTATTGGCTCTAAAAGGATGGAAGATCTGAAAGAAATACCGTTACAATTCAGGAATCTGAGCAGTAACACATTTAATGAATTCAGTTCAATGATTTTTTACGCAAATGCAGACGGCAATGTTAAAAAGGACTCCAGTGATAATTTTATTAAGAAAGAAATTAATTTATACTCAGACACTAATTTTATTTTCTTGAATATTGACGCTACATCAAATAAGGTAGTTAATAATGAAAACACGCTCCCTGAGGAAACAACAATATATGACTGTGAGCACTATTTTCATCATGAAATAGAGCAAACCAATTTTATAAGGAGTGGAAGAGATTGGATTGGTGATCCTTTTACGAAAAATCCAATTGAATTATCATTTCCAATAAGCCCCCCTTTATCTAATAAGGATTTAAAGGTTAAGTATAGAGTGTGCTCGCGAAGCAGTCAACTTTTGGATAATAAAATATCCGTTTTATTGGAGAAAGATACTATTAGCGTGGCTAAAATGAACAAAGTCAGTTCTGTATATTATAATGATTATGTGAAATTCTCCACGAAAGAAGTCACGCTTCCACAATATGAATTTAATGATGACTCCGTAAATTTAAAACTATATTATCATCAAGAAAGTAATCCGCTGGCTTGGTTAGATTATCTAACCGTGAACTACGTTGAGCGAATCTCTACTAAACACAACAAAAGGACGATTTCGCTTTTTACTCCTACTGATTTAAATACTAAAATTCATGTGAAATCCGATCTCAATAATATTGACGTTTGGGATATAAGCAATCTTTTTAATGTTTCTTCAATCCCTACAATCAACGATGACTCAGGATTTACATTTGTTTCCTTGATTGACACTGTAAAAAAATTCATTATTGTAGAAAATAAAAACTATCCATCTCCTGATTTTGTAAGCCACGTTCCTAACCAAAATTTACACAATTCTTCTCCCTCTAATTACATTATTATAACAACTCCTGAATTTAAATTAGAAGCGCAAAGACTAATTGATTTGCATACCAGAAGAGATCAACTGTCAGGGCAATTGTTTTTTGTAGAGGAAATCTTTAATGAATTTTCCTGCGGACGACCTGAGGCTTCTGGAATTAGAAATTTCATTCAGTTATTGTATAAAAAGGGAAATGAAACAGCCGATTCTTTGCAATACGTTCTCTTAATGGGAGAAGGAAGTTATGATCCTAAAAACAGAATAACTAATAATACTAATCCCATCCCTACCTTCCAATCAATCAATTCAATTAAGTTAACAAGCTCATATGTGACCGATGACTTTTATGGTTTATTAGACCAAGGTGAGGGAGAGTATTTGAACGGTGATTTACTTGATATTGCAGTAGGAAGATTACCCGTTGAAAATGAAAATCAAGCGAAATTAATCATTGACAAAATTTACGAATATTATGATGAATACCAATTTTCAGAATTAATTAAAGAGAAAGAGCAAACACTTCTTTCCTCAAAAGGTTCTTGGAGAAATGACATTTTATTTATTGCTGATGACGAAGATTTTAATGAACATATGCGTCAATCCAATAGTTTATCCCAACGCGTGGACTCCACAATTCGCAACTTCAATGCAAAAAAGATTTTTCTAGACGCATACCCTCAAGAGGCTTCAAGCCTTGGAAAAATATCGCCAATTGCTAACGAAAAATTAATCCAACAACTTCACAACGGTGCACTCATTGCAAATTACACCGGTCATGGAGGAGAGAGAGGCTGGACGTCCGAGCGAATTTTTCTGTTGAAGGATATTTCGGACATGAAAAACAGGAATAAACTTCCTTTGTTTATGACAGCAACATGCGAATTCAGCAGGTTTGACAATCCAGAGAATGTGAGTGCCGGGGAACGATTACTGCTTCAACCAGAAGGCGGAGCAATCGCTTTGTTTACGACCGTGAGGTTGGTTTTCTCTATTCCTAATTTCCGATTAAACGAAACATTTTATAAGGTACTTGATGCCTCTATTAAAGACGGAAAAATCACAATAGGTGATTTATTCAGAAAAACAAAAGTTGAAAATAATGGAGGCGTTAATGATCGAAATTTCACATTATTAGGTGATCCAGCAATAAAACTTGCCGTTCCACTTTATAAAGTACAATTAGATAGCCTTGTGAATAGTGAAAACAATGACAGTATAAAGGCGTTATCTTCTCCTGAAATTTTTGGTCATATCGAAAATTTATTTGGTTCAACTGTCAATGAATTTAATGGTTGGATAGATATCACTCTTTTTGACAAAGAGAAAGAGATTACAACTCTTGGTGATGATCAAACTGCCGGCCCTTTCACTTATGCCAGTCAAGAAGACATTCTGTTTAAAGGAAAAGCTTTTGTTGAAAATGGCCGATTTAAGAGTCAAATTTATATTCCTAAAGACACACGTCAAAACTATGGTTTTGCTCGTTTTAGCTTTTATGCTGTGGACTCTATTTTAGGTGATGCCTCGGGAAACAATGAGTCGATTGTAATTGGAGGAACTGCTAAAAATGCATCAATTGATCGAAATGGACCAGAAATTAACATCCATCTAGATGATTCATTATTCGCATTTGGAGATAAAGTATCCTCCTCCCCCATTTTCATTGCTGACTTATTTGATTCAAGTGGTATTAATATTATACCAAATGATGTAGGTAAAGATATTACTTTGATCATTGATGAACGATCTGATTTAAATTTCTTACTCAACCAATATTATCAACCTTCAAAAAGCACTTATCAAAAAGGTGAAATTATTTTCCCCCTTGAAGAGCTGGATGAAGGCAGACATAGCCTCGTTTTTAAAGTGTTCGATAACCAAAACAATTCGTCAAAAGCGTATACAGAATTTATCATCGAAAACAATCCTCAACTTGCCTTAACTAACGTGTTAAATTACCCTAACCCATTCACTACTTCAACTGGTTTTTATTTTGAGCATAATCAAACCAATGATGTATTAGATATAACAATTGAAATATACACTATTTCTGGTAAGTTGATCAAAACCATTTCCGATAGTTTTGATGCCACGTCTACCAGAATTGGCCCTGTTCAATGGGACGGCTTAGATGATTTTGGTTCGCCAATTGGAAGAGGAGTTTATGTATACAAAGTACGTGTAATCAATGCAAATGGTGATAAGGAAGAAGTTATTGAAAAGCTTGTTCTACTGCGTTAGCCTTTCAATAAGTAAGCGGATTAAATGAGACTTTAGAACCTTTTAAACTTATTGATGAAAAGGGTATTTTAATAAAAGACAATCCTTTGATGCATGTATTCAACAATTTAGATTTGGTTTGAATATTTTGAAAATTAATATCTAAGGATAGAAAAAATTCAGGATTTCGGTCAAATTCAGGCAATAATACGCCTTGCTCGTTAAATTGAGGATTTTCACTCCCTCCTAACATGCCATCTCCACTGTAACCGACTGCTAAAGAAAGCCATTTTGGAAAATAACTTTCTGATACTTTCAGATCAGCCAACGAAAAAGATAGCCAATAGATTTGACCATTATAATCTTTTAACCATCTATTCCAGTGATTATCACCTAAAACATTGGGTCTATATTGAGCAAATTGCGTTGGCCAATATGAAAATTTAGGGGTGAAAACTTGATTTTTTATTAAAAGTTGTTGGACAGAAAACAATGTTGAACCTATACCATTTGCAATTACATCTCCCGTTGAGGCACCCCAAGTTGATGAAAAACCATCCATAGTTTCGGTAATGAGCAAAAAACTAAACCCATACATTCCTCCAATCAAAATAGATTTTTTCTCCGACACCCCAGCCCATTTACATGCATTGTATCCATAATACCCTCCATAATAAGATGACAAAGCATGGCCTGCCTTATCCATAAACAACCAATCCTTGTTATCATTAAAAAAATGAAAAGGCACCCTCTGATAATTACTATACCAATTCTTGTTTATGATATAAAGTGAAGCTGCACTTCCTAGCCCCACTCCTGTGCCTAAAGCCACTACTCTAGAGATAGAAACACTATCTTTTTGTTTAAAAATAGTTTCCAATTGTCCCTCACTATTTTTGGAAACAAAAAAAAGTCCGATTAAAAAATAAATCGGACTTATCATTCTAAACGTTACACAATTCACTGATTAAGTAATTGTTTATGTGTTTCTTTTAATATCGAGATAGCAACATCACTGGAGGTTGACTCACAATAAGTTCTTAATACCGGTTCAGTCCCTGAAGGACGAATCATTAACCACTCATCCTCATTAAAGAAAAACTTATATCCATCCGTTTGATCAACTCGAGCAATAGCCCTACCTGCCAACTCTTTAATTGCCCCAGAGGCACAGCTAGCCATAACTTCTTGCTTTTGAGCTTCGGTTAAATGAAGATCTATTCTTTCAAAAGCAAAGGATCCTACAATACCATAAACTTCATCGATTAACTGCTCAAGTGTTTTACCACTTTTAGCCATGTATTCCCATATCGTTAATCCAATCCAAACACCATCTCTTTCTGGAATATGTCCCTGAATAGCCATTCCTCCAGACTCTTCTCCACCAAGAAGAAAAGACCCGTTTAAAAGAAATTCACACACATATTTAAAACCAATTTTGGTGGTAATTTGCTCCATTCCATAATGCTTACATAATTTACCTACTTTTTCAGAACAACTAAATGCTGTGATCACTTTTCCAGAGTAATTTTTCTCCTCCTTCAAGTACTTAATTAAAAGTAAAATAATATGATGAGCATCTACAAAGTTACCCGCAGAATCAAATAAACCAATACGATCGGCATCTCCATCAGTTGCTACTGCACAATCTATGTTTTCAGATAACTTAATTACCTCAGCCATCTCTCCTAAATTTCTTAAAATGGGTTCAGGAGCAACTCCTTCAAAACCTGGATTGTCATCAGTATGAAGAAATGTTAAGTCAGGAAGTAGTTTTCTCATAACTTCTCTTCCTGCGCCGTACATCGCATCATAAGCAAAATTCAGATCAGAGTTTCGTATCGCATCTAAGTCAAAACTAGCCTCAGCATGCTTAATATACATATCCTCAAGATCAAGATATTCAATTAATGAGTTATCAAGATAAGGCTGCATAGACATATCCACATCAAAATGAGAAACTTCAGGAATCATAGCTTCAATCTCATTAACATCTTGTGTTAACATAGGCCCCCCATAGCTTCCTTTAAGCTTAAATCCATTGTATTCAGGTGGATTATGTGAAGCTGTAATTACAATACCAACAGAGGTTTCCTTTTTCACAACTCCCAAAGACACCATTGGAGTTGATGCAAACTCTGAAGATAAAAATACTTTTACACCCTTTGAAGCAAGAACTTTTGCAGAAGTTTCAGCAAACATTTTCCCTCCAAACCTGCAGTCATAACCAATTACTGCAGTTGGATTTTCAAACTTATCATTTAACCAGTTGGCAGTTGCTAAACTTACCCGAGCTACATTTTCAACAGTATATTCCTTCGCAATAATTGCTCTCCATCCGTCTGTTCCGAATTTAATCTGAGTCATTTCGTATATTTTGAAGCAAAACTAACAGTTTTGAATAGAACTGGAAAATTAAATTAACGTTAAGGAAGTCCTTACCTGAGTAAACTTACGTAACCTATTCTCATTTTTGTTTGAAGTAACGCATTTAAATTAAAATAAGAATAGGTTAACTTGTATACATAAACATCTTGTTGCGCAAAATTCCCTTGATAGGTTCCGTCCCAGAAATCACCGAGTGCATTCCCCTCCCAAATCTGCTCACCCCATCTATTAAAAAGCAATAAACTCACCTCTTCAATTCCTGTTCCTTTTATTTCCCATTGATCATTTAATCCATTACCGTCAACCGTAAACGAATTAGCTAACCAAATACGAGCAGGGCATTCATTTTTTATGACTACTTTATCCTCGGTTTTACAACCAGCGTCATTTGAAATTTCTACTGTGAAAATACCAGGTTCAAAAATTTGAATCTCATTGCCCATCTCTCCTGTACTCCATTCGATTTCGCCAACTGTCCTTCCTGCATCTAGAGTGAATCCATTTTCAAAATCATCGAAACAAATAATCGTATCATTTTGAAGCCATGACATTGGAAAGTTTTCAATAAAAACCATTAAAGAATCCGTATCGGAACATTGGCTATTTGATACCTCCAGCCAATAAAGACCTCCTTCCTCTACATTTATTGCAGCAGATGAGCCTCCTGTATTCCAATTAAAATTATTTTTAACATCGCTATTTATCGATCTTAGCTCAATAGTTTCTCCCGCACATACACTTAAATCAGGACCCAAGTCTACATTTGGCACATCCAAAAAAGTAAAAACAACAGTATCATAATCTGTACAAGAGGTGGATAAATTCATAACCTCCACGATATACTCTCCAGATTCTGAAACTAAAACTTCAGAAGTTGTGTCAGAAATAAGTCCAAACCATTGATGAGAATAAGTTTCTTCATTTAAGCCTGTGCCCAAGCGATACAAATCTCCAATGCAGAGGAGTTGATCAGCAGGCAAATTCAAAGGCGGTAGCGAAAACTCCGTTATTGAAACACTCGCTGTATCCTCACAATTGTTCTCATCAACTACTCTTACACGATAAACACCTCCAGTTGATACTGTAATCGGATTATTTATTTCCCCATGATCCCAAATACTTTCAACATCTTCTAATCCATGATCTAAAATTCGATTTTCACCTGAACAGATTGAGTTTGTTGAAAGTATTGGATTAGGCTTTCTATTCACTGTAAGTTCAATAGATGTATCACCTGTACATCCCTCATCACTAATAATTGATATAGAAATTTGACCTTCATCACTTTCTAACACATGCTCTATTTCAAAACTATTATTTGTTGAATTATTTTGCCAATTAAAAGTAAACCCAGATGTTGGATACCCAGAATTAAATATGATATTTTCTCCCTCGCAGATTGCCGTATCTTTTAATTGAATTGGTAAATCATTTCTTACTTGAACAAGTGTTGTATCTTTTGAAATACAGCCAAAAGAGTTTGTATAATTTAGAATAACTGCTATCGATGCACTTTCTGTTTGGTTTGAAATAGTAATACTTGAGTTCGATGAGCTATCATTGAGCCATATCCAAGTTGCTCCAGGTGTTTGTGCTATGGACTCTGGAACAGAAACAATTGCACTGCCACCAAGGCAAATAGTCGTATCTGAATTTAATCCAATTACACTTGCTCTCTTTTCAATAATTTGAATTGTATCGCTATTTAAACAGCTATTCGTATTACTAACCACTAAAGCATACTTTCCAGCTTTTGATAGGTCTAAAAATTCATCCTCAGTTAATTTTTCTGTCGTTGTATTGGTCACATCAAACCACTGATACGTTGAAAAAGTTCCTCCGCTTAACCTCATCATTGAAGAAGCGCCTTCACAGAAAAATGTATCAGGCCCCAAGCTCATCGTTGGGAGATCATTAACAACCAAGAATAACGAATCTCTGTAAGAACAACCTGAACTATCCACCTCTAACCAATACCATCCCGCTTGATTACTCGCATAAGAATAATCTTTAGTACTTCCATCCTGCCAACTCACCACACTAATATCTGTTCTTCCGGATTTCATTCCAAAGGTCAAAGCTTGATCGCCTAAACAAATTGATGTGTCGTTCCCTAAATCAATCACCAAAGGATTAACTTCAGTAATAACAATTGTATCTTTTCCAGAACATCCTTCATCATCAAACACTTCCAATCGGACCTCTCCTTCTCCTGTTAAATATGTGGATTCACTTTGATTCACTAGCCCATTCCAAACATATGTATAACCGAAGCCAAAACCTGCATCTAATTCAGTGGTGGTTCCAGTGCAAATTTCAAAATCCTCGCCTAAATCCACGATTAATTCTGAAGAAATATCCAAACGAACTGAATCCGTATCAGAACAACCATTTTTTGTAACAGCGACCCAATAATGACCAGGATCAGAACTACCTTTTTGTATTGTTTGCGTTGTTTCTCCAGTGCTCCACAAATAGTCGGCACCTGAATTTCCAGCATCAAAATCAATGGCACCTGAACAGATTGTGGTATCCGAACCTAAATCCACAGTGGGTATTGGATTTATTATTATTGATCGACTTTGCGTCAATGTATCATTTAAACAGGCATCATCCCTTAGAGAATCTATTACCACACTCCCCTCTACCCAAATTGGAAGTTCAATATAGTCTTTAGAAATATCAGTTGAACTAAATGAAATATCGTTTATACGATAGTACAAATCATAATTTGACAATCCACTAAACTGAATCTTTAAGAAGGCTGTATCCCCACTACAGATTGTTGTATCTTGAGTTAAAATTTCCATTTGCGGTTGAACACAATCTGTGCAAAATAAAATAGTATCATTTAACTCAACATCACAACCTCCTGCAACCAGTCGAGTTAAAATGTACTGGTCGCCATCAACAGGAATTTCGTAGTCTACGATATAGGGTGATGGGGTATTATCTGGAATAGAAATTACTTGGGCACTCCCTCCATTCTTCGTAAAGAAAACCTCCCACGGTCCTGTACCAGTGAGGTTTAACTTTAAATCACCTGTTGAACAACCATCAGTGCCTGTATTCTCATCATTCCACTCAACAAAAGCATCACCTGCATGCTCAATTACAACAGAAGAGTTGTGACAGTTTAAAAAAACTGTTCCTGTTGCATCTGTAAAACTTATCACCTTATATTGGCCAGGTTGATTCACACTTAAAATATAAGGTGACTGAATGGTAGGACCTACATTAAAAAGTGTTCCATCTTCATATTGTATAACAGCTGAAAAATTAGGTTGCCCCATGAAATTCACCCATATTTCGGCATCTTCCCCTGGACAAATTTGATCACAAGAATGCAAACTTATTGAAGGCGCACCGCACAAGGAGGCATTGTAGGTTTCTCCAAGTCCTTTGTCAGGAGAATAGGCGGGAAAAGCAAGAGTCATCGCATCTATCACTGCACCTAATGCCGTAAAGTTAACATCTCCACCTCCATTTATTGCGTCAAAAGCTATTTTAGTTTTGCTTTTTACCTCTTGCAAGTCTGCTGTCCAAAATAATTTTCCAGCCTCCTCAATGTACGCCTCAAAATCAGACCATGAAATGGGTTCGTCATAACAACCATGGTACTCATGATGATCTGGCTTTCCAGTATTTAACCCTCCCCAATTCACCTGAGCATCGTGAGAAACCAAAGATGGATCGATGGCAAAATTATCTTGTAATTGCATCAAATTATTTCTCATTCTCTCTGCGTATGCAACACCAACTGAGCTTGATGAATTTGCTAAATGGGTTGCTAAATTAGTATTGGTTAGGAAAGTTGTTCGATTGTTATCGAAAATATTTTCTAAAATAGACTCTGAGCCAAATGGACCATCATGATAAGCAAAAGCGAGCAACTCCTCAGCGGCATAAGGATCATTGGCATTATCAAAGAAATCAATCGGATTCCAGCATTTCATTTTTTCCCAGATCGTAAAACTAGTAGCATCATACAATGACTTTGATAAGGCCGCAGTAACGAAATTATCACCTGCGATAATTTCATTGTAGTCCAAAATTGGAGAAGATAAACTACCATATAAATTGGGGTAAAACTGCTTTAACTGATTCATTCCATCTGGCAGAATCTGAAAACAGCCTGCAGCACTTGATATAGACCGATAATTAATAGGATTGTCATCTAATGGATCTGTAATGATTCCTGCGTCGCAACCCATTCTTCCTTCAATGATTGCCTGGGCAAAAAAATAATCAATACTTGTTATTTCTGCACCAATCATATTAGTAAACATACTTTGTGAGTGCGCTGCAGCAATCGCCCAATTTTTCCTATTCTCTGGTACTCGAACATCTGCTAAATCCAAATTTGAACCACCAGACCATTCAGAAAGCTGAGCTTCATTTAAGCATATGTAGCCAGGAGAAGGTATTAGACACTCGGCATCAAAACTAAATTCCCAATTACGTGCATTATTTGCAGTTGGGTAATATGATGTAGCTGTGAATTCCTGCCAAACAGTATCTCCTTCTGAAGTAATTCCATATGGAGGTAACACAAATGCGCCCTGATACTCGCCACTGACACCTTTGGATTCGATACACTCGCCAGACGCTAATCCATCCCAATCTGTCTGAAAAGAAATTGTCTTTGAATCACATGACGCACTTCCATTACTTACAACCTTAATATTATAAGCTAAATCAACGGGTACTAAACTTGGCCATATCATGTCAATATTGATCCATGAATTTCCAGGAAAAGTTTGATCAGAATTATTACACATGCGGATATCACCATTGAATGTGTTTGGTTGATTCGAATTAGGGAATGCAGTAACATTTTCAAAAGAAAAGGAAAGTTGACTCTGAGAACTAAATGTAAACAATACAATAAATACGATAAGGAACCAACGAGGTCCTCGAACAAAATAAGGCATTTTAAAGGGTTTTAATCAAAGCTTCTTTAAAGGCATGAAACTTTGAAAGGCCCTTAAATTTACGAATTAATCAAAAAGCACATTGATAGAGAAGAAACAGTTTAGAGAAAACTTACGTCCCCAAGCCCCTCTCTAATTACCTCAGGCTGGTTACCTGTACAATTTAAAACTGTAGAAGGAGCATTATTTCCAAATCCACCATCAAGTACCAACTCAACTTGATTTTGATACCTTTCATGAATAATATAAGGGTCTGTTGTATATTCAACCAACTCATCCTCATCCTTTAGAGACGCTGACATTATTGGATTCCCAAGCCCTTCCACCAAGGCATGGGCTATATTATTATTGGGTACTCGTATTCCAACAGTCTTTTTCTTTGATTTAAATATTTTAGGGACTAATCCACTCGCGTTTAAAATAAAAGTATAGGGGCCTGGAAGCGCGTGTTTCATCACACGATACGTTGGAGTACTTACTTGTTTAACGTACTCAGATAATTGAGAAAGATCATGGCATATAAAGGAAAAATTTGCTTTTTCTGGCTTAATGCCCCTTAATTGACAAATTCGTTCAACGGCAGTTTTTGAATAAATATCACATCCAAAAGCATACACTGTATCTGTTGGATATATGATTACACCTCCATTTCTGAGATGATCCACCGCTTGTTGAATAGCACGAGGATTTGGATTATCTGGATGAATTTCTACTAACATAAAAAAATTTGAAAAGCCTTTATTGAATAAAGGCTTTTCATAATAAATTTAAGTTGTTAATTAACTATTTACTTTCGCATGGTCTGCAAGAAACTGAGCCAAACCTATGTCCGTTAACGGATGTTTTAGTAATCCTAAAATCACTTTAAGAGGGCCTGTCATAACGTCTGCTCCTATTTGCGCACAATCTAAAAGGTGGCTTGTATGACGAACAGAAGCAGCTAAAATTTCAGTTTCAAAACCATAATTATCGTAAATCAATCTGATTTCTTCAATTAATCCAATTCCGCTGTGTGATATATCGTCTAACCGTCCAATAAATGGGGACACGTAAGTTGCTCCTGCTTTGGCTGCTAAAATGGCTTGACCAGCGGAAAAAACCAAGGTGCAGTTTGTTTTTATTCCGTTATCCGAGAACCACTTAATTGCTTTCACACCATCTTTGATCATAGGTACCTTTACAACAATATTCGGGTGTAAATCAGCAAGCTCTTTTCCCTCTCTAATCATATCTTCAAACTCTGTTGAAATTACTTCTGCTGAAACGTCACCGTCTACAATATTGCATATATCCAAATAATGTTTTTTTACCTTTTCATCTCCGCTAATACCTTCCTTAGCCATTAATGAAGGATTCGTAGTGACACCATCTAAGACGCCTAAGTCTTGAGCTTCTTTAATTTGATCAAGGTTTGCTGTATCAATAAAAAATTTCATGTGAGTTTGAATGTTGAGTTTACTCAAATTTATACAGGATTATTGATGCAACATGATAAATTAGCACACATTTATGAACAATTCTTGTTGAGTTGTATTTGAAAAAGAAACATAAATTGCTTCTTTACCGTATTCGCGAGCAAATATTTTTCTATGCCTAAAACTCTGTGGACACCCAGTCAAACTTTTAGATGCAACTCCAATATGTATGCGTTCATGGAGTGGGTTAATCAAAAATACCAATATGTATTCAACGATTATCAAGATTTATGGCAATGGTCCATTGAACAAGAAGAACAATTTTGGGAAAGCATTCTTATGTACTTTGACCTCAGTTACACAGGAGTTTACTCAACCATTAAATCTAAAACCAGAAACATCTATGAAACTAGCTGGTTTGAGGGTATTCAATTGAATTACGCAGCTCATGTTTTTAAAAATGATTTCAAAAATCGCCCGGCTATTGTTTTCCAAGGAGAAGGAAAAGAATATCAAGAATTTAGTATAGAAGAATTAAAATCAAAAACCAGTAAAGTAACCAATTACTTGAGAGAAAAAGGAGTAAAAAAAGGTGATCGTGTATGCGCCATGTTGCCTAATTCCCCCGAAGCAATAATTGCCTTTTTAGCCACGAATGCTATAGGCGCTGTTTGGACAAGTTGCTCTCCTGATTTTGGGACTAAAAGTATTATTGATCGATTTAGTCAAATAGAACCAAAAATCTTTTTCGCTACAAATGCTTACCAATATAACGGCAGGACTTACAATAAAATTGAGGAAATAAAATTAATTCAAGAAGCTATTCCCTGTATCCAAAATACTGTTTTGATAGACTATATTCCTGAAATAGAAAATGAACTAACCCACGATAAATGGGAAGAAATTATGAAAAGGCAAGCATCTGAAATCCTTTTCGAAAATGTAGATTTCAATCACCCTATTTGGATTTTATATTCAAGTGGCACAACTGGAAAACCGAAGGCAATTACGCATTCAGTCGGGGGTATTTTAATTGAGCATTTTAAAGCATTAAGTCTTCATCAAAACGTCAAAAAAGGGGACACATTTTTTTGGTACTCCACCACTGGCTGGATGATGTGGAATTATGCAAACTCCGCCCTTTTAGTTGGTGGAACTGTAGCCATTTATGATGGATCACCTGTTTACCCATCAACAGACACTCTGTGGTCTTTTGCCGAAAAAGGATCCATAACGCATTTTGGTGCAGGCGCCTCATTTTTCAATTTATGTATGAAAGAGGATATGAATTTTTTAGATCGGGAAAAAATAAGAAATATAGAATCATTTGGCTCAACGGGTTCTCCATTGGCCCCCGAGTGCTTTGATTGGTTTTATGAGAAGGTCAATCCAAATCTTTGGCTAATTTCTTTGAGTGGCGGCACAGATATTTGTAGTGGTTTTGTTGGAGGAAATCCCTTTGGGGCAATTTACAAGGGAGAAATTCAATGCAGAATGTTAGGAGTAAACCTACATGCATATTCTGAAGAAGGACAATCTGTAGTGGAGGAACTTGGTGAAATGGTCATCGAGAACGCAATACCATCTATGCCTATTTATTTTTGGAACGATAAAAACAACGAACGATACAAAAGCAGCTACTTTAATATGTACCCAGGAAAATGGCGTCATGGAGACTGGATCAAAATAACAAACAGAAACAGCTTAATCATTTATGGCAGATCAGATGCAACACTTAACAGAGGTGGAATTAGAATAGGAACAAGTGAGATATACAGTGCCACTGAAAGTGTTGAGGAGGTTTTAGATTCTTTAGTAGTATGCATTGATCGATCAGATGGAACCCAAATAATGCCATTGTTTGTTCAACTACAAGGAAATATAGTACTAGATGCAAAATTAAAATCAAAAATTAAAAAGGCTATTAAAACACAATTTAGCGCCAGACATATCCCTGATAAAATATATTCCATACCTGATATTCCATACACAATTAGTGGAAAAAAAATGGAAGCTCCTGTAAAAAAAATTCTTTCTGGTGTATCCATTGAAAAATCTGCAAGTATTGATGCTATGAAAAATCCGAAGGCACTTTACTATTTCGTTAATTTTAACTGGTAATATTTCCTACTCATTCGTATTTTATTGGTAAACACAAAATTATGTTTAGGTATTTCACTCCACTGCTAATTTTACAAATTTTTTGCATTTATCATGTTTATAAAAACAAAAGAGCATATTGGTGGATTATCGTCATTTTAATTTTTCCTTTGATTGGTTGCGTGTTGTACTTGTATAAAGAATTCTACAATAAAAAAAACATTGAGCACTTGTCGGAAGGAATTAAGTCAACCTTAAACACAGAATATACCATATCCAAATTAGAAAAAAAATTAGCATTTTCAGACACAGTTGAAAATAAAATAAAAGTAGCTGATGAATATGTTGACAGGGGATTATATGAAGAGGCATTTCAACTTTACTCCTCCTGTTTGAAAGGTGTTTTTGCTAATGACCAAGATTTACTGAAAAAACTTACAAAAACAGCTTTTTTAAAAGAAGATTTTCAAGCTGTAATCACTTTTGGCGAATGCATTAAAAAAGACCGAAATTTCAACAAATCAGAAGAGAAAATAGCACTTGCATGGGCCTACTATCATTGCAACGACAAGATTACATCCAGAAAGTTATTCCATGAAATGAATACACAATTCACGAATTACACACATAGAATTGAATTCGTGAAGTTTTTAATTAAAATCGAAAACTTAAATAACGCTAAAGATTTGGCCCAAGAAATCATTGAGGAGATACAGTCAATGGATTTAACTGAAAAAAGAGCAAAAAAAGAAATCTTAAGAGAGGCTAAAAATTTAATTCAAAATACGACTTAAGCTTTGTTTTTTTCAAAAAAAGAAATCAATTAAAATGTTTCCAATTCATTTAAAACCAATGAAGCTGCTCCAATTAATCCAGTATCCGCTTCACAGCCCGCTGGAAGTAACTCAAACGTATCAGCGTAATAAGGTGAAAAATATGACAAGGCTGTTTTTTTTGCGGAGGCCTCAAACAACTCAAAAGCCTTTCCTACTCCACCTCCTATAACAAACTGTGTAATGTCATATGCATGGGCTAAACCAACAACAGTTTCTCCAATTAATTCACCTACATAATCCCACACATTAAGTGCAAACCGGTCACCAGCTTTTGCCGCATGAAATACTTTCTCTACTGTTAATTCATCCTCAGAGTGTAACAAGCTAAATCCATTCACTGGTTTTTTCAACTCCTCTTTAACATAATTTGTGAGATGACGTTGACCTAAATAATTTTCCAAAACTTGGCGCTGAGGACCTACAACCAAAAAACCAACTTCACCGGCATTTCCTTTTGCCCCAATAAATAGTTTTCTATGCACAATAACTCCTCCACCCACACCTGTTCCCAAGGCAATCATAATAAAATTGTCTTTTTCGTGGCCACCGAAGTACATTTCACCAAGAGCTGTACAATTCGCGTCATTTTCCATTCTAACGATCAAATCAGGAAAAGTCTCTTTTAGAATAGGAACTATTTTCGTTCCATTAAGTGCTCCCAGATTATTAGCCTGAACAAGCGTTGTTCGATCTAAAGATAATTGTCCTGGAATACCGATACCGATACCTTTTACCTGTGGATAACTGGCAATATATTTTTTAGAAATATCAATAAGGAGCCCCATAAAATCCTCAGAGGTTTGTGCATTCTCTAATGTGTCATGGCGCTCTGTAGCCAAAATTTCACCTTTATTGGTTACGATACCAAATTTTACGGTTGTTCCACCAATGTCTATTCCTAAAATCATGGAGCAAAAATAGCATTTTTTTACTGTATTACCAGTCGACAAGTTATTCGTTGACCTTCCTTCTCAATAACCGCTAGATAGACACCAAACGAAAGCCTTTCTAAATTTAGTTGATCTGCATTAATACCGCTTTCCAATAACTCTCCTTTTAGGTTATAAACCTCGAATTTAAATTCGCCAAAACCTTTCGTATTAAACACACCAGAGGATGGATTTGGAAAAAACACCATCTCTCTCGATTTCTTTTGATTTTCAACAATGTTTGCTTCTTTCCTATGTTGTATAATAAACGACAACATGGATTGTTCATTAAAACAATCTTGACCTAATTCCCAAATCATTGCACCTCCTGCATTATTATCATCAATAAAATCAAGCTTTTCTTGAATTGTCATTTTCCCATTAAAATACAACGTTCCTTCATCGGTAAAGATTTCATCTTGATTAAGACTATCTGGATAATTGTTTACAATTTCACACCATGTTTTTGCTGAGGTGGATTCAGCATCAAATTGATAGCCATAAAATGGTAATCCAACAACCAAGTTTTCGGGCTGCGCACCTCTCTCCTTCCAGTAGTTAAAATCTCCCTTTACCTGACTCATGGGTGCATGTTGTCCTTCAGTTGACCAAGGCCCAGTATAATCATAAGACATCAAATTAATAAAATCAAATTTTTCGATTGTAGATTGATCAACTGATGCCCCTGTCCACTTCGCAAACGCAGCACTTACCTCAATATTAAAAGCATGAGCAGAATCAATTAACTCTTTTACAAATCCATTGTATGTTGACATCTGCACCATTGAACCCTCTAAATCTACATCTATACCATCAACATGCTTTTCTCGCACAAAACGCATTAAGTTTGAAATGAATTGAGCTCTGTTTTCAGTTTTTGTTTGTTCGCGGTAGATATGCTCAATCTCATCGGACAAACCACCGCCACCAATAGAAACAAAAACTTTACACCCATTCGGCCGCGCCTTATCAATCACGGAAGAAATACTTTTAGAATAGGAAAAGTTTCCTTCTCCATTAGGATTTACAAACGAAATCATCACATGAGTAAGGTTAGAAAAAGTTATTTCATCTAAAAGATAAAACCGATAAGAAGGCAAGTACCCTACAATATAAAAGGCGCTGGAAACTTTAAATAAAAACAGAAATATAAATAAATTAATTATTTTCATTGTAGGATATATTTTTAAGGATAACCAAAAATAACAGTAAAAATAAACCGTTGATTAGGTTATAACCGGACATCCTTAGGACCAACGAAAGATTTTTAGAAAATCAATTAATTTTTCTGCTCCATTTATTCTCTAGATTTAAACCCTATTTTAGCACTATGAAGAAAGTCTTTTTCCTTTTGTGTATAATTCCCTCATTTTGTTTTGCCCAACAAGATTCCACTACTGCTGTTGTAAAAATTGCAGGTGTTACTGTGACTTCAGATAGTTTGAAGCCTATTCCATTTGTTAATATTATTATTAAAGGTAATTACACTGGAACAATGGGTGATTACTCTGGATTTTACAGTATTGTTGCAAAAGCTGGCGATACTTTAATATTCACCTCTGTAGGATATAAAAGTACAGAATATGCTATCCCCGATTCATTAAAAAGTGATCAATACTCATTGATACAAGTACTTAAAAAAGATACCATCGAACTTCCCGAAACGAAAATAATTATATGGCCAAGCTATGAACAGTTTAAACAGGCTTTTATGAATGCTGAAATTGAGGACAGCGATTTAGTTAGGGCCAAGAAAAACCTTGACCATGAGATTTTAAGAGAGCAAGCAATCAATCTTCACTTAGGAGCTAAAGGGAACCAAAAGCTAATGCTTGACCGAGAAACTTCAAGACTTTATTCAATTGGTCAATTACCGCCAAATAACTTCTTAAACCCCGTAGCATGGAAAAGATTGATCAAAGCATGGAAAGAAGGAAAGTTTGAGGATTAACTTTGAAAAACATCTTCCTTGATCAATTGCTCAACAATGTAATCTAATCGGTCCTCAAATTGTGCAGCAGAGTCTTCCCCAGCTACTTTTAATGCTTGAAGGTTTTCCGCTGATACATTATCCATTTCATTATCTGATGCACCCATATTAGGCTCTATCCTTACATATTGATTCAAAACACCCTCTGACTCAAATATATTTTTCAATTGAAAATCAACCGTTTCTGCAGATCCAGACATCATAATATCAACAAGAGGCTTTACCCACTGCGCTACTCCATAATCTTTAACATGGTTATACATGTAGGGCTTCTTTATAGATCCTGTACCCAATGAAACAAGAAAGATATCTTTAGCACTTATACTCTTATCGTTCGCCTTTTTAAAATTGTTTCGGGCCTCAACATATGCGCATAACGCTGGGTTATTGGCAAAAACTCCTCCGTCTATGAGCGCAAATGAATCTCCTTGATAATTTTTTATTTTTGCGGCCTGAAAATAAGTAGGAGCCGCACTTGTCGCCCTTGCAATCTCCCATGCTTTAAAATTATACGCTTGTTTTTCATTTGCTTCAAATTGATTAAAAAAGAACGCTCTTCTGCTTTCCACATCATATGCAGTAATTAAACAAGGCTTGATAAGATCAGATAGCCAGGTGTTTTCCCCAAGTTTTTCCTTTAATATTTTTTCTAAATTTCCAACATCATATTTTTCATCAAGAAATCCCGCTCCAGAGGTAATCACCTTGGATAAACTTGATTCAAATATTTCACTGCCTTTTTCTAAATAAATAGAAACCGCCTCTTTTGCAGTATATTTCGCTTTACCATCTTCCCCAGGACACAATAAAAAAGCAGTTAATATTCCTCCTGTACTTGTACCTGCTATCATGTCAAAATAATCACCAATTTTGGCATGAGGATTTCCCAAAGCTTCTGCTAGTTTATATTCTAATTTAGTTAGAATTTGTCCTGGAAGAACACCACGTATTCCACCTCCGTCAATTGTTAAAATTTTAATCATATTATTAAGATAGTTAATACAAAAGAATTTTAAAATACATTCAACATTACTTTTGGATATAATTTTCGTCAAAAACCCCCTCTTTTAAAATGTTCAAATGAGCCTTAAGGACGCTTTCCTTCCATTTTAATTGAAAGGCATACTTTTCTTGTTTCAAAATCCAAACAAAGTGAAAATCATGATCAATTTGTGTAAAAAGCCTTTTTATTTCTTTTAAATATGTGCTTTTAGATTTATGAAATTTCATCCAAAAAAACTGAGGTGAAATTTTATTGATTAGGCTAATAAAATCCTCCATTGATTGAACATAGATATACTCCTTAATTTTACGAAACGAATAAGTCATTGTGTATTACTTTAATTAACATAAACATACCTCCTAAAACCATAATAAGTTTACGGACAAAACCTACTATTTGTCCTTCCCAGAGTTTCATTAAATTTGCAATCAAAAAAACACGCTCTTCATGAGAGGTACTTTTTTACTTTTTCTGTTTTTCATAATCGGCATCACTGCAGGTGCAAACAATGACTCTACATTGAATGTACCAAAAGACACGTTTAATTTAGCCGAACATTTCTCAAGAGGCCATGTAAGTGGTCATTTTAGGAATTTCTTTATGAATACTATTAATGAAGGTTCATTGAGAGATTACTGGACGAATGCATTCGGAATGTCATTGCATTATGAATCACTTTCCTTTAAAGGATTTATGTTTGAAATGAAAGGAATCTTTACGTTTCAAACGTTTTCATCTGATCTTAACAAAAAAGAAACTCGTACTGACGAAGCCTCTAAATGGGAGATTGAGCTTTACGACGTATTGGATCGAAATAATAAAACGGATCTTGATCGATTAGAGGAGTTATTTATTCATTATCAATGGAAGAATTCTTTTATACGTTATGGAAGAATTCCGATCAACTCAACCCCACTTCTTAACCAAAGAGATAGCAGGATGAAACCTTTTGCTTTTGAAGGATTTCATGGAAATTTAAAAATCAACAAGTTTATCTCTGGTCAATCAATTATTATTCATGGCACATCACCTCGTTCAACTGTGGAGTGGTTTGGCATGAACGAAGCGATTGGATTAAATACAAATGGAGTAAGTAAAACAGGAGAAACTGCAGATTATCATGAATTCCTTAATACACATTTCTTGAGTGCGCAAGAGTTGAAATTTGAAACTGAAAATCTTATGTTCAGTTACTGGAATTTTTATCTGGATCGCGTATTTAATTTAAACTGGGGACAAATTGAACTAAAAAATAAAAGCTGGAAACTCGGGGTTATTGGTCTTCATCAACTCGCTCATCAAAAACAATCAAATTTAAACGTAAACAATCAATATATTGATCCCGATGGATCAACTGGCGTTGTAAGCTCCCTATTAGAGCGAAAAAATAAAGAATTGGCTGTTGCAATTTCGAACACCTATATTTTAGGAAAAGGAAGATTTTTATTTCCAAAAGAACTAGGAAGAGAGGAATTGTATACTTCAGTGAGTAGATCTCGTGTTGATGGATTGGGTAAATCATCCATATCAAATATTAGTTTTAAATATAACCCACATGCTAAAAAAGAACTTGAATTTGATTTAATATGTAGTTACGTAAACACACCAGGAGCGCTTAATTATCAATACAATAAATATGGTATTCGAGATTACTTTCATACCGTTTTTGAAATAGATTATAATTTTCTGGGGAAATTAAAAGGACTTGAATTAGACCTTCTTTACATTTATAAAAGAGATACTGATAAAAATAGTTTAACCGAAACTGCCGCATTTAATCGAACAAATTTCCATCAGATAAATCTTATCATGAATGTAAATTTTTAATTGTCAGCTTATTCTTCCCCAATTTATTTTACCCTTATTTTGTAGTTCGAGATTTTCGTAAAGGATACTATTTTTAAGCTCTATTAAATCAGGATCTTCCTCTAAAATCTCCAGCGCTTTGGATCGTGCAAAAGAAACTATTTGAGTATCCTGAACAAGATTAGCTATTTTCATCTCCATTAGTCCACTTTGCTGGGTTCCTTCAATATTTCCAGGACCTCTTAATTTCATATCAACCTCACTAATTTCAAAACCATCATTTGTCTTCACCATAGTTTCCATCCTTTTTCTACTCTCTTTACTCAACTTATGCCCCGTCATAAGAATACAATAAGATTGAGCAGCCCCTCTTCCCACTCTTCCTCTTAATTGATGTAACTGACTTAATCCAAATCGCTCAGCACTCTCAATAACCATTAAAGAGGCATTTGGGACATTAACTCCTACTTCTATCACAGTAGTGGCAACCATTATTTGTGTTTTTCCTTCGGCAAATCGCTGCATTTCATAATCCTTATCTGCGGACTTCATTCTACCATGAACTATGCTCAACTGATACTTTGGACGTGGAAAATATCTTAAAATACTTTCATACCCATCCATCAAATCTTTATAATCCATTTTTTCAGACTCTTCAATTAAAGGATAAACAACATATACTTGTCTTCCTAAATCAATTTGTTGCTTCATAAAACTCAATACGCGCAATCGTTGATTATCTTTAAAATGTCGAGTAACTATTGATTTCCTTCCAGGAGGAAGTTCATCAATAACAGAAACATCTAAATCTCCGTACAGTGTCATTGCCAAAGTTCGTGGTATCGGAGTAGCAGTCATCACCAAAATATGAGGCGGAATTGCACTTTTTTTCCAAAGTTTAGAGCGTTGAGCCACTCCAAACCGATGTTGTTCATCAATGATGGCGATCGCCAAATTTTTGAATTGTACCTTATCTTCAATCAATGCATGCGTCCCCACTAAAATCTTCAATTTTCCGGATGTAATTCCTTGATGAATATCTCTACGATCAGCAGTTTTCACTGAACCTGTTAACAAACCTACTTCTAAACCTAAAGGCGCTACCAGTTCTTGAATGCCGATTTGATGTTGTTGAGCCAATATCTCCGTAGGTGCCATTAAACAAGCTTGAAAACCATTATCAATAGCAAGTAGCATAGTCATGAGTGCAACTAACGTTTTACCACTCCCCACATCGCCTTGCACTAATCGATTCATATGATATCCCGAAGAACAGTCTTTTCTTATTTCCTTGAGGACTCGTTTTTGAGCCCCTGTTAAATCAAAAGGAAGAATATCCTTGTATAGCCTATTAAAATGCGCTCCAACCTCTTTAAAAACAACCCCTCTAAACTTCTTTTTATTACCAATTTTAGCTCGTACTATTTTTAGCTGAATATAGAAAAGCTCATCAAATTTTAATCGCCCTTTTGCTTTATTTATTATTTCATGCGATTGAGGTCTATGAATTTCAAGAAAAGCTCTACCTCTGGTCATTAATCGATACTGATTAACTAAATAGTCCGGGAGAGTTTCTTCTATTTTGTCATTTACCTCAAGCAAAAGATGTTCCATGAGTTTTCGAATACCCCTTGAATCAAGATATCGCGCCTTTAATTTTTCAGTAGATGGATACACAGCCTGTAATCCTTTTTGACCTTTTTTATGCCATTCTACAAGTGGAACAATTTCTGGATGTGAAATATTAAATCTATTTTGAAAAATAGTGGGTTTTCCAAAAACCACATATTCTAAACCTGCCTTCAATGCTGGTTTGATATATTTAATACCCTTAAACCACACTAATTCAATTATTCCTGTCTCATCTCTTAGACGAGCGACTAATCTACTTTTACGACCTCCTGCAATTTCTTCAATATTCACTAGCTTTCCCTTGATTTGAATATTCTGAATATCAGGATGTAATTCGTTGATTTTATAAAACTGAGAGCGATCTATGTACCTCAACGGATAATGCTCAATCAAATCTTGCCAAGTGTATATACCAAGTTCCTTTTTTAATAAATCTGCTTTTGCAGGACCTACTCCTTTTAAAAACTCAATTGGTGTATGTAAAATAGAATCTTTGATAAATTTAAAGTTAATGGTTCTGCCCGTCGTTTATAAAAATCAGAAGGTTTATTTTTACACCTTGAATCCTTTTTCATGAAAATCATTCCATTTCTAGTTTTATTTGGGTTTCTTTTTTCTTGCCAAGAAAAACCTGAAAAAATTATAATCTCACGTTCTAAGTATAAGGAAAAGCTCGAAGGTTTTTGGCTTGGTCAATGTATTGCTAATTGGACAGGTTTAATTACAGAAATGGATAAGATAGGAAATATTGGAAACATCAAAACAGGTGATTTTTACACTCGTAATGATTGGGGTAAAGAAGATCTTCCAAATATTTGGGGAGAAAGAAAAGACTCCATCTCTTCTACAATAAATTTTGTTTTCAAAGATACAAATGAAATATGGCAGGCTGATGATGACACAGACATTGAATATATGTATCAGTATTTAATGTTTAAAAATAAGACCAGTAAATTAACACCTAAGCAAATTCAAAAAGGTTGGTTAAAACACATTAAAAAAAAGGAAGAGAATTATTTGTGGGTATCCAACCAAGCCGCTTTTGACCTCATGCAAAAGGGCGTTTTACCTCCTGAAACTGGCGAACCTAAAATTAATCCGCACACCGAAATGATCGATGCGCAATTGACCACTGAAATTTTTGGTTTATTCTCCCCTAGTCATCCCGAAATAGCAATTGAACTTGCTGAAATCCCAATAAAAACGGTAGCTCGAGGTGAAGCTGAACTTATCGCCAAATTTTATATCGTTATGCATGCTCTAGCATATCGAATTAATCCCAACATAGAAATTAAGAAACAAACTCATCAATTATCATTAGATGCGCGAAGGTTTCTTCCTGATTCTTCAACCTCTGCAAAAATATTTGACTTTGTTTGGAACCTTTATAAATCGGATATAAGCTGGGAAGAAGCGAGAGACTCTGTTTACAATCGGTATCAAGTCAATCAAAAAGATGGTTATGACATCACCTCTAAAAATCTTTATTGTAATGGATGTTTTGCTGCTAGTATAAATTTTGCAGCTAGTTTAGTAAGCTGGTTTTATGGGGAAGGAAATATAAAAAAAACAATACAAATTGGAACCCTTGCAGGATGGGACTCTGATAACCCAACCGCGACATGGGGAGGATTACTAGGTTTTATTTATGGTAAGAAAGAAATAGAAAGAATCTTTAATAGGAAATTCAGCACTAAATTTAACATTCATAGAACGCGTCAAAACTTCGACAATGATGGCATTGATGATTTTGATCACATGACTAATATGGGAATATCAGTGGTTGATTTAGTAATAAAAAACCTCATTAAAGGTAATATTACCGGAAAGAACAATTGGGTAATACCTCAACACTAAACCCAATTAACACCTTTAACCAATTTGCTTAACGTATCCGCTTCTTTTGATCCTTCTTCGGGTTGAAAATCATATGGCCAACCCGCCATTCTTGGTAAACTCATTAGAATACTCTCGATTCTTCCATCTGTATCTAACCCAAATTTGGTTCCTTTATCATAAACCAGATTAAATTCAACATATCTACCACGGCGTATCTTTTGCCATTCTAATTCTTGATCTCCATATGGCTTAGATGAATTTTTAGACATCAATGTAGTATAAATTGGTGCGAAGGCTTCTCCTACTCCTTTAACATAATTAAATAAATCGATTAAAGAGGTTTCTGAATTTGCTTTCATTCGATCAAAAAATATTCCACCAATTCCCCTCGTTTCTTTTCGATGTTTTATAAAAAAGTAATCATCAGCCCATTTTTTATGGTCAGAATAATAGGAACCATCGTGTTGATCGCAAACATTTTTTAATTGTTCATGAAACCATTTAGCATCTTCATCTACGATATAGTGTGGTGTCAAATCAATTCCTCCACCAAACCATGCATCTTGAATTTCTTTAGAATCCTTACTTTTTCTCGTTTCAAAATATCTAATATTCATATGAATAATTGGAACATGAGGATTGACCGGATGCATTACAATGGAAACACCACTAGCAAAGAAAAAGTCAGATGATAAGTTTAGAGCTTTTTGGATGTTTTTTGGGAGCTCTCCATATACTGCTGACCAATTCACACCTCCTTTATCAATGATTGCTCCATCTTGAAGAACACGTGTTCTACCACCACCTCCCCCTTCGCGCGCCCAAGCATCTTCATGAAATTTGGCCATACCGTCTTTCTGTTGAATTGCAGTACAAATATCATCCTGCAAATTCATAAAAAAATGCTTTACTTCTTCGGCAAAGGGGCTATTCATTCAGTTTGAGGAATTTATAATTAGAATACTTGTAAACATTAACCGATTTATTGGAAATTCCATTCTGTTCTCCATTAAACGTAAATTGGTAATCTCTCATCCCTCCAACAAAATATTGATCTACTAATTTCTCGTGGGAATAGGAAGAACGGTTTTGTAACATTTGTTTCAATAAAATAAAGGTGAAATCAAAACCCGTAAAAGCATAACTTGATGGCTCAGCATAATATTTTTTAAAGTAGTTCTTCATAAAATTATCAGTAAGTGGATAGCCAAATTTCACGTCTGAAGCAGAAACAATATGAATATTTAAACTGTCCCAATAATCAACCTCGATATTTTTGTACTTTTTTAAATCATCAAGTCCAAAAAGTAATAGATCAGCCTTGGAACTTGATGGTATTAATTTAGCGGAAAGCTTAGATGAAAAAGCCTCTTTTTTATTCGCCAAAATAATAATATTCCTCTTCCCTTCTTGTATTCGCTCTATCGGCTGTGAAACTCCCTCAGTAATCATAGGAATAATTGTTTGACCAGAGTCAACCAATAAACTTTTAGCAATTATTTCTCTTTGAACTACCTTGGCGTGTTTTTCATCATTTTTATCCTGCATGGCTATTATGATGTTTTCCTTCAAATAATTTTCTCCCACATAGGCACCTATTGCTTTATATCGACTTTTGTCTGAAGGAATAATTCGAATAGCATTAGGAAAACCATTAATTACTGCATCCTTTTTACTAAAAGGCGAAACCATTGGTATATGAATAGAATCTCTTTGCAATAGTTTTGCCGCAAACACAAAGGTGCGGGTTAAACCTGGACCTATCACTAAATCCATATTTCGAAATGAAGGCTGTGTTATTATTGTTTTAATGACATTAGTATCTTCCTTAGAATCGTATACATATAATTGGGCATTAAGCCCTTGTTCAACGATGGAGTCTACCGCCATTTTTATCCCTTGATAGAGCTCTAAAAAAGTTCTTGTCCTCTTATAGATTTGAGGCTCCTGTTCATCCTTAAACTTTTTTAAAAATTCAACATTTTTTTCAAAGTGAAAAGGAAGAATTACAGCGATATTTACAAAGGAGGAATCATATAATTTAAGCGAATCCCCACTTAAAACATTAATATTTCCATCTTGCTTTCCACTCAAAAAATATCCATCAATTGCCACTTCATCCTCTGATGTTCGATCTCTTTGATAAATTTTAACAACACTGCCTAATTTCAACCCTTCTTTTAAGACCTCTTCATTATCTGTTTTAAATCGCTTTTGAGATATATTGTAATTCTTAGTTAAACTGTATATTGTTTCTCCCTTAACAACAGTATGGAAAAGATAATTTCCCTTAAACTCATCTGTGTTATTAATTGAAACATTCTTTAACGGTTTAGTTATAGTTTTAGCACCCCCATTATTGCATGGAACTTTTACTTTTTGACCTAAACTAAGCGCACTTGTTATACCAGGATTTAATTTCTTAACGCCCAATTCATTCGTACCATACTCAATGCCTATGCGGTATAGATTATCACCTGATATTACCGTGTGGTAACATTCATTTTGACCATTCACGATACTTAAAACAGCAAGGAGTAATATTGACAATATTTTTTTCATAAGTCAAATTTATACAAATATTATTCCCATTCGATAGTTGCCGGAGGTTTAGAACTAATATCGTAAACTACTCTGTTGATTCCTTTCACTTTATTAATGATTTCATTTGATATTATTCCAAGGAAATCATAAGGTAGATTCACCCAATCGGCTGTCATGCCATCAGTACTTTCAACGGCTCTTAACGCAACAGCATTTTCATAGGTTCGTTCATCACCCATTACACCCACAGATTGAACAGGTAGAAATATTGCGCCTGCCTGCCAAACCCGATCGTACAAACCATGTTCCTTCAATCCATTTATAAAAATAGCATCAACCTCTTGAAGAATAGCCACTTTTTCTCGCGTAATTGCTCCGAGTATTCGAATGGCTAATCCAGGTCCAGGAAATGGATGACGAGCAAGAATATCGTTAGGAACATTCATCGAACGACCAACCCTTCTTACCTCATCCTTAAAAAGTAATTTTAAGGGCTCCACAATTTTCAACTTCATGAAATCTGGAAGACCACCTACATTGTGATGAGATTTAATTGTTTGAGACGGCCCACCATCCACACTAACTGACTCAATAACATCAGGATAAATTGTTCCCTGCGCAAGCCACTTCACATTATCTATCTTATTTGATTCATCATCAAACACCTCAATAAAAACTCTTCCTATAATTTTTCTTTTTGTTTCTGGATCAGAAACTCCATCTAGCTCATTTAAAAATCGATCTTTCGCATCAACTCCCTTTACATTCAAGCCTAAAACTTTATACTGCTCTAAAACTTGCTCAAACTCTCCTTTTCTAAGCAACCCATTATCCACAAATATGCAGTGAAGATTTTTACCAATTGCTTTATCTAAAAGCACTGCAGCAACTGAGCTATCTACACCACCTGACAACCCCAAAACAACCTTATCTTCTTTCAATTGTTGCTTCAATTGAGTTACTGTAGAATCTACAAAGGAATCAGGTGTCCAATCTTGACGAGAACCACAAACATCAACTACAAAATTCTTCAAAATAATTTTGCCGTCCGTGGAGTGGTAAACTTCAGGATGAAATTGAATCCCATAGGTTTTTTCATCATCAATATGATATGCCGCACACGCAACATCTTTTGTAGAAGCTATAATTGTAAACCCTGTAGGTAATTCTGCAATGGTATCACCATGACTCATCCAAACTTGAGAACCAGATGGAACGCCTTTCATTAAATGATGACCATCATTAATGTAAGACAGATTCGCTCTTCCATACTCGCGTATTGCAGATGCCTCTACATTCCCGCCATTGGATTTTGCTAAATATTGAGCACCATAACAAACTCCTAAAAGCGGCAACTTTCCTTTAATAGCTGTAAGATCAAATACAGGTGCATTGTCATCAAGCGTTGAGTAGGGACTTCCCGAAAGAATAACACCAAGAATTGAATCATCTATTTCAGGTGGATTATTGTATGGATGGATTTCACAATAGGTATCGAGCTCTCTAACTCTTCTTGCTATCAATTGGGTATATTGAGATCCGAAATCAAGAATTAAAATCTTTTTTTGCATACGCAAAGATAGTCACAAGGATTTATTCATATTATTGTTTTCAATTCCAGTTTTCAACATTATTAAAAGGAAACTTTTTAAGTGATTTATAGGGATTTTTAAATATCCTTTACATCTTCGCAAAACAATAAAAAAAATAGTAACTACTATATCTTTAAACCATGGCAGGAAACATTACATTCACAATGATTAAACCAGAGGCAATGAGAAAAGGTGCCGCTGGAGCAATACTAAAAATGATTCAAGAGGCAGGTTTTGAAATAATTGCCCTAAAAATGAAACAAATGTCTACTAAAGATGCTGAGGAATTTTATGCTGTCCACAAGGATCGTCCGTTTTTTGATGGACTCATTTCTTTTATGACAAGTGGACCAATCATTGCTGCTGTATTGAAAAAAGAAAATGCTGTTGAAGATTACAGAAAATTATTAGGAACCACAAATCCTGAAACAGCAGATGAGGGTACGATTAGGAAAGCTTTTGCAACAAATGTTACCATGAATGCAGCACATGGATCTGACTCAGATGATAATGCTGCCATAGAAACAGCTTTTCATTTTGATAAAAATGAAATAATCGAGTAATCTATCACAACATAAATTTGATTAAGTAGGAAATAAAGTTGATTTATCTTAGTAAGGTAACACTTCCAATTTTTTTAATTTCTTTCCCATTTTCACCAACAACATTTATTCTGTAAACATAAACGCCCTCTGGTGCTTTTCTACCTGACATATACTCTCCATTCCAACCTGTAGAAAAATCATTTGTATAAAAAATCTTTTCTCCCCATCGAGAGAACACATACATTTCATAAGAAGAAATTCCAACCCCCTTTGCATGGAAAATATTATTATTTCCATCTACATTAGGAGTAAATGCATTCGGCACCCATAAGTATAAAGGAGGAACAACTACAATTTCCTGAGAAATAGAATCTACACAGCCTAAGCTATCGGTTACAAGTAATTTAACAACATAGGTGGAATCCGTTGTATAAATTGTTGAAGCATTTGTTTCGGTAGATAATTCCCCATTACCCAAATCCCAATGATAACTTTCAACAGCTCCTTGAGAATTATTTACAAATCGAATTAAACTTCCTGATTCTAAACGATTTGAACCGGGGATGAAGCTTGCTTTAGGAACTTGAATTTTCAATTCAACGCTATCTGTAGCTGCAATAATGTTACAAGAATCCATTACGCTAATCGATATGATTGTAGACTCATCTGAACTAAAAATAGCAGATGAATTTAATGTCCCATTTTCCCATTCATAACTGTATGGAGGAATACCTCCTGTTACAAGTGCATTGAATTCCGTAACATCTCCAGGACAAACAATCGTGTCACTGGCAATTTGAACTTCAATATCAGTATAGTTCAACTGAACCTCAACAGAATCAGTTATTTGGACGCCACATTTATCAGTAACCTGTAAAACATAGTGTTTACTTTCAACAATTTGAGGCAGAATTGACGATGTTTTTTCTCCTGTTTCCCATAAATAATTGTATCCGCCTGCACCTCCTGATGCATTTCCACTAACAGGAACCATTAAGCCAGCGCAAACAACTGAGGTATCTTGGGACATGGATAGCGCTAGTGGACTGAACAATGGTACAATAACATTTATCTCATTCGTGGTTTCTTCTCCACATACATCAGTTACTTTAAACTCAATAGTCTCCGATGTTAGTGGACTAAGATTTGTAATTACAGTATTATCTCCATTATCCCATTCATAAGTAAAAGGAGCAAATCCTCCCTGAAAATTCGCTTGAAGTTGCACTTCCTCTCCTGGACATTCTGTAAAAACATCTTGGGGATTAGAGGTGACAGGTAAGATATCTGTAATAGTAAACTCATAATCAACACTATCAAGATCACAAATATTAGGATTAGGAAATCGAAGAATTACTTGCTCCTCTTGTTCTGGAAAGCCATCAACAATTGATTCAATTCGAATTGTTTTTGAAGTTTCATTTATTCCGAATGAAACAACACTTGGTAAGACAGTATAATCAACACCATTTTCTGCCGTTCCTAAAACTCTATAGTTTAACGATAAAACTTGATCAAGATCTTCCGTTCTTGTTAGTTCTAAAACTCCATCTGAACACCCCTCAGGCAAAAGGTTTAAAGTACCAACATCAACAGTAGAGGACTGATTTGGCTCATACAACGGACTACTGTTTAAACTTCCTCCTTTTAAAAAAACTCCACTATCAAATAATCCATCCCTCACATCTGCTATTGCAATTTTTAAATGATAAGTTTGACATGGCACCACTTCTTTAGTGGCAGTTAACGGAATCGTAAACCCATCAAAATTAGTTACGGTTTCATCGGTGAAAGTAGACTCTAATTCATCCTGACCAGTCCCATTATCAATGTACAAATGACTATTTTTTTGATCATTAATCGTTTCAATAGAAATCACCTCATTTGTACCCGGAACCACAGCTAAGTTTTCTTGCCCAACAATCCCTGGACCACTAATGAAAAAAGCAAATACATCAAAAAAACCAGCAGGGTTGTTGGCTTGCTCTAAATATTCTTCGGAAGCAAAAACATATTCAAATTCAATTAAATCACCTTGGGGAATAAAATCAAATTCAATAATCGCAGCATCATTTGTTTGATCTGCGATAAGGTTCGTTAAATCAGAATCACCCACCCGCTTCCAATCACTTCCCTGACTATTGTTATTATTAGGGCCAATAGGACCATCTTTCCTACCACCCAAGGAAATTTTATCTTTTACAGTCCCTGTAGAAATAATTATACCATTATCTATTCCAATGTTACTGTTTGATCCGTCAAAAGATCCAATTGCATCTTCATGTCCAATGTAAACAATATTGCTTACCACAACTCCTTTACCAACTAAAACACTTGTAATCAATTGTTCTGTAGAAAGCGCAGTACTTGTGGTCAACTGGGCCTTACACACAACTGATAGCAAAAACAATATAGCACTTAACCTCTTCACGTATTACTAAAACACTGACTAACTGTGATTTGTTACTTTTTTTAAAAAGACTACTTAACTGAGTAGTTTTCCTTAAACTTTTTTAATTTCAGCAAGAAAGTTAAATATTTTATCATCAGTTGCAAAAGCACCATATTTTATTAAATGATGAATTTCCTTATTTCTTTCAACTTCATCAAATGATTTACTAGAGGAATAGATCAACATCTTTTCTGCATTTTTAGAAATAAATTCCATGACTCCTTCCAATGGAAAGTCATCTCTACCCTGATAATCAACACCAATCAAAATAGCCTTTTCTTTAAAAAATTTGAAGACCTTCAAGCTTTTTGCATTTTGATAAAGAATAAATTCTGTTTTATCATAAACTTTATCTAACACTAAATCACTAAATAAGCCCACAATTTCAATCGCTTTATCGGGGTCATTTTTATTTAGTTCTTCCCACTCTTCTGCGTGAAGACCATTAGCTATTAAAAAATGCTTAAATTCTTCATCTAAAGCCTTTAATTCTTCATCAGTTAAAAACCTATATCGTACCATAAGTGTGACTTTATTAGGTCATAATACTAAAAAAGCCGCAAAAGCGGCTTTTTTAGTATTTATAAATCCCTTGCTTTTTACGCATTCACGGATAACAATTCCGCCATAGCCTGTCCAATATGAGCAGGAGAATCAACAACTTTGATTCCACATTCTCTCATAATTCTCTTTTTAGCCTCAGCGGTATCATCTTCTCCTCCAACAATTGCTCCAGCATGCCCCATAGTCCTTCCTTTAGGAGCAGTTTCACCAGCAATAAAGCCAACAACAGGTTTTGTGCCATTTTCTTTTATCCACGCTGCAGCTTCAGCCTCTAAATTACCTCCAATTTCTCCAATTACAACAATTCCTTCAGTTTCAGGATCAGCCATGAGAAGTTGAACAGCGTCTTTAGTAGTTGTACCAATAATAGGATCTCCACCAATTCCAATTGCTGTGGTAATTCCTAAGCCAGCTTTGGAAATTTGATCAGCAGCCTCGTATGTTAATGTACCAGATTTGGATACAATACCAACTTTACCTTCTTTAAAGATAAATCCTGGCATAATTCCTACTTTAGCTTGACCGGCTGTAATAACACCAGGACAATTAGGACCTATTAATGTGCAATCTTTATCTGCAATATACTTTTTTACTTTTGTCATATCCGCTACAGGAATACCTTCAGTAATTGCCACAATTACTTTTATCCCAGCTTCTGCTGCCTCCATAATTGCATCTGCCGCGAAAGCTGGCGGTACAAAAATGATTGATACGTTTGCTTCTGCCTTTTGTACAGCTTCTGCAACGGAATTAAAAACGGGTCTTTCTAAATGAGTTTGACCACCTTTACCTGGTGTAACCCCTCCTACCACATTAGTTCCATACTCTATCATTTGACTTGCGTGGAACGTACCTTCGCTTCCTGTAAAACCTTGAACGATTACTTTTGAATTATTATTTACTAAAACAGCCATTTAAATTAAATTTGTTCGAGCAAAAATATTGATTCTCTTTAAGGTAAAGAAAAAAAAATCAACCTTTTTTAGGGTAGTCTTTGATGTTTGAACGTAAGAATGACTCCATAGATTGATGCGCATCATGCATGAGCTGTGAAATATCCTTTTTTTCAAGACCTTTGGTGGGAATTGGTTTTAACACAACCATTCTTGATTGTCCTGGTCCGCACTTACCAAACCACATATTTCCTCCTTGCAAACGTTTGTAATTATCTAAAAAGACAAGCGGAACAATTGGAACCTGATTCTCAACGGCTAATTTAAAAGGTCCTGCTTTAAACGGCTTCATTATGGGCGCAGTCCTACTTCTTGTACCTTCAGGAAAAATCAAAAGGTTTGCACCTTCATCCAGTTTCTGTGCACATTCCTTCAAAGCTCCAGCACCACTTATCATATCTTTCCGATTCACGGTAATATTCATTCCTCTAAAATTAGTTCGAAATAAAGGCGCGTTTTTCAGTTCTTCTTTAGCAAGGAAAGCAAAATAACTATTCAATCTAGTGTAAGGAACAACGATATCTAATTGTGATGAATGATTAGATATTATAACAAAGTTAGAATCCTTAGGTAGAAAGTTTTTATTCTTAATTCTTGGAACAATACCAACTGCAATACAGATACTCCATGACCATATTTTATAAATCGTTTTATATGTAAGCGAATAATTCTTTAAAACAACTATCATAAAATAAACGACAGGGAAATAGACTATTGTCGATATGATCATAAAACACAAAAGCCATAATTTCCAAATGATTCTCGGGAAAAACAAAACCCATTTCATCCCACTAATGTAAGCACAAAAAAAAAGCCCTGCTAGAACCAGAGCTTTTTAACTACCTTTGACTATGAAAAAACTACCTTAATAATCTTTATATCTTAACAACGAGCAGAATCTCATTAAAGGTTTACCAACCATTATAAACAGCATAAATAATCGACTAAATAACTCATTTAAAGGATTAGTTGCATTTTTAAGTTTTTAAGGCCAATCAGAAAGAATACACTAATTTTACGCAAAATAATCGTATGTCTAGAGTTTTAACAGGTATTCAAAGTACAGGAGTTCCACATTTAGGAAATATATTGGGAGCTATCATCCCTATGGTGGAATTGAGTAAGTCGACGGAAAATGAAGTTTTTGCCTTTATAGCCGATATGCATTCACTAACGGCACTAAAAGATGGTGCATTAATTAGAGAAAATACTTATTCAGTAGCAGCCACCTGGCTTGCATTTGGAATTGATATAGAATCTAATATTTTTTATCGTCAGAGTGATGTTGCTGAAGTTTCCGAACTTTTTTGGTATTTAAATTGTTTTATGCCATATAGCAGACTTCAACTCGCACATTCATTTAAAGACAAAGCTGATCGAACATCAGAAGTTAATGCCGGGTTGTTCAACTATCCTGTGCTCATGGCTGCAGACATTCTATTATATGATGCAGAAATTGTGCCTGTAGGTAAGGATCAAAAACAGCATTTAGAATTCACTCGTGATTTAGCAAATAGGTTTAATAATCACTATGGACCTTTACTTATTGAGCCAGAAATAAGCTTAAATGAAAAAACAATGTATGTTCCAGGGATTGATGGCCAAAAGATGAGCAAGTCCTATGGAAATACAATCAATATTTTTCTTGATGATAAAGCGCTAAGAAAAAATATCATGAAAATCAAAACGGATGAGTTAGGTCTTGAGGAGCCAAAACATCCAGAAACATGTACAGTTTTTAAACTCTATGAACTTTTAGCAACCCCTGAGCAATCTGAACATTTAGCAAAAAAGTACAAAGAAGGGAACTACGGTTATGGTCATGCAAAACAAGAACTTTTTGAACTTATCTGCAATCGATTCCAGCATGAGCGAAAAATGTATCATCATTATATGGATAACAAACATTTGTTGGATCAAAAGTTAGCAGTTGGATCAAAAAAAGCAAGGATTATTGCTGAGGAAACATTAAATCGCGTACGAAAAGTTCTTGGATACTAAATGAAAAAAACTCGCTTATTAATTATAGTTATAGGGCTAATTCTTTTTATAATTGGAATGATTCTAAAAATGGCCAAATGGCCTAAAGGTTCCTTAATCGTTATTCTAGGATTAATGTTTTCAGTAACTGGAATAATTAGCCGGGTGATTAATTATTACAAAAGAAAACGTTCAAAAGAAGATAATTCTGTATTGGAGGAAATATAATTTCTAAAACCAAAAAGGGATTGAATGATCGATTTTAATCATAATTTCATAAAGCTCATCACCAAGAATTTCTTTTTGGAGCTCTAACGATTTAGCTTCATTCATTTGCCAAACTTGATGGTGTTCTGACATTCCAGAATAATTAAACGAATATCCACGATGTAGCATTTGATAATTAAATAACCCTACACCAATAATAAGAATTATAGATGCGATTGATTGAGTAACCACGTTTCTAATTCGGAATAGGGTTAATCCTGTAAGAGAAATATTCAAAACAAAAATTGAAATGATTATTAAAAACAAATCATAATTATTCCACCACCAAATATACCCTTTACCTCCCCAATATTGTTCAGATGGAAATAAAAAAGCCACACCTCCCCAAACAAAAGTTGGCGTTGGCATATCTTCAAAAAGATGGACAAGATAAGCACTAAATACAGCTGCAAAGAAAAGTTTATTTTCACGCCATACACTTCTCCAGTACACTCTTCTCCTTAATCTAAAATAGAGGGATAAAATCCCTGTAAAAAGGATGGCCATTGGCAAAGAATGGAATAATGCATGATGAGAAAACCATCTTTTTTGGTGATAAATCAAGCTTCCCTTTTCCTTTAAATCAAACCAATTTCCAAATGTAGTATCAAATCCGCTCCATTGAGTAATCACATCTAAGTCAGGAAAGAAAGCAGCAAAACCACATGAGAAAAGCAAGAACATTTTATAACTTACTTTTTTTTTTGAAAAATGAAGGGCTGTTGCGCCAATTGCCAGGCCAGAGAATGTATGCGAAAGAATATCCATAAAACCAAGTTACTTTTTCAACCTGATTAAAATTATTCTAATTTATTAATGGAGAATAATTGTTTATTATCCGTAAATAATCACCGTCTTTTCTTTTTCTTTCGTCTATTTTTCAGCCACTCAGGAATCTCTTTTTGCTGAGTGTTTTGTTCATTTTTTACTCCAAGCAATCTTTTCTCTAAATCAGGTCGATTTATTTCTTTGAGCTGTTTCCTAATCTTAAAATGATTTTCACGTTTATGCCAGAAAAAGAAAATATTTTGGTCTTTTTTCTCATCAGCATGAATAGCTGTTTCCATTTTTTGTAAGGTATATGGATGGTAGCCAGAATAATAAATAACTGTTGCAACAGTCATTGGTGTAGGCGTGAAATCTTGCACTTGCTCTAACTTAAACCCTAAATCTTTTGTTTCTGCTGCGAGTTCAGCCATATCTTCTTGACCTGTTCCTGGATGAGAACTAATGAAGTAAGGTATTAATGGCTGATTTAAATCATGTTTACGATTAATCTCGTCATATTTCTTTTTAAATTCTTTGAAATGCTTAAAAGAAGGTTTTCGCATGATTTTCAGCGTTTCGTCTGCGGTATGCTCAGGCGCTACCTTAAGTCTTCCGGAGATATGTCGTGTAACAACTTGCTCTAGGTATTCATCCATAGATTCATCTCCATTTTTATTGTAGGACTTCGTCAGTAAATCATACCTAATACCACTTCCTATGAACGCTTTTTTAATTTCAGGGTGTTCATCCACCTTCTTTAATAAGTCAATCATTGCTTGATGATTGGTGTCCAAATTGGAACATATTACGGGGTGAATACAAGAAGGGCTTACGCATTGATCACAAATGGATTGGTCAATACCCTTCAATTTATACATATTTGCTGACGGACCTCCTAAATCAGAAATATATCCTTTAAAATCAGGCATCTTTGTAACCTGATCTACCTCTTTTAAAATCGACTCCTCTGATCGGCTTGCAATAAACTTCCCTTGATGAGCAGAAATAGTACAAAAACTACATCCACCAAAACAACCTCGATGCATATTCACAGAATGACGAATCATTTCATAAGCGGGAATCACTCCTCTTTTTTTATACTTAGGAT